>Ga0209188_1000012_pt1 | contig 216410 bp, 158 predicted proteins | sample C_130625_EF_Meta_FD_187307 | JGI IMG/M metagenome (GOLD analysis project Ga0209188, IMG submission 187307) | Freshwater microbial communities from Lake Croche, Canada to study carbon cycling - C_130625_EF_MetaG (SPAdes) (version 2) | ecosystem: Environmental > Aquatic > Freshwater > Lake... | reverse complement strand
CCCAAAATGGCATTTTTCAATTTAATTACTGCGGGAGGCAATTGTTTGCCTGTTGTAAAATATTGGGCATAAGCCACTAAAAACAACAATACTTGTTGGTAAACGGTATATTTTTCTATTTGACGACTAGTCATAAAATTAAATTTATAAAATTAAAAATGATTGTTTCTGTGAAGCCTTCGCTATAAGTGAAGTCTTCATCTTAAATTAAACTGAAAACCAAAATTTGAATACTTGCAAATAATCAAAAAGAAAATAATTGTTGATTATCAATAGATTAGTAAATCTAATAACAAACAACTAATCTCTTTGTCACTTTCACCCCTTCAGGAGATTGGGGCTAGAAGACGGGGTTCTTTTTTCACCCCTTTAGGGGACGGGGGCTAGGGGATGGGGGCCTCGGCCATATAGAAAAGGTCACTTTGTAAATTGACTTTTCGACAACGTAACCGTAATTATTTATCTTAATAGACAATAATTTTAAATTATTACGCTCTTTTAAATTAAAATGAATATAGAAATTGGAATTGAGTGTTAATTTTTTCGCGCTTGTAACAGACGATTTCGCGCCTGTAACAGACGATTTCGCTCTTGTAACAGATGATTTCGAGCTTGTAACTGACATTTTCGCACTTGTAACAGACGTTTTCGCGCTTGTAACAGACGTTTTCGCGCTTGTAACAGATGATTTCGCTCTTGTAACAAATGATTTCGCACTTGTAACAAATGATTTCGCGACTGTAACAGATGATTTCGCGGCTGTAACAGATGATTTCACTCTTGTAACAGACGATTTCGCGATTGTAACAGACGATTTCGCGGCTGTAAAATACTTTGTGGTTAGCTTACCAATCAATTCGGATAATGGCGTTAATTGTTTGGAAAGCGTAGTTGATAATTTGGTTAAAGTAACCAACCCTTTTGCAATAGCACTTGTAGGTTTTGCTTTTACAGTTCTAACAATGTCAAAACTGTTTATCTTATAAGCAAGCCGAATGGAAAATTTGGAAAACCAAGTTGCTGATTTTTTTAATCCTTTTATGCCTTTTTCACAGTAGAAAAATGGCGTTTTCATTACCATCATCTTAACCTTTGTTTTTGTTAAATCAAAAGTAGGAAGCTTAATAAATAAAAAACTCACCAGAAATCAATTTTAAGATTTCATTAAGAATAAAAAGGCAAAAAATGAACGATAAATTTACAAATAAGTAAATAATGCCTTGTAGAGTGCTATTTTAGCAATTTGTTAACAAGTTATTTACAATGATTTTCGGGATATTTTCATCAAAATCCATGAATAGAAGATTTTTTAATTGAATTCTATTTAACCACTTTCCTCATCAGTTGTATACTATATTCTAATAGCATTCCTTGCAGCAAAAAACAATGTCGTTATGGCTTTATTTATCAATGTATTATTAGTAGATAGTAGCAGTATAAAATTAAAAAAATGAGTTATGCATAAAAATCAATTAGTAGTATTCAGTTTTCTACTCTTTACAATGGCAATAGCTGTTGCATTTACGCATAAAACCAACAATCAATTCATTGAAAAACCAGTTTTCATCCCTCCTAGTGTGCAACGCACAGGAATTCCTGAAAAAGGATATGATTATTTAATTACGGGCGATTACATTAAAAATGGAGTTCCTTATAGTTATTACAAACTCTTTAATAAAAAAGACACGCTAAATTATTTGCATAGATCTGGGAAGAATGCGCTAGTTCCTTACGGTTTTAATGTGGTGCAATCAGCCAATAATGTAACCGTTGTTGTGCCTACTTGTCTTCAATGCCATGCACAGGAGTTTGAAGGCAAATTGTATGTTGGCTTAGGCAATACTTTCATCGATTTTAGCCATATTTCTATGGCAAACAATCCCATTTCCAATTTTGGTGCTAGGGTAATGGAAACCATCAATCCCAAATTGTATACAGCAGCACAACCTTTGTTTACTTCTTTCAATATGGTTTTGCCCGAAGTAGAAACTGCGGTAAGGGGTGTAAATTCTGCTGATAAATTAGCAATTACATTAGTAGCACATAGAGATCCTGAAACATTAGAATGGCAAAATACGCCCTTGCTAGAAATACCAAAAACAGTCATACCTACCGATGTGCCTGCATGGTGGTTGCTCAAGAAAAAAAATGCTATGTTTTACAACGGTTTTGGAAGAGGCGATTTTGGAAAGTTTCTAATGCTCAGCAATATTCTTACAGTAAAAGATAGCAGCGAAGCTAGAGAAGTGAACAGTCATTTCGGAGATGTGCTGGCGTATCTTAATTCAATTACTCCGCCTAAATATCCTAAAAGTATTGATAATCAGTTGTTTACAGAAGGTAAATCCATTTTTATTAGTAATTGTAGTAAGTGTCATGGTACTTACGGTGAAAACAGTAAGTACCCTAATTTATTGATTCCGGAATCAATCATTCAAACGGATAGTTTGCTCTATAAAGAGAACCAGCAAAATCCTCAGTTCATAGAATGGTTTAATAAAAGTTGGTTTGCCAAAGGCGATAATCCTGCAAGGTTGGTACCTTTTAATGGATATGTAGCTCCGCCTTTAGATGGCATTTGGATTACAGCACCGTATCTGCACAATGGTTCTGTTCCTACACTTGAAGCAGTATTAAGTAGCAAAGAAAGACCTACTTATTGGAAAAGGAACTTTGCTAAACCAGAGTATGATTATGAAAAAGTGGGTTGGAAATATGAACAGCTAGCTAAATCAAACAATAAGAAAACCATCTACAACACCCTCTTGCCTGGATACAGTAATAAAGGTCATTATTTTGGTGATAAGCTTACACAAGAGGAAAGAAAGGCTGTAATAGAATACTTGAAAACCTTGTAGAACATACTTAAATTGAGTAAACTGTATTGTTTATTCAATTTATGTTTATTGAACTTCTATAAAGTAGCGTTTGTCATTTTTAAAGGTTTCAATCACTTGCTTATCCATAAACAAGTGCACCAATTTTTTGGAGTTTTCTTTAGACATAGATATGATGTCGTCTCTGTAATTCTTTTCTTTTGGAGATTTTATTGGGGTATTGCCAAGAATGGTTCTTTCTGAGTGGTATTTACTCACATAAATTTCTTTTTCTGTGAAGGAATTATCTTGAATAATCAATGCATTGGTTTGGAAAAACACATCGAATAATGCAGTCTTGGCTATTTTGCCATTGGTGTATTTTATCTTTTCTACTTTATTTAGTTTAAATCCACCTTCTTCTTTCTTTATAACTATTAATATACTTGCATTGTATTCACGCAATATTTTCTCTGCAACCAATTTGTTTTTAGCAAGCAATTGCTGCACATCTTCTTTGTTCAAATTATTTACTACACTCGTTGGCAGCTTCAAATCTTCTTCAAAAGCTTTCGACAGATTTGTTAAGTAATTGCTTTTTGCTACACTAGCAGGCGATTCAGAATTGTTGGCAACTGCAATTACAAATTCAGGCAATAGTTCAGCATTTATTAAAACAATTCCTTTTGTACTGTCTTGAATTTCTACTTCAGGCGGTAGGCTTTTATATTTATAAGTGTAGGAAGTGGATTTGCAAGACACAAACGCACCGATAATTAAGAGAAAGAGTAAATATTTTACCATAAGAATTATTTATTCGAAAAATAGAGTATTCAATTATTAAAATAGTTTAAGCTTAATTGGTGGCTACTTTTTTAATTATGACAACTTTTTTACACCTTTTGATGCTTACATATACTATAGAAGTATTTACAGTTGCCTCATTTAAGAGGCTGCTAAAGTATAAAACAAAGAGGTAAGTGAACAAACAATTCAAAATAATAACAATTAAAAAATATTGAAATAAGATGAATCATTCAGGAATTGATAAATATGACTATAATTAAAATGCCCCCAACAATTTAAAAATATTGGGGGCATTTCATTAAAATTATATTTAATACAGTACGATGTGTTAGGTAGATTTATAAATATCTAAGTGGATTTCTTTTAGCATTAAGGATATATCTTTTAATATTCATCCAAAAAGCCAATATCATGTATATAATTATGGGCGATCCCACAGTAAGAAATGAAATGTAAATAAACCACATTCTAATTCTAGAAGTTGCTATACCTAGCTTATCACCAATTGAAGAACATACGCCAAAAGCATGTATTTCTAAAAATTCTCTAATCTTTTTCATTTTAAAAATTTATTAATCAATTTATGAAAGATGGTGCAATTTATATATTTAATCTCAATAATTTACAAATCGCTGCTTTGTCAAGAAATCTTTTGCCCTAAATTCGCACCGCTACAATAATAACTATTGCTCATCTTATTTCTTAATAAATAAATAAAATTGTATTTATGGCATTTGATATCGAAATGATTAAAAAGGTATACGCAGAGATGCCTGCCAAAGTGGAAGCTGCTCGTAAAGCATTGGGAAGACCACTTACCTTGTCTGAGAAAATTTTGTTTTCTCATTTACATACCGATCAACCATTAGAAAATTTTGGTAGAGGTAAATCGTATGTGGACTTTGCGCCAGACCGTGTAGCTATGCAAGATGCTACTGCACAAATGGCTTTATTGCAATTTATGCAAGCGGGTCGTCCTAAAGTGGCAGTTCCTTCTACAGTACATTGCGATCATTTGATTACAGCAAAAGTTGGTGCTAAAACCGATTTGGAAGTTGCTAATACAGAAAGCAAAGAAGTGTATGATTTCTTAGCTTCTGTATCTAATAAATACGGTATTGGATTTTGGAAACCAGGTGCAGGTATTATTCACCAAGTTGTATTAGAAAACTACGCTTTCCCTGGTGGAATGATGATTGGTACTGATAGCCACACTGTAAATGCAGGTGGTTTAGGTATGGTTGCTATCGGAGTAGGTGGTGCTGATGCTTGCGATGTAATGGCTGGTCTTGCTTGGGAATTAAAATGGCCTAAACTAATAGGTGTTAAATTAATAGGAAAGCTAAATGGTTGGGCTGCTCCAAAAGATGTAATCTTAAAAGTAGCAGGTATCTTAACTGTAAAAGGCGGTACTGGTGCTATTGTTGAATATTTTGGTGAAGGTGCTGCGGCAATGAGCTGTACTGGTAAAGGTACTATCTGTAACATGGGTGCTGAAATAGGTGCTACTACTTCTACTTTTGGTTATGACGAAAGCATGGCTCGTTATTTAGCATCTACAGGAAGAGCAGATGTAGCTGAAGCAGCTAATGCAATAAAAGAATACTTGAATGCGGATGCTGAAGTTTTAGCAGAACCAAGCAAGTATTATGATGAAGTAATTGAAATTAACTTAAGCGAATTAGAACCACATTTGAATGGTCCTTTCACGCCAGATTTAGCTACACCAATTTCTAAAATGAAAGAAGTAGCAGCTGCGAATGGTTGGCCAAACAAAGTAGAATGGGGTTTAATTGGTTCTTGTACCAATTCTTCTTACGAAGATTTATCTCGTGCTGCTTCGATTGCTAAACAAGCTATTGAAAAAGGATTGGTTACTAAAGCTGAATTTGGTATAAACCCAGGTTCTGAACAAGTACGTTATACTGCTGAAAGAGATGGACTATTAGGAACATTCACTGATTTGAATGCGACTATATTCACTAATGCTTGCGGACCATGTATTGGTATGTGGGACAGAATGGGTGCAGAAAAGAAAGAGAAAAATACTATTGTACATAGCTTCAATAGAAACTTTGCTAAGCGTGCTGATGGCAATCCAAATACTTATGCATTTGTAGCTTCACCAGAAATTGTTGCTGCGATAGCTATTGCAGGTGATTTATCTTTCAATCCTATTACTGACACCTTAACAAATAATAAAGGTGAACAAGTAAAATTGGATGCACCATTTGGTGATGAATTACCAAAAGCTGGTTTTGCGGTTGAAGACGCTGGTTTCCAAGCTCCTGCTGCTGATGGTAGTGGTATTAATGTAGCAGTTGCACCTGATTCTAAACGTTTACAATTATTAGCTCCTTTTGCAGCTTGGGAAGGTACAGACCTAAAAGGTTTGAAACTATTAATTAAAGCAAAAGGAAAATGTACTACGGATCATATATCAATGGCAGGTCCTTGGTTGAAATTCCGTGGTCACTTAGATAATATCTCTAATAATCTTTTGATTGGTGCTACTAACTATTTCAATGAAAAAACTGATAGCGTAAAAAATCAATTGACTGGCGAATATGGTACTGTTCCAAATACACAGAGAGCTTATAAAGCTGCTGGAATAGGAAGTATCGTTGTAGGTGATGAAAACTATGGTGAAGGTTCTTCTCGTGAACACGCAGCAATGGAACCTCGTTTCTTAGGTGTTCGTGTAGTATTAACTAAATCATTTGCTCGTATCCACGAAACCAACTTGAAAAAACAAGGTATGTTGGCGCTTACTTTCAATGATAAGAACGATTATGAAAAAATTCAAGAGGATGATGCTGTAGATGTATTAGGCTTAACAAGCTTTGCACCTGGCACTCCACTTACGCTTGTATTTACACATGTTGATGGTACAAGTGATACTGTTGTAGCAAATCATACTTATAATCTTCAACAAATTGAATGGTTTAAAGAAGGTGCTGCATTGAATATTATTAGAAAGCAAGTAGCTGGATAGTTTATTAATTGATTAAGTATATAAAAATCCGTTACATATTTAATGTGTAACGGATTTTTTATTTTTATTATCTGCTAAAGCTTGTTGTTGTTTCATATTATTAATGATTATAAAGCTGCTTTTATGAAGATGGATGAATCACAATATTTTGATTCTTTCATTAAAGCTCAAATTTAATAAGATGGATTGCTGTTTTTAATTAATACAATTATTAGGAAAGAAAAATAATTCAATATTTATTTGATGGGAAATCAAGTAAAGTTTAACCAAATAATTACCATTTTAGATACATAAAAATGCATTTCTAATGGCTTGAATGTTCCAATTATTAGTTCTTTTTACAACTGTTAATAAGAATGTTTTGCCGTAATGCCTAAAAAGTTATTTTCGCGACCATAAAAATAATACTATGGCTACATCTGAAGAGCTTAAAAAAATTGCATCACAAGTAAGACGTGATATTGTAAGAATGGTACATGGCGTGCAAAGTGGACATCCAGGTGGATCATTAGGTTGTGCAGACTTTTTGACTACCCTTTATTTCCATACAATGAAGCATGACCCTGCATTTAATATGGACGGAATTGGAGAGGACTTATTCTTCCTTTCAAATGGTCATATTTCTCCTGTATTTTATTCTGTTTTGGCAAGATCTGGATATTTTGATGTTAAAGAACTAGCTACTTTTCGTAAAATCAACTCTCGTTTACAAGGACATCCTACCACACACGAGCATTTACCCGGTGTGAGAATTGCAAGCGGTTCTCTAGGACAAGGAATGAGTGTGGCAATTGGTGCTGCTCTTGCTAAAAAAATGAATGGTGATTCTCAAACAGTTTTCTCTTTACATGGAGATGGTGAATTAGACGAAGGACAAAACTGGGAAGCGATATTGTTTGCTGCTCACCATAAAGTAGATAACCTAATTGCTACAATTGATTTTAATGGTCAGCAAATAGATGGTTCTACAAAGCAAGTAATGGATTTGGGTAATATAAAAACCAAATTTGACGTATTTAACTGGACTACTTTAGAAATGGATGGAAATGATATTGATGATGTAGTTGCCACTTTAGATAAAGCCAAAGCATTAACTGGTAATGGTAAACCTATTTGTATTATCATGAAAACTGCCATGGGCAAAGGAGTAGATTTTATGGAAGGAACTCATGAATGGCATGGAATAGCTCCAAATGATGAACAACTAGCGAAAGCATTGGCTCAGTTGCCTGAAACTTTGGGAGACTATTAATTAGTTGTTAGTAGTTAGTTGTTAGTTGTTAGTGATTAGTTGTTAGTTGCTATTTATTTATTACTAATTCACTTATATATATCATTAAAAAAGCTAGGGTACAATATTTTTTGAATATTGAACTCTAGCTTTTTTGTTTTAAGTATTAAAAATGATTTAATACTCTATGAAATTTTTACGCTAGTCATGCTTAGACTTCCCCCTAGAAGTTTATCATTGAATAAACTAAGTGTTTCATTTTTTTGCTGTAAACCCAAAGTATAAATAAGCGGCAAGTAATGTTCAGGTGTTGGAATAGCCAATTGTAAGGCTTTTGATTGTTTATCATACTGAATTAAAGAACCATAATCACCATTAATTAAATAATTGTTTATTACTTCTCTAGCTTCAATTGCCCAATCATATCCATAATTTTCTTTGTGAAGATTGACAAAATCTGCTAATCTTAAATTGTGTATGATATTCCCACTACCAACTATCAAAATGCCTTTGTTGCGCAGAACTGCTAATTTTTGTGCAAGCTCATAATGATATTGAGGCGGTTTTGTATAATCGATACTTAATTGAATTACAGGGATGTTGGCATTGGGGTACAAATGTTTTAACACACTCCATGCACCATGATCTAAACCCCAATTGTTATCTAAAGCAACTTCAGTAGGCAATAAAAGTTCTTTTGTTTCTGCTGCTAATATCGGACTACCCTTTGCTGGATATTGAACATTGAATAATGCTTGAGGAAAACCACCAAAATCATGAATTGTTTTTGGCATTTCCATAGCTGTAACTTTTGTTCCATTCGTAAACCAATGCGCTGAAATACAAATGATTGCCCTAGGAGTAGGGAGTGTTTTGGCTACATTTCTAAATCCATTTACAAATTGGTTTTCCTCTATAGCATTCATTGGGCTACCATGACCAAGAAATAATACAGGCATTCTCTCAGTATAAGAAAGCGTTTGAGAAAGCGTATATAGTTCGTTTAATTCTGTCATTTGAAAATTGCTTTATTTTTTTTATTAAAATTTGTAAACAAAAGTAAGTTGAATATTCATCTCACAATAAATATTACCCTTGTAAATATGCTACTTAATAATACTTCTTATTCACTTATTTTCGTATTGTTTAAGGATGCATTTGAATGGATTATTTAATTGAAATTTTATTAAAATACGTTTAGATTTCTATATACTCAAAACCAGAATCTTTTACTTTTTCTATGTTGTTCAATTCGCTTTCGTTTGCGCTTTTTCTACCCATTGTATTTTGCCTTTATTGGTTTGTAGCCAATAAAAGCTTATTAGCGCAACAAAGCATTCTCCTCATTGCAAGCTATTTCTTTTATGCTTGCTGGAATTGGCATTTTCTCTTTTTACTTATTTTTTCAACTTCATTGGATTTTTTTACTGGAAGTAAAATTGCTGAAGCAAACAACTTGCAAACTAAGAAGATTTGGCTTTGGACGAGTATCCTCATTAACGTAGGATTGCTTGGCGTATTCAAATATTACAATTTTTTTGTAAGCTCTTTAGCTGAATTGCTATCTATTTTCCATATTTCAATCCATCCTTATCTTATTAAAATTATATTGCCCGTAGGAATTTCATTTTATACATTTCATGGGCTTTCTTATGTAATTGATATTTATTATAATAGAATAAAACCAGAAAAAAGCGTTCTCACCTACTCCCTTTTTGTGTGCTTTTTTCCTTTATTGGTAGCAGGCCCCATTGAAAGGGCTACGCATTTATTACCTCAATTGGCTATTGCAAAAAAATTTGATTATCAAAAAGCCATTGAAGGGTTGCGACAAATAGTATGGGGATTGTTTAAAAAAGTAGTTATCGCTGATGGATGTGCCGTTATTGTAACCAAGGTATTTGGCAATGCTGGCGAAGCATATAGCGGTAGCAGCCATGCAGTAGCCGCTTGTTTGTTTTCCATTCAAATTTATTGCGACTTTTCTGGCTATACCGATATGGCATTAGGCACTGCAAGATTGTTTGGAATAGAGCTTTTGCAAAATTTTGCCTTCCCTTATTTTTCGAGAGATGTTGCAGAGTTTTGGAGAAGATGGCATATTTCGCTTTCAGCATGGTTTAGAGATTATGTATATATACCTTTAGGTGGAAGCAAGCTTTCTATGTTTTTTACATTAAGAAACACTTTGATTGTATTTATTATCAGTGGTTTTTGGCATGGTGCCAACTATACTTTTATCGTATGGGGATTGTTACATGCTTTGTTTATGTTTCCACAAATACTCTTAAAAAGAAACAGAATCTATTTAAACACAGTGGCATTTGGTAAAAATTTGCCTTCATTTAATGAAACAATACAAATGCTATCCACTTTTTGCTTGATTACTTTTGCATGGATATTTTTTAGAAGTGCTACCCTTTCAGAAGCTTTTCATTTTATCAACACCATCTTTTCCAAATCATTTTTTAAAGAACCTTTACCCGGTGAAAAGCCCATTAGCTTATTTGCCTTTATAGGTTTTTTATTTATAATGGAATGGATGGGCAGAAACCATCTGTTTGCCCTTGAAAAAATAGAATTGAAGTGGATAGCACCATTTCGTTGGTTGTTTTATTATGGATTGATATTAGCAATTGTGTTTTATGGAGGAATGCAACAACCCTTTATCTATTTTCAATTTTAAGTAGCCATGAAACAATTCTTAAGAAGACTATTGTTATTTATAAGTCCACCGATAATTATTGCCACATTTTTAGAATTTTCCCTAAGAAAAATACCCAATGATTATGTTTATAAAAAAAACTATTTGGATACTGCTGCCGATAAATGTGCCGTATTGGTTTTAGGTTCATCACATGCATATTACGATGTATTGCCGCAATATTTTACTGAAAAAGGGTTTAATGCAGCCCATGTATCGCAATCGTTAAGTTATGATTTGAGTATTTATACAGCCTACCAAGAAAAATTATCACAACTCAAATACCTAATACTGCCTGTAGATTATTTTTCCTTGTTTGAAACATTGGAGGAAAGCGCTGAAAAATGGCGAATTAAAAACTACAATATTTACTATCAACTACCACCGAAAGGCGATTTTGTAAACCGATTTGTAGTAACGAGCAATTTTAAACTAAACATAGAAAGGTGTTATAATTTTTACAGCGATCCCAATTATACAGAACAATATTGCAGCGTTTGGGGCAATGGCAATCATTCTGATACTGCCTCAGAGAAGCAATTATTGCTTGATGCACAAAATGCTATTACGCGCCACACCATAAAAGATACGCAATGGCTTTCTTATAATGTATTGGCATTAGATAGTATAGTGCGCATTGCACAAGCACATCATACCAAAATAATTGTATACTCCTCCCCTGCTTGCGATGCTTATACCCGATTGCTTGAACCCAAGCAATATCAATTACTACAGCAAACTATGGCGAAATTTTGTGCTAAATACCCTCAAGTAGCTAATTATAACTTTTTAAAACCACAGCTATTTAGCAATAATGACTTTTTTGATGCCGATCATTTGAATACTACTGGAGCAAAAAAGCTTTCGTTGGTATTGGATAGTTTGATGAGGAAATAAAAGAAGGATTTGAAAAAAGTTAAATGGTTACTCACAAAAATAAAAAAGCATTCATGCAAAAAATAAAATGACCTCTTGCAATAATAAATAGCACTCATGCAATAATAAAACGACCTCTAAATAAAATAAAACGCATTCGTGCAAGAATAAAACGCATTCATCCAAAAATTAAATCAACCTTTTTAATTAAAAAATGAATTCTAAAATAAAAAAATCAGTTGTTGTACAAAAAACTAAGATCTGTTAAATTAGAATTGAACTCTGTTTATGTTGTAATTAAAACTATTCAAAAAAATGCTATACTTAAATAGTTCGCCTAAAAAGACTAAGTATTAAAATTTAAAGTGTTTGGTTATGATATAGTTTCACTAGAAATAAACGTATTTTGAAAAGTCTTTCGGCTTCGGTTAATTCTTCATTTAATCGAAACTTTGATTCGCACTTGCAGCTAACTTCAATAGCCTATCAAACTGTGCAGGGTTGATATCATTATAAAAATAATAAACAGGATCTACGGGTTGGCCATTTCTATGTACTTCGTAATGGCAATGAGGGCCTGTACTTTTTCCTGTATTGCCTACATAACCAATCACTTCTCCCCTTTTCACTGTAGCACCCGCTCTTACTTTTACCCTTACCATGTGGCCATAAAGGGTTTCATAACCATAACCATGATTGATAACTACATGGTTTCCAAAACCGCTGGTATTGAATCCGCTTTCTTTTACTTTTCCATCAGCAGTAGCATAAATTGGCGTGCCTTGCGAAGCAGTAAAATCTAAACCTGCATGAAACTTTCTTACTTTATAAACTGGGTCTATTCGATAGCCAAAACCACTAGCAACTCTATTTAGGTCTTTATTGCTTACAGGTTGTATAGCAGGAATAGCACTCAATAGCTTTTCTTTGTTTTTAAGCATCCCTCCTATTTCTTCGTAACTTTTATCCATAAAAGCGGAGCGATAGGATAAATTGTTTAATTGGTTTTTCATACTCTTTATCAATTCAATTTCGCTTAAGCTTTGTACGAGTGTAACCTCTTTGCTTTTCTCCATTGTTTTAATACGAATGCTATCTGGAATGGGGGTAGCTTCAAAAATGGCGCGATACACATTATTGTCTCTATTTTCCAACTCTTCCATGGTTAATTGCAACTGCTGCACACGGTCTTCAAGAAACTGGTAATTGTCTTTAAGTTCTTTATTTTGTTCCATCAGCTTCTTTTCATTTGCCGAAGGGAAATAATGATATACAATATTTACAATGATAAATGCAGTCATTAATGAAGAAGCAATGAACCCAAAAATTCTGAGCATTCGCACTCGAAACGGCGTTTCAATTTTCTCAAATCGAAGGGTGTTAGTATTGTAGAAATATTTTATTTTTTTCATTAATTACATTTTTAACCTATTTAAAAGATAGCTAAATACTGCACAAGTGGTGCAAATAAAATTAGCTGTTTACTTTTTAGTGGGTTGAACACAATCGGGCAAACTACGGAAAAACTTTGCTATCAAAGCATATTTACTATAATCTGAATTACATTCGCCGCCTTCAAAGATAAATTTTCCATACTCGATTATTAATATTTAACAATTTACTTAGAGAATGACTAGTGCAGAAATTAGGCAACAATACCTTGACTTTTTTAAATCTAAACAACACCAAATAGTTGCATCTGCACCTATTGTTATTAAAAACGACCCTACCCTATTGTTTACCAATGCGGGTATGAATCAATTTAAAGATTTGTTTCTTGGTAATGGAAAACCTGTTCATAATCGCATAGCCGATACTCAAAAATGTTTGCGCGTAAGTGGAAAGCACAATGATTTGGAAGAAGTGGGTGTAGATACCTATCACCATACTATGTTTGAAATGCTAGGCAATTGGAGCTTTGGGGATTATTTTAAAACTGAAGCAATTGCTTGGAGTTGGGAACTATTAACAGAAATATTTGGATTAGAAAAAGACAAAATGTATGTAACCATATTTGAAGGAGATGACAAAGAAGGCCTCTCAAGAGATATGGAAGCATACAATGAATGGAAAAAAGTAATAAGCGAGGATAGAATTCTTTTAGGAAATAAGAAAGATAATTTTTGGGAAATGGGCGACACAGGGCCTTGTGGACCATGTACTGAAATACATTTTGATTGTAGATCTGATGAAGAAAGAGCATTAGTAGATGGAAAAACATTTGTAAACAATGATCATCCGCAAGTAATTGAAATATGGAATATTGTTTTCATGCAATTCAATAGATTGAAAGATGGTAGTTTACAAACATTGCCTGCACAACATGTGGACACAGGAATGGGCTTTGAAAGGTTGGTTCGTGTGATACAAGGAAAAAAATCTAATTATGATACTGATGTATTTACTGAAACCATTTCAGTAATAGAACAAATCACTAAAAAAGCATATCATTTTGCAGATACCAAACAAGATATTGCGTTTAGAGTACTTGCAGATCATATTAGAGCTATTGCATTCACTATTGCTGATGGACAATTGCCTAGCAATACGGGTGCAGGATATGTAATAAGAAGAATATTAAGAAGAGCGGTTAGGTATTATTATTCCTATTTAGATTATAAACAACCTTTATTGCATCAATTGATGCCAACACTAGCAAAACAATTTGAGCAGGTGTTTCCTGAATTGTTTACTCAATTAGATTTTGTAAGTAAGGTTGTAAAAGAAGAAGAAGATGCTTTTTTACGTACAGTAGATAAGGGTTTAGCAATGCTTAATGATGCATCAGAAAATATTTCCGGTGAAGCTGCATTTAAACTTTATGATACCTATGGTTTTCCTTTGGATTTAACCATGCTAGTAGCTTCAGAAAAAGGACTTATAGTAGATGAAGCAGGATTTACAGTAGAAATGCAGAAGCAAAAAACAAGATCTCGCTCAGCCGCCGTGGTAGATACGGATGATTGGGTAATATTGGATGAAAACAACGCTTCGGTATTTGTAGGATATAATAACCTCATTGCTCAAGACACACAAGTAATAAAATACAGAAAAGTAAAAGCTAAAGGAAAAGAAGGCTATCAAATAGTATTGTCTGAAACACCTTTTTATGCTGAAAGTGGCGGACAAGTGGGCGATAAAGGTACAATAGCATTTGATGGTGAATTGATAGAAGTAATTGATACAAAAAAAGAAAACAATTTAACTATTCATTTTACAGAAACACTTCCTACAAATATTGAAGCGAAAGCCACTGCAACTGTAAATGCAGATTTACGTAAATCGACTACTATTCACCACAGTGCAACACACTTGTTACATGCGGCATTAAGAAAAGTACTTGGAACCCATGTGGCACAAAAAGGAAGCTTGGTAAATGAAGAACAATTAAGATTCGACTTTTCTCATTTTGCCAAAGTAAGCGATGAAGAAATTGTACAAATTGAAACGATTGTAAATGAAAGAATACGTGAGAATATTCCTGTAGTTATAACTGAAATGCCAAAAGAAGCTGCACTAGAATTAGGTGCAATGGCATTGTTTGGAGAAAAATATGGCGATGTTGTTAGAGTAGTGGTAATGGACAAAAACTATTCTGTAGAGCTTTGCGGTGGAACACATGTAGGCAACACTGGTGAACTAGGTTTCTTTAAAATAAAACATGAAACGGCAGTTGCTGCTGGTGTAAGAAGAATTGAAGCGGTAAGTGGGTTTGCTGCCGAAGCATTGATTCAAGAAACAATCAGCACATTGAATTCATTGAAAAATAGTTTGAAGAATCCAAAAGATATTTTAAAATCAGTAGAAACACTTTTATTAGAAAACACAGAACTAAGAAAAAAGATAGAAAGTTTTGAAGCCAAACAACTATTGGTAATAAGGAAAGAATTGGCAAAAACTGCCGTATCGGTAAATGACACATCTTTTATTGGAAGCAATGTAGAAGTGAATTCTGCTGAATCATTAAAGAAATTAGCGAATGATTTATTAGCTGATGGAGATGGTTTGGTGGTAGTACTTACTGCAAATATTGGAGGCAAAGCATCAGTAGCAATTGCAATAGATGAGAAAGTTCATCAGAATAAAGGATTGGAAGCACAGAAAATAATTAAAGAAATTGTAGCTCCATTAATTAAAGGCGGCGGCGGCGGTCAAAAACTATTAGCAACTGCAGGTGGGCAAGATGTGGATCAGTTATCAGTTGTAATTGAAAAAGTAAAGGGATTGTTGTAGGAGGTTTTAATAATTAGTTAGTTGGCATTAGTTTTAATATTTGTTACTACTCACCATATAAATTATTGACCACATAGGCACATAGACACATAGAAAATCAGATATAATGTATTATCAATAGGCAAAATAGAACATATAGAAATGCGACTTTAAATTTTATTCTAGATTGTTTATTAACAAATCAGATAATTATAGAAAAAGAACAGATAACTATGTGTCTATGTGCCTATGTGGTGAGTAGTAACTAATATTTTATTATTAAAACAGCCTCAAATTTCTATTTAATTTACTAGAGATACTTATTTCAAATCCTAGTTTGACATTTTGTTTAAGCTATTCAAAATTTACTAGTTGGTTATGAACGAAAAAGTTAATTGGTTTTTTGAAAAAGAATCAAAGTGGCAAGAGGCATATTCTTTATTAAGAGAAATTGTGCTTGAAAGTGGTTTGAAAGAAGCACTAAAATGGGGATGCCCTTGCTATACCAATAATAGTAGCAATATAGCGTTAATTCATGGGTTTAAAGAATACTGTGCATTGTTGTTTATGCAAGGGGCTTTACTTACAGATTCTAAAAGTATATTGGTTCAACAAACAGAAAATGTTCAATCGTCAAGGCAAATACGTTTTAAAAACACAAAGGAAATTCAAGAATTAGAAACCATTATTAAATCCTTTATAAAAGAAGCAATTAAAATAGACAATGCTGGAATAAAAGCACCTCTAAAAAAAGTAAACGAATACAAGATACCCGAAGAATTTCAGCAAGTGTTGGATGATATGGAAGAATTAAAAACAGCTTTTTTTGCTCTTACTCCTGGAAGACAAAGAGGTTATTTACTACACTTCGCTGCACCAAAACAAGCTAAAACACGGACTGCAAGAATTGAAAAATATATAGAGCATATTCTTAATGGCAAGGGGGTAGATGATTAGTTGAAATTGAGATAGTTCAAAACGAAACTGTTTCTTTTGACTAAATAGAAGATGATTTATAATTAAGAACAATTCTAACTATTTCCAACAGCCTTTTCCCTCCAACCTATCTACATATTCTATACTACCAAGACGTAGTCTAAAAGGAATTTTTGAAGCTTTTTCAAATTGCCATTCCTATTTACATATAAAGCCCAAATTCTTACTATAATAATTTCTTGGAACCATTCTAATTGGGGCTTGAAGCATGCTATCGGATAGCTTTTTCTTGAATGGCAAAATTTTTTGAGAATACATATTTACTTGAAAGAATAGTATTTGTACAATCATTAATGCATTTTTCAAATTCATGGATTAGTTAATTTATCTTTTTGAAGTTCTACTCAAATGTAGTGTAGACCCAGATTTTGCAATAGAAACTTTATTATGAACCCCAAAAGCTTCATAGCTAAGTACTTGAGAAGTCCCTATCCAGTAAAAGGGTGTTTAAAATATTCCAATAGTATTTCATCCAAAAAATAACCCAAAATACTTATTTATATTGTGTTTAAGTCTCTCATCACAAATCCTATTTCATAATCTGGGTTTAATCAACCATTAGCTTTTGAATAGTACCATCATCTGTTTTTAAGAAGTAGATACCAGCAGTTGGCTTATTATCAAAATGAATACGAATGATATTTCCTTGTTGAACGTATTTACCTTGTAGAATAATCTTACCAGCAACATTTGTTACCACAATTGTTCTTGGGGTTTTGCTTGTTTTATGAAAATCAATATAGCAATCACTGCCTTTTAATGGAATAGGGAAAACGGTAATTGAGGTATTGCTTGATGATACATTAACTAATTTTATTTCATAATAATGAGCCTGTCCAGATATGTCCATTTGGATTAATCTGTAATAATTATTTCCTTCAAAAGGCTTAGAATCAATTACTACATATTCATGTTGATTTGAATTGCTTGACGAGGCAACTACTTTGTTTAATTGATTGAAATGAATACCATCTGCACTTTTTTCAACTAGGTAAAAAGCATTGTTTATTTCGTTGGAAGTAGTCCAATTAATAGCAATATTTCCATTTTCAAGGCGAGAAGTAGTATAACTTATTAAAGTAATGGGCAACGTGGAAGTACAAACTGCGCCAGCTTTACTACTATGTGGAGTTGCACTTGAATTTCGCTCGCCGCCAGAAGGCACTTGGTATGTAAAATACACACTTAAAGGTGTGCTATCTGCAATTGCTTTAGAAAAGGTAAAATCATTCCCAACGGCTGTCATAGCATAGCCAGGATATCCACCAACTAAACCTTCTTTTACGTAAATAAATACATAACCGCAGCCTTGAATTGGCGTTAAAGGATGGAAAATGAATTTCACTTTGCCATTTTTAGATTCAAAACGATAGCTATAATCACCATTGGCCAATGTGCCACAATAGCCCATTGAATTATCAATACCTACAACTACATTCACAACAGAAGACACGGTAAATAATCCACTATTATTGAATGCTTTTGCAGTAACTACATAATTACCAGCAGCTACATTCGGCCATGTAAAACTATATGGAGCTACAGAATCAACACCTAATAAAGTAGCGCCATTATAAAACAACACTTTTGTAATAGTACCGGTAGAATCAGTTGCGGTTGCATTAATTGTTACGGTAGCAGGCTCGGTAAAGACTTGGTTTGCAATTGGAGATGTTATTACCACATTAGGTGTGCTTGCTGTAATGCCAGTACAATTTGTGCCAACAGTATAATTATGCGGATTGGCACTTGAATTATGCTCGCCACCACTAGGAACTTGATAGGTAAAATAGAAACTCAAAACAGTTCCACTAGTATATGGGGTGGTAAAAATAAAATCGCCACCACTTGCTGTCATATTGTAACCACCATATCCACCTGAACTACCTACTCTAATGTAAATAAGGGAATAAGCGCTTCCTACAATTGCTCCTAAAGGATGAAAAGTGAAAGTAACAATACCGTTTTTAGTTTCTGCCTTGTATTCATAATCATTGGTAAATGCAAAACCACAATATCCATCCGTATTTGGAGCATTTACAACAATCCTAACTACTGTAGATGTGGTGGATATATTGCTTGAATTGGTAGCAACGGCTGTTAAGGCATAACTACCAACTGGCACTCCTGTCCAATTATAAGAATAAGGTCTTTGTGTGCTTGTGCCGATTAAGGTTGTTCCACTGTAAAATCCTACGCTTACAATAGAATCGCCAACACTTGCTGCATTAGCACTTATGGTTATTGAAGCAGGCGCTATAAAGCTAGCAGCATCTGCAGGAGCAGTAATAGAAACAGTAGGCGCACCTGCAACACAAACAGTACCAGCAGTATATGTTTGAGGGTCTGCACTTGAGTTACGCTGACCACCAGAAGGAACATTATAAGAAAAATAGAAACTAGTTAATGTACCCGTTGCTATAGAGGCGCTATAAGTAAAATTAGTACCAACTTGCGTCATAGTATAACCCGGGTAAGTGCCCCCACCAATTCCAGTTTTCACATAAATAATAGCTCCTGATGAACCCAATATGGGAGCAAGAGGATGAAAAGTATAATACACTTTGCCCCCAGAAGAATACACTTCATATTGAAAATCGCCATTGCTGGCAATGCCTGTACAAGCTACTGGTTTTACTGTGATAGTTACAGGTGATGAAGTAGTAGTATTTCCGTCGTTATCAGTGGCAACTGCAGTTAAGGTGTAAGTGCCGTTTGCAACATTGCTCCAAGTATAATTATATGGACTAGTAGTAACAGTAGACAATAAATTGGTTCCATTATAAAAATCAACTTTAGAAATTACTCCGTTTGAGTCAGCAGCATTTGCTTTAATTACGATAGTAGCAGGAGGTACAAAATTGCTTCCGTTAAGGGGAGAAGTAATTTGTATTGTTGGTTTTATTGGATTGGCAACCAATAGATTTATAACATTTGATGTGGTAGTAGCGCCATTATTATCTGTTGCAATTGCTGTAAGTGTATAATTGCCAGCAGTAGCACCTGCCCAAGTAATGGAATAAGGACTATTATTACTGCTTCCTATTAATACACTATCATGATAAAATGAAACACTAGTTATAGTGCCATCCGAATCATTCGCATTTGCAGCTATAAAAATAGATGCAGGCGTTAAGAAGTTGCTATTGTTCGTAGGAGAGGTTATTTGAACGGTCGGTAGTGTATTACCCGAAGGGGAAATAAAAATAACTATAGGGCTAGAAGTAGTGCTTGCACCTTTTAGAGTGGTTGCTATTGCGGTTAAAGTATCTATACCAAAAGCAGGATTGTTGATGGTAAATGTATAAGGCGCAATTGAGTCTGTACCTAACCATGTATTACCATTATATAAAGCTACCTGATGAATAGTATCTTTTAAAACAGAGGCATCAACAGATATATTTACTGAAAGTGGGTCGATAAAGACAGTATTATTAGATGGAGATGTAATGGATACTGTAGGTTTTGGATTGGTTAAAACACAACCAAAAAAATACATATCATCGAAATAGAAATCAGCATTGGCACCAGCAGGATCACCGGCAAACATGAATGCACCTTTAACTGACCATAAATCGATATTCATTCCTTGAGATGGATTATTAAAATCTGTCATTGGAATGTTCACAATATGCCATTTACCATCTCTTAGAAGTCCGTATTTTTCTACACCTGCTGCGAAGTTTATCCAAGTTTGACCATGACCCGTTGTAATACCCATTTTAAACTGTCCTGCATAACTAGATTTAAAAGCAAAATGCAAATAGCCTGAGCCATAATTACTCAGATTCACATACTTATTTACCAAGCCCATTCCAAACCAATTACCTGCATTGGCATGAACAGCTAATACTTGACTTCCTTCATAAGGAATTGGAGCGGGAGAAGTGATATTCGTTAGGTTGTTCCAATAGTTTAAAACGGCATCTTTTCCTAATTGAATGCTATCAGATATAGGAGTGGTTTCGGTATATACTCCCACATTGCCACAGGCGGCATGGTCGGCACCAACATACAATTCATCGCCAGGATTTTGGTATAGTTTCACATAATCCACCAACATTTTACCTGGAAGAGGTGCAGTGATACCATTGGCAGCAAAAATGCCAGGATAAATGCCCCCAACAGCAACATTCATCAATAGAAAATGAGGATTGTGAAATTCTTCTCTGCTATTAACGGTGTAGTTTCCAATATTGAAATTGAAATACAAAACATTGTCTATATACATGGTAATAGTGGTACTATTCCAAACCATTTTGTAAATGTGATAATCGTTGTTTAAGTCAATTGGATTGTCGTAAGTAGAAACTGTATCGCCTTGAGCACCGCTATTTTCCCAATGGGTGGCACCACTAACCCTTTTGTTTACAACATTGGCTTGAATGGCAGCTTGCGCACCCATTTCAAGAATATCAATTTCACCAATATTTGGCCAAACACCCCCAACAGTTCCAAGCGTCCACAAGGCAGGCCAAAGACCATTTTTATTGTCAGGAACTTTAATCCTTGCTTCTAAAATACCATACTTAAAGTGCATCCTTCCTTCGGTTTTAATCCTTCCAGAAGTAAAAGCACTATTAACGAAAGTTTCTTTTTTGGCTTCAATTACCAAGTTGCCGTTTTCTATGCGCACATTGTCTGGGCGACTAGTATAATATTCCAATTCAGAATTGCCCCATCCACAAAGAGAACGATCGCAACCATCGCCAAAATCATAGGTCCAAGCATTGCCATTAATGGTAGAATCGAAATTATCTTGCCAAACCAATGTCTGTGCATTACTATTAGTAACATTTCCAAAGCAAATTGCTATCATCAAGGTGATGACTAACAGGCTTTTCTTGCTAAAGCGAAATAATTGGTTTTGTATTTTATTTGATTTTGAGCTTTCGCTAATGGCATTCACCATTTGATAATTTTTTTTCATAATGCAAACAATTGAGGCAATTAAATCAGAAACCTGACTGTTAAGTAAAATTATCTCTAAAATCTTGCTCTATTTTTAATGCCACACTTCATTAATACATCCATATGAAGTATTATTAGGAATGCTGTTTTGTATATACATCAGAAGTACTACAATTTGGTGGTGGAGGCAAAGAGTTATAAGATAATTAAATACTATTCAATGTATTAAAAAGTGTTTATGTCCAATGTTCTCCGCCTCGTTTTGAACAATCTCCGCCTTCATTCGAACGATCTCCGCCTTCATTCGAACGGTCTCGGCCTTTGTCCGAAAGGTCTCGGCCTTTGTCCGAACGGTCTCCGCCTTATTAGAAAGGCCTCCGCCTTCGTTCGAAAGGCCTCGGCCTTTGTATGAAAGGTCTCGGCCTTTGTATGAAAGGCCTCCGCCTTCGTCGAAAGGCCTCCGCCTTCGTTTGAAAGGTCTCCGCCTTCGTTTGAAAGGCCTCGGCCTTATATCAATTGGCTATCATTTTGTTTAAATTGACCAAAAACTGCAATTGTTATTTATTTTCAAAGAATATTTGATTAACTCTTTTATACATCCTGACCCTTTAACTTGGCTGTTTGCCTTTTCTTTATAATTGTTCCTCCACAGGTAAATCTGATTGTTTCCGCTTTCTTAGATAATCAAGGGAGAATGAACCACTATTATTCAAAAATAGGAGTACCATTAAAACCATTAAAATGGCTGATGCCCTTATTTCCCAACTTCCTAAGAATGAATTTGGTGGTTGTATGTAATACATTTCAGCTAAAATGGCTGGTATTTGAATAATAATGACTACTCGGGTAAAAAAGCCTAGAATAATAAAAGTACCCCCAAGTAAATGAGCTACCCCTATGAAGGTGATAATAAAATCTGCCATGGTAATACTCATTGTTTGTTTAAATAATGCTTCTAATTGCACCACATGACTTAAGATGTGCATACCATCTAAAATCAAGAAAAGACCAATAACTACTCTGAATATCAATTCAAAAAAATTGATTCTTCTTAAACGCTCCATGTTTAATGGTAATGTTGGATGAAATGCTTTCATTGTGTTAATTTTTAATTGTTTTATAAATATATTCTTTAAGAAAATCTGATGTTTTGATGTTCAATAGGCTGCACCCATTGCTGATGTATGTTGCCCTTTCAGGGCTTTATGTATTAAATGAAAAATTTAATCGTTGTTTGTCAGCAAATGCAACAACAGCGAAGTTTTTAAAGAATAATAACCTCTTTGTCTCGATTACTAATCTTCCTCCTTTTCATTATTTTTTAATGGAGCAGCGTCAGGGCTAGTTGAATAAATTTCTGTGTGCCTTATTTGTCCTCCTAAATAGCCTGTTCTCGCAATTAGTCCAAAACTGATTAGAGAAATTAATAGGGTAGAAACTGCCATTATTTTAGAAATTGGTGATTTTTTGAATGAAAGAAAAAGCCCAATAATTGAAGCGACTCCTAAAACAATCAATGATATTAAAGCGAAAACTGCAAAGTCGCTGTGAATTTCAATTGTTCTTTTTGCTACAGCAGGTATTTTTTCAACCAATTCTTCAGCACTTTCACCAGTAAGATAAGCAATACATGCACCTACTGACGAAATAATTAATAAGATATATGCAACAATTTTTGTTTCATGGCTTCTAGTCCATAAACCATGTGCTAAAACAATTGCTCCCATAAAACTACCAATAATTGGAAGATGCGTTATTAATAAATGAATGTGCGTTTGATTCACTTTAAAAATATTAATGAAAAATGAAGGTCGCATCATCCCATCCTTTTACATTACACAACATCTGTTTGTATTTACATTATTCTTTTAAGGGGTAGGAAACCTAGATGAAAAGTAAAGGCAATCATTACCACATTTTAGATTATTTCCATTGAATTGCGCTACTTATTCTTTGCTTTGAAAGAAGTATTTTCCACCTAAAATCTAGTTAAAATCTCTTATTTTAGCTATTTGTATAAAATAATCAAATTCTTACAGTTATTTTGGCCAATGAAGTTTTGCTTTTTAATAAGTTTTTTAAGTGCAATGATTTTTGCAAATGCACAAAGTTTTGTGGAAATGCAAAGAATGAGCACCAAAAATTCGGTTCAGTTTAATGCTATAGAGGACTCATTACAAGCACAATTCAAAGCAAAGAATTTACAATGGCCTCCACATCAAATGTATATCAGGAGCTTTAAATATGACAGTCAATTGGAAGTGTGGGTTCGTAATAACATTAAAGAATCGTACAAACTATTTAAAACATATAAAGTATGTGCATTAAGTGGCACATTAGGTCCTAAAAGAGTTGAAGGGGATTATCAAGTACCTGAAGGATTTTATTATATCAATGAATTCAAACCTAAAAGTGTATATCATCTTTCATTAGGTCTAAATTATCCAAATGCATCCGATGCTCTTTTAAGCGATTCATTAAAACCTGGAAGCGAGATATACATTCATGGCAATTGTATTACTGTAGGTTGTATTCCTGTTCAAAACGATAAAATAGAAGAGCTATACATTCTTGCTGCTCATGCAATAGACGAGGGTGTAGATTTTATTCCTGTTCATATTTTTCCTATTCGCTACAATGTGAATAAAAGCCTTCAATACTTTTTGAAAGAAACTGCCGATGACAAGGATTATCAAAGGTTTGCTATCAATCTAAAAGAGGTTTTCGATTATTTCGAAGTGCATAAGAAATTGCCAGTCATTTCTGTAAACACAAAAGGAGAATATGTAATATTTTCAAAATGATTCTATTGATAAATAACTCAAGAGTATCTAAAAAAAAATTTATAATAAACCTAATTCTGGCTAAATAATAAATTAAGAAATGCTATTATTCTTTTATACAATAAATAGAAGTAAATGCTTTAAATAATAAATAGGGATAAAGAAATTGAAACATTAGCCTTTTGCACCAAAAACTAAAATCTATTTATAATGATTTAGGATTAAAATGGTACGTAACAATCATTGCTCTTTTTTTAATACTTTTAACCGCTTTTGAGTTTAATGGTTACTTGTCACTAATCCGAATTGGATAAAAATTATTTTTATGTCGTCTTTGCCTAAGTCTAGGTTATCATCTTCAAATATTGTTCTACTTATAGTTTGCCTTTTTGTAATTATGGCAGTTATGCTACTTAATATTTATAATACAAGAAGTCTTGGAGAGTTGAAAGATTATATTAACAATCTGAATAATGAAAACAACAGCAGTGTATCAGTTCTTAGGAATACTAATAATGAATTATTAGAAGCCGACAATGCTTTTAGATTGTATTTAAGTACGAAAGACACGCTTTATAGTAATAAATATTTATCTCATATTATAGCATGTGTTTCAGATGTACGCTCATTAATGAATGAAAAAGATACTAGTGGAATACCCACTATCATTGCTGGAATAGAGCAAAAAATACAAGTTTCAGATGCCATAGATATTTTAAAACGAATTGCAGACTCAATTTCTATAAGTAAAGTGAAGGCGAACAATGGAGGATTTTATATAAATCCTTATTGGTACAGAATGTCAAATAATTCTTTGCTTAAAGGATACGATAGCTTAATGCAACAATCGGATACAAGCTTGTTGAGTAGAAACAGAAAGAAGTTATTTCTAAAAAAGCTAGGGGCTATTTTTGGAAATAAAGAAGATGCTTCTAGTAATAATCAAACCTCGGCAAACAATCCTGCAATTTCTAAAGATGCAAAACGAATATCTATTATTGATCAATCACAGATAGATGTGGATGATTTTTATAAAAATCATTTCAATGAATTGGTACTTAAAGAAAAGCTAGATGATAATGAAAAATCATTAGCACAAGTGAATTTAGTAATACAATATCAAGTAAATGATGTTCTAAAAAAATTGATGGGTATAGCAGAAGAATCAGATAATGTGAAGGAAGAACAAGTTTCTAAACGTGCAGAGACTACTAAACTAACCATAAGATTGCTTACAGGGGGGTCTTTTATCATTATCGTTTTTGTTGTAATTGTTTTGGTAAATAATGTACGCAAGAGCATGAATTATGAAAGAGAAATTATTGAAGCAAGGGAGGAAGCAGAAAAGCTATTGTCTACAAAGAGTAGGTTTTTAGGCAATATGAGCCATGAAATTAGAAGTCCCCTCACATCTATTATAGGCTTTACTGAGCAGTTAGACAATATGGAGACTGATAATGATAAGAAACGCTATTTGAATGCTATTCGTACTTCATCAGATCATTTGTTGAATACTGTAAATGACATTTTAGATTTTTCTAAACTAGATGCTGGAAAGCTTTCATTGGTTATTCAACCTTTTTCAGTTAATAAAATTGTAGGCGACGTATTATTTGCATTTACAGTTGCTGCCCAAACTAAAAATATCCACTTACAATCAGATGTAGATTTAGAATCTGACTTACTTGTAAATGGTGATGCATTTAGATTAAAACAAATATTGTTTAATTTAACAAGTAATGCCATCAAATTTACCGATCATGGCAAAGTGTTGATTACTGTAAAAAGCATTAATAGAACTGAGAAGGATATATTAGTAAGAATAGATGTTCAAGACTCTGGAGTGGGTATTCCCGAAGATCAATTAGAAGTTATTTTCCAAGAATTTTCTCAAGCTACCAATACAAAAAGTGGTGGAAGAAGAGCTATTAGAGGCACAGGATTGGGACTTGCAATTTGCAAAATGCTTACTGAATTACAAGGTGGAACTTTAGCATTGAAAAGTGAATTGAACATAGGTTCTACATTTAGTATTACACTTCCATATACCATAGAAAAAACAAAAGCAAGTGAAATAACAGTAGAAGATAGAACAAAAGATATTCAAAATTTTGCTGGCAAAAAGGCCTTGGTTATTGAAGACAATGAGATGAACATTCTGTTAATCAAATTGCTATTAAAGAAATTACTAATCGGTTTCGATATAGCAAAAGATGGTGAAGAAGGTCTTCGTCTGTTCGAAAATAATTATTATGATATTGTTTTAACCGATATCAACGTACCAAAATTGACTGGTGATCAAATAGCTTCTATCATAAGAAAAGACAAGGACATTCGCAAATCTAATATGCCGATTATTGCATTAACAGCTAGTATTATTGGCGATAATACTGACTTATACTCTAGAATGGGTATTAATGAATTGTTGATAAAACCGTTTAAGGAAGCTGATTTTAAAGATGTAATGCAGCGTTATTTATTAGATGAAGCATAGTGCATTTATAGAAGAATTATGGAAACAGTCAATCAATTTTCAAACAAACGGTTGCTACTTGTAGAAGACAATGAAATGAATATTAAAGTGTTTTCATTTCTACTAAAACGCATTAATATTCCATTTGATGTTGTTGCTGATGGAAGAGAAGCACTTACACTGATTACTCAAAATGAATACCATATTGTTTTAACGGATATTAATCTTCCACGTTTAAGAGGAGATGAAATGACTAAAATTATTCGTTCAAACAATAATGAAGCTATTGCTAACTTACCAATAATTGCTCTTACTGCTAGTAAATCAGTTGAGGAAGAATCATCGTATTTAGCAGCCGGGATAAATGAAGTTTTATTAAAACCTTTTACTGAAGCCGATTTAAGGAATTTATTAAACAACTATTTAAATTAACCTCAATATTAGTATTTATGGCAGAAGATTTTGCTTTAGCAGAAGGCACTATTTCCGAACAATACGAGGCTTTATTACCTCAATTAGCAGCAATTATTGAAGGAGAAAAAGACCTCATTGCCAATCTTGCAAACTTTACTGCTATATTAAAACAGCAATTTAATTGGCTTTGGATAGGTTTTTATATTGTAAAAGAAGAGCAACTTGTTTTAGGCCCATTTCAAGGTCCAATTGCTTGCACAAGAATCTCAATAGGAAAAGGAGTTTGTGGAAAAGCATGGCTAGATGCAAAAACAATCATAGTTCCCAATGTAGATGAATTTCCAGGTCATATTGCATGTAGTAGTTTATCAAAAAGCGAAATAGTATTACCCATTATTTTAAAACAAACCGTTGTTGGCGTATTAGATATAGATAGCCAAATTTTAAATAGTTTTTCAGAAATAGATCAATTATATCTCGAAAAAATGCTTTTACTACTTCTCCCCTCTTGGCAATTGAAATAACACTTTTTCAATGTGAGAATATTGCAAATTATATAAGCGTTAACCCTTTCCAAATCATTACATCTTTGCATTGTTGTAATAATTTTAGTACAACATTAATAAAGTAATAATGAAAATATTAATGGTGCTTACATCTCATAGTGAGTTGGGAAAAACAGGAGAAAAAACAGGTTTTTGGATTGAAGAGTTTGCTGCCCCCTTCTATGTATTAAAAGACGCTGGAGCAGAAATTACCATTGCTTCACCTTTAGGAGGCCAACCTCCTGTTGATCCTAAAAGTGAATTACCCGATGCGCAAACTGCGGCTACAAAACGCTTTTACTCAGATATTGATGCCATTGATGCTGTCGCATTTAGTTTCAAACTTGCTGACATGAACGTAGTAGATTTTGATGGCGTGTTTTATCCGGGAGGTCATGGCCCCTTATGGGATTTGGCAAATGATAAAAACTCTATTGCATTAATTGAAACCTTTTATGAACAGAATAAACCAATTGCATTTGTTTGTCATGCTCCTGCTGCATTAGTAAATGTAAAACTTCCAAATGGTACACCATTGGTAAAAGGAAAGCAAGTAACTGCTTTTTCAAATACGGAAGAATCAGCTGTTAAACTAACATCTGTTGTTCCTTTTTTGCTAGAATCAACTTTAGTTGAATTAGGTGGAAAGTATAGTAAGGGTGCTGATTGGAGTAGCTATGTTAAAGAAGATGGACTTCTCATTACAGGGCAAAACCCTGCATCGTCAGAGGCCGTAGCAAAATTGCTTCTTGCACAAATAACAAATAAAGCTTATTAAAAAAGAGGTGAATTAGGCTTATCAAGAAAAAAAACAGTATTATTTCTTTGTTTTAAACATTAATGACATGTTTATTCCACTACTTATTAGTCTCATATTACCATATCCAAAACCGGCTAAAGGAAGTTTTAAATATGGCTCTAAATGAATATTCAAATATTTAGAAATTGGATATTCTATCCCCGCGGAGATATTAGCAATTGAAATTATATAATTATTAGGGTTTTGGTATTGGGCATTATATGTAACCAATCTTCTCCATTGATTATAATACGTATAATCGTAATTTTCTTTCCTGATGAAATAAGAAGATAAGCCAGCACTTACAAATAAATCTTTCCTTTTCTTAGTTGAAAAATGATAACGAACATTTATTGGTGTCTCCCACATTTGACAATATCCAGAAACTGTTTCTAAACGATAATTACTTAATCTAGATGTTTTGGGAGGACTGAAGTCTTCTCCAGCAGCTTTGTAATTTTTTCTAGTATATAACAGACCACTATGTACACTCCATTTTGAGTTTATGTAGTAGCCGCCTAAAATACCTCCTCCTAAACTTAATTTATTCCAATAAGTACTATTTATAGTTGTAAAATCAGTTGAACTAGATGCTTCTATGCTGAACAGGTTGGAGTGCTTAATTTTTATAATTGCAATAGGTGTATTATCATTTAAAACAATTTTACTCTGACTGCTATCATTTTTTTTCTGTGAAATTCTTATACTTGAAATAGCTTTTCCTTTAATGGTTCCGTCTTTTAATAATAATTGTTCATTGGTTGAAATACTTGCGATAACTAAAGAGTCATCGTTGTTTTCTACTTTACTTTTTTTACCAATAGTAGTATTTAAGGGATAAATATTAGTATGTTCATGTACAAGAATAGAATTAATAAGTTTGCTTTTTTCGAAAAAGGCTTTATTACTAATTACTTGACCAAACTTTACTTTATAATTATTATTCTTACTAATTGTTGTTGTTGAAGTATTACTAAGAGGTGAACCATTGCTTATAGATGCAATAGAAGAGGATTCTACATTTTCATTTTTCGAACTCTCTTTTATTAAGTCAACAAATGAACTTTTACTTCTTTCAGTAATAGCATTTTTATGTAGTTCAATTGAATCTTTTTGTGATTCATTTGACTTTGCATTTAACAAACTAGTTGACGAACCTTTATTATTACTAGAGATATAATTTTCTTTCTTTTTATTTAGTATAAAAATTGAATCATTTGATATTGAAATAGAACTACTATTCGTTTTGTAATGAGTAGTTACATAATAGTATCCTAAGCCACTTATTAATATTAGCGCAGGGGCAAACCACCACCAAAATATTTGCTTTTTTCTTTCATTTATTGGAAGATCTATATCTAATCTAGAAGATATTTTTTTCCAGTTTGGTGAAATCGGGGCTTTGAAACTCGCAGCTGCTTCCTTGCTTTTTTTGCTTAGTTCGTTATCATCGAGGTTAAACATTGGTTATACTGCGATTTTATTATTTAATAATATAATTTTTCTCAGGTTGGCTTTTGCCTTACTGAGATTTGATTTTGATGCACCTACAGAAATATGAAGGGTTTCAGCAATTTCTTCATGGCTCATTCCCTCTATTACAAAGAGATTAAAAACCATTCTATAAGCTGGTGATAATTGCCTTATTGCTTCAATAATTTCTTTATACTCTATTTTATTTAGACCATTTTCATAATTGGTTATCGCATAGTCTTGTTCTTTTTTTAATTCTTGAATTGAGATCACTGTATGCCCCTTACGTAAAAAATCGATGCAAGTATTAATGATAATACGCTTAAACCAACCTTTTAGTAAAATATCGATATTGATGGTCTTGGTAATGTCAAATTTATTGATTCCCTTAAAGAACTTTATAAATGACTCGTTTAAAAGTTCTTCTACATCAGAATGATGTTGAACATATCTATAACAAACATTTGCACCAAAATTGTGCAAATAATGATACATTTCCTCCTGGCAGTTACGATTGTTGTTTGCACAACCGTCAATTAAATATAATATGTCTGAGGTAACTTCAGCCAATCTTATTTTGTAATAATGTGAATTCCCAAATGCCATTGGTCAAATTGTACGGCTAGGGAAAGTATTAGGTTGCTTTTAAACAAAAACGTAGATATATCTATTTTTGTTTATTTGATTTTAACATCGCCAGTTCTTATTTTGATTTTTTTCTTAGCATTTGCAATCTTTTTTTCAAACTGGATTACTTCTTTGGGTTTACTAGCATTTTCACTAGGCAATTCTTTCACATCATTAGATGCTTTATTTCCTGATTGATTACCGGCCTTTGCCTCTTGCAATTTATCAAATAAATAACTTTCAGTTCTCAATAGAGTTCCATTTGTGGGATCATAATACCTAAAGTTGCCATTTTTAACACAAGTTGTAGCTACTTTCACAATCTTCATCTCATATTTATCTGGGTTATTTACATCAGGAACCCAAACAGTGTCGAAAGGATTATTAGGGTTTATCGCTCTCCAACATTCTTCGTGCTCCAAACCATATATGGTAAAATATTGTTGAACCCCGTTTTTATTACCCCATTTATAATTTTCTAGTGCTATAAAATCCCCAATTTCAGTGTATCTACGCCATATACCCTCTTTAGCGTCGTCTAAAAACTCCCCTTCTTCTTCATACCCTTTTTCGCCACGCAACTGTTCTACTTTAATTACCCATTTCCCCTGTTTTTTATCATTTTTATCAATACAATTTAGAGTGTCTCCTTGAGAATTAAGTTTGAAGGTTTTGCATTGAGCATTAGATGCATAAAAAACAATAATCAAAATAAAAGTTAATAAATATTTCATAATTTCTAAATCTACAAATAGTATAATAATTCAAATTGATATCAATAAAGCAATATTAAAGAATTGCTTTCATTTAATTAGATATGTGTAAAAATAGTCAATTCTCAATATAAGATTTGGGTTTGAAATACCTATTCAACAAACATGAATCAAAAAAATTATAATTATGTTATATTTAACCAGCATCACAAATGAATAACCTAAAAGATGTTTAATTAGAATATGTAAAAAGTGGTATTAGGAACTTAAACAATTATTTCATAAGTACTTGAAAACAAATTATTGATCTCACAATATTCTAATATTATCCCCCCCCAAAAAAAACACCACACGCTGACATACATTAAAAGTTGGAGCTCTGAAGACAAATCTCATTGTATAATATAATTATCTTTTTCTAAATTCTAATACAATTTCGATTAATAAAACCTAATCAAAAGTAGTTGATTGAACCTGCTTATCTTGCGCAACTTATGGCAATGGAAAATATAGAAAATGATTTGCCGATCATTTTAATAACAAATGACGATAGTATCGTTGCACCTGGCATTAAATCGCTTGTAGAAGCAGTAAACGGATTGGGTAGAATTGTTGTGGTAGCCCCCGACAAACCTCAAAGTGGTATGGGGCATGCAATTACTATTGGTCATCCACTTAGGTTGACTAAAAGTTATATTTTTAATGATATTGAAGCCTACAGTTGTTCTGGAACGCCTGTTGATTGTGTTAAACTAGCAGTAGATAAAGTGCTTCATAGAAAACCTGATATATGTTTAAGTGGTATAAACCATGGCGCTAATCATAGCATTAATGTAATTTACAGTGGCACTATGAGTGCAGCAATGGAAGCAGCAATTGAAAGCATTCCTTCTGCTGGGTTTTCCTTATTAGATTATAGCCTTGATGCCGAATTTTCTGCTACTAAATCTCATATCAGACAAATTGCAGAAATGTTGCTAACAAAAAAGCTTGATAAACATTTATTACTAAATGTGAATTTTCCTCTAGCAACAAAAGAACAAATCAAAGGAATAAAAGTGTGCAGACAAGCTTATGCTAAATATGAAGAAGACTTTATTGAAAGGCTAGATCCTCATGGTAAAAAATATTACTGGTTAACTGGAGAATTCATCAATTTCGATGAAGGAGAAGACACCGATGTTTGGGCCCTAGCAAACAATTATGTAAGCGTTGTTCCCGTTCAGTTTGATTTAACTAATTATAAGTTAAAAAAGGAACTAGAAACTATTTGGAAATAATATAAATATTTTATCAAAATGATTTTTAAAAAAGATAGCGTAGTGCTAGGTTTAATTCTTGGATTCTTGGCTCCCTTTTTAGGAGTAGGTTGCTTTTATTTATTAAAGTTTAGTTCAAGCATGACTTTTCAAGAGTTTATACAAATCTTACTTCTAACTAAAAGCTTTTTCACAGCTGTGATTACTGTATCATTAATTGCAGACGCAGGGGTTTTTACTTTATTTATAAATACTAATAGAGACCATACTGCACGTGGAGTATTTATAGCAACACTTATTTATGCTATTGTTTGTTTAATACTTAAATATGCATATTAGTTAATACCAATTGTAAAAACTAAAAAAGGAGCATGAGTACTGTTACTCATGCTCCTTTTTGTTAGATTGTCTATTATATTTAATGATCAAATCTTAAATATTAAAATGACAACTTATTTAACTTTATTATATGCTCTTACTGAGAATATGTAATTCTCTATCTTCTTTACTTGAAGCTTACGCTCTTTGCCTTTAATTACTGAAGCAATTGGCATTTGTAATTTTTGTATAGAAGTATCCTCTCTTTTTAAATCTTCAATTAAGGTGTATAGGTTTTTACTCTTAATTGCAAAAGTTACACCATCAGCTTGCATTTGTCTAGAACTCAATACACCTATTAATTCAGCATTTTTATTGAAAACTGGACCTCCACTACTACCAGGATTTGAATTCATTTGTATTTGATAAGTAGAAGTATCTCCGTTCAAACCTGTCTTAGAACTCAAATATCCTTGCGTATAAGTAATGTCATTCTTGGGAAATCCTAAAGTAAAAATTTCTTCTCCTAAATCTACATTTGTTTTAGAAATACTATAAGGAATTGATTTTAATGGTTTATAATCTTCATCATTTATTTTTAAAATAGCTAAATCTTTTTGAGAATCAACATATACAATGTCTGCATTATACTCGTGACCATCATTATCGAGAACTACTGCACTATTGCCTTTGAGTACGTGAGCATTTGTAATGATAAATCCTTTAGTATCAACTAGAAATCCAGATCCACCACTTATAAGACTTACATTTTTGGGTATTTTACTTTTTACTTCATTGATGATAGATGTCTGCACTTGTTGCTTGCGTTTAAGCGCATCAAACTCCATACTCAACTGTTGCAATTTGTTGTTACTAAACACTGGAGAAAAATAAGTAAACAAACCGCTTATAACTAATGCTATTGCACCACCAACTGAAGCTGCAATGGCAATATCTCGTTTATATCTATTATAAATTTGGTGTATCTTAGTCTGAAAACTTACTAATTTTCCAGTAGCAACCAACTCTCCGCTCATCAATAGCTTGTTATGAATATCCTCTAAATTACTTTTTAAATTTTTGGTATTTCCATAACCTTCTAATTGATTCACGAACAATGAATGTTCTACAACCATCTGATCAATTTCTGGAGAATTTTTCCTTAATTGTTCAAAATATTGTTTTTCATCTGGAAGCATTGTACCATCTAAATAGCGGTCAATGGTTTGTAACATTATAATATTATCGTTCATAATAGACTATTCTTGAATATTGTATTGAGTAAAAAATAACTTCTTTAATCTAATTAAGCATTTATATTTCTGATTTTTCGCATTGTCAGCATTAGTATAACCAAATTCCTTTGCCAATTCTTGCATATCCAATTGCTTGAAATAATATCCTTCTAACAAACTTTTGCAAGGCTCGCCCAAACTGTTTAAAGCCTTTTCCATTATGTTGTATTCAGTATTCTTTTTTAAATGCTTTTCAAAATCTTCTTCAACAGCGACTGTCTCTTCAATTGAATCCAACTGATTAGAATACTTACCCAATTGTTGTAATCGTTTAAGCCACAACCTCCTGCATATGGAATATACATACGTATTAATTTTACAAGTTAAAACAAATGATTCACTTTTTGCTTTTTCATATAGTGCAATCATTGCTTCTTGAAAAATGTCTCTTGCTTCGTCGTATGTTCCGTTATTATTGATAATGAAAGACTGTATTGTCTTGAAATTGTTTTTATATATAATTTCAATTGATTCAGTATCATTCTCTGCTAATCCCCGCAACAACGATTGTTCATCAAATTCCAACTTCACTGCTTTAATTTATACTTTGTTTACAGTAAAAGTAACCCAAATAATATTTAAAAAAGAAAATGTAAAAAAACTTTTTATCTGTGGGTTACCTTTAATACATGTGTTGTATTAAACAGTAATTCACTCAAATTTAAATTAAAAAAAATGAAAAAATTATTGTTTGTTGTTGCTCTTGGTGCATTCGCTGCTTGCGGAACTGGTAAAAATGAAACTGCTGCTGCAGATTCTTTAAAAGTTGCAGATTCTTTAAAAACTGCTGATTCTTTAAAAGCTGCTGCTGCTGCTGATACTTTGAAAAAAGTAGATTCTGCAAGTGCTAAAGTTGATTCTTTAAAGAAGTAAACTAATTTTTGAATAGCGTTCCTTGAAACATAGGTAAAAGCTTGATACGTTATTCAATACAAATTTTTCAAATGGCAAGCAATCGTTAGAGGTCGTCCCGTTTCTACAGGATGACCTTTTTTATTGCATATATTTCCAACCAAACCCAAACTTAGATTGACAATTTACATACACTGATTGCCAATCAGTGTACTATGTTTTGTAACATAAAATCCAATGTACAACAATCAAGCTAATCATTTAATCAAATAAATCGTGGTTCAGAAAATTTAAATAAGCTATTGCCAATCGGAGTACTCATAGTGCCAATGGGAGCTCTCCAAATGCCAATGGGAGCTCTCCAAATGCCAATGGGAGCTCTCCAAATGCCAATGGGAACATTCCAAATGTCAATGGGAGTACTCCAAATGTCAATGGGAGTACTCCAAATGCAAATGGGAGTACTCCAAATGCCAATGGGAGCTCTCCAAATGCCAATGGGAGTACTTCAAATGCCAATGGGAATACTCCAAATGCTAATGTGAGTACTATAACTAATTATTCAAATACCACAATCAAGCAATCATTTAATCAAATAAATCATAGTTTAGACAAATAAAAAAGGGAGCAAATTTTCATTTGCTCCCTTTTTTATTTCTAATTAATCATTAATCTCTAACAACAATAAAACTATTCCTTAATCATTTTAACCAATGATTTTTCGCCCTTAGCATTTGTAAATTCTACCATGTAAATGCCACCTGCAAGGGTGCTTACATTCATGCTGAATTGTTTTGTTACAATCTTCGCTCTATTGGTGTTGGCAACTTCCTTACCTGCAAGGTTTAGAATACGCAAAGTATATGATGCGTTTTCAGTACCATTGATGGTTACATTCATCACTTCTTTTACAGGATTTGGATATATGCTTGCTATTTCAGCTTTGCTGTTCAAACTTACTTGCGCAATAGAACTGTATGCTTTTGTACCATTTTGTTCTTCTGATTGAATGCGGTAGTAAACAACATTTGCATTAGGTAATTGATTGTCAGTAATTGTATAATCAGTAACTGATGTAGCATTCACTGTTGCAATACTTGTAAAGTTTACTCTGTCAATACTTCTTTCTACATTGTATTTAGTAATATTGATTGGTTGAGCCACTTTCCAATTAACAGCTATACCACCTTCTTTCTTCACTGCACTGATAGCTGTGAAGTTAACAGGTAATGTAGTGCCACCCTTAGTAAATACTACTTCAAAACGGCTGTTGCCTTTACTTGCAGCATCATTGGTAACTGTGAAGTTATATACTTGATTTGCACGTACATCATGAGCAACTCCTAAGAATTTATCTCTCAATACAATAGAAGCAGCACTATCAATACCTTGGTAATCGCTAAATACCAATTGTAGGCTATCTACAGTTGTACTTGTTAGGCTCAATTGTACGGTATCAGTAGCTAAGTTAGCAGGATGTGTAGCAATTGCTAATTTAGTAGCAGCTTTCATTGTTGCCAATGTTTGATTAGCAGTACTTAGAGAAAGTGCATCCCAATTTGCATCGTAAGCATTTGTTCCTTTGTTATTGAAACGAACTACCGCTTCATCTAATTTGCTATTGATAGCATTTGCTAATGTTATTCTAAACAATTGATTGTTTGATGTTCCAAAGAAACTTGTGTTAGGAATTACACCAGTTGTTTTTGTTCCTTCTGTAAAGTTTAAACTTCCTGTTCCTCCGTTTGCAGCTGATTTAGATTGCACAAAGAATGCTTGTCCACTTGCTATGAATGATGTATTCCCTAAACCATCAGAATAACCACTTGGAGCACCAGAAGTAACACCATTATTATAAGTAGTATAATTTCCGGAAGATGATGGGCTTAATGTCCACATATTTGGATACAAACTTCCAGAATTAGCCAATTGCAATGTAGCAAAATCAATTGGTGAAGGATAAGGATTACCTACCAATGACAATAAGGTACTGCTGATAGAATTTAAAGTAACCGAAGTATTTCCTTGACCAACCGTACCTGTTGCCTTTAAGGTAACTGCTGTTGGAGCTGTAGGAGATGAACTATTTAATTGATTAGTACAAGTACCCAAGTTTCTATCACCTCTTACATTCACTCTAAAGCCTTTGCCAGGTGCCAGGTTCGTTGCGTTAGTATTAGCAATACTTACCCAACGACTACCACTTACAGCTGTTGCATTGTAAGTGTGCATACTAGGTGAATTGGTGGTAGTTTTATCAAACCAATTGCTATTGTATTTATCTGTAGTACCACCATTGCTGCTTGTGCTTCCACAATTTTGACCACCAGTACCAGTACCTGTTACATACATCTGTTGTTGCCAACCATTGAATACCGTTTGTGTAACTGGACTAGCTAAGAAACTAAAGTATCTAGCAGCTTTTGATGGAATATATCTTTCTACAGTTACATCTCCACTAATAGAACCAGCACTATTAGCAACTTTAGCAGTACCAGAAGCATCTGATTTTAATGTTAAGAAGCCTCCAGTAGTTAAAGTACCACTTGCACCAACCGTAACAGAACCCGGTGCTGAACCAGCAGTAATATTTAAAGCCGCACCCAAAGTTGCTGAAGAGCTACCATTTAAAGTAAGGTCTTTAATAGTATTGTTGGCACCAGCAAAATTAATTGTACCAGCAGCACCTGCAATTACTAAACTAGATGTAGTAGAACCTTTTAATAAACCACTACCAGTGATAGAACCATTAATAGTAAGTTCATAGCCACCTAAATCAAGAATAGCACCACTAGCGATATCAATATTACCAATTTCTGTATTGGCTGCTAAGGAAGGTTGATTTGTGGTGCCAGTAGGTAATATAATGTCAGCACCAGACGTTGGTGCAGTACCACTACACCAGTTTGAACCTAGATTCCAAACTGAACTTGTAGCGCCTGTCCAAGTATTGGTATTACAAATTACTGAAACTGAACCATTTACTGGAGTAAAACTATAGTTCGTAGCACTTAAACCAGTAACATCAGGCGTAATTGTAATACCAGATGCACCTACTGCTGTACTAGCAGTATAAGTAGTAGTATAAGCAACAGAACCAGAGATTACAGCAGCAGTTTCTCCACCTACAAAACCTGTTGGAGTATATGAACCTGCATCTGTTACAACTGATGTAGCAGTACTATAGGGTACTATTTGATTACCAGCTGTAATTGTTAAAACTGTAGGGTTAATTAAGAAATAACCCGCAAAAACACCAGTAAGAGTAGCATAGTTAGCATTTGAAGGAGTGAAAGTAACAGTTACAGGGTAATTTGCTGCATTAACGGCCGTGCTGCCTCCATTATATTGTATGTTACTTATTGTACCAGTTGTTGAGGTATTGAAAGTAGCCGATTGTGCAATACCTGTATAAGTTACAGGTGAATTATTAACAGAGATAGTTGGTGTAATTTGGTTTATTACAAAGCTACCCGCTAATGCCCCAGTTAAGGTTGTATAGTTCGTAGCATCTGTAGGTGTAAAATCTACAGTTACGGTATAGCTACCTGCATTTGTAGGCACTGTAGCAGAACCGTTGTATAACACATTACTTACTGTACCAGCAACAGGGAAAGTAGTAAAAGTGGCTGCTTGCTGAAAACCATTGTAAGTAGGTCCAGAATTGTTTACACTTACTGTTGAGGTAGCTTGTGTGATATTCGCACTTAATGTAGGCTGGTTTAATGTGTATGCACTTGCATTTGCTCCAGTAATACTAAAGTTAGATGTAACAGCTATGCCAGTACCAACATTTGCACTAGCAAAAGTGCCTGCGGTTGATGTTACTAAGTTAACAACATCTGTTCCTTGAACACCTACTAATGTACCTCCACTAACCACTGCTGAAGTATTACCATCATATTGTTTATTTGCCACACTAGCACCAGTAACAGACAATGGAATCGCTTTTTCTACCAAAGCAACTGTATCTAAATAGTAATACAATCCATTATAAGTTAACCAATAAGCAGGGTTGTTAGTTAAATAAGTACCGATTCCACCACCTGTTGTTGTATAATACCCTGAATTGGCGGTTGTTAAAAAAGTATTTGAATTGATTGTAGCATTTGTAGTTGATGTTGCATTCGCATTAATGATTACAGGAGTACCACTGGCTGTATTACCATTTGTAGAAATACCAACATTATAATTTAAAGATAAAGATGAAGAAGTAGAAGCATGTTGTACTGAATAATACATTGTGCCAAATCTACTTGTACTAACATTACTTGGTGTTCTTGACCAAGCTGAGCCACTAGGGGTAATTGAAACTAAGTAAGCAGGATTTCCACTTGGACTTTGATAAGTAAATGGCCTGTACCTGAAAATAGTATTAGTAGGATAGTTAACATATCCTACTGGATAAGTGACTGTAGCCGTAGTTGAAACAGGCAACGATAAAGTACCACTTACATAAGAAGTACCGTCAAATGCACATGATAATGTAGAACCATATACTAAAGTTATAGGATTACTACCAGTTGCATTAAAAATACCATTAGTTAGAGTTAAAGTACCAGAAATAATAAGACCTGTAGAAGCAGTTGAAATATTAACTACATTGGTAGATGATGTTTTACTTATCTCAACATTTTTAAAATAACCATTAGTAGTTACAGCATTGTCTCTAAGATATAAGGGATTAGTTACATTTCCACCAGGGAATGTTATAGTACTACTTCCTGTAAATTTTACTGTACCTCTATTAGTGAAAATATTAGTTCCAACTATTCCCGCAGCATTGTAATTTCCGCTTAAAACTAAAGTTCCAGCAATATCAATAAACCCTCCATAATAAATGAAATTGTTTACAGTTAAAGTTACACCGGCAGGTACAGATAATATACCAGTGCCACCAGTACCTGTTGTTCCCAGAGTAAGATTGCTAATAGTTTGGTCAGAATTTATTGTTAGAGTACCACTAGTGATGGTCACAGAAGAACTAGAACTTATAGTACTACCACCAGATTTACTAAGATTTAGTGAACCACCATTTACTAATGTTGCACCAGTATAAGCATTTGAACCTGATAGAGTAAGTGTACCTTGCGTAGCAGTTAAAGAACCTGTGAAAGTATTATTACCACTTAAAGTAAGATTACCTGCACCTGATTTAGTAATTGATAATCCTGTACCTGAAACAACCCCGCCGAGGGTAAGTGTTTTAGCAGATGTTGTTGTAGTAATAGTTGGTGAAGTACTATTTGCTATAGTAACTGCACCGGTACCTAAATTCAAATCATTTGTACCAGTAAAGGTTAAATTACCAGCTATTGAAATTGGGTTATTATTAGCATTTGTTATAACTCCACCAGAAGTATTATTAATTGTAGTTGCTGCTGCAATAGATAATGTTCCAGCAGTAGCACCTAATGCAGTTGTACTATTGATATTTAATGTACCATTACTTAATGTAACACCACCTGTATAATCACTGGCAGCACCTGAAAGCGTTAATAACCCTACTCCAGCTTTTGTTATACCAAAAGCACCGGTGATTTTACCTCCCAAGGTTAGTGCATTAGTAGCACTATTACATGTTATGGTAGGTGAAGTACTTAATGTGGTTAAACCAGTACCTAAATTCAATGTACTTGTACCCGTAAACGCAAAACTACCGTTGATATTTATTGGATTTGCAGCCGATATACTAGTAGTTGCAGAAGCATCTAAAGTTGTATTACCTGCAATTGCAAAAGTACTTGCAACACCACCTAAAGCAGTAGCATTACCCAAACTTAAGGTTCCAGCACTTAAATTTAGTCCTCCTGTAAATGTATTAGCACCTGTTAAGTTAATTGTACCACCAGTTGCATTTACAGTTATCGCACCTGCACCAGAAAATATTCCAGTCCCAAATAAGGTTGTTCCTCCGCTACCAGTAACTAAAGTAACTGCTTTATTTGCTGCTATAGCGCCAGTAAATGTTGAAGTACCTGTTGTATTACTACCTCCCAAAGTAATTGAACCTGTATTTCCAGCTTGTATAGTAATTGGTCTAGCAACTGTGAATGTACCATTGGCCAATAATGAAGCATTTGAACTACCTGATGTATTACCCAACAAAACAGCACTACTCGCATTACCCAAGGTACCTGCAGATCCGCTAGGTGCAGCAGCATTAAGTGTTAATGTACCAGCATTTATAGTAGTAGCACCTGTATATGTATTAGTGCCACTTAAAGTTAGTGTACCACCATTTACTGTTAAAGTACCCGCAGCACCAGAAATAATTTGGCTATATGTCTGACCATAATTATCACTCCTATTAAAAATTAATGCGGCCGTATTTGCAATTGTGCTTGAAGTACTTATAGAACCTGTAGTACCACCATCACCAATTTGTAAAGTACCTGCACTAATTGTAGTTGCTCCAGTATGTAAATTAGAACCACTCAAAATCAAAGTTCCAGTACCAGTTTTAGTTAAAGCACCATTAGTTGCAGTGCTAGCACCAGAGATAGTAAGGTTGTTTGTTAAGTTGATTGTAGAAGTTGTACTAGCATTAAGCGTGAAATTTCTATCAGTTGAAGTAGTTGCACCAGTGTAGGATAAAGTACCACCACCTAAAACTAGATTAGCTGCTGCATTTGTAGAAGCACCTATATTACTATTTGTACCTCCATTTGCAATACTTGCAATAGATAATGTTCCTGCTGTTACAGTTGTTGCTCCAGAATACGTATTTGTTCCAGATAAATTAATAGTTCCTCCAGTTGCGTTTATGGTTACGCCACCAGTTCCAGAAATTACACCTGTTCCAAAAGAAGTTGTACCTGCACTTCCCGTAACTAAGCTTACGCTTTTATTTAATAAAATATTTCCTGTATAGGAAGATGTACCTGAAGTATTGCTACCACCTAAACTAATAGTACCTGTATTTCCAGTTTGAATAGTAATTGGTCTTGCAATAGTAAATGCACCATTTGTTAGTAATGATGCATTTGCAGTTCCAGATGTGTTACCAAGTAATACATCACTTGTTGCATTTCCTAGTGTACCAGCTGAACCACTAGGGGCAGCAGCACCTAATGTCAATGTTCCTTCATTTATTGTTGTTACACCTGAGTAAGTATTTGCACCTGATAATATAAATGCACCTGAACCAGTACCAAATTTTGTAAGCTTATTAGCTCCCGAAATTATTGAACTAATTGTAATTCCTCCAGCACCTTCGATACTTATTATGTTATTTGTTGCATTTCCCAAAGCAACACCCATAGTTCTAGTACCACCAGCCGTATTATCTTGTATAGTAAACAATTGAGAAGTATTATTTCTTAAAATTGTATTAGCCACACTATTAACGGTGGTTCCATTAAAAGTAAATGTTCCATTTGCAGTTGTAGAACTATTTCCTAAAATTAAAGGAACGGTTCTTGAACCGGTGACTTCAATAGCACCAACCGCTTGATTGTTTGCACCATTATTAGTAGATCCATTCAAGTTTATACCTACTTGACCAGTAGAAGTAGGATTTACTTGAAATTGAGCATAACCAGTAGTTGTTGGTACTGCACCACCAGTCCAGTTTCCTGTTGACAACCAAGCACCACCAGTAGTTGAAGTACTCCACAAAATCTGCGCTTCTCCCCTACCAACAAAAAAAGCCATACCTACAATAAACAAGGCAAGGCTTTTTAAATAAAAAGTAGATAATGCAGCGGTACTGCTTCCTAACGATCGTGTAGCACTCTTTGCTGTAACAGATGCAGATGTAGTAAAATTTCTGAATAACATATACTTGACTATTTATATGAAAAATGAAAACCTTTTCTAAAAAAACTAAATGCCCTTTTAATCAAACTACTACACGTGGGGATGTAAATAGTTAATCTGTTTGTCTTATAAATGGTACGTAAACTTTGCAAAGTGGGGTTGCCTGCAAAAGTAACTACAAATTTTTAACAAACCAATCTGCGCAATATTAATAAATTGTTACCAAAAAAAGTCGCCTCTAGCAGGTTTTCCACAGAAAAATGTAAAAAATCGTTGCACAATGTCTTTTTTATTGAAAAAAGATGGGTAGAGGAGGCAAGGAGATTTAGTGGTTAGTCCCTCAATAGGCGCACCGATGTGTAACTAAGAAGATCTAGTGTAATGTTAGGGTTCTTTGAAGCGGTCGGTACTGAAAGTCCGACCGGATAGAAGGCACCATCCTACTCACACTTTTGGTCTGACTTTCAGTACCGACCAAATACACCAAAAGGTTAATTCTATAGGAGTTAATAGTTATTAGATTGAGGCAAAGATGTTTTGTGATGTAAAGTAGTCTGTGAAATATTTATTACACAGAGTGCCGCGGAGGTTTCACAGAGAGCCACAGAGGTTGTTAGCTTAGTGCCTTCTCAGTGTATTCTTTGTGTTCCTTTGTGAAATCTATTCATGTAATATCATTTAAAACCAAATCCAAATGCGCTTTTGCATCCGATTATACCGTATTCAGGGTATTGTAACATTTACAACAACCAGATTGCACCGTAATGAGGGCATTGTAACTTTTACAATAACCAGATTGTACCGTATTGAGGGCATTGTAACTTTTACAACAACCAGATTGCACCGTATTGAGGAATTTCTCAAATGAAAACGAGTAGATTACGGCTGAAATAGATAATGTTTAAAAAAAAGGATTTTTTGATTGTACCCAATATTTTTTTTTGATTATTGTTGCTATCGTGTTTGGGTATATTGGTGTGGGTGTAGAGACTAGGTATGCCTTGTCTCTACATTGTGCCTTGTCTCTACGTTGTGCCATATCTCTACGGATTTTTCATTTTAAATGAATTTTCGAAATTAGGGTATATTAATCCATAGTTGAGATTGCGTTTGTGTTCGTAGAGACAAGGCATGCCTTGTCTCTACATCATGCCTTGTCTCTGCATCATGCTTTGTCTCTACATTGTTCCTTGTCTCTATATTGTGCCATATCTCTACGGATTTTTCATTTTTCATGAATATTCATAGTTAGGGGTACGAGAAATTATTATTGGGGGTATTGATTTGCGTAGTTTCTATGGATTGATTCAACCTGCTGTTTTAAGATATATTTAGATAAAACCAATTCATTGTCATTCATAAGAAACCCCATAAATTATCCCATTGTTGCAAATTGCATTTTATTGTAAAAACATAAAATGAAAAATAAATGAATTATGCAAAAAACAATTATTTTGCAAACATTAATATTATTGCTATCAGGTTATTATTGTGTTATTTGGTTTTGGAGTTTAAAATGTTATTACATGTTACCTATTAAAGTGTATTAACTTGAAAAAAACAGGGGCACTTATTATCTTTTAAACAATATTTATTAGGGCTTCATTCTTTGTAAAATGTAGATAAATGATTTCAATTTCCAATAGAACTTTACCAATATCCATTACATTTTTTTCACACTGTTCTCAAAATTTTGGATGGGAAAACGAGAAGTTTCCATGAGCTAAATTGCTAGTTAAATACCAATATTGTTTTCCTCTATACAATAATTAAGTGTAAAAAATTATAGGCAATTCAATGCTTCAATTCAATTTCCTATGCTCATAAATAAAAAAATGGAAGATACTATATCCGCATCCGAACTCTTTTCTGCATTTGCCACTTCTATTGAGCAATTACCGTTTGCCTATATCCTAAAAAATTATGATGGCAATGTGATAGAAGCAAATGTTGTTGCAAGAAACCTTTTTGGGTACACTCTGGAAGAATTCAGGGAATTAAAAAAAGAACAATTTTTGTATTTCGATGAATCTTCTTTCATTATTTTCACTTCTAATAGAAATGCATTTAAAGAAAAAAGCACTAAAATTCGGGGCATAGCAAAAGACAAAAGAAAATTTTCTTGTTTATTATCTTCTTATACCATTTCATTAAACAATAAAAATTTAGTCTGCTTAATAATTACAGATGTAGCACAGGAACAAAAAGAAAAAAAGCTACACCGAGACATAGAAATATTAAAGGAAACCAATAGAATAGCCATTATAGGTAGCTATGAAGTAGATATAATAACAGGAAATATCATCTTATCGAATGTAGTTAAGGAAATACATGACATACCAGTTACAGACGATTTCAATCCTGACTTTAATAAAGGTATTTTGTATTACAAAGAAGGAGAATCTAGAGATAAAATGTCTCACCTTTTAAGTGAAGCAATTAACCAAGGAATTTCTTTTGATACAGAAGTAGAATTGGTATCTGCCAAAGGCATTGAAAAATGGGTGCGGGTAACGGGTAATGTAGAATTTAGCAATGGGGTATGTACAAGATTGTATGGGGTAATGCAAGATATTCACCAACAGAAAACCTATCAGTTAAACCTTATCCAAGAACGAAGTTTGCTAAGAACATTGATAGATGCCCTTCCTGTAACAGTATTTATAAAAGACAAAGAAGCTCGTAAACTAGTAGCAAATAAGACTGATGTAAAATTCATGGGGCTTATAGATGAAAAACAAGCCGTTGGAAAAACCGATTTAGAGATTTATAATAGTGAGCTATCTATACAATCTTATGAAAGAGATTTGCAAATTTTACAAACAGGCAACCCTATTATCAATACACCTGAAAGTTTTATAGATGATGATGGCAATGAAGTTCAATTACTTACTTCTAAATATCCGATTAGAAACAGTAAAGGAGAAGTAGATGGAATAGTAGGAATAGCAAACGATGTTACTGTTCAACAATTAATTGAACAACGTTTAAAGTTGGTAGATTTTTGCTTTAAACAATCGAACATTTCCATATTTTTCGTAAAACATGATGCATCATTCTATGACTTTAATGATGAGGCTCATAATTCTTTGGGTTATACTCGAGATGAATTTGTAAACCTAAACGTTTGTGACTTAAATAGCAATTTCATCGTTTCACAATGGAATGAACATTGGCAAGAATTAAAAGAGAAAAAAACAATACAAATTACAACAACTCATACTAAAAAAGATGGTTCTACTTTTGACGTAGAAATAAATGCCAGTTATGTAGTTCACAATGGGGTAGAATTAAACTGTAGTTTTATTACAGATATTACCGATAAGAAAAAAATAGCCTACGATTTGCTACGAAGCAATGATCGCTATGAACAAGCTATGATTGCCACATCAGATGCAATGTGGGAAGTTGACTTCACAAAAAATGAGTTGTATTTATCTGCCAACTTTAAAGTATTATTTGGGTATGATACAATCGGGTTGTTTAATAATGATACCAATAATTGGGGCAAACACGTGCATCCGGAAGATTTTCCTAAAGTAATAGCCATCACTGAAAGCATTATTCCAACTCTTAAAACTACTTATACAACAGAATACCGCTACCAAAAAGCAAACGGAGAATATGTTTCTATAGTTGATAAAGTACTTGTAGTAAGAGATGCTGCTGGTAAAGCCCTTCGGTTAGTAGGTGCCATGCAAGATGTGACAAAAAAGAAAATAGAAGAAGAAAGATTGAGATTATTAGAAACAGTTGCCACCCATTCCAAAGATGCCATTCTTATCACAGGTACAAAGCCTATTGGAAATATAGATTTACCAATCCTTTATGCCAATCAAGCTTATACAGATATTACAGGTTTTACACAAGAAGATTTACAAAATCAATCTCCGCGCATTTCTCAAGGTCCACTCTCCGATAAAAAAGAATTGGAAAAAATTCGTAGCGCAATTAACAACTGGAAGCCTTGCCAAATAGAAACCATCAATTATCGTAAAAATGGAGAACCTTATTGGGTTAGCATTTCAATAGTTCCTGTTGCTGATGAATCAGGATGGTTTACCCATTGGGTATCCATTCAAAGAGATATTACAGCTAAAAAACAAGCTGAGAATGCATTTAGAGAAATTTCTTCTTTGCAAAAAAACATACTTGATAGTGCAGAATTTTCTATTGTTTCATGCGATTGTAATGGTTTGATAATGACTTTCAACCCATGTGCTGAACGATTGTTGGGCTATCAAGCTGTGGAAATGGTGGGTAAGCACACTACAGAAATTTTCCATGATAAAGTAGAAATTATTAGTACAGCTAGAAAATTAACTTTAGAATTAGGTAAACAAATCAATCCCGGTTTTGATGTTTTTGTTGCCAAAGCAAAATTGGGTTTGGTTACAGAAAGTGAATGGACGTATGTAAGAAAGAATGGAGAACGTTTCCCTGTTTCTTTATCTATTTCTGCATTACAAAATGATTTGGGGGAAATAACAGGGTTTCTTGGCATAGCTAAAGACATTACTTCTGAAAAAGCCATGTGCCTTGAACTTGCTAATAGTTATGGTTTGCTAGAAGAAACTGTGCATGAGCTAGAGCAACAAAAGTTTGCCATTGACCAACATTCTATTGTTGCCATCACCGATACCAAAGGGGTGATTATTTATGCAAATGACAATTTCTGTAAAATAAGCAAATACAGCAGAACGGAATTAATTGGGAAAACACACAGTATTATCAATTCGAAAGTCCATGATGAAGCTTTCTTTAAAATAATGCATGTAACAATTGCCAATGGCATGGTATGGAAAGGAGAAATTTGCAATATGGCAAAGGATGGCTCAATATATTGGGTAGATACTACCATAGTACCATATTTAGATCCTAAAACAAATAAGCCTATCAGGTATATTGCCATCAGATCTGATATTACCGAGCGCAAAAAGGTTGAAATAGATAAACAACACATGCTCGATGAATTATCACATTCCAATTATGAATTGAAACAGTTTTCCTACATTACTACACACAATTTGCGTGCACCACTTACCAATCTAATGTCAATCTGTACGCTATTAAAAACAGATAAAATAGATGATCCACTAACCTTAAAATTAATAGATGGATTTAAAACATCAACAGCTCATCTCAATGATACGCTCAATGACTTAATCAACATATTAATTATTAAAGAAAAAAGAAATCTTCCTGTTACTTCACTCAATCTCAATAGCATGCTAAACAGGGTTACAGAATCCATTAATGCAACTATTGTAAAAACAGAAGCACAAATAGAATCTAATTTCGAATTAGCACCTAATGTGAACTTCAACAATGCTTATTTAGAAAGTATTTTCTTAAATCTAATTACCAATTCTATTAAATATGCCCATCCAGATAGAAAACCTATAATACAAATCAATACAGGTAAAGGCAATAATGGCACAGTTATTCTATTGTTTTCCGACAATGGATTAGGTATGAATATGGAAAGAGTGAAAGATAAAATTTTCGGATTGTATCAGCGTTTTCATACAAACGATGATAGCAAAGGAATTGGCTTATATCTTATTCATTCACAAATTACAGCACTAGGAGGCAAAATAGAAGTAGAAAGCGAAGTGAATGTGGGTACTACCTATACCATTACATTCAAATAACTGGATTCCGAATGAATGATTTAGATATACATCAAGGTAGTAGGAAAGAAACAATATTATTGCAAACATTACTAGAGCCGGTTTAAATTTTGTTTCTTTGAGTTGCTATAACTTATTTTTAAGCGAAACAAGGCCATTTTTGCAGTCGAAATCGGGTATTTTCGGCGAAAAATGAACGACGTTGCAGCTAAAAAGAAGCATAGCAAACAATTGAATTAAATTTTAAACAGGCTCTTAGATATTTCTATTCCATTTATTGGCTATGCAAAAAATATTAGTTATTCAAACTGCATTTATTGGCGATGTAGTATTGGCAACAGGCTTGCTTGAAAAGCTACACAGCTTCTATCCTACTGCGGCAATTGATTGTTTGGTAAGAAAAGGAAATGAAGGTTTGTTTATAGGTCATCCTTTTTTGCACGAAGTGCTTATTTGGCACAAAAAAGAAAGCAAATACAAGCATTTGTTGGCATTACTCAGCCAGATTAGAAAGAATAAATATGATTTGGTGGTGAATATCCAGCGATATGCGGCTACCGGTTTCCTTGCTGCTTTTTCAGACAGTAAAATGATTGTAGGCTTCGATAAAAATCCATTCAGCTTTCTCTTTACCAAGAAAATAACCCATGTATTTAGCGGTAGCGAAAGCCAACCCCTGCATGAAATAGAGAGAAATCATTTATTAATTCAACACCTTACAGATGCAATTGCAGCTAAGCCAGTTTTATATCCTTCGGTTGATGATTTTTCTAAGATAGCTGCTTTTGCCGAAAGCCCTTATTTGTGCATTGCCCCTGCCTCAGTATGGTTTACCAAACAATTTCCAACAGATAAATGGATTGGCTTTTTAAAAGAAGTCCCTGCAAACTATATAATATATTTGTTAGGAGGTCCTACAGATAAAGATTTGTGTGAAAATATTGTAACATCGCAAGTGCACCCTAATATCATCAACTTGGCTGGCAAACTCAACTTTTTACAGTCTGCTGCTTTGCAAAAAGGCGCAGTAATGAATTATGTAAATGATTCAGCACCTATGCACTTTGCCTCTAGTGTGAATGCGCCGGTTACTGCAATTTATTGTTCTACTATACCAGGTTTTGGCTATGGTCCATTAAGCGATAAGAGCATCTTAGTTGAAACGGAACAACCTCTCAATTGTCGCCCTTGTGGCATACATGGTAAAAAAGCATGTCCGTTGGGTCATTTTAACTGTGCACACCAAATAACCAATAAACAGTTGCTACATTCGTTGCCCCTTGCATAAACTTTTGCTTGGTATTATTATAAATTGATGGATATAAATTGTACTAGAAAAGAGTTGATGCTACTAAAGAAAATAGCTGCATCAGCTGATGAATTGGGGGTAGAAGCTTATTTAATTGGAGGCTTTGTTCGTGATAAAATAATCAATCGTCCAACAAAAGATGCTGATATTGTTTGCATGGGTGATGGTATAGAATTGGCGCACAAAGTGGCAGAAAAATTCCATCCAAAACCATCAGTTGCTTTTTTCAAAACATTCGGAACGGCACAAATAAAAGTAGATGACCATTTTGAAATAGAATTTGTAGGTGCAAGAAAAGAAAGTTATGATTTTAATAGTAGAAAACCTTTTGTAGCACCCGGCAGCTTAGAAGACGACCAAAATAGAAGAGATTTTACCATCAATGCCTTGGCAATTAATTTATCTAAAGAACACTTTGGTAATATAATAGACCCATTTAATGGCATTGCCGACATTGAAAAAAAAATAATTCAAACACCATTAGAGCCTTTGAAGACTTTTAGTGACGATCCACTAAGAATGATGCGTGCTATTCGATTTGCTACTCAATTAAACTTTGAAATTGCGCCTATTACCTTCCAAGCTATCAAGGATAATGCTGAAAGAATAAAAATTGTTTCGCAAGAACGCATTACAGATGAGCTGAATAAAATATTAATGTCAGATAAGCCAAGTATTGGGCTAGACTTATTGAGTAAAAGTGGTCTGTTACAAATTATTTTCCCACAAATGATGGCTTTGCATGGAGCAGAATATGTAGATGGACTAGGGCATAAAGATAATTTTTACCATACCCTTCAAGTGATAGACAATATATCATTGAACACCAAAGATTTGTGGCTAAGATGGGCTGCTTTGTTGCATGATATTGCCAAACCAGCTACTAAACGCTTTGAAAAAGGACATGGATTCACCTTTCATGGTCATGAAGTGGTGGGTGCTAGAATGGTTCCTAAGATTTTTACCAAATTAAAGTTGCCATTAAATGAAAAAATGCGTTTGGTACAAAAACTAGTAGAACTTCATTTACGCCCCATTAGTCTTACCAAAGAAAATATAACAGATAGTGCAATTAGGAGACTATTGTTTGATGCAGGAGAAGATATTGAAAGCTTAATGATGCTTTGTAATGCTGATATTACCAGCAAAAACAAACAAAAAGTACAGCGGTTTCTTCAAAACTTTGAATTGGTGAAACAACGTTTGAAAGAGGTAGAAGAAAACGACCATATACGCAATTGGCAACCACCCATTACTGGGGAAATAATTATGGAAACCTTCAATTTAACCCCGAGTAGAGAAGTAGGAATTATTAAAGATGCCATCAGAAATGCCATTTTAGACGGCATTATATCTAATAATTATGATGCAGCCCACAATTTTATGTTGGAACAAGGTGCAGCATTGAATTTAAAACCTAAAAGCTAGTTTTAAGCATCAAACCTTGATGCTTAAAACCTCTTGCAGCACTTTTGAATACTCTTGCAGCGCTTGCGACTGCTCTTGCAGCGCTTGCGACTGCTCTTGCAGCGCTTGCGACTGCTCTTGCAGCGCTTGCGACTGCTCTTGCAGCACCTCCGATTGCTCATGCAGCACTTGCGATTGCTCTTGCAGCACTTGCGACTGCAATTGCGTCACACCGGAAAGCCCTTGCAGCACTTAGAAACGCTCTTGCTGTACATGTGACTGTAATAACGTCACATTAAATAGCTATTCCTTCCTTTTAATGATTAGCAGAAGCTAATTAAAAATAAAATGCTGACCATAAAATAAAATAAATGTATTTCCTAACTAATAGGTCAGCCTTGTCATATTCATTTAGGGATTGAATTTGTTATAAACCTTTAGGCAATGAAGTTTTTTTAAGATATTCTTTCTAACTAATGATTGGTGTAAGTTCAACCCAGATTTTGCAATAGGATTTGTAGTGAAAGCCTTAAAGGCAATATAGATAAGTGTTTGGGGTTATTTAATGGATGAGATAATATAAAAATATTATAAGGTCAATAAATGTTCTCAAGTGCTTAGCTATGCAGCATTTCAGGGTTGTAATAAAATTTCTATTGCAAAATCTGGGTTTAACTACTACTTTAGCCGCCAATTAATAACGATTTGTCATTTACTAAATAAAATGACAGTCTGAAATAATAATTAGAGCAATGGCAGTATTAAAATTTAGGGTTTATTTTGAGGAAGACGATACCATTTATAGAGATGTAGCAATAAAGCATACACAAACTTTTAAAGAATTGCATGAAGCCATCTTAATTGCGTATGATTTCGACAAAATACATCAAGCTACTTTTTATAGAAGCAATGACAATTGGGATAGAGGACGCGAAATAAGCTTAGCTGTTTACGATAAAAAGTACGTAGCGGCTCCCCTTCTAATGGAAGAAACCAAGATTGCAACAGAAATAAGAGATACCGACCAAAAGTTTGTTTACGAATATGACTTTAATAAAAATTGGACTTTCAACATTGCCCTAATCAATGTCTCAAAAGAAGAAAGTTCAAAAGCAACCTATCCTTTTGTTACACGAAAAGAAGGAATTGGGCCACCTCAATATGGTACAAAAAGCTTGTTGGGCAACAAGTTTGCTGAGATTGAAGAAAAATATGATTTAAAAGAAGTATCAAGTATTTTTTCCGATGATACAGAAGGTGAAGGTGCAACTCCTGCGGCTTCCGAAGATGCAGAAGAAGTAGATTTTTAGAGTAGTATTTATTTTATACAATTATACAGGGGTAATTATCAATAAGATAATTGCCCCATTTTTATTTAAGAGAATTGGAAACAAAGAAAAATACAGTCATCATAATTGCTGGTCCAACCGCTGTGGGCAAAACAGCTCTAGCTATTAAGCTTGCCAATCATTTTAATACATCAATAATTTCTGCTGATAGCAGGCAGTGTTTTAAAGAATTAACGATTGGTGTTGCCAAACCTTCTTCAGAAGAATTGGCAGCAGCAAAACATTATTTCATTAATTCTCATAGCATTCAAGATGAAATGAATGTGGGCATTTATGAACAATATGCTTTAGAAAAACTAAATGAAATATTTAGTTCGAACAACATTGCAATTGTAGTTGGAGGTACAGGATTGTACATCCAAGCTTTGTGTGAAGGGATTGATGAAATGCCTACAATTGATGCCAACATCCGAACTGAGATAATTACCGATTATGAATCAAAGGGGTTGGCTTGGTTGCAAGAAAAAGTGAAAACCCTCGACCCTATTTTCTGGCAACAAGCAGAACAACAAAACCCTCAAAGACTTATGCGTGCTTTAGAAGTAATTATTGCAACGGGCACTTCTATTACACAATTTAGAAAGAAACAACCTGTAGAACGACCGTTTAACATTATTAAAATTGCATTGGAACTTCCAAGACCAATTTTGGTTAATCGCATCAACACTCGAGTAAATAAAATGGTGGAAGATGGATTACTTAACGAGGTAAAAACCTTACTTGATTATCAACACTTGAATGCTTTGCAAACCGTTGGTTATCAGGAATTATTTCAATATTACGCTGGCGTTAGTTCTTTATCAGAAGCCATCGAAAGAATTAAAATAAATACGAGACAATATGCCAAAAGGCAAATGACTTGGTTTAAAAAAGACAGCAATTACCAATGGTTTTTTCAAGATGAAAATGTATTCACATCTGTAATTGCTGATTTATCTAAGCAATTAAATAAGTTGTAAGTTGTAAGTTGTAGGTATTAAGTATTAAGTTTTAGGTAGTAGGAAGTAAGTTACAAGTTTAAACAATTTAAATTGACTCTTTAATGCTCAAATTGTTCTTTTAAATTTTGAGTTAAACATTTATCAATTAAGCATTAACTACCATCAACCTCTAATTATTATCCTCCAACACCTTTATTTTTGGAGATAAATCCAATGTTTTTAATAAGGTAAGTTTGTTATCCTTATCTAATAAGTACAATTTATAAATCACTTTGGGTGCTATAATACCTTGGGCTTTTTCATCCACAAAACGATACGCATTACTTGTTCCTTCTCTTGTAGGTATTTGAGCAACTTTTATAAAAGCACTTTTATCTACACTTTTTTGTAATACAAAACTTGTATTCTCTTTTGCTTCATTTATTGTTCTCCATTGAACCAACACTGAATCTTTATATGGTTTTACTACAAAATCTACCACTGAAAATAATACACCATCACCCAAAGGAGAATCAGGTGCATCTTGCAATCTTACAAATACATTTACCACATTCGATAGATATGACGTTCCTTTTTTATCTATTGCTTTTACACGATAATAATATACCGTTGTACCTGCTTGCCTTGCTGCAGAAATATCTGAATAAGCATATTGACGGTTGCCATCGCCTTGTGAACTGATTTCACCAACTTTTACAAAATTTACTTTGTCAGAAGTTCTTTCTATTTGATAAGTATTAATGTTTTGTTCGTCTCTTACCTGCCATTGAAGGATTGGATATTCAGTCAACCATTTACCTGTTAAGCTGATTGTAGCATTTGAACGGTAAGGTGGTTGTGTTTGTGTTTCAAAATCTTGAACAGGTTGTTCAGGTTTTATGGGAGAATTTTTTGGAGATAAATCCAAAGTTTTTAATAAAGTAAGTTTATTATCCTTATCTAATAAATACAATTTATAAATCACTTTTGGTGCAATAATACCTTGGGCTTTTTCATCTATAAAACGATAGGTATTGGTTGCACCTTGTTTAATTGGTAATTGAGAAACTCTTGAAAAAGCACTATTATCTACACTTTTCTGTAATACAAAATTGGAATTAGGTTTTGCCTCGTTCATGGTTCTCCATTGCAATAACAAAGAATCTTTAAATGGTTTGCCTGTAAAATCTACTACTGTAAACAAAGCCCCATCACCTAAAGGAGAATCAGGTGCATCTTGTAATCTTACAAACACATTTATCACATTCGATAAATAAGGAACTCCTTTTTTATCTATTGCTTTTACACGATAATAATACACCGTTGTACCTGCTTGCCTTGCAGCAGAAATATCTGAATAAGCATATTGACGGTTGCCATCACCTTGTGAACTGATTTCACCAACTTTTACAAAATTTACTTTATCAGAAGTTCTTTCTATTTGATAAGTATTAATGTTTTGTTCGTCCTTCACCTGCCACTGAAGAATAGGATATTCAGTCAACCATTTACCCGTTAAGCTGATTGTAGCATTTGAACGATAAGGCGGTTCTATTTGTGTTTTTGCAGCTAAATAGAATACGTTAGAAACTAAATTCCCTCCTTTTTTGTCTATTGCTTTTATTCTGTAATAAGCTGCAGTTATTTTTAAATTGGCTGCAGCAATATCTTTAAATGAATAGTTGTGATTGCCATCGCCTTGTGAAATAACTTGACTAACAATATTGAAGTTTGCACCATCAGCTGATCGTTCAATATAATAATGCGACATATTTTGTTCACCTTGTGCTAACCATTGAATGCTTGGAATATTAGCATCCCAATTACCTGTAAGATTCATGCTAACCTTAGTAGGGAATTCTATTTCTTGTACAGGTTGAGTAGGTTTTATTGGAGGATAAGGTGGATTGGTTGGCAATGTTGGTTCAGTAATAACAGGCGTTGTTTGAACAATTGGCGCTCTCAACTCAATAATATTAGAATAAGTAAGATTGCTCAAATTGTCAACGGTTTGTAAGCGATAGTACAATGTATTGTATGATTTATTTGCACTATTGTCAATATAATTGTAGCTGTTGTCGCCCAATCCAACTGCTCTTACATCTCCTACTCTATTGAATACCACACCATCTTTACTTTGTTGAACCACAAACTTTAAGGTATTGGCTTCGCCGGTTGTTTTCCATTTCAATTCAGGATAATCCCCATTCCAATTTCCTTTAAATTCTACACTAGCTAATGCATTTGGAATGGCTTTTATTAGCAGTTTATCTGGACAAATGGTTTGCATGGAACGATAATCGCCTGTTGAAGCAGTAAAACCAAAATATACCAATGGGTTTTTATCAAATACAGTATTAATAAAATCTTCCGTATGTGCAAATACTTGTGTACCATTTAAGTAGAAACTAAGTTGTTTGGATGCAGCTTTCCACACAATACGAATGGTGTTATTCCCTCCATCACCTAAACTAGGATTGGAAATGGTAAAAGGTCCTTTTAAAGGAGTAGCATTTTTGTTTTTCACCAAGGCAATATGGCTATTGTTGGGATCATTGTATCTGCCATCATTTTGATAAATATCCATTTCAATACCTACCGAACGGTTGTATAAATTGGTGACAGCATTTGTACCTAGATTGTAATAGCCCAAATCTCCACCGCCACTAATATTGGGTTGATAGGCTCTATTTCCATCTTGTTGCAATACAAACATCAATCCATCAGCAGTGCCTCTCTGAGTGGTGTTAAATGTCATATCAAAATCTTCTCTCAAACTAATGGCATTTTTATACCAAGAAGCAGAAACAGAATTGGATTCGGGAGTAGTAAGCGTTAAGCATTTATCACCATCGGCAGAATAAGTAGCGCCCTGCATATAAAACTCATTTACATCAGGTCTATTTACAGTTAATTTGTTTACACTAAATGATTGTCTAGCCGCTCGATTACCGGTTGCAGCAGTAAAACCAAAATAAATTCTCGGATTGTTTTCAAATACGGTTTGCACAAAATTTTCTTCGTGAGAAAACAACAAAGCTTCATTCAGGAATAAATTCAACTTTTTATTAGCAGCCTGCCATACAATGCGCACTTTGTTTTGATTGCCCAAACCCAATCTTGGAGAAATGGTAAAAGGACCTTCCAAAGGCTGAGGGTCTTTGTTTTTTACCAACGCAATATGGCTTCTATCCTTATCAAACCAATTGCCTTTGTTTTTATACAAATCAAACTCCACTCCTACAGAATGGTTGTATAAAACGGTATTTTGATCATTATTATAATAACCGAGTGTACAGCCATTTCTAGCAGCAAACAGATTATTTCCATCTTGCTGCATTACAAACACCATCCCATCTGCACCGCCCCATTGTTCTAAAGTGAAGGTAAAGTCGAAATCATAAGAAAGGTTAATCACATCTCTATACCAAGCAGCCGAAGTAGCACCTTGCTCAAAATCAGTCAATAAGAAACTACTTTCAGACATTCTTTTCGATTTACCCATTAGGTTAAATCGTGTATTATCTATGCTATTAAATTGTGCATGCACATACAACAAACTCCCTAATAGAACAGCAATGATGGCAACTATTTTTCTCATAAATGAATAATTAAACTACTAAAAAAGGTAAAACCTAATTGCTGCAAGAATATCTAAAAAAACTGATAATTGTGTGCACATTTAGGTTTCTTTTACAACCCACTTATAATATGGATTGCGAATTGAATAGTTTGAAATATTACTTTCTCCAACACTGGCGGAATAAATTTCAACGATAAATATGCAACTTCCAACAATGGTGAAACCATATCCAACGTTGAAAGTCCTTCATCCAACACTAGCGGAACAATTTTCAGCATTGTCGAACCTATATTCAGCGTTGGAGAACCTCTCTCCAGCATTGAAAATGTGTCCTACAAAGCGAAAAGTATCATCCAAAAAGCTAGAAAAAACTATTGTAGGTAGGAATGATTGATTAAAAAGGGTTAATTGGTACAAAAAACTCATTGATATCAGCGAGATGCTCATTGATATCAGCGAGATACTCATTGATATCAACGAGGCACTCATTGATATCAGCGAGACACTCATTGATATCAGCGAGACGCTCATTGATATCAGCGAGACGCTCATTGATATCAGCGAGACGCTCATTGATATCAGCGAGACGCTCATTGATATCAGCGAGACACTGATTGATATCAACGACATAATTAAGGATAATAGAAAGTGCTTTTTAACTTGGAATTCATAATAAAAGGGATTGTAAATTCGTTCCCAAATGGCATCTGATTATAAAGAAAGTATTCTGTTAGGGAGAAAACTAAGTGGCAAACCAAGAGATTTGAATTTTTAGTTCAACATTTTAATAGCAAATCAATCTGACTCTTAATGTAAGTGCATCAAAATCGCAATGTGGGGATATATTTCATATTTATGAAATTTAAATGAAAGCTACATGTACAAATTGCAACACAAACATCACTTGTTAATATCATTTCTAAATTATTCTGAAGGATTTTGAATTGTGGATATTTAAAGGTTCATCATAATACTATTTAAATAATTCTCCCGTTTATTAAAACATTGGAGAGCTTTAGAAAGTAAAATATGAATAACGCAAAAGAATTAAAAGCACTATTTACATTAATTGATGATCCTGATGAAGAAGTATATACTACTGTTTCAGAAAAGATTGTTGGTTTTGGTAAAGCGATAATACCCAACTTGGAGAATTTGTGGGAAAATACCATCAATGAATCTGTTCAAAATAGAATTGAACAGCTGATTCATCGCTTGCATTTTGCCGATTTAAGAACCGATTTTTGTGATTGGCGCGATGGTGCTTACAACGATTTGCTTACAGGTGCTTTATTAGTAGCCAAATACCAATATCCCGATTTGCAAACCATTCCCGTGCTGCAAGATTTGGAAAAAATAAAAAGAAATGTTTGGCTCGAGTTAAATAATTACCTCACACCTTTGGAACAAGCAAACGTTTTGAGTAGTATTATTTATAATTATTACAACCTCAAAGGAAATGAAATAGACTACCAAGATAAAGATGATTTTTTTGTACACAAAGTACTTGCGAGGAAGAAAGGCAATACCATTACCAATGGCATTATTTATCAAAGTATCTGCGAATTGTTGCAAATAAATGCACGTGTGATAAACATACCCATGCACTTTATCATTGCCTTTTTTCATGATGATTTAAGCCTTACCTCTTCCTACATTCATCCAAAAAACAAAATACATTTTTTTGTTGATGGCACTACAGGACAAGTGTATTCTCATTCAGATATTGAAAACTATCTTAAGAAAATGAATGCAACTCCTTTAGCAGCATATTACAAACCATTAAGCCATAAAAAAATTATCCAATTATTATTAGAGGAAACCAGCAAATGCTATGAATTAACTTCTGAGCATCAAATGCAAAGGGAAATACTTGCTTTGTCAAAATTGCTTGTTTAGTTAAATGTGGCAAAGAGGGAGGAAGAGGCAAAGAGTTTTAAGGCTAAGAGATTTAAGTCCTGAAAGGAAGAATTATATGTAGCGTTGGGTTTCAACATATCGAAATGAAAGGCTGGCTCTTTTGTGGCGAAGTTTTTTTATCCATCGAAAGAGATAATGAAGTTACCTATTTGAGGGTATGAGGATTAAAAAAACTATCTTTTAATTTGTCCCAATTATATACGTCTTTATTAATTACTTTGAATGAAATACAAGTATCAAAAAAGACAATTAAATGGAAAATTCTGTTATCCGACATTTTAATACATTATGAATTTAGCTAAGAAATTATTAGTTGAAAAGCGGGAAAAGTTTCATGGTGGCTTATACCACAAAACCCAAGTTAACTTAGCTTACAATTCTAATCGTATAGAAGGTAGTAAGCTTACTGAGGAACAGACACGTTTTATATTCGAGACACGTACTATTGGATTCAAAGATCAAGAAGCAGTTCCTGTAGATGATATTATCGAAACTTCCAACCACTTTGTAGCTTTTGATAATATGCTAGAAACATTGGAAGCGCCATTAAATGGTACAATTATTAAAAATTTTCACAGCATATTAAAGTCAAGTACACAAGACGCTCGCAAACCTTGGTTTAATGGAGGCGAATGGAAAAAACTACCTAATGAAGTGGGTGGTATTGCCACTTCACTCCCAGAGGCTGTAGCAACTGATATTGAAAAGCTTACTGATTGGTATATTAGCATAGAAAAACCCAGTTTTGAAGATATTGTAATCTACCACCACCGTTTTGAGCAGATACATCCCTTTCAAGATGGAAATGGACGAGTAGGCAGACTAGTCCTTTTTAGGGAATGCCTTAAACACCAAATAATACCATTTATAATTGATGATTCCCATAAACAGTTTTATTACCGAGGATTGGCAGAATTTGAAAGAATTCCAGAATACTTGCTAGAAACATGTAGGTCGGCACAAGATACTTTTAAAACATGGGTGGAGTATTTTTATGGAATAGATTGTGAACTATAGTAATTAAATGAATATCTACTTAAGCGACAAACTAACTTCTTGGTGATAATTGGATATTAAAATATGTTATTTTTAAATCATGAATAGAAATATTATACAATTCTTTTATAACTAAGTGCCTGTCTACATATTTAGTTACTAGTATTAATTTTATATACAAAAGCTTACATTTCCTATGCAGCCAAATTGAAAAAAGCTAGCAGTTATTTATCAAACAAAAAAGGTAATTGGATTGAATTAATTGATTAGCCTAATATTGCACCCGAACAGTACTACATGTTTGCGTGTTTACTGTTCTACATGAATCTGGCTATTATTGGACTTAAATAAAACAAAAGAAGGCATACAAATGAGCAAAAATTTACTTATCGTTGAGAGTCCTGCAAAAGCAAAAACTATAGAAAAAATATTAGGAAGCGATTTCGATGTTCGCAGTTGTTATGGTCATATCCGCGATTTGGAAAAAGACGATATGGGCATTGATATTCACAATCAATATCTTCCAAGATATGTAGTGCCCGAAGATAAAACGAAGGTGGTAAGTGAATTAAAATCACTAGCAAAAAAATCGAAAGAAGTTTGGTTAGCTTCCGATGAAGATCGCGAAGGAGAAAGCATTAGTTGGCATTTAGCGGCTGTTTTAGGCTTAGATGTAAAAAGTACTAAGCGAATTGTTTTCCACGAAATCACTGCACCTGCAATTAAAAAAGCTGTTGCAAATCCAAGGGTTATTAATATGGATTTGGTAAATGCACAACAAGCTCGTAGGGTATTGGATAGATTGGTAGGGTTTGAGTTGAGTCCTGTTTTGTGGAAAAAAGTGCAACCAAGTTTAAGTGCTGGCAGGGTTCAAAGTGTTGCTGTAAGACTAATTGTAGATAGAGAAAGAGAAATCAATCATTTCGTTCCAGTAAGTTCTTTTAAAATAGAAGCTACTTTCGAAGCTAAAGATATTAATGGTAAGCCTGTAACTTTTAAAGCAGAAGCACCAGCCAAGTTTTCCAATCAATCAAGCGCGCGTGACTTTTTAACTAGTTGTTTCAATGCAAAATATACGGTTGAAAATATTGAGGTTAAACCCGCAAAACGTAGTCCGAACCTCCATTTACTACTTCTACTTTGCAGCAAGAAGCTTCAAGAAAATTAGGGTATAGTGTTAGTAAAACCATGCTTATTGCCCAAAAACTATATGAAAGTGGTAAGATTACTTACATGCGTACAGATAGTTTTAATTTAAGCGAAACAGCTTTGGCAGATATTAGTAAAGAAATAAATTCTGCTTACGGCAATCAATACAATCAGCCAAGAAAGTTTAAAAACAAAAACGAAAGTGCACAAGAAGCACACGAAGCCATTCGTCCTACTTACATGAACAACCATACAGTAGATGATTCAGAGTGCAAAAGATTGTATGAATTAATTTGGCGTAGAACAATTGCTAGCCAAATGAGTGAAGCAATTTTTGAAAAAACTATTGCCAAAATAAGCATCAGCACCAATAAAGAATTACTTTCTGCCACGGGAGAAGTAATGAAGTTTGATGGCTTTTTAAAAGTGTATTTGGTAGGAAAAGACGACGATGATGACGAAAATACCGAAGGCATTTTGCCTCCATTAGCAGTAAAGCAAGTATTGCCATTTTTAGAAATGACTGCTGCTGAAAAATTCACTCGACCAAGTGCAAGATATACAGAAGCGGCATTAGTAAAGAAGATGGAAGAATTGGGTATTGGGCGACCATCTACTTATGCACCAACCATTACTACCATTGAAAAAAGAAATTATGTTGAGAAAAAGGATAAAGAAGGATTAAAAAGACCAGGTTCTATTCTCAAAATGAATCCTAAGAATGAAATTTCCCAATCTATAGTTATGGAAACTTATGGATCAGAAAAAGCCAAATTATTTCCAACTGATTTAGGAATGGTAGTTACTGACTTTTTAAACCAACACTTTACCAAAGTGATGGATTTCAGCTTTACGGCTAAAATAGAACAAGAATTTGATGAAATTGCTCTTGGAAATGTTAAGTGGAATACCATGATAGATGGGTTCTATAAACCTTTCCATTCCAATATTGAAACGACTTTAGAAACTGCTGAAAGAGCAAAAGGTGAAAGAGAAATAGGTGTTGACCCAATTTCTGGCAAAAAAGTTATTGCCAGAATGGGTAAATATGGTCCAATGGTTCAAATTGGTGAGACTACTTCTGAAATGGAAAAACCTCGTTTTGCAAAACTGAAAACTTCTCAAAGCATTGAAACCATCACAATGGATCAAGCAATGGAATTGTTTCAATTGCCAAAAAGTATAGGAGAATATGAAGGGGAAGAATTGATAGTAAATGTTGGAAAATTTGGTCCTTATGTAAAATTTAAGAGTCAATTTATTTCACTAGCTAAAAACGAAGATCCTATGTTAATTACATTGGAAAGAGCCATTGAATTAATTGCAGGAAAGAATTTAGCAGATGCCCCAATCGGGTTTTACGAAGAAAAACCAGTAACAAAAGGAAAGGGCCGTTTTGGTCCGTTTATTAAATGGGCAGAATTGTATATTAATATTCCAAAAGGATATAATTATGATGCCCTTTCTCAAAGTGATATTGATGAACTGATTGAGAAAAAGATAGATAAAGAAGCCAATCGCATTATACAACAATGGCCTGCTGAAAAAATAGCTATTGAAAATGGACGTTGGGGAGCATTTATTCGTTTTGATAAGAAAATGTTAAAGCTAAGTAATAAAACAGAGGGTGGAAAATATACACCTGAAGAAGCTGCTACTATTCCTTTGGCAACCATTAAGCAAATGATTGAGCAACAAGTTCCAAATGCTTTTGCTAAAAAGCCAGCGGCAGAAAAAAAGCCAGCACCTTATTCTGTTGCAGCTAAGAAAACACAAGCAGTTAGAAAAAAATAACAATTCTAAACGGATAGGAGATATTAGTTACTAACTAGTTCTTTCCTATTTTAATTAGAATTTTAGTGATATTAAATAATAAGAAAATAGTTACCGTAGAAGGAAATATAGTTAAAGAAGAAAGCTTATTACATTGTGTAAATAGCTTGAATTAACAAGCCAATTGAAAAGGCTGTTATATTTGGCACTACGCATTTTAAAAAATATGAAGAAAAAGAGGATTGCTTTAGTTACGGGAGGGTATAGTGGTGAAGCAGAAATAAGTTACAAAAGCGCCATTACAGTTGCAAACAATATTACCAAAGAAAAATTTGAGTATTTCAAAATAGATATCACTGAAGGTGGTTGGTATTATGTAAATGATGCTTATGAGTTTTCCAATGTAAATAAGGAAGATTTTTCCATAATTGTAGAGGATAAGAAAGTAACTTTTGATGCGGTGTTTATGTGTATTCACGGAACACCTGGTGAAGATGGGATACTACAAGGTTATTTTGATAAAATAAATATGCCTTACACCTGTTGTGATGCAACTACTTCTGCCTTAACCTTTAATAAGAGTCTTACAGTTGCAGCAGCAGCGAAGCATGATATTAATGTTGCGAAAAGTGAACTCATTGTCAAATCGAAGAAAGTAGCAACTGAAACTATACTTGAAACGCTTACCCTTCCTGTTTTTGTTAAACCAAACAATGGTGGCAGTAGCATTGGTATTAGCAAAGTATCTAAAGTTGAAGATTTGCAACCCGCTATCAACAAAGCATTCGAAGTTGATGATCAGGTATTGGTAGAGGAATTTATAGAAGGTAGAGAATTTACTATTGGTGTTTTTAAAACCAATAATGAAATAACTATAATGCCAATTACGGAAGTTATTCCTAAAAAAGATTTCTTCGACTTTGAAGCAAAATATAAAGGATTAAGCAAAGAAATTACGCCTGCTAAAGTGGGCGAGGCAGAAGCAAATGCAATTAGAGAAGCTGCAAAAAAGCTATACGATGGACTTAATTGTAAAGGTGTTGTTAGAATAGACTTTATTCTAAATAAGCAAAACAATTTGCCTTATTTGCTTGAAATAAACACTGTTCCGGGGCAAAGTGCTGCTAGTATCATCCCTCAACAAGTGGAAAAAATGGGCTGGACTCTCAAAGACTTTTACACAGCCTTAATAGAAGAGGCTCTTTCACTAAAAGATAAGTAGTAGATATTTAGCTCTCGATTTTTATTATATAAACTAATATAAGTGTTTAAATTTATAACAACTAAGCCTCTTTGGGTAAATATATTAGTAGCAATTGTGCTATCTGTAATCATCATTTTTGCATTTTTCATTTGTTTAGGTTGGATAACCGGACACGGGAAATATGTGAAAGTACCTGACATTATGGGTCAAAAAGCGGAAGTGGCTATTAGTAAATTAGAAGCACTTGGGTTTAGAGTACAAGTTTCTGATTCTATTTATTCTGCAACTGTTCCACCACTAACTATTACCAAGCAAATACCCGAAGGCGATGCCTTAGTAAAGGATGGAAGAACAATATTCCTAACAGTGAATAAAGTAGAACCTCCTAAAATAGAAATGCCAAGCTTAATAGGATTCTCCTTTAAAAGTGCGCAACTGTATTTGGAAAGCATGGGTCTAAAACTTGGCGACACTACTTATAGACAAGATTTTGCTAAAAACGCGGTACTAGAACAATTATTCAATAACGAACCTATGAAACCTGGAATGCAAGTGGCTCTGGGAAGTAAAATAAGCTTTGTTTTAGGTGCTGGTTTGGGTGATAGTTCTTTAAATGTTCCTGATGTGGTGGGACTTACCTTCCAATTTGCGAAAGAGAAATTACAAGGATTAAAATTAACCGTAGGTTCAATTGTGCCGATTGGCTCTATTTCAGATACCGCTTCTGCGTTTGTCGTAAGGCAAAACCCTTCCATATTTAGTGAAACATCTCCAGGTCAAAGGGCAATAAATAAAACAAAAGCCGGTTCACCTATTGATTTATATATAAGTACTACACCTCCAATTAAAGATTCTACAAACACTTATCCTAAGTAATACTCCTCTCCTATTTATTAAACTATAGTAAAAAAGAATTATGAAAGAAATTACAGTAGAAACGCTCAATGCAAGATTAGATACTGGAGAAAAAATTAATTTGTTAGATGTACGTGAACCATCTGAATATGCTGAATTTAACATAGGTGGTCATCTAATTCCTTTAGGAAATATCCAATTTATGGCTATTGATGAGATTGAACATTTAAGAAACGAAGAAGTAATTATTCATTGCAGAAGTGGAAAAAGAAGTTTTATAGCTTGTATGCTTTTAGAACAAATGGGCTTTACAAATACAGCTAACGTAGTTGGTGGTGTGTTGGCTTGGCAGGAAAAGTTTCCTAAATAAGCGTAGCAATTAGTTTTAATTACAATTCTTTTAATAAATATAGGATTCATTCGAAAAGATGAATCCTTTTTTGTTTTTATGTGAAACCAATAATTATTGGATTTATCGATACCAATTCTAAATACAAAAACTTAATATCTAACAGCCAAATCCATTTGATAAATAATGAAAGCTTTTAATCATTTCACTATTTCAATGTTAACTATAGATTATTAATTTAAACAAACGTTTAACTTTTTTAAACAATTGTTTAATATTTGCATTATTCGTGGCAACATGATAATTGATAAGAAGACGCAAATAATGAATCATGCCATCAATCTCTTTGCAGATAAAGGCTTTGAAGGCACTAGCATTAGAGATTTGGCAAAAGCAGCGGAAGTAAATGTTGCCATGGTTAATTATTATTTTGGTAGTAAGGAAAAACTAGTTGAAGCGATTATAGAAGAGAAATCTTCTTATATGAAGGATAGAATTGAAGAGCTAGAATCAAATACTTCATTAAATGATTTAGATAGAATTAATGCATTAATTGAAGATTATGTAAATAGAATTCTTTCTGGGGCTAGTTTTCATAAGTTTTTACACAAGGAATTAATGGATACCAAACGGGAAGAAATTCATGCGTTTTTGAATACATCTTTCACAAGAAACATCAACAATTTTGCTAGAATTATCGAAAGGGGCATTGAAAATAAAACCTTTAAACCTGTAGATACCAAGTTAACTGTCGTTTCAATCATTGGTTGTATTTCACAAGTGGTAAGTTCTAAAAACATGTGCAATATGATAATGGGTTTTGAAGATGGACATGAACCTTATACCAACATCGAATTTAAAAATCGTTTAATAAAACATATTCAAAACATGATTCATGCACATTTACTACCTGTTGCAGAATCAAAATAACAACCAATACTTACATTTTATTTCATCATTAATAATTATATAAAAATGGAACAAGCTAAAGAACAAGTAGTACAAAAAAAGAAATCGCCCGTTCGGTTAATTATTTTAGCCATTGTATTGGGTGTAGGAGGTTATTTTGGGTATAAGCAAGTAAACTTTACGCTTACACATGAAACAACCGACAATGCACAAATTGAAACACAAATCACGCCTGTGTTGCCTCGTGTTTCTGGATATGTAAAATCACTTAGTGTGAAAGATTATGACAGTATCAAAGCTGGCGAATTGATTGCAGAATTAGACGATGCAGAACTACAATCTCAATTGGCAGAAATGGTGGCAGATTACAACCAAGCTGCTGTTGATATCTTAAATGCAAAAGCTTCTTTAAACAATGCAAGAGTGTCCCTAACGGTAAATCATGGCAATATTGATATTAGTGATGAAAAAAGAAGAAAATCTTTGGAAGATTACAACAGAGATAAAAGTTTGTATGCTGCCGAAGCCATCACAAAAAAGCAACTAGATGATAGCAAGTTTAATTATGAAAACGCTATGAAATCTTTTGAGAACACTAAGAACGATTTAACAACTGCTGAAAGCCGCATTGCTGTTTTAGAATCTGCAGTTAAGAAAACCGAAGCTGCAATGGCGGTTAAGCAAGCTAAAATTGATCAACAAAAGCTAAAACTATCTTATACCAAAATCTATGCACCACAATCTGGTAAAATAGGTAAGAAAAATGTAAGTGAAGGGCAATTTGTTCAAGCAGGAACGCCTCTTTGCTCTATAGTGAATGATAGTACTTATTGGGTGGTAGCCAATTTTAAAGAAAACCAAATAGCGGCACTTGTTCCTGGTAAAGAAGTTGATTTGAGAATTGATGCCTTCCCTGATGCCAAAATCATTGGTACTGTCGCTAGTTTAAGCGAAGCTACAGGTGCAAGATTTGCATTGCTTCCTCCTGATAACAGTAGTGGAAACTTTGTAAAAGTTACGCAACGTGTGCCAGTAAAAATTTGGATTAAAGATGCTGATAAATACAAAAACTTATTGCGAGCAGGTTTGAGTGTGTATGTTGTTGCCAATAAATAATTGGTAAATAATAAATAGCAATTAGCCTTTTCATTTATTCATTTCCCCATCTATTAAACAAATTATTGATGCAACCTAACATAGCTGCTCCCATTGTTTATCCAACTGGGTTGGCAAGAGCCATTATTGTGCTCACTACCATTACTGCCGCAATTATGGAGTTGGTAGATACGTCCATTGTGAATGTGGCATTGAACGATATGAGCGGTAGCCTTGGTGTGAGTATTGAAGACATCAGTTGGGTAATTACTTCTTATGCAATTGCAAACGTAATTATCATCCCTCTTACAAGCTTTTTGGCGGAATATTTTGGCAGAAAGAATTACTATATCGTATCAATGGTCATATTTACCATTGCTTCCTATATGTGCGGTCAATCGCATTCTCTAATTGAAATCATTATATGGCGCTTTGTACAAGGTATCGGTGGAGGTGCACTTTTATCTACTTCACAAGCCATTCTGTTTGATGCATTTGAACCAAAAGATCGTCCGAAAGCTTCTGGATTGTTTGGAATGGGCATTGTACTTGGACCAACATTAGGTCCTACGCTTGGTGGTTATATTATTGACCATGCTTCTTGGCCTTTAATATTCATGATTAATATTCCTATTGGTATTGCTGCTACCATTCTTTCCTTTTTATTCATAGATAAAAAAGTTGGCGAAGGCAAGAAGAAAGACAGTATTAAGATTGATTACACCGGTATTCTTTTATTAACTGTTGGCATTGGTTGCCTGCAATATGTATTGGAACGTGGCGAAAGCGAAGATTGGTTTAGCAGTGATGTTATCAAGTGGTGCGCTATTCTTGCAGTACTTGGACTGGTCAGTTTTATTTTTTATGAATTGAGTATCAAACAGCCGGCTGTAAATATTCGAGTCATGACCAATCGAAACCTAGCATTTACCACCATTTTCACCTTTGTAGCAGGCTTGGGCTTATACACTTCTGTGTTTGTATATCCCGTTTTAGCACAGCGGGTGCTTGGTTTTACTGCTTATGAAACTGGTTTATCACTTCTAGCCCCCACACTTGCAGCGGTGGTATTAATGCCGGTTATTGGTACATTAATGAGTAAGGGGGTATCTCCTATTCCATTTGTTATCATTGGCTATTTGTTGTTTTCCCTTTACAGTGTGCTGAGTTCTAAAGTAAGTATCGATGTTGGCAGAAGCGACTTTTTCATTCCTTTACTTGTTCGAGCTGTTGGTATTGCCTTCTGTCAATTGCCGCTGATTAATCAAGCGGTGGTCGGTTTACAGCCCAAGGACTATGCAACGGGTATTAGTTTAAACAATATGATTCGGCAATTAGGCGGTGCATTTGGTATCGCGCTAGCAAACAATTATATCTCTAATAGATATGCCAATCACCGCAGCGATTTGGTAAGTGCTATGCCTGCAAACTCTCCTGCTTTAACCGAGAGATTGAACACCATTACGCAAGGTATCATTAGTAAAACCGGCGATTTTGCTGGTGCAGCTAATAAGGCTTTGGGTATATTAAATGGAACAGTCGAAAGGCAGGCTTACTTCTTAGCCTATTTAGATACGTTTAGATTGATTGCTATCTTCTTTTTATTGGTGCTGCCATTGGTAGTGTTTCTTAAAAACAAAAAGAAATCGAAAGAAGAAACGGCTTTGGCAATGAAAGCGGCTGCTGAAGCGCATTAAGGTTACTACTCACCATGATTATTGTTGACCACATAGGCACATAGACACCTAGAAAAATGGATACATAATCTTAAAAAAGATACAATAGAATACATTGAATAAATACATATTTCACATAAATACTTACATAAATGAATATAGATTATAGGGATGTTTCTTTTTAAAATAAAATAAAGGTTTACTTTCCTAATTACCTATGTGTCTATGTGCCTATGTGGTAAAGCATAAAATATTGGTTAACTAATTTTCATAATTTAATAATTACAAAAGATTACATAGAATGAAACAATTTCTTTTAGCTTGTTATTCACTTGTTGCTACCCTATTTATTTCAGATAAAACTACTGCGCAGGTAGTATCTACCAACAATGAATTAAAATCATTAATTAGTCAATCCTTTGGGTATTTTCCTCGTATTAAAGAAGCGGAAAACCAAATAGTAGTTGCCCAACAAAAGTTGGATATTACTTCGCTAAATACACCCACAGTTGATGGAAATGCTTCTTATAGATACGTTCGTCCGAAGATAGAAGTGCCTATTGGGGGAAGTAGTTTTCAGTTTGCGCCTATTCACAATGTAGATGCGAATGTGGGTGCTAACTACCTTCTTTTCGACTTTGGTCGTTTGAAGAAAAACATTGAAAAATCGAAACTAGAAGTGCAATATGCACAGCACAATGTGGCTTATGCAAAATACCAATTGGCATCTCAAGTAGCAACCATCTATTACAATATTGTTTACTTGCAACATGCCATTAGCATTCAAGATACGGTATTGAGTTTTTTAAATGAAAACAAACTCTTTATTGAGAACAAATACAAGAATGGTGATGCATTGAAAATTGATATTCTTACCATTCAAACCCAAATAGATGCAGAGCAAAACCGCAAGGTAGATTTGCAAAATAATCTCCTAAAACAACAAAACCTTTTATCTTATACTACTGGATTAAACAAATCGAACGGGAATGTTTTTGATTTTGATATTCAATTAAAAGATGTAACGGCTGCATTGGCTGAAACACAAGCCAATAATGTTGATTATCAATTGATTAAAGATAAAATTAAACAAGCAGAAGCCGATGTTGCAATAGCTAAATTAGGTGATAAACCTTCGGTAAATGTGGGTGCAAATGCAGGTTTTAAAAATGGATATGTGCCGAATGTGGGTGAGGTACGATTCAATTACAATGCAGGTGTGGCGCTTAAAGTGCCTTTATATGAAGGCGGAAGAACCAAAAGACAAGTATTGCTTTCGCAATCTTTGGTAAAACAAAACGAGTTGGCAATTGCTACATTGAACAACAATTACAAAAAAGATATTGAGCAAGCACTTGCTGACATTGCATCTAATTTAGAACGTATAACCAATACCAAAGGGCAAATTGCACAGGCCAAATATGCCAATTCGCTTGCTGCCATCCGATTTAAAAATGGCGTAGGAACCAACCTCGAACTCACCAATGCAAATACCAATTTGCAAAGAGCTTCTTTAACGGAATTGCAATACCAATACCAGCTATGCTTGGCAAAAATTGAATTAGCAAGATTGATAGGCTACCAATATTGGTAATCATTGCCTCCCGAATGCTGAACTGTTTGTGTAGGATTTATTGTTTTGTGGAATGAAGTAAGCTTATTAGTCTTGTTTGCTTAGAAGTGAATGACGTTTGCCAAGAAGTAAACATTGTTTGATAGGAAGTAAATGCAGTTTGATAAGAAGTGAACTTCGTTTCATGAGAAATGAACTTCGTTTCATAAGAAATGAATGTCGTTTGATGAGAAGTGAACATCGTTTCATAAGAAGTGAACATCGTTTCATGAGAAGTGAATGTCGTTTGATAAGAAATGTATTACCCAAAGTAAAATAGAACATAAATAAATGCAACTTAAATTTTAATTCTATATTGATTATGAATAAAATAGACTGTTATATTAGGTATTTATAAATATAACTATGTGTCTATGTGCCTATGTGGTGAGTAATAACCTTTTATTGATAATATGCAAACCAATTGTTAAATTTTATAAAATGATTAAATATTTCGCGTAATACGATTATTTTCGTTGCCAAATAAATATTTAACATTATGTCTCTCACAGGTTTACAATCAGATCGTCTTCGCCGCGACAATAAAGTATTATTATTTTTAGAAAAAACAGATAATATTACCATTTACGAAAAATACACTCCATTTAAATTAGAAGTAGATAAGTTTATTGCGGGATATGGTATTTTAAAAAATATAATCCCATTAAAAGATTACAACGCCGCATTAGCCGATACAGAAGATAAAGCAGAATTAAGACAGAAGATAGCTATCAAAATGTCGTTTATCTGCACGCTTGCTGGTCATTATGCCGCTAGTAAAGAAAATAATGAATTGGCATTATTGCTTGCAACCAACAAAACCGATTTGGCAAATAAAATGGATGAAAGTTCTTTGTTGCCATTTGTTCAAAATGCTTGCAAACCTCTTGCAGCTTTAATTAAAGCAAATGATGCAGAATTCCTTACCTATCAAATTACCCAACCCATGTTAGATGCGGTATTGGCTGATGCTGTAAAGTTTAATGGCATGATTGGTCAATCAGATGTTACAGCTTCTACAGCAACTGTTGCCAACAAAAATATAAATGCGAAGCAAAGTGTATTGTCTAAGTTAATTATAGGCATGACAAAAACCATTGTCTTCTTTAAAGAAACCAACCCAGATTTTTACGATGCATTTTTTGATATTAAAAAACTAATTCGTTATGGTTTGCGCCACAATGGTTTCGGCGGATCCGTAACCAAAGATGGCAATCCTGTTGCAAAAGCCAAAATAGTGGTTGAAGACACCAAAAAGAAAAAAGTAACAGATAGCAATGGCCTTTATGCCATAGAACAAATAAAAGTAGGCACTTACAATGTAACCTGCACCCTCCCCGATGGAACTACCAAAACAGAAAAATTAACTGTAGTAAAAGGAAAATACACAGAGCTTAATTTTGATTTTTAGGGGGGATAAATACAATGTATAAAGTACGTAGTAATTAATATAAATATGTACTCAGTGAAAAAAAGCAATCTTATGTGAATTTCTTATATATTCGTTAGCGAAAGCAACTGGAATATTGAATGTTTTCAAATATTTTAGTATAAAACATGCGTATATTCAAGAGTTAACAGCAATATTTTTGAACACCATACTATGCCTACAGACCCACTAAAAAGAATACGGAAAAGATTAACAACAAACGAAGAAAAAATAAAAGTTCTTTCTGACGCTCAAAAACCACGTACAGACAGACCAATTATTCATATTGGAAAGACAGAAGTTGGAATTAAAAAGGCAGTCGTTAAACCTGACCTTACTTCTGAAACTGTTTTGACTGACTCTACTTGGAGCTATGTAGAAATATTTTTAAAGCAAGACAATACAGCAAAAGCTAAAGAAGCTGCATTTTATTGGGAGCAAGCAAAAAACTTTTATGAAGCGACAAAAAATTTATCTTTAGTTGCTGCACCATTAACGACTTATTATTGTTTTCTTAACGCAACTAAAGCACTATTACATTATAAAGGAGTTCCATTCAATTTAAAACACGGTGTTTCTGGAAAAAGAACAGACGGACACTTCTTACTACAAAATGAAGAAATTGTATTAAAACCTAAAGGTGTACTTTCTGCATTATGTAACTATTTAGGTGAGCCAGTAAAGAATAGTGAGAAAGCTTACACACTAAAAGATGTATTCTATAATATGTCATTTATTCATAGAGCATTTCAACTAACTTATCAAAGTCCTTCACATCCAGACTTATTTGTTCCTATCATAAGACCAAGATTTGTGTTCGATAAGTTTAGGAAAGTAGGTTGGTTTGAAGCTCAATTGGAAAAAGAGCATTCTACCAAACGAGTTTTAGGAAACATAACAGGTTTTGGAATTGACAAAAAATATGACAATACCAAATTTTACACAATTAGAAGAAACAAAACTTTTAAATGGGATTGTAGAAATAATAAACCAACAGCAGACAGCTTAACAGACTTTAACAGATACCATTTAAAAATTAGAAAACAGCTTAGGACAATCTATGGTCCTAATAATTTATGGTACATCAAGAGAAGTAATTTAACAAACCACTTAATTGACAGAAATAACCTTGTATTAATTTATGCAACTATGCATAGACTAAGTGAGATGGCTCGTTATGAACCTAATGGACTAAAAAAACATTTAGAGAAAAATCATAGCTGGCTTTTAACAGAGTTTATACAAAAAGCAGGACAACAATTTATTGACGAAATATCAAGTGAAATTACTGGCAAAGACTTTAGAGCAACAGGTTTCCGTGACTAATACTACAAGAAACATTAGGTTTGGCATAATTGGGGCTTGACGAATTTCCTCAACATTTGTTCTTTATTGTGCTTCAGTTTGAGCTTGACGTTATAAATTTGGCTTATTAATAAAACGTCATCAATATTGTTAAAAATGGGCTTCAGATATGAAGATTTAGAATGTTTATTCCTAATGAACGCCATGCTTTTTTTATTTATATAAATTTTAAGATTATCTCATGAATTCACAGTCTAATTATTACAAGAGAGAAGAAGTCTCGGAAGAAGAAAAAAGAGATTTTGCTTTTCAAACTGTAAATGCAATAAGGGAATCTGTATCATTAGCTAAAAATTCAACACAACCGATAACCTATGAATTTGCATTTAGTATCATACATGACTTAGACGAAGCATTATATAATTCTATAATTAATCTTTTAGTTTCAAAAAACGAAAATGAAATTGTTCGTTTTTACAAAGAGAAAGCAGAAGCATTAAGTGACGATGAAAATAAAATTGATCCTGCTGATCTCATACAAAATGAATTGAATGAAATTGATGAAATTCTAGAAAAAAAGCCAGAAAAGAGTGTTCAACTTAAAAAACGGAAATTTGGTTTGGTTGCAGCAAAGGAATACTTCACACCTCGAAAACAATCTGAACACAAATCTCTAAATCATGACTTTTATTTACAAAGTAGAAGCGATTTCTTTGGGAAACCACTATATGATTCTGATTCCTTTAAAGATTATAAAATATCTGAAAACAAAATACTTCGTTTACGATTATTACATCCTGACAATGATGAAGCAATTTTAGGGGTAGACCTAGTTTATGAACATTTCGATCAAAGAAAGGATTCAGTTCGATTTGCACATATGCAATATAAGACATGGAATACAAACGTTCTTTACGAATCAGCTTCATCTAATTTAAGACAACAACTATCTAAAATGCAACAACATTTATGTGATTCAAAATATTGTGATGGACCACATAATGGCGATAGTGAATATCGTTTTCCTTATTGTTCAGGTTTTTTAAGACCAACATCAAAGCTACAATCGAGTGAAAGTAAATTAATTACAACAGGAATACATGTTCCAATTTGTCAAGCGATACAACTACTTGAAAGTGAAAGGAAGTTAACTAAAGAAAATCTTAAAGACCGAAGTATTAAAGGAAATATTTTCGAAGAGTTATTCATTAACAATATTGCAGGAAGTAGATGGATTAGTATAAGTGAATTAGAAATATTTTATGAATCGAAGGGAATTCTTTCGAACCTAAATAATATCCGAATACATGCTCAAGAAGTTGACATAGATAGAAATTACGAAGAATTTATAAGCAAATAACTAACTAGCACTTCCCAGCTAGTCCACGTCACTCGCTAAAATCTACAATGGCTAGCCCAGCTAGTCCACGTCACTCGCTAAAATCTATATTGGCTAGCGCACGCGTTTCCCCCAGCTAGTCCACGTCATTCGCTAAAATCTATATTGGCTAGCCCCAGCTAGTCCACGTCACTCGCTAAAATCTATATTGGCTAGCCCAGCTAGTCCACGTCACTCGCTAAAATCTACAATGGCTAGCGCACGCGTTTCGCGTGTGAATTCGCTAAGAGTATCTATTACAAGTTTGAGAGTAAATTAAGAGTTTAAACATATTGGTAATTTCCCAGCTAGTCAACGTCACTCGCTAAAATCTTCAATGGCTATCGCACGCGTTTCGCCACTAGTGTTCGAAACTTTTATAAGTTACAAAATAATCGAATCTGTGCTTTCGTTATTTTAAAATGACAGCAATAGAAATTCTTAAATTGATACCTGAAAAGGCATTCGATCTATTATCAGCGGAAACAAAAGTTGACCATCAGGTAAAGAAACTAACTGGGGAGACCATATTTAAGTTGGTACTGTTCTCAATGATGTCAAGCAATAAATCTAGCCTCCGAATAATGGAAAAGTTTATTGGTTCGGCAACGTTCAAGTGTTTTAACAGAAGGACTGTGACTGCCAAAAAAGGTAGAAAAACCCTTACTCCACACGACTGCAAGTACAATTCCATACGGGACAGGATATGCACAATGGAAACTTCCTATTTTGAAAAACTCTTTGACCTGATATTCGTCACATATAATAAGGAGCTAAAAGAGGAAACCGCACTGGCAAAGACGGACAGTACATTTATATCGCTGGCGGCTAAATTATTCAGCACAGGAATGGAATTTGGCGGTGACAAGACTCATCGCCATGTAAAATATAGTGTTGTGATGAAAGGAAGTCTTCCAATGCATGTCAAGGCATTTACCGAACAGACCTATGGAAGTGAAGAACAAGCATTGGCAGAAGTTATAAATGATGCAGATGGGTTGCAAAACGGAACAATAGTGTTTGACAGAGGTTTGAAATCACGTGATTCATTCGATAAATTTACTACTGACAATAAATACTTCATTACCCGTTCTTTGCCCATTGCAAAGTTAGAGATTAACGAAAAAAGAGAGGTCGGGAGCAAACCTGATGGGAGTACGATAACAATTGTAAGTGACGAAGTGGTTCATCTATTCAATAGGAAAGGGAAGAAATCAGCCTATAGCTATAGGCTGATTTCAGGAACAATAGATGCAAGTGGCGAGGATATTTATTTTATCAGCAACCTGATGGAAGAGGATGCCTACATGATTGCCCATTGGTACAAACAACGTTGGGAAATAGAAGTCTTTTTTAAATTTATCAAACAGGAACTAAATGCATCACATCTAGTCAGCAGAGACGAAAATAGCATAAAAGTAATGCTCTATATGACTATGATTGTGGCATCGCTGATAATTGTTTACAGGAAACTCAATAAAATCAAAAGCTATAAGATGGCTAGATTGCAATTCGAAATGGAACTTAACGATGAAATGATTAAGGTTATAGTAAGGTTATGTGGCGGCGACCCTGATAATGCCGCAGCATTATGGAAAAAAACATAAAAATATTGAGCAACTCGAAATCTTTTGTGTCTTATTAAAAGTTTCGAACACTAGTGGCGTTTCGCGTGTGAATTCGCTATGAGTATCTATTACAAGTTTGAGAGTAAATTGAGAATTTAAACATATTGGTAATTTCTTTTGATGCGAAGCCACACGCGAAACGCGTGCGGTAGCAGCGAAGAACTTAGCGTATTTAACAAACCCAAACTGTTCAATTAGTCGAAACTAGCGTAAGTATTTCGCTAGAATCTACAATGGCTAGCGCATGCGTTTCGCGTGTGAATTCGCTAAAAGTAAAATACTAAATAAGCTAAATACCTCAAAATATTTATTCATTTTTTGAAGTAAAACTAAAACATACTACTTTCGAGAACAATGAGCCGTAAGTATAAATTTCATAATAAAGAAGGTGTTTATTTTGTAAGTTTTGCAACTGTGTATTGGTTAGATATTTTCACAAGAGAAGTATACTGTAATACGATTGTAGAAAGCTTAAACTATTGCCGAATAAATAAAGGCTTAGAAGTATATTGCTGGTGTTTAATGCCTAGCCACATACATTTAATAATTAGAGCAAAAGATAATAATCCAGAAATTGTATTAGGAAAATTTAAAGAGTTTACTTCAAAACAGCTAACTAAACAAATTTCAGAAAACATAGAAGAAAGTAGAAAAGAGTGGCTATTATGGATGATGAAACGAGCGGCTAGTAAAAGTAGTAATGTTACCAATAGCCAGTTTTGGCAGCATCATAATAAGCCAATTGAACTTTGGACACCAGAAGTAATAGAACAAAAGATAAATTACATCCATAACAACCCAGTAGTTTCAGGTTTTGTAAGAGAACCAAGAGATTGGAAATATAGTAGTGCCATAGATTATGCTGGAGGTAAAGGCATTTTAGAAATTGAATTGGTATAAAGAAATTGAAACAAGCTAAAAAAGAACTTAGCGAAACCACGAGATATAAGCTTGCGGTAGCGAGGAATTTTATTTAGCGAACTCACACGCGAAACGCGTGCGGTAGCAGCGAAGAAGCCCTAAAGACTTAGTAAATTATGGAAACGAATAAAAAAGAAAAGCAGTTTGACGCTGTAAACATAATGAGAGAAATCAGAGATAAAATTAGCTCTGAAACTCAAAACATGACGTTTGAGGAATTAAAAGCATATATCAAACAAAAGCTCGCTGATAACAAAACAAAACTTGTTGGACAATAAGAACTACAAGCGAAGGCACTACCGCTAACATGGTTAGTCATTATCGAGGCTTGACCAATATAGCCAAGCTAGAGCAAACTTGTAGATTGTTCTAAATTACAAAAACCTGTCAAGTCCGAGGAAGCCAAACAAAATATACATTCTCGAAATTTTACAGATGAAACATACATAAATTCTGAATAGCTGGAAATGGATTTTCAATCTAAATAAGGTGAAGCTAATATACCGTGACCTACGATTAGGTCTTCTTTGCTCAGACGTTAAAAATTTGGCTTTTGTATAAAACATCAGCACAATTGCAATTAAAGAGTTTTGGTTTTGAAAAGATGCAATGCTAATATTGTAATAATTCTAAGCCTTTCTAACTGTAGGTAATCGTAAAGAAAAATATCAATACTTTTTCATCGACTCTGTTGTGTCTTCCGACCAACAAAGAATATTTTATAATTATATATCCAATGTAAATAGATTCTTAAAGTAATAATATGAAAAGAACAACCCTTTTTTATCTTCTCTTCTTCCCTCAAAAATAATTGCCTCTAAACTCCTTATCTCTTTGCCTCTTAAACCTTATTTGCCGAAAAATAAGTAACAAAGCAATACTGAAGTTATAATACCAATCAAATCTGCCAATAACATGACGGCGATTGAGTAACGGGTGTTTTTAATTGAGATTGCTCCGAAGTAAACGGAAACAACATAAAAAGTAGTGTCGGAAGAGCCTTGAAGAATACAAGCTAAACGGCCGGCGAAGGAATCGGCACCGTAGGTTTTCATGGTATCGATCATCATTCCACGCGCTCCTCCCCCACTTAAAGGCTTGATGAGTGCGGTGGGAATGCCATCGACAAAACGGGTGTCGGCTCCGAAAAAAGTGCCGATTTGTTTGAGGGAATGGATGATTACTTCGAATGTGCCACTGCTTCTTAAAAGGCTGATGGCGACGAGCATTCCTACGAGGTAGGGAATTATTTTAATGGCTGTTTCGAAACCACCTTTGGCACCATCGACAAAGGCTTCGAAGAGGTTGATTTTTTTGTATAAACCACCAACAATGATTGCAAAAACGATAAAAAGAATTAAGCCATTGCTTAATAATTTGGAGAAATTTTGTAGTTGGGTAGCGTTGAGCGTTGTTAGATACCAAACCAATGCGCCTATAGCTGTGGAAAGACCTACAATCCAAACTAAAATGGTGGGTTGAAAAAGATTGATTTTTTGTTTGATGGCCACAAACAACATGGCAGCCAAAGTAGCAACGAAAGTTGCAATCATACAAGGCACAAATATGTCGGTAGGATTGCTTGACTTTAAAGAAGCTCTTGCTGCAATAATGCTTACGGGAATGAGTGTGAGGCCGGCGGCATGTAAACACAAAAACATGATTTGTGCATTGGAAGCAGTGTTTTTTTCAGGGTTGATTTCTTGTAAACTTTCCATGGTTTTGATGCCAAAAGGAGTAGCAGCATTGTCGAGCCCTAATAAATTGGCAGAGAAATTCATCATCATGTATCCCATTGCTGGGTGACCTTTAGGTACTTCCGGGAAAAGCTTGGTGAAGAATGGAGCGATGGCTTTTGACATAAATCGAATGCCACCTGCTTGCTCGGCGATTTGCATTAATCCCATAAAAAATGACATTACACCTATTAGGTTGATTGCTAAATCAATTGCATTCTTGCAGGTAGGGATGATGCCATCTACTTTTAAAGGGTTGGCAAAATCATCGGCTTTTCCAATAACCATCCAACTAAAAATTTCGGAATCTCCCAAGAAAAGACACTTATATAGTGCAACTAAAATTGCTGTGATAATAAATGCACTCCATATTCTGCTTAAAGCCATTCTTAGTTTTATTTTTCTTAATTATTCAATAGCAAAATAAATAGCTTTTAGGTATAGTATTACAAAGTGTTTAAAGCTTATTTATTTGATATAAAACTAAATGCCTTTGAAAGTAAATTAACACCAAAACAATTGCTATTTGAGAGGTACCATTTTTTAAAGTATAAAGATTATTTCCATTAAAATATTGACTACTTCTGTGGTTCTAAACGAGAAAGTCTCCGCAAATAGCGAAGACTTTCTTTGGTTTGTTCAGCTCGAAAAGTATTGAATAAATAACGGAATTATTTTTTAGCTACAACACCAATTGGCATTACTTCTTTACCATAAACTTCATTAAGCAAGGTAGCAACTCCAGTGTAAATAGCAGAACCGCCACAAACAATTCCTTCAAAACCAGTAAATGTTTTGATTGTTGCATTTCCAGTAGCATCGCCAATTGCCAATAAGAAAAACAAAATTGTTAAACTAGCAAATACAAATTGTAGTGCTTTACTAATTCTTAATGTTCCGAAGAAAAGTAAGGCAGTGAAAATGCCCCACATTGTTAAATAAGCAATAATGGCTGTGTTTGAAGTTTTGTCAATCCATCCCAATTTTGGCATAACTAATAATGCCACTAATGACAACCAAAAGAAGCCATAGGAAGTAAAAGCTGTTAACCCAAAAGTGTTGTTCTTTTTTGCTTCAAGAATGCCGGCAATTACTTGGGCTATGCCTCCATAGAAAATGCCCATTCCTAAAATCATTGAATTTAATTCATAAAACCCAGCATTGTGCAAATTGAGCAAAATGGTGGTCATTCCAAAAGCAAGTAATCCTAATGGCGCAGGATTGGCAGTTGAATCTTTAATAATAATGGTACTTTGATCCATAACAATCGTTTAAGAGTTAATAAATAAGGTGCTAAAATAGGAGTAATTCATAATATAGAATGAAACGAAAAAATTAAATATCATCAATTTTGACCAAATTAAACTCTAAACCTATATTTTCGACGCATCTTATTAGATGGTGTTATTAATACTATCCATCCCCAACGATTTTTCTTGCTGTATGCTAAAGCGTACTTATTAAATATGCTTATTTGATAAGTTTAATTTTAACTGTGTAAATTAATGTGTTTAAAGTACACATTAGTTTGCATAGATTTGCTAACTTTTTTAAAACATTTTGTAATGATGAAAGCAACTACAGCTACTATGGAAGAGAAATTGAATATAGAAAAAAGCCCCAAAAAGACTACTGTACCTATAAATGATGAAAAAGCAGTAAAACCTGTTATTATAAAACAAGTAGCTAAAAAAGAAACTCAAGCTCCAGCAACTGAAATTAAGCTAATTGAAAAGGCAAAGACAGCTAAAGCACCCAAAGCACCCAAAACACCTAAAACACCTAAGACCGAAACTGCATCAAAAGCAGTTAAGAAAAAAAGCCGTTCCCCTTCCAAAACTATTGAAACATTAGAGGATGCCAAAAATAGTTTATCAATAGAATTTCGATTAAAGTATGCTACTAAATATGGGCAATCTTTATTTATGATTGGCAATCATCCGTTACTTGGAAACAATCAAATAGATAAAGCGCATCCATTAACCTATATCGATAATCAATCTTGGGGAACTACATTGTCATTTTCAAATAATGATTTACCCAATGAAGATATAGGTTATAATTACCTACTAAAAAACCAAGATGGAACAATCAGCTACGATTGGGGAAGCGATAAATCATTTAATCCATCAAACTTTAAAGATAAAAATGTACACATATTAGATGCTTGGAATTACGCAGGCTATATAGAAAATGCTTTTTTCACAGAGCCCTTTCAAAGTGTTTTACTAAAAAATAATCAAACCACTATTAAGCTTATAAATCCTAAAATAATAACACACGTTTTTCGAGCAAAAGCACCATTGTTATCAAAAGGACAATCATTGTGCATTGCAGGTTCTAGTGCATCATTGGGCAAATGGTCGGAAGAGAATGTTGTTTTAATGAACCGTGAAGAAAGTAAAAACTACTTTGAAACATCCCTTAATTTATCAAACGACATCTTTCCTATTGAATATAAATATGGTATTTATGATGTAGAATCTAAGAAATTGGTTCAATATGAAAGTGGAGAAAACAGATTATTACAGGTTGATAGCAATTCTAACTTATTCACAATTGTAAACGATGGATTTGCCGTTTTACCAACCAATAACTGGAAAGGCGCAGGTGTTGCAATACCAGTTTTTAGTTTAAGAAGCGAAAACAGTTTTGGCGTTGGTGAATTTTCAGATATACCTAAGTTGGTTGAATGGTGCAAAAAAACTGGTATAAAGCTCATTCAGATTCTACCTATTAATGATACCGTAGCTACAAATACTTATTTAGATTCATATCCTTATTCTTCGATTTCTGCATTTGCATTGCATCCTCTTTACCTTAATCTTAATGACGTTGCAAATACACCAAAGTCGAAAACGATTGTATTAGAATTAGAGGTAGAACGTGTGAAGTTGAACCAACTTGAAGCTGTAGATTATGAAGAAGTAATGCGGACAAAATGGTCAGTAATAAGAAAATTGTTTACTATTCAAAAAAAGGCAACATTTAGTAGTTCGGATTATCAACAGTTTTTTAATCAAAACAAACATTGGTTAGTACCTTATTCTTGTTTTTGCTATTTAAGAGACACCAATGGAACCGCTGAATTTGAAAACTGGCCTTCCTATCAATTGTACAGGGAAGCAGAAATGGGAACATTGCTTGATGAAGCAGGAGAAGCATTTAAAGAAGTTTCCTTGCATTACTTTATACAATACCATTTACATCTACAATTAAAAGCCGCAACTGACTATGCCCATAAAAACAATGTAATTGTAAAGGGTGATATCGCAATTGGCATATCAAGATATGGCGCAGATGCTTGGCAACACCCTTCTTTATACCACATGAACTTACAAGCTGGAGCTCCACCAGATGATTTTGCTATAAAAGGACAAAACTGGGGTTTCCCTACATACAATTGGCAAAAAATGACCGAAGATGGTTTTGCTTGGTGGAAGCAAAGATTTGAACAAATGCGCTACTATTTTGATGCATTTAGGATAGATCATATACTCGGCTTTTTTAGAATATGGAGTATTCCAATGCACGCTGTAGAAGGTATTATGGGACATTTTGTTCCAGCAGTCCCTATCCTAGTAAATGAATTTAATGAAAAAGGTATTTGGTTTAATTTAGAGAGATACACTAAGCCATTTATTAACGATATGGTGCTTTGGCAAATATTTGGTTATGATAATGAACTTGTAAAAAAAGAATTTTTACTTTCAAATAACGATGGAACTTATTTATTAAAAGAAGCTTTCAATACACAAAGGAAAGTTGAGAAATTTCTTGCAACTTGGAAAGATGATGACTTTACTAAAAAGATAAAACAAGGCGTTTTCGATTTAATTAGCAATGTGATTTTGTTTGAAGTAAATGGTAGCAATGGACAGCAATTTCATTTTAGATTTGGTATAAACCAAACTAGTTCTTATAAAAACTTAGACGAACACACTCGTTGGCAATTGGATGAATTGTATGTAAACTACTTTTTCCGTCGCCAAGATAATTTTTGGAGGCACGAAGCAATGGAAAAGCTTCCTGCTATTAAACGAGTAACCAATATGCTGGTTTGTGGAGAAGATTTAGGATTAGTTCCTGATTGTGTTCCTGATGTAATGAAGCAATTAGGTATTTTAAGTTTAGAAATTCAACGGATGCCAAAAGATTCCACTAAAAAATTCTTTCATCCCAATGATGCACCATATCTAAGTGTGGTTACACCTTCTACTCATGATATGAGTACCATAAGGGGATGGTGGGAAGAAGACAAAGCTGGCATTCAACAGTTTTACAATCATCAATTGGGGCAATGGGGAACAGCTCCTTTTTACTGTGAAGCCTGGATAAATAAAGCCATTGTATTACAACATTTATACTCACCAGCTATGTGGAGCATTTTTCAATTGCAAGATATTTTAGGGATTAATGAAACAATTAGAAGAGAAAATCCTAATGATGAAAGAATTAATCTCCCTTCAAATCCTAAAAACTATTGGCAATATAGAATGCATCTTACGCTAGAAAGTTTGCTTAATTCAGATGAGTTTAATGAAGAATTACTTGGATTATTAATAGAAAGTAAAAGAGGGGAAGCTTAAGTAAGTTGTAAGTATTAGGTATTAGGTATTAGGTTTTAAGTATTAAGAATTAAGAATTAAGTTTTAGGTATTAAGTCTAAAATGTATTGAACCAAATTATTTAAAGTTGGAATCATTATTTTAGCAATACTTACGTTTTCTCCAAAAATGCAGCATTTCAACATATAGAAATGCTGCATTTTTATTTATGGAAGTAATATATCCATAAGTCTATTCAGCTTTTTTAGCAATAAATTTCTCTACTAAAATTACTATTGATATTCCAATTGTATATAAAACCAAATCAAACCAAGAAAAGGATGTGCCGATAATAATTCTTGCAATTTTATTTTTCTGTAAACCAAATACCTCCACAATTTTTAGATATTGTAAAAATTCTACTAAAAATGAAAAAAGCAAAATTGAAATTGCAGTTGAAACTATTGGAAAATTAAAAAATGATTTTACAAAACAATAAATTAAGATAACTACAAGTAAATCTCCAATGTATGGCCTAATAATTTGGTCATGAACAAACGTTGCAATTAATACTTCAACAGTAAATAATAATATTGTAAGGATGAAATAGGTGCTTTTAAAAGTTAGCATTCTGGAATTATTTTTATAAAGTTGTATCGTTTGTTGAAAAAACAGTTATGCTTATGGATAATGATTAACTATCAATATTAAATTGAAAAAGAGGTTATTAAGCTTTACAATTTGTAATTAAAAGTTATTTAATTAGAAATTCTAGTCGCTAGCAAAAGCGTTTTATCATCGTCAGTTCTATCATTTATAGCCTCTGAAGATAAATAATCCGAAAGCTTTTCGTTTAAAATCAATACATCATCAACTTCTATAGCCAATCGAAGCCATTTAAATAATGATGTAAAAAAAGGCTGATGAACGGTTAGCGTTTCTGTATTTAGAGTAAGCATTTGCAATCCATCTGTAAGTATGGCTATTTCATTTATCTGTTCATGGATTAATGAAATTTTCAAATTAGGAAACTGTTTATCTTCTATTAAGAAAGAGGTTGTATTAATATATTCTCCGTTTTGAGGCCACCAAATAGCAGCATAACCACCAATACCATCGTCTCTTATAATTACGCCGTCGCCAATTTGAAAGAAAATAGCAGCGCTTTTATACAATACCGCACCTAAGAATGTACTGGAAAATTCATTAAGGGGAACTTGGCAATTATCAGCCTCTTGAGCAAGTTCATCGTACAATATTTCTGCTAAAGCCAGTATAGCAGCTTCGTTTATAGGTAAGTCATTAAGAATCCAATCAATTAATATTTTGGTTCCTCTATTTACTATCAATTCTGCAGCTTGATTAGCAAATAATGCACTTCCCGCACCATCTGATGCAATAGCAATAAATATAGATTCATTTTGATGAATTACTTCGGTATAAACTAAAGCATCTTCACAAAGTTTGTTGTTTTGTATGTGCGATGTACCAATTACAGATTTTCCAATTGCTTTCCAAATCATAATTCTGTCCAGCCTGTTGGGGGTAATAAAGTAGTGTTTATGCCAGGTGCTTTTACAGAAACCATTTTCATAGAAGCTGAAAGCCAAAGAAAAAACTCTCTAAACATTAAGCCCTTTAGTTTCAGAGGTTGTCTTACAGAAATATCTTTTAGTATTTCCATGTTAGCTCCCTCTACTCCTATTGCAAAGAATGCGAATGCTTTATCATTTTCGCCCGTTTGTACCATTGTTTTGGCTTTTTCATAAGCATCTGTTGGGCTACCATCTGTTATAAGAATTATCCAAGGTTTATAATAGGCTATCCCATTTTCTTTATAGAGTTTTTTCCTTTTATTCACCAACTCTATTCCCATTTCAATGGCTTCCCCTAATGGAGTATCACCAGTAGTATTTAGTTCGCGAGGATAAAAATCTTTGGCAGTTTGAAAATCTGAATGTAGAGATACTGGACCGAAAGTAACAACGGCTACCTCTACCCTTTTAGTTGCAAGCGCATCATTCAAGAGCTCTTTTTTAAAAATCTTCAACCCTTCATTTAATTCATTTAAAGGTTTTCCTGCCATTGAGCCAGAAGTATCTAATAGCAAAACACAAGGGCATCTTGGTTCTGGATTATCTGCAAAACTATTGCTACCAAAAGGTATTTGTTCAAATGAGATATAATCGTCCATTAAGGGTATTAATTTATTATTTTAGTTATTGAAAACTCAAATCTTATTCCGATAGTTTCTTAATTGTAAATACATCTTGATCTGTGGCATCGCCTTGTTCTTGAAGTTTTCCAAAAGCCGCGGCTGTAGCATAGTTAAGTATTTCTTGCGGTTCATGTTGATGATACAAACCATAAACAAGACCAGCCATAAAACAGTCGCCACTTCCACTCCTATCTACTACTCCTTTACACGTAAATTCTGGCGAAGAAAAATGTTTGTTATCCATATACAAACCTGTATAGTATAATAAATCATTGGCTACATTGTCAAATCTAAAAGTATTGGCTACTACTTTACATTTAGGGAACTGATTAATGATGGCTTTAGCAGTCAATTCAGAATGATGTAGATAAGCCTCCTTTGACTTTTTATCATGAATATGTTCATCTACAGGAATACCTAATAAAGAATTAGCACTCCAAATATTGCCCATAACAACATCGCAATGTTGCACTATTTGAGGCATAATATCTATAGGATTTTTCCCATATTTCCACAGGCGAGCTCTGTAGTTTAAATCAATTGAAATTTTAATTCCTTTTTGTGTAGCCACCTCTAATGCTTCCAAACAAACATCAGCCACATTCTGATTGAGAGCAGGGCTAATGGCAGTAAAGTCGAACCATGAAACATCTCTGAAAACCTTATCCCAATCAACCATTCCTGTTTTCAATTCGGAGAAAGATGATCTATCTCTATCATATACCATTTTCCCTTTCAAATCTGCCCCACGTTCTAGGAAATAAATGCCTATTCTATCTCCAGAAAGAACTATGGACGAAGTGTAAATCCCTTTGTATTCCAAATAATCAATTACATGTTTGCTCATAAAATTGTCTGGCAATACAGTGCAATATTTCACAGGAACATTCCATGCAGCCAAAGCTGTAGCAACATTTGCCTCAGCCCCTCCCATATAAAGCATCATAGGTTGTTTTTCGGAAAACTCTTTATCTGTAGCTGAAGGAGAAATTCTCAATAATAATTCTCCGAAACAAAGTACCTTTTTCTTGTGCATAACTTTAAATTTGGGTATTAATTATTTAATAGGGATAAATCTAAAAAGTTTATTCAACAATTATGTTTCTATTAAAACTTTCTTCTAACGAAATGAGTGTTTCGGTACGTTCTATTCCTTTTATTTTTTGCAATTTATCGTGAAGCACACATCTTAACTGGTGAATGTCTTTGCATACAATTTCAGCAAACATGCTATAGTTTCCTGTTGTATAATTTACCCTCACTACTTGTGGAATTTTATTTAGTTCCTTTGCTACATCATCATACAATGAGCTTTTTTCAAGAAAAATTCCAATAAAAGCTATTACATCGTATCCTAGTGCACTCAGGTTTACAGAAAGCCTTTTTCCCTTTACAATTTTTTGTTCTTCTAGCTTTTTTATTCTCACATGGATAGTGCCACCAGACACTGCAAGCTTCTTTCCTAAATCGGCATAAGAAATATCTGCATCGAGCATCATTTCTTGAATTATTTGAAAATCTAGTTTATCTAATATTATTTTGTTCGAATTCTTGTTTTCCATTTTTTAGAATATATTTAAAATAACACTTGTTTTATTGCACATTATCAAATTATTTATAAGCAAACTTAAATTATTTTCAACAATTCAAGTATTTTACTTAATATTGCATCCTCGATTGAGTTGCAATGATATCGAAAAGGTCTTAATACTGTGGGGTGATGAAATTTTTGGCAGACATGCCCTCTTGTCTCGGGGGTGAAGATCACGGAATAAACGTAGCATAGAGCCGTTACAATAGCAATATTGAAACGACCAGGGTCGACCACTCAACTTTGTGCTAAGGCTAACCGCTTCGTGGAGGTTCGACCCCTCCCCCTACAGCACTTTTAAAAAAGTAAAACCCATTGACTATAATGGGTTTTACTTTTTTAAAGAATAGAAGAATAAATCTCAAGATTTTATTTTACGAATCTTTCTTGTAATTATTAATACAACCTTTTTCAGTTATTTTTTAAACGTTGAACCTTAACTGCCTCTACTAAACTAATCTCCTAAAACCCTCAAAACCCTTTCTAAAGCTTCCTTTACGGTGTAGGCTATCAATAACATAAATTGAATTTTGTTTCCCTCAGTTTGAGCTTTTTCTAACGTAGAATAATAATTTAATCTATTATCAGTATCGCCTTTTAAAATAGCAATTGGGTAACCGTGCTGCAATAAAACCAAATTCATTAATAGGCGGCTGGTTCGCCCATTGCCATCATTAAAAGGATGTATAGTCACCAACCTTTCATGAAGTTCAGCTGCCAATAAAACTGGGTGTAACTTTTCTTTATTCTCTTCATACCAAATAAAAAAACTTTCCATTTGTATGGGTACCAAAAAAGGTTGTGGGGGTATATGTTTTGCCCCACTTATTAATACTTGTTTTTTTCTATACTTTCCAGCATTTTCATTATCAATACTTTGTAAAATTAATTTATGAATATTCAGTAAAATAGTTTCAGTAAGTGGGGTTTTATCAGCTACCAAGCCTGATACATACGCTAAAGCGTGGGTGTGGTTAATCGCCTCCAAATGTTCTTTTAAAGATTTCCCGCCTATAGTTAAGCCTTTTTCTACAACTAAGGCTGTTTCCTGTAACGTGAGGGTATTGCCTTCTATCCTATTACTCTCATAGGTATATTCTAACTCAAAGGCTTTTACCACTTTTTCGCCTTGCAAATGCCTATATTGTTGTAGCTTTTCTTTAAGTGTTTCTATAGTTGAGAGCATTTCCTTCATTTCTTCCATCATAAAACTATTTGGTGTTTTCATTAACAGAATTTCATTTTAATATGTGTCAGCTTAAACTGCGAATAAAAGTATTTTATATGCTTTTTATTTTCCTATTAAAAACTAATTTATCAACTTGCAATCCAATCAGCCAAATATCCAAATCTTTTAGTTACTTCTCCTTTTTCTGAAATAGTTGCCTTTCTAATTAGTTCGCTTTCTCCACCAAATAAATCTTTCAATACAAATTTTATTAACTGTTCCCCAAAATAACTACTTGCATCTCTTGACAATTCATTAGGCAAGTTTCCTACAGCAATCACATCAATTCCATTAGGAGAATATGGTTCTATTTTTTCAAACGTGTTTCTATCTACACCATAAACAGGATTTTCAATTGTTTGATCTCCTAAATTAATAGGTACGGAGCCATTGGTATCATCTGTAATATCTGCTATTGTTTGAATTTTAAACTTGTCATTAATATCTTCTTTCTCAAAAAGTTTTGGTAAATCTTTATCCCAAAAAACACCATTCATTAAAATATTCGTACAAGACAAATAGGGTTTAAAAAGAGATTTATATTCTGTAGGATGTGCATGAAAATGTTCTCTTTTATACGTATGTAATTCTTTATGCGTGTATAAACTTTCCCCTTTCAATTGTACATATACCGGATAATCGAATTTCTTGGATAGATATTCTTCATGCTCCACTTCAATTACATCTAGCATGTGCATTACATCTATTACTCCTTGTGCCACACGCCCACTTCCAGTTACAGCTATTTTAATGTTTGGAAGTTTTAACCCGAAGTAATGCCTTATTAGTGCACGATAATCTTTGCAACTATACACTCTTGGCAATTGAAACAACCCTGTTCTTTTTCCATATGCCCAAATTCCATTGTGTGCACCCACTACTCCTGCAAAAAAACCAAAGCCAATTATTCGTTGTCCATCACTATGTTCTAAACATTCATAATCTATCAAACGAATATTTTTATCTACAATATTTTGCAGCAGCCCCTTATTATGCGACTGCATTTTTTTTGTGTGAGAAAAAAAGAGATAGGTTTTATTTGGAATTAGTAAATGAATGGGCACTTCTTTAATTCCAAAGAGCATTTGGCAATTGCTTATATCTTCTACTACTTCTATTCCTAAATTTCGATATTCATTATCACTAAAACAACGAAAAGGTGATTGCTCAACCAAGATTTTCACCCCAAATTTTTCTTGTACTTGTTTGCATTGTTGTGGTGATAAGGCAACTCGATTGTCTACAGGAATTTTTCCTTCTCTTAAAAGGCCTACTAAAAGCATAATCGTTAATTTTGAATTCTGTCAAGTATATTTTTTAATAATTAAACCTTATTTAAAATAATAAATGACTAATAAATATGTGAGAAAGTAAAAGGGCAACTTTTAATATCTCAAATAAGATTATCAACAAATGTATGTTTAGCTAAATTAATTTATTTCCTTATTTATATTTATGTGAAATAGCATGAAAATGTGTTTATTATTCTTACTTAAACTACGAAACAACTTTAACTATTTAAATAAATAAAATGAATTATTTCGAATTGTATCATATTCCTGTAAGCTTGAAAGTAAACCTTGCTGAAATTAAAAAAAAGTTCTACCAATTGAGCAGAGAATTTCATCCTGATTTTTTTTCTCAATCTTCCGAAGCTGAAAGATTGTTTGCTTTGGAACAATCGGCTTTGATAAACACTGCGTATAAAACCTTTTGCAATGATGATGATGAATTAATAAGGTATGTGCTTTCGTTAAAAGGGTTGCTTGTAGAAGATGAAAAATACCAATTGCCCCAAAACTTTTTGTTTGAAATAATGGATTTAAATGAGCAGTTAATGGATGCTACATTAGAAAGTAACCAAGGGGAATTGGAAAAAATAAAATCTGAACTTTTACAATTAAAAGACAATTTATATGAACCTATTCATTCAATTATTGAAAATTATCAAGAAGGTATTACTTCCCAAGAAGCGCTGCTGCAAGTAAAAGAATACTATTTTAAGAAAAAATACCTTGACAAAATAACGGAAACCACAAATTAAGTTTTCGGTTGATACATGAATCGTTTTATGATTTTTAACCCATATTGCAACTTGCAATTTTAATGATTCTATTATTTGCATTTCTTTTCTAGGCACGTGCAGAAACCCATTTCCTTTTTATACTTTGGATATCTGTACGTGCAGATGCTCATATTTTTTTATACTTTGACTTTCTGCACGTGCAGATGCCCATATTTTTTTATACTATGACTTTCTGCACGTGCAGAAACCCATTTCCTTTTTATACTTTGAATATCTGTACGTGCAGATGCTCATATTTTTTTATACTTTGACTTTCTGCACGTGCAGATGCCCATATTTTTTTATACTATGACCTTCTGCACGTGCAGAAACCCATTTCCTTTTTATACTTTGAATATCTGTACGTGCAGATGCTCATATTTTTTTATACTTTGACTTTCTGCACGTGCAGATGCCCATATTTTTTTATACTATGACTTCCTGCACGTGCAGAAACCCATTTTCATTTTATACTTTGACCTTCTGCACGTGCAGACACCCATTTTATTTTAAAAAATTGGTATCAGGCACGTTCAGACGCCTTCGACTTCCTATTAGTGAGCTCCGACTCTCAAATAATGATCTTCGATTTCTATGACAAAAGTTAGTCAGCCTATACGGAAGTTGCAATACCTATTGCCGAATGTTAGTTGACAGGTACATAAGTTGCAATACATGTTAGCGAAGGTTGGCATTATTAAACTTCAATTAATTAGTCCAATAGATGATACTATGGGATATGTAATAATGGTTAATAGCAAAAACAAGAAATTAATAATTAATAATTAACTCCTATCTTATCAATGTAATAGAGCCACTTCTAATTGGTTTACCATTATTAGGTCTTATAAGGTAATAATAAGTGGCAACAGGCAAAGGCTTTCCATTGTATTTACCATCCCAACCATTTGCATTGTTGTAGCCAATTGATTTATACACTATTTGCCCTGAACGATCATATATCTCTATTTGTGCATTGGGGTAATTGTCTGCATTGGTCATTTGCCAAGTATCATTTATCCCATCTCCATTTGGCGAAAAAGCATTTGGGATATTCAAATCATGTATCAAAACAATCTTAATACTGTCTCTTATGGTACAATTGCCAATACCTGTTAAGCGTAGCGTATAAGTAATGCTATCTCCTTTAGGGGTAGCAATTGGTATTGGAATATTCGTTTGATTTAAATACGTACTAGGCGACCATTGATAACTCAATTGATTGCCATACAATAAAATAGGACTCAGAGGAATGCTGTTTCCTTCAATCAAATAGATAGGTTCTCCTAAATCTACATGAGGGTAAGGATATACTTTTATAGTATCAATTTTTAAGGTACTTACGCAACCTTGTTTATTGTAATTGAATAGTTTGATTGCAAAATTGCCACTGTCTTTAAAAGCTCTTTTAGGATTTTGAGTAGTATCTGAAATGCCTTGTGCAAGATCCCAAACCCATCTTTGAACAGGAGAACTGATACCATTTGTTTTATCGAAAAAGCGGATGGTATCACCCATACAAACAAAAGTAGGTTTTGCTAAGAAATCAGCTTTTGGCTGTGGATAAACTGCCAAAAAGTTTTTCACCAATGTATCGCTACAAGCATTTTTGGTAACTATTAATTGAATGGGATAACCCAATGTTGGCGGAAGTGCCGTAAATTGATGGGTAGCATTAGGGGCAGAAGTAGAAGGTGTATTATTATTTGGGTCGCCAAAATTCCAAAGATGACTTAAAAGAATCGGGTTGCTTCCATCATTTATGGTGCTTGTACTAGTAAAAGTTCCATTTCCGTCAGGCAAACAAACAGATATAGGCATAGTAAAACTTACATTGGGTGTATATCCCACTTTAATTGGTTGCGTATTATAGGTGCTTCTGCATCCGCTATCCGTAATAACCAAAAGGCTTGCATTAAATGGTTGTTGTGAAGCATTTGCATACACTTTACTAAAAGGAAGTTTATTGTTTTTAGTAATAGTAGTACCATCACCGAAAGTCCATTGCCAACTAACAATTTTACCCACAGCAGAGGTAGAACTATCACTAAAAATCAATTGCTTTCTTTCGCATGGAGTGGAAATGATAGCCCATTTTGCAATGGGAGAAGGCCAAATATTTATCACTTGAAATGTACTATCTGCACAACCATTAATGGCATCAGTGAATGTATATTTTAATGTGTCTTTTCCAGGCAATACCAATCTAGGATTGAATAAGCCATTTGAAGTGGTTATTCCCAACCCAGCAAAAATTCCATTGCCAGCAATTCCTGTAATTTCTGATGCTTGAGATAGTAAACGAGGGGTGGTATCATTACAAATACTTGGTATAGCATTGAATTTCACTTTAGGTACAGGATGCAAAGTGATGGTTTTACTTATTTCTTTAAAGCATTGAGTGCCTGAATAAACCACAAAGCGAATGGTGTAATTTTTAGCGGCAGAAGCAGAATTGAGAAAACTAGGATAGTGATGTGTGTATATTTTATTAGAATAGGGTTGATTGTCTATTTCTTTTATAGTTGGTGCATTAGCATTATCCCAATAAATTTCTACTTTAATAATGTTTCCAAAATCTACTGTTGAGGTATTTTGAATGCGAATACTATCATTACTACAAAAGCTATTTTGTGGAAATGTAGTAAACGAAGCAATAGGGTTGGCACCATTTACCGTAAATAATTGTTTTTTAGAAGCTCCACAACCTTTATTGGTAACTATTGAATCAACTACAGAATAAGTAGATGGAAATAAATAAGTAATGGTAGGATTTTTTTGAGAAGAAAAGACTGGAGTGGGATAAAGATTGGTAGGAACAGTGGGGATTGCAGATAAAGCATTAAAGTTCCAATGATAGTTTAAAGGGCTATTATCTGGCGAAAAAGAACTGTCATTAAACTTTGCTAAGCGATCAGATAAGCAAATGTCAGGGGATGTGAATTTTATAATGGGTGATGAATGAATATTTATTGTTTTAAAGAAAGTATCACTCTTACAGCCTTTGTCTGTTGTTACATTTAAGGTTGCATTGTAATTTTTCCAAATAGAATAGGTATGAAAAATGGTATCTCCATTGGTAGATTTTATGATTGTACTATCACCTAGATTCCAATTCCATTTTACAATATTGCCAATGTTTGGAATGCTAGTACTTAAAATACCTATCTGCTTTTTTTCACATAAAGAAGCATTGGTAGTAATGAATGAAGCAGTTGGTAATGAATTCACAATAGTTTTTTGGGTTACTGTATCGCTTGGGCAACCATTGCTACTAACAACAAAAAAAGTAACACTATCAGTTCCTGAATTTCTATAAACATGGTTTGGGTTTTGAAGCGTATCTATTGGGCTACCATCATTAAAATTCCAATACCAATTGCTAATGCTTGCACCAGCAACTACGGTTTCATCTTTACAAAAAGTAGTATCTCTTAAACACACTTCTTTGCTTACGCTGAATGTTACTTTTTGCTGAGGATATACCGTATTTAATATTTTACTAGTATCTGCAAAGCATCCATATTTTGATTTTACTGAAAGGAATACAGTAAAAGGACTGGTAGTAGTATAATAATGAATGGGATTTTTAATTGAATCTTTAAAACCATCACCAAAATTCCAACGATATATAAAACTTGCTTCAGTACTATCTGCAATAGTAGATTTATCGAAAAAGCTAGACTTTCCAGAAGGCAAACAGATTGCTGATGGAAGCTGAAAGTCTGCAATAGGATTGGGATGGATTTTTATTTTTTGAATGAATGGATTGCTTTTACAGCCAAATTTATTTTCTACTATCAATTGAATAGTAATACTATCTGCTCTTAGATAAACTTGCTTTGTGGGGATACTACTGGTTAAAGTATCTTTTTTACCATTTCCATAATCCCAATACCATTTGCTGATTGTTCCTCCAACCATATAAGAAGAATCAAAAAGAAGTATGCTATCACCAATACATGTAGTACTGGCAATTTTGAAGTTAGCAATTGGGCTTCCAAAAATACTAAGTGGCATTAAAGTATCATCATAACAACCATAATTGGTAATAGCAGTATAATTTACATTATAAACACCTGGTAAAGAATAAATATGTTGTGGAGCAGGGATACCTGAAGTTGGACTTCCGTCACCAAAAATCCAAGTACTTGTTGCAACAGTACTAGCTCCTAAATTGGCTGTTGCATCATTAAATTGAATGTTTGCACTTGCGCATTGCGTATTCACACTAAAGTTCGCAGTAGGTTTTTTATTTACAGTAATTGGAATAATATATACCGCTTCGTTACTTCCACAGCCATCAGGAGCACCATTAGTTGCAGTTAGTTTGATGGTATCTAAGCCATCTTTATTGAATATAAATGTTTTACCAGGGCTGTAATAGTAAAGATATTTGCCATTTATATACTCCGTACTATCATAAACTGGAGAGTTGATAGGGCCAATTGTAGTATTAGGGGATAGACTTGGGTTATTACCAAAATCCCAAGTGATGACGTTTGGCTGAGATGATAAAGGAACAGAAAATAGAAAAGGGGTATTAGAACAAGTGGTTGCAAAATCAAGACGAGCATAAGGATTTTGAAATACTGGTTGATATATATCTTTCACATTAGTGCCAGCATTGTAACCATAGCTTTCAAAACTACCAAAGCCATAGGCTATAGCATTGAATCCTGTATCAGAATACAAATTGTGCCCACCGGGGTCTACAAAAAGGGTTGCATAAGCATATTTTGTGTTTTGAGGATGCGTTGTAAATGAACCAGCTTGCGAAACACCATCTAATTTAAAACTAGGCACTCCCCCTTTTGGTATTATTACATTAATCCAATGTTCAGTAATATTAAAATGAGGTGTAGAGTTTAGGGTTATTTTATTGATGGTTTGTTCAACAGGACTTAAATAAATCATTTCAGGATCTCCAACGGGTGAAGGATTTCCATCTTCACCTTGTGTAGTACAATACTGGGCTACAGCAATGGGTTTATCTGCTTCAATATAATTGGGTAATGCAGCTGTAAAAATTCCGATCCCATTCCCTGGAGTGCTAATAGGAACTGAATTTTTAAGCTCATAAAAGAAATTTCTATTTAAATAAGAATTTGGAATTACAGTTCCATTCAATTTAACTATTGTCGATGAATCTGCCACACAAATTCTATAATAATTATTGGGTTGCGAACCAGTAGGCGAGGTTAAATAGCGTAAACCCCATGTACTTACTGGCAATGCTTGAGCGAACAGATTGTCCGAGCTGCCAGATTGATCACCACCTATGCTTATTTTACCTGAACCAGAAAATACAGCAATTTTTTTACAAACATTACTTCCCGAGGTAGAAATACTTCTTATGTGGGTACTAGTTAAATCAGTGCCACTTTTAGCACTTACAGTTCCCATTAGGTTATAAATTTCTCCTTTATTTAAAGAAACTAAAAAGGGGGTTCCAACTTTTTTTCGGTTTTTATTTCCTTGACTTGGCGTAATTTCTACAGTTGTATTGTCTTCCGTGGCTACTACAAAACAAAATGAGTTAGAATTGTTGGCATTGGAAGATTGGTTATAATTAATGCTATAATATTCCTTACCTAAAGTATTGGTTGGTAATAAAAGTGTGGCACCAGAAATATTGCTATTGTAAATGTGGGCATAAGCAACTATATCTACATCGCTAGTTACGTGAATGCCTCTATTGTATTTTCCTGTATCAGCCAATCTTGCATCTTGAGCACCCGTTTTAGGTATTGGATCGCTTTCAGTAACTTGGTTTGCGATTACTTGGTAAGTTTGTGAATAACCTACTGCAGGTATTTCAACCAATACATTGGCAGATTTATCTGAAGTAAAATATAAAACCAACTCTTGGGCATTGTTAGATGTAGGGTTCATATTGATATGATACCCATAGCCAAGCCAAAAATCTTTCCCCTTGTTTGAAAAGTTTTGAGCATGAAGTGATAGGCTTGTTATAGCAATAAAAAATGAAAATATGAAATATTTAAGCATGAGTTAATATATAAAAGAAATCGTAAGATTGTAAAAATAGGTTTTGCAACTTGATATTAATGCTAAGTTTAACAAAAGCAATCCAATCTATGGCGCAAAATGGTTATTTAAAGGGTGTTACCACTCACCACCTATTTTTTTTGCAACCACATAGGAGGCACATAGACACATAGAAAATTAGTGATTTCGTATTATAAAAGTAAATTAGAAAATATACAAAAGCTACTTTGAAACAGAACCTATTAAAAAAATAAAATAGTCAATTGTTATAGCAATCTTTAATTAAAATATTTGAAAAGCTATGTGTTTATGTGCCTATTTGGTGAGTAGTTACTATAGATTTTAATCATCTTTTTAATAGCGAATTAGATAGCGGCCCTTCGCAAAATAACAAATCTAATATGCTAACATTTGGTTGAAAACCAAGTTTATCTTCAAATACTTGAGGATACTTAATTAGATTTTCGTCCTCTTCTTGAAAGTTATTGGGCATCCACCTATTTCTGCAATCTATTTCATCTGAGGAAAAGGATTTAATATATTCAGTAGTTAAATCAATTTCCCTTTGATTTTTTAGCACCTTCATTATCCAAACCAATATGTCATAGTTTTTATCGAATAAGAAAGTATGTTTCTTTTCAATCAAAGTTAAAATGGAATCAATATAATGTTCGAAAAAAGGCGCTTTAGCATAACTACTTAGAATCGCTTTTTTGTGTTGTTGTTGCCAAGGATCTGTATAGCTAATTTTTACGTCTTTTATTAATTGCTTAGTATTTCTTCCACCTGTAATAGGGACACTTAAATGAATAAGACCATTGCTTCCAACAATCACACATCTGTTTCTAAAACTCATCTTCTTGTAATGTTCATATTGCTCAATTTTAAAAAAGGGATAAATGAACATATTTTTTAAAGCATTTATGCACATAAAATATTGATTTTCAATAATTATTTTTTCCATATTTTAATTTAATTGTCAACAATGTTACTTACTTTTTTAGAATATTTCATTTCTGTTGTTTTCCGTATTTAAATAGAATTTTACAATAAAATTTATTTCAAAATAAAATTTTAAAGTTTGAATGGCCTTTTTTTTTATAAAAATATTTATTTATCATTTTTTACTTTCTTTACTTCCTCTATTTATTTTGGTTGAAAATATTTATGTTGTTATATAATAAACTATTAGGCTAGTTTTTCTCATTCTAAATACAACGATAATTAATATTAGATTTTATATTTTATTTTAATAAATGCGTTGATTATCAACAATAGAGCATTATTAATAATGACAAATAGTAATTTATTGTTTTAATGAATTTCATCCTAATTAGTCAATACAATATTGCTTTTAACCCCAGAGTTTTTTACTTTATTAATTTGAAAATATAGTAGTTCTTTAATATTGCAGTACAAAGTTTTAAAAAATGGTAAAACGTATTTTGTATGCTTGTTTTATTCTTGGGTTATTTTCTTGCAAAAAACCACAAAGTTTTGAGTATAGAGAAGTAAAGAATGTTCAAGTAAAGCATATTGGATTTAATAAAACCATTTTAGGGATGGATTTGATTTTTAATAACCCCAATAATTTTAGTGTAAACTTTAAGAAAATTGATTGTGATATTTTTTTCAATAAGAAGTTTGTAGGTAAGTATCAATTAGACTCAACAATTAATATAAACAAAAAAGCAGATTTTATCGTTCCCGCAGCAATCTCTTTCGATGTGGTTGATTTGCTTAAGCGAGGTTTCTCTATTGTAATGAATAAAGAAGCACTCATTAAAGTAAAGGGCTTTACCAGAGTAGGAAAAAGTGGTATTTATTGGAATATTCCCATTGAATACGAAACAGAATATAAACTTCCTTTCTAAAATTTTTCAAAAGAAATGTGATTCAATGAAATGGTTTGTTTATTAACTATTAACCTATTTATTGGAATTAAAAATTGTAAAGTGATTTTAAATTTCTAATAAGTAATGTAATTTAATATTGAAAAATGAATTATTATTTTGTAGTATTAACTCAGGCAGCTATTTTTGAATATTAATTATTACAATTTTAATAATAAATAAAAACGCAATAGTTACTAAAATGGGGATTAGGAATTTTAAATTTGTAAATACTACTCATAATCTTTTGTCTTTAAATAATTGATAACTGCCATTTCTTAAATTCAAAACTATTTTTAAATTATTTGATTTGTACTAAAACATAACTTGCAAATTCAAATTAGCTGATTAGAATTATGAAAAAACTTTTTTTAATATTACTTACTACAACAACAGTGTTTATAATTTCTTGTAGCTCTAGTAAAACATCAATTGGTAGCTATATAAGCAAAGAGAGTGTTGAGCAATTAGATACTATTCCCACAAAATATGTAGTGCTTAGTGATGATAGTAAAGTGTTCTCTAAAAAGATTGCCTTCAAGAAAATAGGCACTAAAAACTTCATAATTGCAGATACTTCAAAATTTGAGATAAGTAAAGTAAATGGAATACAGATGGGCCTTGTTAATGGGACTAAAAAAGTAAGTGCGTATTACAGAAACATTGAAGGAGATTTTTATGAAGAAGTAATTATTGGTAATAGAATCAGTGTTTTTGAAAGAAAAACAAATTTTGCTACAAACATTCATGCCGAAATATCAAAGTATTGTTACCAAAAGAAAGGTGGAAAACTTACTCCAATGAATGATTTTTTTGACGTGACAACCGCTCTTGCAGATTGCAAAGCAACTAGAAACATTACCAATATGGATATGCAAGATTTCAAAGATGAAATGAAGCAAAACAAAAGATTTCTTAATGAAACCTTCGAAAAATACAATACTAAATGTAAGTAGGTTATAGGTTGTAGGTGTTAGGTTGTAGGTTGTAGGTGTTAGGCATAATTTTAATTATCCATATTCTTTGAAATAATAATTATCAACCAATTTCAATCTTTATAATTATTTAGGTACATTTTTACTTTATTTGAGGTATTTACAATGTTGTTTTGCCATCTATTATGTGTAGTGAAGCAAAATAATAAATCATCTAAAAAAAAATAAATTGTACAAATGCAATTAGTTGTAAGTCTAATTGCCATTTATCATTTATAATTGTAAGCCACATTATTCGTTACTCATTCATATTAGTATTGTTTTTGTCAGTGTCTTTAACTACAGAAGGACAGTATAGTAATATTCATAAAAAGAAAATATCCACTAGTGGAATAGTGAAATTAGATGAAAAAAGCATTGTTCCCAATTCCATTATTCTTCCTGAATTAGACTCAAACTATTATTCTATTGATTATTTCAAAGCCAAACTTACTTGGCTAAAAAAAGTAAGAAACGATAGTATTTTCATTACTTATAGAACCTTCCCTTTATCATTTTATGCACCTATTAGGCGGTTTAACTATGACAGTGTTAGCAATAATTTTATAACTAAGAAAACAGACTTTTCTCCTCAAACAAGTGCTGAAAGCTTCTTAAATTTTGGTAATCTTAATTATAATGGAAGCTTTGGAAGAAGTCTAAGTGTAGGGAATAGCCAAGATGCGGTGTTTAATTCTCAACTTAATTTACAAATAAGCGGCTTGATTGGTGATAGTATTCAATTGAATGCTGCCATTACCGATAACAATATCCCCATTCAGCCAGATGGAACCACCCAACAATTGAATGAATTTGATAAGATATTACTTCAATTTAAAAGAAAAGACTGGGAACTGAATTTGGGGGATATTGATATAAGACAATCCAATAATTACTTCTTAAAGTTTTACAAACGCTTGCAAGGCATTAGTTATGGACAACAGTCAAGCTTTGGTAAATATGGGAGTAATAAGCTTTTACTAAGTGGTGCAATTGCAAAAGGAAAGTTTACCAGAAATATATTTCAAGGAAAAGAAGGCAACCAAGGCCCTTATAGATTGCAAGGTGCCAATAACGAATTGTATTTTGTAGTACTTGCCAATACAGAACATGTATTTATTGATGGTGAATTGATGCAGCGAGGAGAAGACCAAGACTATATTATTAATTACAATAGTGCCGAAATAACCTTTACTCCAAAGCGAATGATTACGAAGGATAAACGGATTCAAATTGAATTTGAATATGCTGATAGAAATTATTTGAATAGTTTATTGTATGCAAATGATGAGGTAAAGCTGAATAAAAAGTTAACAATAGCTGTGGGTGTTTATCAAAATAGTGATGCAAAAAATTCCCCAATAAATCAAAGTTTAGATTCTACCCAAAAAAGATTTCTTGTATCGTTGGGTGATAGTATTCAAAATGCCTTTTACCCAAATGCAAGTATAGATACCTTTTCATCTAGCAAAATACTGTATACTAAAATTCCTATTCAAGGTACAAATGATTCTTTTTACCAGTATTCTACCCAAAAAGATAGTGCTAGATATTCTTTAAGTTTTGTAGAAGTAGGGGCAAACAAAGGAAATTATGTTCCTTATTTTAATGGTGCAAATGGGAAAGTGTATCAATATGTTTCTCCAATAAATGGCATTAAACAGGGTAACTATGAACCTGCCATTTATTTAGTAACTCCTAAAAAGCAACAACTATTTAATATCACAACTAACTATGAATTTTCTAAACATACATCCTTAACAACAGATGTTGCAGTAAGCAATTACGATGTAAATACTTATTCCTCGAAAGAAAAATCAGACAATACTGGGATTGCTATGCGCGCTTTGCTAAAAAAGAATGGAAATGTATCATTTCAGAAAAGGAAATTATCCTATACCTCAACAATTGGCTATGAGTATATAGGTAAGCAATTTAAACCGCTTGAGCGACTACGTTCTGTTGAATTTGTGCGAGATTGGGGGTTGCCATTAAATACAAATGTTGCTACCGAACATTTGCCCAAAATGCTCATTGAATTGAAGGATAGCAACAACAATCGCTTATCCTATTCCATTGCTAGCTATTTAAGAAGTGACAACTTTAAAGGCGTTCGCCAATTGGTACAGCATGTACAAACCATTAAAACCTGGCAAACCAATACTGAAATTGCATTAACCAACAATGAATCGAACACTGGTAAAGGATATTATTTTAAGCCAAGTGTAGATATTAGTAAAACATTTCCGCATCTAAAACAACATATAATTGGGGGTGGTTATACTTTGGAAAACAATGTAATTCATGTATTAAATACCGATTCGCTTTCGCCCAATAGCTTCCATTTCGATGTAATATCTGCTTACATAAAAAGCAATCAAACGAAAGCAAATAAATGGTCTTTTTTGTATAATTCTCGTGCAGATAAGCAAGCAGTAAATAATCGTTTTTTGCAGATAAATCGTAGCCACAATTACAATTTGTTGTTAGAACTAATGCAACACCAACATCAAAAGCTTAGAACAAGCATTACTTATCGGGAATTGACTATTCAAAACATATCACTCACAAACCTTACTCCTGATAAAAGCTTATTAAGCAGATCAGAATTGTTTTTTAATAAATGGAAAGGCTTTTTTACTGGTAATGCTTTGTACGAAATTGGTGCGGGACAAGAACAACAGCGAGATTTATCTTACTTGCAAGTGCAAACCGGAAGAGGCGATTATGCTTGGATAGATTATAATAATGACGGAATTCAACAATTGAATGAATTTGAAAATGCTCGGTTTTCAGATCAAGCGAAGTTTATTCGATTGTACACCCCTACCAATGTGTATATCAAAAGCAATTATTCTCAGTTTAATTATAGCGTGCTTTTAAGCCCGAAAGAGTTGTTTTTGAATAAGAATAAATTACCTATTCACAATTTTATTAGTCGGTTTAATCTTCTATCGGCTTTGCAGGTAGCTAAGAAAGTAGTTGCTACAGATGCACCGATGTTTAATCCATTTAATGCAAAAATTAATGATGACAAATTGCTTACTTATAACTTTTTGTTTAGCAATACACTTTCATTAAATAGGTTTAGTAGTGTTTGGGGCATTGATATTAATAACATAAGAAATTTTAATAAAAGCTTGCTTACTTATGGCTTTGAAAGCAAACAATTAACCGAATGGAATATGAAAGCAAGGGCAAATTTTGATAGAAAATTTACTGTTGAATTGCTGCAAAAGCTAGGTAACAATACACTTACTACCCCTTCATTTAGCAATAGGAATTATGCAATAAAGAGTATTGGTACAGAGCCTAAACTAAGTTTTATCAATGCAACCCTTCTTAGAGTGCAAGCCAATTATGCTTATTTGCAAAAGCAAAATGCAGAAGAATTTGGGGGCGAAAAGTCTGTAAGTAATGCTTTTGGAATAGAAACCAAACTAAATGCGGTGCAAAACAGTAGTTTGACTGCTAAGTTTACCCTTAATAACATTCAGTTTGATGGTAGTGCCAATACCACTGTAAGTTATTTAATGCTTGAAGGGTTGTCTGTAGGAAAAAACTACTTGTGGAACCTTGATTTTACCAAGCGATTGATTAACAATCTTGAACTAAGCTTTAACTATGAAGGTAGAAAACCAGGAGATAATAAAGTAGTTCATATTGGAAGGGCAAGTTTGAGGGCTTTGTTTTAGAGTAGATTGCTTTGAATTTAAGTAAGGATATCAGTATTAGATTTTAATTGACAACTCCAAACGACCTCCAAAGCCAAGCTCTACAATTTTTTGAAGTGTAGAAATTCTTGCTTCTTTAATATTATTTTCAATTTTTGAAATGTATGATTTAGTTGTTCCAACTTTTTCAGCAAGTTGCTCTTGTGTCATGCCCATTTCAATGCGAGTATCGTGTATTAATGCGCCAATTTTGAAGTTTTCATAACCTTCCTCAAGTTCATCACGTTCTTTTGTCCCAAGTTTTCCGTAGTTTTTTTCTTTAAACTCTTCAAGAGTCATTAAGCTATTATTTTTCACTTTCATATTCTGCTTTTATTTTTAAAGCTAATTCAATTTCTTTTTTTGGAGTTTTTTGCGTTTTCTTTTGAAATCCGTTTAATAAAATTACTAGTTGTCCTTCTTCGAAAAAACAGAAAATCCGAAATATGTTGCTTGTTAGTTGAACCCTAATTTAATAAAGTCCTTCTGTGTTCTCAATGTGCTTAAGATACGTTTCTGGTACTCTTTGCAATTCTTCTACCAAGTCAAAAGTCCAAACGATTTTCGCTTATACTTTTTTAGTTTGTTGGTCAAAGAAATCTTGAAAGTAGTTTTTATAAAAAATTATCTTTCTATATCTCCGGTTATCATTCACAATGCAATTATAAGCAAGTTTCTTTTAAGTGAAACATAAACCCCTATTTCACTATAATAAAATAAAAGCGGTTTGAATATTAATAAATCTATTTTTTTTAAGTTGATTAATTACGCTCGTCTTTATAACCAATTAAAAATTTTCTTTGAGGAAAAAAATGAATTTGTCATTTGCATTCTAAGTAAAATTTGTTTATATCAAATATCAATTAAAACAATCATTACTATTCACCATATAAGTTATTGAACACATAGGCACATAGTCACATTGAAAATCAGAGATGATGTATTCTAAAAAGGCAATGTAGCGTACATAGAAATACAACTTAAAATATTAATTCTATATTGTTAATGAATAAAATAGATAATTGTAGGTTGTTATTTAAAAAAACAGATAACTATGTGTCTATATGCCTATGTGGTGAGTAGTAACAAACATACAATTGAGTAAGTATGCAGATAATACTATTAAATATATTTTCGCTAAATAAGATTGAGAACATATACAACTAAAAAAATCTATTGTATTAATAATACTTATTAGTAAAAGTCATTCATCTATCTTAAAAGTAATTTTTTACAAGCTAAATGATATAATTTAATGTATATATGAAACCTTTCGATTGCGCATCGTTGCTGCACGACGTCAAATTGTTATTGCAATACGTCGAATCGTTATTGCACGACGTCGAAACGTTTCTGCAAGACGTCGAATTGTTTCTGCAAGACGTCGAATTGTTATTGCAGAACATCGAATCGTTTCTGCACGACATCAAATTATCTTTGTAAGAGGTCAAATCGTCTATGCACGAAATCAAATTACTTATGCAATAGACTAAAATGGATATAAAAGTTATTATTTGATAGTTTAAAAATGTTAATCTAAATAAATTTTACCTCAGACATACATGCAAAACTTCCTGTCACATCTCTTTTCTTTACAGGTGCATATTCTATTACTACTACCTCATCTAACGAACTACTCCTCTTTAGCAGTTTTACTTCTAACAGTATTGGCTTATCTATATTAATTACTTTGGTTTCATACACAATATAGCTTACTATTAGTTCCTTTTTAGTCTTATCCACTTTTATATTAAATCTACCTAAAGAATCAGATTGTGCAATGGTTTTACTTCCTTTAACAAGAATAGAGGCTCCAATTAGCGGAGTAGAATTAGCTGAATCGGTGATGATGCCTTTAATAATTTGGCTTTTTGCATGAATAGTTACTAGGATAAAAACAAGAGCGTTAAATACAATTTTTCTAATAATATTTATTATTTAATACCATGATGCAGTTCCTTTACATAGTACTTAAAAATTGTAAAAAATACGAATGAGGAATAATAATTCAATTAATGAATCAATATGATTTTGAGCCTAAGTTTCTTCTGAAAGAAAAATAGAAAGGATATTTTTTTTAGCGCTAATAGCTTGTAATCTGGGTTTGAATGATGTTTTTTTACATGAGGAAATGGTATGCATATATAAGTAGAAGGGTTAGGAAATATTGTACCCAATTAATTTGTATAGTGAAATGAATTTCAGGAAACTAAATACAAAACAATTTAAATAAGCTCTTTAAAGCGAGTAAATTGAATAATTTCTAAATAAAAAAAGGTTGCCAATTAGACAACCTTCTTTTTTAAATTAATATTATTATGAGAATACTATGCGTTCCTATTGATACAGTTTAAATCCTCAAAAGCAATTTCTAAGCGTTTGCTGAAACTTTCTTCTGCTTTGCGAAGCCAAACTCTAGGATCGTAATGTTTCTTATTCGGTTTATCATCCCCTTCAGGATTACCTAATTGACCTTGTAAATAGCCCTCATTCTTTTTATAATTTTGAAGGATACCATCCCAAAATGCCCATTGCAAATCAGTATCAATATTCATTTTAATAGCACCATAGCTAATGGCTTCTCTTATTTGGTCTTGAGGGCTACCACTACCACCATGAAACACAAAATATACGGGTTTAGGGCCAGTACCTAATTCTTTCTCAATAAAGTCTTGACTATTCTTAAGAATAATAGGTCTTAATTCCACATTACCTGGTTTATAAACACCATGTACATTACCAAATGCAGCAGCAATAGTGAACAAATTACCTACTTTACTCAATTCGGTATATGAATAAGCTACGTGCTGAGGTTGAGTATATAATTTATCGTTTTCTACATCACTATTATCCACGCCATCTTCTTCGCCACCGGTTACGCCAAGTTCAATTTCAATGGCCATACCAAGTGGTTTCATTCTTTTATAAAACTCAACAGAAGTATGAATATTTTCTTCTAGTGGTTCTTCACTTAAATCTAGCATGTGAGAACTAAACAATGGTTGTCCTTTCTCTTTATAAAATTGTTCACCAGCATCAATCAATCCACTTATCCAAGGAAGCCATTTTTTTGCAGCATGGTCAGTATGTAGCACCACAGGAACCCCGTAATGTTTAGCTACATTGTGAATATGCAATGCACCCGAAATACCACCAGCAATATTTGCTTCATAGTTACCATTTGGCATTCCTTTCCCAGCAATAAACTGAGCACCGCCATTTGAAAATTGAATAATTACTGGAGAATTTACTTTAGCAGCTGTTTCTAAAACTGCATTAATAGTATTTGTGCCGATAGTATTTACGGCAGGCAATGCAAACTCATTTTCTTTTGCATCCTTTAATAAAGCTTCTAATTCTTCCCCGAAGAGAACACCCGGTTGGTACTTTTTCATGATAAAAATTTAATTTATAGAGATTAATAAGTTCTTGGGCGCAAATTAAGTCAAGTTTGAATTATAAGTAAGCTATTGATAATTCTTTTTTGTCAAAATGTTTAACTAATTAAGATTTTAATAAAATGAATTCTTGATGCATTATATATTTTCAGTAGTAAAATATCCATTTATTCAAAAGTAAATAAGTACTATCTAGAATCTACTAGATTCAATTAACTATTCAATAATATGACTAAATGTTTATTGCCATAAAATTGTAATAAGAATTAAAAAATCCTGCACAAGTATTCTTGTTTACCTAATTTTTTTTAAAAAATAGTTGTATAATTGAAAAAACTCCTACTTTTAGCGAAATTTGACATTTATGACTAGAAAAATTTACTTGTTAGCAGTTACTGCTTTTATGGTGCTTACTTCAAAAGCACAAATTAATTATTCGTTTAGTGCTAGTACTGGAACGTACACACCTCTATCAGGAGCAGGTGTTGTTAAAGTTACAACGGCTCCATTAACTACTGGCCAGTTTACTTCGCCAGGTGAAGATGATGGGTTTAAGAACAATATCTCCATTGGTTTCAACTTCGTTTATAATGGTATAACTTACAACAGAGTGCATGTTTGTACTAATGGATTCATGGTAATGGGGACTAATCAGAATGCTTTTGCTGCAATTGCTGCAACAACTGCTGCAACAGCTATATACAATTCATCGCATGACTTAATTGGTACTAACAAGAGCGATACTCTTAATAGACCAATTCTTGCTCCATTTTGGGCAGATTTAGCAACTACTGCTACGAATGTTGGTATAAGTTATAAAACCTCAGGTACTGCTGGTTCTAAAGTGTTTACACTAGAATGGGCTAATGTAAAATGGGATTATAGTGCACCAACAGGTAGTTTATCTTTTCAAGTAAAGTTGTATGAAGGAACAAATGTTATACAATTTATCTATAAAAGAGAATCAGGAGATCCAATTTTCTTTGATGCTGCAAGTACCAACAATGTTGCAGGTATAGGAATTTGCGCAGTTGGAAAAGGAAGAGTTAATTTCATTTCATTACAAGATTCAACAGCTAATCCTGCAATCAGTAAAGTAATTGAAGCTAGCATTGCTGGTAGACCAGCTACAAACCAAGTTTATACCTTCACTCCAAGTGCTGCAATTGCAAATGATGCTGCGTTAACTATGGTTTATGGTGTACCTACTGTTGCAACTATTGCGGATGCGCAACCAATTAGTGCTGCAATAACTAATTTAGGCTCAAATACATTATTAAATCAACAAGTAACACTGACTATTTCTGGTGCTAATTCTTATACAACAACCGCTCAAGTTGATACAATTTATGCAGGTAAAACTGTTTTCTTATCTTTCGCACCTGTTACCCTATCAAATGTAGGTGTTAATACTGTTACTATCTCAGTCCCTTCAGACGATGATAACTCCAATAACTCTAGCTTTATTTCTCAGAATGTAACATTAGGGACTATCAATTATGCTTCTCAGCCACTTCCTTCAGCTGGTTTTGGTTCTACTAACTCTACAATTGATTTTGGTGTATTATTTAAGAATACTGGAACAAAAAATATTAATAATTTACTATTAAGCTTTGCTAAAAATCCTGATGGACCTCAACCTGTTAGAGCTGCAATTTATGATGCAAGTGGTGTTGATGCAAGTGGTAATAGCCCAGCTCCTGGTAATGTATTATGGACATCATCAGATACAACATCACCAGATTCAACAAGTGTAACAGGAGATTTTAGTATTCCAGTTTATCCTCCATTAACCGTAACAGGCGATTATTTTGTAGTTGTTTCAGAAACTGATGCAACTTTCTCATTACGCTATGGATATGAAATAGAAAATCCTTTAAGACTTAGTACCTTCTATTTCCAAACACCAACTACAAATGGTTGGGTAGATTTTTCTAGAAGTACTGTTCCAACGGTTAAGCCTCGTATTGGTGTACAATATGATTCATTACCAATGCCAGTTACTTTTGTGAGATTTTCAGGTAAAAAGTTAGAAAACAAATCTAACCAACTTTCTTGGTCAACAGCTACTGAAGCAAACAATACTGGCTTTGAATTACAAAGGAGTTCTAATGGTAAAACTTTTGAAGATTATAAATTCATCTCAACAAAAGCTGTTAACGGTAATAGTAGTCAATTAGTATCTTATGAATTTACTGATGCAACTCCATTATCTGGAACAAATTACTACAGACTTAAACAAATTGATAAGAACGGCAAATTCTCTTATTCTCCAATTGTAGTTATCAATTCAACAAGTACATTAGATATTGCTGCTATTTATCCTAATCCTGTAAAAAATGAAATGAACTTGAAAGTTGATGCTACTAAGTCAGGTGCAGCTACAGTTTCAATAATTGATATTGCAGGAAAAGTAATTGCTAAATATCCAGTTCAAGTAAGCGAAGGAAATAACAACTTTGTATTCCAAGTACAAATGCTTAAATCAGGAAGCTACTTCGTTAAATTCGATGCTAACGAAGGTGTTTCTAAATCAGTAAGATTTGAGAAAAATTAATTTAATTCAAATTAAACTATAAAAATAAAAAGGGCTGCTCAAATTTGAGCAGCCCTTTTTATTTTTATAGTTTCGTAGTTTCTAGGAAAATTTATTCTTTTATTTGCCAAGTCTAAAAACCTTTTCGTAAACAACGGTTATTTACAAAAGGGAGAAGTAATTAATATATAGAATAAACAATTTTGATTATGAAAATAAAGAAGGCGGTAATTACAGCTGCTGCTCGAGGGGAGCGTTTATATCCTGTTGCTGATACAATACAGAAAGCAATGTTGCCTGTAATGGATATTGATGGTTTGTATAAACCTGTAATTCAAATTGTTGCCGAAGAGGCATTTGAAAGTGGGATTGAAGAAATTTGTATTGTTTGTGCTCCTGGTGATGGTGAAAAGTATGCAAATGCTTTTACTTCCTTGAGAAACAATTTAATAAAATCATTCAATGAAGTTGATTGGGCAAAATCTCAAGCAGAAAAAATCAACCATTTGTTGTTAAACACCACTTTTAATGAACAAGCTAGCCCATTGGGTTATGCTGATGCCGTACTTACAGCAAAAGATTTTATAAACAATGAACCTTTTTTATTGCTTTTAGGAGATTATATTTATGTATCTCAATTTGCTAATAAAAGATGTGCAGCTCAACTGATTGAAATTGCTCAACAGGAAAACTGTTCAGTTTCTGCTGTAAATCCAACTATTGAGCATCAGGTAAATAGATATGGAACTATTACTGGAAAGCAATTGCCCAATTCATCTAATGTTTTCCAAATTGAAAAAATAATTGAAAAACCATCTCTTAGTGTAGCTGAATTAGAACTACAAACACCAGGATTAAGAATGGGGTATTATTTATGCTTTTTTGGGATGCATGTGCTTACATCTGAAGTATTCAATTTACTCACAGAACAAAAAGAAAAAGGGGAACTGCCATCTTCATTAACCCCTGCATTACAACAATTGGCTACTAAAGAAAAATATTTAGCAGTAGAAATGAAAGGTTCTAGATATGATCTAAGTAGAAAACATGGATTATTAAGGGCACAAGTTGCATTAGGTTTAGCTGGTGTTGGAAAGTCAGAAACGCTTTCTACATTGGTAGAATTGATAGCTGAGGCAAATGGAAGAGATTAAAAGAAGCTCAAAATGAGACTTTATTGATCAATCTTTTTATTAATCAAATATTTATTAATGAATATTTTTATAGAAACAATTGTTTCTCAAATACCTGAAAAACGCAATCGTTCCTTTTTTGAGTTGGCTTCTGCTTTCAGTGCAAAAGAATTAATTGAACTTTTAGATGAAGTAGAAGAGTTCAGAAAATCAACCAATAATCTTTATGAAAAAGTAAGAGCAATTTTATTTCTTTATGCTGGGTTCAGGTATTTTCTTGCTGATAATTCTGAAATTCCACAAGCAGGATTGATAAATTATTCCGGCTTTGAAGATTTATTGTCTAGAAGATTTGAAAATGCAATTTCATTGTTTCAGAAAGATTTGCATACACAAGGACCAAATGCTTCATTAATTAGTGCCTTAGCAGATAGCTATCATCATTTATCTTTTCAGATATTAGCAAATCAGGTTAAGAAAAGTGTTAGAAGTAGTAAAGGAAATCAATGGATGTTTAGGGTAAGTCACCAAGATGAACATGCTATCAAAATACATCCAAGTTTATTATTAAAACAAAGCGATTCCTTATTTTATCCATTATTGCATGAACAGACATCTGTAAGAATGGATTTAACCCATAGTGGCTGGTCTGATATTTTTTTCTTAGGAATGGATTATCCCGAAGGGGCAAGGGTTATTAACTTATCTATTGATTTAGGTGTTTTTGGAAGAGATTCCTCAATACGTCCGCCTTTAAATAGTTATGTACGAGTAATTCCAGAATCTGTAATTCGTATTACAAGTATTGATTTAAATACCTCAAAAGATATTTCAGACTTAGATGATTTGTTCAATTTTGGTAATGATTATCTCAGTTTAATTAAGGCAGGTATTATAGCATCTGGATTAATTCCACCTTCATTTGAAGGCACAAATCAATCTTTAAAACAAATTCTAGAGAAAATAGTAGCCCCCGGAATGGGGATTGAATTAGTAACCAAAGTAAACGACATTCCAAAAGGATCAAGATTTGCTGTTTCTACTAATTTGCTTGGCTCTATCATTAGTGTATTAATGCGTGCTTCTTGCCAAACGCAAAATCTTGAAGGTCCCTTAGTAGAATATGAACGCCGCCTTGTAGCATCTAGAGCTATTTTAGGGGAATGGATTGGTGGTTCTGGTGGTGGCTGGCAAGATTCAGGTGGCGTTTGGCCTGGTATAAAATCAATTGAAGGCAATTTTTCAAAAGAAGGAGATCCTGAATTTGGTATAAGTAGAGGCACATTATTGCCATTGCACAAAGTATTTAAGGGTGAAGATATTCATCCAGAAATGGAAAATAATATTATGCATTCCTTGGTATTGATGCATGGTGGTATGGCATCAAATGTGGGGCCTGTTCTAGAAATGGTAACAGAAAAATACTTATTGAGAGGCGAAAAAGAGTGGAACGCAAGAAAGCATACCAACCAACTTTACGAAGATATTAAAGACGCAATCAAGTCTGGTGATATTAAAAAATTAGCAAGTTGTACTGAAAAGAACTTTTATGAAGCCATAAAACCAATCATTCCTTTTGCAACTACTTATTTTACTGAACAAATAATTTCCAAAGCAAAAGCCGCATTTGGAGAAGATTATTATGGTTTTTTAATGCTTGGTGGCATGTCGGGCGGTGGTATGGGAATGTTTGTAAATCCAGCTCGATACGATGAATACAAAGTAAAAGTGCTTGAAATAATACAACAAACTCAAAAAGAATTGGCAGACTCATTGCCTTTTGCAGTTAAGCCAGTAGTGTATGATTGGAGTATCAATCATAAAGGCACTTGGAGCACTTTATTGCATGGAAACGAAGCTTTGATGCCCGATCAATATTATGGTATTCATGTATCTGAATTGGTAAGAAAAAATCCTGCTAATATTCCTTATTTGCGCCGAGCAGAAATAGATTTTTATACAATTCATACAGATAAAAATAACCAGTCTTACCCATTATTGCGTACGGTTGTTAGCAATTTATTTAAGGTTTCAGATCCTTCAGTTCAAGGGAATAGAAGCATTGAAGACGATAAAGCACATGCAGTTAAAAAAGCAAACGGATTTGATTTTATCCAACATGAAGAAATAAGAGAAGATTTAGTAAAAGGAAGAATTGGTCTTTCAAGAAATAGATTGCCAGTTGAAACCCAAATTCAAGATGTTCCTGTACATCTTTTAGGAGATTTTAATGATAGCAAAAGCTATGAAAGTATAGGTAAAAAGGCTATTTCAGAATCAACGGTTGCTGTTCTTACTTTGGCAGCAGGTGTTGGAAGTAGATGGACAAAGGGTGCTGGAGTAATTAAGGCCATTAATCCATTTGTAGAAATGAATGGTTCACATAGAAGTTTCCTAGAAATTCATTTGAGTAAAACAAAGCGAGTTGCGAAAAAATTCAATGTAAAAATTCCTCATATTATTGCGACTAGTTACCTCACCCATAATTCTATAGAGAAGAAAATAGCGCAAAACAATCAGTATGGATATTCAGGAGGAATCTATTTATCTCCAGGGCGTTCAATTGGTCAGCGGTTTGTGCCTACAGAGCGCGACCTTCGTTTTCTTTGGGAAGATATGCCTCAAGAAACACTTGATGAAAACAAGCAAAAGGTAAGAGAGGCAGTACGAAATAGCTTAATAGAATGGGCTAAGAAAAAAGGGGAGGGATCAGATTATATTGATAATATAGCTGCTCAAAGGTTTTCTCCACTAGGGCATTGGTATGAGGTTTCAAACCTTATACGTAATGGCGTTTTGGCAAAACTTCTAAAGGAAAATCCTAATATTCAAACCCTAATGTTGCACAATATTGATACATTGGGTGCAGATATTGATCCTGTGGCATTGGGGTATCATTTGGCATTAAAAAATACACTTTCATTTGAAGTAATACCTCGTAGAATTGAAGACAGAGGAGGTGGATTGGCAATGGTAAATGGACATATTCGTTTATTGGAAGGATTGGCACAGCCTCATGAAGAAGATGAACTTAAGTTAAGTTATTATAACTCGAATACAACTTGGATTCAGATAAATGAACTATTAGCCCTTTTTGGTTTAAATAGAGAAACATTTGCAAAAACTACTGAAGATGAGCTTACAAAAGCTGTACGCAAACTTGCCCAAAAAATGCCTACTTATGTTACTATAAAAGATGTAAAATATAGATGGGGGCATGGACAAGAGGACATTTATCCTGTAGCACAAATAGAAAAATTGTGGACAGATATGACTGCTCTTACAGATGTAAAATGTGGCTATTTGGTTGTTCCTAGAGCAAGAGGTCAGCAATTGAAAGATCCTGCACAGTTAGATTCTTGGATTACTGATGGCAGTTATGCATACATTAAGAACATTTGCAGTCTTTAGTGATTTATTTTATCTTGATAACAAGTGAACTATAAATTCTAATGTATAATCTGATTTAAAAATCGCTTTTGTCCATTTTATAAAATAGAAAATAGGGAAAGTACGTGCCTGATACCAGTTTTTTAAAATAAAATGGGCGTCCAACAGGGAGTTGAAAGCAGCAAATAGGGAATTGAAGACAGCAAATAGGGAGTCAAAGGGAGCAAATAAGGAGTCGAAGGGAGCAAATAAGGAGTCGAAGGGAGCAAATAAGGAGTTGAAGACAGCAAATAGGGAGTCGAAGGCAGCAAATAGGGAGTCGAAGGCAGCAAATAGGGAGCCTAAGGCATCAAATAGTGAGTTGAAAGTAGCAAATTGGTAGTCGAAGGCAGTAAATAGAGAGTTGCAGCTCACTAATATTTATAAAAAGGGTTGTCAATGAAAAATACTCAATTGACAACCCTCATTAATAAATACGCTATTCTATAATAACCAAATGCTTATTAATAAACAAACATGAGAAATTAAAATGAGTTTTATCCCCACAAACTTGCTGGATAATTTCCATTTTGAACCAAAGTATCAATACTTGCTTTTACTCCTGGCGCATCTTCTTTATAAGTTACACCAAACCATTTTGCATCTGTTCCTATCACTTCAATACTACCTAATTTGTTCTTAATAAATTGATCGGCAGTTTTTGGAATATAGAACTCAGATTTAGGAACATTTATTTGCTCATCTAAAAATTTATCAAACAATTGTTCTGCAAAAGGAATAAAACTTTTACCAAAACAATAAAAATTCATGCTCACTTTCGTTTCAGGAAGTAACACAGTTGTTTCTTCGTTTTCTTCAAAAACTATATCCGTTCCTTTAGTATAGATGTTGGTTCTTTCATCTATTCCAACTAAGTTGCCATTATCGTCAATTTTGCATACACCCCTACTCACACTTCCATTTTCACTAAGGGTATTCACTAGGCTATAACCAATAAGTGCATACAAATCATCTGCACATTTTTCATTTATAAAATTAGCTGCTTTGATAAAGCCATCTTTACCATAAAAATCATCAGCATTTATAACAGCAAATGGCTCATTCAATACTTCTTTGCAACAAAGCAAAGCGTGGGCTGTTCCCCATGGTTTGGTTCTATCAGCAGGAATAGTTCTATTACCAACAAAAGAATCTAGCTTTTGATAAACATATTCCGTTTTTATTTTTCCAGCCAACTTAGGTTCGAAATTGCTTTTAAAACTTTCAGCAAAATCTTCTCTAATAATGAAAACAACTTTTCCGAATCCAGCTTCAATGGCATCATAAATGGAATAATCCATAATTGTTTCACCATTGGGGCCGAAACCTTCCACTTGTTTCATTCCACCATACCTGCTCGCCATGCCAGCAGCCAAAATAACCAATGTAGGGGTCATATATTTGTATTTAAAATTAAAATGCTATCTAGTTTAATAGCTTAAATTAAGAATCAATGCAGTTAACTTTCGCGGACAAACATAAAGTATTTATCCAAAAAATAAATTTCTCACAGTTCCACTTTAATGTAGATATCCTAAGGCTAGATGCAATACATCCTGTAGTAAGTGGAAATAAAATATTCAAATTGGGTTTGTTTGTAGAAGATGCTGTTAAAAATAATTATTCCACCATCGCCACATTTGGAGGAGCTTATTCTAATCACATTTTAGCTACTGCGTATACTTGTAAAAGCATAGGATTGAAAAGTGTGGGTATTATTAGAGGTGAAGAATCTACTTGCATTCAAAACAATACAATCAAAGATGCCCATGCTTTAGGAATGCAATTTCATTTTATAGATAGAGTGGCATACTCTAATAAACAAGGATTTAAAGATAAATTCAAAACGGCTAATTATTATTGGATTGACGAAGGAGGCTATGGTGTTTTAGGTGCTGAAGGTGCAAAAGACATAAATAATTGGATTGATGAAAGCTACACAGATATTGTATGTGCTTTTGGTACAGGCACTACTATGGCTGGTTTAATAAAAGGTTGTTACAAACACCAAAAAGTATTGGGAATCTGTGTATTAAAAGGTTATAAAAATGCTTTAGATTCACTTGGAAAATTGCTTTCAGAAAATGAAAAACAAAAAGAATATGAAATACTTCATGATTATCATTTTGGTGGATATGCAAAATATTCTACCAATCAACTGCATTGGATGAATGTTTTTTTTGAGAAACAGCATGTGCCAACAGACATAGTTTACACTTCAAAATTGTGTATGGCAGTTGAAGACCTATTGAGTAAAAGACATTTTAATTCCAAAAGCAAAATATTAATAATACATAGTGGTGGACTTCAAGGAAACCGATCATTAGGAAGTGGTGAATTGGTATTTTAATTCATTTTGATTTAATAGTAAATACTAACATATCATATTTACTGGAGAATAATTTAAGACCAATAAAACTTCAAGGCCTTGATAATGAAGTATGTCAACATTAAATAATCCTTACTTAAAAGCTTAAAAGTAAACCCTTGCGACATATAAACCAACGTTTGCAACATAATTTTGTTATGAGATTGTTAAGTAATCTTACTTTTATCGCTTTCTAATACGATAGATTAATAGCTTCCAAATGAATAAAGACTTACGAGTGCTTAGCCGTAAAAACAAATTTTTTAAAACTGCCTTACTTTCAGTTCTATTTTTAGGTTTACTTACCAATACAGCAATTGTATTCGGTCAAGACCCTAGTTCTGAGATACCGAAGTCATCTAAAAAAATAACTGGGGTTGTATCAAGTAGCGTTGATAAAAGCCCTTTAGAAGGTGTTACGGTTAAAATTAAAGGAAAATCTACAGCAGTACAAACAGGTTCTGATGGGAAATTTACAATTAATGCTACACCACAAGATACATTAGTATTTTCTTATATCAATTATACCGATCAATCAATAAGGGTTGGAAACAAAACCAATATACCTGTCTTACTTATAGAAACTCCATCAGCAGGTAGTGAAGTAATAGTGATAGGATATGGAACAGTTAAAAGAAAAGATGCAACAGGTTCTGTAGGAAAAGTAAATATTGAAGACTTAAAAAAAGCACCTGTTACTTCATTTGACCAAGCTTTGGCAGGAAGGGTTGCAGGTGTAGTAGTAAGCACTAATGATGGTCAGCCAGGGGGTAGTTCTCAAATAGTAATTAGAGGTTCTACAGCAGGACAAGAAATTTCTCCATTATATGTAATAGATGGATTTCCAATTGAAAACATGGATATCAATTCTATTAATATGAATGATATAGAAAATATTGAAGTTTTGAAAGATGCATCTTCTATTGCAATATATGGGGCTAGAGGTGCAAATGGGGTTATTATTATTACAACCAAAAAAGGAAAAGCTGAGCCTACAAGAGTTACTTATTCTGTTTCTAATGGTAGTCTAAACATAACTAAAAAATTAAAAATGCTTAGTCCATATGAATTTGTAAAATTGCAATTAGAAATTGATAGTGTACAAAGCACAGGTACTACCAACGTTATTACAAACCAAAAAAGATATATTGATGAAAGTCAAGGAATAGATTTAGACTATTACAAAAACGTAAAACCAATTAATTGGCAAGATTTAATTTATCGCCAAGGGACTATTCAAACACATAACTTATCATTAATTGGCGGAAACAAAGACAATAGATATGCTATCAATGGAGGATATACCGAGCAAAAAGGAGTTATCATTAATACTGGATTAAAAAAGTATGATGGAAAATTTAATTTTGAATCAAAATATAACGATAAAATTCGCTACGGTGTAACACTCACATATTCCAATACTGGAGCATACGGAACACAACCTTCTAGTGGTAGTGGTGGTGTGGTATTCGGTGCGATGGCATTTAGACCAGTTAACATTATTGGTGCAGGAGACTTAGAAACTGGTTTTGTAGATAGTTCAGTTTTAGGTACAAGTACTACTGTTGTTCCTGATAATTTAGTAAATCCAAAACAACAGGCTTTAAATGAATATAGAAAAAACATTACTGTTACTACCAATTTGAATTCATTTATAGAATATTCGATTTTACCCGATTTAAAATTAAAAATTACTGGAGGAGTCTCAAATACAAAGCTTACTGCTGAAGTATTTTATAATTCCAAAACATCACAGGGTAATATTAATAAAAACAGTAGTGGTAATTATTACAATAATAATTTGATTAACGGATCTATAAATAATACCAATAACAATAATTATTTAACTGAAACAACTCTATCTTATAGAAAACGTTTTGATCAAAATAATATACTAGATGCAGTAGCTGGATTTTCATATCAAAGAGGAAAATCTTTTGGAAATGGTTTTTCATCATATAAGATACCTCTTGCTTTAGAAGGTTTTGGTATTAATTCTTTGGGAGCGGGTACTAATGCAACAAATTGGAGATACGGCACTACTCAAAACCAATTAGTTTCTTTTTTCGGAAGGGTAAACTACTCTCTTAAAGAGCGTTATTTATTTACTGCTACTGGAAGAAACGATGGTTCTTCTAAATTTGCAGCAGGCAATCAATGGGGCTTTTTTCCATCAGCAGCTTTTGCTTGGAGGTTTACCCAAGAATCTTTTTTCAAAAGGAAAAAGAGTATTTTAACTGATGGTAAACTAAAAATAAGCTATGGATTGGTCGGAAACAATAAGGTAAATGATTTTGCTTCGCTTTATCAACTCGCTTTAACATCAAATGCTGGCTATTATATTGATGGAAATTATATTCAAGGAAGTATTCCTTATTTTTATGGAAATAAAGATATCACTTGGGAAAAAACAGGTGAATTAAATATTGGAACATCTTTAAGCTTCTTTAAAGACAGGATATTGATAGACATTGATTACTATAGAAAAGAAACTAGAAATAGCCTTTTAAATATTACGTTACCATCCCTAGCAGGATATGCCAATGGGACCAATTCACAGTATCAAAATGCAGCAACAATTACGAATCGTGGTCTAGAATTTTCGATAACTACTACTAATATACAAAAGAAAAATTTTGCTTGGACTTCTTCATTCAACATTTCTTTTAATAAAAATAAAATTGTTGAGTTTTATAGGGGTACAGATATTAGACAAATTGGTTGGAATTTATACCAAAGTGCTACAGCTTGGGTAGCAAAAGAAGGATACCCTATTTCTCAATTCTTTGGGTATAAATGGGCGGGAGTATATCAATATGGAGACTTTAATCAATTGGCAAATGGGACTTATGTATTAAAACCAGGAATTGCTACTTATCCTAACATTACTGGCCAAGTACAACCAGGTGATCCCAAATATGCTGACCTAAATGGTGATGGAGTAATTGATGATAACGATAGAACCATTATTGGTAGTGCTTTACCAATTCATACAGGTGGCTTTTCAAATAATTTTTCATATAAAAGCTTTAAGTTAAATTTATTTTTTCAATGGAGTTATGGCAATCAAGTATTAAATGCCAATAAAATGGTATTCAACCAAACAGGTAATTATTATGCAAATTCCAATCAATATGCTGAATATGCTAACAGATGGACTCCCACAAATCCTACTAATGATATACCTAGAGCAAGTTCAAGAACAAACGGAACTGATATAGATGGCAACACTAGAGTTTCATCACGTTTGATAGAAGATGGCTCTTATTTAAGATTTAAAACAGTCTCCTTTTCTTATAACTTACCTGCGAAATACATTAACAAAATGAAATTAAATTCTGCTAGCATATTTATATCTATTCAGAATTTATACACTTTCACTAAATATTCTGGGTACGATCCGGAAGTATCTACTTATCGTGCAGCAAACCCTGCAAATCTGCCATCGGGTGTTTCGGGTAATACACTAGGTGGTGTTGGCTACATTTATGTTCAACCAAGTTCTGGTGCAGCTGCCCTTGCACAAGGGTACGACTATGTTCCTTATCCAAGAAGTAGAACATTTACAGTGGGTGCTAATATTACTTTCTAAAATAAAACATCAAATTATCAATTTTTTATTATGAAGCATAATTTCAAATCAACTTTTTCATACTTATTTATATCAATCTTATTTTTATTTTCTTATGCTTGTAACAAAGACATTAGCTTAAATCCTTCTGGTTTTGTTACAACTGATGTTACAAGTGAAACACAGTTGAGTAATCAACTTGCTGGAATTTATAATCCACTACAGCTTGACGCAATGTATGGCAATGGCCTTTGGGGTTATTTTACAGGTGGAAATGATGAAGGATTTAATACAGGTTCAACTTCTACTACTTCAGTATCAAATAGCTTGATAGAAGGGTTACGTTCATCAAGCAATGATGCAGGCTATTACAATTTATGGAAAGGATTGTATTCAGGAATAGAAAGAGCCAATATACTATTAAGTGTAGTGAATAAGCCTATTATGGATGAACGCAAAAGAGCAAATATTAAAGGGCAAGCATTATTTTTAAGAGCTTATTATTTTTATTTATTAGTAAATAATTATGGGGATGTGCCTTATAAAACTATTGTTACTTCTGAGATGGGAACAGATTTAAACCTGGCAGAAACTCCAAGCAAAGCCATTTATGATTCTATCATAAAGGATATGGAAGCTGCTGATAGCCTTGTATATCCGATGAGCCAAATAAAAACCACTTTGAATATTTCCCAATCTGCTGTAGAAGCTGTTTTAGCTAGGGTATGTTTGAGTGCAGCAGGATATCCGATTAATGGTGGGTTCCCCTATTATAAAAAAGCATTGTATTGGTCTGAAAAGCTTATAAATGCAAATGTGCACACTTTAAATACCCAACCCCACCCACAATACCCCAACACCCCCTCTTACGCAAGACTATTTATAAACAATATGCAAAATAATTTTGCAGAAAATAATACAACTGAAGGTATTTGGGATGTTGGATTTGTTACCAATGGTGTTGATGCTTACTCTGGATTGGGATATTTGGCTACACAAAAGTTAGGAGTAATAATGGGAGTGCAATCAACATACAGTTTCACTAATTCTTTAGCTTCGGGTTCATATAGACCTTACCCAAGTTTTTATCAATTATTTGATAACAATGATACTAGGAGAGATTGGGTTATGCCAAAATATGCAATTGATACTGGAAATAATAAATATGGTATTGGCACTAAAGCAACTATTGTTACTCCAACCAAGTTGAGAATTAAAGATTCAGTTTTTATAAGAGGAAAAAAAATTATAATATATGATACTACTTTCTATGGTTCTGGTGCAACAGCATATGCAACAATTGATTACAACACTGGAGGTATTATTTCCTTAACTCTAACTAATGGTGGTCGTGGTTATGATAGCATAAGAAATATAACTATAGGAACTTCTCCAGGGAAAAATGGTAAGTTTAAAGCAATATTAAATCCTATTGATAGTTCAATTGTTTCCTTAACTCAAACCGTTCCCGGAACTGGCTACGTAACAATTTACGATTTCTCAATTGGAAAATGGAGAAGAGAGTTTGAATTAAATCAAATTAAAAGCAATACACTAACCACATGTTATTTTCCTGTAATACGCTATTCAGATGTGTTGTTGATGGCTGCAGAAGCTGATATTCAAGTTAGAGGAGGTGGAACTAATGCTACATCTGTTGGATTAGGATACTATAACCAAGTAAGAAATAGAGCATATAATAATACTGGTTTGGGAATTGCAAGTGCTATTACCATGGATGATATTAAAGATGAACGCTCACGTGAACTTTGCTTTGAAGCAATTAGAAGAACTGATTTAAAAAGATGGGGAATATCAAGTACTACAAATGCTTTGAATAAAGTTTTGAATGTTATGAACACATATAATACTAATACTCCACCAGCTTCAGCAATTTTAGGTGCTACTACTACTAGTATTAAAAACTTCCTTAGTTTTCCTCAGAAATATTTCTTTTTTCCAATTCCAGCAGGTGAAATTGCACTTGATCCAGCATTAAGTCAAAATATTGGTTGGTAATAATAAATAATACTTTTTATGAAAAATAATTTAACGATTGCTATACTATTCTTATTTTTAATTTATTCCAATTCTGCATGTAAAAAGATTTTAGATGCAAAAAGCATTTCTAATTTCGACGTAACAACCAATTCAACGAGTTATAATATTGGAGATTCTATTCAATTTATTATTCCTAATGAAGCGGATGTAATTCAGTTTTATGCAGGAAATGTTGGCTTTAATTATGCTTTTAAGGACAGAAATTTTGCTATTGGTACCAATATTCTAAAATTTCAAACAAAATTAGAAAACTCAAATATTAATAATTTTAAAGACGATAAAATTTATTTAAAAGTTTGTACTGACTTAAAAAGCCTCGATTCTATAGGTGTAGCAAATGCAACTTGGCAAGATTTAACTAGCTTAGCAAAATGGCCAAGTGTTGATTCTATAAAAGGAACCGTTATTACATCTTCTTATATTTATTCTGGTGCAATTGATATTAGTCAATATAAAAGCTATGATTCTGTATATATTGCTTTTCAAGTTATTGGAAAACAAAAATCAACTACTAGTCAACGGAAATGGTCAATTCAGGGTTTTACATTAGCTAATATTCTCTCCGATAGTAGTTATACTCCACTATTTTTTCCAGCTTACAATAGTGCTGCAAGTATATCAACAGATACCTTACCAAATTTTGCATACGTTGGTTGGTGTCAGGTAAATGTAAAAAACAATCCCTATCCAAATTATAATGATGTTAGTTTAAATTTTAATGCATGGAATTTGGGAGAATTTGGAGTAAATACTATTAATGCTCCAAATATTATAAACAGCAAGCCATGTAATCAAAATGGTGTTGCAATAGCAACCAATTATCCAATAATTTTTAATCCTGGAACAACAAAATTTAATCCAGATAATGAAGATTGGGCAATTACTTCTCCAATTAACTTAAAAACGGTTCGTCATGATTTCCCAACAGTAACTATTAAAAATTCAGCAGGTACAATTGGAAGAGGAGTTAAAGTTGTGAATGCTGGTGGAGTTTATGCTACTTACTCTCTATTAATTGACTCAACTTTCAAGTCAGGCAATACCTATGATATGGTATTTGTTGGTCAAAATATTAATATAGACCAAAAGAATGAGCAAGTAAAACATATATCAATTAAAATAAATTAATACCCTCCTTTCATTTTATAAACCCGTTGATGCAACACATTAACGGGTTTCTTTTTATCTATTATTTTATACAAAATTTATTACATGAATAAGATTTTGACTTTTATTTCTTTTTTAATTATTAGTTATAATGCATTTTCTCAAACCGCATTTTATGTGAGCAATACTGGCAATGATAATAATAAGGGAACTATTCAAAAACCTTTTGCTACAATAGAAAAAGCGAAAAATGAATTAAGAAAACTGGGAAATAAAAAAGAAGGTGCTACTATTTATGTAAGAGGTGGGCTTTATAGATTTTCACAACCACTTGAATTGAATAAGGAAGATGGTGGAAGTATTGCTAAACCTGTTACTTATGCGGCTTATGAAGGTGAAAATGTTGTTTTTTCAGGAAGTATGCATTTTACATCTAAAAGCTTTAAACCAATTACCAATAACAGTACACTTGAAAGAATACAACCTTCATTAAGGAGTAAAATTGTAGCCTTAGATTTAAATGAATACCAATTAAACCATATTAAACAACTACCCGATTTGTTCAACGATAATGGAGGCATCTTGGGTTTATTTGTAAATGGAGAAAGAATGCCCCTCTCCCGCTATCCAAATAAAGGATATATGGCAATGAAAAAGGTGATTGTAAATGGTGGTGGACAAGAATCTAAAACGGATGATTGGGCAAACTATTATGCTGCTGGTAGTAAAGAAAAAAGACCACCTCGCCCTGGAATATTCGAGTATAGAGACAATCATACTGCTACTTGGGTTAATCAATTAGAAAGAGGTGTTTGGCTAAAAGGATATTGGCGCATTCCTTGGCAAAATGAATGTGTAAGAGTGGCTAAAATTGATACCCTTTCAAAAACTATTTCCTTAAAAGTGCCTGTTCCAGGTGGTATCGGTAATAAATATACCCGACCAGAAGGAAATGGAAGAGAACAATATTGGCTGTTAAATTTGTTGGAAGAAATTGACTTGCCTGGCGAATGGGCAATTGACTATACCGACAAAAAGCTATACTTCTATCCACCAAAACCAATTGCTGAGTCTGATATTAATATTGCTGATAGCAAAGGAGCTGTAATTGAATTGAACAATACCTCAAACGTCGTCATAAAAGGAATAACTATTGAGCAAAGTGTAAATGAAGGTGTGGCTATTAATGGAGGCTTTAACAATACAATTGCAGGTTGTACCATTAAAAATGTAAATAAATATGCTATAAAAATTGATAGTGGTACAAAACATACCGTTCAAAGTTGCGATTTGTTTAATATTGGCGAAGGTGGTGTTTGGCTAAAAGGTGGGGATGAAACTACCAATCCAAGAACACCAGCAAATTTTACTGTTGACAACAATCACATACATCATTTTAGTCAATTAGTACATATTTATACACCTGCTGTAAATGCTGGCTTTACAGGTGGAGGTGGCGGTGGTCACCACAATTGTGTAGGCAATAAAATATCCCATAATTTAATTCATGACACCCCACATGGGGGTATTATTTACGGTAGTTCGGACAATATTTTTGAATACAATGAAATATTTAGGTGGTGCCAAGTATCTAATGATTTAGGTGCTTTTTATAGTTATGACTTATCAGAAAGATCTACCAATAATACGTTTGCCTACAATTTCATTCACAATAGTGATGATGGTGATGGAATTTATTTTGACAATGACCATAGTTATATGCACGTTTATGGAAACATTTTGGCATTAAATAGTAAAGGGGGTAAACGCGGAACAGGATTTCTTTTTAAACATGGTTCATTAGCTAAAAACCACTATCCATTAGATTGCTATAACAATATGGCAATCAATTGTGGATATGGATTTGATTTTGTAACTGTAGATACTGCTACCAATAATTGGAAAGACAATTTTACCGTGAATTGTAAAGTACCTTTTTCCTATAAATATGTAAATGCCGCTGGCAAAGAAATAAAACAAGAGCCTTCTGTTGCTAATGGAAAAAACATAGTTTATAATGAAGATCCAGGATTTGAGGATATTGCCAAAATGAATTTTAACTTAAAGCAAAATTCAATTGTTTTTAAAGATTTGCCCAATTTTAAATCAATTCCATTTGAGAAGATAGGATTATACAAGGATGCTTACCGTAAAAAACTTCCTTCCAATGAAGAAATTCAACGCTTTAGTAATGGGGATGGAAGTTTATCGCTAAACCAAGCAGTATTAGATAGAGCTAATTGATTTGATAGTTAGTTTTTTGTTTTCCAATAATAAAAATTCAATTTTTACTATGATCTATTTTTTTTTAGAATGAATGTAGACATCCATAGTTTATTTTGTATTTTGAATTGCCAATTCTTTTATTGGCAATTTTTTTGTTTAATTCTCATTCATTTTTATTGAAAGGGGAACACTAGCATTTAAAAAAGAACAAAATATCAGGAAACTCTTTACGACTAGATTTAAGAATTTATGCATTTGGTTATTTATTAAATTGATTTTATTAAATTAGGAATTTATTTGATTAATACATGTGTTCGTTTTTTTGGTATAACCTAAATTCATCATTTATTCATAAAGTAAAAAAACAAATCCTAAAATAAAAAACAGATACGATTCCCACTAGCAAGTGAAATCATTAAGATTGAAATTTTATTATTAAAGTATTAGCTTTTTTAAATCATTTTTTCAACATCTCTTCACTAGGAATATAGAAAGCTAATAGAAATATAAATTTATTGCGCCTCTTTGCGTAAAAATATCCATGATGTAACATTGTTGTACTTCATTTTCAATATAAATATTAACAAACCACCTTTTTAGAAGTACTAATGAAGTGTAGTAGAATAGGTCTAGAAACAATTGGGCAAATAGTTTTGCTGCCAACGATTCTTGCCCATCTATTTTCTTAAAACAATGTACTTGTTGCTGGAAAATATTGTTCGAAAGGAAATAATGTGTGAGTGATTTATTTCTTAACTTTTAATTAGAACAAATGAAAAAAAAATTTCTTCTTCTTTTCGCGATGGCCTTAGTAATGATTAGGTCATTTGCACAACCTTCAAGTGGAGCATCAGCGCCTACAGCCCTCTCGGGTGATGTATTGTCACTCTTTGGTAGTCATTACACCCAATCACCATTAGCCGCAGGCAATACCAATGGTAGAAATGTTTGGTGGCAAGATTGGGGACAAGGAACACAAGTAAGTTATTTGAATGTAGCAGGCGATACGACTATCTCGTATTCAAACTTAGGCTATCAAGGGGTTCAATTTCAAAGTGCTGTAAATGCTTCTTCAATGGATTCTGTGCATTTAGATGTGTGGACAGCGGACTGCACTACGCTTAACTTTTTCCTAATTAATACCACAACTGGTGTTCAGAAAGGGTATGCTATCACTCCTTCACTATCTAATTGGACTAGTGTAAGCATTCCATTATCTTATTATTCCAATGTAGGAGTGGATAATATTGGTCAGGTAATGTTTACAGGAAATGGTACTATTTACTTACAAAACATTTATTTCTTTAAAACAGCAGACAAACCAACTATTACTGGTTTCACCATTCCAACACAAACACTTGGAGCAACAAGTTACACTATTATCAACCCAACTAGCAATAGTACAGGTGCATTTACTTATTCTAGTAGTAACACCGCTGTAGCAACAGTAAGCGGAAATGTTATTACAATAGAAGGTCTTGGTACATGTACCATCACAGCAACACAAGATGCAGATAATAATTATTCGGTTGGCACAGCAACTGCTACCCTTACTGTTACTTTTCCTGGTCCTACAACAGCAGCAACAGTACCTACAGCAAATAGTACAGATGTTATATCCCTTTTTGGCTCTCACTACACACAAAATAGTGCAGCTGCTGGCAATACCAATGGAAGAAATGTATGGTATCAGAATTGGGGTCAAGCAACTGGTGTTAACTATTTGAATGTAGCTGGAGACACTACTTTAAAATATTCTAATCTAAATTATCAAGGAGTAGAATTTCAAAGTGGTATCAATGCATCAACAATGGATTCAATTCATTTTGACATTTGGACACCAAATTTAACTTCACTGAGAATTGGATTAATTAGCACTGGTGGAGGTGAAAAAAATCTTACAGTTAGTCTTACAAAAGATGGCTGGAACAGTGTGAGCTTTGCATTATCAGCATTTACTGGAGTTGATTTAAGCTCTATACTTCAAATAAAATTTGATATTACACCAAGCTCTGGTGGAATTATTTATGTACAAAATGTGTATTTAGTAAATGTTGTAGGCAAACCTACACTAGGTAGCTTCAGTATTCCTTCTCAAACCTTTGGAACAAATACTACTTATAACATTACCAATCCTACTTCTACAAGTACTGGTGCATTCACTTACTCAAGTAGTAATACTTCAGTAGCAACTATTAATGGCAATGTTATAACCATAGTTGGTGGAGGAACATCTACTATTACTGCAAGTCAAGCTGCAGATGCAAATTATTCCTCAGCTACAGTAAGTACTGTATTAACAGTAAATTTTGCAAGTCCTACTACTGCTGCTGCAACACCTAGTATTGCTGCAGCTTATGTTACATCTCTCTATGGAAATACCTACACAAACATTAGCGGCATTTCTTGGAATCCTTATTGGGGACAAAACCCTGCAGTTGTAACTACATTCCCTACAATCGGAGGAAAAACAACTATTAAATATGCTAGTTTAAGTTATGAAGGCGTTCAACTTGCAAGTGATTTAGATGTATCTACAATGGATACAATGCATTTAGATATTTGGACACCTAATTGCACCTCACTTCAAATTTTCCTTATTCAAACTACTGGTGCTACTGTTGAACAATCTGTAACAGTTTCATTGACTACAGGAGGTTGGAACAAAGTAAACATCCCACTTATTTCTTTTGACAATGTAGATTTAAGTTTACTTCGTCAAATGAAGTTTGTAACATTAACTCCTTCTACTGGAGCTGTTATTTATTTACAAAATGTTTATTTCATGAACGCGGTAGGTAAACCAACAATTACTGGTTTTACTATTCCTACTCAAACACTTGGTACAAGTACTTATACTATTACCAACCCTACAAGTAATAGCACTGGTGCATTTACTTATACAAGTAGCAATACTTCAGTAGCTACCATTAGTGGTAGAGTAATTACTATTAAAGCTGTTGGTACTTCTACCATTACTGCAACTCAAGCTGCTGATAACAACTATTTAGCTGGTTCTGTTACTTCTGTTTTAACGGTAGATTATGCTGGACCAACTACTGCTGCAAGCGTTCCTACTGCAAGTTCTGGAAATATTACTTCTCTTTGGGGTGATACTTACACCAATGTATCTGGGACAACTTGGAATCCTTACTGGGGTCAAAACCCTGCAGTTGTTACCAATACAACTTTAAAAGTTGCTGGTAAAAGCACGCTTAAATATTCATCTGTTACTTATGAAGGTGTTCAATTAGCAGCGGGTATAAATGTTTCTACTAAGAATATTTTACACTTTGATGTGTGGACTCCTAATTGCACCAGTTTTGAAATGTATTTAATTAATACAGATAATGGTGGATTGAATCAATTTGTAACTGTAACTCCTACAATAAATGGTTGGAATAGTATAAACATTCCTTTGTCTAATTATTCTACTGTAGTTAGTAATGTAAATCAATTTAAAATTGTTGCAAACACTCCTTCATCTGGTGTAGTATTGTATTTCCAAAATATCTATTTCTCTAAAGAAACACCTATATGGACTGGTACTACTTCTACAGATTGGTCTGTTGCTACTAACTGGCAATACGGTTTAACACCTGTAAGTACTAATTCAGTTTCTATTCCTGCTACTGTTACAAGACAACCGGTTTTAGCTGCTAATACAACTGTTGCAGGTATTACTCTAAATGGTACATTATCATTAAATGGTAAAGTGCTTACTTTGAATGGTGCTGTATCTGGTACAGGTAGCTTTATTGGTTCTACTACTTCTTCATTAGTTGTTGCAGGTACTGTTGGAACTATTAATTTTAGCTCTACTGCAAATAAATTACAAGACTTTACTATTACTAGTGGTTCTGTAACTTTAGGTAGCAACGTAGGTGTTTATGGATTATTTACTCCTACTGCTGGTACAATTAATACTGGTGGTAAATTAACTTTAAAATCTACTTCTATCAGCAGCACAGGTATTGTGGGTGTTGTAGGAGGTACTGTTAGTGGTGCTGTTACTGTTGAACGTTTTATTCCTGCTGGATTGCGTTTATACAGAGACCTTGGTGTAGGTGGTGTAAGCGGTGCTGGTACTGTATTCACAAACTGGCAAGAAAACGGAGTGAATAACAATGGGTACGGTATTCAAGTAACTGGTTCTGCTGGTTCTAGTGCTGGTATCAATGCAACTACAGGTTGTGATATATCATTAACTGGTAATCATTCCTTATTTACTTATTTAAACAATACTTGGGATTCTGTATTAAATACCAAAACAACTAACCTTAACTTCTATCAAGGTTTCCGTGTATTGGTTAGAGGTAATAGATCAACTGATTTATTTACTCAAACTACCAATATGCTTTCTAGCGCTACATTAAGAGCTACTGGTACATTGGTTTCTGGTAATGTAAATTATGCTACTGCAGCAGGAACTAATACGTATGCTGCTTTAACTGCTGGTGCTGGTTCTTATAGCTTAGTAGCTAATCCTTATGCAAGTGTTGTTTCTTGGAACAATGTATTTACAGCAAGTAGCAATATCAATGCAAGCTATTGGTATTGCGATCCTACATTTACTGACAATGGGGTTTACAATGGCAATACTACGTTTATAGCATACAATGCACAATCTAGTACTACTAGCAATCCATTAGGCAAATCTTATGTAAATGGTTATTTACAACCTGGTCAAGCATTCTTTGTTGAAAATACAACTGCTGCTCCTCGCGTATCATTTACGGAAGCTTGTAAAGCTGTTTCTCAAACTAAGACTGCTATTTTTGGTAACACTACTGTAAATAGAATTGCTACTGCATTATACAGAAATGGAAACAATGTAGATGGTGCTGTAACTGTTTTTGGAAACAATTTCTCAAGAAGTATTGGTACAGAAGATTCTAAGAAATTTCCTAACGCTGGCGAAAACATTGCTTTCGTTCAAAGTGGTAAAGATTTAGCTATTAATGGTTATTCAATGCCAACTGCTACTGATATATTGCCTATTCATTTGTATCAATTAAAAGCAAATACAACTTATACATTAAGATTAGATGTATCTCAATTTGCTAGCAATGTAGCTGCTTTTGTAAAAGACAATGTAACCAACACTCTACTTGCATTAAATGGTGATAGCACTGCTGTTTCCTTTACTACAAATGCTACCAACGCTGCTAGTTATAGCAACAGATTTAGCATTGGTTTTGGAAATACTACATTGTCTATTACTAGTCTTAATTTAAGAGCTGCTGCTGTTGCAAATGGTGTAGCCATCAATTGGAATACTACTGGCGAAAATAATGTAGCTAAATATGCTATTGAGCGTTCTGCAAATGGTACAGATTTCAAAGAAATTGGAAGTGTAAAAGCTTACAATATTGTTAGTGCAGCTTATGGCTTTACTGATGCTGAACCTATTGCTGATGCGAATTATTACCGTATAAAAGCAATTGATTTAAATGGTGCTGTAAATTATAGCAACATCGTAGTAGTTACTATTGGTAAAACAAATGCTTCAATTGCTGTATTCCCTAATCCTGTTATTGGAAAAAGTTTCCATGTAAGCTTCACAAACATTGCTAATGGTAAATATGTGGTTAATGTTTATAACAAATTGGGACAATTGGTATTCAATAAATTAATTGCACACAATACAGCTAACGAAACTATTTCACTTGACAAACAATTGGCTAGCGGTGCTTATACATTGAATATTGTTAGTGAAAATGGTACTACATATAAATCAGAGATATTAATAAAATAAATTTTCAACCCCACCACTTACACTTTAGCACCTAGTATTTGCTTTAAGTAAATTACTAGGTTGCTAATAGTGTAAAAGGGTTTAAACAATCAGCTAATTATGAAAAAGAGTATCATCTTAAATTTAAAAATGATTACAATGGTGGTTGTATTATTGGTTGTTACCAATATGACCAATGCACAACCCAATCCTGGTCCAGGCAATTCAGGTAGTACTGTTGGAGTTACTACCGATGGACCAACGGTTCCTTTCGATGGTGGCATGAGCTTAATGTTACTTGCTTCTGGCATTAGCTATGGCGCAAAGAAAATTCGTAAGAAAAAATAGTTTTTTTGCACAAAGCATTCTACTAAGAGAGCCGAATAGCTAAAAACTATTTGGCTCTCTTCTTTTGTTGTTAGTACTCACCTCATAGTCACATAGACATATAGGTATTGAGGGATATTAGTTTATTAATACATAATAAATTACATTGCTAATTTGTCAAAATCCATCAATTACACCCCTATTTATCTTTTTTAATACCTAACAACAAGCTACTTTCTCTAATAAATATGCACATTGACGCATAGAAATATTGTTTAAGAAAAGGTTTATAGGAATGCAATAAAATATTGATTAATCATATAAATAAATTACTCAACAAAAGCGAGAAAACACAAACAACCAATAATTAATAGAAGTATCAATCTGTTATTTAATTTAACTATGTGCCTATTTGGCTATGTGGTGAAGAATAACAATCTTTTTAATTCTTAATAAAACAATTGCTATTCTGCCATGAATAATCAACGTACTGTTTTAGGTAAATATTACCTCACGCTTTTCTTCTTCTTTTTTCTTGCGTTAGATTGTTGGTTCTTATATCATGGAAAATATGGTTCACGCTTATATTCCAAACCAGCTCTAGCGCTCTTTTTGCTTTTATGGTTTATTAGCAATACTGCATTTAATATCCGCAGCTCGCCACATACTTTATCTGCTAGAATGTGTTTGTATGCCGCATTGGGTTTTATATGGATCTCCGATATTTGTGGTTTGTGGTCTACTTTGTTTATATGGACTGCTTGCTTATTATTGTATAGTGGCTCGTATATTTTATATTTCTTCTTATTTTTAAGTATTCAACAAAACGCAATAGAAACAAAAGAAGGCAGCATTTACACCAAAAAATCATTGCCTATAACCATTATCACGCTATTGTTGGGATGCACATTTGTATATATATTGATTGGTTTTGATGCCATATTTTACCATTGGTTTTTATATGCACACATTGTAGTAGTAGCAGCTGTTGTGGGTTGTGTAGCAAACATGTGGAGTATAAAAGCACTACAATCTATCAGACCTTTGTTTGCCATTGGCGTATTTTTTCTAATTCTTACCAATGTAGCATACGCTTTAGATGAAATATATTTTAATAGAACTAGACCTAGTATAGATGTATTGGTTGCATTATTCAATGGATTGTCTATGTTATTTATAGTTTTCGGAACTATTAAGTTTATCAGATTGAAAAGAGAATAATTGATAGTAAGTTACTGTTTTCTAAATAATAAGTTTGTAAATCATATTCTAAAACACGAAATCAGTAACAAGGAATGTACATACAAACCTTGTAAATAAAAAAAGCATCTCACACGAAGTGAGACGCTTTAATCATTAAACAACATAAAAATGTACAACTAACAGAAAACCAAGTTTGGCTAAATAAAACTGTTGTATTTTCTCATTTAGCTTTGTAATATGGTAAACTTTATTAAAATAAAGTAATTTATAATATTAATTAATTAATCTGCTTGCAGCAGGACTAGCAGCACTTACGCCAGCACTGTTTTGCGCAAAAGCAATAACAGTAACAGTAGTACCTATAGGAAGGTTATAAAAAGTCTCGAATGTTTTTCCGTAAGGCAAAATGATAACATCTTCGGTTGCGGGACTAACTTTTAATACATTAAAGTCAACTGTAATTGTAGAAATAGCACCTAAGAATAATACATAAGTATAAGCTATTGCACCTTCTACCTTAAGAATATTCACTTTTAATGTACCATTACCCAATGTTTTCAATTCAGCTGCTTTTGGCGAACCAGGGGTAACTGCTTTTTTAACTTCATTACTAATTGGCTCAAAACCAGACTTTAAAATAATTGCAGAACTTCCTACTGCAATAGAGTTTACATACCCAGCTTGGTCATACAACAAGCCGTTCAATTCCTCTAACTTCTCTTTGTTTAGCCCTTTAGCCGATTCGCCATTCTTGCGTTTATTGTATGCTTCTGTTGTTTCTTCTATTGCAGCCTTAAAATCTTTCAAAGGCACTTTAGGACTAGAAAACAAAGCAGCATTAGCTGACATTTCAGAGTATACATAATTTGCAACAAATAAAAGCTTTTCTGGCTTGCTAATTTTCCATGTAATACGTACAACTATTTGCTTAGGCATACTCAATATTTAATTAGTGTTTTAATACTTCGAAGTAAAAATAATAAATATTTTTAATTATCAACATTATTTTGAAATAAAATTAATATTTAATATTTTGTTAACATTAATAACAAATACAATGCCATTTTAGCAATGTTTAAAAGAAATAACTCGTAATTATAAGTAAGTATTTTTGATTAAAAATTAATTGCAATAAAATAATAATATACATATTTCAACAATGGAGATATTTGATTATTATAAAATGATGCCTTTTAATTTTTTGAAAATATCTTCAAAATTTAGGAAGATGTTTTTATAACTTATAATGATATCATCTAAACTTGTGATGATACCTTTTACGTTTGTGATGATATCATTTAGGTTTGTGATGATATCATTTATATTTGAGATGATATCATTATAACTTGTGATGATACCTTTTAAGTTTGTGATGATATCTCTAAAACTTAAGTTGATATCTTTTAAACTTTAGATGATATATCCTAAACTTTAAAAGACACCTTTTAATTTTGTAAGGATACCTTTTAAGTTTTTAATGATATCTTTTAATACTTAGATGGTATCTTATATTCTTATAATGATATTATTTAAGTCTGTGACAATCCCTTTTAAACTTTTGAGAATATCTTTTAAAAATCAAAAGTTTTCCTTACATCCATAGTTAGAATTTGTAATTTAAAAAGTAACTTGTTTAAGTTTAATATTGAATAATAATACACAAAACATTACATGAATAATTTTGAAAATGATATTACCAAGTGTTTAGAAGTTTTAAATAATGGTGGATTGGTATTATATCCTACAGAAACTATATGGGCATTGGGATGTGATGCTACAAACGAATTGGCGGTTATCAAATTAACCAAACTAAAAGCACAACCTGTCAATACAAAAATGATTGTTTTGGTAGCTACTGAGCGAACTATTATGCGCCATGCAACCCAATTAGACCTTGGTGTATTTGACTATTTAGACACCTGCTCCTCTCCTACTACCATCATCTACAACGGCGTGATTGACCTTGCTTCATCACTTCTCGGTGAAGACAACAAAGTAGGAATGAGAATAACCAATCATCTATTTTGCAAACATTTAATTAAGCGTTTTCAAAAACCAGTCGTAAGTACTTGCGCCAATATTTATGGAACACCCATCCCACAAAATTTTAATGAGATCAATCCCCAAATTATTAATGGAGTTGATTATACTGTATCACAAGAAAACCTTGGCATATCTTCTACCGGCAAATCTTCAACCATCATCACTTGGGAAAAAGGAGAAAAAGGGATAGTTGTGAGGGAGTAATTGGGGAATAAAAAAAGCGATGCTACACAATGCAACATCGCTTATACATTATATATATAATAATACAACTTATTTAATTTCTATATAACCAAGCATTTCTTTATTTGAAGCAAACATGCTTTTATTTTTATCATTATACAAACTGATTTTATTGTTAGCAATTCTATAGCAATTCATGGTATGTGTAGTTCCCTCTACGTCTTTATTTGAATAAACTTCTTGACGATTCAATTCACCTTTTTCATTAATCTCAGCCATTGTAAATGAACTAGAGAAAAAGTAAGAACATTTATTCGGGCTTTCTTTTAAACTTTTAGTGATATTACTTTTGACATCGTTATAAAATAAATACAATTTGTTTTTGTAAGTTAATGGTTCAAAACCACTTCCATAATTAAAATCAATGGAATGTTGAAATTTAGGTACACGAGTAATAGTATTTTTTCCATCAGAAGAAATGTTTATATCAATAATATCTCCATAATCATATTCGATATAACTAGGATAGTTTTGAAGTTGTACCCTTGTAATACTACAATACTCAATTAAATAATCAATGCTTCCATTTTCTCTTTTAAGGGCACCTCTAAATACAAAATAAGTAGATAACCCAGGGTCTTTTTTATTTTTACTTCCTTGATTATCTTTATCAACTAATTCAATTAACTCTTCTGAGAAAGGTTCTTCTTTTGCAATAGTTACTTTATTAGTAAGTAAATCAATTGTAGATACATAATACCCACTTGCATGACCACTCTCGTTATTTCTATATAAACCAAAAAGATTAATATTGCTTCCAGCACCAGCATTTAAATTAGCTGTATGCATAAATTTATCATTAAGATTCAAAACCAATTCATTTGACTTTTCATCTTTAAGTTTATAATACAATAGCCTCATTGCATATGAAGGAACCTTATTACCATTTACTTTAACGGATTCTTTATATGTACCTTGATCATAATCTTTAAATAATACAGCAACATCACCATTGTTAGTAACACAATGACTGAATAAAGCTATTTTTCTATTTGAAGTAGGCAATACAATAGTTTTTGATGATAATTTATTAAGATTATCATCGTAAACCGCAAAATAATATTGATCATCTTCATTCTTTTTGTAAGGAGTTTTAGCGAATAACATTAATTTAGAACTATCTGGGGATTGAACAAACCATATTTCAGATTCATTATCTTCGTTATTTGCTATGAAAGATCCAAATTCTTTCACACTCCCTTCCGTATTTAAGGTTGTTGGGTTAATAGCTTGAGCATAATGGGTAGTACTCTTTGTTTCTTTATCATATTTATTAGTTAGTAAATAAATGTATTTTTTAACTTTTAAAAATCCCCGTACTCTTAATCCTTTAATATCTGTTACAAACTCGGTTTTATTTAATTCTTTGAATTTGCTATCATATCTTGTAAAAATAGGAGTCACTTTTGATTTTGTATCAAATAACCCTTTGTTAGTTTCATAAGAATACTTAATCAATTCATCATTTTCACTGTTAATAAGAAATCTAAAACTAGTTTCATTCTTTTCAGGTTCACTCCAAGTTATTGTTGCTGTTTGAGCAAAACTTGATAATGAAAAAATAGTTCCAATAATAATTCCAATTACTTTATTCATGTTTTTTATTTTTATTGCAAATAAATAGTATTGTTGCAAAAAATATCTATAATCATGGCATCTTTCAAGAAATTTTGTGTATTTATTCAAGGTTTTATCATTTTTTTGGGAGCTAATGCTCAAAAATCCGATTCTGTTACCACAATAATTTTTTCACGCCCTCAAAGTTCTATTTATAAAACAGTGAAAAAGGTTAAACAATTAAAAAACATAATCAAAGTAGCTCCAACTGGAGTTTTGGTAGGTCAGTTTCCCTTAATTTACGAAAGAAGATTCGCGGATAATTTTAGTATACAATTCGCTGGAGGTATTACAAGTCAAAATTATATAAGAACAGCTATTGAATTAGCAAGGGATATGGATAACAATAACGTAGAATATCCTTGGTCTAATGTTAATAATGCTTATGATGTAGCACCAAAGATTTATAATTTTAGTAATGGAAGAAAAGTAGCTAATGGTTCTATGTTTTCTATTCAACCCAAGTTATATTTAAATGATGAAGCACTTGATGGAAGCTACGTAGGTTTTTCAATAAGCAATATCGATTATAAATTTACTATCCCTCAAGCTAGGTTTTTCGGAAGCGGTATAAAATTTAGTGGCCCAGAGCAATCAGAAAAAGAAAGAATCACTGATTTTATGGTGCACTTTGGTAATCAAAGCGTAAACAATCATTTTTGTTTTGAATATTCTTTTGCAATGGGTATTAGAAAGATAAATGGAACCAAATATGTAGCTACTACAGATGGCACTACAAATTCTACTATATATGATGGTTTTATAAACTACAACAGAACCACGTTCAATACAGAATTTGCATTAAGAGTTGGTTATGTTTTTTAAGGCATTAATTGATTAAGTAGTTTTTATTGTACCCCCGCCAATTCAATAATTGTATCAGCTAGTATTTTCCAGCTATACTTGGCTTTTTCTATTATTAATGCTGGCAAATAATGGGCATCTCCTTTGGCATACAATTCTATAATTCCTTTTGCAATGGCATTTGCATTGGGTTCTACTACCACACCTACCTTTCCATCAGGAACAAGGGATGGCAAACCACCCACATTGGTTACCAACATGGGTTTTTCAAAGTGATATGCTAATGGAGTAACGCCGCTTTGTGTTGCATTTTTATAAGGTTGAATTACAAAATCGGCTGCACTTAAATAGTATTTCACCTCACTATCTTGTATGAAATCGGTTCTTAGTATCAATTCGTTTTCAATGCCTAAAGTCTTTATTAAGTCGTCATAAGGTTGTTTGTCTTCATAAAATTCACCTGCAATAAGTAGTTTACAACCTACAAAACTGCCATTTTCTTTAGCCGTTTTCAGCAACTGCAAGGCTTCAAGAAGCATATCAAGCCCTTTGTACTTCCTTATAAATCCAAAAAACAAAATGATGTTTTCATCAGGTGCAATTCCTAAGTGTTCGCGAGCTTTTTCTTTGGAAATAGCTTCCCCAAAGTTATCGTAAAGTGGATGTACAATTTGTTTAGAAGGCTTACTGGTAATGGTTTTTAAATCTATTAATACTTTTTCACTCATCGTAACAAAAGCATCAATTGGTTTGAAACAATATTGGGTAAATTGTTTGTCGCCCGGCCGCTTTTCATGTGGAATTACATTGTCTGCAATGCAAACAAGCTTTGTTATTCCATTGCTTTTTACCCCTCTTAAAATAGTTCCTAAACAAGGCCCCATAAAAGGCAACCAATAGCGAATAACTACTATTGATGGTTGCAATTTCTTAAGCTCCCTTCCTATTTTCAACCAATTAAACGGGTTGATAGAGTTGATACAAACCTTTATTTTTATATCATTTGGCGCAGGTTCAGAAGAATATTGGGTAGTCCCGGGAAAAAGAAAACCTGGATATTGAAGCGAGAAAGTATAAATAGTAGTATCGAAGTTTTGTAGTTGAAACTGTCTTGCAAGACGCTCATCAAACGAAGCCAAACCACCCCTCAAAGGATGTGCAGGGCCTATAATTATCACTTTTGGCTGCATATAGGTTTTTAAAAGGTTAGTCTAACCCTAGTTTTTCTTCTACTAAATACACATTTCTTTCACTACTACTTCTGCTGATTAATTCAGCAACAAAACCTGTAAGGAACAATTGAATACCAATAATCATTACGGTAAGACCAATATAAAAAGTAGGTTTATTGGTAAGAGAAAACTCTTTGCACATCAATTTATTTAGTGTGAGGTATGCACTTACAACAAATCCAATCATGAAACAAAGGGTGCCATATAAACCAAAAAAGTGCATAGGACGTTTACCGAATTTGTTGAGGAATGTAATGGTTGTAAGATCTAAAAAACCATTGATAAAGCGTTCCCACCCAAATTTGGTAGTACCATATTTGCGCGCTCTGTGTTCTACTACTTTTTCGCCAATCTTTCTAAAGCCCGCCCATTTAGCCATCACTGGAATGTAGCGATGCATTTCGCCAAATACCTCAATGCTTTTAATTACTTTTCGCTTGTATGCCTTCAATCCACAATTAAAATCGTTTAGTTTAATGCCTGAGCTTTTTCTAGCAGCTGCATTAAACAATTTGGAAGGGATATTTTTGGTAAATGTGTTGTCAAAACGCTTTTGTTTCCAACCACTTACCAAGTCATAGCCATCTTCGAGTATCATTCTTCTCAATTCAGGAATTTCATCAGGACTATCTTGCATATCGGCATCCATAGTAATCACTACATCTCCTTTAGCAGCCTTAAAACCCTCATTTAAAGCAGCACTTTTACCATAATTGCGTTGCAGTTTAATGCCTTTGAAGCTTTTATTTTTAGAGGCAATTGAATTGATTACATCCCAACTATCATCGGTACTGCCATCATCAATAAAAATTACCTCATAAGTGTAGTGGTTTTGATTCATTACTCTTTCAATCCATGCAGATAATTCAGGTAATGATTCATCTTCATTTAATAAGGGTATTACAATTGATACATCCATAATCGTAAATATATTTTTGCCTTAAATAGTTGTTTTTTTAGGGATGATACTGCCTATTAATGCACCAACCAATCCTGCACCTAAACTAGTCATTACCATAGCAGATATGATTCCAATACGAATCACCTTTAATGCCACTTCTTTTTGGCTATCAAGAGAAGAATTAGACAGCTTTTGTTGTTTTAACGCATTTTCAATACTCTGTAAATACATTTCATTAGGATAATCGGAGGAAAATACATATATAGATAACAGGCTATAAATAAACATGATACAAACCGCGACAGCACATACTTGAAACCCATAGCCAAATGAATTACTAAAGGTGATTGTTTTCTCAGCCTTCATTTTGTAAATAACTAAAGAAACTATTACTCCAATTACAATGATACCACCTTGTAAAAACACTACCCAATTTTCTAGTTTCTTGTGGGACAATTGCAATATTATATCTACGATTATCCATGCTATTGCAAGTGCAACCCCTTTATTAATGTGCGATTTTTCTTTTGTTTCCATTTAAGTATGTTATATAAAATTTTTAGTGGTAAATGTTTAGTAATAAAATAAACTATCTATTTAAAATACATAGTTAGTGTAATTGCAAACACAAAATATGCTAATAGCAATCCTATTTTTTGTTTACAATTGGTTTTCCAACCATTGTCCTTTAGAAAAAATACCCTTTACTTTTCCTTTAAGTTCCTTATCAAAGAAAGCACTATTCAATGAATGGCTTTTATTGTTATCAATAGTATAAGTTGAAGTTTCAGTTCTAGAAAACAAAGTAAAATCAGCTTTACTTCCTACTTCTATAGTATTAGATGTGAGATTGAAAATAGTACGAACATTATTTCCTAATAAATCAATCAAATTTTCAGTAGGCATATCTGGAAATAGATTGTTTATTACACTAAAACTAGATTGTAATCCAATCATTCCATTGCTTGCATATTCAAATTCACAAGTTTTATTGTCCCAGTTTTGTGGTAAATGATGACTAGTAATACAATCAATATGTCCTTCTTTAACTGCAGACCTTAATGCCATCATATCTTCTCTTGTTCTTAAAGGAGGATTTACCTTTAAGTTGGTATCATAAGTTACTAAGTCTTCATCACAGAAAGAAAGATGATAAGGAGTAACACTACAAGTAATATTGAGTCCTTCTGCTTTAGCTTTCGTTATCAATTCAACACTTTCTGCCGTAGAAATACCTGTAAAATGTAGTTTACTATTGGTATATTTTACTAAATCAATGTCTCTTTTAATTAATAGTATTTCAGCAAGTGCTGGACTACCTGGCAAACCCAATTGAGTGGAAATAATGCCTTCAGTCATTAGTCCAAATGCCCCAATACTTTTATCATTAGGAATTTGAATAATAGTACCGTCAAAAGCTTTGATATATTGTAAAGCCTTCACCATTAATCCAGCAGATTGTAAAGGATTCCATCCATCAGAAAAGGCAATAGCCCCCTCTTGTTGCATTTCATACATTTCTGCTAAATCCTTTCCTTCTATATTTTTTGAAACAGCACCAATTGGATAAACATGAATTGGTAGACGTTCTGCTTTTTGAAGGATATAGGCAACTTGAGGTTTGTTTTGAATAATAGGTTTTGTATTGGGAACAACAAAAACATGGGTAAATCCACCTGCAACTGCAGCTTTAACCCCTGATTCTATACTTTCTCTATGTTCATACCCTGGATCTGCAAAGTCTGAGAAAACATCAACCCACCCCTGAGAAATGTATAAAATATCATCTTCAATTACGATTGTATCAACAGAAGTAATTGAATCATCAATGGCAACGATTTGATTATCTTCTATTAGAATATCTTTTCTTAAACCAAAGTATTGTGCTTTTTTATCCGCAATAAATACTTTTTTAATCAACAAATTCATCTATCTAAAATAAAAATTTCTGCAATATAAATGTAAAAGATAACACACTCCTATATTTGCTCACCTCAAAATAAAACGGGATGTAGCGCAGCCCGGTTAGCGTACACGTCTGGGGGGCGTGAGGTCGCTGGTTCGAATCCAGTCATCCCGACATTTAATAGCTATTTCACTAAGAAATGGCTATTGTTGTTTATATACCTAATATAATTACCAAGCAAATTTTGGGTAATAATCATTGTACCTATTGCCAATTAGAAATCCAACCAATATTTCATGTGTTCCCTTACTTACACTATTTAAACCTGAAGAAGTATAATCATAGGCATAGCCAATATTGATACAATAACTAATATTCAATCCTAGCATTGCTCCATAACCTTCTTTATAACGATAATTTGCACCTACCCATATTTGGTTTTGGTATTCTAATTTGGTATTCAAATCAAAACTAATGGGAAGAGGATTTACATACCTAAGCATAACACTTGGTAATAATGTAAAGTCATCATCTAATGTAAAACGATAGCCTGCTTGACCAAATAAATGAGGCACTAGTTTTCCTTTAGTTTCAACAAGTGCACTTTGATTGGAATAATCACTGAAATACAATTTATCGGTAATAATTTGTTGAGCAGCAAGGCCTACAAAATACTTAGAAGAATACAACCACAAACCAGCACTGACATCAGGATTAATCTTGTTTAACAAACCAGACTTTGCACCTCCAATTGCAGGATCTCCTGCTATAGTAAATACTAATTTACTCGTATTTAATGTCATTTGATTAATACCAGCACTTAAACCTAATGCCAAATTGGTCGCATCATTCAACTTTAGATGATACGCATAAGTGCCATAAGCTGCAAAACGGTTTAAAGGGCCTGTTCTATCATTTATAATTGTCAATCCAATTCCACTATGTGCATCAGGTGGTTGGTATTGATCATCACTAAGCATTAGGTTTTTACCACGGGGAAATACAGTTGTTGCAGTGGATCTATCTACATCATAGTCTTTCTTTTTTATTGGGCCATTCACAGTTAGATAAGTGGTAACAGGTGCATTATCCAAACCTGTCCATTGAATTCTATGACTGGCTTTTATATCTGTATAATTCTCAATACCTGCAACTGCAGGATTTACAATAAAATTATTTAATACATATTGAGTAAAGTATGGTCTTTGTTGTGCATATATATTCTGAATGAAAACTATTACTAAGAGTACCGATACTATTTTTTTCACTCTAACTTTTTTAAGTTAAAAATAAATACGCACAAAAAAACCGCAGCACTTTTAATAAAACAGTTACAGCGGTTTGATATAGTGGAGAATAGCGGGGTCGAACCGCTGACCTCTTGCATGCCATGCAAGCGCTCTACCAACTGAGCTAATTCCCCTAGTATGCTTTAGTATTTGGATAATAAATACAAAGAAATTGTTTGAAAGCAAAAATAGGCGCTTTGTAATAGTTTCCTAAAGAAGATTATAATTTTAATTTAGATAAATAAAAAAAGCAGCAAGATGAAGTTGTTCAAAAAACTACATCTTCCTGCTTTAAATATTTATTTTATCTTCTTTTGATATTTGATTTTCTAAAATCTGATGAAGTATTTCTAGGAACTTGTTCTTCTGCTGCTTTTACACCTATTTTCTTTCCGAAAATTGAAACACCATCTAACAAACCCATTACCTCTGTAGCTTCTGCTGCATTTGGCATATCAATGAAGGCAAATCCTTTGCTTTTGTTAGTTCTCTTATCTTTTACAACTAAAACCGAAGCTACATCGCCATAAAGCTCGAACATGTCTTTTAAATCTATCTCATCCAAATTCGGCGATAACCCGCCCACAAATAACTTCATCTTTATAATTTGCTGTAAAAGTACAACTAGCAGTTGTTATGAAAGTAATAAAGGCAAAAAAAAATCAGTTTTTTTTCCTAAATCATTTAAATCAATACTAATTACTTGAATAAATCATTAGAAAGGTTGCTATTAATCTTAGCTTCTTTCAATTTAAACTCAATTACATAACCTCCCATTTCGCCTTTTCGTGCATAAGGAATTAATACTCCTCCACCTACTTCTTTATAATCACTGTATTCAGTAGCATTTGAATTGCCTGCTTTGTAAGTTACTTCTTTAACTTTCAATCCAGTTTTTTCATCATAGTAGCGTTCTGTTTTATTACCATCCGCTTTTAATTCAGTAATTTGAAAAGCAAGCCCTTCTCCTACTATTTCTAAATTAGGTGCTAATTGAAAATCGGAAGTATTTGCTTCTAATTCTGGGAATATCTGCAAACGACTCTTTTTAAACTCTGCTTTAGCTTCATCAGGCAGAACAGTTGGTTGACCATTTTGAATAATATTAACGCTATCTCCATTAATAATCATTTTTAATGGCGTCATATTCATTGCTGGAATGGCTACTTCTTGATAATACTTGTCTGGTGATTTTTGTTTGAAATTTAATTGAACATCTACCCCTTGGATATTTCCAACAAATGACAAACTAATATCTGAAACCTTTTTGGCTTTTTCAGCTCCACCAATAGCTTTTAAATAACTATCAAAAACTGTTTTTACTGTAGTACCTTTTTCAATAGGTTTGCCATTCATACCTGCCCAAACATTGTTATTTGAGTTTACATCTGGAAATTCATGATTAGGATCTATAGTAATATTGGTAAGTTTAGATGTTGATTTGTAAAGGAATGTCCAAGTACCGCCACGTTGCCATATTTCAACTGGTAATTGAATGGTATCTTTTTTACCATTTGCCTCTTTTATTGCCAATACTACTGGTAAAGCCATTTCTTCTAGGTTTTCAATAGTAATTAAGGCTCCTTTTGTTTCATCTTCATTTACATATTTTACAGATTTTACTGCTTGATCTAATTTCCAATTGTAGAAAAACCATTCTCTAAAAAACCAACTTAAATCTTCGCCAGAAACATTTTCCATGGTATGAAAAAAGTCGTTAGGAGTAGGATGTTTGAATGCCCAACGCTTGATATACGTTCTAAAAGCATAATCAAAACGCTCTTTTCCTAAGATATGATTGCGTAATAAGTTTAAACCCATTGCTGGTTTTCTATAAGCAGCCGTACCAAGATTGCCATTTTGAATTACATCAGGCACATTCATAATAGGATCCATCTTATCGCCAAATATTCCTTTAGCAATTAATTGAACATCTTCTTTTTCAACGTATTCTCCCTTATTAAATTCTTTGGTATCTACCCCATTAATAAAAGTATTGAAACCTTCATCCATCCAAGCATACTTACGCTCGTTACTACCTACTATCATTGGGAACCAATTGTGCCCAAATTCGTGATTGGTTACATTCCACAGTTCGCTGCCATCTGCTTTTGAACCACAGAATACTATACCAGGGTATTCCATTCCACTTACACCTCCTGCCACGTTGGTAGCAACAGGATAAGTATATTCAAACCATTCGTTGGAATACAATTCTATACAATTCTTTACATATTCTGTGCTTCTTCCCCAAGCTTCATTTCCTTTGCTTTCAACAGGATAAACAGATTGAGCCAAAGCTTTTTTACCACTAGGCAAATTTATTTTAGCTGCATCCCAAATAAATGCTTTTGATGCACTCCAAGCGATGTCACGAGAGTTTTTACAGTTGAAATGCCATGTAAGTGTTGGTTTGCTAGGATAAAATGCTTTGCTTCCTATTTCAGATTCTGCTTTGATTGTAAATGTACTGTCACTAGCTTTCGCTTTATTTAATTTAGCTATTACTGCCGGGGTAAATACTTCGGTAGTATTCACCAATTCCCCTGAACCAACTACTAATAAATCAGCTGGTGCGGTAATGGTATAATCGAAATCGCCATAATCTAAATAAAACTCGCCTGCTCCTAAATAAGGCAAGGTATTCCAACCCAAAACATCATCATATACTTCCATTTGTGGATACCATTGTGCTACTTCATATATCCAACCGTTTTTGGTTTTAGTTCTACCGCATCTGTCAGTGCCGTACTCTGGCAAACTGAACGCATATTCTATTTTAATGGTGATTTTTGCCCCTGCGCTTTTTAAAGTATCTTTTAAAATTATTTGCAAACGTGTATCATTTACCAAATACTTAACCGCTTCAGCCTTACCATTTTGAATAATAGAAACAGATTTTAATTCATTTCCTTTAGTAAACGTCTTGTTACCAAATCTTCCTCCTGTAACTAAGTTAGTTGCTTCGCCTTTAGAGTCTGCTTTGTAAATATTTTGATTTAATTGCAACCATAAGAAAGGCAATTTATCTGGACTATTGTTTGTGTAGTTAATAACTACTACCCCACTGATTGTGTGTGAACCTGTATCTAAAGAAGCATCAATTTTATAGTCGGCTTTGTTTTGCCAATACTTTACGCCGGGTTCACCACCTGCGCTGCGATATTCATTACCATTATTGGTATAGAATAAAGGATTAAATACTTTTCGTTGGTCGTATTTAGATTGTGCAAACAAGCTAAAAGACCCTAAAATTGTCAAGAAAAAGAAACTCAGTTTTTTCAAAAGTGCCATACATTTATATATTAATAAGTGGCCTAAATTAGCCGTAGCTTATTATCTAACAAAAATATTTGTTTAAAAGGCAAAAAAAAGGGTTAGAAGTGTTTATTTTAATATAAAGATTTGTAATTCACCACATAGGCACATAGGCACATAGGAAATTAGAGATATCATTCTATTAGGTTTAAGGAAAATAAAAATAATTGAGATTTAATAACAAAAGACTTACGACTATTTACACATATTTCAATTGAAAATACATATTACAAATAATAATAATCGATTGACTAACTACTGAATTTAAACAATGTGTCTATATGACTATGTGGTAGATAAACCATAAAATGAAACTAAGCAATTAATCAACTACAATTGTCTTTTAAAAAAGCTCCAACATTCTGTGTAAACATCAATATCCTTGGGTTGGGTGCCATGAACGCCATTAATTACTTTAAGCAATACTATTTCTGGCTTTCCTTTTTCTTTAAATGTGTAGCGCTCAATGGTTTTTCCATCGGAAGGGTCGTTATCTGGTAAAGCTTCCATGGTAGGAGTTCCTTTATAGCCCGCCAAATCTGCCCAATAATGAAAAGAAGCCTCTGTAGCTTGCACCAAACCCTTGCCTTTCATAAAGCCACCATTGTAAGGATTGGTAGAATCGCTAGTGCCATTGATAATCATTACCGGAATTGCCTTTCTTTTTTCAACACAATCCATGTTAGTTGTAGCGGGAATATTGGCAACAATAGCTGTGATTGCTCTAATTTTTTCTGGCAAGGTAAAAGCCAATTTATACGCCATGTGACCACCACCTGAAGTGCCAACTACAAAAACTTTTTTCTTATCTATTCCATATTGTGATACGAAATAATCTATCATTTGGATAAAGAAGGCATTGTCATCTATATTTTCTGTATTTGCCGCTGCAACTACCTCTTTTCTACATTCATTCCAATGTTTTTTGTATCCATCAGGACAAACAATGAGCAATTGTTCCTCATTTGCCACTGCTTGAAGCTTCCGAGTGTTTTTCATTGTTTTCAAACCATTTCCGCCCGAACCATGCAATGCAAAAAGCAGGCTTCCGTTTTTAAGGGTTGACTCAGGTTTTGTAAAATGAAATGTGCGGTAATGGCCATCTATCAAAATGGAATCGTCAATCACTTGTGCGTTTGACTTCATTGCCAATAATAACATAGAACACAGGCAAGCATTCATCAATAATCTTTTCATATACAATCTTTTTGTTTTAAAATGGGTTATAAGTTATTTAACTAGGTTTAAAATTAATCTATGAATAAAGGATTGAATTACTTTCTGACTTTTCCAAAGACCTATAAGGTTTCAAAAACCTTATAGGTCAAGCACAGTTTTGACCCAGCCTCTAATATTTCCCACAAAAAAGTGGATTTCAATCATTGCGACAATTTCTAATTGTCTTTGTAAAAATAGAGTACATAAAATAGATGTTGTATAAAAAACTGCGGCATCGTTTCCAATGATTTAGTATTGATTAAATAGATTTTGTTACTTAGTATAATAATATAAATGTATGGAGGAATGAAAAACGAGTGTTTTAGGAGAAAGAATTGTTGAGAAATGTTGCTTATTTGATGGAGGACTTCAATTATCTGAAGGAAGACTTCGCTTGGAGCGAAGGCTTCCTGGGGAATGATAGTGGGAAAATTATGTTTTATTCTAGACATATTGAGATAATGGTATTGTAGAAGGGATGATGGGCATTGTAGCAGGGACTGTTTATATTGCAATAGGGACTATAGGGCCTTTTGGGACTTTAGAAAAGATTGCAGTAACAAACTTTAAGACTGCAGTAGCAACCTTTAACATTGCAGTAGCGACCTTGAACATTGCAGTAGCAACCTTGAAGACTGTAGTATCGTCCACAAAGACTGCAGTAGCTACATTTAAGACTGCAGTAAGCATAACTTGCATTGCAAATTGAATAACTATGGTTGCAGCGGTAACTTCTTGTATTGCAGTAGCAACATTTGACACTGCAGTAAGTGTAACTGGCATTGCAAATTGAATAACTAGCATTGCAGTAGCAACATTTTGTATTGCAGTAGCAACATTTTGTATTGAAGTAGCAACATTTGACACTGCTGTAAGCATAACTAGCTTTGCAGTAGCGACCTTTGAGACTGCAATAGCCAAAACTAGTATCGCAATAGCAACCCTGAATACCGCAAATGAGATTACTGGTTTTTCATTATGTATAACTGGTTTTGCTATGAGCATCTTGTGTATTGCGAAACATTGTTTTGACATTGAAATTAACGTTTTTTAACACTAAGTATTGTATTTTTTATAGATATGACTTAAAACAAATAATTTTTTTTGGAATTATAATTCATAGTTCCCTATTTTAGCATCCTAAACAAAATAATTAATTAATAGAATTAAACAGATTTTTTATGGCAACAGTAGAATTAAAAACAGATGGTCCTTTAGACAGTACGGTATTATTAGGTAAAATGGTGATTGATTCACTAACAGATGATGTAACCGTAATTGGTGCTTCTTTTAAAACAATTGATAGCAATTTTCTTACTGCTTTGAAATCAAAACATACATTAGTGATGGGTTTGATCTATCCTAGTCAACTAATAGGAAAGCAAGCTAAACTGACTAGAGACATTTATGGCGCAATGGATGCATTGCCCAATATGCTTTTGATAACTGAAGGGCAAATAAAGGATGCCAAAGATTCTTTGAAAACATTGCCAAAGTATTTTAGCATTTCAGAAATAAGAACCGCTTTACATAAAAGAGATATTCCTACAACTATTGATAGTTTGAATAATTTTATTCAATCATTAAACGATAAAGATAATTTTCCTGTATTGGAAGCAAAGGGTTTGACCAAGGCCACTGTAACGAATTATACCAATATTTATACTTCTTTGTCTACACTTTTCCAAGATCGTGTGGATTTGGAAAAAAATAGGGCTGCATTGGTAGATAATAATCATACAGTGATTAATGATTATTGGGCGGATATTAAAAACGTATGCGATAAGGGCAAACGTGTGTTTAAAACAAGCAATCCAACTAAAGTGGCGAACTATACCATTTCGAAGCTTAGTGCCAAATTGAACCGCGACTTAAAGTTGAACGATATTCATGGAAAAATAACTGCAAAAGATGTAGTTATAAATAAAGTATTTGTAGAACTGATTCCATTAGAGTCTGGTAGAAGGCGCACTGCAAAAAGTAAAAACGGCGGTTTGTATGAAATAGGTGGCGTAGTACCCGGTAAATACGTGCTTTCTGCAACGCTAAAGGGCTATAAAATATTTAGTGAGGAAATGGAAATAAAGCAAGGAGAGAAATTTAATTTTGATATTGAGTTGGAGGGGTTGTAGAATAATGCCAGTTACAAACTGGCTTATTTATTTGGCACAAGTGACCAGCTGCACTGAACACTTGCGCCAGTTGAATGATTGTGAATAATGAACAGCGAGATATTGTAATTCTAATTAACACTTAACAAAGACTCGTTAGTTCAGCAACATTTTTATAAAAAATTAAAATGAATAAGATAAAATTTATTTGTAGTTTGACATTTATCCTATTCATTTATTCTTGTGATACATTAAAAATATCAGGGTCAAAAAGCAATATTTCAGATCTTGCGGTAAAGTGGAATTATTCAAAAAAAGTTAACCCAATTTATATACCCGAAATCGACTCTGTTTTTAATGAGATTATAAATCAGTTTAATAACGAAAACCACTCTTTTAAAATTCATAAGAGAAAAGCAAACGAATCAGACTATTTATCATTTAATTTCAATAAGGGGAAATTTAAAACCAATGCAGGAGTTACTTTAGGATATTTTGTTTGTGGAATTGGACTAGCTACGCCAATTTTGGTATTATCAGCTAGCAATGGAAGTAGTGTTTTTTTCTTTTATTATTTCCCTTATGATAAATTGGAAATGTCCATGCGATTATCGCCTTCATTATCTGATAAAAAAGATAAAGCAATTATGTCCACGATGGAGAGTGGGGTTTTATTTTCAAGTAAAACAAGAAGAATTTCTAGAATTACAAGCAAAACATATTCTACAATATATAATGTACTTCTTGACCTAGATGAACAAAATGCATCGAAAAAGTAAAGTATTCATTCTTAGAATGCTTGACAATTAGTTAGTTTAGTTCAAATATTAGAAACTGCGAGAGCTTACAAAAGTGTTTCTTTTCAAATGTAAGTTTCAGTTTTAATTAATTGATTAGCTGCAAATAGAAAGGTGTTTAAATAAAAGGATTACTTTAAAATTAAAAGTGTAAAAGCCAATTGAATTAGTCCAATAATACAACCAACAATAAAGAAAGTCCATTTAACCCATTTGATTTGTTTTGATAATAGACTGGGTAGGTTTTTATAAATTTCATCAAACTCATTGCTGTTTAATTTTTGTGAAATTTGATTTTGAATAGTGTTGTTGGCTTGCATTTCTTCAAAATATTGTGTTATTACTTTAGGGAAAAGTACTAACAATTCTTCCATGAAAACTTGTTTTAAATCTGCAATTGTTTTTTCACCAATAAACATGCTTATTACAGGCATTTTTTCCGAAAGCTTTACTCTTAAAAAATGGTCTACATGAGGGTCAACAAACTGGATTACTTTCTCTATTTGAGTTGGTAGAACAAAAGACGAAGCAACATCATCTAGAGAAACAATAGCAAGGCATTCATTTAGTAGTTTTTCAATAATAGCCTTTTTTTTACTTGGGAAAAGTCCTTGAATTGTAAATACTGCAATTTTAGTTTTATTAGCAGGATAGAAAATAAAATGAACAATCACTAAACTGCATAACCAACTACAAACACCTGAAAGAATTGGAATAGTATAAATTAAATTATTCATAGACGTATAAAAGGCTTTAATAGTGATGAATGATAAGAATTAGGCTACTTATTAAAGTTCAGTGTTGAAGAGGTTATAGTCATTTCAAGCATCTAAAAAAATGGGTAAAAAAAAACCTTGACAAACTTAATTGTCAAGGCTTCTAATTACTTTGGGAGAATGATGGGTCTCGAACCCACGACCTACAGATCCACAAACTGCCACTCTAACCTACTGAGCTACACCCTCCGTATGTGTAAGGGCAGCAAAAATAGGGGAATTATCATTTTATAGAGTAATCAATTAAAAAAAAATTCAACTTGCACATCATTTGAATGATATTAAATTGAAAATACCACGCAATGATTCTAATGGTTTATCCAAACTAGACAATCATCGATTTTGGTTAAAAAGATATTCGTTGAACTAGTCTATCTTACTTTTACCCAAATTTCAAATGATGTTGAATAAAATAATAGAAGGAATTGAAGCTATTAAAAGAGGTGAAATGATAATTGTTGTTGATGATGAAGACCGCGAAAATGAGGGCGACTTTATCATAGCTGCAAGATTCGCTACGCCAGAGGCTATCAATTTTATGAGCAAAGAAGGAAGGGGACTTATTTGTGTAGCATTAACAGAAGAAAGATGTGCAGAACTTGATTTACAACCAATGGTAAGCTCGAATACCTCTTTACATGAAACAGCATTTACGGTATCAATAGATTTGATTTCAGATGAAACTACTACTGGTATTTCAGCTCAAGACAGATCTAAAACAATCTTGGCATTAATTAATCCTGAAACCAAACCATCTTCTCTTGGAAGACCAGGTCATATTTTTCCATTAATATCAAAAAAAGGCGGCGTATTAAGAAGAACTGGTCATACAGAAGCTACCGTAGATTTTGCACGATTAGCTGGATTTGAACCAGCAGGTGTATTGGTAGAAGTGATGAATGAAGATGGTACAATGGCAAGATTGCAAGCATTGAAGAAGATTGCTGAAAAACACAATCTTAAAATTGTTTCAATTAAAGATTTGATAGAATACCGTCTTTCATTAGATTCTTTAATTGAGGAAGTAGTAAGAGTGGATATGCCTACAAAATATGGGCATTTTAAATTAGTTGCTTTTAAAGACAAAACAAGCAATGCTGAGCATTTAGCTATGATTAAGGGTACATGGAATAAAGACGAACCTATTCTTACAAGAGTGCATAGTAGTTGCTTTACGGGAGACATTCTTGGAAGTTTTAGATGTGATTGTGGAGAACAGTTGCAGAAAGCCATGCAAATGATAGAAGCAGAAGGAAAAGGAGTGATACTTTACATGAATCAAGAAGGCAGAGGTATTGGTTTAATGAATAAGCTAAAAGCCTATAAACTTCAAGAGGAAGGAATGGACACAGTAGAGGCAAACTTGCATTTGGGTTTTGCTATGGATGAAAGAGATTACGGAGTGGGAGCACAAATGCTGAGACTTTTAGATGTCTCAAACTTGAAGTTGATGAGCAATAACCCAAGAAAAAGAGCCGCTTTAAAAGGGTATGGACTTGAGATTGTAGAAATAGTACCTATTGAAATAAGAGCCAATGAGTTTAACGAAAAATACCTCACAACCAAGCGAGATAAAATGGGTCATGAAATATTGAGATAATTGAACTTCTATCAATAAAAAAAGGTTCTCTACTTTAAAAGTGGAGAACCATTTTTTTTAGTCAAGTAAGTATTTTATTTCTTCAAAGCTTTCAATTCAGCTCTAGTTTCATCTAAGGCTTTCTTTAAATCAATTACATCAAGAGTAAGCTCTTCTATTTTCTTTAATAGGATTCCATTCATTTTTCCAAGATCAATCCCATCTTTCATAACAGTTTCTGTTGTAGGAACATCAGGTAGATGTTTGTATTGTTTTATAAAGCTATCCAAGTCATTTAAACTCATTCTTTTGTAGGAAGGTGTAAAGACATTATCATACCAATCTTCAGAATTTTTTACTGCTACTTTTACTTTTTCGCTAAGAATACCTTCCTCAACAAATAATTTATAGCCATCAACTAATTCGTTTACATTACCAATTTTCACTTTACCTTGGTATGAATTAATTGAGAAATACTCTTGATCAGTATCTGTACCAGGAGCTTTAAAACAAACTTTAAAACTTTGCGGTGTTTTTTGAACATTATCACCAGAAACTCTTGCACCAACTGTCCAATAGCTGGTATTTTTAGGATCGCTATTGTCACCATTTGAAAACATTACTGTAGGCTCATTTTGTCCACCTTCTGCCCAAATATTACTTAATTGTAATAGAATATTCTTTTTAGATACATTACCAGCACCTTTCATAATTTCCAGAGGAGCTTGAGGAGCTTTGGTGCCAATCCCTGCATTGCCATTTAATGGAAATTGGTTTTCGCTATTTGGGAAAGTAGTATCAATATACTGATATACTACATTTTTAGTAGCTGGTCTTCTAGTAGGAAAAATTGCGGGTGACTTTCCTTTAGAAGGTGTAGACTTTAAATGTTGGTGCTTGAGCATAAATGCTTGAAGTAGTTAAAACCAATGCTGTTGATAATAATAAAAGTGTTGCTTTCATCGTAATTACATTTTACCTTTTTATACTTAAATAAAACGAATAAACTTATTTAAAATTGTGTAGTAAGTAATGCAAGTAATTTACCTATTAGCTTCTACTATTTTTTTGATATAGCTCTTCTTCAATTTTATGTTCTTTATCATAGGCTCTGATAATAGCTTTTACAAGCTTATGCCTTACAACATCCTCTTCGTCTAATTGAATATGTGCAATACCTTCAATATTTTGTAAGATTCTACTAGCTTTTTCGAGACCGCTTCTTTGATTTCTAGGTAAATCTATTTGGGTTGGATCTCCAGTAATTATGGCTTTCGCATTTGCACCAATTCTGGTTAAAAACATTTTTAGTTGAAGATCATTGGTGTTTTGAGATTCATCTAAAATAATAAATGCATTATCTAATGTTCGACCACGCATATAAGCCAATGGAGCTATTTCAATAGTTCTAGTGGTCATATAATATCCAAGTTTGTCAGCCGGTATCATATCATCTAACGCATCATACAATGGTCTTAAATATGGATCGATTTTCTCTTTTAAATCACCTGGAAGAAATCCAAGATTTTCTCCAGCTTCTACTGCAGGTCTGGTAAGTATGATTTTCTTTACAACTTTATTTTTTAAAGCCCTTACAGCAAGAGCAACTGCTGTATATGTTTTACCTGTACCAGCTGGACCTACTGCAAAAACAATGTCATTCTTATCAACAGCGGCTACCATTCGCTTTTGATTGGCAGTTCTTGCTCTAACTGTTTTGCCATTAGGGCCAAATACTAAAATGTCATTGGGATTCCTCTCAACAAAATTATCTACAGCTTCTGCATCTTCACCTCCAAGAATTTGAACAAAATAGTTCTCACTCAAATGACCATTCCTTTCGAGGTATTGAATAATTAAATTTATTTTTTCCTTGGCTAAATCAATTTGTTCTGGAGCTCCGCTTATTTTTATCTGTGTGCCTCTTGATAAAATTTTTAATAACGGAAACTTCCTTTTTAGCAAATCAAGTTTGCTATTATTTACTCCAAAAAATTCAATTGGATTTACAGAAGTTAAACTAATGATTGTATCAGTCATGATAATATTATAAAGCTTGTTTTTTTTTACATTCCAAATATAGAGAAGTAAATGTTGGAATATTGAATTAATATACACAATTTGTGGAAAGTAATTTTTAAAGCAACAATTGATAGGTATGTGATATAATTATAAAACTATAGCATCAAACCAAATTTTAGCTTGATCGTCCGCATCTCCATTATAGTTAATGAATAATTCTTCTCCTTTTTCTATTTGCTTTACAGTTTTTACTGACATTGTTCTATTGTCATAGTCCATCTCATATTCACAATTAGCATTATAACTATGATTATACATAGATAAATATCCTAAACCAATTGCAGCTTGCATTTTATCTTCCCCCCACTCAAATATGTAATTGTATAAAGTTGTCAATTCAAGTTTTTCTCGGTCTTTGCTATCAAAAATAAGAACTGGAGAGATTTCAATTATAGTATTAATTCCAAAATTCTGAATTGAAAAAACTCCTAACCCGCCATCTCCACCAAAATCAGAAGGGGCTATAATTAAACTTGGAAGAATCATAATAAAGTTGTTATTCTTTTAAATATGTTTAAAACTAAACACAATAGTTGAAATTCAAATACGTTTATATAATGCGATAATCTACAAATTTAGTCTCAAAACTCAATCCAATGAATGGTTTTGACTAATGTAGTAGTTTGTTGAATTTTGTGGATAACTACTACAAAGTGCTAAATGTTTATTAACAAAATATATATTTGACCAATTCTAATAAGAAAGTCAGAGCTAGATTAACATTTATAAATTAGTTTATAGTTTTCGAATTGGAATTAAAATTTTCTTATTTCAAATGCTTGTCAATTTTTAAAAAAGTTTGTTATGAAAAAAATATTCTTAATCGCTCCTTTTTGTTATTTCTTGTCTACAGGATTTGCTCAAAATTCTGAAGGTGCTGAAATTATTGCTAGTATTTCAAACGCTAAATCAATATTATCATCTAATATGTTGAACATAGTAGAGGATAATATATCAAATACAGAAGAAAATAAAAAAGAAGTTCATGAAACTTCACCTAAAAGAACCTTAGTTAAGGCACCAGTTGTTTCAACAGTTAATGGTTATTCTACTACTTTCACTAGAGTATTTAATTTTAATAAAGAAACTGTAGAAAATTCTGATGGTTGTTCATTAACTTATTTTGTTCGTGAAAATGCTGGTGAATTCAAATACGGATTGAAATTAGAAGGTAGAATTAAAGATTATACTAATAAGTCAAGTAATATCTATATCTCTCTAAATAGTGCTGTTGATCCAACAAGGTTTACAATGGTTCCAGCTGATAATAATGGTAGATTTTCAGTAGTAATAGATGACGATTCAATAAAAGGAATCACAATAATTAAAAAAGGAATTGCTGATAAAGAAATTTCATTTGCAGGAACACTAGAAGTATTTGCTAACGCTGAATACGCTTTTGATATAACTTTAGGAAAACGCATTGAAACTTATGCTAAAAATGTTGCTAAAAAAGCTGAAGCAACTTATAATAAATTAAATAATAGTTCAAATACATCCATTTTAAGTAATAGTGAGGTTTATTTTGGTTTTAATAAAAGTACTTTGAATGGTGATGCAATCAAAACACTAAAAAATATAATTGAGACAATTAAATCAGAAAATTCCTATACAAATGGAATGATTGTGGAAATAAATGGCTTTACAGATAGCAAAGGTTCAAAAGCATATAATAAAGAATTAAGCAAGAAAAGATCAATTGCTTGTAAAGCGTATTTGGCAAAAAATGGATTGAGCAACGTTGAAGTTTCTTTAATTACTAACGCAAAAGGAAGTATAGAAAGTGATACTAAATCTTTAGATGATGAACAAATAAGAGCCAAGAATAGAAAAGCCGAAATAATCATCAAACGTATCATTGCAAATGCTGAATAAAATCCATATTTATTAAAATTTATTAAGGTCTCCTAATTTTGGGGACCTTTTTTTATTTAAACCCTTTTTATAAAATTTTATGATATACAATCAATTAGGAAAAACAGGATTAAAAGTATCGGCAATTAGCTTAGGTACTTGGCAAATTGGTGGAAAATGGGGAGACGCTTTTAATGATTCCATAGCCGACAGAACTTTAAACGAAGCAATAGACTCTGGGATTAATTTTATTGATACTGCAGATGTTTATTCTAATGGATTGAGTGAAAAATCTATTGGAAGAGTTTTAAAAACAAGAAAAGAACAAGTTTTTGTAGCCACTAAATGTGGCAGACAATTACAACCGCATATCAATCAATCATATCAACCAGCTGTATTAAGAAAATTTGTAGAAGATAGTCTCAAAAACCTTGGATTAGAAACTTTAGATTTAATTCAACTGCACTGCCCTCCTACTGAAGTATATTACAGACCAGAGATTTTTGAACTTTTCAATGATTTAAAAAAAGAAGGAAAAATTAAAAACTTAGGTATTAGTGTAGAAAAAGTAGAAGAAGCATTAAAAGGAATTGAATTTGAGAATGTAACAACCGTTCAAATTATATTCAATTTGTTTAGACAACGCCCTTCCGAATTGTTCTTTAAAGAAGCAGCAAAAAGGAATGTGGGTATTATTGTTAGAGTTCCATTGGCTAGTGGCTTGCTTTCTGGAAAATTTAGTTCAACATCTACTTTTACACAAGAAGACCATCGGAATTTTAATAGAGATGGAGCAGCATTTGATAAGGGGGAAACATTTTCTGGAATTGATTATGAAACTGGTTTAAAAGCGGTAAATGAATTAAAAAAACTATTTCCTAATGTTACCAATTTGGCTCCAATTGCATTGAAATGGATTTTGCAGTTTCCGGAAGTGAGTTGCATAATACCTGGTGCATCCAATGCAAAACAAATGCAATCTAATGTTTCAGCATTATCATTACCAGATTTTACAACAGAACAATTAGCTTTTATGAAAGAGATATATGATTCCTTTATCAAGAAAGAAGTGCATCAACTTTGGTAATGAAGGTAATAGGTAATAGGTTTAATTTAGAATTTATGTAATTCTAAAGCACTGATTGGTTTTACTTTTTACAACCATCAATAACAATCACAATTTCTCCTTTAACCATTTTGGCTTTGAAATGGGCAGCTACTTCTTGGAGTGTTCCCCTTTTATTTTCTTCAAATAGTTTTGTGAGTTCTCTACTTACACAACATTTTCTATCTGAACCAAAATAAGTAGCAAATTCATCTAGTGATTTTACTAATCGCATTGGACTTTCATACAAAATAATTGTTCTCTCTTCTAAAGCAAGCTGTTTCAATTTGGTTTGTCTACCCTTCTTTAAGGGTAGAAATCCTTCGAAAACAAAGCTATTGGTAGTTAAACCACTATTAACCAATGCAGGTACAAAAGCCGTTGCACCGGGTAAGCATTCTACCTTAATATCGTTCTCAACACAAGCTCTCACTAAAAGAAAAGCAGGATCGCTAATAGCTGGCGTACCTGCATCTGTAATTAAGGCGAAGGTTTTACCCATTTTCATTTGGTCAACCAAATGTGCAGCAATCTTATGCTCATTGTGCTGGTGATAGGGAGATAATGGCTTTTGAATTTGGTAATGGTGCAATAATTTAGAAGAAGTTCTAGTATCCTCACATAAAATTACATCTACATTTTGCAATACTTCTATCGCTCTAAATGTAATATCCTTTAAATTTCCAAGTGGTGTAGGAACTAAATATAGCATTGTTTAATTAGTAAAAATAGAACTTTCAAAACACTATTTTGTATAGAGAATTTCTATTTATTTGAACACTATCGAAGTGTAATAAACTTCTTAACCAACCAACTTTACTTCAAAAAACTCCATAACTGCGTTGGCTAAAAGCTTTTTACTTGCTTCATTGCCAATTTCAATTGCTTGTTCTTCTGATTCAGCATCTACCTGTAAGGTAATATTCTTACCTACTCTTACATCTGTTGCCTTTTCTAATCCCAAATTGTGTAAACCAGTTAACACCGCTTTTCCTTGTGGATCAAGCAAATTCTTTAAAGGCATTACTTTAATTTCTAGCGTATAAATCATGCTTCTTTTTGTTTGAAAATTAATGATAAAATGATATAAGTAATAAATGCAATAGGCACTGCCATCCACTTAACTATTAAAGAGGATATGATTGCAATGGCTGCAATAATAATGAAAGGAAGAAATGCTTTTATTGAAAATTGTTTGAATTTAAGCGCAAGCATGGGTAAAGTAGAGACCATCAAATAACTTGATAAAATAATTATCCCATACCAAAACCATTTATTACTTAACAAATGAACTACCCAAGCAAGGTTACTATACCAATAAATAAGTGGAAATGAAGCTATAAACAATCCGGCAGCAGGAATAGGCACTCCTTTAAAACCTGTGCTTTGAGTAGTATCAATATTAAACCTAGCTAATCTATATGCACCCGCACAAGGAACTATAAAAGCAGGCATTAACCATATTGTATTAATATCTAGCCCATCTGGCTGTTGTGCAAAACTTAGTCTTAGAAACTGATAAATAATAATACCAGGTGCCACTCCAAAACTTACTACATCTGCAAGGCTATCCAGTTGTTTACCCATTTCAGATGAAGCTTTTAATAATCGAGCAACAAACCCGTCTAAAAAATCTATAACAGCAGCAATGGCTATGTAAACGCTTGCTAAATAAATTTTCTCTGGAATAACTACTAAATTATCTCCATTAGCATCGCTTGTTAGTGTTAGTCCTGTTTCAACGGCGGCAATGATGGCTAAACAGCCAAAAAAGAGATTGAGTAATGTAAAAAGATTGGGTATTTGACTAATGAATTTGTTTTGACTAATTGTAGGCTGATTATTTTCAGTCATGAAAGCTATTTAATAATTTTTACAAAAATAAGCTTACAAGATTAAGCCATCAACGATTCTATTTCCTCAACTGTAATAGGGATATTTTTCATTAAATCAATATTTCCATCTTCAGTAAGCCAAACATTGTTTTCTATTCTAATACCAATTTGCTCTGCTTCAATATAAATACCAGGTTCAACGGTAAGCAACATTCCAGCAACTAAAGGCTCTGTTCTTGTGCCTAAATCATGCACATCAATACCCAAATGATGGGAAATGCCGTGATATAAGAACTTTTTATAGGCATTGTTTCCTCCAACTTTGTTTACTTCTTCTTCGGTTAATAACTTAATTTGAATAAATTGTTTAGTCGCCTCCTCTCCTACTTTCTCAGTATAATCTACCACAGAAATACCCGGTTTTAAAATGCTTTTAGCATAATTATGAATTGCTAAACAAGCATTATACACTTCTTTTTGACGAGGAGAAAACTTACCATTCACAGGAATTGTACGTGTTAAATCGGCACAATAACCGCCATATTCAGCACCAAAATCCATCAAAATCAAATCGCCATCATTACATTCATTGTTATTACTAACATAGTGTAATGTTCTGGCATTATCGCCACTTGCAATGATGCTTCCATAAGCTTCTCCTGTAGCACGATTCCTTAAAAACTCATGCACAATTTCCGCTTCTATTTCATATTCCATTACACCGGGCTTTACAAACTTGCAAACACGATTAAATGTTTTATGGGTAATATCAATAGCAGTTTGAAGTGGTACTACTTCCTCTGCTGTTTTAATGCCACGTAATTGTTTTAATATCTTGGCGGCTCTGAGGTAATTGTGTAAAGGATAACGGGTTTTCATTTCATCTATAAAACGATATTCACTACTACGAATGACATTCGCTTTTCTATCATTTTCATTGGAAGAGAGATAGATATTGTCAGCTGTGTGAATCCATGGCTGTAATAATCCATCTAATGCATCTAGCCATACAATGGTTTTGATACCTGAAATGGAAGTGGCCTCATGATCTCTCAATCTTTTACCATCCCATTTTTCTTTAAGTTCATTGGGTCTTACCAATACCAAAACTTCTCTATATTGCTTGTCATAATTATCTGGAAACAGTACTAGCATACTACCTTCTTGTTCAATACCTGTAAGCCAATACAAATCGCTATTTTGCTTGAACTTATGGATAGCATCTCCATTCTTTGGAAATTCATCATTGCTTACAAAAATGGCAATGCTATTTGGCTGCATTGCAGCTACAAAACGAGCACGATTGTTTATAAAAATGGCAGGATTGAGTGGTAAATATTTCATACTAATAAAATGAGGGGTGCAATATAAATGAAAGTACTAATTAGATAGTACTAATAATTATGCAATAGGGTCACAAATCAATAACGAAAGACTATGAAATGGAATACAAAAAAAGTTACTACTCACCACATAAATTATTGACCACATAGGTATATAGACACATAGAAAATCAGAAATAATGTATTATCAAAAGGCAAAATAGAACACATAGAAATGCAACTTTAAATTTTATTCTATATTGTTTATTAACTAATCAGATAATTATAGGAAAAGAACAGAAAACTATGTGTCTATGTGGTGAGTAGTAACAAAAAAAGATGGACAAAATAATTAAAAAATAAATAGACAATAAAATCATAAAACACTGATTATCAACACTTTTAATACATTTCATTAAAACTAAAATATATACGAATGTCCACTTGTTAGAAGGTGTATTTATGTATCGTATTTAATTGATTCCATGAAATGATAGCAAAAAAGAAGGAAGTATTAAATAGAGTTATTTGGCTTGGGCAATACATAGTCCTGAATGGATGATTTTATCATAGTAATAGAATTTAATTCATCTAAAAAAGGGAAAGTAGTTTTGAAGTGAAATGGCTTTTTTAATTAAATATGGCATTCGCAGTTTTGCAAGTGTGCTTTGCGTGTTTACAAATGGCATCTGCAGTTTTACAAGTGTGCTTTGCGTGATTACAAATAGCACTTGCAATTTTACAGGTGTGCTTTGCGTGCTTACAAATGGCATCTGCAGTTTTGCAAGTGTGGTTTGTGTGATTACAAATGGCATCTGCAGTTTTACAGGTGTGCTTTGCGTGCTTACAAATGGCATCTGCACTTTTGCAAGTGTGCTTTGCGTGCTTACAAATGGTATCTGCAGTTTTACAAGTGTGCTTTGCGTGATTACAAATGACATCAGCAGTTTTGCAATAGTGCTTTGCGTGCTTACAAATGCCATATGCAGTTCTGCATGTACCATTTTCTTCTCCGAAAATGGCATCTTCAAATTTGAGGATGTAATTTTCCTTGTGGAAAATGGCATCTTCAATTTTGGAGAAACCTGAAATTCTCTGGAAAATGGCATTAACAATTTTGCAAGTGCCATTTTCCTTGTGGAAATGGGCATCTCCAATTTTGAGGAAGTGTTTTTCTGTTTATACAAGGTATTTAGGTAATTTCTATTTGAATGTCTCATTCCCCTATTTTTGTTTAAAGGCTATTGTTTCATACCTAGACTCGTTTTTTATAATGTCTAAAAAATTACAAATGTTTGCTCAACTTATCAAAACATTTCTACCAGCTTAACAATAAAAATATTAACCATTGAAAGCTTCATTTAACAAACTAGAAAATTAAAAACATTTACTACTTACTATGGCGAAACAGATAAAGGAACAAAAGGATAAAGCAATTGAAGTGACCCTATGGGATGCTGCAAATAAATTGAGAGGTAGTGTGGAACCGGCAGAATACAAGCATGTGGTGCTGGGGCTGATCTTTCTCAAGTTTGCGAGCGATAAGTTTGAAGACCATCGAGCAAAGTTGATTGCTGAGGGAAAAGAAAAATACATTGAAATGCCTGAGTTCTACAATATGAACAATGTGTTTTTCTTAGAAGAAACGAGCCGATGGGGGTATTTGATAAAAAGAGCTAAACAGAATGATATTGCCCTGCTTATTGACACTGCATTGCACACCATTGAAAAAAACAACAAGGCATTGAAGGGTGCTTTGCCCGATAACTATTTTTCTCGATTGGGGCTAGATGTTACCAAACTGGCTTCGCTGCTGGATACGATTAATGATATTGACACCACCAAAGACCCAAAGCAGGATGTGGTGGGCAAAGTGTATGAATATTTTTTGTCCAAGTTTGCATTGGCAGAAGGTAAGGGTAAGGGAGAGTTTTATACACCTAAAAGTATTGTGAACCTGATTGCAGAAATGATTGAGCCTTATAAGGGCATTATTTATGACCCTGCTTGTGGTAGTGGGGGCATGTTTGTACAATCTATTAAGTTTATTGAGGCGCATCATGGCAGCAAAAAGGAAATTAGTATTTATGGGCAGGAATATACCAACACAACTTATAAGCTGGCGAAGATGAATCTTGCCATACGGGGTATTAGTGGAAACCTGGGCGAGAAAGCTGCAGACACATTTGCTGATGACCAACATAAGGATTTGAAGGCTGATTATATTATGGCAAACCCTCCTTTTAACCAAAAGGACTGGCGGGCTGATAATGAATTGGTGGACGACCCTCGCTGGCGTGGCTATGATGTGCCGCCGAAAAGCAATGCCAACTATGGCTGGATATTGAACATGGTGAGCAAACTGAGCGACAATGGCGTGGCTGGGTTTATTTTGGCAAATGGGGCATTGAGTGGTGGTGGTGAGGAATATAAAATTAGGAGGAAGTTGGTGGAGAATAATTTGGTGGAAGCGATTTTGGTGTTGCCACAAGGTATGTTTTATACAACACCAATAAGTGTTTCACTATGGATTCTTAATAAAAACAAAAAAGCACACAGCCGAACCATTGGCAATGAAGAAAGGCATTATCGCAACCGTGAAAAAGAAATTCTTTTTATGGATCTGCGACAAATAGGTATTCCGTTTGAGAAAAAATACATTCAGTTTTCAGAAGAGGATATTCGGACGGTGGTGAATACCTACCATAATTGGCAATCCATTCGTAGGGGCGAAGCTATGTCTTCGCCCTTTGCCCATAAATGGCCCGCCCCAACAGGGCAACCGTATGGGATAGCCCCAACAGGGCAACCGCAAACAGGGCAACCGCAAGGGTTGCCCCTACGTATGGAAACCTACCAAAACATTCCTGAATTCTGTTATTCTGCCACATTCGACGAAATAGCCAAAAAAGATTTTTCGTTGGTGCCGAGCAAATACATTGAGTTTGTCAATCGTGACGAGAACATTGATTTTGACGAAAAAATGAAAGCATTGCAAAGTGAATTTGCCGAACTGCTGAAAGCCGAAGCACAATCGAAAAATGAATTATTTGCCGTATTTAAAGAATTAGGTTATGAAATCAAATTATAGTGAATTAGGAGAATATATAAGAGAAGTAAATGAACGTAATTCAGATTTAGCAATTACAAATTTGTTAGGTGTAAGTATGGAAAAAACTTTCATCAAATCCGTTGCTAATCTTAATGGTGTTGATATGTCAGTTTACAAAGTTTTAAGAAAGGAACAATTAGCTTGTAAGTTAATGAGTGTTGGACGAGACGAAAAGCTACCTGTTGACTTATATAGAGAACAAGAACCATCTATTGTTTCTTCTGCTTACTATGTTTTTGAACCAAAAGATAAAGAAGAGTTATTGCCTGAATATTTAATGATGTGGCTATGTCGACCAGAAAACGATAGATATATTGGTTTTATAAGTGGTGGTGATGTAAGAGGAGGTATTTCTTGGGAGACATTTTGTAGTCTTCCAATTAAGATTCCTTCTATCTCAATACAAAAGGAAATAGTAAAAGAATACAATGTCATCCAAAACCGAATTTCGCTTTTCCAAAAACTAATAAATAAATTAGAAGAGACGGCACAGGCGATTTATCGGGAGTGGTTTGTGGAATTTGAGTTTCCTGATGAAAATGGGATGCCTTATAAAAGTAGTGGTGGGGAAATGGTTTGGAATGAAGAGTTAGGTAAGGAGATTCCGAAGGGGTGGAGTTATAAAACTCTTGGAACTATTTCAACAATTAAAGCAGGAGGTGATAAACCTAAAAAATTTTCATCATTTAAAACTGAAACTCTAAATGTCCCAATTTATTCTAATAGTTCTGAAAATGAAGGTTTATATGGATTTACTGATAAATCCATTATTCAAAAAGAAAGCATTACAATTTCAGCAAGAGGAGCAATCATTGGGTATACAGTATTAAGAACAGTTCCATTTGTTCCTATTGTCAGATTAATTGTTGTTACGCCTGAGAATAAAAACAATTTGAATTACCTATATGAAACAATAAGAAAATTTACTTATGAAGGGTCAGGCTCTGCTCAAGGACAATTAACTATACCTGATATATCATCATACAAAATAATTTTACCAGACATCATATTGCTTCAATCTTATCAAAAATTTAGTCATTTAATTACTCAGAATATTGAAATTTATAGTAAAGAAAATCAAAAGCTAACAGAAATGAAAGAGTTGTTGCTTTCGAAGTTGGCGACAGTAAAAGATTAGGATACTATGAAATACATCAGATTAAAAGGCATTAGAATAAAGAACTATCGTTCTTTTGGGGAACAACAAGATTTTATTTTCCCAAACTCCGATTACAAGAAACCAATTTCAATAATTGGTTACAATAATTCGGGTAAAAGTAATTTGCTAAATGCTATTCTGTACGGGTTACAAGTGAACTTTGTAGGTAAGGACACTTTTACTATTAATGATTTCCATAACCGAGATATATTAAATGTCCCAGAGTTCACTTTAGGTGTTGAAAGTTCAAGTGAGAAAAAGTTTGATGGTGAAAAAATGGCTTCACTGGACGGATACCATAGGTTAAAAATATTTATAGACGGTAGCGAAGTAGAGGGTAGTAAAATTGAGTCCTTAAAAACATTAGGATCAAACCAACAAGGTAAGGAAGATTTTAATTATCAAGCATTTGGAGCAACTAGATATTTTAATATTTTCTACATAAACTTCCACAATATCAAAGAAGAAATCTCGACTCAAAAAACAAGTTGGGGTAATTTAAAATCATTTTTGGGCAAACACATTCAGAAAATTGTGGATTCAGATAATATAATGAATCAGAAAAAAAAGATTTTGAAACTGCGATAAATACTGCAACTTCCAAAGTACTTGAGGAATCAAAATTACAATCATTCATAGAGGTAATTCGAAAAAATTATTCTATTAATTTAAGAAATGACAACTGCTCTGTTGAATTTGGATTGCCTAATTATGAAGACATTTTCTTGAAAATGTTATTTAAAATTGGATTGAATGGGAATACTGAAAATTTAATACCAATCGACCATTTTGGAGATGGTTTTATTTCAATGTTTGTAATGGCAGTTATTCAAGCTATAGCCGAATCAAATAATGATGATAATTGCCTTTTCATTTTTGAAGAACCTGAAAGTTTTTTGCACGAAAATCATCAAGAATATTTTTACAAAACAGTCCTCTGTGGTTTAGCAGAAAAAGGACACCAAGTGATTTATACTACCCATTCAGATAAGATGATTGACCCTTTTGATACAATTGGGTTGATAAGATTGGAAATGGATGAAAAAAATCAAACCATTAAGAAATACAATGATGTCAAAGAATTTACTTTTGAGAATGTGGATTTTGAGACAGGAGAAGTTATTAACTTTTCAAGATATAATGAATTTGTAAAAACGATAGAGCCGAATTTAAATCGACTTTTATTCAGTAAAAAAGTGATTTTAGTTGAAGGTCCTAATGATGTATTAGTGTATAAGCATGCAATTTATCACAAGGTTTTGGAGTACATCAATGATAAAGATGATATTACAGATAAAGTAAAATATGCAAATACATTTTTAAATTTTGAAAATATTTCAATTGTTTGTCATCATGGTAAAACTACAGCACTTTATTTAATTGAATTGTGCAAGCATTTTAAGGTTGATTATTTTGTTATTAATGATTGGGATTTTGATGAGGTAGAATTAGATTTCAAATTAATTAGAAGTTTCAGAAGTTTGGATGAATTAAAATATGATAATGTTTATATCGAAAGTCCCAAAAAAGCAATGATTACAAATAATTGGAATCTTCTAAATTCTGCAGGGGAAGATAAAATTCATTTCAACATTAAAAAACTTGAAGAGGTTATTGGTTATAACTCTGACAATAAAAACAGTTTAGAGATTTGGAACCATATTAATTCAGATAGTATTATTATTAACTCAAATCTATTTCCTGAAACTTTAGCCTCATTTCTTGGCTTGGTAAAAAATGAAGCTATCAAGGATTTTGAAGAAGACGATCTGCCATTTTAATTATTATGTAAAATAGAAAATCATTTATGAATTCATACAATCCCAACATTCACCATCGTAGGTCCATCCGATTAAAAGGGTATGATTATTCGCAGTCGGGTTTGTATTTTATTACCATTTGTTGTCAGGATAGGGTTTGCCGTTTCGGGGAAATCGTAGGGGCGGGGTTCACCCCCGCCCAAATAGATCACCATCCCATTGGTTCACCAACGGATCAACCGCAAATAGGGCAACCGCAATCGGAACAACCATTTTTGGATCAACCACGAATAGGGCAACCGCAAGGGATTGCCCCTACGAATCAACCGCAATTGGAACAACCATTTTTGGATCAACCACGTATAGGGCAACCGCAAGGGATTGCCCCTACGGGTGCGGAAATGGTTTTGAATGAATTCGGTATGGTGGCCTATAACGAATGGGTAAAATTGTCTGAACGGTTTCCCAATTTTGTATTGGATGTATTTCAAATAATGCCCAACCACATGCACGGTATCATTGCATTAAACGTAGGGGCGCCCCTTGCGGGTGCCCAATACAACACCGCGCCAAATCCAACCCAAAATGATACGCAAATTGGGCAACCGTATTTGGATCAACCGGGAATTGGGCAACCGCAAGGGATTGCCCCAACGAATCAACCACAATTGGGACAACCGCAATCGGGGCATACGGGAATTGGGCAACCGCAAGGGATTGCCCCAACGAATCAACCACAATTGAGACAACCGCAATTGGGGCATTCGGGAATTGGGCAACCGTATTTGGATCAATTGCGAATCGGGCAACCGCAAGGGATTGCCCCAACGAATCAACCACAATTGGGACAACCGCAATTAGGGCATACGGGAATTGGGCAACCGCAAGGGTTGCCCCTACCGAAAATGGACGATTATGGGGCGGGGGTGAACCCCGCCCCTACGAAAACCGCAACCATTGGCGACATTGTAGGTGCGTATAAATCATTGGTAACAAAGGGGTGTATTGAAATTTGGAAATCAAAATGGGCGGGGGTGAACCCAGAACCTACAATGGGCAAATTGTGGCAACGGAATTATTATGAACATATCATTCGGGATGAAGCATCCTATCTTACCATTTCGAATTACATTGTGAACAATCCTGCCAATTGGAAAGAAGACAAATTTTTTTGTTAATCAAAAATGTGAGGTTAGGTTTGCAACCCCTACCCTATTGAAATATGAAATTTACAGAAGAGAAATTAGAAAAGGCGTTTATTGAGTTATTGGGAAATGAAGGATATTTTCACCATGTAGGGGCAACCCTTGCGGTTGCCCCCAATACCACGGTTGCCCCTAATACATCTGTTGCCCCCAACACATCGGTTACCCCCAACACAGGTTTTACCCCCAACCCCAGCATTGCCCGAAAGCCAGAAGAAGTATTGATAGAAGCAGATATTTATAGCTTTCTATCTAAGCAATATGCTGCGGAAGGCATAACTGAAAATGAAATTAAATCGATCATTCTTCAATTGAAATCATTATCCGCTTCCGACCTCTATGAAAGTAACAAAACCTTTTTGCGGATGCTTTCTGATGGTTTTATTCTAAAAAGAGAAGACCGCAACCAAAAGGATATCTACATACAATTGATTGATTATAGTGGTTTGAACAAGCAGAAACAACCCACAGCAGACCAATTGATTTCTATTGTATCAGAGGATGATATTGCTTACGGACAAGACAATAACATCTACAAATTTGTGAACCAATTAGAAATTGTTGGTTCGGAAAAACGCATACCCGATGGCATTATTTATATCAATGGGTTGCCGTTGGTGGTGTTTGAATTTAAAAGTGCCATAAGGGAAGAAGCGACGATTTATCAGGCTTGGAAACAACTGACTAACCGATATACAAGGGATATTCCAGAGCTGTTTAAATACAATGCTTTTTGTGTTATTAGCGATGGAGTTAACAATAGGGCCGGTTCTTTCTTTGCCCCGTATGAGTTCTTCTATGCTTGGCGAAGGGTGGCAGGATTGGCCAAGGAGGTGGACGGCATAGATAGTATGTACACACTCGTACAAGGAATGTTTAATAAGAACAGATTGCGAGATATTATTCGCAACTTCATTTACATTCCAGATAGTTCGAAAAAGAATGATAAAATAGTTTGTAGGTATCCACAATATTATGCAGCAAGGGCATTGTATGACAACATCAAAAAAGCCCAAAAGCCAGATGGTGATGGGAAGGGCGGAACTTACTTTGGGGCTACAGGTTGTGGCAAAAGTTATACAATGCTATACCTGACAAGGTTATTGATGAAGAGCGAATATTTTGAAAGTCCTACCATTATCTTAATAACAGACCGAACAGATTTGGATGATCAATTGGCAGGACAATTTATCAATGCAAAGAACTTTATTGGCGACAATACAGTGGTAAGTGTGGAAAGCAGGGCCAACTTGAGAGCACTACTGCAAGGGCGTCAAAGCGGTGGGGTTTTCTTAACCACCATCCATAAATTTACAGAAGATGCCCGATTGCTTACAGACAGAAGCAATGTTATCTGTATTTCAGATGAAGCGCATAGAAGCCAAGTGAACCTAGATCAAAAAGTGAAGGTGACCGAAAAAGGGGTTACCAAGACATTTGGTTTTGCGAAATATTTACACGATTCATTGCCCAATGCCACGTTTGTAGGCTTTACGGGAACGCCAATAGATGCTACATTGGATGTGTTTGGGAAAGTGGTAGATGCCTACACAATGACAGAATCGGTAAAGGATGAAATTACAGTAAGGATAGTGTATGAGGGCAGGGCAGCCAAAGTGTTGCTGAATCATTCAAAACTAAAAGAGATAGAAAATTATTATGCCCAATGCGCTGAAATAGGGAGCAACGAAAATCAGATAGAGCAGAGCAAAAAAGAAATGGCACAGATGTATGCCATTATTGGCGACCCTGATCGATTGAAAGCCGTTGCAGAAGACTTTGTAAACCATTATGAAAAACGCGTTTCGGAGGGTTCTACGGTGAAGGGTAAAGCCATGTTTGTGTGCAGCACAAGAGAAATAGCATATTCATTGTATAAAAACATCATTGCACTAAGACCTGAATGGGTAAGGGTAGCCCTTGCGGATACCCCAGAACAAGAAGCCAATCTTACCGACAAAGACAAAAAAGAACTGAAACCCATAGAGCGAATCAAGCTCATTGCCACAAGAGGGAAAGACGATGAACATGAAATGTATGATTTGTTGGGAACTAAAGAGCAACGTAAGGAATTGGATAGGCAATTCAAAAACGAGAAGTCGAATTTTAAAATTGCTATAGTGGTGGATATGTGGCTTACGGGTTTTGATGTGCCATTTTTGGATAGTATCTATATTGACAAACCGATACAAAGACATAATTTGATTCAAACCATTTCGAGGGTCAATCGGAAGTTTGAAGGCAAGAACAAAGGGTTGGTGGTGGATTATATTGGCATCAAAAACCAAATGAATTTAGCCTTGAAGCAATATAGCGATGGCGACAAGGACAATTTTGAAGACATTGCCGAATCTATCATCATAGTGAGAAATCATTTAGACTTGCTGGCTAAACTATTTCACACTTTTGATAATGCAAAATATTTTACTGGGACAACACTTGAACAGTTGAACACGCTGAACTTGGCGTCAGAATTTGCACAGAAAACCAAGGATATTGAAACCAGATTTATGGGTTTGGTAAAGCGGTTAAAAGCAGCTTATGATATATGTGTAGGTAGCGAACAACTGACCCAAACAGAAAGAGATTACACGCATTTTTATTTAGCAGTGCGATCTATTATTTTTAAAATAACCAAAGGAACTGCACCCGACACGGCACAGATGAATGCCAAAGTGCGGGAAATGATAAAAGAAGCCCTGCAAAGCGAAGGCGTGGAAGAAATATTTAAAATGGGCGACGAAACAGCAACAGAACAAGATATTTTTGATAAAGACTATTTGGATAAAATAGACAAAATAAAGTTGCCCAATACCAAAATCAAGTTGCTGCAACAGCTATTAGCAAAAGTGATAGCTGAAATAAAAAAAGTAAACAAGGTAAAAGGGATTGACTTTACTAAGAAGATGCAAGCCTTGGTGGAACGGTATAATAACCGAGATGCAAATGATATATTAACAAGTCAAGTATTGGATGATTTTGCCGAAGAGATTACTAAAATGATTTGGGAAGTGCACAAAGAGTTCAAATCGGGCGACCAATTAGGAATTGATTTTGAAGAGAAAGCATTCTATGATATACTGATGGAATTATGTGTAAAATATGATTTCAAGTATCCAGATGACAAGATGATTGAATTGGCGAAAGCAGTGAAAGACTTGGTGGATGGTCAAGCCAAATTTCCTGATTGGAACAAAAGAGACGACATCAAATCGGCATTAAAGGTTGGGTTGATTCTTTTGTTGGATGAGTTTAATTACCCTCCTGTAGAAAGAGATGAGGTGTATGTGGAGATTTTTGAGCAGGCTGAGAATTTCAAAAAGAATCAATTGTAAAAAATAGTATCAGCTAAGGAATTACTATAATAAAAGTTCAGAAAATGCTAGGGATTAGATTTAAATAAACTCTTGAATTATTTCCCCATCCCTCCCCTATTACATCATTAAAAAACGCATTCTCAAATACCATTTTCTAGTATTTAAGAATGCGTTTTATATTTCTAAAATCAGTTACATAAAGACTTAGTAGCCAATTTATTTACCACTTACCAATCCTGTTTTTTTTAGCAATTGTCTATTATCGCGCTTGTGCATTAAATTATGTACAAGGGTATAGATAATTGGCAAAATCAAAAGCGTAAGGAAGGTAGAAGTAATCAATCCACCAATTACTACAATTGCCAAAGGCTTTTGTGTTTCACTACCAATTCCAGTAGATATTGCAGCTGGTAATAATCCAATTGCAGCCATTAAAGCCGTCATTACAACTGGTCGCACACGAGAAATTACCCCATCTAAAATTGCAGTTTCTAAAGGCATTTTTGCGGTTAAGTTTTTCCTAAATACACTGATAAGTATTACTCCGTTTTGAATACAAACCCCAAACAATGCAATAAACCCGATACCTGCACTAATACTAAAATTAATATGGGTAATGTGTAAAGCAAGTATGCCACCTATCAATGCAAACGGTACATTTAAAATGGTTAGAACAGCATCTTTTACATTTCCAAAAGTGATAAACAATATGAGGAAAATAGCCAACAAACATATTGGGACCACGTTTGCCAAAGTGCCCATAGCTCTTTGTTGGTTCTCAAATTCTCCATTCCAACTCATTCGATAACCGTGAGGTAATTTTACAGCAGCATTCACTTGGGCTTGCGCATCTACTATGGCACTTCCCAAATCTCTACCTCTTACAGAAAACTTTACTGGTATGTAGCGATAATTATTGTCTCGATACACAAAAGCAGGTCCAGTAAGCGTATGTATGTCAGCAATTTCTCTCAATGGAATACGCACATTGTCTTGCGTAGGAATCATCAATTGTTCAATCTTTTCTTGCGTATCTCTAAAGTCTTTTTGATAGCGAATACGAATATCAAACTTGCGTTCTCCTTCATACAATTGAGAGGCAGCTTTACCACCAATTGCCATTTCAATTACCGCTTGTGCATCAGCTACACTCACGCCATACAATGCCATTTTTTCTTGGTTCAATTCAATACGAAACTCTGGTTGACCCAAATTGCGCAATACACCCAAGTCTTCAATTCCCTGAACTTTTGATAATACAGATTGCACTCTATTAGCCAAACTATCTAATGTATTGAAATCTTTCCCAAATATTTTTACAGCAAGCGATGCAGGCACACCGGCAACTGCTTCTTCCACATTATCTCTAATAGGTTGAGAATAGTTGAGCAATAAACCGGGTATTTTACTCAATTGTGTATTCATGCTGTCCACTAAATTATCAGTAGTTACCCCTTTAGGCCATTCATCTTTTGGTTTTAGATCAACTGCAATCTCCACATTAAAAAAGCCCTTTGGATCTGTTCCATCATTTGTTCTTCCTATTTGAGCTAGAGTGTGTTTCACCTCAGGAAATTTGCGAATCATCTCCGTCATTTTATCAGAAATAACTTTAGATTGAGAAAGAGATGCGCTCATTGGCAATTGCGATTTAACCCATAAAGCCCCTTCATCTAATTCAGGTAAAAACTCACTACCCAAAAATTTGGCCGAGAAAAAGGTAACACACATTACAATAATGGCAATTAATACGCTTATTTTAGGCGTCTTTATAGCTTTAGTAAACAAAAAACGAATACCATTTTCAAAGAAACTTACAATAGGATTGTGCTTTTCTCTTACATTTTTTCTTAATAAAATACTAGAGAGTGCAGGCACGAATGTTAATGTAAAAAGTAAAGCCCCAAGTAAAGCAAAACTTAGTGTGTAAGCCAAAGGAGAAAACATTTTTCCTTCTACTTTTTGGAATGCGAAAATGGGAATAAGGCAAGTGATGATAATGACTTTTGAAAAGAAAATGGCTTTTCCCATTTCTGCGCCTACGTTTTTAAATAGACTTAGCTTGGCTAGTTTATTAAACTTTTCCATGCCTACTTCTCGGGCTTTATGGTCAAGTGCTACAAAAAGCCCTTCCACCATTACTACTGCTCCGTCTATGATGATTCCAAAGTCAATGGCACCCATGCTTAGCAAGTTGGCTGTCATTCCTTTTAAACGCATACACATAAATGCAAACAACAATGCTAATGGAATGATGATACTTACAGTAATGGTTGTTCGCCAATCCGCCATAAAAAGCAATACAATACAGGTAACCAATACGATACCTTCAATTAGGTTATGAATTACCGTATGCGTAGCAAAATCCATTAAAGTAGTACGGTCATAAAAGGTTTCAAGCTTTACATCTTTAGGAAGTATGTCTTCATTAATCTCTTTTATTTTTTCATGAATACGGTCTAAAACTTCAGTAGGGTTCTCCCCTTTTCTCATTACAATTATGCCTTCTAAAACATCTTCGGTTGTGTCTTTAGATACTTGTCCCAATCTTGGTTTACCCGTTTCTTTTACTTCGGCTAGATTGTGAACTAGTATTGGCAATCCATTTACTTTGGTTACAATAATGTTTTCTATTTCAATGATATTGTTAAGCAAACCGATACCTCTTACCACATAAGCTTGACCATTGCGCTCAATTACATCTCCCCCTACATTGATATTGCTTTTATTTATTGCATTGTAAACATCTAAAGAAGTCAGATTAAACTTGCTTAAATAATTGGGATTAACACTTATTTCAAAGCTTTTCTCTTCACCACCAAAACTGTTTACATCGGCAACGCCTTGAACTCTTTTAAATTCTTTGTCAAGCACCCATTCTTGCAAGGTTGCTAACTCTCGAATACTTTTGGTTTTGCTTTTAAGGGTATATCTAAATATTTCTCCAGTTGGTCCATAAGGTGGTTCTACTTCTGGCTTAATGCCATCTGGCAAATCCACATTTCCCAACCTACTTAATACCTGTTGTCTTCCAAAAGCATCATCTACATCATCATCAAATATAATGCGCACATAGCTTAACCCAAATGAAGAAGTTGTACGCAAATTGGTTTTTTTCTGAACTGAGGTTAAGGCAGTTTCAAGTGGAATGGTTATAAATTTTTCCACTTCTTCGGCGCTTCTACCAGGCCATTGTGTAATAACAATTACCTGTGTATTGGTTACATCAGGGAATGTTTCAATCGGGGTGTTTTTATAGCTGATGAAACCTATCACTCCAAGCACTGCCGTAAGAAAGAAAACCAATGCACGGTGGCGGAGTGAAAAGTGTATAATATTCTTTATAAACTTATTCATTGTAATATATTTTATGCTTCTTTTTCTTTAAATAAATAGCAAGAAAGAAGACAAATAATTAATTAAAAAAACTAAAACGGAAAATAGAAAAGTGTTGATTATCAACACTTTTAAGGTGTATCTAAAAGCTGTTGAAAGATTAATAATTCATTTGAAACAATAAGTACATCCCCTTCGTTTACACCACTTTTTATGTATGTTTTTTCTCCTACTGTTTTAAGAATATCTATTTCGGCAATTCTCATATTGTCTTTATTAGAATAAACTACCACAAAGGTTTTACCATCTTGGTTAATCAAAGCTTTTGTAGGCAAGCAAATGGCTTTTTGCTGCTCTTTATTGGTTACAATTACTTTCGCAAACATGGCGGGCTTTAATAAACCATTTTCATTTTCCAATTTCACACTCACTTTCATTGCTTTGTTAATCGGATCTAGAACTTCGCTTAGTTTATCAATCTTTCCTTTAAATATTTTATCAGGATAAGCCAAAGTGGTTACATCTACAGAATAGCCTTCTTTAATTTTTTGAATATCATTTTCAAATACATTGGCATATACCCAAACATCTTTTAAATCTGAAATGGTAAACAAATAATCACCCATATCAGGACGAATAAAGCTTCCTGCATTTATTTTCTTCTCAACTACATATCCGCTAATTGGTGCAGTTAAATTATAAGTACCACCTGCATTGGTATTTTTTCCACCATTTATGCTCAAAATGGCATCAATTTTAATCTTAGCAGCTTTTGCTTTTTCATAGTTTTGTTTTGCTTCGTTCAATTCACGTTCACTAGCAATACTATTTTTATACAAGTTTTGCGTGTTATCTAACTGACGTTTAGCTATAGCAATATCTGCATTTACACTCGCTAAATCTGCATAACTTCCAGCTACATCTGCACTTTTTATCACTGCAAGCACTTGTCCTGCCGTTACTTTATCTCCCAATGTTACCTTGCTTTCAATTACTTGGCCACTACTTCTTGGAAATACTTTGTTTACATTGTTTTCATTAAAGCTTATTTCACCACTAAGGATAATGGTGCTACCTATAAAACAATTTTGCACCGTATCAAGCTCAATTAGCTTTGCCATACTATCACTCAATGAAAACTTTTTTATTATCTCTTTTTCAGGTTGTTTTTCATGGCAAGCTGTTGCTGCAAATAACAACACAACTACTCCTATTAAAACTTGTTTTTTCATACGTTATTTTTTAAAACTTTTGATTGATTTAATTTAAATATAAAGAGGTGAATTTTAAATAGTAAACCTCTTTGGGATATGTTTTTAAATATTATAAGAGTTCAATTTGTATACTCAGAATTTGTAGGAGGAAAATAAACATAGCATTTAAACTAGTTTTTAATCTGCCTATTCTTCATTCACTAATTTCCTATATAATATTTCAGTTCCTCATTAGTCAATTGCAAATTCAATAATTGGTCAAGCAATTTCTTTCTGCTATCAGTATAATCATTGAAAAAGTCAAGGAATTCCAATAAGTTTATTTGCCTTTGCTGGTAACTTTCTACTACTTTGTTATACAACTCAGTATAATCATTATAGAAATCTTTTTGAACACCATTTTGAAGCGAAATACTGAGTACTAGCTTTTGATAGGCATTGTTAATATGATTTCTCAATTCAGTTTCTGCATTTTGCGTTAAAGCTTGTTGTTGCTTTACATTGGCTTCTGCAGATTGAATATTGCCTTTGTTTTTATTAAATACAGGTAAAGGAACAGATACACCTAATCCAATATAATCAGGAGCGAAATTTGAATTTCTATCAAAGTTGGGGCTTAGCGTAATATCAGGTGTTTTCAAAGCTTTTTGATAGCTAAGGTTTTGCTGTTGATAAGTAGTTTGCCATTGTTGCAATAAATAATTTGGATTATTAGTCAACGCTACATTTATTAAACTTTCCACTTTATCTGGTAATGGAACTTCATTTGGCAATTCTGAAGCAGGTTTTACGAAAGTATTAGCCCCCTTTATCTGTAGCATTGTTTTTAAATCGGCTTCATTGTCATTAATAGAATTGTTTAATTCCGTTATATCTTGCTGCAAGCCTATTACCAATGCTTGAATGCGGATGAAATCTTTTCTTGCAATATTTCCCGCATCTAATTGTGCTTTCATTCCTTTTAAAAGCTTATCCAATTGATTTTTCTGTCCGTTATATATCCGCAACAATGCCATCTGTTGCTGAATAGTATAATAATCTTGGTGCAATTGATAGCGAAGATTACGCATAACGTCTTGTAATTGCAATTCACTTAAATGCGCATTGGTATTAGCCAATGCAATCAATTTCCCACGTTTTTTAGCTGTAAGAATCAGTTGTTGCACTTGGATATAGTACTGACCATTATAGCTACCATCTTCATTTTTCTTGTACTGAAGAAATTTGCCATTTGCCCCAATCATAAAGTCGGTATTCAAAGTGGGATTCTGCCAAACCTTTGCTTGTGCTACCAAAGCTTTCTGTGCATCTACATTATAATGCTGTGCTAATAATTGAAAATTACTATCTATAAATATTTTTTCAGCCTGCTGAAGACTAATAGTGAGTGTATCTTTTGACTGTTGAGCAATTGCAAAATGAAAACAATTGGCAATTATAAATAACAGCACAGAAGACACCCTTTTTAAAAGAGCTCTTTTAAAATGCATAAAGTATCATTTAATAATAAACTAGAAAACAACCTCTTAGATGAGGTTGCACGACGTAAATAGTACTAGACTAAGTAAGTAAAATAGGAAATGTTAAAGGAAACTGGGCGGTTGGATAATCTCTTTTGAAAACAAGAAAGTGTATTTCTCATCTAATGGAAAAGCAAAACTTCTTCTCAATTTAAACTTTGGAAAATATTGCTGAACATACAATTGTTGTATGAATTTGGGATTGATATGCTTAAAAGAAGCAGCATGCTTTTTATGTGCATTCTTGGTATCGTCAGGAAATTGGTTTTTAAGATTGAAAACAATCTCTGCAACATACTCTACCGCAGAGTTTAAATCGTTGAATTGTGTTTCTGAAGAATAAGCGAAAATGGGCTGGAATTCTATCTCATCAATACTCTTATTTAGTATTAATAATGATAGTAAAACCATAAACATCCGAAATACTATATGGAATCCCTTTTTTCTCATTAACGAATGCAAAGTACATGGTTCTAATTGACACAAAAAAAACTTTGATAATATTTTAACTTTCAGAAAAAACGGTAAAGGCAAAAGCCCTTACCGTTTTACAATTGTAAATTATTTCCATAGAATTAATGAGAACCAATCCTACAATTTACTTCTCATCAAAATACAATTGTACTTCTTTAATCTGTGGTACTTTCTTTGTATCTAAAATGTTTATTCTAAATTCTTGTGCAACTACTGGAGTAAACGTATTAAAGTAGCCTGCTCCAATTACTTTTCCTTCAAAAATGGTTTTCCAAGTTTCGCCTACTTTGTATTCGAAAGCAAACTTTTGTACAAACTTGTCGAAAGTACCTGCTTCGGTAATAGCAATGCTTCCTATGCTTGTAGGTTTTCCTAAGTCAACAGCTAGCCAACCTGTTTTGGCACTATCCGCAGCAACCCAACCTTTTTTGCCATTGCCATCAAATGCAAATGAAGCTTTGTTCGCATCACTTTTTATAGATGAAGCAGTTGCATTCTTTTTCATAGAAGGAATAGGGTCTGCAACAGTAACTTTTAGCTCTCCTTCAATTTGTAAGGTAACAACAGTAGCTATCGTATCAATTGGTTTTAAAGGCAATTGTACTTCTAAATATTTACCCACTATTTTATAAGAAATAGCTGTTTTAGGCTGAGCCAATAAACTAGCTTTTACAATTTTGTTTTCTAAAGGAACTTTAATAATGCCATTGGTTGGCCATTTGGTTACATGTAAATACAATTTGTCTTTTTTGCTTGTGCAGCGACCAAAACTTAAATAAGCAAACGGACTTGCCTTTGTGCCATAAACCGCTTCGCCATTTACTCTTAACCAAGCACCAACTGTTTTCAATCTTTCAATAGAAGCATCAGGAATTAATCCCTCGCATGTTGGGCCTACATTCAATAAATAGTTACCGCCTTTAGAAGCAATATCAATTAGGTTTTGAATAAGCACTTTGCTGCTTTTCCATGCACTATCATAACTTTTAAAGCCCCAAGTATTGTTCATTGTCATGCAAGACTCCCAGTTTTTACCCGGAAAGCCCGTTGCAGGAATGAATTGTTCTGGAGTTTCTAAATCGCCATTTACACCACCTCCTAAGCGATTGTTATAAATTAGGTTTGGGTGTTTTTTTACTACTGCCATTATTTTATCAGCATATTCCTTGGTCATACCTGTTGGTGTATCAAACCAAAGTACTTCAATTTCTCCATAGTTATTTAAAATCTCAGTTAATTGTGGCACCACCTTTTTATCAATGTAGGTGCCCATGTTTCCGTTTTGAGCACTATCCCAATGCCCACCTATTGCCGAGCCACCCGGGGCTGTCCAATCTTGTGCTTGAGAATAATACAATCCCAATTTCATATTGTATTTTTTACAAGCGGCTGCTAATTCCTTAACCACATCTCTTTTAAATGGCGTAGCATCTACGACATTAAATGGATCGGTAGATTTAAACATGGCAAAACCATCGTGGTGCTTGCTAGTAAGAACCATATATTTCATTCCCGCATCTTTGGCAATCTTCACCCATTCTTCTGCATTGTATTTTACAGGATTAAATTGTGGAGCATAGTTTTTATACACCGAAACAGGAATTTTTCCATTCCTCATTATCCATTCTCCAATACCACTTACTTTCTTTCCGTCGTAAGTACCGGCAGGAACAGAATAAAGTCCCCAATGGATGAACATACCAAATTTGGCTTCTTTCCACCAATCCATTTTTGGAGCATTGTAAGTGGAGGTTTCTTGTGAATAAGTGTTTTTGGTAAACAAACACATAAACAATAGCATGGCTGCTAAACTTTTATTTTTCATATCGCTAATCGAGGAACGCTTTTAAATTCCTTCGCAAATGTAATAGTTGGCGGTAAACGGTAAACGGGAAATGTTAAATGGGGAATAGTTAATGGTAGATTATTGAAATCGGCTTTGGAGGAAAAAATAAGAATTGAAGAGGAATGGTTGGGCAAACTCGAGTATATGATAGGAGTTCGAGATAACAAGTTAGGTAGGCTATACTTATCCTAATTCAGATTAGCAAAGCCCTTTTTTATATACTACACCCCCCATATATTAGTGCTAGTGCCCCATGAATTTGAGCTAGGGAGTCATATATTCATGGTAGACCCTCATATATTTAAGCTAGGGTGTCATATATTCATGGTAGACCCCCATATATTTGAGCTAGGGTGTCATATATTCATGGTAGACCCTCGTATATTTGAGCTAGGGTGTCATATATTCATGGTAGACCCCCATATATTTGAGCTAGGGTGTCATATATTCATGGTAGACCCTCGTATATTTAAGCTAGGGTGTCATATATTCATGTTAGACCCTCGTATATTTGAGCTAGGGTGTCATATATTCATGCTATGCCCCCATTGTTTTGTGTTAGGTGTCATTGTTTTATGCTACACCCTCATTGTTTTGTGCTAGGTGTCATTGTTTCATGCTACACCCTCATTGTTTTGTGCTAGGTGTCATTGTTTCATGCTACACCCTCATTGTTTTGTGCTAGGTGTCATTGTTTCATGCTACACCCTCATTGTTTTGTGCTAGGTGTCATTGTTTCATGCTACACCCTCATTGTTTTGTACTAGGCAGTCATTTATTATGGATTTTACATAAAAAACTGCTATTCGTGATTTGCAATCGCTAAGTTCATTCAAAGCCAACTTGTAGCTCTTGAAATTCAATCAGATTCTATAAGTTAGTGAGTTATAAATTTGGCTCATGAGTAAAACAACAGCAATATTGCTATTATCGGGCTTTGGTTGTGGGATGTTAATTCCTATAGAAAGACTAATTTTTTTCTTAGAAAACCATTTGTTTCAATAAGAACTTTAAATAATACTCTTATGATATTATGTGTAAAACAATTTTTTTGGTTACTGTTTCTCTTTGTTTTATTTAGTTGCAATGAAGACGTAAAAGAAACGAAAATTTCACTCAAAACCCATAATAAAGTATCTCTAGATTCGACAAATTGGATAGATTTATGTGTAATAAAAACATATCCTTCAATGAAGAAATGTTACCTCAAAGAAAAATATTATAACCTATACATCTGTAGAAAATTCATTAAGGATACTATATACATTTTTGAAGAATGTTGGAATAAAATAAGTTATAAGTTTTTCGACAGAACTCGTCGCTATCCTCTAATAATTGAAAAAAAGTTTGTGATTCAGTCAAAAGATTCAGCTGTGATATTTGTTCCTTTTGATTTTATTGTTCATAAAAATGCGAAATATTTGTTTGCAAAAGTTGGAGTAATAGTTGAAATTTAAACAGCTTTGCGACATGTCCAGCTAGACGAAATGTTCCGAAGGGCATTTCGTCTTATAAGATAAAAGGGATTTTCTAATCCCAATTCGCTTCTTTTCCTGCTGTTCGTGATTTGCAATCCGTAAATAAACAACACATTGTGTAGAGACGTTGCATGCAACGTCTCTACTGTGTGAACCTAATCAATTTCTAAATTATTGTTGCATACAATCCCTATGTTATTTAATCTATCACAGGTCTGTCGATGCTACTCAAGTAGGTCTTTGACCAGTTCGTAGCCGTTACATGATTTACAAAAAGGTAAATTATGTACAAAGTTAATTCAAGAGACTACTATATAACGTTTTAGCACAGGTTTGAGACTATGCGCCAAAACCAGATTGTAGGACAGAACTGCGCTAAAAAGCACATACCTCCCCCTTCCTATTATTGCTAAGGATAGATTTAGCAACCCTGTGTTTTTCTATCTACTAATCGAGAAACGTTTTTCCATTATTTTCACGCCATTAATAATTGGGAATGAATAAATTGATTTTTAAAGGGGCTGTTATAATATTGGGATTGATTTATGGGCTAACAATTTCTGCACAGAAATTATTGAGTCCGGATTATTTTTTAGGTTATCCGCTAGGTAATCGCTATACGCCGCACCATCAAATTGTCGCTTATTGTAAATATATAGCCAATGCAAAACCCAATATGGTGCATATAGAACAATATGGTGAAACCAATGAACATAAACCCTTGTTGGTTGCCTTTATTTCTTCGCCAGAAAACATACTGGAAATAGATAATATCCGTGTAAACAACCTAAGAATAGCGGGAGTAATTAAAGACAAATCAGCCCCCATAACCAAAGATGCGCCTGCAATTGTATGGCTAAGTTATAATGTGCATGGCAATGAACCTGCCTCGTCTGAAGCTGCAATGAAAACCTTGTATGAGTTGGTTAATTCGGAAAATATAGCTACCAAAGAATGGCTAAAACATACTGTAGTAATTATTGACCCTTGCCTAAATCCTGATGGAAGAGATAGGTATGTAAATTGGTTTAATAGTATGGTGGGCGATACCTATAATGTGAATGCACTATCAAGAGAACATGTGGAACCTTGGCCAAGTGGCAGAAGCAACCATTATTATTTTGATTTGAATAGAGATTGGGCTTGGCAAACACAAATTGAAACCCAAAGTAGAATGCGCTTGTATAAAAATTGGATGCCGCAAGTGCATGTAGATTATCATGAACAAGGCTTTAACCAACCATACTATTTTGCACCGGCTAGTGAGCCCTTCCATGAACTGATTACCCCTTGGCAAAGAAGTTTTCAAACATCAATTGGAAAACATCATGCACAATACTTTGATGAAAAAAGTTGGCTTTATTTCACCAAACAAGAGTTTGATTTGTTCTATCCATCCTATGGAGATACCTATCCTATGTACAATGGCGCAATAGGAATGACCTATGAACAAGGGGGCATAAGAGCAGGATTGGGCGTTCAAACAGACAATGGCGATACACTATTGCTCTCGGAAAGAATTCTGCATCATTATATTACGGGTATTTCAACCATAGAAATGGCAAGTAAAAATGCCCAACAATTGGTGGATAGTTTTAAACAGTTTTTTGATGATAATCGCTCGGGTAAAAAATTTACTTACAAAACATATCTACTTACTTCTGACAATAAAGAAAAGCTTGCAGCAGTTGAAAATTTATTGCAAAAGAATGGGATAGTTTGTGGACAATTAACCAATAAAAAAGAAGTGTTTAAAGGGTTTCATTATTCAACACAATTAGAAGAAACTGGTCAACTGAAACAATTCCATCTTGCCATAAATGTGGAACAAACCAATAGTTTATTGGCTACAGTATTGCTAGAACCCAAAGGAAAATTAAGCGATTCGAATACCTATGATATTACCGCATGGTCAATACCCTATGCCTATGGAGTAGATGCGTTTGCCGTAAAAGAATCATTGAAAGTAACAGTGGGCAATAATGAACCAATAGTTACATCAATTCCTCAATCGCAATATGGTTATTTGATACCTTATTCAAGTTTTAATGGCACAAAAGTGTTGGCTAGACTATTGAAACAAGGTATAAAAGTGCGGATGGCAACAAAACCATTTGATTATAATAAACAACACTTTGAAAGAGGGACACTGATTGTTTTAAGCAAAGGAAATAGTACTGAATTGACTAAGAAATTAGCAGATGCTTTGGATAAAACGGGCATTGAGGCTTTTGCAGTAGCATCGGGATATATGGAAAAAGGGGCTGATTTTGGTAGCTCTGATATTCATTTTCTAACTGCACCAAAAGTGGCGATGCTTGCAGGGGAGCAATCATATAGTTTATCAGTAGGTGAAGTATGGAATTTGTTTGACAAAGTGTTGCAATATCCTATTAGCCTATTGAATGTATCAGATTTATCAAGACTTTATATAAAAGACTTTAATACTTTAATAATCCCTGATGGAAATTACAAAACAATAAATGACAAAGCCGTTACCGAAAAATTGAAAGAGTTTGTAAGCAATGGAGGGAAAATTATTGCATTAGAAAATGCAGTGCAACAAATAGCTAGTGGCGAATGGGGTATTAAACTAAAAGAAGAGAAAAAGGAGGACAAAGAGGATAAGGATAAAAAAGACGACTATTCATTACTTAAGAAATATGGAGATAAGGAACGTACTGAATTATCTAATGCTATTCCTGGTGCAATTTATAAAATGAGTTTAGATTATACACATCCTTTAGCTTATGGCTATTCGGAAGACTATTTTGGATTGAAACAGAATGAAAATATTTACCAGTTTTTGGGAAAAGAAGGTTGGAATGTAGGTGTTATAAAAAAAGAAGGATACGTAACCGGATTTAGTGGTGCCAAAGTAAAAGCCAAACTGAAAGATGGGCTGGTATATGGAGTGCAAGAAATTGGCAATGGCAATATTGTTTATTTTGGAGAGAACCCTTTATTTAGATTGTTTTGGGAAAATGGCAAAATGCTATTTGGTAATGCAGTTTTTTTAGTTGGGCAGTAAGTAATGAAATACTTTTATACTTCTTTTAGTATGGTACTTTGAGAAGTTATGATTAATTCATAATCAGCACCAATTTTCACAGGACAATTGTTAGGTTGGTGACCAATCGGGAAATCAAAGCAAACAGGATATTGGTATTTCTGTATGTGGAATGAAATGATTTCGTGAACATTTTTTCCAAAAGGGATGATGGTATCTTTTAAATCTGTAAATCCACCAAGGATGAGACCACTGATATTGGCAAGCATTCCCGCTCTATCTAATTGCACAAAAAGTCTATCAATATTGTACAAGTATTCTCCAATATCTTCCAAAAAGAGAATCTTACCAACTGTATCATAACAGCTATTTGTACCAATTAAATGGTTGATAATAGTGAGATTGCCACCAACTAATTTTCCTTTGGCTACTCCTACCCTATTCAATGGATGAAAAGGAACTTTGTAGGCGAGCTTTTCTCCTTCTATTATTTTTTTAATGCTATCAATGGAAGTATTATCCATCTTCTCTAGTTCAAAAGCTGCTGCCATTGGGGCATGTAAACCAGCAATACCAAATTGTTGATATAAGTGAGCAAGTAAAACCGTAAAATCGCTATATCCAATGATCCATTTAGGGGTTTTAAGAAACTGCGTAAAATCAATTGCATCGATAATTCGGCTTAATCCATATCCACCTCTTGCACAAAGTATAGCTTTCACTTCTTTGTCGTCAAGCATTTGTTGAATATCTGCCAAGCGTTCGGCATCAGTGCCTGAAAAGTAGTTGTTTTGATTGCCTACAGTTTTCCCAATTTTAACTTTATATCCCCAATCTATTAATTGTTTGATACAAGCATCAGTCTTTTCTTTAGGCATAAAACCCGATGGACAAACAATACCAATTGTATCTCCTTGATGAAGAAAAGGAGGTGAAATAGTAGAAATAGAACTAATAGGAAGCATTCAATTTGCTATTTTTTCTGCCATAAAAAATGTAAATAACCAACCCAATAGCCATCCATATAAAAAACCATAACCAACTTATAGCAGGAATCTCAGTTAAGAGATATAAACAACACAAAGCGCCTATAATAGGGATTAAGGAATAATTCCGTAAAAAAGCAAGGATAGATACAGTAATCATTATGAAAGTGAAAAGCAAAAACAATACTTCTTGATAACCTTCATTTTGAATCTTTAAGAAAGCACCCAATATTCGAGATTGCATTGCCCAAAGAAAAACAATTGTAATAATCGGCATTAACCATTTACCATTGATATATGGTAGTTTGAAAGTGCTTTTAGTGTTGTTAATCATTTTTGGTAAAACCAATACACCAAAACAAACAAGTACAAAAGCGAATAATGTTCCAATACTAGTTAAATCTGTCATTAAACTGCTTGGTAAAAACAAGGAAGGAATGCCCACTAAAAGTCCAGTTATAATTGTTGCAAAACTTGGAGTTTGGTATTTTGGATGCACATGTGAAAACTTTTTGGGAAGCAATCCATCTCTACTCATACTCATCCAAATTCTAGGTTGCCCCAATTGGAAAACCAATAATACGCTCGTAGTAGCAATTACAGCACTAACAGATATGATAAACCCAATTTTTGGAAGATGAATTTTATCAAATACATAAGCAAGTGGGTCGTTTACATTTAATTCAGAATAATTTACCATTCCTGTAAGTACCAATGCAATTAAAATATAAAGTACAGTACAAACAATTAAAGAGTAAATCATTCCTTTTGGTAAATCTTTTTGAGGATTTTTACATTCCTCAGCCGTAGTAGAAATGGCATCAAACCCAATATAAGCATAAAAAACAGCAGAAACTCCAGCAAGCACACCTCCAAACCCATGAGGCATAAATGGATGCCAATTGTTTGTATCTACATAAAAGCTACCGATTATAATAATTAAAACAATTACAATTATTTTAAATATCACCATCAGATTGGTAGTTTTCTTACTTTCTTTTATTCCTATATAAGCTAAAACTGTAATAAGAAAAACAATAAAAAGGGCTGGTAGATTGATTAAAAAGTGATGCCCAAATAAGACTGGAGTTTGTTCCCATATTTTTAAAGCAGATTGCATATTTTCAGTTAGTGGTTTGTGAAGCAGAATTGCATTATTTGCTTCATCTACTACTGCCCCTACAGAAAAAGGGTCGTTGGCAAGCCAATCTGGCAAGTGAATTCCAATATCATGCAACAATCTATTGAAATAGCCACTCCAACTAATAGCTACTACAATATTTCCTATAGCATATTCAAGAATCAATGCCCAACCAATTATCCAAGCAACAATTTCACCAAAACTTACATAGGCATAAGTGTATGCACTACCAGCAATTGGTACTCTACTAGCAAACTCTGCATAACAAAGAGCACTAAAGCCACATGTAACAGCTGTGATAATAAATAGTATAGAAATTCCTGGACCACCATTGTAAGCTGCAGTGCCAATTGTAGAAAAAATACCAGCACCTATTACAGCTGCAATACCCATAAAAGTCAGGTCTTTTACACCCAATACTTTGTTTAAACTACTACCATGACCATCGCTAAAACCTGCATCAGAATCAGCAATAATTTTTTCAATTGTTTTTTTCCTAAAGAGTACGCCCATATCTACTTTTTTTGAAATAAAATCCAGATTTATGTTTTACTGCGGAAATATAGGGCGTAATTTCTTTACACCACCTAATTTTAGGTAGATTTTATTTTCATAAAAATTTTCAGTAGGTGTTTTATTGACTACTAAAACTTCATTTTATAGATATTGAGCCTTTAAATGTTAGAATAATTATTGTCAGCTTTGGTTAAATGCACTTATATCTTAGTCTTTATGTAATATTAATTGTTCTTTATAATCTCTTATAAATTGGTCAAAAGGAATGGTAACTTTTTCTGTTATTTTTTCAAATAAATGTTGAGATCCATCATAAGATTTGAATCTTCCAAAAAAATAAAGTCTAATATTTCTCAGTATTTCCTTCCTTAAATATCCTTCCCTACGCTTAGAAAAATAGAAACCAATTATTCCTAGTGGTTTGTATTTGATTTTTATACCAAGTACAAAACTAAACTTAGATGCTATTTCCTTTAAGTCAAGCTTAACTGCATTGTTAATTTCATATACTCTTTTATGATGTTTTCTGCTATTACAAAGCACATTGGCAGCTATTGCAGCTATATCTCTTTCATCAATAAAGGCAAACTTTGTAGTGCTTGAAGGAAGTACAATTTTTCTTTTTTCTAGTAAATCGGTTTTAATTATTCTGTTTTTCAGAAAATCTTGCATCAAAAAATCAGAATGAATAAAGGTGTAGTTTAATCCAATTGCCTTAATCAACTTTTCAATTTCTTCAAAAGATATAAAATCGGTTTTATCGTATTCCTCAATAGATACCAAAACAATATGCCTAACTCTAGCTTTTCTTGCTTCATTTAAAAAGCTCAACAAATTGTCTTTTATAATTTCTGAAGAAAATTTTGGTCTTGATAAGTAAACACTATTAATTCCTTCCAGTGCAGAAGAAAAGGTGCTTATATCTAATAAATCAAACTTTACATGTTTTGAAGATAATTGAATAATAGGTTCCTTAAACGATGTTATTTCTTTAGAGCCACAAAAGAGTGTAAGTTTTTCTTTTGCTTCTAAAATTTCGTCAAATGATTTCAAAATTTGAATTGATAAATCATCTTCAATATTAGTAATTAATACTTTTTTCTGCATGGCACAATCCTTAGAAAGTAATTCTTATAATCTAAACATCGAGAGTATAACTCGAAAAGCAATCGTATAATAAGTAACACAACAATTACGAAATAGCCTTAAGAAAGGTTTCGAAAGCTTCAAAAATATATATTTCCACTGTTTGTATAAATATTTTTTTTAATATGCACAAAGTTTAAATAAAAAAAAAGCGCCTTAGATTTTTCAAAATCTAAGGCGCAGTTAATATTTTAACATGATTTTATTTTTTCATGTACATTACTTCTTTCACCAATTTTACAGTTCTAGCAACATCTGGAATTGCTAAAGCAGTTAAATTAGGAGCATAGTGCATTGGTGCATCAGCACTACAAATTCTACGAATAGGAGCATCTAAATAATCAAATCCCTCCTTTTGTATTCTATACGTTATTTCAGAACTAATAGATGCAAATGGCCATTGTTCTTCTACTATTACAAGACGATTTGTCTTCTTTACACTTTCCAAGATTGTTTGCCAATCTAAAGGTCTAATGGTTCTTAAATCAATTACTTCTGCGCTAATTCCTTCTTTTTCTAATTCTTCAGCAGCACCTAATGCAACTTTCATCATTTTATTGAAAGAAACGATAGTAACATCTCTACCTTGTCTTTTTACATCTGCTTTGCCAATTGGAATGTAATATTCTTCTTCAGGCACATCGCATTTATCGCCATACATTACCTCGCTTTCAAAGAAAATAACTGGATCTTCTTCATAACGAATTGCTTGTTTTAATAATCCTTTTGCATCATAACCATTGGAAGGTGAAACCACTTTAATACCTGGAATATTTGCATAAAGACTATCAAAAGCAGTAGAATGTTGTGCACCTAATTGTCCTGCACTTCCGTTTGGTCCACGAAAAACAATTGGACATCCTATTTGTCCACCACTCATTGCCAACATTTTAGAAGCGGTATTTAATATTTGGTCTAGTGGAAGTACCGCAAAATTCCAAGTCATAAACTCAACAACGGGTCTTAATCCATTTTGAGCAGCACCTACTGCAATTGCAGTAAAACCTAACTCAGCAATTGGGGTATCTATTACTCTTTTTGCACCAAACTCAGCAAGCATACCTTGGCTTACTTTATAAGCACCATTGTATTCTGCAACTTCTTCACCCATCAAAAAGACTTTCTCGTCTCTTCTCATTTCCTCTGACATCGCTTCACGCAGTGCTTCTCTAAAAGCTATTGAACGCATATATTCTGTTTTGCGGACAAAAATATAGGATTATATATATAAAAAGTCATTAAAGGAAAGTAATAAGTTATTTAAATTTATCTTACTAAAATACAGATACACTTTCTTGAATTTTCTTCAACAAATCACTTAGAAGAATTTTATTACATTATGAAGAATATGTTTCCTACTTTCGCCCTCTGTTTTTTGAATCAATGGGGCTGTATTGGTTTCGACAGCAAAGTTCTTTGTAGGTATAAGCATGCAGTGCGTTGGATAATTAGCACTTAAATCTGAATATTCAAACTTTAAATGGCAATACTACGTATGCCATGGCTGCCTAATCAGAGATTAGCCAGTCATTAGGGCCGCAGAACAGGTTGGCTTGTTACCAAGTTCTCCCGCCGACTCAAAATAAATACAAGATGCTGTTGCAGTAGGCTGTGCCTGTAACAAAAGATTATCCAGCTAAGGTTAGAAATGGTTTGTTCTTTTCCAGTTTTTTCCCTACAATTAATAAAGAACTAAGCATGTAGAAGGCTTATGGCGGATTTGTTTGGACAGGGGTTCGAGTCCCCTCAGCTCCACAAAAAAGCCCTCGATTAATCTTACAGTTATTCGAGGGCTTTTTGTTTTAAATAAATTAGCTTTTGTAGCCATACATTTTTTCCACATCCTTTACTATCGCTTCCATTACTTTATCTGTACCATTTGGATCATAATTTTGTTTCAAACTGCTTCCAAACACAAATGCCAATGATTGCCAAACTGCTGCATTGAAACTTCCTTTGTATTCTTTAATTATTTCGTAGCAATTATCACCTGTTTCTCTATAAATAAGCTTCATTAGCACCTTGCCTTGATAAACAGATAACTGGGTAAGTTTATCAGCAAATTGCCGCTTCATTTCTTTTTCTTTGGAATGAATGATGCCTCTTCTTTTTTCTTTATCATTTACGTTGGCAAGCTTGATATTGATTTCTTTTATAGTTCTGCTAGCAGCTTTTGCATAAGGATAAGTTACATAAACAGCATTTCTTAGCCTTGTCCATTCTACCCAATATTTTTTCCATTTGGGGTTTACTTTGGTGTAAACGGTTACTGTAGGCATATACCCCATTGGAATGGTATCACCCGAAGGGCTTATATAAATACCTACTTTTATTGTATCGTAAATACCTGTTTGAGCAGAGACTACATTTCCAATAAAAAAGCTAAACCCAAGAAGAAAAATGAATGAAAGGAAGAAGCGTTTCATAGAGCTTCGTTTTATTTACCGTTAATTCAACATAAGTTTATAAGTAACCCCTTCCAAACAATTTATTCAATTATCCTACTAGCTCCTTCTCTTGCAGCCATAAGTTTCTACCAAATCCTTCATAAACATGTTTTTCGCTATGATAGGAAGAACGAACCAAAGGGCCACTTTCTACATAATCAAATCCAAGAGTGTACCCAATTTCGCGCAACTCTTTGAACTCATCTGGGTGTACATATCTTAAAACTGGAAGATGTTTTTTGGTTGGCTGCAAATATTGTCCGAGAGTAAGCACATCCACATCCACTTCTCTTAAGTGGTGCATTGTTTCTACAACCTCTTCTTTTGTTTCTCCAATTCCAAGCATCAACCCTGTTTTTGTTCTCATGCCCCCTTCTTTTAATGTTTTAAGAACTTCTAAACTTCGTCTGTATTTTGCTTGAACCCTTACTTTTCTGGTATTTAGTTCTACAGTTTCCATATTATGGCTAACCACATCTGGTGCTGCATCGATAATTCTTTGAATTTGGTCTTTAAACCCTCTAAAATCTGGAATTAAGGTTTCTAAAGTAGTAGTAGGATTTAGTGCTTTAACAGCTTTTATGGTATTGTACCATATAATAGATCCACCATCTTTCAATTCATCTCTATCTACACTTGTAATTACAGCATGTTTTACTTTCATTAAATGTATAGCTTCTGCCACTCTCTGTGGTTCATCCCAATCTACTGCATCTGGTCTTCCTGTTGCTACAGCACAAAAAGCACAACTTCTTGTACATACATTACCCAAAATCATAAAAGTGGCAGTTCCTTCACCCCAACATTCACCCATGTTTGGACAATTGCCACTCTCACATATAGTATGAAGTTTATGATTGTCAACCAAACTTCTTACATGTTTATAACTTTCGCCAATCGGCAATTTTACTCTTAGCCAATTTGGTTTCTTGATAACAGACTCTGTTTTCGTAGGAACTGAAATAACTGGTAATTCTTGCATGAACTATTCAAATAAATTATGAAAAAAAATAAAATGATTATGGCTAAACAATCTTAAGCATTACAACAACATTCATTTAACTATGGTTGTAAAAATTGTTTGCAAATATGAATATTATTATCGTCTTCTTCCAAATGCAATTTGGGCATAGGCATTAAAAAACAATTGGTGTTTATCATTTAAAGCCATAATTGCTATGTTTCTAGCATAGTAATTAATATTTATACCAACTTCTAAAGCTGAAACCACTTCACGATATCTTCCATAATCGAAACGTAATGCGGCTCTTGTATGCCATCCTGGAATAACCCTTACTTGATCCCATCCTTTACCAAAACCAGAAGAACCTAGTATATAATTAGGGTCTAAGAAACGATTTTGATCATCCTCATACTTAATATCATTTGTATAGGTTGCTGTTGTAGAATCATATACTTGTAAGAAATAAGGTTTTAACAATCCGAAGCTTATTCCTCCTCCATAAATAGCTGAAACAGCTACTCCATTGGTATTTCCTTTGCCGCCTATTAGCAATTGCCTCCCCATACCAAAATTGAAATTGTAAAAATTATTCTGCTTACCATAAACAAATGAATTTCCTACTGAGATGACACTTATACCATTGGAATAATTGGTTTCGGTTGGCTGTGGTGTTTGGCGTTGTTGACTTTGTTGTTTCTTTTCCGCAAGTTCAAGCCACCAAATATTTGTTCTTGTTATTTTTTTATACTTACCATGTTCATAAATGAATCCAAAACCATCTGTATTGAACTTTAAACCAAAAATAGATTGTTTCTGAAAAATTAAAGCACCTTCTTCTTCTTGTCTTATTAATTGATTGATGTGCTCTTTCCTTGCTTCAATTCTTTGTCTTCTTAATTGGGCTTTTGTGCTTTGAGACATGCTCAAAAAGGGGAGCAAAAAGGCGATTATTATAAATAAGTACTTCACTGACTTTATATTTGTATGATTAAATAATTGTAAAAATAGTATAATGACATCAAGTGTAATTTATAAAGGCGCATTAAGAACAGAAATGTTGCATTTACAGAGTGGTTCTATCATAGAAAACGATGCCCCAGTAGATAATTTTGGGTTAGGTGCTAAATTCAGTCCCACTGATATGGTTGCAACAGCATTGGGTAGCTGTATGCTTACAACGGTTGCTATAAAAACTAATTCGATGGGCCTAAATATTGAAGGTAGCACTGTAGAAATAACCAAAATAATGAAAACCGAACCTAGAAGAATTGGTGGCATTAAAGCATTAGTTAAAATGAAAACCGATATTGAAATCACGGCTCAACAAAAAGAAATTCTAGAAAGAGTAGGCAGAACTTGCCCTGTTGAAAGAAGCCTGCATCCCGACATGGAATTGGATATTGAATTTATTTGGGAATAACCCATTACAAATTAGATTTCTTTTCTCATCATATCTATTACATTCAACAATGAAAATGAGTTTTCATCTTTGAACCTATCTACTTTTATGGTAAAATATTTACTTGTATTCTTTATATCTTTTCCATTTTTATCATTTTGCCAAAGAATGCCTGATGAAATTTATTTTCCATCCATTCATTCTGTAAAACTATTTCAAGAAAATAACCAAGAAAGTATTCCTTTAATCAACTTAAACTCTAGCGACTTATTAGAGCTACATTTTGATGATTTGGATACAGATGTGAAAACGTATTTCTATACCTATCAATTGTGCAATGCTGATTGGCAACCTGCAGATTTGAGTAGTTTTGATTACATAAAAGGATACCAACAGCAACGGCTTAGTCAATACAGGGTTTCATCAATTACTTTAAGCAAATACGTTCATTACCAAGCAATTTTACCAGATAGAAACTGCAGACCAACCAAAAGCGGCAACTATTTATTGAAAGTATTTTTAAATGGTGATACTTCTCAACTTGCATTTACCAAAAGATTGTATGTAATAGACAGCCATGTGGGTATTTATGGAAAAATTCTTCAACCATTTAACAATGAATTGCTTCAAACGCATCAAAAGCTGCAATTTACAATTGACATTACCCAGTTAAATGCTCCAAACCCTATTCAACAACTGAAAGTGTTTGCCCTTCAAAACTATAATTGGAATGAAGCAATTAGCAATTTGCAACCTGCATTCATAAGAGGTAATCAACTGGAGTATAATGGAGAGCAAGATTGTTTGTTTGAATCGGGAAAAGAACATAGATGGGCCGATTTGAGAACTTTTAGATATGAAAGCGATAGAGTGGCAAGAATAAATAAAGACATTCAGCCAAATTTTGTGTTACTACAACCAGATGGCAATAGAACCAACACACGCTATATTTACTATAGAGATTTGAACGGATGGATGGATATTAATACCGTTGAAAATGCAAACCCTTGGTGGCAAACAGACTATGCCGATGTGGTTTTCACGTTTGTTCCTGATGGAAATAAGCAGATAATAGGAAAAGACGTTTATTTATTTGGAGAGCTAACCAATCGTCAATTAAATGAAACTAGCAAAATGCTATTCAACCCTAACAAAGGCGTTTATCAAAAAAATTTACTCTTAAAACAAGGATATTATAGCTATTCTTATAAAACCTTAGATGCCAAAAATCCAACAGCACATAGCAGTGTTGCACAAACCGAGGGCAATTATTGGGAAACAGAAAACGACTATATGGTAATGGTTTATTACCGGTCTTATAGTGGCAGGCACGATGAATTGGTTGGTCTAGTTACTGTTAACTCTCGTACAGGAAGGGCAGGATATTAAGTACTTTTTATGATGATTAATTGATTATAAATTCCGTTATTCATTTGTTTATTAAACCAAGATTATGCAATAGCAATTTTATTAAATCCTATAACTATACATAGCTAAGCATTTGAGCATGATAATATCCCATTATTATTTCTCCTTAAATAACTCCAAGAATTCATTTATTCTGTCATTACAATATTTACTAACAAATCCGTTTGTATAATTCGTGTTGATTGTACAATAGCCATTCCTTAATTTAAATGATCCTTATGTATTGTGATTTTAGAACTCATAATACTTCCATTAAAAAACAAAATCAAGATAATTAATGATGAAATTTTTCCAATTAGTATTTAGGGTTTAACTATTTTGTCATGTTGAATATTTTGTTACATCCATAATTGAGATTTTATATAAAAAAAGCTACATTTTCATAATAAATTTACACAAAATAATCTTTTAGCCAACCCCAAAAGCTTGCAACTACTACAAATTATTTCAAAAAAAAAAGAGGCTTACAAACCCCTATTTCCCAATTTGTATATTTTTATAGCTAAAATATATATAAAAAAAAGAACCTTTTCTATCGTATTTCAATACAAATAGGTGTCTATAGTATTACTACTACATTCATAATCATCATTACTTCTGTTATACAAGTAAAGTTTAACAGCGTTGTTTGCACCAATATAATATGTTAAATATTCATTAAAAAAAAACTAGAAAAAAATGAGAAGATTGTTCCTGTTTGTGAGTGTGTTGTTAGTTGTTAATTTTACTTTTGGTCTTCCAAAAGATTGTGCAGAAGGTAAAGCCTATGTTGGCGGAAATGTAATTAGTGTGAGTAGCCTCAGCGATTTTCCTTCTCCTGTGAATGGGAAAATTACTTTAGATGGTACCAAACATTATGTAGTTAGTGGAATGATTGACATTCAAGACAATTACATTGATTTAAATGGTGCTGGTTTTACTGGTACAGATCCTGGAAAAGATGGTGTGATGTCTAGAACTTCAGGTGCTGTTTTAAGAAGTAATGAAAAAAATGTGTTTTTAGTTGGTTTTTGCGTTTTACTTGCAAGTCCTAATGCAAAGGCTTATGAGTTTGTTGACAAATCAAATACTCATTTTTGCAATTTATTCCCTAGTACATCTGTTTTGGATATTCCGGGAATCAAAACACAAGGTGTTGGTTCTATTAATGGGTTTGAAGCTACTTGTATTTCTTTAAACTATTGGAATACAACAGATGGATTGAAATATGGTGGAAGAAGCTTAAAATTATCTATGTCCTTAAATTATATCAGAGAACTTGATAAAATAGGTATTGAGTTTATGCCCGATTGCGAAGTAAAAGATGTTATTATATCAGGTTGTTATTTTACATATAACGGAGCTTTAGGTGTAAAAGTAGATGATGGTGCTAAAATAGATCAAGGTCGTTTTTCATACAACTTATTTAGAGGTCCTAAAAAAGAAATTGAAGGATTCGATTCTTATACTCCTGGTTGGGAAATGAATAACAATGGTGAAACTATTCCAGATTCTAAAGCTAAAGGATTTGTTTACTTCAATGAAAATACAACTCCTACAATGATTAAAGTGGGTGAATACACTAAAATAGAAGGTGCTTCTAGTACACTTACTTTAAAAAGATTCAAAGTAGAAGGAAACAATAGATTGGTTTTTACAGGTAAAAGAAAAACCAATATCGAGGTAACAGGTATCATCTCTTCTATTTCCAATTATGCAAATGGAAGTTATTCTATAGTTATAATGAAAAATGGTAAAGAAGTGCAACTACCAAGGGCAACAGTTACTAGCGTTGCAAAAGGAAATGGCTTTGACATCCGTCTCGATACCCAGTGCGAATTAAAAAGCAATGACTACATAGAGCTTTTTGTAAAATCAAACACTGCCATGACAGATGAAAGTTTGGTAATTACAGATTTTCAAATAAAGGCATACGAACAATAGATACATTTTTCGTAAGTAAAATTCGAAATTCAGCCTCCGTATCCTGTAAATAAATTATAGAATCCCCCCAAACATTTATTGTATGCAACTTACCCACAAAGGCATTGCTTCAACTACTTTTCTAATTAGTTTTTTAATTATAATGTTGAATCAATTTGTTTCAATAGATGGCAAATTTTGGGATATTTTACTTATAGTAGTTATGCTTACTGTTGGAATAGCACATGGTTGTTTTGATATCATTCTGCAAAACAAAACAGAAACAGTTTCTAAAAGAAGATTGCATTTTTTATACAATTTTAAAATTGTATTGTATGGATTGGTTTGGTATTATCTTCCAAATCTAGCTTTCATATTCTTTCTTTTTATTTCTGCATGGCATTTTGGAGAAACAGATTTGATGGTACTAAAAGTAAAAATTAATCCTTTAAACAATATTTTATATGGGTTAGGCATTATTGGTTGGATACTAGCTGGCAATATTTCAAATTTTATGCACGTAATGAAAAATATTGGTTTATTAAGTAAAGTGTACCATCACTCGCTTGATACTCCTTCCATCATCATTATTCAATGCTGTTTGAGTTTGTGCGCTATATTAACAGTATTTATAATTAATAATGTATCCTTTACTAAAGCTATTGTCTTAATATCTTTATTAGCCCTACTTAGAATGCTTCCTTTTAATCAAGCCTTTTTAGTCTACTTCGGAATTTGGCATTCTTTCCAAACTTTAGTTTTCATTAAAGCGAGCCTAGGCAATGTTTTTGTATCTAAATTAAAAGAGGTGGTGAAATCACTTTCCATATTCTATATTTTACTAGCGTTATGTGTATTCGTTGTTATAAATGCAGTGGTAAAATTGGGTATTCAAATCACAAGTGTTGCATCTATTAGTGTTATTATCTTAATGATTATTTCTACACTTACACTACCACACTTGGTAATAATGCACAAAATGTTTGTAAAATTCAATATAAAAAGTATTAAGTATGCTTCATAACAAGCAGGTAATTATTGAATAATGATGAAGAAAAAATAATTTTAACAAATAAAAAAAAATGAAATGAAAAAATATTTTACAGGAATGAGTTGCTGTGAGCTCTTCCGCAAAAAACACAATCTGGTTGTAAGCCCAGTATTGGTTATTACGGCTATGCTGCTTTTCTCAAGCTGCATTACATCTAAGAAAATAGATTCTTGGATTGGAGAAAAATACCAATCTGCTTTGCCTATTGCAGAAATAAACAACGATTCTATCTCTATTAACCTTAGAGATACTGTAACCAATCCTACAAAGGTTTCTGTTACGAAAAAAAGGTCTAGTTTCAAACTGCCTTTACTATTTTATTGGAAATGGCATTCTAATCATTTTGTGAACGTAAATGAAAATATTGCCTTTTCTAAATTCAGTCAAAGCTTTCTTTATTATGCCAATTTAAATCCACTAAAATCCAAATTAGCTGGTAAAAAATTGGAACTAAATATTGTAGGTCTTCCGCACATCTTTACCATAGATGACGATGGATGGATGGGTATTCCGCTACTTTATTATTTTGGAGAAGAAAAATTTACCATTAAGCCTTACAAAAAGAAAATGGTTGTGCAGTATAAATTATATGAAGGAATAAAATTGAAAAAAACAGGTGTTATTAGTATTTCTAATACAGATCTTGCTTATCAACAATATTTCTTGTATTCACCTAAAAGCATGACAAACGATTACCTTACTCAATACGATGAAAATTTAAATAAAATGAGTAAAGTTTTCGTAGACAAGCTAATAGAAGAATTATTTGTTTACGGTCGTTAATCAACAAAGTTTTTTCACAGTTTTTGAATAGTTCTCACTCAATACCCCTCTCTTTTCCAGAGAGGGGTACGGGTGAGTTTCAAAGCAAAGTATCAAATATTTTTCATCTCATTCTTTTTGCCCCTCTCTTTTGGAGAAGGGGTTGGGGTGAGGTCTAATATTTTAATACTCCATTTTACAATTCTTAAAATATAATCCGTAATAATTTTTATTTAATACCTCTAAATTTTTCATTATGAGCAGCCGTATTCATTTTCTGTATGACAACAATTTTTCACACACATCTTTAAAAGGAATTTTGTTATGTACTTTGATGTTTATCTCCGTTTTCTTCTCGTTTGGACAAGGTAAAAAGCGCCCTCTTGCTTTTAGAAGAACGTATCCTGAAGCTATTCACAAGTTATCAGAGCTTAATTTGCCTAAACATGTAATGGCTGAAATAAGATCATATTCCTTAAAAGACATGGAATCAGGCGAGTGGTCTCAAGATTATCATGAAAATATCATTGAAAATGATAGAGAGTATGTAATAAAAGTAATGCTTCGCTTTTTCAATGGCAGCATTGTGGGCTTCATTAAAAAAGTTCCTTTAGATAACAAAGAAAATGGCGAATATTTCCAATCTGAAGTAAGCATTCCTATGAATTGGTGCGCAAAAGACAGCTTAAAGCAAGAACATTGCATTACTACTAGCGAAGATTTAGCAATACTTGATAAAGTATCCACACGTGAAGATTTCTACCAAAAACTAGATGAAAAAGAACTCTTAGAAAAAGTAGTAAACAATAATACTGCTTTACTTGCAATGTTAGAATCAAAAAAAGGACGTAAAAGATTAAGAGGGCGCGAGTTAACTGATAGTGTAAACAGAGTGCTTCAAAATCTTACTGGTAGCGATAGCGATTATTTCGCTCAAAAATTTGATGAGCTCAAGAAAGAAAGTATTGTAAAAGCCAAAAAAGTAAAATCAATTGAAATATTAGATGATAGTACTATCGATGAACTAACAGGTCTTAAACCAATAAAACTTAAGAACAGTAAAAAGCAAGAAAGCAAAAAATTACTAGCTAAAAAAAGTGATAAAAAACAATTAAATACCATTGATAAAAATGATAAAATAGCCAAAGCTGGTATTCCGGAAAAAGTTTCAAAAGCCAGCAAAAGCGATAAAACAGCTAAAGTAGAGAAGAAAGGTAAGAAAGATAAGAAAGCAAAAAATCTTCCTATTGATAAAGATGAAACAGAAGAAAGCGTTGCCGATAATACCAATCCATTTGCACCAGCTACTTCTAGTAATACCGATAAAAAAGATAGCACCGTTGTAGCACAAAAAAATATTATGGATAGTTCAAAAAATTAAGATAAACATTTTAGTTAAAATGTAGCAACTAAAAATAATATTCACGTAAGCCTTTTAAGAAAAGGCTTACGTCTTTTTGTTTAACTAATCTTTCATATTTTGGCTAATAATTATAACGAATTACATCCAGATAATTAAAAAACACAATTAAAGATATTTTTTTACAAAAAAATATATGAATTATGCAAAAAACAATTATTTTGCAACCTTAAAATAATATGTTATGGCAAAAAGTAAAGCAACTACTACTAAAGCTAGTACAACCCCAAAAAGAATTTATGGCGCATCAGATGTGGTGATGCTTATGGTATTGGAAATCATCTTAGAAAATGCAAAAGACAATCAAGCAGAACTATTAAAGGAAAACGATAATTGGACAGCCGCATTTTTTGATGCTCAATTGGCAAAAATAAAGGCTGCATATAAAGACATTCTTGGTATTGACCCTAAGAAAAATTTAAGAAAAGCAACTGATTTAGTGAATGATGCAATAAAAACAACCTTGCCATTATTGTCTACATTTACTGTAAATCTTGAATCTGCCATTATAGATGACGATCGCAGAGAAGAGATTTTAACACAACTAGGTTTTGGACTTTATTATAAAAAAGCACAGAGAAAAAACTTGCCAAGTTTTGTGAGTCTATTATATCAATACAAAGAAAATATGACACTAGACCTCACAACTGAGGTTACTTTTAACAAAAATGTAAAACCTGAATTAATAAAGAGTATTACTGATGCAGCTGATATTTTAAAAAATGATAATATAGATAAAAACGCACTCAAAACAAGTACTAAAACCGTAACTGAAGTTGGTGTGAAACAATTAAATAACTTATACACCGTGAATGTGAAGCGCTTTGCTAAACAAGTTCAAAACTATTATAAAAAGAATGACGATAATGTGAAAGCAGAAATGTTTACATACACAAAATTGAAAAAAACAGTAGCTGCTCCATCAAATCCTAGAAAAGCAACTAAGCCTACTACTACCCCGCCTCCATCTATTTAGTCTAGTAATAGTTATTTCAACTTTTATTCTAAGCGGAAAACTATTCTAACCAAGCATCGTGGTACTTATTAGGCTTTATTGCTGGTATTTAAAATTATACATTTTTGTATAGAAATCTATTTATACAATTTAGTAGCCATTTTGTATGAGTTAGCAGAAGTTTTGAACGTGTTAGAAGCGCTTTTGCACGTGTTAGCAGCCACTTTGCATAAGTTAGTAGAATCTTTTGATTATTTAGCAGAACTTTTGCATTTGTTAGCAGATCTTTAGTACGAATTAGCAGAGCTTTTGCATTTGTTAGTAGAATATTTTGATTATTTAGCAGAACTTTTGCATTTGTTAGCAGAGCTTTTGCATTTGTTAGCAGAGCATTTGTATTAGTTAGCAGAACTTTTGCACGAGTTAGCAGAACTTTTAACATGTTAGCAATAATTTAGTACAATATAGCAATAAAATAATCATTGAATAACAGCCAAATACAAGGGTGAATAGTATTTTTTGTCAATTTCAATGTAATACTACAATCGTTATAATCAATTGTAAATAATATTGTAATTGTTTATATTTTCAATGAAACATATTAATTATATTGGAGAAGTAACAGATAAGAGAATTTAATTTTAAGTTACCCCTTGGCTTATCCCCTTTTTGGGGATTTAACATCCTATTGAGAGAGAGAAATTTTTAACTATCCTAATTTATGTTCAATATTAATAAAGAAGAAACACTCACCCCATCAGACCTCCTATCTGCATTTACCACTTCTATCGAAAATTTACCTTTTGCCTACATATTAAAAACATACAATGGCAATGTAATAGAAGCTAATGCTGCTGCAAGAAATTTATTTGGTTATACAATTGATGAATTTAGGCAGCTTAAAAAAGAAAATTTTTTATATTTCGATGAAGTGTCATACACAACTTTCATGTCAGATAGAGATGCTTTTAAAGAATCTAGTATAAAAATTTGGGGAATAGCAAAAGACAAAAAAAAGTTTTCAATCCTATTGTCTTCTTATAATATTACACTAAACCACAAAAAGTTGGTTTGCTTAGTAATTACAGATATTGTAAACGAACAAAAAGAAAAAAAACTAACTCGTTCCATTGAAGTATTAGAAGAAACCAATCGTAAAGTGGTTGTGGGAAACTACGAAATAGATATAGTTACGGGAAAAATTATTTTATCATCTGTTTTAAAAGATATTTACGATATACCAAAAAGTGAAGATTACGAGCCCGATTTCGATAGAGGATTGTTACACTACAAAGAAGGAATACCAAGAGATACAATGCGCACCTTGTTTAAGAAAGCAATTAATGAAGGCATTCCATTCGATACCGAAGTTGAAATAGTAACTACCAATGGAATTGAAAAATGGGTTCGCATTACTGGCAATGTAGAATTTAACAATGGTATATGCACTAGATTGTTTGGTATTACACAAGATATAACCAAACAAAAAAACATTCAAAACGAACTCATTAGAGAAAAAAAGCTATTAAGGACTTTAATTGACGACTTGCCAGTTGCCATTTTTATAAAGGATGCGCAAGCAAGAAAACTCATATCCAATAAAAAAGATGTAGAGTTAATGGGGCTTGAAACAGAGGAACAAGCCATAGGCAAAACCGATGTAGAAATATATCAAAGTAATTTATCACGTTTAAGTTATTCTAGAGATAAAGAAGTAATAAGTACTGGTAAACACTTTGTCAACACATTAGAACATTTTTTCGATAAAAATGGCAATGAATTGTATTTGCACACTTCAAAATACCCAAGCAAAAATGAGTATGGCGAAATAAACGGCTTAGTAGGTATTGCTATTGATGTAACAGAACAAAAATTAGTAGAACAAAGGTTAAACCTGGTCGACTTTAGTTTTAAAAAAGCAAGTACCGCCATTTTCTTATCTAAACCAGATGCTTCTTTTTATGATTTTAATGAGGCAGCCCACAATATGCTCGGATACACAAAAGAAGAATTTTCAAATTTAAAAGTAGAAGATATTGATATTTATTACAACAAAGAAGTGTGGCCAGATCATTGGAAAGCTTTAAAAAAAGAGCGTTCACTAAACTTTGATAGTGTTTTAAAAAAGAAAGATGGAACGCTGATAAGTGTGGTAATAAATACCAATTTTATACAACTAAACGGTATAGAATTAAATTTTGCATTTATATCAGATGTTACACAGCAAAAACAAAAAGAACAAAGACTAAACTTGGTAAACTTTTGCTTCAAACAAGCCAACGTTTCCATATTTCTTGTAAAATCAGATGCCTCTTTTTATGACTTTAATGATACTGCTCACAAATCATTAGGATATACAAGAAATGAATTTATACACATAAATGTTTGCAATTTAAATTATAACCTCTCCATTTCTAAATGGGACACACATTGGCAAGAATTAAAAGAAAAAAAAACATTACAAATTACTACTACTCATTTAAAGAAAGATGGGGCTCATATTGATGTAGAAATAAATGCTAACTACATAGTTCACAATGGCGTAGAATTAAACTGTAGTTTTATAACAGATATTACCGAAAAAAATAAAATAGCTAGAGAGCTACAAAGAAGCAATGAGCGATACGAGCAAGCAATGATAGCCACTTCCGATGCTATTTGGGAAGTAGATTTAATGAAAAATGAATTGTATTTATCCTCAAATTTTAAATTGTTATTTGGGTATGATACGGTAGGGCTTCATGATAATGATTTGAATCTTTGGGGTAAACACGTACATCCAGATGATTTTCCAAAAGTAATTGCCATTACAGAAAGCATTCTTTCAACACTTCAAACCACTTATACTACAGAGTATCGCTACCAAAAAGCCAATGGAGAATATGTTTATATAGTAGATAAAGTACTAATTGTAAGAGACCAAGCAGGTAAAGCCATACGTTTAGTAGGCGCCATGCAAGATGTTACGAAGAAAGAAGCAGAAGAAGAAAGATTAAGATTATTAGAAACTGTAGTAACCAATTCGCGAGATGCAATAGTAATCACTAGCACAAAGCCCATTGACAATGCAGATTTACCAATCATTTATGCCAATCAAGCTTTTACCGATATATCTGGCTTTACTCAAGAAGATTTAGTTAATAAAACTCCACGCATTTCTCAAGGTGCTCTCACAGACAAAAAAGAATTAGAAAAAATTCGTTATGCCATCAATAACTGGCAGCCTTGTCAAATAGAAACAATCAATTATAAAAAAAATGGAGAACCGTATTGGGTAAATATCTCAATAGTTCCTGTTGCTAACGAATCAGGATGGTTTACACATTGGGTATCCATTCAAAGAGATATTACAGCAAGAAAACAAGCAGAAGAAGCTTTTAGAGAAATTTATTCTTTAAATAAAAACATTTTAGATAGTGCAGAATTTTCAATTATTTCTTGTGATTATAATGGGTTGATAATGACTTTCAATCCTTGCGCAGAGCGTTTACTGGGCTTTACTGCTGATGAAATGATAGGAAAGCGTACACCAGAAATTTTTCACGATAAAGATGAGGTTATTAACGAAGCTAAAAAACTATCTGAAGAGTTAGGAACAGTAATAAATTCAGGTTTCGATGTTTTTGTTGCCGAAGCCAAATTAGGATTGGTTACTGAAAAAGAATGGACTTATATCAATAAGAATGGAGACCGTTTCCCAGTATCACTATCTATCTCTGCTTTGCACAATGAGTTGGGTGATATCACAGGGTTTCTCGGCATTGCCAAAGACATTACTAAAGAAAAAGCAATGAAAAACGAGCTAGCAAGAAGCTATGCTGCTTTAGAAGATATCATTCACGAACTAGTACAACAGAAATATGCGCTAGACCAACATTCTATCGTAAGCATTACAGATACAAAAGGAATTATTATATATGCAAATGACAATTTTTGTAATATCAGTAAATATGCAGATGATGAATTAGTAGGTAGCACACACAGTATTACTAGGTCTGGTATTCATAGTGATGATTTCTTTATACAAATGATAACCACAATATCTAAAGGCGAAGTTTGGAAAGAAGAAGTTTGTAATCAAGCAAAAGATGGGTCACTCTATTGGACTGATACCACTATAGTACCCTATTTAGATGCAAAAACAAACAAGCCAATAAGGTATATTTCAATAGAATCGAATATTACTGAACGCAAAAAAGTGGAACAAGAAAAACAACAAATGCTAGATGAATTATCGCATTCCAATCTAGAGTTAAAACAGTTTACATACATTACTTCTCACAATTTGCGCGCCCCCCTCACCAATCTTATTTCTATTTGCAAACTCTTAAAAACAGATAAAATAGAAGATACTTTTACGTTAAAATTAATAGATGGCTTTAAAAAATCTACAACACATCTCAATGAAACGTTGAATGATTTAATTAATATTTTAATAATCAAAGAAAAAAGAAACTTACCTGTTTCAGCACTCAACATAAATGATATGTTAAATCGTGTTTCAGAATCTATCAATGCGATTATTGTAAACAAGGGAGCCATTATAGAATCCAACTTCCAATTAGCACCAATTGTAAACTTCAATAATGCCTATTTAGAAAGCATTTTCTTAAATCTCATCACCAATTCTATTAAATATGCCCATCCCGATAGAAACCCAATAATAAAAATTAGTACATCAGAAGGAAAAGATGGCTCAGTGGTTTTATTTTTTTCCGACAATGGTTTGGGCATGAACATGGTAAAAGTGAAAGACAAAATATTTGGATTGTATCAGCGTTTTCATACAAACGATGATAGCAAAGGAATTGGCTTATACCTCATTCATTCTCAAATTACCGCACTAGGTGGCAAAATAGAAGTAGAAAGCGAAGAGAATGTTGGTACTACTTTTACTATTACGTTTAAATAAATCATTGAATGTATGGTTCCTCCAATTTTTAGCTAACTAGCATTCTGGGTTCGTAAAAATATCTTTTTAATAATCTGGGTATTATCTACTCCCAGTTACTTATTTTTGAAAAATACTATTGGTAAATGAAGGGAATTGATGCGATAATAATGATTTTAAAACCCTACTCCATTATCCTATTATGTTGTAGCTTTTTAATAAGTTGCCACGCTCCTCTTCATTCATCAAAAGTTATTCAATTAAAAAAAAAGAAAACAGCAACCGAAAATTTACACATAAATAAAGAAGTAAGTGAAGCCAATAAAATAGTATTTCTCACTTTTGCCATTACAGAAACAGATAGTACTACAGGCGATTGCGAAATAAAATGGGTCAATACATCTTATAAAGATGGCACATTGAAAAAAACAATACTTGAAACTATCGAAAACCCACAACCGAGCAACATTTATTATCAATTACTTGAAAATAACTCCCCTTCCAATAATCTTTATAACGAAATACCCAACCCTTTAATGATGGTGTATGAATATCCCGCAGATGCAAATGGTTTTGGTAAAACAACTGTAAAAAACAAAAGCGGCACTTTGATTATTCGCTTTCAACTAACGCCCAATCTTGCCCATTTTTATTTTTATAAATCAACTTTAGGCTCTAATACTTTAAAAAAAATATACCATGCAGTATTGTAGGAAACCTACCCAATCAATCATAAAAAAAGGTTTGTTAGCTTCTACTTTAATTTTTACAATTGGGCAATTGCAAGCACAAGTTTTTCCGGTAGATACGCTTATGCGCAATGGAAATAGAGCCAATAGAGTAAACATTGCTTACCTAAGCGATGGATACCAATCTACCGAACTCACCAAGTTTGTAACCAATGTAGGTACTATTAATACGGCACTTTTTTCACAATCTCCTTTTAAAGAATACCGCAACTTTTTCAATTCTTTTATTATTAAAGTACCTTCTACACAATCCGGAGCTATTCACCCACGTACAGCATCAGATGAAGCATCATCAAATGGTCAGCCTATTGCCAATCCTACCAATTATTTTACCAGCACTTTCGATTATGCAGGCATCCATAGACTAATAGTTGCCACTAACTATACAAAAGTGATGAACGTTTTAAGTAGCAATTTACCTGATTACGATCAAGCATTTGTGATAGTAAATTCAACCTATTACGGAGGTTCAGGTGGTGCTTTTGCTACACTTACTACTGATGCAAACTCATCTGAAGTAGCTATTCATGAAGTGGGACACTCATTTGCGGGATTGGCTGATGAATATTGGGCAGGTGCTAATTATGCTGCTGAAAAGCCCAACCTTACCCAAAACAAAAACAAAGGCACCAATCGCTGGAAAAGCTGGTTGGGTATAAGGAATATTGGCATGTATAATCATGTAGAAGATACTACTTGGGTAAGGCCACATCAAAATTGCAAGATGCGCTATTTGAACTTTCCTTTTTGTGCTGTTTGCTCACAAAATTTTATTGATAAAATACACTCGTTGGTGAATATGATTGATACCTATACTCCCAACAAAACATCCTTCACACTTACAGATACTTTGCCTGTTGCTTTATCTATTACCAATATTGCAATTGTACCTAATACAGTACATATTTATTGGTATTTAAACAATGCAACTACCCCTTTTGCTAAAGACAAAGCGAGTGTGAATATCCCTTTTAAGACATTCATTGCAGGTAACAATACTGTAAGAGTAGATGTGGTGGATAGTACCAATTTATCTAAATCCTACTTGCCTGCACTTGGCTATGTGAATGCCAAAACTTGGACAATCAATAAACCTGTTGGGCTGCCAATAAACTTAAAATATTTTAGTGGAACACTTATTAATACCAAGGCAACAATTAGTTGGGAAGTCGCTAATCAAAATGAGATAAAAAGTTTTCAGTTGGAAAAAAGTGTTAATGGAGATAAATTTTTACCAATAACAACTTTGAATGTGGAAGAAAACAAAACCCAATACCAATATGATGATGTACGTTTCTTAAGTTCAGCTTATTATCGTTTGAGGATTATTGAAAAAACAGGTTTATCTAATTATAGCAATAACATTTTCCTTAAAAACTCATTAGAGAAATTTGATTACAAGGTTTTCCAAAACGCTAGTGAACATTTGTATCATTTATCTATTGCATTAGCAGAAGCCCAAAAAGTAGTTTCTAACATAACTGACTTATCTGGCAAAAGGATATTGCACAAAGATTTTGGCACAATTGCTACAAAACTTGATTATGATTTTAATCTACCATCAATAGCTAATGGCATCTATTTTCTACAATTAATTATTGGCGAGAAAAACTTCACTGTAAAGCTTGTTGCTAACTAATCTAAAACCAAATAAATAGAATAAATGATACAATTTGCTTACACGATTCTTTATGTAAAAGATGTTGTTGAAACCATCCGCTTTTATGAGAATGCGTTTGGTTTCAAACAGAAATTTATTACATCTGATAATTCTTATGGAGAAATTATTTCGGGAGAAACAACTTTGTCTTTTGCTACTTTAGAATTAGCCAATTCTAATTTAAAGGATGGCTTTATTGAAAGTGATTTGAACAAAAAACCATTTGGAATTGAAATTGGTTTTACCACAACCGATGTGGAAACTACCTTAAAAAAAGCTGTAGAAGCTGGAGCAATAATTTATTCCGAACCCAAAACAAAACCTTGGGGGCAAGTAATAGCATACGTAAGGGATATTAATGGTTTTTTGATTGAGATTTGTACACCAATGGGTTTAGGATATTTTTTTCACCACATAGGCACATAGCCACATAGATAATCAACTAGTTGGTTTTCAATTTAGTCATCCAAAAAAATTAAGTCCCTCAAATTCACCTTGCATTAAGCACGTTTTGTTATTTTTACAAAATGGCAAGTAAAGAATCAATCATTATTGGGCGTCAACCCTTAGTAGAAGCATTGCAAAGTGGACGTGCAATAGATAAAATCCTCCTTCAAAAAAATGCAAGTGGTGAAGTGGTTTCGCATATAAGGGCATTATCAAAAGAGTTTGATATTCCTGTTCAAATGGTTCCTATTGAAAAGTTGAACTATTTAACCAAAGCCAATCACCAAGGTGTAATTGCATTAGCAGCACTTGTAGCATACAAAGATTTAGATACTATTATAGATGAAGTTTTGGAATCTGATCAAGTGCCTTTGTTTGTTATGTTAGATGGTATAACAGATGTAAGAAATATTGGTGCAATTGCAAGAAGTGCTTATTGCTGCGGAGCACAAGCCATTATTATTCCAGATAAAGGAGTGGGTGCGTTGAATGAAGAAGCCATGAAAAGCAGTGCGGGAGCATTAGAATTGGTAAATGTTGTTAGGGTAAATAGCTTAATAAAAGCTGTAGATACTTTGCACATGAAAGGCATTCAGGTATTTACTAGTGAGATGCGTGCAGAGAAAAAAATTTATGAACTTCCCCTTTCCGAAGCCTGCTGTGTAATAATGGGCAATGAAGAAAAAGGAGTTCAGCCTTATTTAGCAAAAGCAGCAGATGCTTTTTTCTCAATACCTATGGCTACTAAATTCGATTCATTCAATGTGTCGGTAGCAGCAGGCATTATATTGTATGAAGCATTAAAACAGAGATTGGGTTAATACTTTATCAAGGACTAATAAATCATTATGCAGTTTTTTACCAATATTAATTTAAAAGCATTACCAAGCCCAATAACGTATCATCACAAAATACTATTGATAGGTTCCTGCTTTACTGAGCATATTGGCAATTATTTGAGTGATGTAAAATTTAGAACGTTACAAAATCCCAATGGTATTCTTTTCGATCCTATTAGTGTAAGCAATAGCATATTGAGTTACATAGAAAACAAGCAATACCAAGCAACAGATTTGTTTTATCATAATGAAGTATGGCATAGTTGGCAGCACCATAGCAGGTTTTCTGGCCTTCAACAAGAAGATGTGTTGGCTCAAATAAACAAATCGCAATCAGATGCACATATTTTTCTCAAAGAAGCAGATTGGGTTATGATTACTTTAGGTTCTTCTTTTGTTTACAAATTAATTGAAAGCGAAGAACCGGTGGCTAACTGTCACAAAATGCCCGCCCAAACATTTAAAAAGCATTTGAGTACAATATCTGAAACTGAAGATGCTCTGAGAAATGCGATATCCCAATTAATGCAATTCAATCCTGAATTAAAGATTATGCTAACCATCAGCCCAGTAAGGCATTTGAGAGATGGTGTAATTGATAACAATAGAAGCAAAGCAAGATTAATAGAAGTAGTTCATTCTTTGTCATCTAGTTTAGAAAATGTATTTTATTTCCCTGCTTATGAATTGGTAATTGATGTATTGAGAGACTATCGTTTTTTTGATATTGATTTAGCGCATCCCAATTATGCCGCCACACAATTTGTTTTGGAGAAATTTGCTGAAACTTGTTTTGAGTCAAATACTAGAACCTTAATGGAAGAAATAAAAAAATTGGTAATTGCAAGAAATCACAAACCATTTCACGCACAATCACAACAACATATTACATTTTTAAACACTAGTCTGCAAAAAACTATTCAGTATCAATCCAAATATCCCTTTCTCGATTTTTCAAATGAAATTAATTCGTTTACAATTAATTAACATAGATTCTTATGCAACTTTATAGCTTCTTAAGGTGTCATTAAAGATATAAATAGAGAACTTAATTTTAAAACTCCACTTTTTAAATCCCTCTTAAAAAAATTCTATTATTTATGTTACTTGATATTGTTGATAATGTCGTTTTTTTTCTATCATCCACTTATTGCCTTTCATTAGTAATTTTACTTTGTGTGTTTAAGTTGGTAGTGCTTGTTTGGTATAAGCCACATCGGTTGTCTTTTGCGAGAAAAAACTATTTTACAATCTATTTTCAAAATCCAGTTTCTGATAGAGAAATCAATAACCAGAAATGGCCATCCTTTAAGAAGATACATAATTCATTAACTATTTTAACCTACTCTTTTTTTTCACTTTGGTTGTTAATGTATTTGTTATTAAATGTGATTAAGGGGTAATATAATTTATAAATCCCTCCATGAATGATTGTTTTTATAATTTTAAATAACCATTTTCAATTATAAAAATTACTTCAAATTATTTACCAAATCCATCTGTTATTTACTAATTTACTTTACCGTTTTCCATGAAATCCTTAGTTTATTTTACTTATAAATAAATTAAATCCTAAGCTCCCTTTTTCAAAAGCTATGTTTGCAGCTTAATTTTTATTAATCAAAACGAGCTTAGCTAGTAAATATGCAATCATTTTCAAGTAAAAGTAAAATAGTAATTACCTGCCACAAATGGTTGGCTATAGCATTACAATCTGAAGTAACAGCATTGGGTTATGAGGTAGATACTGTAGGACAAACATCAGTTACTATTACCGGTACATTGAAAGATTGCATTCGATTAAACCTTCATTTGCGTTGCGGAAGCCAAGTAATGTATTCTTTAAAAACCTTCCCTTGTAATAGTCCTGATGAACTGTACAATCAGTTGGTAGATTTTCCTTGGGATGAGATAATGACACCCGATGGATATTTTTCAGTAACTAGCAATGTTTCCCATTCCACTATAAACAATGGCATGTTTGCTAACTTAAAAGTAAAAGATGCTATTGTAGATTACATGCGTAAGAAAACCAATCAGCGCCCATCAACAGGCTCTGAATTGAAAGGCGTGGTTTTTAATTTGTTTTGGAAATATGATTCTGCCGAAATATTTATTGATACTTCTGGAGAAACCCTCACCAAACATGGGTACAGAAAACAACCGGGTAAAGCGCCTATGCTAGAAGCATTGGCTGCTGCTACCATTCTCACAACTTCATGGGATAAACAATCGCCTTTCATAAACCCCATGTGTGGTTCTGGTACTTTGGCCATTGAAGCGGCATTGATAGCTTCTAATCGTTTTCCAGGTTTATTGCGAAGTGAATATGCGTTTATGCACATTAAAGGATATGAACCAGCTTTTTATAACGAGCAAAGGAAAGTGTTGGATACTTTAATTGTCTCTATTGAAAAAGTAACAATTGTTGCTTCTGATATTAGCAAACAGGCCATTGCAATAGCAAAAGCCAATGCGGAAATGGCTGGAGTGGCAGAGTATATTGATTTTCAAGTGTGCGACTTTGAAAGAACTTCCATACCTAAAGAACCAGTAGGTATTGTAATATTAAACCCTGAATATGGCGAAAGACTTGGCGATGAAGCTGAATTGGAGCCAGTGTATGCCCGTATTGGTGATTTCTTTAAGAACCAATGTCAAGGATATATGGGATATATTTTTACTGGCAATTTAAGTTTAGCCAAGAAAATAAGACTAAAGCCAAAGAAGAAAGTAGAGTTTTTTAATGCAACGATTGATTGCCGATTGTTTGAATACGAGCTGTATTCTGGAACTAAAAGAGTAGATAAATTGGGATAGATTTACTAATTGCCATTTAGTGTTAAATGAAAGTATTCCTATTTCATGTAGGCATTTTATGTGTGTGTAAAAATCACCACAATGCATCATCTGGGTTTAAATTACATTTTTATAAGAAGTTATATAGTTGAAACACAGACATATCGCTTATTTTAAAAAGCTTATCTCCTACCCTATTTGCAACTATTGGTTGCTAAAACCTTATTATATTCTTTTAATTATTCCTACTTGAATGATGGTACTATTCCAATATTTTATCATTTAAACCCTTATCTATATTGCCTTTTAGGCTCTTAAAGAAAACCTATTGCATTTACTGGGTAAATGAGGTTTGATATTGAAAAAAGAATAATAAGTTCAAGATTCCTTTGCAGTTATCTCTGCATTTTATTAAATCTAATTAGGTTTTTAATTCCATTCCCCTATTTTTGACGCTCCAAGTGCAATTGGAGAAATGATACAAAGGTCTAGGATTGGTAAACAATGTTGGCAATCCGTAACCTACAGCACCACTTGTGCTGACAACTAGATGTGCGCTATCTAGTGTCTTGAAATAAAAGGAAGCTGCTTCTAGCCCCACATAGAACAGCGTACTGAGCAACTTCCTCGAGACGACCGTTTGAATGTTTCTATTGCATGTTGATTGATGTATTGATCAAAACCATTAAAAATCAGTTGCTGTGTTCGGCAAGCCAATATAAATTGTTAGAAATTAGTCTTTAATGGCTAATAGCTGGTGGTTTATCATCTTTGGGGATTAAGTTTTTGTTAAGGATTGTGTGTGTAATTGGGTTTTGGGTTTTAGGTTTTGGGTTTTAGGTTTAGGTTTTTAGGTTTTGGTTATTTGGTTTTAGTTTAGTTCTTTGATTTTTGAATTTGGTTGATAGTGACTTTGGAGCATTTTCTTGTCACTTTGAGGCATTGCACTGACACTTTGGTTCATTGCACTGTCACTTTGGTTCATTGTACTGTCACTTTTGTTCGTTGTACTGACACTTTGGTTCATTGCACTGACACTTTGGTTCGTTGTACTGACACTTTGGTTCGTTGCACTGACACTTTGGTTCATTGTACTGCCACTTTGGTTGGTTGCACTGACACTTTGGTTCGTTGCATTTTGATTTTGAGTTTTGATAGTTATGGGATATAGAGTTTTATTTAGTAATCAATTATTTTTTTATAAACGTTAAAAAGTTTTTTATGAATGACAGACAATTGAATTATCGGACAATGACTGGTACTACGATTGGGTATTTGAATGGTACAGCAGTAAAAGTAGTTTGGACTGGAAATGCGAAAGTAACTAGCAAGTTAGCGGATGTGGTTGCTACACATGGTAGAATTGGCTCGCTGGCGGTTTTGCAAATTACATCAGGTACTGGTGCAACAGAGGTTAAGTTAGATACCTGGGATGTTGCAGCAAAACAGGCGGAACATGTGTGTAATGCTATGAAAGTTTATGCTAGTGATAAGAAAGACGCTGTTTTATGGGAGCAAGTGAATTTCACTTTTACAGATTTTAGACATGGGGATGTGGATGAATGTATTGCTCGTATGCAGTTGGTATATGATAAAGCTGCACCAATACCTATTGCATCTTTAAAAGATTTTAATGTAACTGCGGATGATATTACCACTTTGCAAGCCAATATTAATTCTTTCGTAACTGCTTCTCCAGGATATCGCATTTTGCAATCTTCCAAAAAAACGGTTACTGCACAGTTGGCAACAGAATTTACAACCTTGCGTGCTCAAATGAAAGATTTGGATGAAGTAATTGTCACTTTTAAGAAAGCGAACCCTGGTTTTGTAGCTAGCTATAAAACTGCAAGAAAAATTATCAACTTAGGAAGTTAGAAAATAAAAAGGTGTTTTTAGGGAAGTCTTCGCTTGGAGGCTGATATTAAGGAAGGCTTCGCTTGGAGCGAAGACTTCCTAATTACGCAAATAAAAAATAGAAAGTGATTGGCGAAAATGCCCATCACTTTTATACAAATTGATACTAAACAAATAAAATAAATAACAAAGAATATTAGGTTAGAATAAATAAATACAACAATGAAAAAAATGTTAGGGAGAATTGTAGGGGTTTTTGTGGGGATGATGTTAGTGGTTAGTGCAGCTAAAGCTGGTAATCCAACAATTACGGCAGGTGGGAGTACTACCTTTTGTCAAGGAGGGAATGTAACACTTACAGCGGCAGATACTTTAAAAGGCACTCTTCAATGGCAATTAAATGGTGTAGATATTGGTGGAGCAACTAACGCGACTTATCAGGTAACTCAAAGTGGTTCTTACACTGTGAAATCTATAAAGGGTCCTAAAACAGATATTTCATCTGCCTTTGTGGTTACTGTAAATCCAAAACCAAACATGACAAGTGCCACAACAACTTCCATTTGTAGTGGTACAAGTCTAGGGTTTATACTAACTTCCGACAAAACCTCAACATTTACTTGGTTTGCTGCAAGTAATGGAAATGTTTCAGGGGAATCTACAAACTCTCAAACAGGAAATATTATCAATGATAATTTAAATACCACAGCAACAGGACAAACTGTGTCTTACTCAGTTGTTCCAACTTCTAATAAAGGATGTAATGGAGACACACAGACAGTTACTGTTACTGTAAACCCTTTTGTACAATTGGGAGTCGATGCTGATAAATCTACAAATTCGTACAATGGTTTCAACGTGCCATACTTCTCAAATTGTACACCTGGAAATACTGGAGATATTTTTCTTAAAAATGCAACAACTAATTTTGGCTTAGTAAGCAATTATATTTTTAATTGGGGTGATGGAAAAACCGACAGTATCACACAATTCCCTTTACCTTTTGGTCATACATATAATGGAGGTTTCTACAATTTGAATGTAAGGCTTACAACTAAGCAAGGATGTAGTTATAATAATAGTTATGGCATTTTCGTTGGTAATAGTGCTGTAGGTGGTTGGACAATTTCATCTCAATCTAATGGATGTGCCCCTCTCAATGTTTCTTTTGATATTTCAAATGCGACATTCAATAACGTACCTGGAACACAATATTTATTTAACTACGGAGATGGCGATTCTGTATTGGTAACTCAAAATAGTTTGCAAAGCAGTGTATCTCACATTTACAAGTATACCTCTTGTGGCTCAAATCTATTAGCACTAAAGCCAAACTCCTATACTGCATCATTGACAATTATTAATCCATGTGACCCTATCATACAAACAACTTATCCAATATATATTAATTCTGCTCCAATAGCAAATATCTTGACTTCTGAGGATAGTATATGTTTGAACAAGTCAGTTAAATTTACGGATATTTCACCGACTGGGGGGCAGATAAATTTCAAAAACAACAATACTTGTGACAATTCAACTACAAGATATTGGAGCATATCCCCCTCTACTGGATATGTTGCGACTGGTAATCTAGGCTCATCTGGAGGAAAACCTACTAATTATAATTACTGGACAAACGGTGATTCGATAATTAATGTAACTTACAACACAGCAGGTGTTTATACTACTACTCTTAATATTGCTAATGGTTGCAATAAAGTGAGTACTTATACTCAAACAGTAACTGTATTTTCTCCTCCCACGGTTAACTTACCTGCTACAAGCCAAACCATTTGTTCGGGTTCAAGTAGTACCCAAGTAAATTTTTCATCCAATTTTACAGGTACTACTTATTCATGGACAGCAACAGCTACTACTAACATCTCAAATTTTACTTCCACAACGGGTACGAGCAATAATATTCCCTCACAAAATCTTATTAATAATTCATCGAGCCAAGGTTCTATTACCTACACAATTACGCCAATCAATCCAAACGCGAGTTCTTGTGAAGGAAGCCCTGTTACTTATACTATATATGTAAATCCTACGCCCGATATAAGCAATGCCCCTCTTACGCAATCTGTTTGTTCTGGGGCTTCCTCAAGTCTTGTTACGCTTACATCAAGTGTTGCAGGAGCTAGCTTTGTATGGAGCGCTACTGCTACCAATGGTGTTACCGGTTTTAATACAAGCGGCACTAATACCATTCCTGCCCAAACCATCAGTACTAATCAACTTGTACCTGGCACTGTGACATATACCATAACTCCAAAATACGGTTCTTGTGCAGGCACTCCTGTGCTATATACAACCATTGTTAACCCAGGTCCTATAGTTACCGTTTCACCGTTGTCGCAAGCAATTTGTTCGGGAAGTCCTAGTAGTGCAGTTAACCTTTCTGCGAATGTAAGCGGAGCAACTTTCACATGGTCGGCTTCAGGGAGCGGTACAGTAAGTGGGTTTTCTCCCAATAGTGGTGGAAGCACAACCACCATACCATCAGAAATAATCAATAATTCTTCTACCTCTGCTGCAGGCACAGTTACGTATAACATAACACCAACTGCTAACGGCTGTACTGGTAAAGCGGTGAACTATGTAACCACGGTTAATGTGACACCTACAAAACCAAATGTTAGCTTTAGCCCCACCACCATATGCAGTGGGAATGGCACTTTAACATTAAGCGCTTCAAGCCAGCCAACAACTGCAAGCTATTCATGGACATGTACCAATGGATATAGTAGCAGTATACAAAATCCTACTATTAGCCCAATTACAACAAATACTAGTGGCACTTATACTGTAGTTGCAACGCAAGGAAACTGCTCATCATCTAATGTATTAACAGTTTCAGTAAATCCTACTCCATCTATATCAGGAACACAAATAAACCCGAAAAATTGTACTTCACCAGATGGTTCTATAACTATAAATGGTTTATCAAATACTGAAACCTATTCAATCTATAATGGTATTGGTAATCAAATAGCTATAGCAACTAATGTTAGTAGCTATACTTTGAGTAATTTGGCTTCGGGTATTTATGATAAGATATATGTAAAATCTTCTGTGGGTTGTCAATCTGCATTTCTTTCATCAATTACTTTATCTACGCCAAGCTCTACACCAACACCCACTATCGCTCAGGCGGGACCAATTACGCTTTGTACTGGTCAACCTCAAACACTTTCAGTATCCAATCCTGATAATAATACCACTTATACTTGGAGTGGTAATGCAGTTTCAG
>Ga0209188_1000011_pt1 | contig 218343 bp, 272 predicted proteins | sample C_130625_EF_Meta_FD_187307 | JGI IMG/M metagenome (GOLD analysis project Ga0209188, IMG submission 187307) | Freshwater microbial communities from Lake Croche, Canada to study carbon cycling - C_130625_EF_MetaG (SPAdes) (version 2) | ecosystem: Environmental > Aquatic > Freshwater > Lake... | reverse complement strand
TTAAAAAAATAAAAAAAAGATTTTTTGGTTGTGTTCTGGCATCTTTGGCAACCCCAAAAACTTCAGACGAGTTGTTCCAAAGAATTATCTAACAAGAACTAACATCTAAATTTCTAACGACTTCTAACGACTTTTAACGACTTCTAACGACTTCTAACGACTTCTAACGACTTCTAACGACTTCTAACGACTTATTAGAATTAGTTTAACCTACAAATTCTTACAAAAACTTGCATGGCAAAATTTTGTAAATTGTTGTAAGGCTTTCTGAAGATTTGCGTAAGACGATAAATATAGTGGATATTTCAGAAATGATTCGCTCCGAGGCGAAAGACTTCTGAAGACATCTGAAGACATTGCAAGTAATTGTAAGATGTTAAAAGACTTTGTAAAATCCTTTGTCTGGGTAACAACGTCTTACGCAAACTTCTGGCGGCACTAGTAATAACGTCTTACGCAAAAATAGGTCAGAAAAATGTTTGACCTGTGGAATGTTTTCTATATTGTGAGAGTCGCTATGAGCCGCAAACACCACTCCAAAGAGTTTGATTCCCTTATTGATCTTGCTATCAGTAGGGGGATCAGAATAGTCCGTAAGGGTAACAAGTTCTCCTTGTTCCCTTCCGATCCAACCAAACCATTCCATCTCTTCCACAGGGGGGATTTGGGAGTCAAACCTCTTCGCCAATGGCTGAAGAACAACTAAAAGCTAGACACATGACAACACCAACACCAAGAGAAGTAAAAGTAGTAGACCTAACCGATCTAGTCCCTGCGGAATGGGATTGGTTCTGGGATATGCTAGGGAGTGCAAATCCAGATTTCTCCTATGGGGATAACAATCTGACTCTGATAGCAGGGGAGAGATTCGCTCGTTTCATTGACGATGCTTATGAGTGGTTCTCTTCTGGTATTAACGATGAGGATGGGGAGGAAATAGATACTTGCACCAAGGAGGAATGGAAAGCATTTGTCGATATGCTGTGGGATCTCAACAAAGAGCAAATCTACATCAACCTAGAACCCTAAACCTATGAAGAAAACATACAAAGTCGAAGTCACTCGCACAACCTATGATTCCATGTCTTTTGATGTGGAGGCAAACAACGAAGAGGAGGCATACGATAATGCCATTGAAATCGCTATGGAGGCACTATGGGGATCTGGCAATGCTGAATACGAGGTTGAAACCTTGGAAGAAGTAGAGGAGGACGAGGCATGAGCAGTTACCTAATGGACTTCCAGAGGACTTCCATCCCTAAAACAATAAAAACAATACTATTGACATTCTAACGCACCTAGTGCATAATATATAAATGATCTGGAGAGCTAAAAATGTAATGAAAACGGAATCCGTCTGGCACAAGCTAGACAAGGAAACCAAGTATGATCTTCTTAACCTTTCACAAAAGGAGAGGGAAGAGATTGCAACCTGTCGTGCCAAGAGACTTGACAAGAGAGCAAAGGCAAGGGGCATATCCATGAACAAGGATGGTTCTTTTGTAGGATAATTTTTCAATACAAACAAAAGGAGGTGAAATAATAATGACCAATAACACAATCGTAGTTAAAGATTTCTCGTATATCGGGGGATTCAATACTCTTCCAACTGATGTGAAGAAGGCAGTAGTCATGGAGGAGATCAATACTTCTCGGTATAGCCTTCTTGGAGCAGTCAATCAGTTTGGCAAGATGAAGCTCATGTGCCGCTATCACAATCGTCGTGACAGCCTCGGTAAGTGGACTTGTAATAGGAAGAAGAAATAAGCAACAATTCGGTTGCAAGAGCAAACCCCAATCACCTCGCTCGGTGGTTGGGGTTTTTTTTGTTTTTTACATTACTTTCAAAAACAATGTAAGAAACCAAACCAACAAAAATTCTAAACATTTGCGTTCTATCCGCCGCTGCGTAAGACGTTGTTAGTATTATATGACTACTTTCAAGGTCTTACGCAAGGTAACTGGACATCTAATAACAGCGTCTTACGCAAAAGTTGGTGAAAATTTTTGTTGCATGGGGAATGGTTTTGTATATTGTCATCTTCAACACCAACCAAACAACCCATGAAACTACTCGACACACCTAATCAAATCGAACAGATCGGAAACATCACCGAGACTTCCTCCTTCAAGATGAAGTCCTCTCGTAAAGCCTTCCAGATCCTCTCTGACCTCTACTCCGATAAGCCTCTGGCAATCGTTAGGGAGTTGGGATGCAACGCTAATGACTCAATGGTTGCCTCTGGTAAGAAGGATCAACCTTTCCATATTCACCTTCCCAACTCTCTTGAGCCTTGGATCACCATTCAAGACTTTGGAACAGGGATCTCTCACCAGAACATCTACGACATTTACTCCACCTACTTTGAGTCCACAAAGACCAACACCAACGATCAGATTGGATGCTTGGGTCTTGGGTCAAAGTCTCCCTTCTGTTATACGGACAACTTCTCTGTCACCTCTATCCATGATGGAGTCAAGAGAATCTACAATGCCTACTTTGCTCAAGATGGCAACCCTACGATTGCTCTGATGAGTCAGGAGAACACTAGCGAGTCAAACGGAGTTGCTGTCCAGATCCCTGTCAAGGAGAAAGACTTCAATGAGTTTATCAAATCAGTCCAGAAAGCATTTCGTTTCTTCGATGTCAAGCCAACTACCTCTGGTGGAGTGTGCTATTGGTCAGAGGAGAAACCTATGTTCTCTGGTGAGGATTGGATGTTCTTGGATTCCTCTACACAATGGGAGGCATTTGCAATCATGGGTGGAGTCACCTATCCTATCGACCACTACAAGGTTGCTGACAAGTATAACCAGATTGTTCGCAAGGGTGTGGTTCTCAAGTTTGCTATGGGTGAGTTGGACTTTGCTCCAAGTCGTGAGCATCTCTCCTATGACGATGCCACTATCAAGGCTATCAATGACAAGATGGAAAAAGTCTTGACAGAGATCAAACACAAGGCAAAGGATCAGATCGTATCCAAGGATAATATCCTTGACAGCATCAGGGCATTAGGAGCTTTCCAAGAGAGGTTCTCCTTCTATGGCAACCAAGCATTTGAGATGAAGGATGTCGTGTATAAAGGTTACGACATCAGTGAACCCCACAAGTTTGTCAAGGATATTCTCAAGACTTCTATTCAGTCCTTCTCTCGCTACTCATACAGGAAGCAGGTGAACACCAGCACATCCTTCAGCTTCGATAAGAAGTTTGAATGGTATTACGATGATGGAGGATGTAAGAATCCATTTGCTCGTATCAAGATGCTCATTCGTGATACAAGTGATACCTGTGCTATCTTGTTCACCCAAGAACAGAAGCAGTCCATGTTGGAGGTTGGTTTCCCCGATGTATTCAAATCTGCTTCCTCTTTGCCTTCTCCTACTGCCAAGAGGAAGCTCAAGAACGGAACAATCGTTATCAAGGCTAAAGAGGACATCACTTGCTACGAGATTGGGGCTACCTACAATGTCTCTTGGGAGTCAAGGACAATCGAACCATCATGCACAAATATCCCCAAGTATTATATTCTCAAGGGAAAGACATGGGAGTTGAATGTCAAGCTCAATAATCTTCGCCTGATCCAAGACAAGGATCGCCTTCGCACCTATTGTCAAGCATTTACTATCAATATCAATGAGGTTGTTCTTGTCACCGAGAAGGAGGCAAAGAAGCTCAAGGCAAGGGGAAGTCAAGACTTCATTGAATGGTTCAACAGGGAGCATGACCTTACTTGGGTTGACATGGAGGAGGTAGGGGTTATATCGTCTTACGCAAGGCACAGGATCAATGACATTGTTGCTCATAAAGAGTATAAAGACCTTGATGACTCCAACCTCATTAAGCAGATGCTTGTCAAGCTCAAGTCACTTGGTAATAAGTATGAGAAAGTCCAGAATGTTCTTCCCTTCTTGGATCAAAAGGTTATGGGAGATACTTTCAAGATGGCAGATAAAGCACTTGACTTCCTTCTCTCTAATCTGTTAGGTTCTTATGGAGACGATCAACAGATGTATCTTCTCCTCGCAAAGAAACTAGAAAAATAAGTATTGACAACCCAAACAAAACAAAGTAGTATCACTATATGAATAACACCAACAATGCAGTCACCATTACAGGACAGGGAAAAATCTCTGCTTGTATCAACGGGGCAATCTACACGATTGACCAAACTCACCCAAACTACACCAAAGCTCTTGATGCTGTCAAAGCACAGAATTGGGATGCTTTCCTTGATGCAGTCGATCTGTCTCGTAAGGTGAGGGACTTCGTTCTCAACACCGATGTCCAGATCCTTGATGGCATCATCGTCTATAAGGGAGAACCAGTTCACAATACTCTCACCAAGAGGGTGATCTCCTTCATGCAACAGGACTTGCCATTCAAGCCTTTGCTCAATTTCCTCTACAACTTGATGGAGAACTCCTCCTATCGTGCAGTCAATGAGTTGTATGACTTCCTTGATGTTGGAGAGTTGCCTATCACCGAGGATGGATTCTTCCTCGCCTTCAAGAATGTTCGTGCTGACTACAAGGACATTCACTCTGGATCATTTGACAACTCTGTTGGCAAGGTGTGTGAGATGCCTCGCTACAAGGTGGATGAGGACAAGGATCGCACTTGCTCTTATGGTTTGCACTTCTGCTCCATCAAGTATCTCCCTCACTTCTCTGACAGCAACGGAGGCAAGACCATGATCGTCAAGATCAATCCCAAGGATGTAGTTGCTATCCCTGCTGACTACAACAACACCAAGGGTCGCACTTGCAAGTATGAGGTGATCGCTGAATACACCGAGAATTGGAGGGAGAAGTTGGGTCGTGGAGAGAACGGATTCGACTCCGATCTCTACTCCTCCGATGGTGGAGACTACGAGGACAAGGACAACGATGAGCCAGCACTCTGCACTATCTGTGGAACTGATCTCACTAACACTTATGATGACTACGAGAAATCTCGTTGTGGGTCATGCAGGGATGTTGAAGATGCTGGTCTTTGTGATGAGCCAACCTTCAATGATTACCTTGACAAGAAGTGTGGATACACTCAAACCGAGGAGACAACTTGTTGTGGTGGATCTTGTCACTCTGATGACAACCAGTATGGCAAGAAGCCAGATGGATCTCTCTTCCACAACTTGAGGGATGCCCTTGGTAAATTCACAAAGAAGAACTAATACAATGTCAACAATAATTGATGAAGATGGAGAGCAACTTCTGACAAACACCCAGATGATTGTCAAGAAGATCAAGGAAGCAAAAAACATCCAAGGTTATACTCTCGATGAAGCAGGAAACAAAGTTTTCGATATTGAAGTCGATTACTGGAACGGAGATGCAACCTACGATGAAGGTCTACCAGACATTGTTATCGGTGGAAACAAAGCAGTCATTTTCTACGATGAGTTGGAGAATGCACTAATCACCAATGACAATCGCCTGATTGTTGGAAACCTTTATGAGTTCCTACTCTCCTAACTATGTCTTACGCATACAGGGTTCATCTTCCAAAGAGCAACCCTTGGGCGGAAGATGAGAGTTGGGTTGAATCTCTAATCACTTCAAAGGATGATTACTATTCTCCAAAAAGGGGGATCTTTGAACCAACAGATGACTTGTTCGGAAACAATGGAACAGACAATAAAAACATTCCTATTGGTTCAGAACTCCATGACATTCCAATAGAACTTTAGAACCTTCGCCCTTGTAGCTCAATGGTCAGAGCAGTCGGCTCATAACTGATTGGTTGGGGGTTCGAATCCCTCCGAGGGCAGTCAATATGCTTTCATCGTTCAACGGATAGGACTGATCTCTTCTAAAGATCAAATGTAGGTTCGATTCCTACTGAAAGCACCATTGACAATAAATTAAAAAATCTTTACAATAGACAAATGAATACTGCAAGACATATCTCTAGTCAAATGTCTCAGGAGTTCGTTGTCGAACTTAAAAATGAATACAAAGGTAAGTATAGGGTTTTTCTGGTTGGTGAACACCTTTTTGCTTTTTTTGATGCGCCTATACTCCTTCAGGTATTGAACGAGGATATTTTGGCATTGCTTAAAAATACAATTTATCCAAAGATATAAGGATACCGATGGGATCGTAGCTCAATGGTAGAGCAGTTCGCTTTTAACGAATTGGTTTCGAGTTCGAGTCTCGACGATCCCACAATTTTAACCCGTCGATTTCGACGGGTTTTTTTGTGCCTCGAAAGGTTCCCGCAGCCGCAGCCCGTAAACTGCGTAAGACGTTGTTATTTAAATATATTTTACTTTCAACGTCTTACGCAAAGGTTGGTGCAGAAAGTTCTTGGCATATTTCCAAACCAAACCAAACTACTACCAATGAAACACATCAGAGTTACACCAGAGAAAGATTCTGGTATCAAAGACAACAACAACTGCACCATCTGTGCATTGTCCACATCTGCTGGCATTCCCTATAATGAAGCTTTTGAAATAGGAAAAGCCGCAGGAAGAAAAACTGGTCGTGGATTTCATACCGAAAAATTAGCCTTGACAGCAAAGAAGCATGGTATCAGTCTTCGCAAGATGAAACACAAACCTATAACCATCCAAAAATTCCTTGAAAGATACCCAACTGGTCGCTACTTGGTTCGTCGTCGTGGTCATGCCTTTGCTATCATTGATGGCATCATATACGACCATCTGACAAATACTCCTCTCCAGAGAATTACAGATAGTTGGAAAGTCGAATCAAAAAGACTTGACACAATCAAAGCAATCGCTAGTTTCTAATACCTATGATCACACCAACCACCATCACCAACTATAATCGCACCGAAGCTGAACTGGAAGAGTTCCTTATGTTCGCAATCCTCGTTGCTGGCAAAGGAGCAGAGCAACAGGCAAGGAAGCTAGATGCTTTCCTCAAACATTGTATGCATAAGGAGAAAGGCAAACCCTTTGCTCTTATTTCTCGTCTGTCTAGCATGGGGTGGCTTGAGATCCAGATGAAGGAGTTTAAGCTAGGTCAATACAAAAGGATCGGTCATGCATTCAAGGAGATCCTCAAGTTCAAAGGTCGTTTGTCCAAGGTCACCATCGAACAACTGGAGAGCATCAAAGGTATCGGATCAAAGACTGCTCGTTTCTTTATCCTTCACTCTCGACCAGATGCCAATGTTGCTGTGCTTGATACACACATCTTGAAGTGGATGAGTGAGAAGGGATATAAGAGTATTCCTAAAGCAACTCCTCCGAAAAAGAAATACGCAGAGATTGAGAAGTTGTTCTTGCAAGAAGCAATTATTCACCAGATGACTCCTGCCGATTTGGATTTGACGATCTGGAAGTCTTACGCTACAAAGAAATCCAAAGATTGATATTGACACCAAACCCAAAAACAATCATACTATAAGTCCAATGAAAGATCCAATCACACTACTACTTCGTTTCTTCGGAAAGGAAGTCAACCCAAAGAATTCTCTCATCTTCATGCATATCATGGAGACGACTCACAGCAACTGGCACACTCGTTTGTTTAACAATAACCAGATCGGAAATTACAAATACAATCTTTACTAATAGTCAAAGATTCTTGACAAATCATTAAAAACCTATAATATAAATTTGGTGGTATCTATTGAGAGTAGTGGCTCAATAGAGTTCATAGGGAAGTCCTCCCTCTCTTAGTGGTTCAAGAGAGGGGGGCAACCTAGAAACCATCTCAACAAAAAAACAAATGCAAAAACATATTCCAACTCTTACCATCCTTTTCTTCACAGAACACAATCTTTATGGATACGAATACGATGATGTTCAAGGTCTTACGCAAACCGAGTATGGTTTCCTTTCTTTGGATTCCTGCCTTGGAAGTGCCTTCAAACACTTGAAGACTTTCCTCGTCTTACCCGAAATCGAGAACAGATAATGCTTGTCCTATTGCTGTTGTTTGTAGTAGGTTGCTATTACAACAAATACGGATCACTATGAAAGAACCCAAACCCACCAAACCAAAGAAACCCAAGAAAGTTTCTAGAGACTCAACGCATTACCTTATCCATGTGTATAGTGATAAGGAAATGCTTCAGCACTTATACTCGACAGGAGATATTCCCAAGGACAAAAAGAAAGCACTTGACTTGATGAAGGATCTCTATACAACTGATCTGATGCACAGCAGGTATTACTTCTATGAACTAGTAGAGCAATCCTTCAAATCAATCGACACCCTACCCAACAACAAATGAAAGACAATACGAGACTATCATGATAACCTTCACCAGCAAACCAGCACAAGGAAACCTTGCTAAACATTTTAGCGAGGAGAACAGATGGTTTAATGTGAACATCTCTCCGTCTGTTACATCTAATCTTAACGAGGAATGGTATCAGATTATTGACTCTAGAAAGAGTTGGAAGAACAATAACAAGTGGACTCGCATTATCAAGAGAGATATGGTGAGAATCAATTTCGCAAAGAAAAACCAAATGACTCCCTTTGATCGTGAAGTGGAGATCTTTATCAATCAAACCTACCCAATACCAACAGAATGAGAATACATAGCAGAAGAATCTCCCACGAATTTATTGATGATCCTTTGCATGAACAAAGATCTGTTCATTGGACAATCATCTTTGAAGATGGTGAACTTCCTTCCAAGGAATTGGAAAGATTTAAAAGAACCGAAGTTCACCAACATATTGGTAAGTTCGGAATCAATCATTATTTCCAAGGTAGAAGAACTATCCAGTTTCGTCCAGAGCATTGCAAAGATAAAGTCAAGAATAAAATAATCCAGATGATTACAGATTTTCTTCTTGCCAATGACCAACCTTTAATCATACCATTCAATACTCCAAAACAACCAACCCAATAACACTATGCCTAACCATTGCACCAACCTCCTTTCCTGCACTAGTGGAAAGACCATCGGATCAATCATCAAACCTTATCTTACAGATGATGGCAAGAGTATTGACTTCAACAAGATCCTCCCCATGCCAGAAGGAATCCTAAAGACTTGTTACTCATCTTCCGTTGAAGAGATCACCAAGGAAAGGACACCAGAAGAAGTAGAAGCAAGACAGAAAGCACATGATCTTTTACAAGAGCAGAATGAAAAGGATTATGGATTCAAATCTTGGTATGATTGGAGTGTTGCCAACTGGGACACCAAATGGAATGCATACTCTTGTTATACCTTGGAAGATGGTTTCAACGAGATTGATGATCTTTCAGACGTTGGATTTCAAACGGCATGGAGTCCTCCGATTAATGTCATCAGAGAACTTGCAAAGCTTACGGGTGAGTCCCTTCGTATGAGTTACTACGATGAGGGTTGGATGTTCGGAGGAGAATACTTTGTCAATGCAGATGGATCAGAGAGTGACAACTGCTATGATGATATTGATGATTGCCCAGAACATTTGAAGGAGGAGTTGGATGTCCAGTATTTCCTTGACTGCCAAGAGGAAAACGAGGATGATGAATAATGACAGAACTCCAATACAAAGATCTCACGAGGAAAGCAATGATTCGTGAATACTTTCATCTACAAACAAAAACAATAAATATAATCGATACAGCAAATGAACTCTATGAATACATTGAGAGAGTTTACGTCAACGATCCTGATCTACAGGAGTTGCTTGACAAGTTTGACAATGTTGTGGACAATACAAAGATATGACAAAACAACAAACCCAGAAGATCAAGAATCTATTGGATGCCCTCCATGAAGAAGAGAACTGGTCAAAGTATCCAATGCTTGTAGTATTGGGTTCTTTACTCATCTCCTTCTCTGTGGGTAAAGATATCAAAGCTCTCAATACAAACTAAAGTTCAAATGCAAAGTGTGTTTTAATAGAACATGGTGCGGCATTACCACAAAAAAACAAACCCAACCAATAATACACTAAATGAAAATCAAAACCAGTATCATTATGGATATAGGATACCAAGAAAAAAAAGATCTTGTCATCGAAATCTCCGAAGAATTTGATGAATATACAAACTTCAACATTAGGCATGATGATGAAAGGTTTGAACACGCACTATCAGTTCCAAATAATAAACTAAAGGAATTGGTAGAGGCAATCCAACACCACATCAAGATCCACGGATTATGACACACCCAAACCCAAATACCAAATCATATGTCCGTGGTTTCAACGATGGGTATATCCAAGGAGTAGAGAATAATCCTTACGATGGAGAAAAGAATGCCATCTCCCACATTCAATACAAGTGGGGTTATGATGCAGGAGTAGCAACTTATTGCAGGGAAAAACATCCAGAAGACGAAAATGCATAGAAGAAAAACAACATAAACTCCTAGTCGGTAGGAGTTTGCCTTACCCCTTGAATACATATTCCCTATTCAAGGGGTTTTTCTTTGCCTTATGAGTAAGAATTCGTCTTACTACGGGCAACCCCAGACCTGTGCGTAAGACGTTGTTATTTATAAATATCCTACTATCAACGTCTTACGCATAAAGGATTCCCCCGTAGGGGGAATCCTTCTGGGGGATTCTAGGATTGGAGTATTAGCGTCTTACGCAAAGATTCCGAAGATTTTTCTTGCACCCTCCAACGACTTTGCTATGTTGATGCCCTATGACAACCACTACCTTAAAAACTGCCAAGCAAGCGGAGGCAATCGTTCACACCCTGTCGGCACCTTCAAAAATGCCAGGCTACTCATACAACACCCCTGCTTTTCGTTGCAAGATCGGAAGCATCCTACGCAAAATCGTCGGTTCGGTTTGCGAGAAGTGTTATGCTTGCAAGGGGCGTTACATATTCCAGAATGTCATTGAAGCTATGGAAAAGCGTTTTGCCTCCCTTTTAGATCCTAGGTGGACGGAGGCAATCACCTTTCTGATTTCCAAGAAAGAGAAAAGCGGATTCTTTCGCTGGCACGATAGCGGAGACTTGCAAGGCACTTGGCACTTGGAAAAGATTTGCCAAGTGGCAAAGAATCTTCCCTTTATCAAGTTCTGGCTTCCTACTAGGGAATACTCCATCGTCAGCGACTACATAGAGAAAGAGGGAAACACTATCCCAGAAAATCTCTGCATTCGTCTCTCTGCTCTTATGATTGACGGAAAGACACCCGATGCAATCGCAAAAAGACTAGGCGTTCAAGTGTCGGGCGTTTCCTCTGCTGTTGGTTATACCTGCCCTGCACCCTCACAAGGGAATGTCTGCGGATCATGTCGAGCCTGTTGGGATAAGAATGTCTACCTAGTGAATTACAAGCAACACTAGACTCCCAGCGTCTTACGCAACCCTCACCGAGAAATCGGTGGGGGTTTTTTTGTGCCTTCATCCAATCCTGAAACCTAACCCTGAACCCGTCCGTGCCTCCTGAAACTGCGTAAGACGCTGTTATTCGGACATCTTTTTACTTTCAACGTCTTACGCAAAGATTCCGAAGGTTTTTCTTGCACCTTGGGAATTGATCCACTACATTCACTATATCGAAAGCGACTCAACCCATCACCTACGAGGGGCAGGAGCAATCGAACAACTGGAGACATCACCTACGATGAAATCAGAAGCAGTCATGTCGGTAGTCGGTTCACTCACTGGACAGCATGTTCATGTTGAGTTCAAGTCGGAGAGCAAGCCAGCCAAAGAGTTCAAGGGGCATACCCTTGAGAAGATCACCTCTGGGGCGTTTCGTGCAGGGATTGATTATGCCAATCTCTCTGAAGTGAAGGAGGCAATCGCTCGTGGGGAGAGGGGGGAAGTTGAGCCTCTTCCTTGGGGAACATGGGCAAAGTTCCCTTTCCACATCACGCACAAGGAGAAGGATTACCTTCGCCTCTACCCAGCAACAGGGGGCGTGATCCAAGCACCCAAGGTGACATACCTTGTGGATGGCAAGGAGGTTGCCAAGGAGGAGTATCAGGGGATGCTCACCGAGAGCAACAAGAAACCCAACCCGAAACCTTGTTTCGTGGTTCAGATGGATAACATCATCTCCATAGGCTAGACCCTACTAGCGTCTTACGCAAAGACCCTCACCGAAAGGTGGGGGTTTTTTTTTGTGTCTCGATCAAACTCGATGACTCGACACCCAAACCCGTCCGCCCTCGATGGCTGCGTAAGACGCTGTTATCTGGACATCTATTTACTTTCAACGTCTTACGCAAAGAATCTATTCCTAGCTGAAAGATTTTTCTTGCAGATGGATTTGTTTTCCCTATTATCAGCAATACAGAAGAGTCAACTGACCAAACCGACACCCACAACGATGGCACACATGATTGAAGACACAGACATACAGGTAGGAATCGAACAAGCATGGCACGGACTCACCAAGGTCAAGCCCGAAATCAAACTCGACGAGGATTGCGAAATCTCCTATCCCATGATCACCCTCCCTCTCACCTATAAGGTCGGAGAGAATGAAGTGGAGACTCCCTTCAAACAGATTGTCTCTCTAGATAATGGTCTGCCCATTGGCAATCCAGTGAGTGACAAGTATTGTCTCATCACCAACGAACAGGTTCTATCCATGATCAAGGATGCACTCATTGGAACCCAGAACAAGGTAGTTTCCTTGGGAAGCGTCTGCTCTCGTTCAAAGGTATTTGTTTCCATCAAACTCTCCGACAACATTGTTGCAGGGAACAGAGAGCATGAGAATATGCTCAACATTACTTGGGGTCATGGTGGTATCTCTGCTCTGATTGCCAACTCTGGTCTCACCTGCATCGTGTGTCAGAACACCCTCACCCTTGCACTCTCTCGTAAAGGAGAGTTCAACATGAGAATCAAGCACACAAAGAATGCCGCAAACAGATTGGATGGCATGAGTGAGGCAATCGACAGGCACTATGGAGTGACAAGAGAGTTCCAAATGGCAATGGACTCTATGGAAAGCATGGATTGTGAAGAGGAGACAGCAAGGAAAATCACCTTCGGTATCCTCACTCCTCCAACCTTTGAAGCAGATACAAAGGTTTCAACTCGCACTATCAACATGGTGGACAGGGTAGTGGATCTCTATAAGACAGGCAAAGGCAACAGGGGAAAGACTATGGCTGATCTCTTCAGTGGAGCAACCGATTACTTCTCCCATGAATCCTCTGGGGGAGACAAGAATCCTTGGAAGCAATATGTTTCCAGTGAGTTCGGTTCTGCTAGTGAGAGCAAGAGGGATTGGTTCTCCATTCTCACCGATGACAAGGAAACCAACAGAGTCAAAGCAAGGGGTGAACAGATTCTTCTAGTGGCATAGACTAACCTCCAACCCTTCAGCAAGAGCCTTCCATCCTTCGGGGTGGGAGGCTTTTGTTTTTATAGCACACTTTGAAAAAACAAAACATGGTGTCGCATTACCACGAGTGTCCACCCGCAGCGGGGTGCTGCCACGTGCGTAAGACGCTGTTATTAGCAAATTATTTACTATCAACGTCTTACGCAAAGATTGAAAAGATTTCTGAAGATTTCTCTTGCACTTCAACAGGCTTGTTGTATTCTCTTAATCGTAATCAACAACCACTATGAAAACACTCAAACCAAAACGCTTCTTCTTCCACTACTACAAGGCAGAGTCCGTCAAGCAAGGTCGCAATGTCCTTACCATGCACTGGGAGAAGGTCTGTCATATCGTCCACCATGTCAAGACTCATGGAGTGGATATTGAAACTCACGCACAGAAACGCCAACCTCGTTGCATCATGAGGGGGTTTGCAAAGGAGATCATGTTTGAACACAAGATCAATAACAACAAGGTGACAGAGACCACAGCACACCTTTACTAATTTACTCGTAGTGGGGTGATAGCAAGAACCCTCATCCTAGAAATAGGGTGAGGGTTTCCCCACAACAGCGTGTTACAATAACACATGGTGTCGCATTACGATGCGTAAGACGATAACACTTACAGCGTCTTACGCAACCTCTTGCCCAAAAAGGTTTTAGCGTCTTACGCAAAGATTCTTCAGAAAGTTCTTGCCCTGTCCAGAGACCCTGCTAGATTGATGTCTGTGAGGCACAACCTCCTCACCACCCACTACCATGACAAAGCAAACCATCCTGTTCCACATCGCCTGTCGCAACATCTGCCAGATGTCGCCAGAACTGGAAACCAAGGTCTACAATGAGATCGAAGATTGGTGCAACGGAGACGGACAAAACCCCAACCTGACCAAGGAGCATTACCTCCAGATGTATTGGGATCAACATGGTGCGCCCCTTCCTTGGGAGACCGAGTCGGAAGTCACATGGGTCGATCTGGTCAAGGATCTGGTCGAGTCACTTAACTAACATCGCCAACTAACTTCCAAGAAACCCTCACCGAAAGGTGGGGGTTTTTTTTGTGTCTTTTTCGGATGTTAGGCGACCCCCCAGACTGCTGCGTAAGACGCTAATACCCAGTAATGTTTTGGATATCAACGTCTTACGCAAAAGATTTCTGGTTATGATTCAGCGTCTTACGCATTGAAAATCCTTGGAGCTATCAGCGTCTTACGCAAAAGATCCCAAACTTTTTTCTTGCCCTGCCTCACACTTTCCTGCATAGTCCAATTCGTGAGAAACAACCCTCTCACCTCCACTAAAATGAACCAATACAACAACAACACCATCAATGATTCCATCCTCAACTGGAACATGGGTGGCAAGCGAAGGAACTACAATCTCTTCGGAGATCCAAACGCACGAATCATCGTCACTGCCAAGACAGGCGTGAGCGAACTGGGAACTGCATACATCACCCTTCAACAGGGAAACAACAAGCGAGTTATCTGCCCTATGGACAATAACTCCTTTGTCTGCGTCACGAACCTCTTCAAGGCTTCGGGTGTGCGAGTAGTCGGGTATGCTCATCACGAGGGAGGATGGGCATTCATCGTCCCATACAAGTATATGGCTCAACTGGAATACCTCCTCGGAGTCGCCTAAAACTTTTAGTAGAGGGGGAACCCCTACTGCTCTTCGGAGTGGTAGGGGTTTTTTTGTGCCTCGACAACAAATCCGTCATCCCCAGACTGCTGCGTAAGACGCTAATACCCCTGACAAATATCAGCGTCTTACGCAAAGATTCCCACGATTCTTGTTGCATCCTCCATCGTCTTTCACTACCTTCTAACTCGTGAGGCACAACCTCCTCACCACCCACTAAAATGAAAGCATCCACCTACGAAACACTCCTCCTCATCCTCACCATCAGCATCATCTGCGTGATGGACTGCCTCGCTACTAGCCTCTACTGGCAACATCAATCCGTTGTCCACCATGCCGCTTTCTTTGAAGCTAACTCATGGGGATGCGTCTCCTTCCATTGGAACGATGTCTCCTTCGCACAAACACCCTTCGTCTCCAAGTAATATGAACCCAAGGAACACAATCGTCTCCCTTCTCAATGGCAACCTCACCGATGCCAAAGAGAGTGCAAAGAGGTATTCCACTTGGAAACTTCTGACTGCTGCGGAACTCATGGGATTCCCCATCGCCCAGCAAGTCGCTGTCGCTTCCTATCTCAAGGGAGTAATAGACTTCAAGAAGTATTGCTCCATCATGGGATAATATAACTGCGTCTTCCAAGACAACCCCGATCCAGAAATGGGTCGGGGTTTTTTTCTGCACCGATGACTCCACCAACCCGTTGCCCCAGACTGCTGCGTAAGACGCTGATACCCAGACCAAGAATAGTATGAGCGTCTTACGCAAAGATTCCCACGATTGTAGTTGCACGGAGTAGGGCAGTTCCCTAGTATGTCTTTCGTGAGGCACAACCTCCTCACCACAAACAAAACAATGCAAGCTCGTAACACCTCCATCACCTTCCGTTGCCCTGTCGATGTGAAGATCCGTCTCAAGGCAATCACCGATGCCCACCCAGAACTCAACATGAGTGACCTGTGCATCAGAGGACTATCCACCATCCTCGACATGGTCGAAGCCCAAGCCAAACCCACCAAGGCAAAGAAGAAGTAGTCGATCCAACTCCAAGAGTCACCCGATCCAGAAATGGGTCGGGTTTCTTTTTGCCCCTGTTGCTACGATGCGTAAGACGATCAACAGCGTCTCATTAAAACGCCCTCGGATTTTCGGAGTGCGTAAGACGCAGAACCCCTCCGTAAAAATGCCCCATAGACCCCTTTGCGTAAGACGATGATATGGGGGGCAATGCCCGAAATAGGGGGTATACAAAATATAGGGGGGTACTCCTTATAGTACCCTATAGGGGGTGTGTTTGTGCGCTACCTCTTATAAAGACTCTTTTACAAGTCGTTACAAGTCGTTACAAGTCGTTACAAGTCTTCAGAAGTTTTTCAGAAGAGTTCACCTTGGATGGAAAAGCTTTCTGAAATTTCTGAAATGTTTCCCTTATAGTCCGAAGGTCTTATGAAGATTAAACCTTTGTATTTTTTGTGTATCTTGTTAATAACCTCTAAAACGCTATTGTAAGATAATCCAAATTCATCCATGCTTTTCTTTCCTTTAAGTGTATAAACTAGTAAACCATTTTTATATGCCAATATGTCTCCCTTATAGCAATTGTGTTCAGGACCGAACTTACCTAACCAAGAATTTATTCGTAATCCTGTTTGAAAGGCATGGAGATTATTTTCTGAATGTGTACACCATTCTAGGTTTTCCACTCTGTTATCTGATTTGATTCCATTCTTATGATTGACGCATTTTTTGTTTTCTGGGTTTGGTAGGAATGATTCTGCTACCAATCTGTGTACTGCTCTTTTATCTCCGTTTTTCTTGATATTGAAGGTGACTGCTGGATATTTATTTCTAGTCCATTTTTTCATGAGTTGGGGTTCGCATTTTTTATTATATCTTTTTAAGTATCTTACGTTACCCATGTTTGAAACTTCATAATATCCCTCGTAACCTACTACGTCTTTCCATATTTCTTCGTTCATATTATTTTTTATTTTATATTATCTTTTGAAAAAGTCAACAAAAATTTTTTTAATCGATAAGTAATATACGGTGAAAGACTTGGATTACAGAAAGATTGGTGACCTCTATGGTATGCTTTATGAGAAGAAGGATATCAAGATGACAGAGGACGAAGAACCAGATGAGGATCATGTCATTACCGTTGAGCTTCATGGTAATGATGATGACAATTGGAAGATAGATCTAAAAGATGACCATTATAAAGATTGGAGGAATCTTTTAACCCATATTAGTAACTTTTTGCGTCATCATAAAAACGATATGGAAATTCGTTATTATTTTCTTTTGGGGTTGATGAATTCCGAGAAGCTTCAAAATTATCTTGTGCATCATGAGATGGACACCAAGCAGTTTTTAAATCATCTCTAAATTAGTATTTCTCTATCCATAAGTATTAGTACCTATGGATTACCACGACTACGGATGCAGAAGAATAGAAAAAAAAGATATAGATTTTTGGAAAGAAATCTGTGAAGATGAACTTGTTTCTGAAAACATGAATATTTCTTCAATTGTTGAAAGATATGATGATTTTTGGCATTATTTAAACAGAGTTGAAAGATTCACCGTATTTAAATGGGAAGAGATAAATGAAACACCCATTGGGGGATTTTCCCTTTACGAGAGAAAGGAGAAGGAGGCAACTTTTGGCTATGTCATGCATAAAGATTTCAGAGGTCAGGGATTGGGTAATATTCTTGTTCATTTCTTATTTGATACCTCTAAGGACTTGGGAATTAAAACCCTTAAAGCCGATGTCTATCATGATAATTCTGCCTCATTGAAGTTATTGCTTTCCAATGGTTTCAGGCAAATGGACTTTTTAGAGAAAAAACTCTAAAATTTTTTTTAATGTTAACTTTACATATTATGTCAAAAGATTATAATAAGAGAATGAAAACCAAGGAATTTGCTGCCAAGGCAAAGAAAGGTCAGAATTTTGTTGTCAAAAATGTCAAGGTGGAGGAAATTCTCGACGAAAGTGGAGAAGTAAACCAGAGCACCATTATAAAGATTTCCTTTGAGGGTATTTTGCTTCACCTCAGTGTAGGGGCAGCATTTAAACTTTTCAGAGATTTACAGGTGGTTTTGGAAAGTTGAGAGTAAGTATATGAAAATGAAAAACAACGATTCAGATTTAATAGCCGAAGCATATTCCAATATTTTAAGTAATTCTTCAAAGAAGAAAAAGGAAGTTCTCAAGGAGAGTAAGAGGGTAAAGGCTAAATCAACTCTTGTAAAAGAAGGAGCTTCCCTTTTGGGAAAGGTTTTAGAAATCATTGCAGAGGCAAAGAAGAAGGCAGTATCTAATAAAACCAATGTCAATCCTTGGGCAGTGGAGAAGTCAGTTGAAAAAAAGACAGGAAAGAAGTTCTCCCCCAAGAAAAAAGAAAAGATTGTAAAGGGAATTAAGAAAAGCGCAAAGAAAGCAGGGAAGAAAATTACAAGTAAACCCATAAAAAAAAGCAAGTAATATGTCCACGAGTAAAAAAGATCAGATCAAACTAGAGGAAGCTTATAACCAAGTTCAACTTTTAAGTGAGGACATGGCAACAATTGGAGCACTTGTTGCAGGAACACTCACAGCTGGGTTAGGTGGTTTGTATCATTATTTAAAGAACATGTCCCAAGAACAACTTCAAAAACTTTTTGATAATGAATTCAAAAAGGACATTGAAGATGCTATCCATGCAAAGAAAATGTATGACTATGAAGCAAAGAGAGCTAATTCCGATGGTATGGCGCAATGGGGAGTAAAGCACCACAAACTTGCCCAACAAATTGAACAGGGTCTTCATGAACACGGATACAATTTAAAGCTTTCCCAGATTGAGGATCATATTGAAAATTCAGGTTTGTAAAAATAAATCTTGCATTTTTAAAAAATAAGCTTAAGATAGTCTTATATGAATGAGACTAATACAAATAAAGATTCAAGAGTTGCAAAGGCTCTTTGTGTGGTAATTGATAACATTAACAAGGTTATTCCTGTTAATACCCTAAGTAGCATTAACTGTCTATATACATGGTTAGATAGTCACAGTAACCTCAATGAGTATGTTCATTCTGATTACTACAATGGTTCAGAGGATGACATTACAAACATCTTTATTGAGATTCTAAAGCTTGCAACAAGTGATCATTGTTTCAATGGCAATTATGTCTTAAAGAGACTTGAGTTTCTTGCCAATGAAGGTTTGCATGTTTCAGAAATCTTTAATTCAAAAAATCCATCATTTAAGGTAACACCAGATGAAGCGGATGAAATCATTAAGAAGTATGCAAAGAAGACCAAGAAAACCACAAAGAAGAATCTTAAGAAAGCAGTTGAGTTTTATAGGGAAAATGTAAAGTCTTCGGTTAACCTTAACCCTATCAAGAAGAAGAAACCAGTAAAAAGACTCATGAGAGATAACAAGGGTCGCTTTATTAAGAACAAGTAAAAATTTATGAGCAACAACGAAAATAATAAAGAAAGAATAGATCAACTAGAAATTGATAAAATCATAAGAGATACTCTTGATAGTTTTCTACATTTTGTGGAAACAAATATTAACACTCAGACATTGTTTAGCACAAAATCTTCAATTAAAAAAGATCTTGTAGATGTGGTAAAGAAAAACGCAAAACACTATATTACTCACGCTGCAAACCAAGCATATCAAATCCACTTCAAATAATATGTCAAAAGGATCTAAATCTCGTGTATCTGATATGAAAAAGTTTGTTCAGAACTTTCCTAAAACTTCTGGCAAGACTGAAGGCTTTGTAAAGGTTAAGGGAAAGATTACAAAGAAGTATTGACATTAACCTCTGAAACAACTATTATAAACATATAACAATATGGCTATGTAGCCCAACGGCAGAGGCAACAGACTTAAAATCTGTAAAGTGTCGGTTCGAATCCGACCATAGCTACCAACTTTAAACAAACAATATGGAAACAACAACAGCAAGAACAACAAGAGAAGAAAGAGTATTCCAACTCTGCAAGGATTTGGATGAGATCAAGGATCGTAAGAAATCCTCATCAAAGGCATACAATGATGAGATCAAGAGAATTCAAGAAGAGATCGATAACTTGATTAACCCTGAGAAGGAGGAAGAAGACCTTTAAAAATTTGGGGTGTTCGTATAATTAGAAGTACCGACAGACTTATAATCTGTGCGCCCTAGATGAGGGCCGAGCATCAGTGCAATTCTGATACACCCTACCAAATGTAATCCAAGTAGTTCGTAAGGTTTCTTGTTGGGTCTTGGGGTGGAAGCTGATATCTTCCACTTTCTTTCGACTCTATCACCAATGAGAATTAAAATAAAAGCTACACAGTGATAGGGTAAAGGAGGAACGCCTTCATTCTTCTTTACCCGAATAATTTAAATTCGTGACTAGAGTAATGGGGAGAACCCGTTAACAATCAGTTTTTGTGTCCTTTAATACATGTTTCTGATTTCATTGAACACACGGATTTACTTCTTAAAAAAGTTCTTAAACTTTTCAAGAGACAATTCTTTGTCTTCTAATTCTGCTCGATAAGTAAAAAGCTTTTCGTTTGCTCCAGAGTTTCTAAGATTTTTAAATACTAAGTTTCCAATGGAATATTCTCCATCATATTCTAAACCTCTTTTTCTTAATGCTTTTATTGTTGCTTTCAACTTTTTAAAATCATAATAGGGATTTCCATCACGTATCATTTTCTTAATTAATTTTTCAAAATAAGAAGAAATTTCTAAAACCAGAGGGTCATTTAGTTTTCTCGTGTTAAAGTTTGGTTTCTTTATCCACTTATCATTGTAAAGGTCGTAAACGGGTTTATCTTTCCAAAATTGTTTTTGCTCTGCACTTTCTTCATTAATATTGATTTCAACCTTAAATCCTTTAATAAAAATATTATGACTTCTATTGAAGAAGTCTTTTTTCAAATCAAAGTAATCATCTGTGCTTTTATCAGCATGTGGTTCATTGATGTCTACTGTAATATGGACATCTATATCACTTGTTGGTGTCCATTGATAAGATGCAATTGACCCAACGATGTATATATTTTTTACTGTTACGGGTGTGATGAAATCATCTAAAAACCTTTTGGAGATTTGTAATAATTTTTCTCTGACTTCTGGAACAATGCGTCCGTTGTTCTGCCATATTTTATCGTTTAGTCCTTGCATAATTGTTGACATATCATAGTGGTTGATATACTATATACTTATGGCTAAAAATAAAAAAGATACCCAAAAAATTACCGAAACTGATCTTATTTCTGAATTGCAGTATCTCGTAAAAGAAGGGTTTGTTGTGTATAATCCAGTTGATGAAACCTATAGAATGAAAACGGATGAGGAAATTAAACAAGAAATAGAAAATCTATAACGATTCGGTCTTTTGTAGGTATAAGTAATTTAAATGATCAAACCAAAATATATTGCTCTTGTAATATTATTATTAATTTTTGTGGGGTTGACTTATTACACATTTAATATTTTTCCAAAATAAAAATGCTAGGCATTGAAAAATATATTAGTAAGGATGGTTCCAAATTTTATTTGGATAATTCAGAATGGAAACAGGTTAATGACATTTTACTTGATATAGGAGACATTATAAAATTTTCTTACGAAAATAAAAAATATATTGCAAAAATAAACAATTCTACCGATAGCAATTTTGATATACTTGAGCTAAGTATTGTCAAGGAATTGTAATGTGACCATAGAAGATACAGGTATTTTTGACAAAAAAATTGTTTCATTTGATTTTCATGGAACATTAGTGGAAAGACACGATCACCATCATTTTTATGATGTTACCAAGAATATTAGTATTATTAAACCTTTGTTTGAAATCTTTAAACGATGTTTAAAGATGGGAATTAAAACATACATTATCTCAGCAGAGACTGTCAATGGTAGCGGAGATGTAGGTATAGAAAACAATTTAATAATTTTAAAAAAAAATGGTGTTGTTGATTTTCCAGTGGAAAATATTTTCTGCACCGAATACAAACCCAAAGATCAATGGCTTGAAGATTTAAAAATTCAATTTCATGTTGATGATAAAATTGAAAACATTTTACTTGCAAGACAGATGCGAATTGAAGGTCTATTAGTTGATTATAAAGATCACCCCATTTCTCGTATTTTTACAAGAATTAAATTAAACGGAAAGGTTATAAGTGGTGAGATGAGTGGTGAGATATAAGACTTGAAATTTTTTTTTTCAGGGTAAGTTTAAAATATGAGCGATACTAATCCAGAATTAATAGAAGAATTTCTTTACTTGGTTGTCTCCAAAGATAAAGATAAAGATGGTAATCCAACTTACGAGATTGCCCAATATAGAAAAGGTAAGTTTTGGTTTTTTGGTTGGGAGATACCAGAACCAATAGAGAAATTTGAAAGTTGGAAAGAACTTGTTGTTGGTTATAAAGAACAGTTGGCTAAGTAATTGTCTATGATGGGCAATTATGTATTCAGTAACCAAGTATCTGCTGGGTATGCTAATGCCAACATACCTCCCAATAATTCTTGGATTCAAGTCGATAATAATGCTGGCAGACCTTTATATGCTCAAGCATCTTATATAACAAACTTTGATGGGTTAAGTATTTCTTTAAGTGCCAGTAATGTTAATATTGGTGATGTTCATATATCTGATCCGATTACTGGATTACATGCAGACGTTGCACCAATTGGTGTGGGACAAGGGGCATTAAGAGTACTTTCTCAAGATTTAACTGCAACTGCTGATTCTGTTTCAATCGGTGATCAATTTGGGAATTATGCATATGTTACCAATCATGCATTAAATGTATTTCAAACAAATACAGTTAGTGCAGTGTCTATCACAAACCCAGTTACAGCCGTTACTATTTTAAATCCAGTAACAAATGTTACCTCTAGTGGAATTGTACAAATCAGCAGTATTAATATAAGTGATGCAAATTGGTTGTTTCAAGTTGGGAGAGGTAAAATTGCTGGAGCAACATTAAAAAGTTTTACTGGATATGCTTCAGCTGTTGGTGGAACATTTCAACCAATCTGGGAATATTCAACCTATACTTTTTTAACGTCTGCTCAACAACTTCGTTTATGGAGTAAATCAAATTCTGATACCAATGTCTCTGTTTATATCGATGGATTGGATGCAAATTATAACCCTATAAATGAAACATTAGTTTTAACAAATGGAACAACAGGGGTTTTAACTCTTTCTAGTTATTATAGAATAAATGGAATTAGTTTAACAAGAACACCAATGGCAGTTGGTGAGATTGATTTAGGAACATCTGATAAAACAAATATACTTGCAAGTATTGAAGTTGGAACCGATAGAAGTTCAATGACAGTATATACTGTTCCTAATGGTTATACATTTTATCTTGAAAGAGTAAATGCGTTTTGTAACTATGTAATTAATAATCAAGGTAATAATAATAATAGTCCAGTGAATGCTTGTTATAGATCTTATACAACCAATAATGGTTTAACTACCACAATTTTACAATCTCCTTTTTACTCAAATTATTCATCAGTAAGAATATCACCAAGATCATATAGTCAAAAAACAGATTGTCAATGGCAATGTAAAGCAGATACAGGATTTACTCTTATTGTAGGTTTACAAGTAGAAGGAATTTTGATTTCTAATTCCGCTTTGTAATAAGTATTATATATGTTCACTACAATAGTTGGTTTGGTTGCGCTTATCGTTGCTGGCTGCGCAGCGTTCTTTTCGGTTCAAGGTTTAGCAACCCTGTATGCTGCTCGTTATATTGCCGTTTGTGTAATGGCAGGAGGTCTTGAAATAGGAAAACTCGTAGCTGCTTCCTTTCTTCATAGATATTGGAAAACAATCGGGTGGTTATTAAAGTTATATTTGACTATAGCTGTTATTGTATTAATGGGTATAACATCCTTGGGTATATTTGGATTTTTAACAGGTGCGTATCAGCAAAGTCATATCAAAGTAGAATTAACAGATACTAAACAAGAAGCATTGACTTCCAAAAAAGAATTTTTAAATCTTGAAATATCTCAACTGAATGCTAGAATAAATACATTAAATGAAGCCAGAAAGTCACAAGAAAAAAGATTACCAAGTATGTCATCAAAATCGTCTAAACCAATATATGACGATATTAAAAAATCAGGAGAAGAGATCGCCACAACAAGAGCAAGAGTTGATAAACTTACAGAAGAATTATTTCAAGTTAGTCAGGATTCGATCACCCAAAAAATCGAAGGATCAAAGGAAGTCGATATCGGAACTCTCAAATATGTTGCCAAAGCTTTTGGTGTGGATATGGACACTGTTGTTAAGTGGTTTACTTTGGGGATTGTGTTTGTTTTTGATCCTCTGGCTGTTGCACTTATACTTGCATATAATTCATTATTAGAAAGAAAATCTAAATCCCCCGAATTCGATGGAATTAAAAATGAATCAACTAAAGAAGAAAATTCCAAAAATTCACCTTTAATGAATCCAAAACCAAAAGGATTACGTAAACATTTAAATAATATTATAAATTATAGAACATGAAAAAAATACCATACGCATCAAACAGAAATTATAGAGATCTAGGTTGTGAAGATATACCTGAAACACTGGAGAGTAATTCCACGGTTGTTAATAACCTAAAAGAATTAAAAAAAACAAGATTGAAATCTTTTAAAGATACTTTGAAAAATATTTTTAAAAAGTAATTGACATATTAATGATCATCCCTTACTATAGGATGATATGTCAAATACATACAACAAAGACGATAAACCAAGACTTATAGTAGAAGCTAAAAAGCTAAAAAGTCTCGGCAAGAGTAATACCGAGATATCTAACATTCTTAGGGTTCCTAGGAAGACTATCTATAACTGGATTGGTGGTAGCGTCACGAAACTTATTATTGAGAATACTAGTAATGGTTTCAAGGAGACAACTGAGCAAATCATCGAAGATGAAAGTTCTAATACTTTTAGTCCAAGGAGTTATATTCCTACCTACAACAACGAGGATGAGATCCGTAGGTTGCTTGACCAGATTACTCCTATTGAGTATCCTGCACCAGTTAGAAGTAACATGAGCGTAACGCCTTCTAAAAAAGCTGTGGTAATCGGTGATCTTCATTTTGGTACAGAGTGTCAGAAAACAATTGATGTGTTCTTTGAGGTTGTTGCTCAAACCAAACCAGAAAAAATTATCATCAACGGAGATACTTTGGATATGTTTGCAATTAGTAGGTATCCAAAGGATTGTAGACACGTTCAGTCTTTGGAGGACGAGAGACAAAGATATCACAAGTTTCTTAAAACTCTTCATGACATCACAGTTGACTTTGATGCGGAGCTTTTTGAGACTAATGCAAACCATTCTGGCAACAGTATTGAAGGAAGATGGTGGAGGTATGTTAGTGAGAACTTCGGAGAAGTTGCCGCATCTGATTTCGGTAGGGATCTTTTAAGCTATGAAAACTTCTTCTTCCCGAAGGAAAGTTGGAGAAGAATCAAACTAGTTGATGAAGTCGTACTTCCAACAAACTTTATTGTTTATCATGGCACGGTTGTGAGGAAGATGGGTGGTATGTCAGCAAGAGGCGAGTATGATAAGAAACATACTTCCACTATGACCAATCACACTCATCGTTTGGGATCAACAATGCAGAGAGTTCCATCTGCTGGTGATCGTCCAGAGATACAGAATCATAACTACGAAAATGGTTGTGCATGTCTTCTCAATCCTGATTATGTAACGGATGCAAATTGGCAGAATGGATTCTCAATTATTTCATATGATGATGACGTAGTTGGTGTCGAGCAGATTCTAGTCCAAAACGGAGTGGCGAATGTTCCTTCTCTTGGTAAGATTGTAAGAGTTTAAATCTTTTTCAAAACAACCTCACCCTTACCATTTATAATGATATAGTGACAAGGAGAATCACAAAATGATCCAGTATTATAATAACTTTTGCTTGTGTTATTACAATGATACTCTTCAGCATAGTGAATATGACCACCAAATATTGCATCATATTCAGTATTGTGGATATACTCTAGTGCCTTATATTTTATTTTATCTTTAACATCTAAGAATGTTTTACTACTTTTCTTCAACCATATTGCTAGTGGTTCATGAATCTTTTGTAAAAAGTAATAAATATTTTCAGCAATAGTGGTTAATAAACCATAATGAGCAATAAAGGTATCAAATATATCTAAATGTAAGAATAAGAAGTGTTTACCATTAATTTTCATTTCGTATTGGGGTACAAATTCTATTCCCAAAATCCGAGACAATGTTTCGGATTTCCTATCATGGTTTCCAAAAATTAAAATAACTTCCTTTTTCTTGGAAATCTTTCTAATAAGTTCTAAAACTTTCCAGTGCTTTTTTTTATATCTTTGAAAATAATCATTATCTAATAGATCTCCATTGATAATGAGTTTGTCATATTTTTCTTCTGATAAAAGTTTCAAAAGTGCATCGGTTCGGCAAACTGGTGATCCAAGGTGAACGTCCGAAATTACTAATGTTTTGGGTTGTGTCATCTATAATATTTAGACTAAAAGTGTAACAACATACTGTAAGTATAATCATATACATGTAATAATATGAGTAGTTTAAATCCTCTTGATCCAATTAACCATCTTCCTGATTTTAAAACTGATAAATGGTATGGAATTTTAATCAAACCAGCAATAATGATATTTGCATTCGTAGTGTTTAGTTATATTACATTATGGTTGAGTCAACATTTTGTAACCCAAGATAGGTTTGCAATATACGTTGAAAGACAAATAGAAAATGATAAACATTCAGCACAAGAATCACAAAAAAGATTTGAGGTAACACAGGCAAAATTAGAAACAATTATTAATAATCAAAGTATCTTCTCAGAAGATTTAAAACATATCAACCAGACTGAAGCTGGTTTAGATAAAAGAATGGATAACTTAGATCAGCGTTTGATCTATATTGAAAGAAAAGTTGGTTCAAGTGCTCCAATATCAACACTAACCGCACAATAATATGAAATACGATCTTTTAGTTGCTTCCATATTGGAAGAAAAGAAAATAAAGTGTTGGGATGGATACCATAAAAAAGGTATGAAAACCAGTGGTAGAACTGGTAAGAGAGTAAATAATTGCGTTAAGAATAAAAAGAAAAAGTCATAAATGAGAAATAAAAGATCTAATTACCGCCAAGGTGTTGTAAAAACAAAAGAACACTTTATACTAAGCGAAGGTCAATATATTGATATTATTTCAGAAGAAGGTGAAGATTATTGGGTTATGGCTCCCTTTGACAATGCTCCAACATTAAGAATTGCAAAAAAAGACGTAGAAACTAATTGACATCATGAGGTATCTGTGATAAGTTATTAATACAACGCCTGATTAGTTTAATGGTAAAACGGTTGATTTGTAATCATCAAACAAAAGTTCGATTCTTTTATTAGGCTGATAAATATTAAACATACGTTGGTGGCAGACAAGAAATGCAGCAGTCTCCAAAACTGCCTTATGTGGGAGCGTTACCCACCCAACGTGCCATTTTATCACAGGGGGTCGGGGCTGGTGCTCCAGAATGGCTCATAACCATTCGTCGTGGATTCGATTTCCACCCCTGTCATTTTTTTTTTATTTAAAATTTCTAAAATAATATCTAAATATTTTTTAGCATTAGCTGGTTTAAAATAACTTAATTTTGAAACATCTATAATACAAAGTTCTATTTCCCTTTCTAAACAAGCTTGAAACTTTCTATTATCATTATTTGTAATCTGTTTTAGTTTATCTTTTCCATAAATTGGTTCATAGTGAAATATACCATTGAGTTCAATAGCAAGTTTTAAAGATGGTATATAAATATCTAACTCACTATTAATGATATCTTTTCTGTTATAATGTATTTCTAATTTTGGATATAGAATAGTTAATTGTTCTTCTAACCAAGATTCTAATTTTGACCTTCTTGTTCCATGTGTTTTATTTTTATTATTATATGTTGCTGAACACGAATGATTACAAAAATGATTTATTGTTTTTTTTATTTGATTTGGTAATTTTAAAAATGATTTATTACAATTTTTACAATTTATATTTTGTTTTCTAGTATAATATTCATTTTTACATTTATGAGAACAATATTCAGCTTTCCTTGTTCCTTTAAGTGCTCTTTTTATTTCACCCTTTCCAACTTCAAATGTTCGTTTACAATTAAGACATTCACAGGGAACAACAGAAACATTTTCTAATTCTTCAATTGATATTAACATTTTCATATTAATACTTACAATTGAAATTCGTTTTTCAATTCCCTCTCCTGCCATTTGTAAGTATATATGTGCTTGATCCACTAGAAGCAGCTATGACAGGAGTAATGGTTATTTTATTTTTTGCAGGATATATTATTTTAAGTCTTATTATTTTTATTGTTGACTTTATAAGAAAACATCACTAAGATATATGAATAAGTCGATATAATGTAATGGTTAGCATACGGCTCTTTCACAGCTGTAGTCGGGGTTCAAATCCCCGTATCGATGCCAACTTGGGGGTATGATGTAACGGTAGCCTGTTAGTCTTCCAAACTTAATGAGAGGGTTCGATTCCCTCTACCCCCTCATTTTTTTTTGTAGAAATAATTTAAAATCGTATAAGTATTTATTCATATGGCATATAGTAAAGATCTTCAATCTATTATGGAGCGTTATATTTCAATATATAACGAAAATTCGCCAGCACCTGAACCCACACCCACCTCTAAAGGAGGAGATGAATTTAACGAAAGAGAAGCTTTTGAAATAATTGATAAAAGACTTTTAAATTCTAAAATGTTTTTGTCGAGATTTTTTAAAACAATAGGAATTCACCTTAAAAAATTAGCTATTAATCTTGATTGGTCTGTTGATACAATGGCAGTTGATGGTTATGAAAATCTTTACATAAATCCAAAATTTGCTGCTTATGAAATAACAGAAGATGAGTTTACCGCAACTTTAGCTCACGAGGTTCATCATTATTTATTATCATCTTTTGATAGACAACTTGGTAGAGACAATCTTCTCTGGAATGTTTCTACTGATTATGTTATTAACAAATATTTGGAAATTTTTGGGTTGAAATTAAATCGTATGGCTTTACTTCCTGTTCTTAAAAACGGAAGATGGATAGCTAACGGAAAAGATTGGATGACACCTCCGAGATGGGAACTTAATAATGTTGATATTACTGATTTAAAAGCAGAACAAATATATGACATTTTAGAAAAAAATAAAAGTAAGGGTACAGGAACTGGTACAGGAACCCAAACAGGAACTGGTACTCAGACAGGTACAGGAACTCAAACAGGAACTGGTACTCAGACAGGTACAGGAACTCAAACAGGTACAGGAACTCAAACAGGAACTGGTACAGGAACCCAAACAGGAACTGGTACTCAGACAGGTACAGGAACTCAAACAGGTACAGGAACTCAAACAAGTACAGGAACTCAAACAGGAACTGGTACAGGAACCCAAACAGGAACTGGTACTCAGTCAGGTACTGGTACTCAGACAGGAACTGGTACTCAGACAGGTACAGGAACTCAAACAGGAACTGGTACTCAGACAGGTACAGGAACTCAAACAGGAACTGGTACAGGAACCCAAACAGGTACTGGTACATCTACGCAAACTGGAAGAGGAACATCAACTGGTACGGGTACTAGTTCATCAACTGGTACGGGTACAAAAGACCAAGGCAATGATATTAGTGTAGGTGATGTAATCGAAGATGACAGAGGTAATTTTGGAGAAGTAACTGAAATTACCCCAGATGGTCATTATAAAATTAAACCATTATCAAAAAACGATAGAAAAAAATATGAGTGATATTATTTTAAACAGAGATAAAGTAAGAAAACTAAAACCAGTTAGCGAAGGAACTGGTCAAGGTACTGCTAAATTTGAAGGAACTAAACCCAAAATTGAAAGATCACACGTTCAAGGTGATACTCATATTTACGATAATAGTAATCATCAACATGATATAATTGACGTTTCAAAATACACAAAAAATCCTGTATATAGAACCAACCCAAAAACCGAAGAACAAAAAAATAAAGTTAGAAAAAATAGAAAAGAAACCGCAGAACAAGCAAAAGGTGAAGGTGGATCGGGACACGGCGAAGAACAAGCTTTAGATAAAGATCTTAATTGGCAGCAAGCTGGTATGAATTGGGAAACTATTTTACAAAGATTTTTAACAAATTCTGCTAACACAAGATATGACTTTACAAAAAGACATAAAAAAAGTGGTGCGGTTGGTGTCTTTTTACCTGGCAAATCTAAAGAAGAAAATAAATTTACTGGTGTAATTGCAATCGATACTTCTGGTAGTATGAGAGAACCAGTTTTAAGAACAATAAGAAATCAGATTTTAACAATAATTAAAAAATTTAAACATCTTGATATATACATAATTTATTTTACTGAAAAAGTTTATAAATTTACTCATTTAAAAATACCAGAAAAATCTTTTGAGCAAATTAAAGAAGAGCTTGAAAACGTTACAATTGCTGAAGGTGGTACGAGAATTAACCCTGTTTCTATGTGGGTAAATCAAGATATAAAACAATTGGAAAAAGTAAATGTTGACAACCTTTTAATTTTTACTGATGGACGAATTGAAGAAGGAATGGGAACTTTAATAAAACCAAAAATTAAAGGTCAAACTGTAGTATTACTACATGGAAACTCAACAGACGAATATTTAAAGGGAAGATACACAAATTTCATTTATAAAGTTGATATAAAATACACATATTAACCTTGTATAGAGATAAGTAATTTATAATTAAAACATGAACAATAGAGATTTATTTAAACTGATGGAAGCTTATGGTGCTGTTTATCTTAATGAAGCCGATGAGTCCGCTGCAAAATTCAAGGATAATTCATCAGAAGTTGGTGGGTTTGATAAAATCAAAGGATCTGTTGCAAAATTATCAAAACCACCAACCAAATCAACAGCTTCAGCAGAAGATCATGAGAATTTAGTTTTACCAGTTGAAGAACCTGACTTGGAAGCAGATTTAGATAATCTTGATTTAGGTGACGGTACGGCTGGCGAAGAGATGGTAAAAAGTTATGCAGATACAGAATTACCACAATATAGTTATAAAACTATAGACATGTATATAAGAAATTCTTATGTAACAAAACAACCTCTTTTAATTTACGGTGGTTCTGGTATCGGTAAAAGTACAATGGTTGCAAGTATTGCAAAAGATCTTGCATCGACTTCTTTTGTTGGTGGAAGTGAATCGATTGATCCAAAAACAAAACAAAGAACGGGAAAGCAAAGAAAATATATTAATTTCTTAAAGGCAGAACCAGAGGAAATCATGGATTGTTTAAGAAATCCTCAAAATTATTTTGCTTTAGTTGATGTAAGAGCAAATGAACTTGAACCTTCTGATATCAAGGGTATTCCCTTTAAAACTCTTGAACAAGTAGTAGGTGAAAACGAAGACGTTGAAGCACCTGTTAGTTACAATCAAGATTTATGGATTTGGTTAATGACAAGACCAGGCTCGGATGGTATTCTCTTTTTGGACGAATTAAATCAAGGTGATAAACAAACATTAAAAGCTTTATTTAAAGTAGTTTTAGATCGTTCAGGTGGAAAAGGTAAATTCAGTGAAGGGTGGGCAATTTTGGCTGCTGCTAATTTGGCATCTGCTTTTGGAAACGAGCCAATACCATTAGCCTTGGTAACAAGATTTGAGTCTGGTGTTTTAGTTGCTGATCCCGAAGCATGGTGTGATTTTGCTGTGCATGAAGGTGTAGATCCAAGAATTATAGCATTTATAAAACACGAAGTGGTTGCTCCAAGTAAGGAAGGTAGAGAAGGGAAGGCAAATATATTTATACCTACGGAAGATCGTGAAATTAAATCTTCGCGAACTGGCGATCCATTACCAGTACCAAGACAGATTGAGAAATTTTCAGATCAATTAAAACACGCATATCGAATATACGCAAAGGCTAAAAAGGAAGGTAAAACTTTACCAGTTCCTCCTTATAGATATATTTGGGATAAGGCTGCTGGGTTATTGGGTTCAGCATGGGCAGATGAGTTTGTTAATTTCATAAAGCTTTTACGAGCATATGACATGAAATCATTAGTTGGTCATCTTGATACGGGTGGAAAAATTGAAGATAAATATCAAGCTGATATGTTTAAGATTGCGGAATTCTTGGCTGGTAAGTTTGCATACGTTTCAAAATTATTACATAAAAATCCTAATAGTCCTCTTACACCAAATGAGCAATACATCCTTGAAAATATTGCAAAGGTGTTTAACAATTTACATCCTGAATGGTCACAAGATATTTTTATTCAATTGAAAAACAGATTGGATAAAGATACGTTAATGACGGTATTTAAATATCTACAAACTGGAAATTATGATGCAACCGAGAAGGCAAATTTTGCACAAAAATTCATGAAAGAAATGCAGGAAACATCATCAATGTTAAGTGCAGAAGCAGCAAAGAGAAAATAATAATTTTATGAAAGAAAAAGAAATTAAAAAATTAGCAACAGAACATTATTACTTTGGTAAGAATCTTACCTTAAAGGAAAGAAATCTTTTAAGAAAGACAAAGTATAAAAGATTAATAAAAGAAGATAATATGTTTGATCAGATTTTTGAAAATGCTCTCGCTACCAGCGAAGCACCGAAGGAATTTGAACCAGCTAAAAGTATACCTATGACAAATCATTCAAAGGTAAACAAAACTGTGGTTAGAGACCTCGTTGATCAAATCGAAAAGAAATTCAATTTAGATATTGATAACCCAAGCCCAAGAAAATATTTGGATGTAAATTTAGCAAATCTCAAGAGTTATATTGAGAATTATGCTAATCAAGAAGCAATAAATCAGGAAACAGAAGATTTCTTATTAGGTTGCGTCAGAGGTGCAAAGACCCCAATGAGCGTAATGCACCACCTTTATTTTTGGTGCAGATAATTTAGAAGTTATTAAAGTCTCTAAATACGTCAGCAAACGCTTCTGCATTTTCTGTACCAGAACTTGCAAGTTCTTTTGCTGATTTTTCAACTTCTGTAAATTGTTTGAAGTCTTCTTCTGTAAAGTTTGTATTCTTGTAACTATAATTTTTTGCTTCTGGTATTCCAGCTAATGACTTAATACCTTTACAATTGTCAAAACAGAAAGTACCATTAATTTGTTTTGGTGCTCCTTCAAATGAAGTTAAACCATGACAATTTGATATGTCATAGATAATTCCGTCACCTTTAGGGTTGTTTTCAATTCCCGAAAATCCTACCATTTCTGGTCCCCCAACCAAGCTAGTAATCTTAGTATTTCCAACTAAAAACGATCCACCAACTTCTTTTGGTGAACCCTGAAGAGACGTTATTGTTGTGTGATACGCAAATATAGATCCACTTATTTTGGTTGGCATACCAATAAAATTATCCAAATGTGAATTAGTACCAATACCATAATCCATTTTAGGCACAGGACAACCTTTAAAGCTTTTTATTACACATTGATCGAGTAACAAATCGCCATCAATTTCTTTGGGGCAATTTGTGAAATTACTCGCATAAACCAATCTTAAATTACCATATTCGTTATCGGTTTCTTGAACAGCTTTAATTTTAAAAGGCAAAGTTCCACCCCAACCGTTTCCATTAAACATAAAGTCACCATAGATAATAATACCATCTTTATCGACTTTATATTTGTAACTTTTTAAAATATCTTTTGGGTCTCTTGCCATATTTTATACTTATACCTTAAAACTTACTGAAATCTTTAAATGTTTTAACAAATACATCATTTGGATCATCTGATATTTCACCAGCCATTTTATCAATTTTTCTTTGTTTTTTTATTTCTTCTAATTGTTTTTCCAATTCAAAGCCTAAGTTATACTTGTCTGCTTCTGGTAAGAATTCTAAAGATTTTAACTTATCACAGCCAAAACAATGAAATTGAGTTTCGTCTTTTGATATTGATTTTAGTTTTTTGGGCGCACCTTCTAATGATATTAAATTTTTATTAAGAGAACAAAATATAATTCTAACTTCCTGTGGACACCCTATTAAATTTATAAGATCACACTCTGAACAATCAATATATAATTTTACTTTTTGAGGTGCGCCTACTAATGATTGTAAATGTCTATTACTATTAATTTTTAAACACCCACAATAATCGGGCATTCCTTCTAAAGATAATAGATTACACTTATCAGCATTTATTTCACCCCCTACAGAAGAAGGCATTCCTTTCAATGATGTTAAATTTATATTTTTGCTACAATTATATTCATTAAAAGAAGTATATTGTTGCTCAATTACAAATTTCGGTGAACCCTCTAAACTGCTCAAATTGTTTTCAGAACAATCAAATCTAAAAGTAACTATTTCTGGGCAACCTTCCAAAGAAGTTAAATTGTTACCTCTTACTATAAAGTTACCGTTAACTTCTTTAATTTTAAAAGGTATTTCCGATAAAGAAGTGATTCCCATTTCACTTAAATCAACAGAACCATTAATTTTAATGCTGTTATCAGCATTTTTAGTGTAATGTTTATAATCATTATATCCACTAGGATTTCTATAATTTTCAAGCCACTTATACCAAAATTGAGAATCTCTTTGTTCAGAAATAACCTCAATTTTTGAATATGCTTCGGCTATTAAATTTGTATCTTTATCTTTCACTCTTTAATATTTAGTAATTTAATGAGCATTAATAGTGTTAATATTGTCTAATGAGAATGAAATATTTTTTAGTATTGTTATTGTTAGTTTTAAATGCTAATGCTCAAACATCAACTGCATATACACCAATACTTGGTTATAATACTATTCATATGGAAGGTGGCGTTAATTTTATTAATTCTCCCTTTATAAACCAACCGATATACATTGGCAATGGATTAGTTAATGGTTCTACCATTACTATCAATAGTCAAATTACAATGGATATATCCCAACCTTATTATGTGGAATTATCCGATGGTTCTATATTCGATATAGTATCTTATTCAAATAAAATTATAACGGTTTCAAATATTCCAATTAGTCAGCAAGGACTGACTATTTCTATAAGCATAAGACCCCATGTAACTCTTGGAGAAATTGTAAAAAATTCTACTGGATTTTCTGATTATTCAGATGCTCTTTCCATACCATATGGTGATGGATCAATTCCATACATTTATATATCTAATGGAGTTGTAGAGGGTGATTATGCTACACCAGCAGATAATACGATTCTTTATCCTGATCAAAGTCTTATACTAAACAATTCTTATAATATTTCAGTAACTTTTTTAGGTGAATTAGCATTTGCTGATAATATTGTAAATTAATTTCTTTACATTGATAATATTTTCGATAAGATATTAATACGTCTGGTAGGTAGCACATTACCAGAATAAGGTAAAACCGAGTTGCTAGATTGGTGATTAGAAGTTTTATCTAGGATGTAGAACGAAGCTACGAGAGTGTTGACACATCTGATTTGAAAAATATCTAGCTAGACCGAAACTTAACGTTCCACGTTGGGGATCAGTTGATAAGAGAACGAATTGCGCAATAAAATCTCTGAATACCACGTTTCTTTTCTTTACAAATATTCCAAATGTGATAAGTTATTAAAAGTGGGAGCGTGACTGAGTGATTTAAAGTATCCGATTACTAATCGGAAGAACCCAAAAGGTTCCGTGGGTTTGAATCCCACCGCTCCTTCCAAATTTTAATGCGTCAGTGCCTGAGAAGCCCAAAGGAAGAGTCTGCAAAACTCTAAAGCCACAGGTGCAAATCCTGTCTGACGCTCCATTTTTTAGGGTGATTAATTTAACTGGCGTTAAACCTAGTCTTGAAAACTAGCGGTGCTGAAAGGCATGGGGATCGATACCTCAGTCACCCGATTTTTTTATTTTTTACTTGATTAATTTTAAGTTTTCCATAAGATATATAAATGGCAATTATACGAATCCCAACACCTTTGAGAAAATTAGTAGGTGGAAGTGAAGAGATCAAAAGTTTCGGAAAAACTCTTGATGAATGTTTGGTACTTCTTTGCTTGTCATATCCAGATCTAAAGGAAAGAATCTACGACGAAAATAATGAGGTTCGTAGATTCATTAATATTTTTGTAAACGATGAGGATATGAGATTTTTAGATACACAGGAGATTAAAGATGAGGATGTAATTTCAATAGTTCCAGCAATAGCTGGCGGTTGAGATAATTAATATGTACGAGCACGAGGAAGATAGTAATCCGCAAAGTTTGGGACTTTGATATACCCGGAGCGTAACTGGGGTGCTCGACCAATTTTATTCCACTGTGGGCTAATGGTAAGCCAGCAAACTGTTAATTTGTTCATCATGCTAGTTCGACTCTAGCCAGTGGAGCTTTTTTAATCCCAAGGTCTAAGTCCTAAAGATCTTCTTCCGTTGCCTCTATTTTTACCACCAAAAGTTTTAGATAGAGCATCACAATTTAAACAAACAAGTCTTAGATTTTCTGGATTATTATTATTTGCACATCCATCAATATGATCAACCCATAAAGGTATTGGTTGATTATTCCATTCAGTTAATCCACACGATAAACATTTATGTCCGTTTTTTTTTAAAAGAATTCTTTTTATTTTATCTCTATATTTTAGTTTACCTAAATTAAAAAGATTTTCTATTTCATTATCAAATTCTTTATTATAATGTTCATGCATACAATTAATGCTACAATATTTTCCTTTACCTTTGCTAGGACTTATATAAAATTCTTTATTACAATTTAAACAAAATTTTAAATCACCTTCTTTTTTTCTTTTAGGTATTTTATTATTTGTCTTTGCAGCACATGAAGCGTTACAGAATTTCTTTTTATATTTTCCTATGAGAGTTTTTTGACAAGTTAAACATTTTTTCATAATAATATTTACTCGAAAATAATACATAAAATAAAATATTTTTTTGTTGTAGGTTCGAATCCTACCTCGACAGCCATTTTACTTTGAAAATGTTAATATACTGAATAAGTATATTCTATATGAGCGAAAAGTTTACATCTATATCAGAAGCATATTCACAAGTTTACAATAAACCACTTGAAGAAGGGATTTTTCGTCAAACTGGTGCAAGAGTAAAAGCAGCATATGATGCATCAAAACAATACGGAAAGGGATTAAATAGTGCTCTTAGTGGTGGCAAGGGTAATGAAATAAGTGCATCAGATGTTTATAAACAAGGTAAAAGGGAAAATATTATCAAATCAATAGTTAAAAATGCATTAAACGATCTTGTATCATTGGGCGTTCTTGGAAAAGATTATAAAGCAACAGATGAAGATACCGCTACTTTAACAAAGTCGCTTGGTGATTTTATTGCCACAAAGGTAGGTATTGAACCAACAGAAACAGAGGCACCAGAACCAATTACAAAGCCTCCCACATCCGAAGTACCAAAGGAAACTACACCATTAACAACGGATACTGAACCAAGTACAGAGGAAAAAGAAGAGTACGCACCTTCAGATGAAGCTGCTGCTTCAACATTAGAAAAAATGAATGGTGGTATACCAAACAATGCAACATATTCAACAAACACTAAACCCGTAAAACAGTATATGTTTAAGGATCGTAACTGGCATCAGGTTATGGGAACAGATAAGGCAACAAGACAACCAAAGTTAAGTACACCTTTAACAAATAAAACAACCCCAACTGGTCAATTCTTAACTACTCAGTGGTTAAATAAAAACAAAAAAGCCTAAATATAGTAAATATTATATATGAATTATTCTACATACTATCCAACTGTTTCTGGTGTTACGCAAATCCCAAACCCAAATGCGGCTCAAAATTATTCTTGGGTTGATGTTAACAATGATTTAAATAGACCATTATTTGCACAGGCAATATACAAGGTAAACTCTTTAGGTAGTAATGGAATTACAGTAATAGCAACAACAAATACAGTAACTGGTAATTTTGCTGCAATTCAAACAATTGCAGCAACAACAATTTCAGGTTTAACTGGTACAAACGGTGTTACTGTTAGTGCAATTAATGTTCCAACCTTTCCCGCATCTTTTACCATTAATGGTTCATTTGGTGCAATAAAGTTAGCTAGTGGTAGTGTAGTCGCATATAACGCTTAAAATTAAATTTGTATTGCTTTCTTTAGTAATTGTGCTAAAGTATAGATATGAGCAATTCTACATCAAGTGCATTTAAAAGTTTGCCAGTTGAAACTGGTAAACAAGGTGAAACTATGGTAATTCCAACTGTGAAAGATTACCTCGCTGAAATCTGTAAAGAAGATAATGTGGATGTAAACGAATATCTTGCAAAGCATAACGAGACCAGAACTGTTGCTGATGTTTCTAAAGTATTTAGAAATACGATTGAACAAGATTGCCGCCTTAATCCAAGTATGGAATACACTTGGAAAAATAGAGTTAAATCTGTTTGGATTGTTTTAAACAATATAAAATATAGTAGTTATCGTCCATTTGATTTTAAAACATATAAAAAATATACAGAAGATGGTCTTTATTTTATTAAAAATAAAAGTTCTACTCCTTGGGAAAGATTTAAAAGATTTGTAATGTTTCAATGGTATGAAATTAAATGGTCATGGAATTATACACCAACTCATATTGTTCATTTCAATAAAAACAAACCAAGAATTAATTGGTTTGAAGATAAACTAAAAGATTTGTTTTTTCTTAATTGGGATGATAATAAAGATAAAACAATCAAAGATTTAAAGGAAAGAGGATATCAAGTTGAAGATAATAGGATTTGGCATGAACCAATTCCTTTGGATGATGATAAAAGAATAATTTAAAAATATTGCCTTGTGGTGTAATGGTAGCACGAGAGACTTTGAATCTCTTTGTTAAGGTTCAAGTCCTTACGAGGCAGCTTTTTAATGGGTAGATCGCATAGCGGCAATTGCTGGAGACTGTAAATCTCCTCTCCTTGGAGTTCGAAGGTTCGAGTCCTTCTCTGCCCACCATTTTATTTCTGAAGTAATTTTTTAATCTCTTCTAACTCTTTTTTGAGTTGACTATGATCATCTTTTAATTTACTATGATCTTCTAGTGCTTTCTCATCTAACCTTAAATCATCTTTTAATTGAATTAAAACTTCATGTAACTGAAGCATTAGATTGTATGCATTTTGATCTAACTCAACATCATGTAACAGGTGCGCTCTATCTTTTTCTGATTGCCTTGTGGATGACATTAGAATTAAAGGCGTGGCATAAGCAGCTTCAAAAGAAAGAAAAAGATTCAGAAGAATAAAGGGATAAGGATCAAAATGACACAATCCTAATATATTTACGATTAACCATATCGTCAGTATGGTCGATTGAATTATAATAAATCTCCAAGATCCTATAAACTCCGCAATTTTATCGGCTAATTTAATACTGAGTTCTTTAAGATTGACAAGCATAATAATTACTTCTATACTTATAAAAGATGAAAGTAAAATACAAACTACAAGAAATTCACCACAATATATTCTTGGTAACTATGGACAATTCTTATGATCTTGCAATGACATTTTGCAGAGTTCAAGAATTCTATGAATCTCCATATAAAGAAATCAGAGGAAAGCATTTTTCAATGACAGAATTTCAAAGACTTTATACTATGAGAAGGGGTGAAGATTGCTTTACCTATCCTTCTGATTGGGCAGGGTTTAATGTTCCTAGCCACATCATTGATAAATGTTATGGCTATCATGATAGTTTTAAAGATATAAATGAATACGATGATGTGATTCAAGAAATTGATCATAAGATTACAAATAGTGATACAAATGCACCGAAGTATTATCTCATAGGTGCTCAAACAGGAAACAAAACAACTATAAATCATGAAGTTGCCCATGCTTTTTATTATTTGTATCCATCATATAAAAATGCTGCTAATAAGATTACAAGTCAACTTCCAGAAAAACTTTACAATAAATTCAAAAAACACTTGCTTGGTATTGGATACTCTGCTAAAGTCATTGAAGATGAGATTCAAGCTTATCTTTCTGCCGATCCAGAAAATCTCACTGAAATAAACGGAACTTCTGAAAGGGAAAACAAGATCATCAACAAACTATCTGAACAACTAAAAAATCTAAACAATGAATATAGAACACGTAAAGGTTAAGAAAATACAATTTCCTTTTACCAAGCTTAATTGGTGGGAAGAAGTTTATTGGTCTATTTTTAGAGTTAAAGATAAAGCATATTGGTATGTTTATTATACTTTTAATCCGCAACATAAATCCATCCGCAAGGCTATCCCAAAAGCTTGGATAGATCTAGATGGGATCGTAGAAAATGTTCTTTCCGCTATTATCATATCATTTGTTGAGGAGGAAAAAGGTCTTGATCAAATTCAAATGATTATGAAATCTCTCCATAAGGATGACGAGTATAATAAAAATGAATGGGGGAGTGTTGATTTATTTTGGGAATATTACAATGCTCATTATAAAAATTATCTTAGACTTCAGGAAATCTATAAATGGGTTAAAACGGGTAAAAAAGAAATGCAAAATTATTTGGAATCTATTGATAATAACTGGCAAGAGTATTCTAAAGTCGAACAAGATATTCACGAAAGAGATTCTGAATACCTTGCAGATCTTGTGAAGCTTCGTAAGTATTTGTGGACTTAATGCACGAGTAGCTTAGTCTGGTAAAGCAGCAGATTTACATTCTGCCTAGCGGGGGTTCAAATCCCTCCTCGTGTACCAAAAGTCTTTGTTCTTTGATAAGTATAATTTGGGGGCGTAATAGATTCGACTTAATCGTTGAAAACTATATATGCAAGCAGTAGTTGATCTGTGGCTACTTTAAAACGGATTAAAAAATAAACGCAAAGGCAATAACCAATGCAGTTGAAGCAGTCAAGTCATTCGTGACAAATGCAGCAGAGTCTCTCTTCGGAAACGAAGATGAGCTTTGCCTCATGGCAGCATAAACACCACAATCCTGATCCTATTAGGGGTAGTGGAATAACAATAGGTTTTAGTGGGTCTTGTGACACTAGTAAAAGAGTGCAAGCGGTGGTATGTGGTCGTTAATCACGCATACAGGTAGGTCTCTAAACATAGATAGGTTGGCAAAGCCTAGTTACCTTTAGACAACGAAAGTACGAATTTTGTCAAAGCTTGTATCGAATATATAGTTACCAATATTAAGGACAGGGAGGGCAGTTCTCCCTCGCCTCCACCATTTCGGGGATGTAGCTCAATTGGTAGAGCGTCTGCTTTGCAAGCAGAATGTAGCAGGTTCGATCCCTGTCATCTCCAGTATGGTAAATTATACTTGACAAAAAAATAAAAACTGATAAGATTAAAAAATGGGAATGTTCGATAATATTAAATGTGAGTTGCCTCTTCCTCTAAACAAGAAAGAGCAAGAAAAGTTTTCCAATATGAATTGGAATGATATTAGCTTTCAAACAAAAGATACTGATTGTACTATGTCAACTTATGTTATTAGAAAAAACGGTAAACTTTACGGTCTATTTGTTGAAGGTAAAAATGTTCGTGTAATATCTGAAAAAGATGAGAAAAAAATCAAAAGACAGGGTCGTTTCTGTTGGCCCTACGAATTCAAGGAGAAATCTAGAAAATACAAATTTGAAAAGTTTACTGGTGATCTTTATTTTTATGATTCTTTCTTTGATAAACAAGGGAATGAGTACTGGGCAGAATTTTGTGGAAAGTTTGTAAATGGTGTCATTCAAGGAAAACTTAGGAAAGTTGAGATTCGTCTGTCGCAAACCGCAGAAGAAATAAAGAAAAATGATGAATACTGGAAGAAAAAACTAGCCGAAGAAGAAGCAAAGTTTAACAATAAAGCTAGAAGATTTTTGAGAAAATATACTTGGGGTTATTGGAATAAATTCTGGTTTAGACTAGGTAGAATTATTTCAAAAATTGGAAGTAAACTTACCAAAGTAGATATTTGGATTAACAGAAATATTGCTTAATATGATTAAATACTTTACAATTCTATTAATGTGCATTTTCACGGTTGGTTGTACCGTGAATGGTGATTATGTTGTTTCTACACCATCTGTAAATTATGGTTATTCTTATCCATACAGTTATGGTTATAGTTATCCTTACTATGGTTATTCTTACCCATATTATGCAAACTATGGGTGGGGTGGATATGGATATGGATATGGTGGATGGGGTAGGGGTTACGGATGCGGATATGGATATGGCGGTTATCGTGGTGGATATGGATATGGTGGAGGGTGTTATCGGAGATAATTTTTATGAAATACATTCCACCAAATCTTTTTATTGTCATTGGTTGTTTTATTTTTTGGTATTGGGTAATAAAATTAGCAATATTTTTAATTAAAGGTTGACATATTTTTTTAAATCATCTATTATAAAAAGATGAACATTATAGCTATTGGTGATATCCATAATCATTGGGTAGAAGCTGAAGAAATTGCATCATTGTATGATAAGACTCATACTGTAGTTTTTACTGGTGATTACTTTGATGATTTCGGTGATACCGCCAATGATGCAATTCAGACTGCTCGTTGGCTAAAAGAATCGCTTGATAAACCCAATCGTATTCATTTGATGGGGAATCACGATATCAATTATTCGTATTTAAATTATAGCAAGGATGAAAGTGGTCATATTCAGAACATATACAATTGTTCTGGTTATGATATGAAGAAAGATGATGTCATCAATCGTGTTATGGATCAACAAGCATGGGATAAAATTAAGTTTGCACATCTTGGTAACGGCGTATGGTTTACCCATGCTGGTATTCATCCAACTTGGTTTGAACACCCCATTAAAGGTATGAGTAATGAAGTTATCATTGATAAGATTGCAAAGGCTACAGATGATTACCTTAATCGTACATGGAACGAAACCATTGGTGCTGTAGGTCGTTGTCGTGGTGGTGTGCAAAAGGTTGGTGGAATACTTTGGTGTGATGACTTTCAAGAAGGTCACGTTACTAGAGGATTACGTCAAGTTTATGGACACACCCCCACGATGGGTAAAATTAATACTTGGTATGAAAACGGAGGGTTGAATGCCAACATTGATTGTGGTCTACATCAGGTTCTTGAGATTGATGAAGATGGAAGCTGTGCAGCTATTGATACTGGGCTTCCTAATTTCTATCTTGAGGCACAAGAAAAAAGAAATAAGAAGGCAAAAGAAAATATTGACAAACTTATAAAGTTTGGTGTATTCTAAAATTATGACAAAACTAAAATCCGAAACATTCAACAATAACAATACCTATGCTATTTTTATTAGCAAGAAGTCTTCTGATTACTTTATGAATCAGATTAAGAGAGAAGGTTATGATAAAAATGGTGTGAACATTATCAAAGCTGACTTTGAAGATGATCTTGCTGCCATTGTAATTCCAATTCAAGAGAATGTTAAGTTTATTGAAAAGGATCTATTTGATTACAAATCAAATTCAATTATTCCCGATGTTCAAAATTCTGGATTTTGGGGTCAGGTTGGTCTTGGATACAATGGCAAAACTTGGAGTGTATGATACTAGAAATAATTAAAATATCAGCAGCAATTATTCTTAGTATAATAGCATTAGGATTTGTTATATTTATTTTTACTTTTTGTTGGTGGTTATTGACTGGATTTATTGAAGGAATCCAAGAAGGATTAAAGGATATTCCAAAGATTATTGAAGAAAAAAAAGTTGAGAAAATCAGAAAAAAACTCGACAAAAAAAATTATTATGAGAACTGTAAAAATAGATAACATATTTTGGGAAGTTAAAAAAATTGATCAGGGAACCGTTTGGCTTTCTGAGATCAATGGACTTAAAGGTATGATCATAACTGAACAGAAATTCAACGAGATAAATGATGAACCAAAATACAAGATAGTTTATGATGAGATGTCCTGTTATAATTGGGGATTTTCTATCAATGATGTATGGAGAAGTGGAGAAGTAGAAGAGGGAGTCAAGCAACCTGAAGAAGATGATGAACTTCTTGATTATCTTTTATTGAAACTAAAAGAAGGAATTAAGGATGGTACTTGTTCTTTTCAAAGTTTTATGGAATGTTTTCAATCGGATGATTATGAGGAAAGCAAAGGTAATTGTGAGACTTGTGGTCATCATGGAGGAAGAACAACTTGGAATATATGAAAGTAAAAGAACTAATAGAACAACTTCAAAAATTTGATCCAGAACAAATTGTTGTTGTTGATGGATATGAAACTGGATTTGATGAAGTCCACCATGTACAATATATTGCTGGACTTAAAAAGTTACCAGATGATAAAGCTTATTATGATGGAGAGTATGATAAAGCACCAACTATGGCTTGGTTGCAAGATATGGTTAATGCTGTATATCTTCCTCGTTCTTCATGAAAGGTATAGTCTCGTTTGACTTTGATGACACTTTGGCATCAATGACGGAAGAAAAGCAAGGACTTCTTTGGGGAATTGTTAGTGATGAACTTGTTCCCATCAAGGACGTTATTGATATTTTAATGGAAAAACATAATGAAGGATATGAAATTCATATTGTTACTGCTCGTGAGGAATGGGCTATTCCAGAAGTTAAGAGTTTTGTATATAACTATCAGCTTCCTATCAAAGAAATTCATTATACCTCTGGTGGTTCAAAATTACCAATTTTAAAAAAAATCAAAAGCGTTCTACATGTTGATGATATTCTTCATCATGTAGTTGCTGCCGAATTAGAAGGAATTCCTTGTCTATTAGTTGATGATGGAAGACATAAAAATAATTGTACTGCTGATCAATTTAATAAAATTTTGATTTGACAAAATTTAAAACATCGTTTACTATATATAAATCATGAAAAACACAAATACAACCGTACAGGTAAACGTAAAGTTAGATAATTTTTATGTAACTTTCAGACAATCACCAGACAATCACGATTGGACTGAAATGTTCACTACTGATATTTGTCCTAGTCACATGGATACAAATCGTAGACCAATACATTTTATGTCTTTTGAGAGTCATGAACTAGATTCAATCATTAATGCTTTGACAGCTTATAGGGATACTGTTACAGTATTAACCTAAACAATTTGACTAGGGTGCGAGTTCTTATAAGCTAAAGAACTTCCGCAACAGGTGATAGCGAAGCATAGTATACGATGAACGTGTAGCCTGTCCGAATTACCACAAAAGTAGTTCCTAGTCATCAACTTTTAAAAATATGAATAAACAATCATTTGAAAAAATAATCCTAAACCTTCAAGCTGCTCGTTTGAGATCTCGTGAGATGTATAAACTTGGAGTTGATCTCATGCAGTACGAAGAGAACTATGAACATGTAATTACTGAACTTTTTACAGCAGCATTTAATACAGATCAACTTGAGTGGATTGATTGGTATCTTTATGAGAGAGAAAGTCCTAATGGCAAGATTCTTAAAGCACACAAGAAAGTTGGTAGAAAGAAAGTAGAGATTTGCCACACTATTGATTCTTTATGGGAAACAGTTCATGATGCAGGACATCCTAAAAAAATTGACCCTAATAGAATATGAAAAAGAAAAATAAAGAAAAATTCAATTACGAACTTATTCGTAATGGTATACAGTTCTTGGAAGATCTGAACAATGCAAAGAATGAATCTTTGTATTTCCATCACGAGAATCCAAAATATTATGAAACTCCAGATTGGCTTCAGAATCGTTACAACCAAGCCATGCAAGATCTTGGTCGTTGGTTAGTCAGAGACTATCAAGAGGAAGACGAATACATGGATGCACTAGGATCTACTGGTGATACCGATTTTTAATTTTGTAACCTTCCCACTACATATTTCGGGAATATGTATAAGGATCTTGACAATTATTAAAAAATTGAATATGCTAATAGCATGAAAAATAAAAAACCAAAAACCATATAAATAAATCAGTAAAAAAATGATCTTCTTGTATACAATAGCTGCTGCACCATTGTTATTCCTATTAGGGTGTATGTTTTATATGGAATTCCTTGGAGAATTCTTTGTTGGGAAAGGACTAGTAGAGGTATTAAAAACAATAGGAGAATTTCTTTTGTTTATATTAATGATAGTATTAGGTATATGGGGTATAGCAGGACTAGTGTCCTCATTATAAAAGTATGAAAAATAAGAACGAAGAGATTGAACAGTTCCTAGAAGAGTTCGCAGATAAGTTCCGTTTTAAGAAATTTAATGAGTTTAATGTCGTCCAGATAGTTACTGAAATGCTTAGGCACAAGATGGTCAAGGAAAATTGGAGTAAGAATAAAAATATTGATCTACCCAGCCAAACAAATGATATTAATTTTAATTATTGACATTTCATCATAAAGAATCATATAAACTAAAATTATGAAATTTATCTTAGATAACAAAGAGTATACATTTCTAGAAGCAAGGAAAATCTTAATGAAAGGACAGGCTAAGACTTTTGAAAATTATCGCAGTGCATATGCCTATTTGATGTGGAAATGCAAAAAAGCTTGAAGAGTCCTAAAAAATCATATAGAATATAAGAATCATGAATAAAGAATCCATTGTAGAAAATTATATTAAAAATAGAGATGAATATGAATCATATGATGCTTGGGTAGATGGTCTTATTGAATTAGCAAAATCTTTAGAATCAAAATATAATAAATTTATAGAAGAAATAGAAGATATTAAACTTGAAAAATATAGTGAAGGCTATGGTGATGGTTATGCCACTGGTTCTTCTGATGAAGCATTCTATCACACTGGTTTATGATATTTAATAATAACAAGAAATTGTATTGCAAAATTAGAAGAAGAAGCTTGACACCACCTAAAGATTCCTATAGACTATAAAAATGATTCACAATTACATTAAAGAAGATCACAAACAAATCCAAAAGGATGTCCAAGAAATGAAAAATCATGTTAAAAATTTGAAAGCTAAAAAGAAAAAAGAACATAAGAAAGTCACAGTTATCTTTGATGAGAGGCATCTTCCTGTCCTCGTAAGAGCATTGGAAGTATTTCAAAGAATGAGAAGTGGTCAGATTGATATGGCTCTTGATGAGTGTTATGCAGATAAGCAAACCAAGATGTTAAAGGATAGAAAATATTATCATTATGGCGATAATAAAGAAATTGAGAAGCTTATTAGATCTGTATACTTCAAAGATCTTGGTTCTCCTAATGCTGCATGGGGAATTGGTCAGTATGGCTATGGTGGAGAGGAAGCATATATGATTCAGAAGACACTAAGGCAATATATGGCATACGAAAGAAACGATGGATACGCTGGTACTGGAAGAGACTTTGATACTTGTTGGGGAAGTTATTCTGATGTTCCTAATCCAGTTGTAGAAGGATTTAGTACTAGGAAGTTTTTCAAGGCTCCGAAGAGTATTCAAAAGAAGCTAGAAAATTTGATCTCGGTTGGAGACTTCAAAGGTGCTTTTGATCTCATTGATAAGAAGTTTAAAACTCTTCCTAAAGGTGACAAGTATGAGATTTCATTCAGTGGAGATGATTGGGGAGTATTTGTAACAGCACCAAGAAAGAAAGAGGAGGGTTGGTAATCTGCTTGACACCTCCTCTTAAATCATATAGAATAAGATTATGAATGAAGAACAAAAAGAAGTAAGATGGAATGATAATTTGGTTAAAGAAATCTTTAGAGATTATGCTGTGCCAAAGATTAAAGGTCTTATTGACATCCAAAAGCAGAATGGCAACTATAACATCAATGAGTATATGTATGGTATGCTTATTGGATTGGAGACAGCTTATTTTAGTTTGTTGGGTGAAGAGGGAAGGTTTACAGAAAGACCAAAAGAGTGGTTGGATGATAACATTCCTAAAAACTTTATACCAGAAGTTGCTGAAGATTCTCTTGACTAGTCCTTCTAATAGTATATAATATTAAAAATATGACAACAGAAACACAAAACCTACAAGAATACATTAATGACAATACTCTTAAAGAGTATGATTCAAGAACTTCTTTACATAAAGAAGAACTAAGTGGAGCACTTGATGCTTATTTGAATCTAAATCGAAAGTATATGACACTTAAGGAAGAGAATGAACAGCTTTTGAATAAGATTAAAGAGTTGGAATCTAAATGAGACAAAGATTTATTAATTGGTTAGATAGTTTACCAGAACCAAATGCTTTTGAAGCATTATGTGTTTATACTATCTTAGGAATGTTGTTTTTATATTGGATGTCTAAAGTACAATTTTGGATAATTCATAAGATTCTTTTGACACCTCCTCCTAAAGCATATAGACTGTAATAATTTACTTAAAATAAATTAAGTGACAATTATATTGACACTTCCTGTTAAATATCATTATAATAATATTATGAAAAAAATATTAATAATGTTAATTTTATCTACCTCAGTATTTGCTGAAGATAGTATAAAGTCAACACCAACTCCAACTCCTCGACCCACGCCAGTTACTAAGCAAACCCTCCCTAATGCCAAACCAATTAAACCTATTGCATCAACACCCACACCTACCCCTCGACCTGCAATAACCCCTATTCCTAAGCCAAAAAAGAGTCCTTACCCAACACCACCTCCAGTAAGAGGTACAGCATACAGTATTATATGATTAGATTCCTTGCTATATTTCTACTCTTTGTTAGTAATACTTTTGGTACTGTAATTCTTGTTAATTCTGAAGATACTTTTAATGTTGGAAAGGGTAATAATCCACAGACTGTAGGAACTGCTGTTGTCCTAAATGGGGGAACCTTATTATTGTCCAATGGAGGTAATAGGACTGCTGATAAAACTATTAGTCAAACATTTGGAACCCTTACTCTAACAGCTAATAGTACAATTGATTTTACTACAATCTCTGGTAATACTCTCCTTACTTTTTATAGTCTTATAAACATTAATAATTATATTCTATCTATTATTAACTATAATCCTAATAATACATCAGAGGTTTTAAAATTTACTACTGTCCCAAATAGTAGTAACTTAAAAAATATAGTATTCTATAGTGGTACTAATTTCCTAGGAACTGGACAAGCTTTTGGTAATCAGATTTGTCCCTTACCTGAACCTAACACTATTATAGCTGTCTTGTTGCTTTGTTTTGTATTACTAGGATGGTTTGTTTTTAAACATAGAACAAACTTTAAATACCCAATAGAAGTTATTCGTAGAGTATTGTTTGTTTGGATTTAAGCATTTTAGCTTGACACCTCCTCTTAAAGCATATAGAATATTATGATGAATATACTAGAAATTTTTAAAGCTAATGATGAATATGGTGTAGGTGTTAAGTTCAATACTTCTTCTATTTCTAGAGAAGAAATTGTTCAATATTGTTTAATGATTATTGGTTCGTTTTTACAGAATGTACCAGAGAATATGCAAAATAAAGAAGAGGATTATATCTTTGATTGTTTAGTAAGATTCAAAAAGAATCAACAAAAACTTGACACCTCCTCCTAAAGCACATAGAATAAGATTATGAAATATAAGACAGAAATACATAATGGGTTTTCTTCAGTGTATGTATCTATACTTGATGAAAATGATAATTGGGTATGTCATTTGAATTTTAACAAACAATATATCGAAAGTTTGGGTAATAGATATGATAAAGATGGTATGTCAAATGCTTCTTGGGACCCAAGAAGCATTGCTTCTTGGGAGTTAGATGCAAATTTAAATAAAATTTTATGTAAGGTACAAGATAAACTTGGCTTGGCTAAATCACTTGACACCTCCTCTTAAAGCATAATGGAAACTAGAACTGTATCATTACTCAAAGCCATCTCTTATAGGATCTTTGGCTCTTTAGTTACTTTTCTAGCCTGTTTATTCTTTACAGGAAAGCCTTTTATCTCATTAGGTGTATCAGTCTTTGACTTCTTTGCTAAGATTGTTCTCTATTATGTACATGAAAGACTTTGGGAGCATTTTAAAAACCCTCATGGTAAACTTTATGAAAAATAAAAATACAAGCGTACAAGTAAATGTAAAATTGGATGAATTCCTTGTTACATTTAAACAATCACCAGACAATTATGATTGGACTGAAATGACATATACTGATATAAATGTTGGTCACTTTGATGCTAATCGTAGACCTAAATCATTTATGACTTTTGAGAATACAGAACTAGATTCTATTATTAAAGCATTGACAGCATATAGAGATACTGTTAAGATGCTTGGATGAAAAATATATTCCTGATTGCAGATCTCCACTTTGGGGACTCAGACATGGTCAGTCTTGTTAAAGAGGATGGACATCCTATGCGTCCATTTAAAAGCGTAGAGGAGCATGATGCTACCTTGATTGAGAACTGGAACAAGGTTGTTACTCATCCAAGTGACAAAATATATATTCTTGGTGATGTGGCTCAGAAAAGAAAAGATATTGAGAACTTCGGTAAACTCAATGGTAAGAAGATTCTTATCAAGGGAAACCACGACATCTATGAGATGAAAGAGTATGCAAAGTATTTCAAAGATATTCGTGCAACTCATCGTTTGGATAATGGTATTCTCATGAGTCACATCCCTGTGCATCCTAGTACCTTTGGTAATGCTCATAAGATCAATGTTCATGGTCATATACACGACAAGAAAGTATATCGAACCGCAAGATATCCCGATTTAGATAGTAGATGGGAAGAATATGTATACAAGAATGAGATTGATCCAAGATACTTCTGTGTCTCCTGTGAGCATATCAACTATACTCCTATGGAGCTTGGAGCTATTGAATTAGAAATATTTGGATTTGGAGAGAATTATCATCGTGAAGAAACTTTAAATGAATTGACAAAGCAAGCTCAAGAGCTTAATATGGGATACTAATGTTACAATTCCGTAACATTCAAGAATAAGTATTATTATGAACGGAGAAGCCTTACATTTAATTGCAAGCTTCTCCGTTTTTTTATTAGTAGCAGGGTTTGTTTCTTTCCTTTTTATGATCTCACCAGAATTTAGAAAGATGCTAAAAAGACATAAAAAACTTGCAAAGAAAAGAAAAAACCTTAAACAAGCATCTAAATCAAAAGACTTTCAAATTTAATTGACTTTAATTTTTATTGTGATATCATTTTTTAATGACAAATCACGAAAAGATAATTGAACTAAATAAAATCTGGTATGATGTAATTGCTGGTGATTACCACAAAGATCGTGATTGTCACTTTAGAATAAGCACTCATTATCTTTATGGTGATAGAGTGGAATGGGAAGTAGAACATTTTGGTTATATTCTTCAGCCTTATTTAAGAGATGTAGAAGAGTTTGAAACTCAACACGAAGCAGAAGTTTGGCTCATTCACAATGTATTAAAATTTGGTATATTAATGGAAATTAATAACTTTCTTGATCATTACGGAGATCCTGAATGGGATCAACATACTCGTTATGATAAAGAACAACTTGAAGACATTAAGAAGAAAGTTCTTGACATTGCACCAGATTAATCTATACTACATTTATGTTTAATTTATTCCCAAAAAAGAAATCTCTTGATAAGATCATAGAAGATTCTAATTTAACTCCAGCTTGGTTTCCAGACGTTTGGACTCCAACTCAAACTCCTAGTATGTTACAAGCACAAAATGAATTAATTGAACAGTTTCTTAAAGAAAACCATGATCTTAAAAAAGAAATCCAAGAGCTTAAAAGGGATGTTCACCAACCAGAACTTTGTAATGAAAAGATTTTTAAACTCAGAGAAGAAAATGTAGAACTTAAGAAGATTCTTATAGATCTCAAAAAGGAGAATGCTGATCTTATTGAAATACTTGCAAAATACAGAGATGGATATCAGGGTTCATGTTATGCTTGTGAACCAGTTGGTGAACTTAATCAAAAGCTTGAAAAAGAAAAAACCGAACTTCTTGAGAAGTATAATGGTTTTCTTACAATGGGTGGTCTAAAGTATATGGAAGCAAAATTACAAATCGTGCAGAACAATTATACAAAGTGTGCTAAAGAAAGAGACGAGTATAAACATCAACTGAATGCAGCTAATAAGGAAAGGAATGAGTATAAAGAGTCATTTGAGAGTATGAAAAAAGCTTATGAACAAGAAGCTAAAAGTGCTGATAGAGAGTTAGAAAAGAGACTTGAACTGGAGAAAGAAGTAGAGAAGCTAAAAAAAGATATTGTTGATTATGTCTTTGAGAAGGATAATCAGGTTAATTTTTTTGAAGAAGAGTTAAAGAGATTAAAATCTATTACAAAAGAAGAATATGATAAGATACCTGTTGTTGGTAGTGCTGATATAATTGGAAATTTACTTCAAAAGGCTAATGATTTAGTAGAGGGTGTTGAAGTAGACTTAGACAAATCTTTAGATGAACAATGTGATAAGGAAGATGAGACTGCTTTTCTTAAATGTGCTTGTGGTGATTGTCATGAGAAAACAAAACAATATAATCAATTCCAAGAATTTGAAGAATGTAAGATTACAGGTCATAAAATTCCTAAAGAAAAGTCTTGGGAAGAAGCAGCATCTGATTTAGCTTTAAAAGTTACAAAGCTTGAAGAACAATTAAAAATTCACAAACTACTGATTGATCAACTTAACAACTATATACTATGCCTAAAGCATTAATTACAGGTATCACGGGTCAAGATGGATCATATCTGGCGGAACTTTTGGTTGATAAAGGTTATGAGGTTCATGGTGTAATCCGTCGATCATCTAATTTTAATACCCAGAGAATTGAAAATATATATGATAAATTACATTTACATTATGGTGATCTATCAGATTCATCTCAATTGACAAGATTGTTATATGATCTGCAACCTGATGAGGTTTATAATCTTGGAGCACAGAGTCATGTGAGAGTATCTTTTGATATTCCAGAATATACTGGTGATGTAACTGGTCTTAGTACAATAAGATTACTTGAAGCCATTAAAGAAACAAACTCAAAGGGTATTCGTTATTACCAAGCATCATCTTCTGAAATGTTTGGTAAGGTTCATGAAGTGCCACAGATTGAAACCACACCATTTCACCCTCGTTCTCCATATGGCTGCGCAAAGGTGTTTGCATATTGGTTGACCGTTAATTATAGAGAGTCATATGGTATCCATGCTTCCAATGGTATTCTTTTTAATCACGAATCGCCTCGTCGTGGTGAAACTTTTGTTACTAGAAAAATTACCCGTGCTGCAACCAGAATTAAAATGGGATTACAGAAAGATCTTTATCTTGGTAATTTAGATGCAAAAAGAGATTGGGGGTATGCAAAAGAATATGCAGAGGTGATGTGGCTCATGCTTCAACAAGATAATCCAGATGATTATGTCTGCGCTACCAATGAGACACATACAATTAAAGAATTCTGTGAAGAATGTTTTGGCTTGCTTGATCTTGATTGGAAGGAATATGTAAAGTATGATCAAAGATACGAGAGACCAGCGGAAGTTGATCTTCTTATCGGTGATCCATCAAAACTCAAAAGACAGATTGGGTGGGAGCCAAAAGTCAAATTTAAAGAGCTTGTCAAAATTATGACAGAAGCAGATTTAAAATTAGCAAAACATGAATCTCAATTCTAAAATATATGTAGCAGGTCACAAAGGTTTGGTTGGTTCAGCTGTGGTTCGTTTACTTAAAGAAAAAGGTTATAGTAATATCATAACTAAATCTCGTGATGAATTAGATCTTACTAATCAGACAGCTGTTAATAATTTCTTTGCTGAAAATCTCCTTGATGTTGTTATCATGGCAGCAGCAAAGGTTGGAGGTATTCATGCAAACAATACATATCCTGCGGAATTCATTTATGATAATTTGGCGATTACTTCTAATACAATTCATGCAGCATATAAAAATAATGTGAAGAGATTTTTATTTTTAGGTAGTTCCTGTATCTACCCAAAACATGCGGAACAACCAATGAAAGAGGATTGTCTGTTATCATCTTCTTTGGAACCAACTAATGAAGCATATGCTATTGCAAAGATTGCAGGTCTTAAACTCTGTCAATACTATCGTAAACAATATGGTGTGATGTTTCATTCATTAATGCCAACTAATCTTTATGGTATAGGAGATAACTATCATCCAGAAAACTCTCATGTATTACCTGCTCTTATTAGAAGATTTCATGAAGCAAAAATAAACAACTCTCCAACAGTAACAGCATGGGGTACTGGTAGTGCTAGTAGAGAGTTTCTTTGTGCAGATGATTTAGCTGAAGCTATCTTAACAAGTCTTTTAATTAAAGATCCGTTAGATTGGATTAATGTTGGTTATGGTTCTGATGTTACAATTAAAGAACTAACAGAAATTGTTGCAAGCGTTGTGGAATATAAAGGAACAATTATTTGGGATAAAACAAAACCTGATGGTACACCTCGTAAGCTTTTAGATAGTTCAGAGATATTTAAAACAGGATGGAAACCAAAAATAAATCTTGAAGAAGGTATAAAACTAGCGTATAATGATTTTATATTATGCCAAAAGTAAACATAGAGTATAACCTCCCTGAAGAACAAGATGAGTTTGAAACAGCTAATAATGCTTCAAAGTATTATTCTGTTATTTGGGATTTAGATCAATATCTTAGAAACTTTGTCAAGTATCCATCCGATAGAGAAGATCCTATTCTTACTGATACAATGGCAAAGGTAAGAGATGAGCTTTGGAGACTAATGAAAGAATACAATTTAGATTTAAACAAATGAAATTTTATATAACAGATTTTAGATCCAAGCCTGACTCTTACTATGTAATGGATACAAGATGTGGTAAATTAAGAAAATTTGTCGAATGGCTTTGGTTTAGGATTGAATATTAATATGAAAACTTTTGATAAAATACTAGAATGGTGTATATATTTTATATTAGATTTTTTAATGAAAGAAAAAATTCCTAGAGAGCTTGAACAGGTAGAGAGAAAAGATAAAGAGGCATATATATGGGATATGGGTTAATATGGAAAAAAATACTAAAATGAAACCAACTGTTGTATGGCTGACAGGTTTATCAGGTGCTGGAAAGACTACTGTTGCTACTGCTTTGTATGAGAAGTGTATATTTCAATTCAGAACAGGATTAGTTGATGGTGATGCAATAAGAGCAAATCGTGATAAGCCTATTGGGTTTGATATGACAAGTAGACAAAGAATGGTATCGGAAGCTATTTATATGACAAAAAACATGCTTACTTTCCAAAATACTAATCTTGTTATTGTTGCAATGATTTCTCCACTTAAATGCATGAGAGATAATGCAAGAGAAATATTGCAGAAATATTGTGATGCAAGATTTATTGAGGTTCATATGGACACACCATTAGAAGTCTGCGAGGAAAGAGATCCTAAAGGTTTGTATAAGAAAGCTCGTGCAGGAGAGATTAAAGATTTTACTGGTATTGATTCTCCTTATGAAGCACCAATAAATCCAGAAATCTGGATAACACCCAAAAGTCCTTATCATGGTGAAATGACAGTTGACAAAGCTGTTAATATAATATATAATAGGATTCATGAACTTTAATAATCCTTTAGAAATTCTATTAACTATAATTTTAATACTTGGTTCAATATGGATAGTTGAAAAAATCATTACTGGTGCTTTTAAAACAATTATTGCAGCAGTTGTGATTGTTGCAGTCCTAGCAATATACACCAATTTTTTCCATCCAGAAAAAAAACCAAAAAATAGACCTGAATTTAGATTCAATGATCTAACGAATTATGAAGAATTTAAGAAAAAATTCAATGTTCTTAAACAAGAAACTATAAATGATATAAAGAAAGATTATAAGGACGCAAAAAAGAATAAAAATGATTTATGAAAATTCGTTTTACTGAAGAAGAATACAAAAGGATAAAGGAATCAGCATTGGAATTCCTTAAAGATTCCGAAAAGAAAGGTTTAAATGCTAATAGATATAGTGGATGGAAACCCATAGAATATCAAATAGAAAATCAACTTGTGGGTTGTTCTGGTGAATTTGCTGTTGCCCGTGCACTTGGTATAAAAAACTTCAAACCAAAGGTTGGGGTTTATCATCGGGTTCCTGACATCGAACCAGATATTGAAGTCAGATCAAGCATTGATAAATCTTTTAAAAAATTAATATTGAGGGATAATGATGATCTTTCAAGAAAATATGTTTACACACGGGTTAATCTTGATGTGACAAACACCGTTGAGGTTGAGATTATGGGTTGGATTGTCGGTAAAGATGCTGTAGAAGTTACAGAATTGTCTTTTGGTAATACAAAATTTTCCAAAACGAATAACCCGTTCAATCAAAAACCTGCATATTTTGTTGATAATAAAAACTTGCATCCGTTTGAAAAATTGATAGAATCATATAATGAAAAGAAATAAAACATTTATAAAATCCGTATTACGTTCTGATGATGTTTATATTCAATTTACGGAAGAGGAACTAAAAGAGTTTGGATGGGAAAAAGGTCAAAAGTTTACATTTAAAACACATGATGATGGATCTGTTGAGCTTATACCATATAAAAAAATAGAAATTGAATTGGATGATTTTCCAGTAGAAGTCCTCAAAATGCTTATTAAGGAATCTTGCGATAAAGATATTTCTGTAAATGACATTATAACAGATCTCTTAAAAAAATACATTGAGGAGGAAGATAAAAATGTTTGAAAATATAGCAATTGATAGAGAGAGAAAGGCTTTATAAGCTTTATATGGAAGAGGTTGATCATATCTGTGAAGAATGTGATTGGGTTTCTTCCTTTACACCTAGAGATATTATCAGTATAATTTCTAGACTTATTGAATCTAATCCCAATTTGATATCAAAGGATAATGTACACATTTGATAGTAATGTTTTGGATACAGCCTATGCTTATGTATTAAGCAGGGGATTTCCTTACTATGAATTCTCTTTAGATGAAAAGAAAAGAGAATTAGAGAAAATCAAAAAATATGATATATCAAAAATTATTCAAGGGGGTGTGATAAGACAAACCATGCACGGTTTGGGATTGGCATGGTCATACTTTCCTCATGCATGGAGTGTGAAGACTCGCAATATGAAAACTCCTATGGAAGTTTTTGAGAACAAAGATCTACTTAAAAAAGCCGTTGAAAGAAGATTAAAAAGGGGAGGGTTTCCCATGCTTAAACCCGATGGTTCGATGACAGATTCTCAAATCAGAAAAGCAATCAGAAGTTATTCTGGTGTTCAAGCTGTATCAAACTTCAGACCGTCAGCAGCAGCAGCAATTTACCAAACCTATGCAGGTGGTGGAGTTGTTTGGGATATGTCTTGTGGCTTTGGTGGTAGATATCTAGGGGCATTGGTAAGTGGTGCTGTTAGGTTCTATTATGGCTCTGATCCCAGTACAGAAACCTTTAATGGGTTACAACAAATGCAGAAAGATTTTCAATACGCAGGAATGTATTCATTGATTCAAAAAAGAGGTAGCGAAGACCAGTTTATATTCTCTCAAGATGTAGATTTATGTTTTACCTCTCCTCCTTATTTTAATACTGAAAAGTATTCAGACGAAGCAACACAGAGTTATTTAGCCTATGATAATGTTGATTCTTGGAATGAAAACTTCTTGCGTAAGACGATACAAAACTGCTATAGTTGTCTTAAATGGAATGGTCATATGATACTCAATGTAGCAAATGTAATCAGTCATAAAACCTTGGAAGATGATACAGTTAGAATTGCACAAGAAGAAGGCTTTACATTGATTGAAACTCTTAAACTCCAACTATCCAGTATCACAAAAGGCGGATTTAAATACGAGCCAACATTTGTTTTTAAAAAAATATGAAATATACTCCTGATCACATAATAGAACTTAAACCTAATGAAGTATTTGTATTTGGAAGCAATCTTGCTGGAATACATGGAGCAGGAGCAGCAAGATTTGCACATAAAGTATTTGGTGCAAAGTTTGGAGTCGGTATTGGAATGACAGGAAGATGTTATGCTCTTCCTACTAAAGATGAAAATATATGGACTCTTCCTTTAACTGAAATTCAAGGACATATAATTGATTTTTTGGATTTTGCCAAAGAAAATCCCGATAAAACTTTTCTTTTAACGCCTGTTGGTTGCGGATTAGCAGGATGGACACCAGAAGATGTTGCACCTATGTTTAAAAATTACCCAAGTAATGTAATTATCCCTAGGGAATTTCATGAAATTATTTCTCGTATGTAGTTTATTATTTGTAAGTGTTTGTTTTGCAGATACTAATAGTATAAACTATATTGGATTACAAGATAAAGAAATAGCAAGAGAAAAATTAGAAAATCTTTATGGGTTAAAGGTATCGAAATCGATACTATTAAGTGGGGAAAATTTTATTGATTATAATAATTTTAATAGCATTAGTAGAGTAAGAACATATACAACATTTAAAATAAATTTCTAATTTTGGTATTCGTGTGGGTAAATATTCCATATGAATAAAAAGGATATCCTTAATTTAATGGAAGCCTATGATGAAGTTACTTCAAACGAAGTTAATTCATCCGAAGTTACACCAACACCACCAGAGGAAACCCCGTCAGCAAATTCTGCCAATCTTGAAACATCAATTGATAATATCACAGATGCTGTAAAAAAAGTTGATGAAGGTGATGTGGTGGATTTAATTCCTTTTATTTCTGACCTTATCAGAAAAGCAAAAAGTCTTATAGGTAAAGCCTAAAAATCAGATAAGGTAGCTAACGTATTAGTCTACCGTCACGATATTGATTAATTCAATTCCGAATTTTTTAGCAAGTTCAAGAGTTGATGGGTCAAATTTATAAAGGTCTTTATAGACAATTTTTTTGATACCATAAGCAGCAAGAGATTTTAAACAATCATTACAAGGTAATAAAGTTGTTGCCGCTAAATAGCACTCATTGGGCTTTACGTATCTTAATGCATTAATCTCTGAATGAACAACATACTTTCTGCGTTCATCTCTATCATTCCAATCTTCTTGCATTCCAGCAGGGAAACCATTATAACCTAACGATGCAACACTATTATCATGCCTTAGAAGACAACATCCTACGGTTTGCCAAGGATCTTTAGATTTGTGTGCAGCAACTTCTGCAAGTTTAAGAGCGTATTGTTCCCAAGTCATCTATATATTATAGATGTTTTTAAAAATTAATCAAGCTTAATACTATTAGGCTTTGTAGCACGAATGTAAACCTCACCATATACTTCTAGTCTACCCATAAGATCTTGAAATTCTCGTTGGGTTAACGAATCTAGATCAGCTAATTTCTTATAAATTTCTTCTGCTTTTTCTTTAAAATGTTTTTCTTTACCTTCCTTGTTTTGCCATTTTAAGGCATCAGCGTATGGTTTTTCTTTAGCAGCATAATGGATGGCAGTGAGTAAAGAATAACCACCTTTTTTTCTTGTCTGTGCTTCTAATTTTTCAGCACCAGCTTTACGTTTGTTGAGAAATTCATCAAATTTATCCTCAACACCCATGTCTTTTTTAATTGCTTCTAAAATTATATCAAAGTTCATTATAATTATCCACCTTGAGATATTGTATTAACTATAGAATCAGTATTGCTTACTGCGTCAGTATTCCTTACTGCGTCAGTATTCCTTACTGACGCAGTAGTATTATCTCTAAGCTCAGGCGCATTACCGAAATAGAATTCCAAACCTTTATACTTTTCAGGATCTGAATTATATATATTATGGAGACGAGATTCTACTTGATCAACTGGTATACCGAGTTTCTGAGATATCTGCTGATTGATATCTTTCTTAGCAGCGTCATAGAATGTTACATTATTAGTACCTTTGCTAACACCTTGAGCAGATTGAGTGTAAGCTTGTTCTATATTTGAAGCTGCTTGTTGAACTAAATTAGGTCCTTGTGCTGCATTAGCTTGCGGTGCTAATAGATTAGATAAAGCCATTGCTGCTGAAGCTAATAAGCCTTTCCAGTTTTCTTCTATTAAGACTTGTTCATAAGCTTCTTCTAATAAAATTGTATCTTTATTTCTCATATTTAATATTTACACTCAAGAGAGGAATAATTCCCATTCTTTTATATTGTGCTTATTCTTAATATAATGAGAAGATGGCATATACTTTGGAGCTAAGGGCTTTTTAATAAGCTTTAATCCTGCTTCCTCTGGTGTTCTATCAGCTTTCTTTGCATTGACTTCCTTATGTGTAAGAACACAATTATCCCATGTAGTTTTACCACCCCTACTTCTTGGCATAATATGATCGACGTTACCTTCGTTTTTAGAAAGCTTTTTACCCGTATATTGACAAATACCCTCATCTCTATTCCAAACGGCTCCTAGAGAGAATTTGGGGCGTTTAAGAGGTACTCTGTCGAACTTACAAAGAACAATAACCTTTGGTATTTTAATTTCTCCACGAACAGTAGAAACATATTCTGATGTTTCATCTTTTGTTAAATTAATCCAATCTTTCCAACGATAAGGAACCATATTATCCTCGCCTAAAATATCCAATCCAGTAGCATTATCAGTATACATCATTGATAATGCTTCTGCTGGAGATTTTACATGGATTGCTTGCCAGTTACGATTAAGCACGAGCACGGTTGTCCTATTAAGATGACTCATACAAACTGTAATATACTTATGCTTCGCAGGATTTGCAAGTCATAATTGAACGAGCAAGTTCCTTTGCTGGATTAGTTGATCTCTGATAATAAAGAGATTTAATACCTTGCTCCCAAGCAAAAATAATAAGTTCATTAACTGCTTTTGGTGGTGTACCAGCAGGGATAAGCATATTTAAACTTTGACCTTGATCAATATACTTTTGGCGAGAAGCAGCTTGAATGATAATTTCTTTTTGTGAAGTTTCTTCAAAAGTTTTGAATACATCTTTCTCTTCTTGAGATAAGAAATCTAAATGCTGAACTGATCCACTATGCTTAAGAATATCCATCCAAACTTCATCATTATGCTTTCCTTTTTCTTTCAAGAGTTTTTTGAGGTAAGGATTCTTATATGAAAATTTTCCTTTAGCCAGATCCTTAACATAATAGTTACTATTGTTTGGTTCGATAGATGGACTAACCTGACCTAAAATGAATGAGGATGACGTTGTAGGAGCTACAGCAAGCGTTGTGGTATTCCTACGACCATAACCTTTAAGTAGTTCTGGTTCACCAATTAATTCAGAAAGTTCTTTGGTTGCTTTATCTGCTCTCTCACGAATAGTTCTCCAGATAATTGTATTAAGAATTTTTGCTTGCATAGACTCAAATGCAATCATCTCGGATTGCAATAAAGAATGCCAGCCAAGAACACCAAGACCTAATGCACGATGATTGATTGCAAACTTACGAGGTGCTTCCATAAACTCCATACCATATGTTTTTCCAATAAATTCTGACATTACTGCATCCAAGAAATAAATCATGGTTTCTACCGCATCAGTATCCTTCCACTCTTCCCATCTTTCAAGATTCATTGAAGAAAGATCACAAACAAATGATTCATCTTCACTATTAGGAAGCATGATTTCTGTGCAAAGATTAGATTGAGTAATCTTCATCTTCTTATCTTTATAAACTTGTGGTGCTTGCTTGTTTACATTATCAGTAAAGAAAATATAAGGATAACCAGACTCAAATCTTTTCTTGAGTACAAGACCCCAAATTCTTCTTTTTTCTTTGTCACCATCAAGCATTGACTTCATCCATTCATCGGTAATAGTAACACCGATTGAAAGATCCTGAATCTCGTTTCCTTCTCCACGAATTTTTAAAAACTCTTCAATGTCACCATGATCAATTGGAAGATACGCAGCAAAAGATCCTCTACGAACATTACCTTGCGATACAACGCTCATGAGCTTATTAAAAAGCTCCATAAAATGTACTGATCCTGTTGATTCACCACCAGAAGAAATTGCCTCACCTCTTGCCCTAAGATTGCCAAAGTAAGCAGATGTTCCACCGCCATTCTTTGTCATGATTCCAACCTCTGCAACTTTTTCTAAAATACCTGCCATTGTGTCAGGAATATGAGAACCAAAACAAGAAATCGGAAGACCTCTCTTACGACCAAAATTTGACCAAATGGGAGAAGCAAGAGAATAAAATCCTCTGTGCATATAATTCTCAAACTTTTTTGCAAACTTTGTATCGCCTGTAAATTCTACTAAAAGTTTTTGTGCTGTTTTTGCAATGTCAGAAATTCTTTGTTCTGGTGTTTCATCCTCTAATAAATAACCTCTTTGAAGGAATTTTCTAGAATCTTTGTTAAGCCAATAAATCTCTGTTTGCTGCGTTTCGGTACTCATAAATTTGATATATCTATCTTATCAAATTGCTAATGAATAGCAATCTTAAAATAATTCAGATTCATCAAAACACTGATCTTTTTTTGCGTATTCGGTTGGCTTTTGGAAAAAAAAGTCAGTCATCGTATTTCCAAGAAGTTCTTCTTGAAACCACATTGTCTTCTTAAGAATTTCCTTATCAACATCAAATACAGGCTTGAATTTAATTTGAATGAGAGAATCATTAATACGATTCTTGATAAATTCTTTAAGAATTGGAGCAGTTAAGTTTTCTTCCTTAATTCCATTAACCATCCAATCTACAATTTCTGATTCAGATTCAAAAGCCATTTTTGCTTCATGTGCAATCTTCTCTTCAAGTTCTGCATCAAAAAGTTCTGGATACTCTTCTCTAATTGTATTAATGATTCTAGTGCCAACAAGACCATGAATCTGTTCTTCGTTACGAGTATATTTTACTTGTTGATCTGTGTCTTTAAGAACGTTCTTAAAACGAGCAAACCAATTAATAACATAGAATTGAGAAAACAAACTAACATTCTCAACAAATAATGTGAATAAAATGAGGGCATATAGATATTGCTTCTTGGAATCTTTATAAAATCTGTGAGTATATTTTCTAAGATATTTCACTCTCCCTTCGATCCAATCTAGCTTTAGGTTCTTTTCAAAAATATCTTCCAACCCAAGGGCAGAAATTAATCTTTCGTATGCATTATTGTGAATAACTTCTACGTTTGCCATCACATAACCAAGATCAGAAAGTGATGGATGCGGAAGATTCTCACCGAGCTTTGCCCAAAATGTTTTAACTGCGATTTCAATTTGTCCAATTGCAGAAAGAGTACGAATGATAATTTCTCTTTCTTGATCATTCAAATTTACTTTGAACTGCTGAACATCTGATTTAAAATTAAATTCTTTATCTGTCCAGAAGCCATTGTGCATTGCTTCGATAAATTCTTCTGTCCAAGGATAGTTGTTAGGTTTGCGGCTTATTTGTTCTTCGAATATCATAAAGTTTACTTAGTAAGTGTATTAGTTTTTTTTAATTGTTGCGAGCTTTTTCTTTTTCTTTTTTGGTTTGCTTAGAATATGCTTTTGGAGTTCGGATTTGTAAAGTTTCATAGATATGTATTTTAAAAATCTTGCATGTTCCAAGTATGTGACAATGTTTCTAACTCTGGATTCTGCATATATTACTTGAGTTTCACTCCAATCTGGTTCAAGATAATGAATACATTCGTGGTATGCAGTTGATAGTAATTCCCCCGAAGGATTGAATTCCAAATCCGTCCAATTACAAATACCATGAGTTCCCCTCATTTTTCTGAAATTAAAAAATTCAGGTGGTTTTCTTCTGGCTAGATTAAGACATCTTGTATAAAGTTTATTAGTTTTGATTTTACCTAGCTTTTCCATACCATATATTTATCAATTTTTTGATATTCTTTTGGAACCATTTAAAAGCATATCTAATACACTAAGTAGTGCAAAACCCGAAAGCCAGTTTATATAAGAAAATTCTATACTGAGCTTAAAAAGGTTATTAAGGCTCCATATTACTAGAAACGGAGACCCAACAACATAAATTATAGTAAAAAGTAATAAAATTAATAGTTTCATATTTAAATTATAAATTTTTTATTTAAAAAAGTCAACTATAAATTTTATTGTTGCTTTATGTTACATATCTGTTAAATTTAATAGATGTTCAAGTTAAAAGAATCAAAGATTTTTAAACATACAGATAAAAATAACGATCTTTATGCTCATTCATCAGGAAGTGAATTTAATATAACTCGTTATATTTCATTGACTTATAACTCATCTGTATCATTTTTTTTCATTGATGAAAAATTTAATGAAGACATTTTTGAATATCTTTTAAATAATTCAAAATTAATTAAATTCAGTTCAACTGGGAAATTAACTCAGATGAAAGAAAATTACAAACATTTTAGAGGTGGTACTTTTTGGTTTAAATATAAAGATATTTATATTAAACTATCTGCAAGTGGTCAAGATGACGATAATGTAACAATGGATGTTGGTGGATTGCCATTTAAGTTTGATGAAGATGAAAAAGCTAGAAATGATAAAAAAATCTTATTAAAAAAGTTTGATTTAATGATTGCAGCACCTGCACAGGTGCAAGATTATCATTTTGAAGACTTTGAAAATTTTATAGTTAAAGAAGAAGGATCAAAGGTTCATCTTTTTATTAAAAATCAGTATGGTGATTTTGCATTTGAACCAATTTCAGTTAGTGTACCAGAAAATATTGATTTAGAATTAAATTATGGATCTAAATTTTTAGATATTGATAAAACCATTAAGGATAGACTAACTAATAATAAAAGTGGATTATTTATGTTTCATGGTTTGCCAGGAACTGGAAAAACTACATATATTAAATATCTTGCTGGGCAAGTTAATAGAGATTTTATCTATATCCCAACAACAATGGTTGAGACTTTTACATCTGATCCGAATTGTTTAAGTATGCTTATTCAAAAACCAAATTCAATTATTATTTTGGAAGACGCAGAAAAAGCAATTATGAAAAGACATGGTGATGGTATGGATTCATCTGCTGTTTCTTCGCTTCTTAATTTGTCTGATGGAATTATGAGTGATATTCTAAAGACTTCCGTTATATTGACTTATAACTGTCCAAAGAACGAAATTGATTCTGCTCTCAGAAGAAAGGGTAGATTACAAGTTGATTATGAATTTGGTGCGCTACCTATAACTGATGCAAAGAAATTAGCAAAAACTTTGAAGTATAGTAAAAAAACCATTGATAAAATTACAAAAGCAATGTCTGTTGCAGACATTTATAATTTGGAAAAGGATGTAGATTTAAACGAGGAAAAAATAAAAGATGACAAAGAAAGAATCATTGGATTTGGAAAAACCTAATTTTAATAGTTTAATAACACTGTTAGATGCATTTTCAGATATTAAGTTTTTTGAAAAAGGTCATTATTATGAAATAGACGGAGTACGAGCAAAGAAGTCTGTTTCACAGCTTATTAAAAAATATGAAAAGCCTTTTGAAAAAGAAAAAATTGCTTCTCATATTGCCAGACGAGATGGCAAACCCGTTGAAGCTATATTGGATGAATGGAAATATAATGGTGATTATTCATGTCATAAAGGTAGCGAATTTCATTTAATGGTTGAGAATTTTTATGAGAGAAGAACTATACCAATTGATAAACAAGCAGCGATTGAACTCATAAATAAAAGTGGAGGAAATAATAATTTAGAAAACTATTATACCGAAATGGCATTGTTAATTAAAAACTTTAGAAACTTTTACGAATGGTGGAAACAAGATCATATTCTTTTAAAATCTGAATTTGTGATAGGTGATAAAGAAAAGAAAGTTTGTGGAACGATTGATAATCTTTCGTTTAATAAGAAAACAGGTAAGCTTGTATTATTTGATTATAAGACAAATAAAGAAATAAAAACCAAAGGTTATAAAGATGAAATGTTATTGAAACCGTTTGATCATATCCCAAATTGTGAACTTTCAAAGTACAGTATTCAACTTTTATTATACAAATTAATCATTGAAAGAAACTCACCATTTGAAGTTGGTGAATGTAATATTGTTTGGGTTGCTGGTAAAGAGGATTATGAATTGATAAATATTATTGATCTTGAAAAAGAAGCAAAGCATCTTTTAGACAATGTATAAACACGATTTTTTATTTTTTAAAAAAAATTGTTGAAAATGGGATAAGTGAAGAGTAAATATTCAAAACAATATATGAAACAAGATCCTATCACATCAGCTTACCTCAAGGTAATCAATGAAAACGCATCTAACGGAAAAGTCGAAGGACAATCCTTAAAAGTGGGAGAACCTTTTGGTGATCCTAAAAATAAAGTAAATACCTCAAAGTTTTACGCAAAGTCTGGAACAGAACGTGTTGAAAAAGACATTGAATCCCCAGAAGAAGCACCTTGTGAATTAACAACTGATGGTTCAGAGTGTGAGCCAAAAGAATTAAAGAAGGGTGAAAAGTTAACATTAAAGGGTGAAGCAAAGAATCCTTTTGATGTATTATTTAACAAAATCATTTCAGAAGATTCATTTGATTTCGAGACAGGAGACAACACATTAAAGCCTGATAGTAACTTTGGTGGACCTGAGGGGATCGGTCATGCTTCTGGAGATGAAGATGAAGAAAACGAATTTGAAAGCGACGAAGATGAAGAGGGTGAAGATGAAGGTTTCGGAGAGGAAGAAGAGTCGGCAGAAGATCTTTTCGCACAGCTTAAAGAGTTAGTAGCTAAGATCGGAGAGAAACTCGGTGTTAGTGAAGAGGGTGAGGAAGAAGGTGAAGAAGAGAGCGAGGTTGGAGAAGACGGTCATGAGTTTGAAGACGAAGATGAAGACTACGAGGATGAGGAAGACGAAGAGAATCCTTTTGGTGAGGCAGTTGACGCAGAAGTTCTTGGACACGCACTCGTTGATCAGGAGAAGTTGGAAGCTGGACACACAAAGAAAACATCATTCACGGTTAAGGGTGCAGTTCCTGTTAAAAAGAAAAGTGCTCAAATTGTAAAGGGTAAGAAAGTCAATGGTAAGCCAGAAGATTTCAAAAACGAAGGTGGAATCAGTTCACTCCAAGGAAAAAACAATAACGTTGGCGGAGTAAAGACAGGTAGATCACATTTCGACCAAGAGTAAAAAATAAAACAACAAAATCATAAAAAGCCCTCTTCGGAGGGCTTTTTTGTTGGTAAGTAATAGTAATGAACTTTAAACAATTTGTATTAGAACAAAAGATGGGACCTTTGGCTAATGCTCAACATCATACAGATAATCTAGGAGATTTACCTGATGGCAATTTAACAAGTAAAGACCCAAGCGCACATCTTAAAACCGTTAAACCAAGAGTTGCTAAATACAGAACGGATTCATACTTTGACAATCCTAAAATTAAAAATGCAAAAAAAGGCGTACCACAAATTATTGGTTATGATGAAGCATTAAAAATGCTAAGTGATTTAGGCTTTGAAACACCAGATCAAACTTTAAAAAGTATGTCAGCAGAAGGTAAGGTTATAAACAATAAAATAAAAAACGAAAAAACCAATCAACAACTTAGATTATATAAGAGTGTAAATCGTGCAACTAATAAACTTCAATTTATTTTAAAGTAAAATGGAAAAGCTTCGTTATTTAAATAAAGAAATAAACCAGAATGAGAGAAATCTCTTTAGTAATTGGTGGAGAGAACAAATTAATATTTACGGTCAACAAATAAATTTCTTCACGAACAAATCTACTTTATCTGGTATGAATGTTCTTTATGGTGAAGATCCACAGGCAGGATTTTTAGAAGGTCAACCTTTGGTTGTTTTATTAAACCTCAGTAACGATTCATATCTTTTATCAAAATTTGGTATTATTGCTGACAGTGATTTAAATGGTGTTTTACACCCTGCTGATTTTAATGAAGTTTTTGGTGCTGGTAGTGAACCAAAACCAAGTGATCTTTTGCAGTTATCAGAATTTGGTAGTGATAGAATCAACTGGCCCAAACGTGGAGCTACTGTCTATGAGCTTACGGAGGTCATAGATGAGTTTGTTACAAATGCATTAGGTGGGCATTATGTTTGGTTTTTTAAAGCAAAAAGATACGACTACAGCTTCGAAGATGGATCGCCTGGTTCTGGTATTGGTAATAAACCAAACAATGATAATGATGCACTAGAGGCATTGGCGGATTCTAACTTTAATTATGTTGAAGAAAATCCTTGTAGCAATACAAGTGTTTACGGTGAATATTAAACAAATTGAAAATCGTTTTTTTTAACTTTCTCTTCATGGTAAGCAACATCGATATTGTGCTCTTGTCTGAGAAGCTTTCTTAAAATTAAATCTTCGGTAGATTCGATATATTCTCTAATCTTGAGAGGTTTAAAGACAACTTTATCAAGAGGTATATTTTTATCTTCTGCACTATCTATAATCATGTTTATAGCTTCATAAAAGGCTATCCATCTTGCCCATTTAGCAGACTCTTCGGTAATTACTCTCCAAGTTTTGTTATTCCTTTTCATTGGTCGTTGTTTGAATAGATGCTGTTCCAATTGTAGTTCCAGTGTTTACGGGTTTGGTTACTCTTGCAACAACAAACTGAATAGTAACGGAATTCTTTTCGTTACACGATGAACAAGAAAACTCTGCTCTTTCATTCTGGTCTGGTACAAATGTCATAACATTTGATGTATTACAATATGCACATTCTAATATTGTAGAAAGTGGTTCAAGAACTTCAAGTTCTTTTTGAATAGTTTTTTGAATCTGATGATTTTTAATTATCGATGCAATAAAAGAAAACAAAACATATTGTATCACAAAAAACAAACTAAAACTTGCCCAGAAATTTCCACCAATAGATTTTATACCAAGCGAGGCAATAGTTGATATTACAATAACTGTAATTGTTGATTTTAAAAAATTCCAAGGAATACTATATTTTGACATATACTAATATTAGTATATTTTTTATTAAATGTCAATAATTATCTTATTCTTATTTTAATAGTATTCTTTATTGGATCTGACTCAGGCTCTTTATATTCAGGTCCTTGAACAGGATTCTGAGATGGTTGGTCGCCAGCAATATTTACAACACCTGTTAAATGTGAACCAACCTTTCTAATTGCTAAGAGAGCTTTCTTAGAAAGCTTATAAAGCTTTATTAATTCATCTTTTTGATCACCTCTTATTGAGGGATTGTGTTTAACACAAGATGCCATCTTATCCATTGCAGTGGAAAGAAAAACAAAACTATCAGCTAAATCATCAACCACTGTTTGAAGGGGCCAAGGTATGCTGGCAATTGATTCGGGTGGAGGATTGGTTAAATCATCCTGTTTCTGGTAAGGGAAGTTTGCAGTATTTTTTGATGACTGTGGAACAAAGTCTTTTCTGGCTGGTGCACTGTATCCACCATAACTTTTGTTGGCAGTATCATAGACTTCTGTTATGACCTTCTCCAATTCCATTATTTATTTTAAGTTACCAATTCTAACTAAATTATTGCATCTTGAGCAAGTCCAACGACATTCTTGAACAATGGCTTTTGTTTTTGGGTCTTGCTTTGGTGATACTTTACCCTGAACACTTGCTCCACAGAAGGTGCAAGCAATAGGGCGATTCTCTAGTATTTGATATTGAGGATTATTATTCATCGTATTATACTTACTTACCCTCAGATGGTTTCCAATTGTCTTTATTAAAATCTTTTGGTTGATCTGCCAAATATAATTCTTTGAACTTATGAGTGATAAATCTACAAAGAACGGAACGAACAATGTCTTCTTCCCCTAATTCCATGCAGAAAATACCTTGTTCTCTTGCTTCTTCGTTATCAAATAAATTATAAACTTTGTCAAAACCAGACTTACCATAAGGAAGATCCGATTGTTCTGGATCTCCACAAAGAAATACTTTTGAAAACTCTCCAATACGACTCATTAATGTATGAATTTCTTTTTTTGAAAAGTTTTGAACTTCATCAGCACAAATAAATTTTGCAGAGAAATGAAGTCCTCGTGCAAAATTAATTGGACAAATTGTTAATCTATTGTCTTTCTGAAGCTTGTCTAATTGAGCTTTGCAGAGTAATTCCTCAAATTTATCATGGAAAGGTGTAAGATAAACGGCAATTTTTTCATCTAACGTGCCTGGCAAGAATCCAAGTTTTGAATCCGAAGACTCAACCGCTGAACGAACAAGAACCATATCAGAAACTCTTCTATTTTGAAGGAGAGTTAATCCACAATACATGGCAAGCGTTGTTTTGGAAGTACCAGCGGGTCCTTTAAGTAAAAGAACCTTTGTTTCCTTATCTAAAAATCTTGCAATAATTTCTTTTTGTTTTGTTGTCCAAGGTAAATTTTTAATTGATAAATCAAAATTTATTTTATCTCTTTGAAAAACATAAGGAGAATTATCATCTTGTTTTCCTGCTTCATTGTTTGTTGTTATGTTACGAATTCTTCCAGATTGAGGTCTGTCAGAACCCTTTTTACTAGGGCGCATTTTTTTGCTCATAAAAATTTAATATCTAAATGATATTATTGTACTGCTTTATTATAGGTAGCAGCTTGATTAGTGTCGTTTGCGCTTGGATTGGTATTTGGCTGCTCTCCAGCCTTTGCCTTTTCGCTGTTTGTTTTTTGTTCTTGGGGTTGTATTGGTTGTAAACCAATTTTGGTTAAATATTCGGGAACACCTTGATGATGTAATATATTATTTACATGGGAAATATCGCTGTGTGCAGGATCTGTGCTTGCTAATTGTTGAACCAAAGTAGCTGGATCGTTTTGTTTAGAAGGATCTGTTTCGTTTGCTATTTCGGCTTGCTTTTCACCAAGTGCGCCAGTTATTTTAGCAACTTGTGGGTTGCTTTTATAAATTGTTTTAAGCGCATTATCTAATGGTGGATTATTTTTAATTGCATCTTCAACTCCACTTTCGGTTAAAAATTTGTTTATTATTTTGTCAAATTGTTTGCTCATAATATTATTATACTATTACTTACCAATCTTTACAAGCTTGATACTTTGGTGTGCCTGGCTTTGCACTTGAACACTTGTGTCTAGCACGAAATGATTTTCTTCTTTTTGGATTATTCTTTCCAACTCTTACACCAGCTTGACCCCAATGGATTCTTTTGTATCCACCTTTTGGATTCTTAACACACTTCATCCACTTTTTGCCTTTTCTTGTTGAATGCGTTTTTTGTGTTGTTTTTGTGCAATTTGCTTCTTCTAATATTGAAGCTACAGCTAAATCAAATTTACTCATCGTGCAAATACTTACCATCGTAATCAAATAAAAAAAGATTTTGTAAAAAGTGGTATTTCGTAGGGTAAATACATTTAGAAATATGTCTACTTTAACTTTAACATCACCAGGTGTGCAAATCAGCGAAACTGATCTTAGCGTAATATCAAGACCAATCGGAGCAACGGATATCCTTATAACTGGATTCACAAACTACGGACCAACAGAAGAATTTGTAAGAATTTCAAGTATTTCTGAATTTGAAGATACGTTTGGCGTTCCTACAAATGCAGCAGAACGATATCTTTATCACACAGCAAGACAGATTTTAAATACTTCACCAGGCAATCTTTTGGTAAACAGATTACCTTATGGTGATCAAGCAGGTCAGGGTTTTTCCAATACATATAGTGCATTAGTTTATCCAGTAACATTAGATACTAATACTACTGGAACATCAAATACACAATTTCAAAATGCATCAGCATATGTTTTAGGTGCACCAACATCTGTTCTTTTAACAAATAATCAATTTAATCAATTACAATCTGGTAATATAACATGGTCAACAACACCATATGCTTTATCTTCCACGCAGATTGGTAGTGGAGCAACTTATGCAACACTTGCAGCGTTTTACACGGGTGCTAGTGCAGTTTCTTCAGACGTTACGAGTGTAAGTGCAATTTCACCAACTTTATCAGCAGTAACATGGTATTATTCCAGTAGTGGATCATATGTAACATCTTCAATTACTCCAACTACAACAGATTCCGTATCTGCATTAGCTAATGCTGGATTAATTATTTTAAATACTTCAAAGAGAAGTATCGATAGTCTTTTCCAAGGATATTATGTTGGTGTTATCAGTAACCAGAATGTAAACCCATCAACAAACTTTACTTCGGTTACATCAATTCAAACGGCAGTATCAAACACGGGTATAGTTCAATCATATGCAACTGTTCCGCAAAGTAGACTTAATTTCCAATTAACCGCAGCATATGCAAATTTTGGAGGTACAAGTCTTTCACAGGTTATTGAGCAATATCCAACGGGATTCTCGTTTGCTTCAAAATCTTACAATGACAGTTTGGTCATTGGTCTTTTCAAAATAACTACATCAAATTATAATAAAGATACTATATCTTTAAATTATAAGGTTGCTGAAGCTTATACTGGTTCGCTTTATGCAAATAGAACAATTCCAAATCCAAATGGTGGGGCTGCTAAGTCATTCTCGTTAGAAACAGTTGTTGATAATGCATCAAGAAATATTCAGGTTTTAATAAATCCATATATTTCAAAGGTTGGAAACTGGAGTAACACTACACTTGATGGAGTATATACTCCTCTCAAAACTGTTACCGTTGGTGCTGCTGCCCAAAGTTTATATCCTCTTGGTGTTTATGTATCAGATACCGATACATCAGCTGCTAAAGTTGGTAATATTCCTCTTAAGTTACAAAATGTATTAAATTCATTACAAAACAGTGATGAAATTAACTTGGATATAACTGCTGAAGCAGGTTTAGGAACAATCTGGGCAAGTTGCGCCTCATTAAGTGCATCTAATGCAAATAGTACTCTCCCTATCACATATGATGATACATACAATTATCTTAATAGTGATCGCAACAATAAAGCAAATCTTTATAATACATCGAATGCTTCGGGTAGTACTGGGCAAGGTGCTGGATTTTATTATCAAGCAATTGCAAATCAGTTTATATCTCTCGCAAATGACACGAGAAAAGATCACGTATTCATCGCAGATCCTCTGAGACATATATTTGTAGTTGGTGCTAACCAAAAGACTTCGGCATTACCTGATTATGTGTTCTCTGATCACATATACTGGCCCCTTAACAACTTGTATTCACCTAATATCAGCAGTTATGTTGTAACTTATGGCAACTGGCTCAAATATAATGATACGTTCTCAAATTCACCAGTATGGCTTCCTCCATCTGGATATGTAGCAGGATTAATTGCTTCATCATCTCAAACATCATTCCCTTGGAGTGCAGTTGCTGGATTCAGCAGAGGTACATTATCAAATGTTACTGATGTTGCAATAAACCCAACACAGAAACAGAGAGATTTGCTTTACAAAGGTAATATCAATCCGATTGCATATTTCCCAAATGAAGGTTATGTGGTATACGGACAGAAGACTCTCTATCGCACACCATCAGCTTTTGATCGCCTTAATGTTCGTAGACTTTTCTTAACCTTGGAAAAACAAACACAGGCTTTATTAAAGTACTTTGTGTTTGAGCCAAATACATTCAGTACAAGAACAAGATTAGTCGGAGCATTAAGACCAATATTTGATAATGCAAAAATCAACAATGGTTTATATGATTACCTTCTTGTTTGTGACGAAAGAAACAATACACCTTCAGTAATCGATTCAAATCAATTAGCGATATCGATTTACATCCAACCAGTTAAAACCGCAGAGTTTATTCTCTGTGACTTTATCGCAACCCAAACAGGCGTTAATTTTAACGAAATAGTTGGACAATAAAAGGATAAATATTAATATATGAGTGGAATACTAGACCAATACGGAATCGAAAACTTCTATAACACAGCCCAAGTAAATGACTTCGCAAGAACGAATTTATTCAGAGTAGTAGCACTAGGTGGAACAACCTTTGATACTAACGAGTTGCTTTATGTGACAACAACAACATTACCAGCAAAGGCAATTCAGAACGTTGAAGTGCCTTTCATGGGATTAAGATTTAACGTGCCAGGCACGGTGAATTATCCAAACAGTGCGGGATGGCAAGTAACATTCCGTTTACCACAAAATATTTCAATTCGTCAGAAACTTGAAGCATGGCAAAGATCAATTTTTGATGATTCAACAAGTACTGGTGCATATAATATTCCATCAACTGCTGCATCAAACCAAGTTGTTTTAGTTTTAATCGATAAGCAAGGTAATCCTCTTGAGACATATACATTATATGGTGCATGGTTACAGCAAATTGGTGAACTCTCATTGGATATCACAGCTGCTGGAGATGTTCTCACACAACAGGCAACTATTGCATACCAGTATTGGAGAAATTCTTAATAATAAGAACTAAGGCATAAATATTATTATGCCAAATAATTTCATGCTTCCTCCCTTTGGGGGTATTAGTGCGTATTCTTATTACCTAAATTTACTGGGTAAATGGCCCACTGGTCTAGCTCTTGCTAGTCAGTGGTTGATATATTTTGATTTTACTTCCGTAAATTCCTTAATGGGTAATTTACAGGGAATATTAAGAGACAGAGAAACTATCGACCAGTGGAATTTAAATAGTAATGTTACTCAATATTTGTTGGATGGTAGCTTACAATATGCTGGAAATAATATAATGGGTTGTGCATTTGCAAGACAGGTGAGCTTGCCAGGTGAAACCATAGATGCTGGTAATAAGGGGTTAGATTATGGTGGGTTTCAAGCTCCTGCAACTGCTTCAAATAGAGAAAATTATAAAAAATTGGGTGTAACCATGCTTGAAACTAATGCATCTTTTTTAGATTTAGTTTTAAGACCTTGGATTATTTCAGTTGGTTATAACGGATTAGTTGCTAGACCAACAAACTCACCTCTTTATGTAAAATCAAACTTTGTAGATGTTGTAATGTTGGCAAAAACAGGAAGAATGAATGATTTTTATGCAGCAGCACCCTCTAATAGTTATTCAAATATTGCTGCACCGATGGGGATTAGAAAAATTTATAGATTTTATAATGTTGCTCCAGTTAACATGCCAGGTGAGGAGTATTCCTACATGGAAGAAGGGTTAAGAACTAGTAATGTTGAATTTGTTTACGATAGTTATGCTGTGCAAGATGCTGGTACAAGTCTTTATATTGGGTTACAGTAGAATAAGTAACACAAGTGGAATATTACAATTATAATATTGAATTACCTTTTTCTAAAAAGGTTGTAGCATTTCGGGAAATTAATACTAATGAACAAATGGCATTAGCAAAGGCTAATTTATCATTTAATAACTCAAAGGATAATTATTTTCCCTTTAATAATTTTGTATTAACCACTGTTAAAAACATTTTAGAAAATAAAAATGATTTTGATAAAATCAATATTGTTGATTATATGTTGTTTCTTACAAAATTAAGAATTGTAAGCATCGGTAATATTATTACTTTAACAACCGAGTCAAAAAACAAAGAATTTAAATCAACTAAAACTACAATAGATTTAAATGTATTTTTGAAAAATCTATACAGTTGCACAACTGAAGCTCTAGTTGATAGTATTTTGTTAGAAAACAATGTAGAAGTCAAATTAGGATGGCCCACGGTGGAGTCTGTAAAGCTTTTTCAAGACTTACTAACACTAGAAAAAAACCAATATCAAATTTTCAACGAAACTTATCATGAATTTATAGAATATATAAAAATAAATAATAAAAAAATTTCTTTTAATGATTTTAATTTAAAACAAAAAATAGATTTAATGGACGAATTATCCATATCGATGATAAAAAAGATAAAAGACAGAGTTTTAGATTGTGTAAAATACGTTCTGACATATGATTTATTTGGAATTTCTACTTTTAAAAACTATACGTTTAACTTTTTTAATTTAAATTTTATAGATTATATAAGATTATTTTATTCAAATGATGTAAGAGCAATATATCAAGAGATTTCTTATTTAGCAAGATCGGGTATAACGCCAGAATATGTCTTGAGTATATCTCCATCCGAAAGAAAAATCTATTCTACGTTAGTTCAGGAAGCTAAAAAAATGGAAAACAAACAAGACAACTATGATTTTAATAAAATTAACAGTAATAGCAGTAGGGCAGTTCAAGATTTAGCACTTGAATTTGGAGATTCTCCACCTAAATAATCATATGTCAGAAGAAACTCCAATTTTAAATTTTAACGATGCTATTGCGGCACTTAACAGTGTATCTGAATCTTTTAAAATCGATGCATGGATTCCATCATTGAAGAAAACACTAACCTTTAAAGAGATAGATGCCAAGCAACAAAAGAGTTTATTAAGTGCAGCAATGGATAATTCGGTTTATAATTCCGAATTTATTAAATCTTTTTATAATATATTGAAAGAAAACCTTTTAAACGAAGACAAGTCTATAGTAGATAATTTTACAATTGTTGACAAATATTTCATTGGAATTACACTCAGATCACAAATTTCAGAAGAAATTAGTGTAAAATTCACGGATGAAATCACCGAAAAAGTTAAATTAGAACCTTTAATTTCTAATTTTAGAAACTATAATTTGCCTGATTCTGATGATTTAGTAATCAAAAATGAAGTTGTAACCATAATATGTAACGTAAGTTTGCCTTCCGTGAAGGATGAAGTTGATTACGAAGAGCAATTTTATAAAAAATATAAGAATATTGATGATGTGAAGTCAACAAAAGACGTTCAGGGTATTATTTCTGATGCATTTATAGGTGAAACTTCCAAATATATCAACTATATGCTCATCAATGATAGCAAATTTAATTTTAAAACCATGACTCTTGATCAAAAAATCAAAATTGTGGAAAAATTACCATCGACTTTGATCCAAAAGATACTAGATAAGGTGTCAAATTGGAAAAAAGAGATAGATTCTTTCTTAACTGTTAGTGTTGGAGACAAAACAAAGGTAATATCAGTTGATAGTTTATTATTTTTAAGTTAAGACATAAATCATATGCGCCATATAAATATTATATATGGCAGATTTAGATGCATTAAACCAGATTTTATCAAAGTATGACTTTACAGGAGAAGTTCCTGCTAAAGAATTCTTGGATAGACTGTTGTTTGAAGGCAATTCAAGTTATGTTGATGAGTTTCGTTCAACATTTAAAGATGGGTTCTTCACACCCGTAGCAAACAAACTAAAATCTCTTTATGTTAAATTAAATCGTGACATAGATAATGTTAATACAAAAAAAATAGTTGATCCATTTGGAATAGGTGATATTTCCGAAGAATATAAAGAAAAAATAAATGCCTATAAAGAAAAAATGGCAAAGTTATTGGATACGGATTTTACAAAAGATCAAAAAGGATTTTTAAATATTTTATCATCAAGTAAAACTGGTGATATGGTGCAACAACCATCAAAAAAATTAATGGATGATGGTGAACAAAAAGGATTTGGTGTTAAAAAACAAACTTTTGATATTGGGGAAGACACAAAAACTTTTTTAGGTCAAAATTTTGAAAAATTTAGAAAAGTTGATTTAAAGGTTACGGGTGCGAAGAAGGAAGGAATGTTTGGTGAAATAGGTGCTTTAGTTTCCGAACTGATGGGACCTCTTGCTTTGTTATTAGCTGGTGTAGCTGGAACCATTGCAGCATTTTCCGTGAATGGACCTGCCAAGGGCATCTTAGAAATAATCGGTAAAAACGGTTTGCGTTTTGGTATTAAGAATATTGCAAAATTAATTTTTAAAGATCTTAGTAAGGTGGCATTAAAAAGAATACCACTTGGTATTGGAACAATATTTGCATTTGGTTTTGCTATTGAAAGATTTAATAACGGTGATGTAGTAGGGGGAATTTTAGAAGTTGTATCGGGATTAGTTAATCTCTTGGATGAAGTGGTGCCAGGCTTGGGATTTGTTCTTGCAAGTGGTGTTGATGTATTGAATGCAATTTTGGATGAGAAAGCTGGTGGGTCTTCTGCTGAAGCAAGTGCTAAAAAATTAAATATACTTTCAGGTTGGCAAGAAAAATTTGTACAAAAATTTAAAGATGTACCAATTATAGGAACATTGATTACGATTGGTTCTGGTTTTAAAAATTTCTTTGAAGGTTTAGCAAGTGGAAATACTAGTCAATTCATGCAAGGGTTAGACGAGCTTGAAAGTTTTCCTATGTTAGGATATTTTCCATCAGTGCTTAAAGCATTATTGGATTCTACAACCACAGACCAAGAAGGAAAATTTAATAGTATTAATTTTGGTGATTTTGCTAAAAATCTAAGAAAAGAAATAGGTAAAACTGTTTTAAAGTGGATACCTGATTGGTTTGGTATGAGAAAAATGTTTGCTAACATAATGGGTATGGATTATAACGGTGAAGATGTTTTTATACCAGACGAAAATGATAAAAAAAATGATCAATTTAATAAAAATATTGCTGCTTTTAGTAAACCCGTAGCCAGAGGTTCTATTTCACCTGCTGATATTGCCGAAAACGACGAACAATTAAAAACATTAAAATTAATACGTGATAAATTCCAAGAAGATAATAAGGAAGTATTGACTAGTAAAATGAAATTTGGCACTCAAGAACAAATTGATGCACAAGATAAACTTGATAATTTAAACAACCAATTAACTGCTTTATTTGATCGTCAAAAAGAATATAAAAAATCAAGATATGGATTTGAAAATGATGAGTATGATAAAAATGGATTAATAATGAGACGCAATTCTCGATTACGAGATCAACTTAGTAAAAATCCAAGTGTTGAAAATCAAAGAAGACAAGATGTATTAGATGAAGCATGGAAATCAACTTATGATAAAAATAATCAAATAGTGGACGATTATCTAAGAAATAAAGATACAAGAAATCAAGAAATAGAATCTTTAAATACAAAAATTGATACAGTCGATAGTATGCCAATAGGTGAAATATTTAATATGCAGGGATCAGATGGAAATCAATATACTCCCGAACCAAATGAACCATTAACCCTATTACCAGATGATAATATGTTAAAGGTTGATGGTATTTCTGATCTTAATAAAAACATGAAAGTTATATTTAAATCTTTTTCCGAACAAATTGCAGCAATGTCTAATAATAGTTCAAATAATTTTTCATCGGTTAATGTATCTGCTGGAGGTGGTGGAGGTGAGGGATCATCAAGAGACAGAAACTTTGATTTTAGACAAGAGTATTGGGGTATAAACCCTGGCTTGAGACATTAAATATTAATTACCTATGGATACAAATAACATACCACTGTTGCCAACATTACTTTATGATGTAACAACTACAAAAAAACAAGTATATGGTCTCGGTAATTTGTTTAATGCAGTTCCGAAATTAACACCAAAAACCGCAGGTGGATTAATTGATATTGTTAATAAATTTAAATGGAAAAATTCTGGTAATGCAGCCGAAGTTCCAAGAATTTTTGCCAGAGAGTTAGAACTTCAGTATGGAATGTGGACACAGAATTTTGCAAAAGCATTAACATTAGTTGAAAATATTTTTACTCATAGTCAAATTGATGCATATTTGCAATTGTATGCATCACAACCAACTGGATTTAATTATAGTTTTCCTTGGTTATTAAAAGATGGGGAAAATATTAGAAGTATTAATAATAGTTGGGGTACGGTGGAAGGATTGCCAGGACTTTTGAAAAAAGTTTCCGAAAAAGCTACAATTGGTTCTATACTTGGTGCAGGTGCAGCTGCTGGGTTTGGTGCAATATCGCCAGGAATTGGGTTTGAAGAAATTAACGAATTTAAAAAAACAGAATTACAGGAAATAACAATATCTTTTCCTTTATATAACACGACAACAATTATAGATGCATTTAACAATTATGCGTTTGTATCTATGTTTACTTTTCAAAATTTAAAAACCAGAACATCCTTTATGACTTTTATTCCACCTAAGTTATATACTTTAGATAGTAAAAATTTAGGAGGTTTGTATTGGCCCTTAGCATATGTATCCAATTTTAAAATAGATAGTATAGGAACTACAAGAGATATTTCATCTTATTTAGAAATAACAAACGGAAATAATATTTTAGTTCCAGAAGCATATAAAGTAACTATAACATTTAAGGAACTAATATCCCAAAGTTCAAATATATTTGCAGGAACTATGGGTGGACAAAAAGTTGTTATATCTGGATTGAATGATATTAATAAAATTACAAATCAATTTCAAGAACAGGTGGCAACCCCTGCTGCTGCTGCTGGTGAATATACAAAAAATAAATTAAATGCAGGTATTACATATGTTAAAGACAATGTTGAATTTGCAAACAAAACGCCAACAGGATCAACACCAGTTGATTATACAAAACAAACTCCAATAGCAAATGAAACAAGATAATTTACCAGCTTTACCAAATCTACCATCCCTTTATAGATATGAAAACTTTTTTAATGTCTATCAGAATAACGATGGATCTTATTTTTATAACTTATTAGCAAATATAAATGTGTTCCCCGCAAAAAATACATCAGTTGAAGATACATATGTTACAAAAGGAAATGATACTTGGTATTTAATATCATATAATTATTATAATACTATGGATTTATGGTGGTTAGTTTGTGAATATAACCAAATAAAAGATGCAACAACTTTACCCGAAGTTGGAACGACATTAAAATTACTAAAATCTCAATACGTTTGGCCCGTAATGCAACAGCTTAATTTGCAACTTAACAGCTAATAATATCTTCTAAGTCAAAGTAAAACCTAGCATATATTTTATTTTTGTCTTTTCCTTTTTTACCACTTGTATAACAATATATTTGATTTTTATATTTAAAAAAGTAAAAATCAGGAAATTCCTCATCAAACATATTTAATTCAAAATCAATATCAGGGTTATCATATAGATATTGTTCAACTTCATTAACTGGTAATTTTTGTAAAATATTCTGGTATTCTAAAATGTTAAGTTTGTTTTGTAATCTTGTCCATATACCAGTTGGGTCTGTTTTATGCAAAACAAAGATGGGCCAATTACTATTATATTGAAAAACACCATCTTTTTTACCCAAATCTACCAGTTTTTGTCCCTTTGGTAGTTCAGATTTATTAGTTTTCACCTAAGTATTTATTAACAATGGGAAGAAAACCTAAAATAGTAGATGATACTCCTTCATTATCTGATCTCAGTAACAAAGACGTATTAATTGATGGTAATTTTTATAAGGGAAACGAAAATCTTTTAAGAGGTAACGCACAAATCAAGTGGACTCCTGAGATGATTGAGGAGATAAAAACCTGTGCAAAGAAAATTTTGCATTTTGCTGAAGAATATTTTTATATTATTACCGAAAGCGGTAAAGAAAAAATTAAATTATACAAATATCAAAAACAATTATTAAAGGCATTTGTTAATAATAGATTTAATGTGGTACTTTCAAGCCGTCAGAGTGGAAAAACGACCACAATCACCATTTATGCGCTATGGATGGTGTGTTTCCAAGATGATAAGAGGATTACAATCGTAGCAAACAAGGAAGATACTGCAAAAGAAATTTTTGCACGTATCAAAATGTCTTTTGAAGAACTTCCCATATGGATGAAACCTTCGGTTAAGTCATGGAGAAAAGATGGATTTGAATTGGAAAACGGATCAAAGATAACTGTTTCTTCCACATCAAGTGCTGGACCTCGTGGAACAACAAGTAATCTTCTGATTATTGATGAAATGGCTCACTGTCCTAACGATTTGATGAAAGAATTATGGAAATCAGCTATTCCTATTATTTCTTCGATGAAAAAATCACAACTTGTGGTTATTAGTACTCCTAATGGAGTAGATAATCAATTTTATGATCTTGTTCAACAAGGTAAAGACCCAAAAAGTGGATGGCATTTGGAAACTGTTAACTGGTGGGATGTGCCAGGTCGTGACGAGATTTGGAAAAAAGAAGCTATTGATTTATTAGGTGGTTCCAAGGAAGATTTTGATCAGGAGTATGGAAATGTTTTCCACGAAAAAGGTAAAACTGCAATTGACCCCGAAGAATTAGAAAGATTAAAATCATCTTGTAGAGATCCAATTTTAGTTATGGATAACGGTGACTATAAAATATTTACCCAGCCAAAGGAAGGATCTTTTTATGTAATTGGCGTTGACGTTGGTGAAGGAATTGGAAGATCAAATAGTGTTGCTCAAATATTAGATGTTTCTGATTTAACCTGTGTTGAACAAGTTGCAGTTTATGCGTCAAATACAATAAACCCTTATAATTTTGGAACAAGATTAATGGGAGTATTGGAAGATTGGGGTAGACCACCTATATTAATTGAAAATAATAACAATGGTCAACAAGTTTTAGACGTTTTGGCTCGTACACACAACTATGAAAACATAGTTACCTACACATTTGAGGGTATGAGTAAGCATTATAACAATGATAATAGACTTGGTATACATAATCATACTAATACCCGTTACAAAGGTATAACAAATTTTAGATATTGGGCAAATAGTTTGAAGGCATTAAGGTTGAATGATCTTGATACTGCAATAGAATTGTCAACTTTTGTTAAACTTCCAAATTTTACATTCAGTAAAAGAACAGACAAAGATTTAGATGACAGAGTTTTAGCATTGGTTTGGGCGTTATTCTTATTAGATCCATCCTTGGCTATGAAATATTTTAATATCACCGAATTTGATGATCAAGGGAGACCTTTAAAGATAAAACCATTGATCGATAATACAGATTTAATTAAAAAAAGTCCTATTTTTGAAGGTAAAGTATCAATTTACAAAAAAAGCTCTATAACATCAACGCCAATGGCATGGGTTGGAACGTTTGATGAACAACACAACCCATTAATGGACAATGACGTTGCCGAATTCACCAATTGGTTAACCAAATGGGATGGTATAAATCCTCCACCACAGAATGATTTACCTATTTTAAAGACATTAAGACCTGAAAAAATAGATAAATATGAAGGAGAAGGATATATGCCAAGCATATTATTTTAAAAATGAATCAAGCAAGTTTAAATAGGTCACGTAATGATAAATTCATAATGGTTTTGGATTTGCCAAAGGCAATGAAAGATCAATATGATCATGTTTTGGGTCAAAATTACAAGATTGATCCTTTACAATTTTCAATTTACGGTTCTCCTGTACCACAAATTTCCGTACCAGATATAAGTGTTCCTTTTGGTGGACAGGTTCATAAAATTTCTTCAAATTCTAGACCAGCTTATAATCCATTAAGTATAAAATTTTTAGTTGATAATGGTTATAAGAATTATTGGATATTGTGGAAATGGATGAATCTATTTAATGATTCTAAAAGATCTTCATCAGATATAGCAACTGCTCGTAATACACCTATACAACCAAATCAACTTCCAATATTAACTAATCCTGTACACCAATACACTTCTGAATTTTCAATAATATCTTTAGATGAATATAATAATAAAATTATTTCTTTTACTTACAGTAATGCATTTCCAACTACACTAGGTGAAATAAATTTTTCCAATCAAGATCCAAGTGAAATAAATTGTACCGTAACCTTTTCATTTAATCAACTTGATGTTTCATTATTAGCAGATGTTAATAGTCTTGCTTGTCAATAGTTATGGCTGATAATAAAAATTATACAGACTCTCCTTTTATAGTACAGATAAGAGATCAGAGTTACTATATAGAAATATATCTTTATAATCAATTGGAAGGTTATCCACCTGTAAAAGTTCCATTTTTATTTGTAAATTCTTTTTCAATTAACGAATCATTAATTGATTGGATAACAAAAGGATGGATTATTCTAAGAAGTGATTTTGAAATATTTGAAAGAGGTTCTAATAGTACTATAGTATCACAAAATAATAATCAAATAACATTACCAGCAATTAAAGCTCCTTATGTTTTTAGAACAGATGGTAGAAATAAAATTAGTTTTAGAATTTATCCAGTTGATCCGACAAATACTGAAGATGTATACCCTCATGATATGTGGGAAATGTCTTTTGATTTTTCAATTTATGATATTGAAGATATACAAACTGGTAACAATCAACAAAAATTAAAAAAACTTTATTTTTGGGATGAAAGATTTCAAATATTATCAGAACGAAACATAGAATACTCAACTGTTTATAGTTCAATATATAGAAAAAAATTACCAGTTAATACGGGTGGTCTTTTAAATAATGTTGGTTCAACTTTAACCGCAGCTAGTCTTACGGATTCACAACGATCAATAAATCCCTCGTTAGCTTTACAGGACATAATAATGACTGCTGCATCAGTCACACCGACAATTAGAAATAATCCATTTACCATAAATCAAAACCAAGGTGATTTTATAAAAGTTGGATTTTTACAAAGTGAATCTATTGCTTCACCTACTCAATCAATGGCAAATTTTGATAATAAAAATTGGGATATTGGTGCGCCCGATAACTATATTAATTATAGCTCACCCTCAAACTCTAGTGCATTGGATGATGTAAAATATGCTTTGGATAGATGTATAGGATTGGATAACGGACCCGTTTTACTTAATTTTGGTAGATCAAGTCTTGATAAAACTTGGAAACTTAATTCACTATCTAATTTTTTTAGTAATGCTAATAAAAATCAAATAGAAAGACTTTTTATAGAAGATGGTGCTGAAAACGCTCAACCTTCTGTTTCAAGAGCACCAAATGCAACAAATGATAAAAACACTGTAAACTTTTCATCTGCTATTGCTTCAAGAATATTTCAATATAGTTTTTCACCAATGGTTGCAATGGATTCAGCAAGAATAACAAATGCACCTGTACACACTTATGATTTTTCAACTAATCAATTTAGTGTAAAACATACTGGAAACAGGGCAATAGATGTAAAAAATAATTTAGAAAAATTAGCTAAAACTGGATTGTTTAATTTTTCATCATCCCATCCTAATCCAAGTGGTGCTGGTATATTGTTAAATATAAATGAAACCAACAGAAAAGGTATAAATTTAAAAAATATATTTGTTCCCAGTAAATATTTTCCCCCAAATTATTCTGGAGCAAAAATGTTAAAAGATGCTATATTTTTAAACGAAACTTTAACATTTAAAGTTAAAGGGATAACAATGAGAACGCCGGGTAAGTTTATTTTCATAGATCGATTAGGATCTTCGGGTGCAGATAAAAATCCTTTTGATGATAGAGTTTTAGGGCAATGGTTAATTGTAAAAGTTAATCATGTTTTTTCCCAAGACGATTATAACACTGAGGTTGTAGCAGTTAAAATTGATAGCTGGTCAAATTTATTCACAAAGGATAATAGTAAATATTAATATGGATAAAGAAGAATTAAAGAAGTTGTTAATTCGTAATGCTGCCAATATAACGCCTAAAGTTCAAATGCCTACTGCTCTACAAATGGCTAAGAATATAGTAAGAACAACCGTTGATAGTGTTAAAGGAATTGCAGAAGGTAATCCATTGAATGTTTCTAATGAAGATTCAAATAAAAGAAAAAACATTTGCGAAGGGTGTGAATTTTATCAAAAAACATCCCAAAGATGCACAAAATGTGGGTGTTTTATGGCAGTTAAAACCTATATTAAGGCTGCTGTTTGTCCAATTGGTAAATGGTAGTCATCCAACTTATAACTCTATGAGCCTGTTGATCAATTTGCTCCTTTTCATCAGGTATACTTTCAGACAATGAACTCCATTTAACATTATAATCTGCTAGATTACAAATAATTTTATTGTTCACCTTTTCTGTATCATTGGCATCATAAATTCCATCTCTTTCTACAAAAATCAAAAAGCCACCGACTTCATTTTTAAGCCATTGAACTTCATCCTTGAGATATTCAACATAACGAATATCTGGTAATATGTTTATTGCGTATTGTTCTGGTTCAAATCTTTCAATAAAGTATCTGCCTTGGGTTTTTGCTCTTTGCATTTTACCATATTCAACAAGAAGAGGACGCATGAATTCTTTTTCGTCGTTTTTTTCCGTAAAAGAATCTAAATTAAACTTTCTTTCAATTAATTCTTGTAAATCTGACTTTACAGTATCACCAGCAATTGATTTTCTTACTGCTAAAATATCTTTTTTAGCAAATTGTCTTTGTAAAGCTCTACAGAGAGTATCTTTTCCAGAACGAGCAGCACCTGATATTCCAATGATATTAGGGTATGAAAATATGGTTTTACGCATAAATATAGTATAGCAAAGAATTTTGTTATTGCAATAAAAATATGGCTGACAATACAACATTTACTCCTACTTCCGTAAATTCACAACCGATTAACGGTGGTAGTGATATTATTAATAAATTTAATCCAAATGGTGCATCTGGAAATAATTCAATGACGCAATTTGGCGGTTCATTAAATATAAATCAGACTCTGCAAACTTCTACCATTGATACAACAATGCAAATGGGTAATTTGGCAGGTTATGGTCAAGGGCAGGGTGCTGCTAGTAGTTCAGATCCAAATGCACCATTTATAGGTGGTGGATTGGGTGTCCCCCAACAAGGCAGTGCAGCTTCTGCTGCACAAAATAATCCTAAAAAAACCATAGATTCTCATAATGATAAGCAACAAGCAGCGTATACTAATTCTCAACAAGTAACTGATAAAAAGATTTTAAATTTAGAAAAACAAACTAACTTAGTTAACAAAGATGGAACCTCACCAGGCTTGACTGCAATTTATTTATTTTTTAGACAATGTCACTTGAATAAAAATGCAAGATATTTATTATTACATATGTTGGTTAAAGGATTTGATTGTGATGTAATGTCTGCAAATTTATCACCAACACAAAATCAAGTTGTTATCGACGATGCATTTAAGAAAAGATTTGTATTAATGGGTAAAGATGCAAATTTAATTCCTTACTTAAAATTAACTCCTGCGTGGAAAAAAGGATGTTTTAAAAGTGCTGGTGCATGGGGTGCTACTGCTGCCAGTAGCACTGCTCAACCTTCAAGTCCTATTACAGGACCCGCAAAACATGCTCCAAGTTTAGTGGAAAAAATATTAGAGGGTATACATCCTGGCACCACAGCCGCTTTAGAATCCTTCTGTAATAAAATAAGAACTCATTCGTGGTTAGCTGCACCAAAAGGAAGTTTTAGTTCTTTGAGTCGTTTGGTTCATGGTATCGAAGCATCAATAGCTGCATTCCAAAAAATGATAACAGATATATATCAAGGATGTATTGCAATAGTTAAACAAATTTATGCATATATAAACGGTATCATGGCTCAGATACAAAAGAAAATTATTAGTATAATAAATGATATTATACCACTTGATCTATTATGTTTAATTTTAGATACTTTACAAGTTGTTTTAAATGATATTAATTTTTTTACTTCACTTTTTCAAATGGCAGGTCCTTGGTTAAATTATTTAAATAGTTTTCAACAATATTTAAATATAACTTCTTCATTTGTTCAAAATCCATTAGGAACAATTCAATCGTTTTTACCGCCACAGATTAACAATATTATAATTATGGTTAATCAAATGGCTAATGATCCAAATGGATTCATCAGTGATAAAATGACAAATTTCCAATATGGTTATGTTTTACAAGCTTTGCAAGGTAATATGTTAGGTGCATTGGCAAGTAAATATGGTTCTTCTTATGCTGCATCACAAAGTCCATTGGGTAATATTTTATCCAAGGCAACGGCAATTTATACTCATTTTGGTGGTCAGTTTCCACCTAATTTTGCACCGATCAATGCAAATTCTTACACTGCAACAGATGGTACACAAATTGATGTTAATTCTAATCCTGTTGCGTTAAAAACTGTTAATACTTCAATTATTAGTGATGTAAATCCATTAGCAACAGCTACTGCTAATTTAGGTAGTAACATTGGAGCTATTGCTGGTCAAACCGTAACAAACCTTGGAAACGATGCTTGCAATTTTTCAAAAGCATTTGGTGATATTGGTGGAGGGTTGGCAGGTATACCATCTGATGTTGGTAATGCAACTAAAGCAGTTGGAACTACTATTGGAAATATATTCACGGGCAAAACCCAATAACTTTTATGTATGATCCAGTTTTTTCAAATCATGTTGGTATTGTAATAAATAACCAAGATCCAGAAAACAGAGGAAGGTTACAGATATTTGTTCCTCATGTATCAAATACATTGTTTGCAGATTGGAATCAAGGATTAACCGATAAGATTTTTAAATCCTCAGAAGTTAATAATTCTGCTTTTGGTGGTGGTGTTTTGGAAAGACTAAAGGAGCAATTACCTTGGAGTGAAATAGCGGTTCCTGCTTTTGGTGGTGGTACGGCAGGACCAATTAAATTTACTGGTAATGCATCAGCAATGCCATCTTATACTGCTAACCCTTTGGCAGTGACACCAGCATTAATGCTTATTAATGCAAAATCTCAAAATTTAAATAATCAACCAGCAATAAGTGTTACCGCATATCATGGAACTGATATTGGTGCTAATGGTCAAACAGGAAATGTTCAAAATGATGGTAGATATCCAACGGTTGATTTAAGGACTGATTATTCAAATCTAGATTATATTACTTTAGATGATATGCATAAAATTAATTTACAAACAGCACAACAATATTTGGCTAATGTACCATCCCCATCTGATGGTGAAAGTTACGCATTAGGTCCTGCTGGTTCTCAACCAACAGCTGATCAATGGGCTAATTTTCTAGATTCCCTAGCTTTACATGAATCTGTAACATATGGACAATATATAGCAATTAATAATCAATATGCAGAAAATTTCTCAAATGATGGAAAAACATATGCAATATCAGAAGGTTTATTTAGTAATAGTATAGGCGATTTAGGGGTAACCGCTGCAAACATATATGATCCAGCAGCACAAAGTGCTGCAACTGCACGAAAAATTGTAGATAAATTGAGTAATTCTGAAAATGCCATTTTTGGGTCTCCAGTTTATAATTCTAATGGAAAACTAATTAAACATAAAGGTGTAGCTAGTGAATATGGTACAGTAAATCGTTTTGCTGGATTATCACCAAATGTTATATCAGATAAATTAGCAGGTGTTAAACGTCCACAAACAACACCTTCTCCAACCCCAACGGGTACTGCTCAACCCATTAAAATACAAGATACACTAGCAGCAGAAGCAGGTGTTCCTATGCCAAGTTCAGTTGGTGGTGCTGCTGGTTTCTTTTCAAGACCCGCAGTTGGTGCAAAAGTTTGGGTGTTTTTCTATGATGGAGACGTTCAAAGACCTGTATACTTTGCAAGTGTACAAGAAGCAACTAATTATCAAGTAGGAAATCAAAATTTAACAAGAGTATAAAAATATGGCAACAACAGGAGACATTTCAACACCAAACAACGTAATAAAACTCGACGGTATTAATGCAGAAGCAGGTTCATTAAGTTTTAATACTATTTATAATAAAGATGGATCATCGGTAGTTTGGAATAACTATTCAAGTGCTACTTTCCAAGATGGAACCTCAAAAAGCTTTTTAAAGTTTATGGCTGGTGGTGGTTTATTTAAAACTTATGGTGATTACTCGTTGGAAGTTGGTGGTAATAAAGTTACATCCGTAAGGGGTGCTGTTCAAGATACAGTTCAGGGTGATAGAAATCATTACACCATTGGTGATAAAGTTGAATTGGGTGGTGATCATGGACAAGCTGCAACCGATTTACATGCACAATTAAAAAGTCATTTAGCTGAAATACAAACTGCAAAAATTAATGCTTATGAACAAACTAAAGGTGATAAAGTAGAATGTCCTGTTTGTTCAACTAAAATTGCACAAGATAGAGCAAGTGAAAAAGCTACAGCAATAGCAAGAACAATAGGAAAGTATTTTTGGCCCCCAAAAATTAAATTTCCAATGAATGCAGTTCAGTTTATTCTTTCATGTTTAATTGTTCCATTTATGAGTAGCGGGTCTGCAATTGCCGCAAAAGGTGGTAAAAATTGTAGTAATCCATCATGCGAAAACGGAATGATTGAAACTTCTTCTGGTAAAACCGAAGCTGCTAATGCTGCTGCTGATGAATTATGGAAGATAAAAACTGATGACATTAACAAACTTGAACAACAATTATCTGTTAGTAGTGTTTGTGAACACCATAAAGGTAGTTTTTCAATAATTGTTGGTTCTGGACAAATTAATGATTTACCAGCATATGCAAAAGGTGTTGCTGCGCCTCAAATGGTAGCACTGGAAAAGGGTAAAGATGCAACATCTATTCCTGTTCCATCGTCGCCAGGCTCTTGTATCCAGTATGATAGTGTACCACCTGATATGACGCCAGGCGGTGAGTATCATATCGTTGCAGATAATAAAGTTTCTATAAATGCTGGTGCTCATGGAATAGTTTTAGGTACTAATGGACATTCTGATTATCTTGCTGGTAGTATGAATATCATTGCAAGTGATGGTACATTGAATTTGGCATCAAAGGGTAAAACCGTTTTAAAGGGTGCAAATATTAAAATTGATGCAAATGATGGAAGTGGTGATCATGGATTGGAAATTGATGCAAAAAAGGCAATGGTTAAAGGTCAATTGAGTGTAACAGGTGATTTAGTTGTTACTGGGACAATAACATGTAATGGTAATGTCTCAACTCCAAACACAATAACAAGAGGAATGACTCTTATTACAGATCCTGCCTCATCTCCACACTATAACGGAGGGGATGCAATTCATAACAGTACTTTCCCAATACCAAATGGTGTTCAGGCAACTGTTTATAATACAATTGGTAAAACTTTAGAAAAAATACAAGATGGAATTGATGCATTAAACTCTCTTTTAACTTTATCTTGGTTGTTTGATACAGTTCAAACTGCAATACAAGGTGCTAAAATGAATTTACCTGTTACGAATACAGGTATACCAACTGGATATGCTATGGTTTATGATTGTACGACTTATAATCCACTAATGGCGTATATTATTAACGGTCCTCCCGCACCCGCACCAGTTTATGGAACTCAGGTTACGGTTGTTGGTGCTGGTGCAGCTACAATTACGGGATTTGCTATGGTTCAACCCGCATGTATTCCTGTGTGGACGCAACCACACGTTCACTCTCATTATGATGATTTCCATACTCATGCTTATGCAACTGCTGCTGGTTCTTGGCATGGTAATATTGGTGGTATAAATTCTGCAACTCCTGCACCAAGTCATATACCATCACCTGCTTCCGCACCTATGGCATCTACACCTAGTGCAAAGGATTTGCCAAGCTCTTGTGGTGGTGGTGGTGCGTTTTCATTCCCTCCAACAAAATACAGAAATCAAGCTTACAATATTGAAGGTGATGAATTTAAACAAAGCAATTATGTTGATGCTAAAACAACTTTTACACCAGATGGTAATCTGGTTCCACCAGCTGAATCCAGTTTAAAATACGTCTGTTAACTATTAAAATAAGTTGTAACAGTGTTTAAACTCTGTGTTGTTATACCACTAAGACCACTTATGGAACTATTAACCATGTTAACATATTGCTCATTGGGTTTTGCAGAAAATATATCAACTGCACTCATTTGATGCTGCACTGCCAATGTGGAATTATTAATCAAAGTAACATAATTTGCGATAGGTTCTAAGAAAATTCTAGCTAATGCATTATTTGCAAACAAAGTATTGTTTTTAATTATTACTTCTGCATCAGAAGCAATATAACCAGCACTTGCTAATTTTTTAGCAACATATGATTGCATTTCAGGATGATACTTAAGATATATTGCTATTGATGAATCTTGTGCGTAGTCTAATTCAACGTAAAAAAATTGTGGTCTTGGGAATGCAAACAATTTTGCATTCCACTGAGCTTTTGGATAATAAAGTTGCAAATATTCGCAAAATGCATCAGCATCCTTGTTAGATCCACTTATGATTGCATTATTAACTACTGCTAATACGTCTTCTGCTTTAAATGGCTTTAGTAATTCATTTGGATCAGCTATTGGTGGAATGTTATAACCAAACAAATTAATGTTACCATTGCCAACCGTGGTTAAAATAGGAGCAATCTGTGATTGCTTTATTGGGTTTCCATCTGAATCACAAATATAATTGTTTATTATCTGTGTACCCCCTGCCTGTTTGACTTCAACTTGAGTTACTAACTTTGGTAAAAAATTAGCAAATGCTATATGTAATAAATCTCCATCTGAAAATCGGTGATCACCTATGGCAGTAAGAGCCGTAAAATTTATATGAGGACTGATATCATAAGGTGTTGGGGGGATTAAAACTGGATCTATCGATTCGTCAGTAGCATGTTGCAAAAGGTTACATAAAAACGGAAGTATGTTGAAATTTGGATCGGTAACTGCACTCCCCATTGGAAAAAATGCAGGATTTAATTTTGTTACATCACATATTGGATCTGCTGTTGGTATATTATTCATCGTCTTGATCTAAAAAATTCTCATGTTGCTGTTTAAGAAAAATTGTTTTTAAAAATTCCATAATAGCATCTCGGTCTCGTGCATTTTTAAAATTTTGAAGAATGATTCTATCGCCTTCAATATTATAACCAAAAACTAAAAACGCATCCAAGTATTCGCTCATTATTCCTTTAAGAATACTTAGATCTCGCATTGAAATTTGATTTGCTCGTTTACTTTCTTTCATGAACTTATCAATACTTTTTTGAAGTTCAAGATTGGAAACGACAGTAAAAACTTTCTTTGCTATTTCATCGGATAAATCTTTTGGATTTGTTTCTATTTTGTGCAAGATAGAGTCAACCGAAGATAAGGAAGGTGTACCAGTGTTATTTGGTTTCTTCTTTCTTGGAGCCATAACCTTGTGCTTTATTATTAATGCCAAACTTTACAAGATATTCAATTAAAACCTCAATTGAACTGGTTTTAATTTTAAAATGTTCGGGTATAAATTGACCACCATCGTGCATTTCAAAATACTCCTCACCCAAATAATTATGATTATTAAAACAAGTAATCATAACAGATGAACCTTTTGGGTCAACGATGACCGTCCATGAACGAGGATCAGATTCTGCATAATCCGTAAATACCTTATCGGTAACGTATCCACTATCACGCAAACGTTTTATGAAATAACTACATGTTGTGAGCTTGTTCTTTGACATAATTATATTTATAGGTTTATTTTATTTAACAAGTGCAGAAACAATATATTTTAGTTCAACATTTTCATCTTCTTTTGTAGTAAAAACAAAGATTTTCATTTCATCATTAATCTTAACCTTTACAGGGTACTTGCTACTAATCAAACTCTTGAAAACCTCAATTTTGATGGAGATTGGTTCAATGTCTTTTCCTTGGTAATTTGATGATAACATCAAAGAAATATTATCCACATTCTGCATAGTTTTATCATCAATCTCTGCATAGACTCTACCATCTTTTGTGTAAAAATAAATCTTTGTAACATCTGATACAAAGGAATATCCTGACATAATTTGTCTGAGTTTTGATAACTCGATATCAAAAACAGTATCAAAGTTTAATTTGATTATGTTTTCAATTTTAACAGTTGATTCCTTAATAATACCATCATCAACCAAATGATATTTAAAATGAGCATTTTCGGCTGTCTCATCGTTCTTAGACTGACACTTAATGTTATTTTTCTCAATGATCATGGTAAATTCACCATCATCACCCAAACAATCAAGACCAGTTAAGAACTTCTTGATATTAATAATATTGAGTTTTGAATCTTCAATTTGCATCGGAAGATTACAAACAGCATAAAGAATTACACTATTATCAGCGGAAGTACAAAGAGAATACAAACTATCGCTACTGGTTCGCAGTACGCAGCTTTCTGTAACCCTATTGATAGGCTTTAAAAGCTTTTCAATAGATGTTTTCGGAATTGGAAGAAGATTGTTATTGCTCACTTTGTTGAATTGTTATTTTATTAACTAATTCTAACAGAGTTTCCAAAGTATTACCAATCCTTTCTACATTTTTTTCAATATTTGTTAGTGATTCGTTTGAAATCGGTGTATTCTGCGGCAATGGAGCAGAAGGTAACGGAATCATTTGCGCCGCTATGTCTTCAAATGAAGGTTGAGGTGGAACAAATGACGGTGCATCTGGAATCATTGCTCTAACTTGATCTTCGGATGGGTATGGACTAGATACATTTCTATATCCAAAATTTTGTCTAGGTGCATTGTTTCTTCTTGGATCGTGCTGTCTAACATTATTGATAAATTTATTTAAATCAATACGATTAGCTGGTACATCTGAACTTTCTACGGTCATCTGATCCATTGTTCTAAGATGAGACCCAACCATAGCAGCAAGTTTTGCTGCTTCTAACGCTTCCTCTTGTTGGCGATTCATTCTTAGAGATCTTTGAGGATATCCTGAACCTTCTTCTCCTGTTCAGAAAGAACTGGTGTTGGTTTTTCAACATCTGGTTTTACATCCTCAAATGTCTTGTCATCATCTTCTTCGGTGTCACCAATCTGGGTTGGAGTCGAAGAAACTTCCTTGCCAAAGAAATGAGAATCAAGGAGGTTCTTGATCTCCTCATACGACTTCTGTTGAAAGATAGTATCAAGACTCTTAACCTGATTGTAAATCTCATCAGCATCATCAAGACCCTCAACAGGACTTGGTGAAACAAACCTTGAAGAAACATACGTTGGATACCCACCATCATTGGTCTCAACCTTGATACGAAGATTGCAACCATTTGGAGAGAGATCAAAGATTCTGAAACCAAACTCATCCTTATCATCACCATCAATGGCATTCTGGATGATCTTGTTAAGCTGGATACCAGCATTGATGATCTTTACCTGACCCTCGTTCTCTGGATTGCTTGGGTCTTTGATAACCAAAGCATTGTAAAGCCACTTCTCAGACCTTTTTAAGGGACGAGACTGATCAATAAGAGTATCATTCTTTGCAGCATAAACCTTGCTACGATACTCATCAATTGGGCATTTCTCACCATACGTGTGAGGGCAGAGGCAGGAAACCTTCTTCTGTGAAAGAAGAGATGGGAATACGTGCTGGTAATAATGGAAGCGAGTCCTCTTACCATCAGCAAGATTTGGAAGCAAGCGAACAATGTAGGTCTTGTCTGGCTCCATCTTCAAGAAGTCCCTAAAACTGTTTTCTGATACGTCCTTTGTGGAAAGCGCATCCTTGAGTGAGTCGAATATATTTGAGTTGTATTTAGTTGTCATATCTATAATCTATCTTAGCAGCGTTTTTGTTTATTGCAAGTTATTTTTAATAAAATTCTTAATTTTGTTTGTTGCCTCTTTCACTAGAGTCCTTGTTGGGGTTGATGAGATATATCTTGATTTATAAGCAACAAATTTTTCATTTAAGTTTTTGGCAAATAACTCAATCTCATCTTTTTGAAAAGAAGATAAGCTGTCAAATATACCATCCATCTCCATTAACCCATAAGGATTGATTCTATGCTCTCTGTAATGATTTAACCAAGATGTCATGTAACCTGTCTTGTGACTCAAGTATTTTTCCAATGGAATTTTATTCTCCAAACAAAACATTGTTATGAACCTAAAGCTTTCCTTGATACTATCAAATTGCTTTTCTGGATCTTCGTCTTCTTGTTGTTTTTTAAACAAGGAATAATTTCTCGTAGCAGAAAGTGTGGTAAAAGAAACTAAAGAAGGATAAGCATCTTCTGGATGAAGAATATAAGGAGCTTTAAAGTAATCATCAATCCTTATATGATTAAATTTAGAAAGAATTAAAGATATCTTTTTTAAATTCGTAAAAGTATTGGCATCGATATCGGAAAAATTCTTTCTAGGAGTGTATGGTTGCCCCTTTCTAGAATATTTTAAATAGCAATTGTAAATTTGTTTTTCTTTATCTGATAGACTAAGCATCTTTTTTTCGGTTTAATTTGGATCTGAATATCTTTTTATAGACATTTGGCGTAGATCCAAGATAAGCCTTTATAATATTTTGTAAAGAATATTCTCCCAATAATGCAAAATATATTTTTTGGGTTTTTTTATCGTCTACTAAATATTTTAAAAAGTTTAAATAGTTCATTTTTTTACCTTTTGATATACAAACAAATGATCCAAATTTTAAAGTAATACTTTCAAATTCTTCTATGTTTAGTGCGTCATACGGGTTACTTAAATTATCAAATTGTTGTGATGATGTTATAATCATTAAGTTTATTTATACATAAACCGTTAAATGTCATCATCGTTTGAATAATTTTGTGCACTATTTAATATATCTGTTATACTTGGATTGGAATCTGTATTTAAATTCTTGGGTGCAGATCCCTTTAATGTGTAGTTAAACACTACTTCATCAAGTTCGGTAATTGATAAAGTTGGATAATCAATTTTTAATTGTGTATGAATACCTCTTCCACCAAATCGATTTTTAGCAATACCCAAATGGATAATACCAAGCTCAAAATCCTTTTCATCAACCCAAATTGGGAACTGTGCATCAGCAGTATGAGCTAATCCCATAGATTCACTGGTTGTTTCTAAGTCTGGCATCTCGTTTTTGTAACCAGATCGATTGGTTTGTGTTGCTGTAATGATTGGACATTCAAACTTATAAGTTAATGCTCTGACATATTCGGTTATTTCCTTAATAGTGTCATAAGAATTCTTATTGGCAGTGTTGGGTGCAATCAAATTCAAATAATCCAAAATGATTGCATCGGGTTTAACACCATTTTTAATAAGTTTCTCAATATAAGTTTTAATACCCAAAACCGTAATGCCTTTGGTTGGAAATTCTTTGATGATTAATTTACTATCACTGTTCTTAACCTTATACTGATTAAGTTTATTCCTTAATGGTTCAATTTGTAGTTTCAAATCATTGGAAGGAATCCTTGATAAGGATGCACTTATTCTTTTTGCATAAACATGCTCTGGCATTTCCAATGTTATAAGAACAACTGTTTTGTTTTGATTAAGAATATTGGTTGCAATATTACCTAAGAAGATGGATTTACCAACGTTTGTTGATCCGTAGAAAACATAAAGTGCTCTACCATCTTTAAGAAAGCCACCTCCAATGTTTTTGTCGAGCCATTTCCACCCTGTTGAGATTCTTTCTTCTGTTTTTAGAAGCTCATCAACATGTTCATCAATACTCTCCAAGTAATCCAACCCAAGATTATCTATCAAAGAAATGTTACAGGCTTCTTCAAACTTTTTAAGAATATTTTCGCTGTCGATATCGCCACTTTGAACATCTACCGAAGTATTAAAATAGGTATTTAAAATTGCCTTCTGTTTTAACCACCTTTCTGTATTTTTTATCAAAACTTCTTTATCATATGTCTTATCAATTTTATCAAAAGACAACAAAACTCTCTTCAATGATTGTTTATCTTCTTCGGAAACCAAATGCGCTTTGATCTCTGTTATATTTGGTACTGCATTATGCTCTTCGTAATAAGAATTTACAATATTAAATATTGTTTTGATATCCTTATCCTTAAAAAAAGAAGGTTTTGCGTGATCAAAAATCGTTTCCAAGTACGATTGATCCATGATTGAGTTGAATATGATTATCTTTTCATACTCAACTAAATCTAAAGGAAGCTGTTTTTTATCCATTAAACTATTATAAGTTGCTTCTCACACAAAAGCAACTCATAAATCATTTGTTTCCCCAAGTTGTCCCTGCGAACAAATTACCAATACCCGTAGTAACTTTATTACCAACCTGAACACCTTTATTTGCACAACAAGTAGATTGTGTAGGAGTTGTTTCGGTTACTTCGGTTGTTTGAGCGGTATTAGAATCATTTTTAACTAAGTCGTACTTCTTCGTGAAGTATTCAAGTAGTTCTTCTTCTGTTCCACTAATAATTTCTTTTGTTGTCGTATTAATCATATAATAAATTTACTCCAATGTTAAAGATTGTCCAGAATCATTTTTAAATGATAGACCAATTTGAAGTTTTTCTTCTAATTTTGGAAGAATTTTATTCCAAACTGCTTCATCATCTTTCCATTCTTTGAAGAAACCGAGATTTTCACCATTAAAAACGTATCTATGACCATTTTTTTCAATAACTCCGTAACCTTCTGCCATTTCAACAAGACCAGAATATTTGTTTAATCCAGTTCTAAAGTTCAAATACATCTCAATTTCTAAAAATGGAGTAACAAATCGATTTTTTGTGGTCAATGCTCTTAATGTTAAACCATTAATACCCTTTGATAGCAAAGTTGTTTCTACATTTGAATCTTTATTCTTACTATCTTCCGATCTTTCGGCTTTTTTTGCCATTTGAACAATTACAGATGCCATATAAAGGGGTCCAGAGCCACCTGCTTGCTTCTTAATTGCACTAGGATGGAGTTGTGAAGGATCATCATAAATATGATTGGTAAAAATCACAGGACAATTTGCTTTTGCGGCAGAATGTGTGATTGCTCTCATCATTGATTTAAGGGATTTTGCACGATTTCCCATGTCTGGAGTGTCAGAACCCTCGTCAATCTTCTTTTTCTCTTGTGCGGTGATTAAATTACCCAAAGAATCGATAACAAGAAGTACTTTACCGTGTAAACCCTTTTCAATAACCGTATCAAGGAACTTTACAATTTGATTTCTGCAATTTTCAGTCACTTCACTAGGAACATGTTTAATTTTTGATGTATCACACCCAAGTCTCTTTGCTGTATTCTCATCCAATGCACCCTCTGTGTCAAAATATGCAATATGCATATCTTTTTTCTGTGCATTAGCCATAACTTTGTTACACATAAGTGTTTTACCACATGATTCAGGTCCAATAAAGCCTGTAAGTCTTCCCATTGGTACTCCACCATAAAGCGAACCAGATATAATAGCATTTAAAGCGTATGATCCTGTATCAATCCATTCATTCACGCTTGAAAGACTGCCATCATCCAAGAATGCTGCTTCTGGGTTAAGGTCAGAAAGCACTTTAAATGCATCTTCTACATTACCGTTTTTAACTTCATCTATTTCTTCGATTTTCTTTTTAGCCATATATCCTATATTAACAGAAAAACCCAGAATGTCAAAAACATTCTGGGTTTCCTACTGGTTTCTTTGATCAGATTACGAATTACTCATCAAAAAGATTAATTACTGAACTTGAATCCTGCTGCGGTGTTGGAGGAACAAAAGCATTGTTCTGATTAAACATCTGAAGATACTGAGCCTGAAGACGGAAATCAAGAGCATCAATATCGGTGACACTAATCCTTGAATTATCATAAGTGATGTTAACATCACCTGTCTTATCAGCGAGAAACTCCCTAAAAAAGATTGGTAGTAACTGAACGGACATCTTACCTTGATTGTCTGCTGGGATTACGTGAAGAACTACTGGGTTCTTGATTACGGTTTTCGTTGTATCCGTAGCCTCAACAGTCTCACCAAGAATGGTGCGACCAACTGAATCTAGGATTATGGTTAGTTTTGTTTTGTCTGTTGTTGTTGTCATATAATAAGATTTAGAAGTGCTTATTAATTATGCAAGGGGGTAAATATTAAAAATAATGAAAGAATATCAAAAAACTTATAGAGATTTGATTTTATATAATCCACCGACATTTGACAGTAAGAATATAACTAGTTTTGATGGTGATACATATGAATCAAAATCGTTTATTGCCTATAGAGTTGAATATAAAATAAAATATTCTGACAAAGATGAAATATATGTATCAGGGTATGATTTTATAACAGAAAAGGATGCCGAGATAGCAATGATTTCTTTTTTTGATAAACTTATAAACGAATTAGACCCCAAGATTGCAAATAAACACTTACAAACTTTCGATGATGGAAATAAAACTTTAGAAATGAATGAAGATCCGTTTGCTAAATTAAGAAAAGATTTAGGAATGCCCCCGTATGATCCAGATAAACCAAAAACACTTAAAAAGTTTATTAAAGGTCGTTTAAGAGATATCCCATCCTAGTGCTTTTGATATATTTGGAAACTTTTTCATGATAATAATGCAATTAAATCAGTATGTTCTTCGCAACCGATCTCAGGCGTGGGCCACCCAATGATGTTAAAAATCTTAGTAACAACTGGCATGACAGTTTTTTCAAACATCATTTTGTAATCTGGTTTAATATATTTTTGAATTTCAACTGGTAATTCATCGGTAAATGCAAAAACGTCATAACCAAATTTATTCTTCTTGCAATAAAATACCTTTAATTTAGTTCCAGTTTGAATTGGATGATACTTGTTGGTAAGATTTAATTTCTTGAGTAGTATATTAAAGTAAATTGCAGCTTTGGTGTGACCCTGCGTACCCTTTGCAACTTGTTCATCTTTAACTTTGTCTTGATACTCCTTTAATTTGTTTACTCTCTTTCTAATTGCAATCGCATCGACGGGAAAACTACAAAAATCTTCATATCCATTTTGAAATAGTTGATTGGCTTTCTTTCTGTCTTTTGATAGAATAGCAGACTCCACAATTGATTTAATTAATACCTTAATCTCCTTTGAGATTTTTGAAGTGGCAACTTCAATTCCAGTATATAGAAATTCATTAGTTGAAATACCTTCATTATCTAAAATATGAAGAATATAATATTTTTTTGCTTGTAAAAGAGCAACGTCACAAATTTTTTCCCTTTTAAAGAAATATCTTGGATCAATCGTCTTCAATTCTTGTTTTGCCCATTCATTAATCTTTTCATTAAGATGTTTTCCAATATCTTTGATCATTTCTGATGCTTCTGATGTTATTTCACCGTCTTTATTTGCTAAAATAATGTTATTTTTAGCAAATAATTTAGCAAAACAAAAATAAACGCTGTCCGTATCGGAATAAACACAGATATCATGAAGATCTCCTTCAAACCCTTTGCTTACTGCATACTCATGTACTATCTTTGCACCCGTTTTAACAACATTTTGACCTGTTAAAGTAACACTTTCGGCATGTTCAATGTCAAAAAGTGGCGAATAAATGTTAGAAAATACACCATAAATAGAATTTAGAAGAGTTTTATACACATTCTGTAATGTATAGTTATCATTAACCTCTTCTTCTAAGATTTTTATTTGATTTTGATCTTTTGTTTTGGCTAATTTCTTCTCAGCATCCATCATTTTTGTCTTTGCTGTAATTCTTTCGTTGTAAAGCTTGTCGATAAGCTTGGGAACTACACCTTTAACTTTCTGAGTATAAAGAATATTTGCTTTGGTAATAGAAAGTTGTTGATCAGAAACAAATTTCTTAAAGTTTTCCACCGTAAACGTCATTGTTTTATGATTTGAAAACGTTACTTCAAATTTATCATCTTCAAAATTTGTAATTTTACCAATTTTAGTCTCTGGTGAGATATTTAAAGTAATAATAGTATTGGGATAAAGACTGTTTGCATCATACGTTACTAGATCATCGTATAAACCTGGCACGGGTTGGTAAACATACCCTCCTGCAAACTTTACTTTAATTCTTTCATCTTTAAATGTGGGAATTATATAACCATCTCTTAATGCTTGGTGTGCAACCGCACCCGTAATGACTGAAACCTTTGCCAGTGCCTTTGTAAAGGGAACAAATCCCCTGTATGATAGGTTGCGAATCAACTTTAGATACTTCAACTTCTCTTCCAACTTAATTAAAATGCGAACGTCTTGAATATTATAGTCAACAAACTTCATCCAATCTTCATCTGCTAGTCTTGAGAGCGAATAACTACCAACTGCAACCTTTCCTTCGTCTAGTTCATATTCACCAATATAATTCAAGCTGAAACTCTCACGATCACCCATTGAAAAGGTCTGATATACCTCCATGTAATCTAAAATACTAACACCATGAATGTACCAACGATCAATTGCCTGACCTAATTTGTTAACTGCAACCTTTTCCCTGAATTGTAACTTACCAACTGGTGACAATTCCTTTGCTTTATCTTCATCATTAAAAATTTTTGTAATTCTATTGATGATATATGGAATATCATAGTTATCAATGTTCCACCCAGTGACAATATCAGGATAATCTTTTTTCCAAAACCTAATAAATTGTGTAAGAAGATCTTTTTCTGAATAACATTTAATGTATTTTACATTTTCTTCTTGTGTTGCATAGTTATTGCATCCAAAAGTGTAATATATTTCACTGAGAGAATCATAAATTGTAATTAAATTGATTGGATCGTTAGCATCGGATGCTTTGGAGAATCCAGTACCATCAGAATATGTCTCAATATCAATGTAAAAGATCTTTAATGGTTGTTTACCATAATCTTCTTTGTCTACATCGTTCTTAAAATTATCAAGAAGGAACTGTTGATCGGTTCCAAGATTATGAAAAAGTCTTTCAATCGGGGTTTCCTCTACAAACTTGTTTCTTGCTCTTTGATTATTGAATTTAACCTTTTTTAGTGCAGAATTAAAAATAGATTTGCCATCACAACCATTTTGAGACTCAATATAAAGATATGGTTCATATGAACATAGCACTTTTGTCCTTTTACCATCCTTATCCCAAGTAAAAAGATGTATTACTTCATTTTTATTGTCGTAATAAACATTTCTATAAGCCATTATTCAATGATGCACCATGTAGGTGCATAAATCAAGCACTATCTTGATCTGGGTTGAGTTCGATGAGTTTAGGAGCAAGCTTCTTTCTTTCTGGAGACCCCCATGCAGTTGAATAAAGAGCTTCGTATTCATTTATATGATCATCTAACCAAAGTTTATCGGTAAATGCTCTTGCTTTACCAGAAAGATCCATGTATCGATCAAAATCGGAAGTGATATACTCTAACTGTTGGATTAAATCATCACCAGTTTTAAATTTTAACTCTGAATCTTCATAGGTAATCATGTCTTGATATGTGCCAGGTAGTCCTAATCCTCCTGCCTCAACCATTTTAATATTACTTTTTGATTTATTGAACACATTATCAATCAATGGTGCAAAAACAGCATTACAATTGGTATCAACAAGACCTTGGGGGTAATCTGGCAAAGGTGACCAATCAATAAACTCCATATCGCCATTATCGATGTATGGTTTGAGTGCTAAAGGAAAACATCCCTTCCACACAAACTTAAATTTCTTACGAGCCTTGATAATTGCATCAGTAACATGCTTAAAGTCATCCTTAAGTCCTGTTCTATTAAGAATATCAACATGAGTACCAGATCCAGAATACAGAATACGAGGTCTTTTTTTATTTTGATCGTAAAGTCTTTCAATTTTTTGTTTATCATAAAATCTATCAAGCCAAAATTTTGGTGGATAGTTGGGAATAACTGTAATTCTCTTATTACCCGTCTTTTCTTGGTAATATTGCTTCATGTATGGACATGTAACGGTAATTTCATCCATCATACTCATGATATCCAAAATACTGTCTATAATATTTTGATCACAGAATGCATCTTTGCATCGGTTATAATCTGGAATGTCATCCTTGAACACGATATCATCAACTTCATAAATTAATTTAAAATTCATCTGAGCACTTGCTTTTTTAAGCTCCTTGATGAAGTCTCTTTGCATTGGGGTAGCTTGTCTTTGCATTCTAACAGCTTTTAATCCCTGATAAAATCTAATATCCATTACCATACAGGTTAATCCAGAGATACAAGCCTTTTGGTATTGGTTCAACATGAATTCGGGCCAAATCATTCTCCAAAAACCACAACCACCATAGTCCGCATAATAGTTTAATGCTCTCGGTAAGTTACTTTCTGGCATTTCAAGCGGCGCGGGTGACGGAAACTTGATAGGATTCATTTGCACATGGGAATAAACTGGCATCCCTTGCGGCATTCCATGAGGAGCATTTGGAATGCCTGTAAAAACTGGATTGTATTGATATGTTATCTTATCATTTGCCAATTCTTGTGTTGCAATCTGCGGTTTAGGTTGTTGCTTTAACTTTAATGCCATATGTAAATTTATAAATTTGTGTCAGTTTATCAACTAACTATTTTTGTAACACCATTTTCTTTTTCTAACAATAAAACATTATCAATTCTTGCCATATCTGATGCTTTATGACTGACTATGTAAACAGACTCATCGTATTTTGTAACCTTTTCTTTAAGTAAACCAATAATTTTATCAGTTCCTTGCTGATCAAGGGCAGAATCAATCATTTCATCATAGATGTTTAACGAATATGAGGTTCCAGTTTGGCTTCTCAAGAGATCTTGAAACATAAACAACACAGCAACATCAATTCTTTTTCTTTCTCCCCCACTAAAATTGAAATATGAACATTCTTTACCAGTTTCGTTGATAATAGTTTCTTCAAACATATCATTGAACTCACATTTACATGGAGTATCAAGTTCTTTGAGGTAGTAATTAAGCTTCTTGTTAAGTAACGTAAGCATTTTCTTAACAATATACGTTTTAACACCCTCCTCGGAGACAATAAATTTGGCAGCTTCTACTATCGCCATTTCTTTTTTAACTTTTGTTAGTTCTATTTGAGTGTTTTCAATTTCTTTTTTGGTATTTTGAACATTTAAATCAATTGATGGATCATCTATCTTAGTATCTTCGATCCATTTCAAACAATCTTTAATATTACTTTCACAATTAGTTATTTTTTGATTGTTAATTTTGATATCTGACTTTGATTGATCCAAAATTCTGATTTTACCATTGATTTTTTCAACTCCATCTTCTGCTTCTTCGATCTTATCGTCCCAATCAATCTTTTCACTATTAATGGTGAATGATTCGGTAGCAAGATTTGATATATTGGTAGCAATATCTTTTAATCTTTGCTTAACAGCTTCAAGGTCTTCAACACAATAGTCTCTATTACATGTTGGACATGTTCCACCTTTGTCGATTATCTTTTGTTTTTCTTTTTCTAATTGTCTTATCTCAGCGGAAAGATCTGAACTTTTTTTTATAAGATCTGACCTTGTTATATTAAAAGCTTTAATGCAACTTTTTAGTGCAGTGCGTTTTTCTTCTAGCTTTTGTATGCCGTCATTAACTTCATTTAAACTAGGAAGGGTTGTGTTATTTAATTGTTCTATGATTTTTTCATTATCTCTAATGCGAGAATTAAATGCATCTATTTTTTCTTGTTTTTTTGTTTCTGCATTTGCTTTCTGATCTTCAAAAGTGCTTAAATTTCTTTGAAGCGTAATAAAATTACTACTCAACGAGTCATTTTGTTTTTTAAAATCATTATAATCTCCTCTTGCCTTTAGCAACATGTCACTAAAGATGTTAAGATTAAGAATTCCTTCGATGAATTTTCTTTTATCGGTCTTCTTTTGAGCCATAAACGGCACTGTATTGTTCGCAGACATGATAACAGCATTCTGGAACACTTCTTCGGTTGCCCCAAGTAATTCTTTAATGAAGGAATTGGTCTCTGGCATGGTAGAAAGAGTCATATCAATGTCTCTTTGTTGATTATGTGCAGTAATAGTAACCTTACTTGGTTCTAAAGATCTTTCTATAGTGTATGGAGTTACGTGTTTTTCGGTAACAACCTCAAAGTTTAATGAAACCTTGCAATCTTTCTTGCTAAGATTGTGAATTATCTTATCGTTTTTGATATCACGAATGGTATTACCAAATAAACACCAGTAAATGGCTTCAAGAATGGAGCTTTTCCCTATTCCATTCTTGCCACCCTTGTCTTTATTCTCTCCAGTGATGAGATTAATGCCGTTTTGAAAATCAATTGTTAATGGATCTTTACCAACGGAAAGAAAATTTTGTATTTTTACAGAATTAAATTGAACTTTTTTCATTTACCTAATTATAAATTGTTTTTACAAGTAATCAACACAAATGGCATAGCAATTATAATTTTTTTCTTTCCAGTTTTTTGATAAATCAACTATTATGGATTTATCACATGTTTTTTGATTAAGATAAGTCCAAATATAACCATTAGATGTTAAAGTGTGTTTATCGTTTTCATGCCAAAAACAATTAATATCGTGTTTTAACATTTCTTCTAATGATTTTAAGTTTTTTGCATGACACCAGAGATTTTTTTGTAATAAAAATTTTATATCGGTTTTATATAAAGGGTCATCATGACCCAAGAAAAAACTGTCACCTATTAACCAAACATCAATTTCCACGTGGATATTTTTATCCAATAAAGGTTGAATTGTTTGGGGTCGATTTTCGGTTTGTTTAACTGGGCCAGTAGTATTCCCTCTATGAGAAATTACTATCATTTCTTACCCCATTTTTCAATGGCTTGATGATATTCATCCCCGTAATTCTTATCGATTGCTTGTCTCATAGCCTTTGTACCTGCCAAAGTACCACTTGGATGTGATGTTAATGCACCGCCGACATTTGCCATCCAGTTGCTATGTCCAACCACATCTAAAATATAATCAATTAAACCTGGGTGCATTCCACAACTTAAAGCTGGGACGCAATTTATATCATTCAACATGGAAATAGTCTTCTTTACCGCCTGTGTTTCATTATCCATGTATCCACCGATCATACCAGCATGAAGCGTCGAACAGCCACTTTGCCCAACAAGTTTAAAGATTACATCTTGATCAATTGCAAATTTATGATCATAACAATTTAAAATTTTATCACCGCTTTTCTGGAAGTGAACTAGAATTGGTAAATCAAGTTCTCTAATAGACTTATAAACACCTAATCCACAATGGAAATTTACATGAACAGCATTTCCACCCAATTCATAAACTTGCTTAACACGATTTAAAATGTGTGCAGGATCGGAATGGATTGAAACTGCGTAATAAACTTTTGCATTAGTGCTTTTAATATAATCCATTACAGGGGGAACACGATCTTCAATTCTACAATGATCGGGATCTGAAAGAATTTCATCTTCTTTTATGAAGTTACAGCCGCCATCAATGAGTTTTTTTACCAAATCAAGATTTTTTTGTGGCGAAAGACCAACTTTTGGTTTCACAATCCCACCAAATAAAGGCTTTTCCTGTGATACACCACAATATTCTCTCATTTCTTTTAGACCAATTTTAGGTCCCTGCAAACAGTTCTCCATATTTGGAGTTAATTTTATATCTTTAATAACACACTTTTCAAAAATATCAATGTCACATTGACCTCCCATTATTTGGACTAGCAATTGGGATACTCCGTCCGTTTTAAAGTTAATATTTGCTTCAGCAAAAGCAATCTTAACAATACCTTCTTTAAGATTCTCTAAGGATTTTTCATCATGTAAAATAATAGCACAATGATTGTCAATCAAATCTTGGCTCTCAAATTCGGAACGCTTACTTGGATTTCCAATTGATTGCCCGATAGCTAGATTCCATGCGGCATCTTTTAAATCGGTTTTTGAACCAATTAAGTATGTTACAATAAAATAATTAGCAAAGAAGGAAGAGTCTAATTTGTATTCTGGTTTAAAAATGTCGTATTTAAGCATAATAATAATATTATATAATAAATAGTAAAAAAGTCAATTAATTTTCATATTTATCACCTTTTATAGAAGGTGTTTTTACTACTATAAGTTCACAATCTTGTAAAAATACTGGATTAGCCCATTCATTTGGTTCTAAGATAAAAATATTACCCGTTTTTAGTAGTTTACCCTGTATTATCATTTCACCTTTAATCAAATAATTAATTTCGGTTGCTATTCGATGATAATGTTTGGGCCAAATTTCATCCTTAACATGTTTTTTAAAACAAACTTCAAAATCTTTGGTTTTTAAAACCGATGGTTCAAAATCTCCAATGAACCATCCACCTATAAAATCTTCTATATTTAGAATTTTCATATTTTATCAATAAAAACCTTTTTGAATTGGTTAATTACTGATTCTGGCGTAAATTCACGATAGGCATTCCAATCTTTATCTTGAATTTCAAATTTTAAAAGTATATCTAACAGTGTTTGAGGAGAATCATAATATAAACCTTTATCCTTTAAAACGTAAATATGATTTCTTTCTGGTGAATTACTATATGTTATAACTGGTTTATTACTATAAGAAAATTCTGCACAAGCCATACCAAATGATTCGCCTTCTGCTCTTGCGTGAATCATTGCATCACATGTGTTAATGAATTTTCTTTTTATATAAAGGTCAGAAAATGGACTTGTATATATAACTCTTTCGTGTTTTATAAATTGAGGGGTCTGTACGAATAAAAAGTATATATCATCTCTTAACGAGAGTGCTTTTTCTATAGTCTGACTAACCCAAGGCATGTTCCAAGAATATATTCCACCTGTTCTACCAAAAACTATTGCATTTTCGGGTAGTTTTAGTTTATCTCTAAAATTGTCATGGTGTTCAGGTAGATGAACCATATAAGGAACAACTGGATAAGTTCCCCCTGTGCAATGCTGATTTAACCATTCACTAGCATAAGCATAGACTGTCCCGTGAGGATCATTTTGGGTTCCTATTACATGTATGAATGAAGGTTTATTTTTAGCAAATCTGCCGTCATCCTTTCTTCCTGTTTTTTGAATGTAAACTGCATCAACTTTGAGTTCGTCCAATTTTCTTTCCAATTCATTCGTATCTTCGTTACCCTTCAAAGATATTATTTCTATATTATTATTTTTAAATTTTTCAATGGCTAGTTCATGATTGGCTGGATGATTTAAATCATGAATCATAAATGATTTATTACCAAGAATTTCTTGATTAAATTTACAATAATCTAAAACTGACACCCCTGTTCCTTGTATATCAATATGCGGCAAATAAAAAGCAATTTTTTTCATGTAAAAGAATTATATAATAAAATTTTAAAAAATCAATCCTGATATGCAAAATTTTGTCTATATGCATAGGCGAAATATGCTCTACACGTTTGCCAACGGTAGGTTAATTTCATTTTCGTGTTAGTCCATTTATATTTTAAATTTGCATTTAATATATGTGTATTCAATACATCTTCTCCATTTAAATATCTATTATTTTCCCATAATTTGAATGCATCCGAATAATAATCCATGTTTTCAGAAGTTGAAAAAGCAAAAAAATCACTTATTTTTGGTTGAGATTCAATTTTATCTACACTATGGTAACCTATATATAGTTTTTTTTGCTCTATGACGTTTTTTAATTCTTCTTTATCAATCGTAGTATCAAACATTACGTCCATTCTTATCCTAAAAACAACATCATATTTAAAATTATTTTCCAATTCATATTCTTTTTTTAGGGCATTAGACTTCATGATTGAATAATACATGGGAGCAGTTGATGGATGAGTTTGGCTTGGGTATTTTTGTAAAAAATCGTTGTAATTTTCTATTACGTATCTTTTTGGTTTTATTCTGTTTTCAATATATTCTTTTTTTTCTTCGATGGAACATGATTTTGCTGCATCATCGCATGGAGTTTGCCCACCGTTATCTATTTCCCAAGTATGTAAGAAAACATCTGCATTTAATTCGTTTATTATATATTCTTTTAATACAGGAAAACAATACCACATGGATCTAGTTAACCCTGATAAACAAATTGCTATTCTCATTTTATCTTAAGGATGATTGATATTGTCCTGTTCTGGAACCTTGTTTTGCAATTGATGGGAACCACCAATATGTTTTAGCTTTCAATTTATATAACTGATATGCAAGTTCCCAATCAAAAGCTAATTGAAACGGTAATGATGATTCATATATTTTAGATGCAATATCAGGTTTTAATAAATATGCTTCGGCGCAGTTTGTAGCGGGATTATTGACTAGATAAGAATTTTCACTCTTTCTTATACTTGTTGATAATTTATACTTTTGAAATTCAAAACCGCAACCTTCACCTAAAAAAATAGCATCCCAATCGTTTGGTGTTTCTTGGATATACTTTTTAAAAAGTAAATTAAAATTCGTATCGAACATAATGTCATCTTCTAAGATCATGCCAAAATTTTTACACTCTTGAGATAATTTTTTAATAGCAGTTAGTTGTTTAATTGCGCAAGACAATTCTGAAGAACTTAAAACTCTGAATGTATTTATATTACAATCCCATAAAGGTTTAATTTTGTTTGTAAATTTTTCGGGATTTGGTAGATAAAATTTATTTAATATATCTTCTTTTAAATCTTCTTTATCATATTGTGTTATAAATTCAAAAGGTATTTTAGATTTTTCTAAAATTGAAATTAAATTTGAATACCTGTCTTTTAATTTAGTATAATGAATTATATAAATTTTATCAGGTTTCATTATATTTTATTAGATATTAAAGATATAACATTATCAGGTTGAACGGAATCTGGAATTTTACCATCTTTAAACCAAGGTTTTTTTAACATATCAACATATTTTTCTACATCCATGTCCAATTCTTTAATTTTTTCTATAATTTCTTCATCAGAAGAAAAATTATGACAATTAATAAAGGATTCTGGATTAAAATCGCTTTCAACAGATGTTGATCCCCAATATATGGGAATATTCATTCCAAACATTGAATGTATTATTTTTTCTGTGCAATAACCTTGACAAGATGTGTTTTCCATTGCGATATTAAATTTAAATTTTTTTAAAAAGTTTATTTTTTCTATTTGGTCACCTCTACAAACTAAAACATCACCTATGTTATTATATAAACGTCCTGCGCAATGTACTGGTTTGTAATTAAAAAGCTTTGGAACAAAATCAACTCTTTTTCCTTTGGGTTGTGATGCAACAAATGAACAAAAACCAGTTTTGTTTAGTTTTTTAATTTTGGTTTTATCTAAAAATGACTCTAAATCGTGTAAATAAGCATGATCTCTTTCTGCGATATAGGGTCTATTAAACCAATTCAAATGCAATGCCCATAAAGGCAAACGATATTCCCTTGGATCATTTGAATGTCTGAAAGTATAAGCTAAATCGCATTCATTCCAATTTGGTTCAACGTTTTCACCCGTATAAAAGATTTTTAAACAGTTTTTATATCTATCCCTGTTTCTTTCGTTATTGTAATCAACCGAAAAAAATAATATATCAGGGTTTTCTTCATCTATTTCAACATCATATTTTGTTTTTAAAAGATTATAGAAGTAATTATCATCTTTAAATAGGTTGGGCCAAAAGTCTACAAAGTTTATTTTTAATTTTTTCATTTGTGTTTTATAGTTTTAAATACTTCATTTACAAAAATGTTTAAATCGTCGGGCGTTCCGATTGGAAAATGTAAATTATAATAGTATGGTAAAATATTTTTGTTATCTGTTATCATATTATTATAAGAAGGTGCTATATAATATTCATTATTATATTTTTCATTTTTAGAAATCATTTTTTCTGCCGACTCAACAAAATAAACACCTTTAGACCAAAAATGCAAACCATTAGTTGCAATATTACTAATGACAATTTTTTCTCTAATTTCCTGTATTCTTAAATCATTTCCTAGTTTAATATAACTATTTTTATTCGAATTAGAATGGAATACACCAACAACTCCATGTGCATTGTTTATTTTTGAAAAAGTTAATAGGTCATTTAAACTGAAATCTGCAATGTATTGATCACAATTAGTTATTATTAATGGCGTGTTGTTGTTTATAAAATCTTTTGCTAATAAAGCCGTGCAAGCGGGTCCTTCCGTAAGGGTTTCTGTTACTAATATTTTGTATTTTATGTTTGATTCATTTAATATATTAAAAAAATCCTTGTTATTTTTCAAAATATTAGGTATCACAAATATAAAATTTGCGTTTTGGCTTTGATTTAAATTTTCAATTACTCTTTTAATCATTGCCACCCCACAAACATCAATTAGTGGTTTTAATTGGTTGGGATGGGTATGTGCAAATCTGCTGCCTAATCCTGCCATTGGTATCAATATGTTAATATCACTTTCCATTACAATAAATATCAATACTTGAAAAAAATCAACATGTGATAAATATTATCAATGAAATTAGGATTGATTTTTGTAGGCGCAATTAGAGAGTGTTTAGATGATATTAAAACCAATATTCAAGCATTAAAGGATTGCTTTCCGACTCATGATGTCGAAGTTATTTTTTTAACTTGGTATCCCAAAAAAGGAACCTATAGCAATCATAAAGTAAACGAAGGCGCAAATTATCTTTATGATTATGATATCAACCTTTTAAATGAACAAATAAAAGATGTTGTTGATATTCCAATTTTTTTGGAACAGAAAGATATGAGTCAATATCATCAATGTCGTGATGATGGATTTCCTTTTTTTGCATACAATTTGATTTATATTGCTAAATATCTAAAAGAAAACAATAAAAAATATGATTATATCATTAGATCTAGACATGATAATTTTGTAAGAATTAAAGATGCTGAGAAATTTTTTAATGAAAATGCCAACGTATCACCATGTTTCCATATAGGAGACAAACAGTTTAATAGAACAGAAACAAGTAGCCATTTTTTTATTACTTCTTATAATAATTTTTTAAAATTAAAAGATTTATCTGATGATCAAATTAAACATTTTTGCGAAAACTCCGTAAACAATGAGCAATTTGATGCACATATGCTTAATCATATCGCAGGAAATATAGAATTTATTGAACCAAGTGATTTTTTAAATTTTAGAAATAGAAGATTATCTTTTAGAGTATGGGTTTAAAATATAATTGATGTTACATTATAAATTTTAATACTATTTAATAAAATGATAACAATAAGATCCGATGGTAGAATGGGTAATAGACTACATTATTTCGTAGCGGCTATGCATTGTCATAAATTAACTGGTATGAAGTTTATACCTGAAAAAATACAAGGGTTTTTAAACACCTATGAAATAAAAGATGGTATAGTACACGATAATATTAAATCAGCAAGTGAAATTTACAATAATAATAGAGAAAAATTCTTTGAAAATGTTAAAAATTCAAAAAATGGTTGGTGTATTGATTTTATGATACATAAATATGAATGTTTCAAACAAATAGGAAGACAGAATGTAATAAATTATTTGCAAATTGAAAACGAAAATCAATATGAAAAACCATTAGATGATGAATTAGTAATACATATACGTTTAACAGATTATGTATTTGCTGGTGGTGGAAGTATAACTGATAAAAATTTGTATTTAAAAGCTATATTAATGGAAAAGCCAAATCGATGCACTATTGTTACTGATGAGCCTTATAGCGATTATTTAAAAGACTTTAGTAGTCTTGGATGTAATATAAGATCATTAGATTCTTTGTCAGATTTTATTTATCTTAAAAATGCAAAAAAAATCTGTATATCAAAATCAACTTTTTCATGGTTTGCAGCATATATATCAAATGCAGATAAAATATATTTTCCAATAAGCGATAATAAATGGCCCTATTTACCAAATCCTAAACCAGATGATCATGATTTAAGACCTTTGGATTTAAAAAATTGGATTCTAATATAAATTAATTTATGGATTTTACTTTTGGAATTACTACAACCGAGCATACAAATCAATACATTCCTACAATTATTGATTCGGTTAAAAAATTAAAAATACCAAATTTTGAAGTTATAATTGTTGGTAAATCTAATTTTAAAGATGAAAATTTTGTTAAAACTATTGAATTTGATGAATCTATAAAACAAAATTGGACTACTAGAAAAAAAAATATAATAACAGAAAATGCAAAATATAATAATATTGTTTATATGCATGATTATCATGTTTTTGATAATAATTGGTATGAAGGTTATTTAAAATTTGGTAATGATTTTAAAGTATGTAGTAATGTTATATTAAATAACGGACAAAGATATAGAGATTGGTTGTGGCATTCATCAAAAGAGTTACCAAAAGACAGTTTACCTAATCATGAGCATTTATTACCTTATTTTGAAAATAGATGTTCTAAGTGGATGTATATAAATGGTTCATATTGGGTTGCTAAAAAAGAAATTATGAAAGAAATTCCTCTTAATGAGGAATTGACTTGGGGGCAATCTGAAGATATCGAATGGTCAAGAAGAATTTCTGAAAAATATAATTTTTCATTTAATCTTAATTCATCAGTAACAATGCTTAAATTTCATTGCTTTGAATATTACCCAATGTCAAATAATACATATAACAATTATATTGTACCATTTTTAAAATCTAAAGGTTTATAACCAATTTTTAACACTATTCCAATCTTGACCACCAGCAAAATGTCTAATTACAACATTATCGACTGAAACTTTATTAATATTAAACTGGCAACCACTTTCGCCTTGCCATTCGGTTACATTAAATCCCGTATCAAATATTTGAACATTTTCATTTAATTCATCAATTGAATAGACTACATCTTCATTCATTTCACTATGAAAACCATTGTTGGGATATTCCCAAAACGGTTTATCGGAATGTCTTTTAATTCCTGCTAAACTATACCAACTTGCTTGCTCTCTAAATTCATTCCAAAAACTAGAATATGTTTTAAATCTGTCATGTATTGTGACATTATTGTGTAATTTATTAAATCTTTCTTGTGAAAGAATATTATTGATTAATTTTTTTGACCAATCATTAACTTTTATGCTGTACCAACCCATGCAATGGGTATTACCAGAATCTATTGCATATGAAAAAGATTTTGGTGTTTCAATTGAAACCGAATCATTAACAAAATACATATCAGCATCGATATGAGCAAGGATATCACCATTTTCTAGTTTTCCTTGATCAATAAGATCTTTTACAATAGAAAATTTCCACCATGTGGGATTGTGCCTATATAAAAACAAAGGTGCGGAATTACCAATTACAATATATTTAAATCCGTGCTTATCACAATAAGCTTTGTTTCTAGGAGAGATAATTTCATCAAATATTTGCTGCCTATTATCATTATATCTTGCAATTACAAATAATATTTTTTTCATTTTAAATGTTCTAAAACATTATTACATGTTGCCTCAAGTGTAAAGTATTTTGGATATATCTCTTTAATTTTATTAACCATATGATTGTATTGATCATCGGAAATTGATTTTAATATAGCATCTAAATTATCCATATCATTTTGGTTTATCAAAACTGCTATTTCGTTCCAGTTAATCTTGTCTGCGTAAGGTATAAAGGGAAAATCGTTGTATATGTAAACTGGAACAGAACCCAACTGCATTGCTTCGTACATTCTATAGCTAGTTGCACCATATCCTCTTGGACAAAGCGTAAATTTACTTCTAGCAGTAATATCTATAAACATATCCTGTCTTTCTTTTTTAATATCTTCTGACCAGTTTCTTGGTTTTAAAAGATATTCGGGGTTATCCTTTAATGTTTTGAGCATTTTTATTCTTATATCATGTGCTAATACGCCAAAGGTTGTAGATGGTGATGTTACGCTACCAACAAAACTACAAAATATATCTTTTTTTTGGTTTGGTGGGTTTGGTATTGCGCTACATATTAATGGAATTGGTATGGTATTGGGTTGATTGCCACCAGCGGAGAAATTAATCGTATCTGGTGGTAATAACTGCACTGCTGGTGCATCATCATGTTGAGATACGGTAAAGTATTTTTTACCTTTATCCAATCTTGACAAATCAACCGCTAAATCATTTATTATGTGTAAAGCTTTTAAATAAAGATCAGTCCAACAAACTGGAATAAATTGTCTTTCTAGCTTTTTAAATTCTTCTATATTTTTTAAATAAAATTTTAAAAAATATTGTTCCAAATAATCACCTTGATGATAAGGTGGGTAAGGTGGGTATATTGCCCTGATGCAGTATTTTTTAAATGTTTCTAGCATTGTATTTTTCCTTTACGACATCAAGAATTTTTATTTTGTTTTTGAATGGTGTTGCCCAATTAGCATGATGAATTATTATGTTCTCAGGAATATCAAAATCTCCTTCTCCACTCCATGTGCTAAAAGGTTGTCCATTAACACCCATCTGTATTGCTTTTTCACCATAAGTCCAATATTCTCTTGGTAGCATCTTCCATTTATATGCAACTTTTGGCAATTTGTCAAAGTTATTGATTATATAATTAAAACAAACTTGTTCTTCTGGAAATTTTTCAAGATTTCCTTGAACGGTTTTTAAAAATGCACGAGTTTTTGGGGTGGATCTCATTATAAAAAATCCCGTATTAACACCGCCACCATAATCATTTTGGAATGCTGCATCAAAATCACCTAGTTCTTTAACAACATCATCATGGAATGGTTTAAAAAATTGTATATCTGGGTCTGAAAACATAAAACATTCGCCATCTTTTGTTTCATATGCAGCATCAATGAAACATTGAACTTTATATTTCATAGTATCTCTCCACCCTTCACTTTGGAACTCTGATGATGCACAAACCTGTGGTTTGAATTTAATTACTAATTCTAAATTCGTGTCAAAGGGAAAAGATTTAATAAAATAGTCTTTGAACATTTCATAATGTGACTCTGTAAAAACGGTATAAAGTTTCATTTTTTTATAAAAAGAATATCTGCTTGAATTGATTCCATTGAACCATCTAAAAATTCTTTATTTTCAAATCCTATGCTATTCATATAATTTATTACATCATTATATAACGGTGCGCCTTCGTTATAAGGTTTTATGGAAACTTCCAATAAAATGCCTTTTGCGTTTTGAACTATTTTTTTGCCTCCTTCTAAAATATCTAACTCGGAACCTTGTGTATCTATTTTAATCAAATCAAAAGTTTCATTAGCTGAAAAAATTTCATCTAAAGTTTGAAGTTCTTTTTCTTCTTTTATTAAATTAATATCATTATAATGAGTTGTCAACTCTTTATAAAGAGAATTACCTGTGCAATGTAAATCAAGTTTTGTTTTATAAAAAATGGTTTTTTGTTTTTCTTTACCTAAAAGTGCTATAAGATATAAACAATTATTATTTTTTAAAATTTCTTCGCATAATTCATTACCTTCAATTGAAAATATGTAACTATTAGGAAAATAAGCTCTACAATGATGATTAAATTCGCCATGATGTGCACCTATATCTAATATGGTTTGCGGGTTAAAATATTTTTTAATTAATTCTAGTTTCATGATATATTTTTGTAATTACCGTTAGCATCTCTTATTTCTAGTGGAAAGCTGCTTTTATACTTGCCTGTTTCACTGCCTTGTCTAATAGGTAAACCCGACCATAATACTCTTACATTTATAAGAGGCAAAGAATAATTTAAAACTCTGTCTATTGCATGGTAATTTGTACACATTGCTATTAATTTTTCAGCGCATCTTAGATTTACAACATAAGCACCCATGCAACGGGTTACGTAATTTTTATCATAATATAATAAAGTTGGTGGTTTTAATTTTTTAACCTTTAATCCACAACAAGTGCTTAGAAATGCAATATCTCCATCTAATTGTTGAAATTCAAATGCAACTTGATCCAAATAAGTTAAGATGTCTAGTTCTCCAAAATCTATATCATCTTCTAAAATTAGAATGTTTTTATATTGGTGCTTAATTTGTTCTTCGTAACAGTAGATATGTGACATATTAACAGCAAGAAGTCTTAGATTTAGTTTAAAAACATTTTTAATACCGTGTAAATTTTCTTCGGTTTCATATTGATCGACCCATTCCACTAAATGTGAAAAATTAAGCTGTTCAAGTTTTTTAGACAAATATTCTTTTCTTTCTTTTAAAGGTTTCCAATGAATAATGTATATCTTTTCGTAAAATTTATTTATATATTTCATTTAATTTTTAAATATTCTTTTTCTTTTTCAAGCTCATCTGGTAATGGGTATAAAAAATGACCCCATGTTGGTCTTTGTGTTAAATAATCGTATATGAATTTATGCCACCTTTCGTGATAAGGTGTACTTTTCCATAATTTTTCATTATGTGTATGCTCTGCTGAAAATTCATTCCATTTTAATTCATGTTTTTCATGAGCCAAGTAAACATCTTTATTACAAAGTATGCAATTACTATTATTGTACATTTGAACCGAAAAGAAAACGTCCCATAATGCTTCTGCGTAAATATAATCGTCAAATAAATCTCTATTTTTAATCCACCAATCTTTTTTAACTGCCCATGCATCAAATCCAGCTATTTCAATTCTAAAAGGCATAATTTTATCAACTGATAAATCGTTTATTTCATAAACATCATGCCTAGAGACGCAATACGTTTCATATTCGCCTTTTAAAATTAACTTTATTAATTTTTCAGTAACCATTATGTCACTGTTAACAAAGAGAAAGTAATCACAATCTTGCTCAGAAAGAATATCAAAAAAATCTTTTGCTATTGGTTTATTTGATATTGAATATAACGCAACATCTTTGGCGGTTCGTTTTAATAATGGTAAGTGCTTAAACCCCAATAAATAATTTTTTTCATTTTCAAATGTTATATTATATAATTCTATGTCATTTGTATATTTGGATACAAGTTTGTTTAAAACTTCAATACAATGATCTTGTCTTTTATAACATCCAAATATATTAATTCCTATAGCAAGTTTCATGGTTTTATTTTTTTTAAATGATCAACAACCTCAAGTTCCGTTTTAATTGGTATTTCATTAACTGCTAAACTATGTTTATTTTTAAAATACTGCATTGTTCCAACAATAGTCTGTTCTCTTGAGCCGTCTGGTCTATCGGTTTGTAATCGACTGTGCGCATCTGGATTATTTTTTATTAAATCATCACTGTTACCGAGGTCACTAAACCACCAAAAAGGAGAAATATTTGGATGTTTTAAGGTTTGACGATAAACCATATCTGCATCAAATAATTCTCTCATGTTTCCATCATATAACCCTGTTTTTTCAAAACAACTTCTATGATGATAGGTAAATTCGTTGCAGGTATTATTATAAAAATAAACTTCTAGTAAATTTCCATAATTTACTTTTAATTTTGGTGTTCTTTCGTGCGCAGCACCCGCATCCACTGATATACTGGCAAAACAAAAATAATTTAATCCCGTAATCTTTGATGCATTGATATATTCATTAAAAATATTTGGACTTTTTATAATCATGTCATCTTCAATTAAAAAAATGTGTTGACATTGTTTATTTAACAAAAATGTTATACAATCATTCCTACACACTGAAGGATACCTGTTTTTATTATGTTGTATCCAATCACATTCATATTTTCCCTCATAACGATCTCCACCATTAACTACAACCAATTCGTCAATCTTATCAAGAGGAAGAGAATCATAAAGAGTCTTAAAATACCCTTCTGAATTATAAGTGGTTATACCAACACCTATTTTTTCATTTTCTGGCATATTTTTCGTGAATTGTTATAAGATTTTGTATTACTTCTTGGATTGTGTAATTTTTTTCTTGGGGTCCGTAATTGCCAATTACTGAAAAGTTGTTTTTCTTAATAAAAATATCTAATGCTGTTATAAATTTTTTGTGAAAATCCTCATCCGATCTAATTTTACTTTCTTTGTGATCTTCAACAATATCTTCAAGGTAATTTTGGGAATTATGAATATCAGCAAACCATCTAAACGGAGGATGGTATCCTTCTTTTATAATTTGATAGGTATGATCAACATGTTCAAGTGCATTATAGTATTCTTCGTCCATTAACCCGCATTTATCTAAAACATCTCTATGGTAATAACTAAATGCACCAAGAAGATTGGGGTACAAATCTATTTTACAACCATCAGTATAATTTATGGTCTTTCTGACGATTGGTTTTTTATTAAGATCAAGATTGTGGTTTCCATGCAATCCAAAATTAAGATGTTTAACGCCCGTGTTAAGAGCAGTGTCGATGTATTTTTGGAAAACTTCACCATTCTTAATAAAAATATCATCTTCCATTAAAAAAATATGTTCACAATTATTATCTAATAGATATTTTAAAGCTTTGTTTTTTGCTTTACCAACACCTATTTTGCCTATTGTTTTAATAGATGCAACTTCAAAAGTTTCATCAACAACTGGTGTTATGCCATCATCCACTACGACTATATCTATATTTGGTATATCTTTAATAGATAAAAAACTTTTATTAAAGAAATTAGGTCTATCGCATGTTATTAATCCAACTCCTATTTTACCGTTTTGCATAATTTTTTTGAATTTCCTCCATTGATGCTAAAAGTTCTTTTTCTGATACGTGTGGGGGATCGGTTTCGGTTGGGATGTACTTGTGCGTATTAAAAAAGTTTGCATAACTTATTTGAACGCTTCTGTCTATGTCAGGAATATCCTTTAATCCCAATTTATTAATTTGCGTTTTTTTAATTTCTAAACCTTCTGATATTATTGGATGATAATTTGTAGCAGGGTATGCTTTTTTATTTCTTAATTTTAAAACATAATCCAATACATCAATATCTTTTCCATTAAAAAACTTTTCATCAAAATAACCATTGTTTTTTACAATTCCTGAAAATAAAAACATAAATTCAGAATTTAAATTCTTTGAAAGGTTTAAATTTAACCCATTATCGTCTTCAATTGTTTGATCTATTGTGGAAGGACCCATGATTACCCATGTACCGAAAGTATCTGCTAATTTAAGTGTTTTTTCAAATATTTCTGGATCTTTAATAATCACATTAGAGTGTAAAAGAAAATAATATTTGCATCCCTTTAGTCTCATTTGAGAAACAAGATAATTTCTCATTGTTGCCATTTGAACAGCAGTTGAGTATTTTTTTGTCTGGGCATCAGTTATTGGTTTATTATCATTGTTGCTTACCACAAAAACACGAGTCAATAAATCATCATGATTTTTATACTTGTCAGGAATGGAATCCCAACAATTTTGTAAATCTTCTTGTGTATAAAGGTCAAGAATGCCTATTCCTATTAAATTGTTCATTTAGATAATAAATTATAAGATTCGGTCAGATAATCAATGACCTCTTGTTTGTTTTCTATGGTTAAGTTGTTTACAAAATCCTCCATATCTTTAATTAAGTTGCCAGAATCTATTTCCTTTGTATTGTCGAGCGTTTCAATACCTGTATTATCTGTAATAAAATCAGTTCTAATTGATAATGGTTCTATTATTTGCAATTTTGAAGTTAAAAGTGCAAGTTTTTCTTGATCAATTTCGGTATCAATAATTAAACTAACAATATTGTTTTTTAATTGTTCCTTTAACAATTCACTTTTTATAGATTCGGGGTTTTCCACAAATGCTTTAGTTGAAAGTTTAAGATGTTTAGGTGAAATATTATTTTCTATAAATTGTAGTTCGGTTTTCTCTAAATCTAATACATAAATTCCTCTGCTATCACCAGTATCTCCAAAATTATGTTGATATGGACTACCTAAATAAACAATTCTACCTTTATCATATTTTCTATCGTCCTTTTTGTGGAAATGACCAGAAATAATCATAGGAGACTTTTTAAAAAGTTGTTTAGATTCCATTCCATGTTCGCATACCTTGTAGGAATTCATATAAAACGAACTGATTTCAAAATGACCAAATATTATACCGTCTGTTTTTGGTATTTGATCATATTCAACGCCCCAAGGAACCATAACAATATCTTTATAAGGTGTTTTAAGAACAACGCATTCTTTATCAATAATTAAAATATTGTTCCATCCAGATAAAATTGATATAGAGTTAACCGTGCTATTGTTTTTGTAAAAGCAATCGTGATTTCCGCTAGAAATATAAACGGTAAAATCTTTAAAATAATCAAAAAATTGTTTTGCTGTAGCTAAAGTAGCTACATTGATTTCGCTTCTATTGTGAAATATATCGCCTGGTATTATAATTTCATCAATACCAAGTTCTTTATATTTTTCGGATGCCCATTTAGCAAATTTCAAAGCAATATCGTGCCATTGTTTGCCATCTTGACCTAAACCTATGTGAATATCAGAAAAACATCCTATTTTTTTACTAGAAATTTTCATTAAGACTATTCTATCAGCAATTTAAAATATTTCAATGTCTTTCTCTTTCTTTGTTAATTCTGATATTATTATTTTTCATCAAAACGTTATAATTTTGAGACATCATCATTAATTCATTTTGATATTTTTCGTGAGTGTCAGCCATGTGCTTTTCTTTTTTGATTCTATTTCTGAATGCATTAAAGGCAATTCTAGTAAAATATGAAAAGGGATTTGTTCCTTTCTCACGATTGTACTTTTTTGCCATCAATGCCTTCATCATTCTGATAACACCATCACCAACCATTTCTTCTCGATAAGTATAATTAATAAAGTTTGGGGCATAACTTAATTTATTAGAAATTTTACTAATCATATTTGCTAAATTATCAGACATTTTACCAGTATCATAATAGCTGACTATTTCGGAATCAAATTCTTTCGGGTCAACGTAATATTTTGTTTTATCCGTAACTGCTTTTGTTTTTCGCTTTGGAATATCATTAGTATCTTTGATTACCTCAACCAAAATATTTTCATCTAAAGCATCTTCAACGAGATCAATGTCATCTTCATCATTTATTAACATTTCTTCTTCATGATCATCTCTTAAATCATGACTATCATCAATAATATCATGATAAATTAAATCATCAAATGTGTCTTCTTTTTTTACTCGTTTTTTTCTTTTAATGTATGTCGGTTTTGTCATAATTGTATTTTTCGTTAATGTATAAAGTTTCTCTTTCGGTTAAATGTCTTTTGCCATACTTTGTATTATCAGAAATATCAAAAATATTAGCCATTGATTTTGTTGGATGTAATCTTAACGCACGACCAATGGATTGCATGATCTTTATTTTTGCCTTACCAGCAGATGCAAAAATAATATTATGAAGATTGGGTATATTTATACCTGTACTGAAGATTTTCGATATTGCAACAACAACTACGTCATCTCTACCGTCCATAAGTTTTCTTATTGCTTCCCTGTCTTCCATTTCGGTTGATCCCCTTATGAAATAAACAATCTTGTTAAATTCTTCACTTTTGTTTTTTAATAATTGCTCAAGAGTTTCTCCATGTTGAATCCTGTCAGCCATTATAATTGTATTATTTTTGACTTTTAACGCAAGATTTGTGATAATTTCGTTTCTTCTTGAGTTATTTGTCAAAAATTCAAGTTCTTTTTCAAAAGCTTCACTTGGTCTAGCTGGATTATGATTAAATCTTGGAATATTTTTATGAATGATATTTAATATAAATATCTTAAAATCTGAAACATAATTTTTGTCTTGTAAGTCTTGAGTTTTTTCCTCGTAGATGATGGGTCCTATCTTTCCAATAATATTCCATTGATCGATAAGTGATGTGGGCATTGTTCCAGTAAACCCAAATTTATAATCAGTGTTTATAAGTTGCAGAACCTTATTAATCTCGTTTCCCTTTCTTAACCCATGAGTTTCATCAACTAAAAGTAAATCAATATCATTTAAAAGTGATAAATCACTTTTGTTACTTAAAAGTATTTGAGTACCAGTAACAATAGTTGTTGCATTTTGATCTGGGATGTTATCACCTGACCATTTGGTAACTTTTTCCATGCCATATTCTTCAAAATCCTTTGCAGTCTGCTCAACTAGTTGAATATTTGGAACCAAAACAAGAGCTTTTGCATTTGGCTTATACATAGAAAGTCTCATGCTTTCTATTATACCAGCCATAATAAGAGTTTTTCCACCAGCAGTAGGAATACAAATGATACCTCTTCCTTTTTTAATTGCCATGTTGATTGATTTATCTTGGTGATCCCTGTAAACCATGCAATATTTTTTAATAATTGGATTTTGAAACCCAACAGAAAATTTCTTTTTAAGAATATCAGTTATATTAAAGGATTTTTGGCAACTTTCCAAATAAGAACATATGTCTTTTAACATTCCTATTTCGAATTTACCAGATGGGGTAATACAGTATAGTCTTGCTGGTACAAACCGTGCGTTCCTTCGGTGTGCGGGATTTGCAATAGAAAACTTATCCCTTATCAGCGCAAGCGTAGACGCATCAGTGTTAATCTGAGCTTGTTTACCGCTAGGGGTTAAGGTTAATTCAATCATGTGGTTTCTAACTTGGTAATTTCTGTGATATTTTTAATATCAAAAGTCATGCTACGAAATACACCTTCAACTTTTTCTAAATATTCTATTAAAATTTGTGCGTCTTGAATTTCTTGATTTATTTTTTGAATAACATCAGAAGATTCTACTTTTGCATCGAGTGCTACTTTAGGTATACCTGTTGGGATGCCTTTTTCGGTTAATGTTTTAAGTACTTCTTCTTTTAATTCTTTTTTCTTTTTATCTAAAGAATTTTTTGTTTTTTTTTGCATCATGAGTCTTGCAACCCATTTATGTTTAATTGCAGGAAGCATCATTTGCTTATCTAACAAATTTAATTGATCGATTTTAACATCTTCTTTAATTTCTTCCTGAAATTTATCAAATATCTCCATAAGTATATTAACACTATAACACATTATGAAACGTTTTCAACAATTATTTAATAAATTAATATCAGAAAATTCTAACAGTACGGCAGGTGGAACATTAGGAGCTTCTTCTGGCACTTCAAGTCAATTTAGTGGAGTTAATGTTTGGAATGCTGGTAATGATGTGCGTTTACCAGCACCTGTTGGTGGAGTTATTAGAAGAAATTTCCCCCCGTTGATGAATTCCAAGAGTAAAAAAACACGCAAGCGTGTTAAACGTAAAAAGAAATAATGGATACTGGTCACTGGATTTTAAATGAATCTGTTGAAATAACAGAAGATACTTTTGGGTTTATATATGAAATTACAAATACTGTTAGTAATAAGAAGTATATTGGTAAAAAACAATGTAAATCTAGGGTTAAAAGAAAACCTCTAAAAGGAAAAACCAGAAACAGGATTGACTCGAAAGAATCCGATTGGAAAACATATACAAGTTCTTCAAATGATTTAATGCAAGATATTAAAATTCATGGTAAGGATAAATTTATATTTAAAATATTAAAAACTTGCGATTCCAAATGGGCTTTGGCTTATTTTGAAGCAAAAGAACAAATGGAAAAAGATGTTTTATTCAGAAAAGACTATTATAATGGCATTTTAAACCTAAGAATAGGTAAAGCACCCAAACAAGAACTAGAAAAATTTGGTATTTTAGACTAAATAATAGAACATGGACTCTCATTGCATATATTGTAACTCAAAATATTACGGAAGACCTTGTCTTTACAGTCCAACAAAGACACATGTTCATTTTGGTGCACCAAATAAATGTATTTTTTGTGGTTCAAAGGTAGTTGGTACAGGATGTCCATTCAATCCTTATGGTAAAGTTCATGTGAGAGGTCCTGAATTTCTTGCATCGGTTAAAGAACAAGTGGAGAAATCTTTAGTTTTAAGTTATTTGTATGAAAATATCTCAAAGGTAGCTAATTTCGCTGCAAACTCTCCTCTTAATCGTTTTTACAAAAGACTTGCTGGTATTGTTGCAAATGCTGGTGAACCATTACTAGAGGCACTTAGGCTTCAGCAAACACCAACCTACGAAAAGCTTACCAAGGAGCAAACCATTTTTGCATTTGAGTTGAAAGATAGATTAAAACACCAGTTCTCACAAATTAACGAAAGTGTTAAACATGCAAACACTGGTTTACCACAAGAAATAGTTGAACAAATCCTATTAGATGTTATAATATCTAATAAGGATGAGGTACTCTAAAGATTATTTTTTTTACCATTTAAAGGATAATATCCTTATATTTGACGTATTTGATTACATCGAAGAACTTGCAGCAGATTATGTTGATTATTGCTACGAGTGGCAATTATTAAAGAATGGTAAAATATCTGAAAAGAATATAAGGATAAAGGAATATATACAATTGTGGATTACAGATGCGTTAATTATCATTAATGATAAATTGAACAAGTCAAATTGCAAAATTTTATGCTTTTATAGAGAAAAAATCAATTTAAACGTGTGGAATGAGTATTTTGATGACCCAAATAGGTTTATTAAGGTTGCAAAAAAAGTTTTAAAGTCAAAATTACCAAATTTTGTTGAAATACAGAGTGAAAAGCCTTTATTTCAGTGTATTAAAGGTATTTTTGATGGTTATCCTTGTATTATTCCATCTGGTGAAGATGAAGAATTTTTAACCAAACATAAAAAAAAGTTAAAACTACCTATTGACAAATATATCTCACAGGAGTAAAATAGGATGTCATCCTTTTTAACCCTTATAGTGCTTTTAACTTAAATATAATACTTAAATATCTTATAATACTTAAATATCTTATAATACTTCTTGGAAATTTTTATGCCAAAAGCAAAATACATTATTATGAAAGGTTGGGAAGGATTTGGTGACAGGCTTCAGGGATTAACTTATTGTATGTGGTTAGCGGAAAATGAAAAAAGAATTTTGCATGTGGATTGGAAAGATTCTATTTGGAATGATTCTTTTTTTAGATATTTTAAAATTAAAAATATCCAAACAATTGAAAAAGAACCAAAAAAGAAAAATGTTCATCCTATTATTTGGTCTGAAATAAATTATCCAAAGGGTGGTGAATGGCTTTATAATATAAAAGAATGGGAAAATATAGAAAACAGAGATGAAGAATGTGTTGTTTATTCTGGTATAGGTTATAGGAGATATGATTACGATTTAATTTCAGATAAATTAAGATTAACCGATGAAGTTAAACAATTAATTAAAAATAAAACAAAAACTTTAACAAAAATGCCTTTGGTTCATCTAAGAGGAACAGATAGAGGTTTTGATGCTTTAAATTGGAAAAATCTTAGAAAAAAAGTAAAAACTGCCTATATTTTATCAGATGATAAAATGTTAACTGAGATGTGGATGGAAGAAAGTCCAGATTCCATTGTTTTAAATGATGGACATTTTAGTAAAAGTGCTTATCACAAATCAAAGGGTGCAGGATTTGAAAGAAATATTAAGCTGTTATCTGATTTCATCACAATTGCCAACGCAAAAGAAGCTCATGCACTTAACGAAGAAAGTTTATTTTTTAAAATACCAACATGTATAGGTAAAAACATTAAAAAATGGTTTGACAATTAATTTTTTTATGTTAATTGTTTAATATAAAAATATGATTACAAATATAGACGGATCTTTAAAAGATATAGTATTTGCTCTTAATAGAATAGCAAATGCATTAGAAGAACAAAATAAACTCAAGGGATTAGGTCATTATAACAATTGGGGTCACGGGATTGATGATTGTGTTTCTAAACATGAAATACCCTTTCCTAGTCCTTGGAACGGTGGTTATAAACCCATGTGTAATTCTGATTCTCTTTCTACTTCTAGTAGTTCAGACTTGACAACTAAACTTGTTCATTAAATATCCGTATGAAGAAAATTTTAACTTTTTTGACAATATTTCTTGTATCTTGCACCGTTTATACAGAAAAACAATCAGAAGCATTAAGTCGTAATGTTTATGCTACCAATGATTCAGTAAACAAGGGTAGAATTGATCTTGCTTACTATTACTCAGACCAAACAACAAGATTGGTAAAAATCCCAAAGCATAGGATACAAGTGCAATCTGTTTATCAAGCAGGTGAAGTTGTTAAAAATTCAAAAAACGCAGAAAAAACACAAGTTGTTTTAGTACCAGATCAATTTAAAAATTCTAAGGTAATAGTGGTGGGGTCTGAAGATTACTCAACTCTTTTAAAAGATAGAGATACCAAAAATCAACTTACAAAAGATAATGCAAATCTTATAAAAGATAAAAAAATTGTTGATGAAGAACTTGCATTACAAAAAACAAATCAAAGTAAAATACTTGATAAGTTAAACGCTGACGAAAAGCTTCTTATCAAGAAGGATCTTCAGCTTTTATGGAGAAACATTATCATAATTGGATTATTGGTATTAATCGGTGTATATTTCTATGCTAAATCCAACGGATTATTCTTTTTATAATATGGACACGCAAAAAATAGAAGAAACAATAAAACAAGACGCAGTTATAGTAAAACAAAAAACAATTTTTATTATTGGTGATTTATATCTTTGGGCAAAAACAAATCCCCTAAAGGCAATTTTCCTTGTTGGCTTTGTGGTTGGTTTTATTCTTGGTACTATATTTTAGTTTTAAGCATAAGTACCTATATGTGGCAAAATCTTGTCAATATAGGTCAAACTGTTAGTGCTTTTCTTACAAACGGAAAAGCACCACCCAATACACCTGCTTATTTAGAAAAACAAATGGAAGATACCAATCATTTGGCTTCCAAAAAGTTTTTTATAATCATGACATCGTTGCTTGTTATAGTTTCGATGTTCTTTATAGCAGTTGGTATATTATTTTTTATCCCAAAAGATCATGACATTGTTATTACAACATATGCAACAATTTTTACAAAGATTATGGAGCAGATTGCGCTTGTTATATCTGTGTATCTTGGTGCTCAAGGACTTGTTGACCTTAGATATAATAGTTCTTCTAGTGCAAGTGTCTCTGGAGAAGCTCAGTCAGTAAAAGAAACCAAACATGAAGATGTAAAAGAGGAAATCCTTTCCAATAACGCAAAGGAAGAAGATTATAACATAACCGAATTATGAACTTTAAACAATATTTTTTAGAAGCAGCAAATATGGCACAGCAAGCAGCTATTGCAATTAATATGAAGAAAAATCATAAGAAGCCAAAGAATAAAGGAAAGAAAAAAAAGAAATAATATGAAAAACCCATCATCGAAAGCACTAGCATTAATTTTAGAATATGAAGTAGGTGGTGGAAAATCCTACTATGAAAAGTATTTGACTAAACCAGAATGGCCCAGTGGTGCTAGTGGAATGACTCTTGGTATTGGAATTGATTGTGGTTATTATACCCCAAACGAATTAGAAACAATGTTTTCTTTTCTCCCTAAAGATCAATTAGAAATAATAAAAGGTGCTTCTGGTAAAACAGGACAAGCTGGTAAAGAATATACTCAACAACATAAAAATAGTGGTATAGAAATCCCTTGGGATAAAGCCATAGATATATTTGATAAGATTACATGGGCAAAGTTTTCTAGACTTGCAGAAAAAGCTTTCCCAAGCCTCTCAGAGCTTTGTGATGATGCCTATGGTGCAATTGTCTCTCTAGTTTTTAACAGAGGATCTTCATTAACAGGAGATAGTCGTTTAGAAATGAGAAACATAAGAGTTTTAGTTCCCAAGAAAGATTATAAAGGTATAGCCAAAGAACTTCGCAAAATGAAACGTATATGGGAAGGCAAAGGGTTGGATGGATTACTAGAAAGACGAGAAGCAGAAGCTAAACTTGTGGAAAGTTGTGCATAAATAGATAAATAGATTAATATGAGTAAATTTTTAAATCTGATTGGGAAATATAATCACATTCTTGAGGCTCAAGGAATGCCAACCGAAGAACCCGCAGGTTCAGAAGAACTTGATCCAACTAATGCCCCTGCACCCGAAGTAGCACCCGAAGTGGAAGATGAAGCTGGCGCAGATATGAATACACCCCAACAAGTATCTTCAACCGAAGATTCTGCATTACCCACACCAAATGACAATCAGATGATAAATGATGAACCAAATGTAATTCAGAATTTTTTAAATTCATTATATGATTTTATTTTAAAAAATTATAAAGGTGAGGATAAAAATGAAATTTTAAAAGCAATGGAAGGCAGAGGTCAAATGACTAAATTGGATAGTATATTAACAGCACTTTCCACTAAATTAGATCCTAAAAAATCAACAGACACGAAACAAGAAATTAAAAACATTAAACAAACACTAGACAGCGTCCCAATGGCTGGGGATGAATAATATTAGTTTGACTTTTTCATTATTACTATTAAAATAGTAGGTAATGAATAATATTAATGAATCTTATAGTATTTCATCTTTAACAAAAGATGAAGTAAAAACTCTTTTAGAAAGTCTTTTATTTTCATCAAGTGTTGATGTATGTGCTTCTTTTTATAAACAAGAAACATTAAATATGTTTGAACTTGCAAAAAAAATTAGAATAATGTTTCCAGAAATTGTTTTAGATGACATAAATATTGTTGCTTTTAAAAATAATAAAGATGAAGATGTTTTTCATGACGAACACACACAAGAAATTGTTAAGTTTTTTCCTGAAATTGTAAAGGATATAAAAGAATGAAAATAGCGGTAGTAGGTTCACAAAACATGGGTAAGTCCACATTCGTAAAGGATTTCATTACGAATTGGTCAATGTACACGACAACGAATAAATCTTACAGGGAGATGTTACAGGAAAAAAATCTTCCCCATAGCAAAGAATCAACCGAAGAAACACAGAAGGAAATTCTAAATTTCTTAACCGATCAGATTATTAACTCAGCAGGTAATGATTTTTTTATTACTGACAGGTGCGTTCTTGATGTTTTGGCATATTCTTCATGGTTGAACTTGAATGGAAAGCTTAGTGACAAACTTCTTGACGAACAAAGAGTCATGATAAGAGAAACATTGAAGATGTTTGATATTATTTTCTTTGTACCACTAACAAAAGTAGCCTCCGTACCAATTGAAAATGATGGATTTAGAGAGATTGATGAAACCTTTAGAGAAGAAATTGACAATATTTTTAAAGTATTTAGTGAATCATACAATAGAGCAGATGGCAGAGTCTTTCCAAAAGAAGATTCACCAGCATTAATTGAAATTTTTGGTAATAGAGAAGAAAGAATTAAAATGACCGAACTTTACATCCAACCAAATGGTAAATTTTTTGGTGAGGAGACCAGTTTGCTTAGTACTGTTATAGGTGCAAGCGAAGCAGATTTAAAAAGAATCGAAAAAGACATGGGTATTAGGTAATTATATATATGTCTATTAAAAAAAATTCATCTTTTAGAATACCACTTGACTTATTAATTAAATTCAAACAAACAGCAACTACACTAGAAAATTTAACTGCATCTGATATTTTAGTGCGTGGATTAGAAAATATTTTAAAATTAATTGAAGAAAAAAATTTCCAACTTCCACCACAAGAAAATAAAAGAAAAGGCGAACAGACAGCAGTAGCAAATTTTAGATGTAGTGAAGATTTAATAAAAAGATGGAAAGACTGCTCAAGAGCTAATGGTTGCACTGATTCACATATAGGAAGATATGCGGTTATTGAAATTTTAAAAATTATTGAAAGTAAGAAAAGGTAATATATAACATATAAGTAGTAATATGTTAAAGAATTATGATATTTTAGTTGAAAATCTTTTAGAGGAAGGAAGAAAAAAAGATGAAACAAAAAAGTTTAAGTTTAATCTTGATTCGGTTAAAAAATTAATTAATGAACTTGACCCAGAAGATGAACACAAGGGGCATTTTAAATCAATTGCTTTAAAATTAAAAGATAAAGATTTTTATACACCTAAAACTCTTAAAAATGCAATTTCTTTAATCTTTAAACAACTTAAAAAAAGTGAAATTGCAGATGGATATGCTGTTATATTTTATGATTGGTTAAAAAACCATGATGAGTGTCCGTTTGAACCTTACAAAGAAGAAGAATCCCAACCAGAAGAGCAAAACTTAGAGGATATGGTAACAAATCCAAAAGAACCAACTTCTAAAGAAACCGCAGAATGGTTCAATGCCGAATCACCACCTAAAGTTCAGCATACTGAAATTTAATTGACTTCAAGATATTCTCTGTTATATTGAGAATATGAAACACAGGCTTCCGTCTACCTATGTCATGAATAAATTCATGAGTTATTCCATAGAACCAGAATTTAAAAAGCATAACGGTCAGTATAATGCATCATGTCCTATCTGTAAAGAAGGAAAAAGTTTGGGTAGAAAAAAAAGACTCTGGTATTATCCTAATACCAATACTTTTCATTGTTTTAACTGTAATGAAACTTGGTCAGCTTTGAATTGGATTAAGAAAACTACAGGTATGTCATATGAAGATATTCAACTGGAGATTAATTCCGATGATATATCAGTGGATGTATTTAAAAAGGAAAATATTACAACAACATATAAAAGAAAAACAATTCCTGACCTACCTTATGATTCAATTAATATATTTGATCAAGTTCAGCAACAGTATTATAAAAACAACAAGTATTTTAGTGAAGCATTAACATATGTTAAAAATAGAAAACTCGATACTCTTGTAAATAAATCTCCAAATCTTTTTATAAGTCTTACTGACAGCACTCATGCTAACAGACTTTGTATACCTTTCTATGATAGAAACAGAAAGGTAACGTTTTACCAAACCAGAGCACTTGATAGAAGTGAACCAAGGTATTTAGGCAAGTCTGGATATGAGAAAACAGTTTTTGGAATTGAAAGGGTGAACGTAGACATTCCTTACATCTTTTTGTTTGAAGGACCTATTGATTCAATGTGCGTTAAAAACGCAGTGGGTGTTGCTGGTATTAGTTTAACAAAAACCCAGTCTGATCAATTAGCAGAGTTTCCATTTCACAAAAGAATATGGGTATTGGATAATCCTAATCATGATGATACAGCAAAGGAAAAGATGAAAGAAATTCTTATGAATAACGAATCAATCTTTTCTTGGAAGAAAGGAACAGGTTACAAAGATTTTAACGAATGGTGTATCTTTGAAGATTTAAATGAAATTGATTACCAAGTAATCCTTGATAATTGTTTACAATTAACTACCTAACTTTAACTGCTCAGTATCACGCATCTTCTTTGGTGCGGTGTTGACGAATGTATTGAGAACTTCTTTAAGCTTTGCAATTTCGCCAGCAATACGAGTGATTGAATCAGAAGCCTTACGGGTAATACCACGAAGTAAGCTACCAGCACGATCATTATCAGCTAAAATACGGTGAAGTGAATCTTGTGATGGGTTATTTAAAAACTTTTCAAAATCATTTAATTTGATAGCCCAATCTTTAACCTTTTTAATTGTTTCAAGTGTGATATCCGAAGAAACACCTTCAACATCAAACTCGTTGGCATCTGTTCCCTGCTCTAATGAATCTGTAAAATCCTTTTGGTTTTTTTCTGGTGTAAAATCTTCAGGTGCAGTTTCGGCTGGCGGTCCTGCTGGCAACTCACCTTGAAGTTCCTCTTCTTCTGTTAATAATGAAATTAAAAATTGTTCTGCGAACAAAAGATTTGATGATTCATTTAATTTTGGATCACCTGCCATATTCTTTTTAAGAATATTTCTTGCTTCTTTTTGCTCACAACTACACTGATCAGGAACAGTTGATTTTAAATTAGTTTTCTTAAGCTTCATACGAGGCTTTAATTTACTCTTGACTTTTTTAGTGTTCTTCATCATTATATTTACAACTATTTATCCTTTAATATGACAAATCTATCAAGTATTTACCATTTTGTAATTGCAACTCAATATAATCACAACGATTTTTGGGAAAAATCTCAAATTGCAATTTTTTTAGAAAAGGCAGGATTAACCAATCAATGTTCAATATTATTTGAAAACAAAGAAGGATTATCTAAAATCTACAACAAATTTATAAATGAATCTTACAAGGGAAAAAGAGTAATTTTTGTTCATGACGATGTTTTAATTGAAGATTTGTTTTGGGAAGAGAAACTAAACATAGCATTTGAAAAATATGATATTGTTGGGTTAGCTGGATCAAAGAAATGCGACCTATCAAAACCACCTGCATGGCATTTAATGAGCGAGAAACAGGATCATGTGGGTGAAGTTGGTCATTCACACCAAGGTATTGTTTGGACAAGTGTTTTTGGAAAGTCAGATTCTCGTGCATTAATACTTGATGGACTATTTCTTGCCGTAAACATAGATAAATTTTTAGAAAAACAATTAAAATTTGATGAAAATTTTGACTTTCATCATTACGACATGACATTATGCTTGAATGCTAACCAGAAAAAGCTTAAGATGGGTGTTACTCCTATTAGAGTTGTGCATTTTGGACTAGGCGATTCGATGAATAGTAATGAATGGCAAGTTAGTGCACTTAAATTTGATAGATTCTATAAGTGAAAAACATATTCTTTCCATTTTTAAATTGGATTCTTAAAATTGATTCCAAAAAGCCAGAGATACCTAAAAATATAAGTTATATGACAAATAGATGGCTGTCAATGACGAGTAAACCAATTGCACAGATTGTCAATATGACTACGAACAAGTGGAATATATCAGATGAAGAATTTTTAGCGAAGTTTTATTATAAAGTAATCCCAAAGCATACTAAAAAAATACAATACATTAAAAAAAGCAATAAAGGGGTAGAAGAAAGCGATCCAAACCTTGATAATTTGTGTTCGGTTATGGAAATTTCAAGAAAAGAATTAGAAATGTATAATAACACACTTGAAGAATTAAATTTATTGCCTAAATAAAATATATGATTGAAAGACCAGAACAAAATGACAATATCGGTGGTAAAGTACAGCTAGATAACTATCTAGGTCATGCTTTTGAATTAGATAGTTGGACATTAACAAAAGTTTTAGATGATATATTGATGTGTCAGTATATTGACGTTAACGATGATGGTACGGAAATTTTAAGAGGTAGTATATGGGTTCCAATTAACACCGTAAATTTTGCATGGAGACTTGCAAGAGTAATCCTTGCAGGACCTGATTGCAAGACTGTTAAGGCTAATGATATTATTGTGTTCCCAAATGACAAAGGTATCAAAGTATCAAACCTTAATGATTTAAAACACATTGTATTTTTAAACGAAAGTAGAATATTTGGTGTATGTGAAGCAAAACCACAACCTCAATTAAAAAAAATTAACAAAAAGATTAAGTAATAAATTATGGCAGGTTTATCTCCATTAACAGTAATGAAAATTTGCCAAACTAATTTGGTGGAATTAAAATTTACTAGAAGAGACAAAACCAGAAAACCAACATCAAGAAGAATGCTTTGTACGTTGGATAGAAAACTTTTAAATTCGGTTTTTGGTAAAGAAACATTAAATTTTAAAAAACCAAAAAATCCACCACCATATAATGCTATAAAAAAGAACTTGGCAACAGTTTGGGATATCATGATGCAGGATTGGAGAAACGTTTCATGCGAAGGGTGTGAAATTGTATCCATTATACCAACAACACCAATGGCAAAATTTTTAAAATACTTTGTGGATGTAATATTAAAAATGTCACCTGCACAGAAAAAAGGATTCATGGACAAATAATGACTATATCTGGAACAATTTTAGAAAAAGCCTGTAAATTTTTATTACAAAAACAAATTTCAATAGAAATTGATAAAAAAATTCACAAACAAGGAAAATTAGTTATTTTTTATCAAAAGAATTTTTATCTTACTTTTATAATGGATACTACAAAGAAATTAAAAGAAAAGATAGAAATACCCATCCCATTTGAAACCGAAATACACGAAGAAGATAATTTAATATATTTTGATTACCGAATTAAAACATTAGCAAAACATGCACCAGAAATTGAAAATAATCTTATGGTTTATCCTGCAAAAGTTTCTGGTAACAAATTTTGGGATAAAATTTTAACAATCGATGCAAGAATCAACTAAAATCATATATAGCGCATTTTCTGGAACATTTTACACCATTCCAGAGTCCGATTTCTCATTATTAGACATGGGGCAGCTTCCATTATTGAAAAAACCATCATCATCTTGTAAAAAATGCTTTGGTAGAGGTCACATTGGAAGAGATAATCAAAATTTTCATTACTATCTTTGTAACTGTGTTAAAAAAGCTCTTGATCTTGAAGCAATTAAAAGCAGTATTACTAATAATTTAGAGTTAAGCAATCTTATAAAGTAAATCTTTTTCACTAAGTAGTGTAAGTGAAGAATTATACTTTTAATTGGGAAGTCCAGACGCTTGTTGAGCAATTTATCGGTGCTTTTAATGATGTTATCATCAAAAGGTATGATCAAAATGAAACTTTAGTCGAGCCTGTTACTGGTGATAAGGTTTTATTCGTATATTCACCAAAACAAAGGGTTTTTAGTAATTTAAATAGTCCTGCGGCGGGTGGATTAACCGTTCCTGTTATTGCCGTTAATATTGGAAGTATTTCAAGAGACCAAGCAAGAGTTTTTAATAAAATTGATGGGTTTACCATTGATTATGATCCTAAAGATGGAAGTGGAAACTTCTTAAAACATATACCTCAACCTGTTCCCGTCAATATAACAATTGACATGACAATTATAACAAGGTATCAAGCTGACATGGATCAAATTCTTACGAATTTTGTTCCCTATACCGATCCATATATTATTATATCTTGGAAATTACCAAGCAATCACAAATCAAGCACACCTTATGAAATAAGAAGTGAAGTTCTTTGGAGTGGTAATATAAACATGCAGTACCCAGACAATTTGGGACCCACTCAACCATATAGAATAACCGCAACGACACAATTTACCATTAAAGGTTGGATGTTTAAAAGCATGGATGAGGTTTACAAAAAAATCTATACCATTGATTCTAAATTTTTAACAACCGATGGTAAAACCTTAGAAGATTCTACTCAATCTTCTGCTCCCCCATTATTAAGAAGCTTTTCTGATTTTTCACAAGGAATAGGGTTAACGGTAGGTCAAGTTAGTCCGTCAATACCTGTCATAAGTGAACAGATTTACATGTCAGGTACTGGTGATTTTTCAATAGTGCCAACAAACGGTAATAATACTGCATCTGGTACATATTCTAATGTTCTAGGCGGTAAAAACAATACTGCATCTGGTAACTATGCTGGTATATTGGGAGGTGAAAATAATACAGCAACCAACAACAATTCATTCGTCATAGGTTCAAATATTGTTACTTCACAGGATAACACAACATATGTTAATAATTTAAATGCTGATAATATTACAGCAAATTATCTTTATGGAGACGGTAGCCATTTAACAAATATTAAAACAGGTGGTGGAAATTTAATATACGATGCAGCTTCGGGTCAACTTTCTTTAGGTGAAAGTAATACGACATCTCTTGCTCCATTAATATATTCTGATGTAGTTGCACCATCATCATATAAAACCATACAACAATTTACGCAATATAATACTCAACAATTACAAAAAGGTTATGATGTAGTCTTAACAAATGGAAGAGTTTATAAATTTGCAGGAAATGATCAAACAAATCCAAATCATTTTTTACCAATAAATTTAAATCCCCATACACCAATATTCGTTCAAATTCCATTATCGGGAACTAACACGCAATCATTGGTTGATAGATTTCATTTATCTGATTTTAAAACAGCAAAGTATACGCTTCAAGTAGAGGCAAATTATAGTAACGATATTTATTATTCAGAAATAAATTTAGTTGCTTCGTTAATTGACAATATAGCAGTGGTTTCAGAATATGGTCAAATTACAACAGGTAATATTTTAGTAAATTATAACGCAACAATAGATTCAAATTATGTTTATTTCTGGATAAATTATCCCAATAGTATTAATAATACAGATTCTTTTTTTATAAAAGGTCTAAGAACAAACCATTTTTAATTTAATAATTATATAAATTGTAAGTATATAAAATATTATGTCAAATATAAATTCAGCTTTTACAATTAGAAATGACCAAAACACATTTGGTAAAATTTTATCTAGTGGAACTAATCTTACAAATATATTTTTACTTTCTGGTAATGCTGCTGCAAGTGTTGCCAATGCTATTACGTTTAATTCTGGTGGATCTGGTGGATCTTCACCTTTAACTTTTGATGGATCTTCAACAAAAACGGTATCATATAATACAATTGGTGCTTCTCCTCTTGCTGGTAGTTCAAGTATTGTAACAGTTGGTACGATTACTTCGGGAACATGGAATGGTACTGCAATTGATATTAGTCATGGTGGCACTAACAGTACAACCGCCCTGAATAACAATAGGGTAATGCAATCAAGTGGAGGAGCTATAATTGAAGCTGCTGCCATTACCGCAAGCAGAGCACTGGTATCAGATACAAACGGTATTCCAGTAGCATCAGCAACAACATCAACAGAACTTGGTTATGTTAGTGGTGTTACAAGTGCAATTCAAACGCAAATAAATAATAGATTAACTAGTGTTGGTGCAACATCTCCAGTTGCTTCATCTGGAGGTACAACACCAACAATTTCTCTTAATGCAGCTTATGGTGATACATTAAATCCTTATGGTAGTAAAACTGCAAATTACTTTTTAGCAGCACCAAATGGTATACCCGCAGCACCATCATTCCGTGCAATAGTGGCAGCAGATATTCCAACACTTAACCAAAATACAACAGGTAGTGCTGCATCCCTTACAACTACTCATACATTATGGGGTCAAAATTTTAATGGTACTCAAGATGTTACAGGTAATCTTTCAAGTGTTGGTAATATTACAGGTAGTGCTGGTATAACAATTTCAACAGCATCAAACGGTAATATTACATTAAGTCCAAATGGAACAGGTATTGTTTCAACCGCTGCATCATTCCAAGCAGCTTCTGGTAATTTTACAAATAGTGTTAGTATTGGATCTAATCTTAGTGTTGGATCTAATCTTAGTGTTGGAGGAAGTTTATATTTTGGTGGTTCTGCAATACAAATAGTTCAAGGTGAATTGGTAGTTAACGCACCAATAATTTATCTTGGGGAAGATAATCCTACAGATTCATTAGATATTGGTCTTGTAGGTCATTATACTTCAGGTACATATGCACACGCTGGTTTATTAAGAAGTAAAGATTTAGTAAATGGTATAAAACCTTGGTATTTATTCAGTAGCATGGTTACTGAACCAAGTGCAAATTCAGTATCAACAAATACAAAAACAATTGATACACTTGTTGCAAATCTCTCTGGTTCAGTTACAGGTAATGCTGATACAGCAACAAAACTTAAAACAGCAAGAAATATCACATCTAGTGGTGATATAACATTTACATCAACATCATTTGATGGTAGTGCGGATATAACAATTCCAACTGCAATTGGTACAAATAAAGTTCAATATAACCAGATTCAACAAGTTGCAGCTAATAGTGTTCTTGGTAATCCCACAGGTTCTACTGCAAACGTAAGCGCAATCGGTGTATCAACAACAGGATTTGCAGTATTAACTGCAACAAGCGTAGCAAATGGTGCAACCGCATTAGGTCTAGGTACTGGAGACTCACCAACTTTCCAAGGTGTAATAACAACTGGATCATCTGGTAGCTCAAAAACACTTGCTAAAAATTATTATGCAACTGGAACATCTTCAGCACCAACAATAACAACCGTACCCGTTGCAAGTTACACCACAGCAAAGTTTTTGGTAAAATTTGTTAATACTGGTTCAGCTTCTCCAACTAATCAATCAGGTATTGCTGAAATATTAGCACACTATGATGGAGCAAATTGGAATTATACAATATATGGCTTTATTGATCCATATGGTATTATTCAAAATACCCCATCAGGAATAACAATTAGTGCTGTATCTACCACTTTAGATATTAACTTTATATTCGTAGCATCATATTCTTACTTAATAAGTGTACATTGTTTAGCTTTAATATAAATTATTATTTCTGAATGGAAATATTTAACAATTTGATTAAGTATATATTAAATGGCTATCAACGTATCATTTAAGACTAAAAATGACCTAACAGTTACTGGTAATGTTTCAACCAGTAATTTGTTTTATGATATAAGTGGTAATAGTAGTCAATGGAATACTGCATATAGGTCTCTATCTACTCAGCCTTATACTTTAATTTCCTCTACATCATCTATAGTATTAAAAATAGGTAATAACATAGCATCTGGAAATTGGTCTACTGTTCTAGGCGGATCTAATAATAGAGCACTAAGTTCTTATAATTTTATAGGTAATGGTATAAATAATACTATTAATGATAGTTGCAATACTATTTTAAATTCATACAATAGTTCTATATCTGCAACTTGCACATATAGCGGAAGTTATTCATTAATAAGTTATGGTACACCCCCAAATATTTTAAATAATAATATTATTGCTGGTGGTTGTTGTAATTTTATTAAAGCATGTGCTGCTGCATCTGATTATTATGATAACGGTAATTGCACGACCAACCCAATTATTGGTTGTTCGGTAGTTTGTTCAAACACAATTTTAAATGGTTATAAAAATTGTATTTCTCAACAACCACAAATTCTTACACCAAATTATAGTGGTGCTCCAAATGCATCTAATAGTGGTTATATAAAAATAGCAAATAATTTTATAGGAACTGGTTGTCGTAATAATATTGCAGGAAATTATTCATCAATTGTTGGTGGTTTTTCTGGATGTATAGTAAGTGATTATTCTTTTATTGGTAGCGGATGTAATAATTGTGTTACAAATAATTATAATTTTATTGGTACTGGAAAAGACAATACAGCTTCTGGAGGTTATTCGGTAGTATTAGGTGGTTATAGTAATAATACAAATAATAAAACTAATGTTTTTATATTGGGTAATAGCATTAAAGCCTCTTGTGATTGTACTACATATGTAAACAATTTGTCTGCTGGTGGTGTAGGTATGGGAAATATTTCGGGTGCTAGTGTATGTGCAAAAAATTTAACTACAGATAATTTTACTTGTAGAGGTAGTAACATATCAAATATTACACAATTTTATAAACATTGTGGTTCTATTGGTGGATATATTAGTCAACCATCTATTTTACCATATCTTAATTCACTTAGTGATAATAGTACTATAAGTGCAGGTTATAATTCTATTTTAAATGGTAATAGAAATTATACAGGTAATGGCACACTAGGATGCACAAATTATAATACAGTAATAAATGGAACTCTTAATACAATTCTTGCAACATCAATTATATCATCTGTAGGAAGTGGCGGTGCTGCAACACCATATTCAACAAGTAGTATTACTTATAGTAATATAAGCGGATATGGTAATAGTATACTTGGTACTGGTTCTGGTTATTATAATAATAATTCTTGTTATTATCAAGCTGGTGGAGCATTTATAAATAATTCCATTATAAATGGATCTGCTAATTGTATTACAAATAAAAATCTTTCATATACATACAATACCGATACATATTCAAGTTACAATACAATTTTAAATGGATCTCGTAACTGTATTCAATCTTGTTACGGTAATTCTTCAACGTGTAGTAATTTTAGTTCAATTATAAATGGATGTAATAATAAAATTTGCGGAAACTATAATACTATATTAAATGGAAAAAATAATGCTTTAAGCGGAACAAACAATTTTATTTTAGGTTCTAATATTTCAGTAAGTGCAAATAATTATACATTTGTTAATAATATTTCTTCTCAAGGTATAGTGGCTTCTCCCGTTGCTCAATTTGGATCAACTGCTAGTATTGCAACATTAAACTCTGCACCTCTTACTATTATTTCTTCGGCTAGTGGATCAGTATTTAATCAGATTCAAAATATAACACCAAGTGTTAGTTCAAGTACCGATATTTCTCTCTATAATGACGATAATATTAACTATTTGGATTTAGGTATAGCAAGTACAAAATATAATGGTAATTTATATAGTCCTACATTTAATGTAGTTAATGCAGGAGATTCATATGTTTATTCAACAAGTGCCAATCTTGTATTAGGAGCAGCAGCAAGTACAAGCAATTTAACATTTTTTACTGGTGGTACGTTAAACACCAATGAAAGAATGAGAATTAACTCATCTGGTAATTTAGGTATTGGAACAACAACACCAAATACAAAATTAACAGTTTCTGGTAATATTAGTGCTACAAATACTTTATTCGCTAATAATATAAATTTAGGTGCAGGACTTGTCGATAATAATAGTATAGGAGCAGGAGGTTCTATTACTGCCTTTAAAGGTTTTTTTACAAATGGTGGTTATACAAATTTATTTACAACAGGTTTAATTGTAGATTACACAAGTGGATTAGGGCGTATAAGTGTTGGCAATGAATCTTTATCTTTTTATAACAAAGGTATAGGTAATACATCTACGGTATTTATATCAGCTAATGGAAATGTAGGTATTGGAACAACAACACCAAATGCAAAATTAACAGTTTCTGGTAATATTAGTGCTACAAACACAATCTATGCTAGTGCATTAAATATAACATCTGCACCTACTACATTTACTAATCCAGTAACTGCATCTGGTACATTTTTAATAATAAATGTAAATGGAACTAATAAAGCAATTCAACTTTGGGACTATACATTATAATTTATGACAACACAATATACAAATCCATACTACGGAATTTTTTACGGAGCTAAAAATTCAAATCCATTAATAGTCAGTCTTTCTGGCGAATTTAATCAAATCTCACCTCAATTCTTTTTGGCACAAACGGAAATTGAAGTTATAAATAAAGCAAACGATTTAGGTTTAACTAATTTAGATTCTCATCAAAGTATATATTTTAATCTACCTAATGGACATTCAATTGCTAATATTAGAAGAGTAGGTAGTTCAACACTAACAACAATAATAGCAAATACATTTTTTCCTGATTTGTCAGCACAAGATGGTTTACATATTAATACCGTGATTCCATTATCAAGTGTTCCAACAGGAACACCACATGCAATTGTAAGAGATCCTATTGATCGTTTTATTAGTGCATATGCAAAAAAACTCATGGGGGTTCCAAGTAATCTTAATATTGAAGATTTTATTTCTTGGTTAATTAAACAAGATAAAGGAACTTTAAATTGGCACTTTAGACCACAAACAATAATCATAGGTAATTTTGAAAATATAAATTATTATGATTTTAATAAAGGATTGGATACTTTGGGTGCTACAATCGGATTACCAGTTCCTCTTCCAACTATAAATGAAACTGATATAACAAATAAACCAACATTAACACAAGATCAGATAAATATTCTTAAAGATTATTATGCAGATGATGTTGCATTATATCAAAAAATTTCTAATACATAATCATGTCTTTACAGATAGAAACACAACCATTTCAATTTAATAATACTGTTACTGGTTTAAGCAGTGCTGTATTTAATTCTGTTTCTGCTACTTCTATAACTGGTGGTAATAGTAATCAATGGGATACAGCTTATCAATCTGTATCGTCTCAGCCTTATACATTAATTGATTCTACAAGCTCTATACGACCCAAAAGAGGTAATAATACAGCTTCTGCTGTTTATTCATTTGTCGGTGGTGGTAGTAACAATCAAGCTACAGGAGTAGCATCTAATGTTGTAGGTGGTTGTAGTAATTGTGCTAATTATAATTTTACTAGTATTGCAGGTGGTCTTGGTAATTGTGTTACTGGAGATAGTGCCGCTATAGGGGGAGGTGCCTATAATAAAGTATTTGCTAATAGATCTGTTATTGCAGGTGGTTATGGTAATACAGTTTCTGGTTTATACTCTAATGTAGGTGGTGGTAATAATAATAATATTGATATTGGTGGTTTATACTCTAATGTAGCTGGTGGTTATGGTAATAAAATTTGTATTAATAGTAGGAGTTCAACAATAAATGGTGGAGAAAATAATACATTATCACAAAATTGTGCAAGTATTGGGGGTGGAGATAGAAATCGTATTTTAAATGCTGGTTGGTGGTCTGGTATTGGTAGTGGTTGTGGTAATGTTATATACGAAGCTGAATCATATATTGCTTCAGGTATACGTAACACAAATTCAGGATATTCTTCATTTATTGGGGGTGGTGTTTCTAATACTGTAGCTATACCAAACCAGAATCTTACTTCTTATTGGAAACTTGATGAATCAGGAACTGGAACAAGAAATAATTCAATTGGATCTAATCATTTAATACAACATAATACAATTTCATCTACAACAGGTCGTATTGGAAATGGTATTATAGGTAACACTACTGGATGGTTATCTACAACCAGTACTGTTAATCTTTCTGGAGAATTTACAATTAATTATTGGACAATTCCTACTTACAATTCAAATATTCAACAATTTTCTGGACAAGGCTACGGATCATTAAACTTTAATGTAAATTATAATTGTATGTATTATGGTGTTCCAAATGCATATTATCGTTTAAATGTTATTATAGGCAGCCCAACAAACGCTTGGACTATGGCTACTCTTACTAGAGATGTTAATGGTAGAGTACGTATGTATCGAAATGGAGTTTATATTGGACATAAAATAGATAATACAAATTATACAAATATATATGGTGTACTTGCGCAGCCAGATGGTTCATATGCATCGTCTGCAAATGGTGTTAAAATGGATGAACTTGGAATATGGTACAGACCATTATCCGAAGCAGAAATTACATTTTTGTATAATAAAGGTAATGGTGTCACTTATCCTTATGGTAATGATTATGGTTTAACTACTCGTAGTTCTGTTATAGCTGGTGGTCAAGGCAACTATATAGGATCAAACTGCTCATTTATTGCAGCGGGTTCAAACAATTGTATTAATTTAGGTTTGGATAATTCATTTGTTTTAGGATCTAATATAACAGCATTATCAGCTAACTATACATATATTAATAGTCTTGAAGTAACAAATACACCATCTATAATAGTATTAAAAGACTCCACAGGTAAAAGATGGAAAGTAGGAGTTGATACAAGTGGTAATCCAGTAGGTTTGGGAGCCGCTTAATAAATCTTGATTTTTTAAAATTCTTCTATAAAATATAATAATGAATGTAGCTGTAGTTTGTTGTTATTTTAACTATACAGGTAGTGCTTTCAGATATAAAAATTATAATATTTTTCAAAAAAACATTCGCAAACATAATGTTAAGTTATTAACTGTTGAATTTAGTCCTAATGGAAATTTTGAACTTAATAATAGGGATGCTGATTCTTTAATTCAAATATCTGATGGAGATATAATGTGGCAGAAGGAAAGATTACTCAATATAGGAATTGATTTATTGCCTCAAAATACTGACATAGTAATAATTGCAGATACAGATATTATTTTTGGTAAAGAAGATTTTGTAGATGTTTTATGTAAGAACTTAGAACAATATAAAGTTGTTCAGTGCTTTTCTGATACTTTAGTTTTTAATCCATTATTAGAATTAGAAAATATAAATTTTTTTAAATTAAATCATGATTTAACATATAACTTTTGTAATTCTGGTATATCGGTTGTTAGAAATCATCTTATATATAAATCATTTAATAATAAAAGTTCAGCATATGGTCTTGCTTGGGCATTCAGATATGATGTATTAAAGAAAATAAAATTATATGATTATAACATTATTGGTAGTGGGGATAAACTTTTATTTGGTTCTCTTTTTGACTTAAAATTTAGACAGGAAATAGCAGGTGTTAACATAACATCTTATTTAGAATATTGTAATAATGTATTAAATGAAATAAAACCATCTGATATATCTTTTTTAGAAGATGTTACTGTTTATTCAATGTATCATGGAGAATTATATAATAGAGATTATGTAAACAGACACAACATTCTCACATCACATATGTTTGATTCAAACAAAGATTTAATTGATATACCAAATAAACCTTTTAAATTTGCTAATCATGTTTCATTAGATCTTAAAAATGATATAATGGAATATTTTATAAAAAGGAAAGAGAATTTACCTTTACCACCTTGTTTATATTGATGAATTTTATTATTATTGGTACACCTAGAACAGGTTCAACAATGCTTTGCGATTATCTGAATAAACAAACAGATATTAAATGTCACTATGAGATATTTTTAGATACAGGTATAAAATTATCTAGTGAAGATAGTAAAAAGTTTTCTGTTAATCCTCATATTAGTAAAATTAATTTTTTTAATAAACAGTACAAACAAAAAAAAATTACTATTGAGGATTTTAAAATTGCATCTGAAATAGTACAAAATAAATTAAACTTAAATAGATTAACAAATCCTATTCATTTGATTGATATTCTTAAAAAATATAATACAAAAAAATATTTAGGATGTAAAATTTTTTACAATCAAATTGAAAGTTTGCAGAATTTTAATGTAATTGAGTACATTAAAGAAAACAATATAAAAATAATTCATTTAAATAGACAAAATAAATTTTTGCAAGAGTTTTCATATCAAAGAAGAAAACAAACAAATATTGTTACATTAGGACAAAACGAACAACAAATCAAACAAAAAATTATATTTGATGTTAATCTATATTTAGAAAGATCAAAATTATATGATTTTTTATATAAAAAATATGATCAACTTTTTAAAGAAAATAATATAAATGTATTAAATGTTTCATATGAAGAATTTTCTAATAAACAGAAATCAAAAAAAATTAAAGATATAGTTACGTTTATCAACAAACAATTGAGTTTTATAGAAATTCCTGATAATAGGCTTTTGTTTAAAAAAATAAATATTTTTTCTTTACAGGAACAAATAGAAAATTTTGATGAAATCTATTCTTTATTAAAAGAAGATATATTTTTTTTAAAAGCAATAAATATATAATAAATGAAATTTATAATATTTAGTGATACAAGGTGTGGAAGTAATTTAATTAAAAATTTATTAAACCAACAAAACAATGTTTGGTGTCATCCTGAAATTTTTTTAATTAGAAATTTAAATGATATTATTACAGTAGATAATACTCCTCAAAAAATAATTAGTAACTTACATACTAAAAAGTTATTTACAGGATTCAAACTAACTTTTTCCCAAGCGTTAGCTCTCGAAAAGAAATATAATTTTAGTATAGAGGAGTATATAAAAGATAAAAACCTAAAAGTTATTTTTCTGGAAAGAAAAAATAAATTTTTAAAAAATCTCTCTCTACAAAAAGCACGTATAACAAAGCATTTTTGTATTACAGAAACAAACAAACAATTACTGAATAGTACCAATATTAAATTTAATTTTGATGTTGAAAAATATTATTACGAAACGGATAAACGGGAAGCAATACACAAAAAATATAGTACATATTTTGAACAAAATAATATTAGTTTTTTACAAGTATACTACGAAGATTTAATTGAAAATAAATTTAATATTCAAAAAGAATATGAATTTATAACAGAATTTAAAGAAAGGTATAAAAACGTAACTCCCACCATATTAAAACAAAATATATATACTTTAGAAGAACAACTTTTAAATTATAATGAAGTAAAACTTGCCTTGAAAGATGATTTTTGGTTTCAAACAACAATTAAAGAAAAAAATATTTAACAATTAAACAAAAATTGTATAAATAGTATATATGAGTTTAACAATCAATTTACCCAGTAATACTATTACTATAGAAGAATCCGAATTAGCTTTAACATCAATAAGAGATTTACCATCTAAGCAAAGAATTATTGCACATATTAAAAAAGTACCTCTTTCTTTTGTTGTTTGGGATGGTTCCACAGAATATGCAGCAGCAAGTGCTTGGACAAATGAAAGTATACTTGCTCGTGCTACTGAATTGCTTACTCTTAGTGCAGATAGTATTCAGTGGATATATTAAGAGTTTGAGACTCTTTCAATAAATTGTGATTCACATTTTTTAAAATTACCACACTGACTACTGCAAATAGATAAAGGTTCGTTTGTCCATAATTTTGCAATATTATTGAATGAATCTTTGTTGAGAATTTCTTCTAAAGTGTAATCATGTAAACTGTAATAAGAACCAATTTTGTTTTCATATTCTTTACGTTTATCATGCATTGCTTTTTTAGATAATTCAGTCCAACAACATGGAGTTATAATTCCACTTGCTGCTACATATATACTTTTTTTCCTTAAAGATTTACAATCAATATTGTTGCCAGTATTAATCTTTTTTTCTTTATCCTTTATATTTAAACTATATGTTGTAGGCTCTATTGTATGCGTATAAACACCATCACTATCATATACAGCTAAACCAGATCCAGATCCAAAACGATTGGAATGTTTTGGATCAAATTTTTTAAAACCCATACTATAAGCTAATGCTCTACATTCATCTACTTGATGTTCGTTGTGTTTAAAAACAAGCATATACCAAGAAGCAGTTCCACCAGCATCAATAAAAACTTTTGCATTGTGCATAATTTTTTCCCAAACAGTATTAACTCTATAAAGTTTGTTTGTATCTTCTAAACCATCAATAGCAAAAATAACTTCGACGTTAGTTTCTGCAAGTTTTTTCCACCAATTATCATCTCTTGCTCCTCCGTTTGTAAACAATTTAAGATTCATATTCGAATTGTTTTCTCTCAAATATTGAAAAACTTCAACTGTATCCTTTGCCATAACAGCATCTCCTAAATTACCACACATTCTTAATCCTGTTAATTGCTTAACAAAATCCACAGAAAACCATTTTTTAAATAATTCTAATGTTATTTCATCTCGTAATAAATCTTCTTTACCAGACTGAATTAAACGTGTGCGAGAACACATTGGACATCTAGCATTACATTTACTAGTTAATTCAATGTGTATGTCCCTTATGTCTGTTACATTGTACATATAATTATTTAGTATAGCCAAATCCTTGCTGATACCAAGCAAAATTGTTATCAATCCAATCACAAACTTGCTTTCCTAAAATATTATTATAATCAGCAGATAAAGGTTGAACTTTACGTTTAATAGTATGAAGATCAGAAGTTAAACCATAAACTGAATCATCTTCCTTAATAGTCTGTTCAACATTATCGAAGTCGTGTTTAAAAGTTTCTAAATTAAGATACTGATAAACTTTATCCATCTCTCTATCAGGATAACTGGTTAAGTCTTCTGCTCTAATATATAAAACTTCTTTGTTGATTCCCTCTAAGAAAGTTTGTTGAAGTCTCTCCAATGCTAATCCAACAGGTGGCGAAGCAATCCAAGCATCAATTCTCTTGGCAGTAGAAGTTCCTTTCATTTCCGAATGATTCTGTATAGCCTGATGATATTCTTGACTATTTCTGTAGATTTTTTCCATAGAAGAAAAAATACTTTTTAAATTTCTTACCATACAAATCATTTTGGGTTTGTATGGCATAAAGGATTCAAACCAACGATAATGAATTGTTCCTCCACGAGTCTTGATACAAATATTTGGTTTGTCTGTATAAGAATTAGCATATCCTTCTAATCCACCCCAACAAAAACCTCTCCATGTCTTTTTTGCTAAATCATCATTCATTGCTTTAACTTCAAGCGTTGAAGTATAATTCATTCTTGCGCCGTATAGATACTCTAAAACTGGATCGGTTTGGGTTGCATTTATCTCTGGATTTTGATTCAATATACATTGAAACAATGTACTCATGCTACGAGGCATGGAAGAATTAAAAAATATGTTTTTCATTATTATAAATTTAACATGTAAACCAAGTAAATCAAGTTCTATTTGACATGTATCCATAATACGTTATGATAAAAGTATGAAATCTTTAATAGATACATATTTCGATAAAATTTATTACATTAATTTAGATAATGATAAACAACGCAACGAAAATATTTTAAATCAATTTAAAACCTTTAATATAAAAAATTTTCAAAGGATATCAGCAACATCTTATAATCAATTACCACCAAGTTTTAGTTTGTTTAGAAATTTTAACAAGCAAGACACAAAGTATGTTCTTGGTGCATTAGGTTGTAGATCATCTCATTTAAATATTGTAAATGATGCAAAAACAAATTCATACAAGAAGATTCTTATATTTGAAGATGATATAAAATTCTTAAACGATCCTAATGAAGTTCTTCTAAATAATCAGGAAACCTTAAACAAGGATTGGGATTTTTTGTATTTTGGTGGGTTGATCGAATCAATGTTCAGAAATCAAATAGTAACAACACATTCGTATGCAATTTCCAAAAAGGTTTTTGATGACATTATTTATATGGCGGAAGCATCAGGAATGGAAATAGATAATTTCTATGCAAAAATCATGCAGCATATGAGTTACAATTATAATTTAGAAGGAAGATATATCGTAAAGCCACTATTCCCATTTAATTCTATTATTCAAGATAAACAATATGAATCAAATATCAATTAAAATACAATTTTTGGTTGATCGGCAAAGTCAAAAACTAAATCATTTTTTGATCCCAAAAGAGATTCAATAAACTGATCCTTATCAAAAAGATTATTGATATTGTCATATGGACATTCATGAAATTTTCCACCCGTCCAATCTTCTTCTTCTAAGTATGAATCTATTCGATGTCTAAATGATTTTGCGCCAGATGCTAAGATGTTATCGTGTATTTCATGACCAAACACAACGGGGGAATTTGAAATCCATCCAACTGTTGCTTTTTTATTAAATGCAGCAGCAGCATGTTGAACAAAAGAATCAATTCCCAATATTTTATCAGAATGAGCAATGTAGCAAAATAAATTTCTAAAACCGTCAGTAAGTTTTATTGTATTTTGTAATTCGGGCTGATTATCTCTTCGTACATGGAGAATTTTATTAAATTTATCTTTTACAGAATTAACTATTTCTTGAGCAAAAACGGGTGGTAAATCTCTTGACCAAGAATAAGGATGACCTTGTTGCTCTGCACCACCAGATGATTGTATCAATAAGATAGGTCCTTGCTTTTGTAATTGATTTTCTGCAAATAATAATTCTCTTTCGGCTAAGAAAATTTCTGGTTTTTTATCAATACATGGAATATTAAATACGTCACACCAAATTTCAGTTAATGATTTTCTTTTATATAGTAAGTCACCAGAATGATATGGTTCTGATCTTAAAATAACAGACTCTTTATTATCTATATAATCCTCATAAAAATAAGGAATATTTCCAAACCTATAAACTCTATGAATATTTGGATTATGTGCAAATACATCGGGCCATGCTGTTACAACTATAAGTTTATGATCTGGATAAGCAGCTTTAATTGATTTTACTACAGCAGTAGCAACAATATTTTTACCACAACCACCATCAATGTGAAAAATTACGTATTTGTCCATATATAGAATTTATCATAAGTTGTTTTTAAGTCAATATGCTTGATAAATACTTTTTAAGACTAAATATTAAAAATGCCTGATATTTTACCAACAGCACAAAGACAGCCAGATAATGGACAGAGAAACTTTATCCAATCTATCTTATCAAGATTACCATATATACAGGACGCAGTAGATGCAGACGAAGGCAATCCTAGATATGAATTATTCGATAGATTATCAAAGAGACATGAATATAAAGTCATGCAGCAGTCTGTTATTACGGGACCGCATCTTCGTCAAAACGACAATTATACACCAGGCTCATTTGGTTCGGATCACGCTTACCACAAATACATTTATGCCAGTGTAGATACCGATAAGATAAGAAGAATTGCAGAATACCGTAGAATGGCATCGTATGCAGAAATCGGTGATTGCTTAGATGAAATTTGTGATGATTTTTTAAACAAAGACGATGAAGATAAATTTATAAGAATTTCATTTTCTTCTTTTGGAAAGTTGGATTCTTCTCAAAGAAGTGAAATTGAAAGAGAGTTTTACAAGTTCATTCAGGTGTTTGATCTTGAGCATAAAGGTTGGGGGTATTGCAGACAATTATTAGTTGAAGGAGAAATTTTCTTTGAAAACGTAGTCCATGAAAAGAAAAGAGATTTGGGTATTATCGGTGTGTTAAACATACCTGGTGAACTAATCAATCCAGTTTATGATAGCGTTCAGAATAATGTAATTGAAAATTTCATTTTCTCAAAACCAATTAATTTACAGCAAAATCAAGCTGGTAGCAACAACCCAACTCAACCACAGCAGATGAATAATTCACCTGCAAATGCAATGCAGCAGCAATTGGTAACATTCCAAGGAAACCAAATTACTTATGTTAATTCTGGAATGTGGAACGAGGACATGACCATAAAGATTCCCTTTATAGAAAATGCTCGTCGTGCTTATAAACAGGTATCACTCCTTGAAGATGCAGTTGTTATCTATCGTATGGTTCGTGCACCAGAACGTTTAAAATTTAAAATTGATGTTGGTAATATGCCACCAGCAAAAGCAGAAGCTTATCTTAGACAACTTATGCAATCGTATTGGTCAAAGAAGACCTATGACTCCCAGAGTGGCAAGGGCGCAGGTAATGTTTATGATCCACAGTCCATGTTGGATTCTTTCTGGTTTGCCAAAAGAGCAGGAGAAAGTGGCAGTGATGTGGAGTTATTAAATGGTGGAGCAAACCTAGGAAAGATAGAAGATTTAACATACTTTGTAAACAAACTTTATAAGAGTCTTAAAGTACCATTAACTCGTATGAATCCCGACGAAGGATATAAAGATGGCGCAGAAATTTTAAGAGAAGAATTGCGTTTTGCAAAATTTATTGTTCGTGTCCAAGGTCAATTTACAAAGGCATTTAAAGATTCATTCATAACTCACCTTAAACTTCGTGGATGGTGGAATGAATATAAATTACACGAGTCGTATTTTGATACCCACTTCAATCCTCCATCCAATTATTTTGCGATGAGAAAAAATCAAGAGTTTGAGTTGAAATATAACAATTTTAATAATCTATCTCAGAACGAATCAATGTCTAAAACATTCTGTCAAAGACATTATCTTGGTCTCAATGATTCCAAAATATCTGAAAACATGGAATGGCTCAGAAAAGATGCAGCACTTACTTGGGAGCTTGCACAAATCAGTCAGACAGGTCCTAACTGGAGAGAGCACCTAGAAGCAGCAGAAGAGGCATCAGGAAGCCTCGGAGCAGAAGCAGGAGCACCACCAGCAATAGGTGGTGGTGGTGGCGCATCAGCAATACCAGATTTCGGAACACCGCCAGCAACAGGAGCAGAAACACCAGCAGCAGGGGTAGAAACACCAGCAGCAGGGGTAGAAACACCAGCAGCAGGAATAGAAACACCAGCAACATAATAGTGTATGGATCATTTTATCATAAACGCTAGACCTAGGCTATATGATGTCTATCCATCTACAATTATATTACAATCTGCATTATCTCCTACAGAAACAAATCTTTATATAAATGTTCTGGGAGCTAATTTCATTAATGTTAGAAATGTTTATTTAAGTGGATCAAACCCAAATATACTTCCAAATACTACTAGTTATTTTAATCCGTTTTCAGCAAATCATTTATCCGCATTAAATCCAGGTTTTAATGCCTCATTAGTAACAAATTACACTATCGAAAATAACAATTATATTGTACTTCATGCACCTGAAATTTTTAATGCATCTGGGTTTGTTGATGTATTAGTAGAAAACGAAGCTGGATATGGTGTTCTTTCAAGAGATAGTTATGTTCCATTTTTAAGCACATATAAAGATGCGGTTAATATACAAAAACAGTGTATTTTAGGTATTTTTGTACATTCTCCTGATAATCTTTCACAAGGAGAAAAAATATTACAAGATTTCCAAATTAATAACAATATTATCTTTCAAGAACAAACTTATTCTTGATAATAAATATTAATCCCGAATTGATATTTTTTTAAGATAAATATAGGGTAATGAGTTACGCCATACCCGATCAGAGAACAAAAGAAACTTGGAAAGGAATACCAAGTTTGACCATCTATAGAAATGCTTCATCACTAGACTTAACTAATGCATACATTGAAATGCAGGTTAGAACTCAATATGATGCTCCAGCAGTAATAACTTTCTCTTCTACTAATGGTGGTATAATCATATCTAACCCAACACAAGGGTTTTTTTATTTTCCACCGCAGGTAATTAACGCTCCCATAGGTAATTATGTATGGGATTTAAAGGTAACACTACAAACTGGTGAAATTAAAACATTTTGGTCAGGAACTTGGAAAATTAACCCAACTATAACAAAATCATGAGCGACCCATATGTAACAGTAGACAACGATACAATAGTAATTTACGATAATAATGTAAATACGGTAAATGGCTATTCTGGAACCGTAATTTTAACAAAAAATGATATGGGATTAAGCGCAGTAAACAATACTAGCGACTTAAATAAACCAGTTTCTCTAGCAACACAGACAGTTTTTAATCAAATATCTGGTGTTGTTTCTAATTATCCAAATTGGAACAGTGTTTATAGTTCATATTTTTCACAATCTTCTATTTATATTACTTTTGTTTCTCAATCGGCAAATAACGTTTCCGTTTACAGTGATGTTAATCTTTTAAGTTCTTTATGGCAAGCTGCTTATACTTTCGTAAATTCAAGTAGTAGCATTCAAGGCTATCAAAACCAAGTTACAACATTTGTTGTAAATAATTCATCAAATATCAATAATGTTGATACATTAGTAATTAAAACTAGTGCAAATTGGAATTCTGTTTATAGTAATGTTAATGGATTAAGTTCAGCTTTTTATAATCAATCAGCAAATAATCTTTCTGTCTATAGTCAGGTTAATAATTTAAGCACAAACTGGAATTCTGTTTACAGCACTTTTGGAACTCAATCAGCAAACAACCTTTCTGGTTACACTACAATTGGAACTCAATCAGCAAATAACCTTTCTGTTTACAGTAACGTTGGTTCTTTAAGTACAAACTGGAATTCTGTTTATTCAAACTTTGGTAATCAATCGGCAAATAACGTTTCTGGTTACACTACAATTAACGGATTGAGTGCAAATGATAAATCTGTCTATAGTCAGGTTAATAGTTTAAGCACAAACTGGAATTCGGTTTATTCAACTTTTGGAACACAGTCAGCAAACAACCTTTCTGTTTATAGTAACGTTGGTTCTTTAAGCACAAACTGGAATTATGTTTACAGCACCTTTGGAACACAGTCAGCAAACAACCTTTCTGTCTATTCAACTTTTGGTACACAGTCAGCAAATAACCTTTCTGTTTATAGTAATGTTAATAATGTTAGTTCAAACTGGAATTCCGTTTACAGCACCTTTGGTAATCAATCGGCAAATAACGTTTCTGGTTACACGACACTTAATGGATTAAGTGCAAATGATAAATCTGTCTATAGTCAGGTTAATAGTTTAAGCACAAACTGGAATTCGGTTTATTCAACTTTTGGTAGTCAGTCGGCAAACAACCTTTCTGTCTACTCAACCTTTGGCACTCAGTCAGCAAATAATCTTTCCGTTTATAGTACTTTTGGAACACAATCAGCAAATAATCTTTCCGTTTATAGTGATGTCAATAGTTTAAGCACAAACTGGAATTCTGTTTACAGCACTTTTGGAACACAATCAGCAAATAATCTTTCCGTTTATAGTGATGTCAATAGTTTAAGCACAAACTGGAATTCTGTTTACAGCAATGTTAATAATGTTAGTTCAAACTGGAATTCTGTCTATTCAACCTTCGGTAGTCAGTCAGCAAATAATCTTTCTGTTTACAGCAATGTTAATAATGTTAGTTCAAATTGGAATTCTGTTTACAGCAACGTTAATAATTTAAGCACAAACTGGAATTCGGTTTACAGCACTTTTGGAACACAGTCAGCTAACAATCTTTCTGGTTACACGACACTTAACGGATTAAGTGCAAATGATAAATCTGTTTATAGTCAGGTTAATAGTTTAAGTTCAAATTGGAATTCTGTTTATTCAACTTTTGGGAGTCAGTCGGCAAATAACCTTTCCGTTTATAGTAATGTTAATAATACTAGTGCAAATTGGAATTCTGTTTATAGTTATACAAACATAACATCTGGTATTCAACCATATACTGTTGTTTTTCCAAACTCATCAATTCAACCACATTATGGTTCAAATACTTCTACAGGATCATATTCGTTTATTGCTGCTGGAGTTAACAATTCTACGTCACTTTCTAATACATTTATTTTAGGATCTAATATAATAGCTATTTCTGCAAATTATACATATGTAAACAATTTAAGTTCAGTTGCTGCAATTAATACAAACACTTTAACTGTTGCTGGCGAATCTGATTTTGCAACAATAACAGAAACTTTAATAAGTCCTGTTATTGCATCAAATATTTTAAATTTAAATTTAGCAAGTGGAACATTTTTCAAAACAAATCTTACAAGTACAGTTTCAGTAAACTTTAATAACCCACCTCCAGCAGGTAAAGTTTTTTCATTCACTTTACAATTTGTTGCCAATGGTTCACAGTATATTGTAACATGGCCCGCTTCGGTAAAATGGTCGGGTGGTATTGTTCCAACTATTACTTCAACTAATGGAAAAATTGATACATTATCATTTTTTACTACCGATGGTGGAACTTCATATTTTGGATTTTTAGCTGGACAAAATGCCTAATCATGAGTTTTCTTTTTAGAAAAATAACTACAAATGTCAACACCTCTAACAAATTATTGTATTTGTGGGGTAATGATTTTTATGGTCAGTTGGGTAATTTAGATTCCACATTTCCAGAAAACGTAAACAATTCTCAATGGAATGATATAAGCGTAGGTGGTTCTCATATGGCTGCTATCGATAGTAGCGGATACCTGTGGACATGGGGATCAAACGATGCTGGTCAACTTGGCAATTCAACCACTATAAGTTCTAATATTCCAATTAAAATTGGATCTCAAACATGGTCAAGTGTTAAATGTGGTTTAGACAATACCCTAGCAATAAGATCTGATGGATTATTATTTTCTTGGGGATCTAACAGTTTAGGAAAACTTGGAGATAATACAATTCTTGATAAATCTTCTCCAGTTCAAATTGGTGCAAATACTTGGGGAGATATTACCTGTGGTGCATTTCATACTGGGGCAATAAGAAGTGATGGATCTTTGTGGACATGGGGTATCACACAATTTCAAGACGGACCAACAGGAGCCTCACAAAGTTCACCAGTTCAAATTGGATCAAACACATGGAAAACTTTAAGTTTTGGTGATTTACACGGTCTTGCAATAGACACAAATAATTATTTGTGGGCATGGGGTTCAAATGAATTTGGACAATTAGGCGATGGAACAGGAACTCTTCAAATTCTTCCAATTCAAATTGGTTCATTACAATGGTCTAAAGTTGGTGCTGGTGCATCACATAGTAGTGCCATTCGTTCCGATGGATATTTGTTTACTTGGGGATTTAATAACAATGGACAACTTGGTGACCAGACAACAACAACAAGATTTTCACCTGTTCAAATAGGTTCATCTACCAATTGGACACTTTCAAAAGCTGGACAGTATCATACGGAAGCAATTAACAATGGATATCTCTTTACTTGGGGATTTAATTCAAAGGCGCAAATCGGTGACGGAACTCTCATAACAAGATCATCTCCAGTTCAAATTGGAACATATTCAAATTGGAATAAACTTGGTGCTGGTAGTTATAATGGTGCTGGTATACTCAGTACGGGTTCTCTCAAAACATGGGGATCTAATAAATTTGGACAGCTTGGTAGAAATTACAATCAGTCATTACCAGTTCAACTCGGATCATTATCATGGAGAGTGATAAAATCTGGAGGGTATCATAGTGTTGCGATTCGTTCAGACAATAAATTATTTACATGGGGATATAATCAAAGTGGACAACTTGGTACAAATGATATTTCTGATAGATCATCACCCGTTCAAATAGGAACAGGAAACTGGTTGAATGCAAGTGCAGGATTTAAACACACAGTTGCTATTAATAGCAATGGTATTTTATTTGCATGGGGATTAAATTCAAACGGTCAACTTGGAAATTTTTCAACAGATAATACATCATCCCCTATTCAGGTTAATTCCAACGTTTGGTCTGAAGTACACAGTGGAAAATTTCATAATATAGCAATAGATTCAAACAATCTTTTATATGCTTGGGGGCTTGGGCAACAAGGACAGTTAGGAAACAGTGCAACATCTAACGTAAGTAGCCCCGTTCAAATTGGTGCGGATAAATGGACTACATCAGAAGCTGGTGGGTATCATTCGGGAGCAATAGATACAAATAACCATTTAAAAACATGGGGGTCAAACAACTATGGTCAGTTGGGAACAAATGACAGTATAACAAGATCTTCTCCAGTTCAAATTGGTACTAATACTTGGTTGGCACTTAGTTTAGGTGGTAATCATACATTGGCAACTCTTACAAATGGAAATCTATTTGCATGGGGATTAAACAATTTTGGTCAGTTGGGAAACTCTAATACAATAAATAAATCTAGTCCAGTAGCAATAGGTAATTTATCTTGGTCAAATATAAGTGCTGGTAATTTACATTCCGCAGCAATAACAAGCGACATTTTATATGCATGGGGTAAAAATGATTCTGGTCAATTGGGTGATGGTACAACCACAAACAAATCCTCACCTGTAATAGTTGGTAATAACAAATGGTTTAATGTAAATGCTGGATTATCTCATACTAGTGGATTATCAATTTAATTGCAAAATAGATACTTTGTAGTATACTATATTGATGCATCTCATAGATCAACAGCTTAACTTAATGGTAAGAGGTAGATTTCGTGAAGCATGGAAAATTTCTCAAAAATTAGAGAAACAAGACCCTAACGATTTGAGACATAAATTTAACAGGGGATGGTTTTTAATTAACCAAGGCAAATTACAGGAAGGGTTTCAATCATTAGAAGCAGGTAGATTTTTAAATGTTTATGGTAATAGAAAAATACCAACTGACAAACCTATTTGGGATCAAGAAAATTTAAAAAACAAAACGGTGATTTTAAATCTTGAAGGTGGATTGGGAGATCAAATTATTCATGTAAGGTTTGCACGGGATATTAAAAACAGAGGTGGTAAATGCCTGATATGTTGTGACCCAAGTTTAAAAAGTTTGCTATTGAGAGTTGATGGTGTGAAGGGTTATGTGAATTATAATGATATTAAAACTACAAAACACGACTATTGGATTCCTTCGTTTAGTTGTTGTTGGTTGTTTGGTTATGATTTTAAAAACCTACCAAATAAACCTTATATAAAACCAAATAAACAAAGTGTTTCTCAGTGGGCAAATTTAATAAATTCAAACAAATACAAAGTTGGTATTAGGTGGAGTGGAAATACAAAATTTGAACATCAACAATTTAGGATATTTCCACCTAATAAATTAATTGATCTTAAAAAATATAAACATATACAATTTTATTCTCTCCAAAGGGATACAGATACGATGGAATTACCAAATGATATTACTGACTTGCAACATCTATTAATTTCATGGGAAGACACAGCAGCAGCTATTAAAAATTTAGACTTAGTAATAACTTCTTGCACAAGTATTGCTCATTTAGCAGGTGCAATGGGCATACCAACATGGGTAATAACTCCAATATTACCATATCATATTTGGGCATATGGAAAAGATAGTAGTCCTTGGTATGAGGATAATGTTAAGATTTTTAGACAAAAAACATTTAGTAAATGGGAAGAAACTTTTACAAAAATAGAAAGCGCACTATTAAAAAAATTCAAGTTGAAAAAACCAAAAAATCTATTAAGTTAAACATATGAAGACTTTACATTTTGTTGCTGGATTACCAAGAAGCGGTGCAACAATGATGATAAACATTTTAAAACAAAATACTAAAGTTGATGGTGTTTCAGTAAGTTCACTTGCATCAGTTTTAAATGCAGTACAAAGCAATTGGAATAATATTGAAGCAAATAGAGAATATCCCAATGAATACGCTCGTTTAAACGTTTTAAAGGGCATTCTTGAAAGTTATCACAAAACATCCACAAAGGATATTATATTTGATAAAGATAGAATGTGGATTTCAAAAATCCCACTTTTGGAAAATTTACTTCAACAAAAAGTGAAAATCTTATGCCCAGTTAGAAATCCAGCAGAGATTCTATCATCATTTGAACGAATAAGGAAAGATAATCCAACAAAATTAGTTGCACCCGAATTAAACGGTGCAAATACAGTTGCAGCCAGAGCAATGTATTATTCTTCCCCTGATGGTATCCTTGGACTAAGTCATGCAATGTTAAAAGATGCACTTATAACAGGATATGAAGATCGTTTACTTTTTGTGGATTACAATCTATTTTGTAATAATCCAAAATCACAACTTAAAAGAATTTATAACTTTTTTGAACTTCCAAAGTTTGAACACAATTTTCAACAAATTCAACAAACAGAAGTTTATAATGACTTGGCAACCGATTTACCAAACCTACACAAGGTTAAACCACAATTAGAAAAAACCACAACAAATTGTGTTGAATACATAGGTTTAGATTTATATCAACAGTATAACAGTCAAATATTTTGGGATGCTTTAATCTAAACTAGATTAAAAAAAGATAAGTACTGTTAATGGATACAGTACTACCAAATAGTTTTCACGGTTCAATGACCTTTTCACCAAAGGTTACCACTTATGATCTTTTAGCTCAAAGAATAAGAAGAGTAATGGGTGAGCCGTTGGTTCAGGTTGAATTATCAGCGGAACAAATTTATGAAAACATCGATTTAGCATGTGAATTCTTTACAAAATTTGCAGGTACAACCGAAGAATATCTAATCTTCAGATCAGATTTATACCAAACTGGTGTTGGGTTGAGAATTGACAAATTAATTAATATCACACCTGATATGTACAATTCTACAACGCAAACCCCAGCGGTTAGCACAATGCAAACTGGCAATTCTACATTTTCTCCTGTAGCTAGTGCATTAAAAAATTCCGCAGGGTGGGATTATGATATGAATCAATATAGAAAGGTAATTGATGTCTTTTCATACGAAGAAGGAAACAATTCTGGCGTGAATACACTTTTCACCATTGAACATACAATTGCACAGCAAGCATACTTTGGGCATTTACTAGGTAATGTTGGTTATGATCTTATCACTTGGCAAGCACTTAAAACATGGATCGATACCCGTGAAAAACTTTTGGCATTAAAACCATATCTTAGATTTAACGCAGATAATCAAATTTTAAAAATCATCCCAGAACCAAATTTCTTATTATCACCATATTACGGGTTAATTGGATGTAGAGTTCAAAAAGCAATTAAAGATATCGTAAGCCAGTTATGGGTTTATAGATATACATTGGCACTTTGTAAAATAACTCTAGGACACGTTAGAGGAAAATATGCTGGAACTAATTTATTTGGAAATCAAACCGTTAATTATGCAGATTTACAACGTCAAGGCGAGAAAGAAAAAGATGATTTAGAAAAAGAAATAGTAACGGATATGATCGATAGAGATCCTATTCACTTTTTCTTGGGATAATCTTAATTGATTATCTTAGTGTTTTAAAATGAACCACTACTTCATTTGAGACTCAAATGAACAACCATGAAAAAAAACCAAAACTACACACAGGGCATATATCAACCACTAAACCCCTTAAAATACAAAGGAAGCATACCCATAATATACAGATCAAAACTTGAATTAATTTCAATGAGATATTTGGATAAGAATAATAATATATTAACATGGGGAAGCGAGTCTGTTGTAATACCATACCAATCACCAAAAGATGGAAAAGTACACAAATACTTTGTTGATCTCGTAGCCACATTAAAAGATAAAACTGGAAAAATTCAAAAACTATTAATTGAAGTTAAACCAGAAAAGCAAACAAGACCCCCAACTATAACTAACAAAAAAAAGCAATCCACCATGCTTTACGAAAAAGTCACATGGGCAGTTAATCAGGCTAAATGGGACGCTGCTAGGCAATGGTGTAAAAAAAATGGATATACTTTTTTAATTCTTAATGAAAAACACCTTAATTAGTATAAATAAAAGACTAAGTAATTAATATATGAGTAACGTTTATAATCTTTTGGTCGAGCAACCTACATATGAATTAAAGTATTTGGTTGAAGAACAAAATCGTAATTCACCTTCAAACATGTACATTAAAGGACCGTTTCTAATGGCTAATGAAGCAAATCGTAACAAGCGTGTATATCCATTGGAAGAGATGGTCAGAGAAGTTGCTCGTTATGATAAAGAAATGATCAAAGGCAACCGTGCAACAGGCGAACTCAATCACCCATCATCTCCTGAAATCAATTTAGAAAGAGCCTGTCACATTGTTACAGAATTAAAGCAAGATGGAAATATATTTGAAGGTAAATCAAAAATTCTTTCAACACCTGTTGGTCAAGTTGTTCGTTCATTAATTATGGATGGAGTAAAACTTGGCGTTTCATCAAGAGCACTTGGAAGAGTTGATCAAGAAAATGGAGTTGGTAAAGTTTCTGACTTTAGACTTGTAGCAATTGATGTTGTTGCTGATCCTTCTGTGCCAACTGCATTTGTTAACGGTATATTAGAATCCAAACAATGGGTGTTAAAAGACAATGGTGAACTCGAAGCATTTTATGAAAAGTTTGAAAAAAGTATTTCAAATCTTCCTTTAAAAAACAAAGATGCATATCTTCGTGAACAATTTGTTGCATTCATTAATGCATTAAAAAGTTATTAATTGTAACATTTTAGGATAAGTAATAATACACATATGGATATTCGTAAATCAATAAAAAACTTTTTAGCACAAGTTTGTGCAAGAGATTACGCACAAGCTAATAAATCACTCAATCAAATTGTTGAGGCAAAAGCCACCAAGCAGATTGAAAAAGTCATAGACAAAAAGGATACTAAAAAGTCAGACTCAAAAAAATCAACTTCAAAAAAGTCAGATCCCAAAAAGCCAGTATCCGCTAAACAAGCGGCTTTCTTAAAGAAAATTGGAGTAACTAAAAAAGTTTCTAAAAAAGGGAACAAGTAAGGATAAGTTATTATAACATAATATGAAGAATTTCAAAGCCATCTTAGAAAACTTAGACAAGAGTGTAATCTCCGAAGAAACAGCAACAGCAATCGCTGAAGCATTTGAAGCTGCTGTAAGCGAAAAAGTAGAATCAAGATCAGCACTCCAAGTTGAAAATGCTCTTTCACAACAAGACGAACAACATGCAGTTAAGTTAGAAAAACTTTTAGAGGCTATTGATAGTGATCATACCGAAAAACTTCAAATGGTTGTTAATTCAATTAATGAAGATCACACAAGCAAATTAGAAAAGCTTGTTAATTTTTACCGCAAGGCTTTAAATGAAAAGGCAGAAGCTTTTTCAAATAAAATGATTGATGACGTTAGTAACTTCATCGATATAGCATTGGAGAAGGCTTTACCAAAAACTCAATTACAAGAAGCTGTAGAGAACACATATGCTCGTACACAGCTTGAAAAAATCCGTCAGATCGTTGGATTTAATCCAGAATCAATTAATTCTGGAATTAAGACAACAATTGCTGAAGGTAAAAGAACCATTGATAATCTTAATGAAAAGATCAATGAGTCTTATAAAGAAAATGAAGCTCTCATAGGAAAGCTTAAATTAGTTGAATCTACTATTATTCTTGAACAAAAAACCAAGGGTATGCCATCAACTAAAAAAGATTTTATTGTTAAATTGTTAAACGACAAAGACAGTTCTTATATTGAAGAGAATTTTAATTATGTTGTTGAGATGTTTGAGCGTAGCGAACAAGAAGCTACGTCTGAACTTGTTACGGAAGCAAAGCTTTCTGCTAAAACCAGAGACGCTAAGATTCCTGTAAGTTCAGTAGTTACCGAATCGGTAGCTAATTCTAATGAGGGATTTTCCCAAGTTAGCGGATATCTGAGTGAGTTAAAGAAATCTGAATCTTATAGAAGTTAAATTCTATAAATTCTGAATTATTTAACAATCACAGTATTCTATTCCATAGGAGTAAACAAAACAAATGAAAAACGTTAATCCAGCCACAGGCTACATTGATCGTTCTCGTGCACAGCAGTTAGTTGAAAAGTGGGCCCCAGTTCTTGATTACACATCCGATAAGGTTGCTGCAATCGAAAACGAGCACTCACGCTTAACTACTGCTATTCTCATGGAAAATCAGGAGCGTTGGTGCATCGAAGAGGCAGGAGGAAATGTCTCTGGTGGTATCTACGGTGGTGCTTCGGGAGTCTTCGGAAACCCAGGTGCTGCATCTTCTAATTTTTCAGGAGATCGTTATGCTGCTGGTGATAGTCGCTTACCAAAGGTTCTTATACCGATGGTTCGTCGTACTTTCCCAGAGCTTATCACAAACGAGATCGTTGGTGTACAGCCAATGAGCGGACCAGTCGGACTTGCATTTGCTCTTCGTTACAAATATGAGGCAGATAGTTTAGGTGTCAACGGAATCGACGGGTATAGTACAGGACTCACAACAAGTGACGTTAATGGAAACCCCCGTACAGCTTCCGATGGACAGGAACTAGGCTATCAATACTTAGATACAAGATTCACAGGCACAAGTGCAGCCCAGCTTTCTGGGTTAGCAAACAACGGATCTGATTTCGACATGGTCGGAGCAGATCAAGGTATTGCAGCACTTTTAAGTGACTATGAATTAACTGGTAACATCCCACAGGTTGTTGTTCAGTTCAGCAAGACAGCAGTTGAGGCTGGCACACGCCGCCTTGCCGCTCGTTGGTCAGTTGAACTTGAACAGGATCTTAAGAACATGAACGGACTCGACATCGACTCTGAATTAACTAACGCAATGAGTTACGAAATTCAGGCAGAAATCGACCGTGAAATGGTTATCCGTATGATCCAAGTATGTCTCAATGCTGGAGGCCCAACAGGCTCTGGCATTTCTGCAACAGCAGGTAACGGATTCTCGTATTGGTACGCCGCTTCAGCTGACGCACGTTGGTTGGGCGAAAGAAATCGTGATTTCTACAGTAAGGTAATTGTCGAGGCTAATCGTGTCGCAATCCGTAACCGTAGAGGTTCTGCTAACTTCATCATTGCTACACCTCGTGTGTGTGCAATTTTAGAAATGTTACCAGAATTCCAGTGGATGCCAGTTAACGGCAACGTTAACACGCAGCCAACAGGAATCGCTAAAGTTGGTACTCTCGGAGGACGTTTTACCGTCTACCGTGATACCCGTACAGATGCGCAGTATCTTTCAGGAGCAAGAACAAATCAGGTTGAGTACGCCCTCTTAGGCTACAAGGGAACCGAATACTATGATACAGGTATTGTATATTGCCCATACATCCCAGTTATGATCCAACGCACAGTTGGTCCTAATGACTTTGCACCACGTGTAGGTCTTATGACTCGCTACGGCGTAGTTGATCATATCTTCGGTGCATCTTTATACTATCACATGATCATAGTTAAGGGTCTCGGACAAAACTTTGCAGGTAACGGCGCAGTCGCCAACTACCTCTAAGTTTAGTTCAGCTAAAGAAAAAGTTCGCCCCAATCCAGATTGCTATGGGTTGGGGCATTTTCTTGCCCAAATTCCTTACAAAACCTCTTCATTTGTTAATAAATGTATAGGAAATGTAATTTTTATTTATATAAATTATTTAAAATCAATAATTTATATTATCTTCCCGAAACCAATTTCGGGAACATCAATTTTCTTTAGAAAACTCAGCATCAACAATCTCTAATGGTTGTTTTTTTGTTGATTTAGGATTAAAAATTTGAGACATAATTTCATCTCTCGTTGCAATTAATACGTTTGTAGTGTTAGGTAATTGTGGTCTGTCTGCATTAGCGGCAATTTCCATTCTCTTAACTTCAATGTTATTTTTACTTTGTTTGTTTTGAATATTAATTTTATTAAGTTGATCAAGTGCTTTTGTTGCTGAATTAATAAGCTGTGACAATGCTGATATTTCTCTTGGGTCACTACCAGTTAAAACATTATCCTTTAATGCTTGAACAGCACCAAGTGTTGATTCAACTAATGATGCTGATTTCTTGTACACATAATCCCCAACATTCTCATCAGTAAGTTCCTCTAATGGTTCTGGTTCTGGTATAATTGTTTTGGCAGGAACTGCATCTGCCTTTAATTGATCTATAATTGAATCTATTTCGTTATCGCTTGACATGTAAGTATATTTACCTATATATTTATATATGACAACAACAATAACAATACAAAACGTTGGAACTTTTACTATTCCAACTTCAAGAGTACACGAAATCATTAACTGGATTAAATCTGCACAGGTTATAATGCCCCAACAACAAACAACGGAAATGCTTTCTAGCCATACTCAAAGTGATGGTAGAACTTTGATAAACGGTTGACATTTTCAAAATATCCTCTATCATTGAGGGTATGAGTTTGTATAATCAATTATGGGTCGAAAAATACAGACCCAAAATTTTGCAAGATTTGGTATTGTCTGAAGAGAATTCAAAGTTTTTTTCAACTATAGACGAAAATACTCCACATTTGCTTCTACATGGTAATGCTGGAACAGGTAAAACAACTCTTGCCAAGATCTTAGTTAATGATGTATTGAAATGCCAATATCTTTACATTAATGCATCAGATGAAAATGGCGTAGACACAATAAGAAACAAGGTAATTTCTTTTGCGCAAACCTCATCACTTGATGGTAAAAAGAAGGTAATCATATTAGATGAATTTTGTGGTACGTCAGGGGAAGCTCAAAGGATCTTGAGAAGCGTAATGGAAGAGTATTCTAATACCACTAGATTCATTTTAACGGCGAACTATATTAATAGAATCATTGAACCCATACAATCTAGGTGTTTGAGGTTTAAGATACAACCTGATATAACTGATTGTATTAAAAGATGCAGTTATATTCTTAAATCTGAGAATATAACTGTAGATGAGCAACAAAAGATTACTTTGGTAGAACATATCAAAAAACACTATCCTGATTTAAGGAGGATTATCAATGATTTACAGAGATTTTCTGCTTCAGGTGCACTGACAATTAAAGAGTCTGATGATATTAAGAATTTGGCAAAGAAAGTATATACCAATTTGACATGTAAAATCGATTCTATTGAGATACGAAAGATCGTCATAGAAAACGAAAGAAGTTTTGCTGGAGATTATCAGACTCTTATGAAAGAAATTATGGATTTCTTCTATAATTCGGCAAATATAAAGGACGATAAGAAGAAAAGAATCTTACTTGATATAGGCGAACATTTATATAGAGACAATTTCGTAGTAGATCACGAAATTAACTTCTTTTGTTGCCTAATGGCTATCGAGAATATTTTTTAAGCTTTGTAGGTTTAGCATATACTGCACCACTAGCAGGGGATGCAGGGATTGCAGTATTAGTTAAAGGTAACTCATCATCAGAAGGACGATTATTAATAGTAATGTCAATTTTAACTGGTTGAGCTTTCTGATCACCAATAGGAAGCTCGTACTTATTTGGTGTTCCTTGAACTGGAGGAAGATTATTTCCAAACTTTAAAACTTCAAGTATTTCAAAACTAGCAGGAACGGTGAATTCTCCTAACTCTGTAGGAACTGATACACTTCTAGGATCTTGCTTTAAAATTAAGTAAGCCATACCCGCACCTTCATTATCATTTGCGTCCTTTACATCCTGCATTGCACCATGACCAACAACTCTTTTGATAAAGAAGAAATAATTTCTTTCGATTAAATCAGTAATCCAATTAACAAAAACTTCATCACCACTATAATGGTTGATAAAATAATTGCTTTTTAGAAATGAAGGTTTAAGTCTTACTGGACTACCCTCACGGAATCCACCATTTGAGTAATGTGAAAAGGCTGTTTCTAAAAGTGTATCAAATTTATTAAACTTGGTCATATGCTATAAGTATATTTACACTTGTCATGGCAACAATCGACCTAAATAATTTAATTCAACCAAAAAAAGTTAATTCACCTAATACTTTAAATAGTAATCAAGTTACCATTACTAGTCCAGTTTATAAAGATTTGCACTTGGATCTTTCTTTTTCTAATAATGTTGGATTAGGAGATAAACCAGCACAAGGTGGTGATATATCTGTAGATACTGATATTCAAGCTGTTAAAAACTCAATAAGAAACCTTTTTACAACCATGAAAGGTCAAAAAGTTTTAGATCCCAATTTTGGTTGTTCTTTAGAATCATTTTTATTTGAGCCAGTTAGTGAATTAGGTGCACAAGCAATAGGAAACTTAATATATGATGGCATAACACAATATGAACCAAGAATCACAGTTTTACAAGTTTATGTTGTACCAAATCAAAACAATTCACCATCATATAATTTAGATGGTAGTCAACTTTCAGTATTTGTAAGAAACAACAATACAATTTCAAAAAATCCAACTGCATCTTATGGCGAAGGTTATGCGATAAGTGTATTTTATCAATTTAAAGATTTACCAAACAAGGATGTTATCACTATTCTTGCTCAAATGGGAGGACAAGTGATAGTTTAAGATAATTATTAATAATGGCTAATAACAATTCATACATTTCTTTTGACGGTACTAGTATAAGAGATCTAATAGTTCAAAGACTAAACGAAGGACAGATATTCACCGATCAAAATTATCAAGGATCAAATTTATCTGCATTGATAGACGTAATAAGCTATACTTTCAGTACACTTTTATACTATTTAAATAAAACATCATCAGAAAGTTTGTTTTCAGAAGCACAAATCTATGAAAACATGAATAGAATTGTAAAACTTTTAAATTATAATCCTGTTGGTAAAGTTACACAAACTGTTGGGTACAATATTAACTCAAAAACTAATTTACCAGCTGGAAATTATATAATACCTAGATACACATATTTAAGTGTTGGTGGAACAAGTTTTTCGGTTAATAATGACATATATTTTACAAATACTGCTGACGGGTTAATTCATTTACAGAATCAAATTTCTGATTTATTCTTATACCAAGGACAGTTTCAAGAATATCCAACTTATAATGCATTAGGTAATAACAATGAAGTTTTATATTTAAATTTAGGCACATCAACTTATATTGATCATTTTAATATTTTTGTTTATGTAAAGGATATTAATACTGGTACTTGGTCACAGTGGTCACAGACTCAAAATTTATTTTTAAATAAATCAACTGATAGAGTTTATGAATTAAGATATAACCCAAATCAAAATTATGAAATTAAATTTGGTGATAATATTAATGGCAAATCTTTAAATATAAATGACAATGTAATTGTTTATTATCTAAATTTAGATCCCGATGCACAAACTATAGCTGCAAACACTATAAACACTAGTAGTTTAATTCCATATAATAGCATTAATTTTTCAGAAATCCAAAATGATATTTTAACTAGTTCTCAAATTTCATCTTTATTAACAAGTGATCAAATCAAGTATATTTCGTTATCTAATGAATATCCATCAAATCCTTATTCACAAGAAGAAAGCGTTGATCAAATTAGAAGCAATGCATCAAAAAATTTCAGTTACCAACAAAGATTAGTCACAACGTTAGACTTTAAAAACTTTATTAAAAATAATTATAACAATATCATATCAGATGTTCATGTAGTTAACAATGATGATTACTTAACAGGTCATTTAAAGTATCTTTATGATATTGGTTTAAATTACCCTCAACTTGATGGTAGAGTATTATATAACCAAGTTCAATTTGCAAACAGTTGTAACTTTAACAACATTTATGTGTATCTTGTTCCATTAAATGGAACCCAACAATATGTAAATGCTGCACAAAAAGAACTCATTTTAAATGATTTACAGGCTGGTAAAGTTTTAACGTCACAGGTTGTACCAATTGATCCAGTTTATATGGATTTAGATTTTTATGTAAAATCTCCATTATCTAAAGTAAACATTAATGATATTTCTAAATGTAAACTTTTAATTCGTAAAAGTTCAAACACGAGAAGAGCATCTTCTGGTATATTAAATGATGTTATTAAAATTATAAATTCTTACTTTAATAATACCACTTCAACTTTAGGTCAGATGATTGATATTAATCAACTATCAACTGACATTACAAATGTTGATGGCATTGAATCATTTCAAACTTATAGAAGCGATACAAATACATATGTTAACGGTCTTTCATTGATTATATGGAATGAAACATATGCTAACCTAGACGCAAATGTTACTACACAAAATATACAATTGCAATATTTCCAATATCCAAAATTCAACAATATTACAAATTTAATTTCCAGAATTGAGATAATAGAACCTTCTGGGGTTATACAAGTAACAGACTATTAAAAACTATGTATATAGTTGAATTTCCATTACCATTAAACGAATCAATATATTTTGATTTTACACCACCACCAACTTATGCTGGTCACATTAATAGGTTTCCATTTAAAATCAACATAACGTCTTCTTATGAAGGTGATCATATTGTAACATTGGATAGCAAGTATTCAAGATCATACACACCACAAGCTAACACCTATAAATGGTCATTCTTAAGACCAGAATGTAGATTCTATGATTTAAGCGGCAAACAAATTTATTCCATAAAAACCAAAGATACCTCTTTATTTTTAGATAGCAATAATAATTTAAATACACTTAGTGGTACATTTGCTGGTGTTAGTGGAACAGCAGAGTTTTACTTTGTTGATGACCTTTATAACTTTGATTTAGCTATATCAAATCAACCTTATACAACCATTTTAGCAACATTACAAACGAGCGGATTAAATGTAATAGACGGTAACAGAGAATACATAACATTGGGATATAGTAACAGTGAGGCAATTGCATTACAACCACACATTTTTTATTATAGAGAACCAGATTACATTAAAGTATCCGAAAATGGAATAAGAGATTTTATAAATCCTAGATGGTCAGCAATTCAACACCCTGTTATTTTTAATATCAATTGGAAACAGTATAAAGATACTTTCAATGATGGTAATGAAATTACACCAATTAACGAACAATCAAATTTCTGTCATTACTTTCCATGCAATGCATCATCCAATATTAATATTCATGCAGGAACCGTAAATTTAAGTTCATACTTTACCACACCCCTAGAAATCAAAAAAACAGATCAAAATGGATATCTTGCATCTGGATATTGCAAAACATTTTTAAACGTTCCATATCAAACAACTTTAAATGTCATCTTAACAGCTTCTTCGACATTTATGTCTCCTACATTGTCAGGAAATGATTATTCAAACAAAATTTGGATATCAAATCCAAATGCAGGTGTGATTGGACTCGTGGAATATCATGCTCCGCAAAATTTTTTATTGGAGAATAATCAAAATTTACAAACAATACAGCTTTATAATTTTAATGTTCCGATTATACAAACACCCGATTTTACAAAAGACAACTATTCCACATCAGGATTTCATAATATAAATAGTATTGCTGTATTACCACCACCGATACATCAAGCATGGGCATGTGATGGTGACTTAAATTATCTTTATAAATTTTCATCAAGTGGCACAATATTATGTGCAATTGATATTAATCAAGTTGCAACAGATAATAATCTGACATTCTTTGTAGAAAATCAAGTTTCTCCAGCATCAATTTCACTCGATGGAAAACAAAATATTTGGATGACGTTATATGATACATCATCAATATTAAAATTTGATAATAACGGAAAATTTAAATTTGCTGTAAATCCATTAGTTTCATTAAAACCAAATATTAATAATGATTGGTATAAAGCAAATGAACCAATTAATATTGCCATTGAAACTCAAAATTTTGTTGAGCCAACATATTTAGATACTGATACATTCAATAACGTTTGGGTAACTTACTCAAATTATGCAAGCGGTTATCTTATAAAATATGATGAAAATGGAAACGTTTTAAAAACCATAAATTATCCTGTATCAACTTGTCCACAAGATGTCTTAGTTGATTGTAATAATAACGTATGGGTAGCTCTTTCCAATGACATTTATAATTCAATTGGATCACTTGAAAAAAGAGATACTAATGGAAATCTTTTAAGTTCATTTGGTAATATAAGAGGCTTAAATAACCTTACTGTTGACATAAATCAAAACATATGGTTTACATATTCATATTCTAGAATAGCAACAATTGATAATCTTTCTGGAAGTGTTGCAACAATTGATATATCTAATTATGACGACACGCCGTTAACAACAACTCGTGACAACCCTACAGAATTAATTTATACACCATCTCCTCAATCTGATACGATAACCAATAGTATTAATAACATTAATAAAATAATTTTAAGTCTTGATAATGTTCCTGCAAGTAAACCATATGGTGCTATTTCCAACTCTTCATATCAGTTAGCAAGTCAACAACTTTTAACAGCAAAGTCTCAAATACAACAAGCAGTTGTTGATTATTCGATTACTAACTATCCAGATGCAATGTCTAATAACCCAACTTTAACAGCAAAATGCTTTAGAGATACTGGGTATATAGTAGATGCATTATCATCTGATATTGCAAATAATGCAAATCATCGCTGTATTGAAGTTGGTAATTTATATTTTAAGGGTGTATTAAAAACATTAACCACAGGAAATGGTATAAATATACCAGTTATACCGACAGAAGAAGTACAACCAACTATTAATGCTATTTTACAGATTGCAACATATGTTACAAATAATAATATTGTTACCGATAGCGCAAGACAAGCAAATGTAGCAGCAAGAGTTGCTAACATAGTATATCCTCTTCAAAATAGCGGTGCATTAAATTCATATTTTCCAGCTGGTTCTGCAACAGCAACTGATATTAATATTGCCAATATCATAATAGCAAACCGATCACTTTTACAAAATCAAGTTTCTAATTATGTTGCAGCAAAACAATATTTAATAAACACAAATTCTAGTATAATTCAGATTTGCAACAGAGATGTAGGTTTAATAGTTGATGCAATATATAACGATTTGTTAACGGGTGTGAATTCAAGATCAATAGAATATGGATTAGCTTATTGGAATGGTAGTACATCAAGATTACCAGATAGTTTGGTTTCAGATCACAAAAACAAAACAATTGACACGTTCAATTATCTTAATAAATGTATAAAGAATATTCTTGTAGCAAATGGCAACATTACTTCATCAGCAGTTTCAGAATATAATGTCTATCCAGATAAAGGATTAACTGTTCCCGACGATAATACATCAGAGACAGCATTGGAAGGTATAGCATCAGACGCAAGAGGATTTATATACGTTATAAATTCTGTTGAAAATCAAGTTTATGTTTTTAATAGCAATACAAAAAAATTCATAAATAAATTTTATGTAAACCCAAAAGGATTTACGTTTTTTTCACCAACTGATCAGTCTGGTACAATCATTCAATATAACCCATATCAAAAGTCTGCTCAAGCTTATGGAGATTGGACAGGATTTAAATGGATAAACAAATATAATCATAACATAGACATTGCACCGCATCAAATTTCTTTATCTGGTCAATCCATTCCGCTTAATTTTTATATAAATGATAGCGTAGACGCATTCAAGGTCAACGAAAATAAAGATCTGGGGGCGCAAATGAAATCATTGGCATTTATGCCAACATTACAAGATAGCACATACATGTTTGATGAATTTTTACCTTCCATATATGGTGAGTATCCATTTAAACATGATGATTTAGGTGTTAAGTCATATGAAAAAATATCTAATTTTACCAAAAATATTGCAGACGTTGATGTTTGTGGTATAAACGAACTTTACAGTTTAGCTGCTTCGGTTAATGAACTAACAGATGATTATCAATTAAGTTACCCACCCGATATACAAAGATTAATGGATTTAATATCCATTAATCAATCAAGATTATGGGGATCACCTGCTAAAAACCAAAATAATTTTAGCAAAGCATCTGAAGACGGTATTTTTAACAGAGGAACCCTATTATCAAATAATTACATAGTTTCAGCAGGAACACCTATTATTCTACGAACAAAATCATTAAATAAGTACAATTTAATACAAACTGGAAATATTAAAGGGTTAAGTTCATATCCAATAAGCACATTAATCGACTTTATAGGATTAGATGTTATTACTTGGAATTTTTATTATGAGTTTTATCATTTTATACCTACAATTAGTACAACATATTATGATAATGTTATAGATTGGAATAATTCACAAACAACAGTAAATCAAAACCTTTCATCATTTTATCAATGGTTAGGAGATGAACAGATAGTTGATCAATTATTTTCATATAAGCTTTATAATGGATTAGGGTTAATATCATAAACCACTATAAAAACAAAGAGTTTAATCTAAATATTATAGAAGATGGGCAATTTACAATCATTTAATTTTAATCCAACAGGAAAATATCCTGATACGGAGGCATATGTAACAGAAACTGACACACAAATTGTAGATCCCAATTTAGGTCCTTACATTTATAGAAATTATCTTAGATATCAAAAAAGACCAACAAATGATATAGCTAATGCATATTTAAATACCAACACATACAATCAGTTTTTTACTTTGGGTTCATATACTTCAACTGGTTCGGTTATATCACCACTTGACCCAGCAGGAAATTTTTCCAGCGCATATCCAGCAATATATAGTACAGATGCAAGTAATCAAAAACCAATAGGATTTACTTATAATACTAGCACTATAAGAAAAACATTTCAAATACCTTCCGAATTTAACTTTTTTTATATAACACCAAACCCAACAAGTGATGCATCAATAGGGTATGTTTTATATCCAAACAAACTTATTACCATTCCAACTGATTTAGTAAAAATTCCATATGGGTGGCAATTAACTACCAGTACTAAGGTAATGTTATCTTCCGTTAAATATTTTGCGTCAACAACAATAGAATATGATGCAACGGTTTATCATTTATATAATCGATTATCTGCACTACCCACAACTGTTAATCTTTCGGATTTTATTCCAGTTACTAATTATGCTAACTATAGCTTAACATATGGCATAAGCGGATCAACAACTAGAGTTGATCGTAATGTTGTTGATTTTACAAGCAAAAACCCATCATATATTTCATTAAATTTAGAACCATCTTTATCAGCAAATTATTCTAATTCTTTAAATGTAGATTCTCTTTTCGTAACTTATAGTGCTTGTGTTAGCAACCCAACCTATAACATATCCAATGCATTAGTTGTTCAAACCTTACCAGATGTAACAAAATATTATAACAATGTTCCATTGTTTAATTCTAGTTATATTATATATTATCCAAATGCTACTACGAATAAGTTTAACAATCCAAATTTTCAATTAATACAAACAACAATAGATCCCGCTTCTGCATTACATAGTCCTAAAAATTGTGTAATGTATGTAACATTATCTACAAATAATTGTAATTTTGCATATTTTAACAATTATACTGGTTCTCCTTATTATGCAAAAGGATTAGTAGGTTCATTTATAGGTGTTAGCTATATTGCAGATTCTCCTTACATTAGAAAAACAAAAGAATTAATTTTTGGCACTGTAAACCCAACAACAACATGGAATTTAAATGTCCCATATAAACTTACAGACATAATAGATCAACCTAAAATTTATGAAACAAAATATCCACCCCATTATTATTCATATAAAACAACATTAAGAGATTCAAATTCTGCTATAGTTGATAGTAATTCATTAAATTTTTATCTTTATTCTAAAATTGTTGATCCAACAACAAATCAATTAAATAGTAATTATGTTAAACTATCAAGTTACATAACTTCTGATTATAATTGTTTATCTTACGATCTTTACTCAACTTGTCCAAATGATTACATAAGATTTAAAACAAATATATCCTCACAATATCTACCTTATGTTAATTTTAGTTATGGTGAAAATTTATCGCAATCTCTTACTGGTAAATTTTATGATATAGTAAAAAGTCCTTGGATACCAGTAATTTCTGGTAAAGATCTTTTGATAAATTATCCTAATCTTGATTTAGGTGAGCTTAATTTTACAATACGTGCAAGTCTATCATCAAGTGTAGCAGGTCAACTCGATGCGTTCAATGCAACAAATATAACACTTGGTAAATATTTGAAGCCAGTTAATCCTTGGAGTATTGAATTAGATATTTTTAATGAAACCAGCAATTCAATAACAATAGATGCAAGTACAAATAATTCTCTTGATGGGTGGCCCTATGTTGATTTAACATATTCAAATATAATATGGTATGCGAAAGATTCACAAGGTAACATTAGAAACGATTTATACTTTAATGGTGTTGATCAAAATGGCAATATTTTACAACCAATAGAACCAAATTCACAATATGCATTTAATGCTAATACTTGGCTTATAAATGTTTCGGGGTTTGGTCCTGACACTATAACAGTCTATCTTTCTGCTAATTTAGAAATCAAACCATCTAGTATTATAACTGACCCTAGCTTATTTAATTATTTTTCAACGGGGCAGCTTGGTGTAGCACCTAGTTCACCTTTATATAATTTACAATCACCAAGAGAAATAGAATTATCAACATATATTCCTTTTAATGGTAAACTTTATAATTTATCACCAGATTACGGAAGCGTACCAATGTATTGGACATGGAGTTATGATGCACAAACTGATCCAACAAATCAACCAATCAGTGCATATAAAATCGATTCAAATGGAAATATAATTTCTAGTTATAAATTTGGAACACAATCAACCTTTCAAGAAATAAGCACAATTAAAATTTTAGTAGCACCTTACAGTAATAACACATATCCTGAGTTACATAAAATTTATGTGAATGCCTATACAGATATTATTTATCCATGCTTATCTGGATCATATAATTTTTCGGTAGATGATTTACCAGATTCTAATATTATAAATGCGGATTTTATATCTACATATGATATAGATTCAGATAATAAAATATTATCAAATACTAATATTGGTCAAAATACAATCACAAGATCAGAACTTAATTATTCAATTTTTCAGTTTACACCTTTAACAAAAAATCAAAATTATTATGCTAATATAAATTGGTATATTAATGGTCAACTTGTTAATAATAAGGACAGTTCTCAAGGAATACCATATATCAATATTGAAGATGGATCTCCTAATCTATATTTCAATTTTTATACCAGTTCCTTACCAACAAACGATAGTAATCTATTATCTGCATTAGTTACAATGCAGTTGACATCAGTAGTGGCACCAGGCTGGACGAGTGCTCATGATTTCAAAGCATCAACATATGTTTACTTTTTAAGTTCTGTTATTTTTGAAAATCCCATTGAATTTTTAACATATCCTCAAGTTGGGTTCAATAATGGATTTGCTTATCTTTTAACATCAGTGGATGCTACCGACAGCAAAACTTATTTAAATTATACATTAACCAATTACCCATCAAGTTATAACAATACTGCTAATGATACTATATCATTGTGGTTATCTTCAAACCGAAATGATTTTAATTATTATGAATATCAAAATTTTAGTACATATGAAATAACAACAATAAACAGTAGTTATGCTGTTGCTGATATTCCATATAATCCAAATGACATACAATTAATGAATAATGGTCTTAAATTATCATTAGTTGCTTATAATGATACAACATTCCCCGAATCAATGGGTACTAGTTATTATGCATTATCTGCTATTGGTGAAAATAATAGTATTGTAAAACGTTCATTTAATAATACATTCACAACATATGATTCAATTTGTTCAGTAAGTGCAAATCCATTCCAATGTTCACCTTTGATTTTACCATATGATGATGTCGAATTTACTTTCAGCGTTTTAAATACATCCATTAATTTGGATGATACTAAAAACGTTGTAATCCAACAGAATTTTAATGTGTCATCCCCAACTTCACCAACTAATATTATGGCTGGTAGTGTGTATTATTGTTTATCAGGTGTTTATTGGACAGTCTGCCAAGATCTTAGTTCGGGGGTAGCATATAATAACAACAATCCAGTTACCATATTTAAAATAAAAATAGGAGATCCTTATGTTCCTCTTTATAGTGGAAGTTTAGGAATTCAAGATTTTTTTGTTTATGCAACCCCAAAGGTATTTCAGGGTATACCATCTACAGTTTTTGCAAAAATATCATCACAACTACCAAGTGTTATAAATAATTGGAACCAAATAAGTCTATGAGTTTAATTAATAATACTGGTACAACTATAAATGCCTACACAACTTCGTTAAATCCACAATTGTTTCTATCGACTGTTTATTGTTTAACTGGTAAAGATTTATATGTAGAATATAAAGCACCTGTTTATTATACATCAAATTATTACATAACACAATTTGTTACAAATTTTGGAGACGGTAGTAATTTGGTTTATTCAAATCCAACGGATAAAATTCACCAAACTTACAAAACCAAGGGAACTTATCATGTATCTTATTCTGCCATATATTCAGACAATACAATACAATCTTTTGTTTCCCCTGTTCCATTTATAGTTAAAAATAGTTGGGATGTTTACAATCAAGAAAATATAAGATTGATAAATGAAATAAACTTGATGATGCCATACACATTGGATCAAATTTACATTCAACCAAACGAATGGGGCGTGGAAGATATCTTTAATACTGCAATCACAAGATTACAAGATAATTTGGATTATCTTAAATCCAATACACAGACAATGAATACTGAATCACCCAGTGAATATTTTGGATGGTTGGGTAGTCCATCCCATTCAAAAGCTGCTGGTATTTCATGGTCAACGCAAACATACAATTCTGAATATATAAACAACCCAGAATTAGCAGTTTCCGATGGTAAATCTTATTTTTCGGATATCAGGGATGCAAAAGAAAATTCAAACGGAATTTATGTTTTAGATGGTACACGTTTCAGAGCTTTTTCATCTTCTGCAATTCCCCAAGAAACAATTTTTACTAATGCAAACGACATACAAGATCTTTTAATTGCTCCACAGTCTTTTGATATTGACAGCACAGGTCAATATATATTTATTGCCGATACGGGTGCAAATAAAATTTATAAATTTAATATAGATTTAAGTAGTTTGTATTCACCATCAATAAACATACAACTTTACACTGGAGGATTTGGTTTACTTAATGATCATGATAAGTTTAATTCCCCTACTGAAGTTAACTATGCAAATGAAAACGTATATGTCGTTGATTATAATAACAATTGCGTTAAACAATACAACCAAGATTTAAATTGGATTTATACTTATTTTTCAGATTCTTACAAAGGAGAACAGATAATAAGTGTTGCTGTTCATCCCATAACATCCCTTGTTTATATATTGACACTTTCAAAAAACATATATGTTTATGATAATAGAGCAGCAAATCCTTTTGTTAATTTTTCCATAAAGGATATAGTTACTACTAATCCTATAAAAATATCCTTTGATGAAAATGGAGATTTCTTTTATGTATTAACAAGTCAAAACGTATACAAGTATTCTTCTTCAAATACATTTATAACAAATGTTCAAATACCAAAAACATCATCAACAATATATAATAGTATTAGAAGTAGTGTAAGTCGATCACTATTAATAAGTTCAAATTCCTGTTTGTTAAAATTCCAAGATGTTTTAGATATATTTAAAATAGGTGGTGGGTTATCATATGAATATTGGTCTAGTGATCAACTTAAAGTAACAAGCGAAGAATTTTCATCAGACTTAAATTATAATCGATCATTAATAAGAATAGCTCAAAACATAAAAACATTCAGAGATACATTAAATGCTCAATTTATCCTTGCTACGGAACAAACAACAAACGGAACTATTCAATATTTTTCATTTTTACCAATAGATGTTGCTAATGCTCCTGTTCTCAATAATGATGTCGAAAATGAGACATTGGGCGTTGGTGTAAATGAATTGCATATTCCATCTGTTTTTAATAAAGAACTTAAGAAACTATATGATTCTTTAGAAGTTTTAAACCAGTTTTTAGCAGTTCAAAACGTTAACATTGATAGCCGAAACAATAATTCTGATTGTGATGGTCAGTTCTGTTGGTCATGGAAGGCAACTTCTTCATATAATGTATCTTTACCTGTAATTAGAACCTGTGGAATTAATCCAATAACATATTTGGAACTTACCAGTGACTTTCCAAATGCTGGATATGCACCAAATATTACATGGGGTAAAGCAATTTCAAAATGTTGTTCATAATGTAATGTTTTAAGATAAATATTAGTAATCAATTCAACAATAGTAACCAGAAATGGTTCTATGGACAACCATTGGCTTGAGAAAAGATTATGTCAAATAGATTCCATTCAAAATTCCACAGAGCAAACCACCACACGTATCCAAATGCATCAAATCCTGATGCAGGTCACGATCCAATTGCTAGTTATGATAACCCCTTTAGAGGCGATTTCGTCTTAACAGGAGCATTAAGCGCAGTTGTCCCATCCACCAGTGCATATGCAGCTGCCTTTATAGGTGGCAACGTGGGTATCGGAACAGCAACACCAAATGTTGCTTTAACTGTTATTGGTTCAATAAGTGCAATGGGTAATCTTACCATAGGACCTAATAACTCAAGCATTAATACTTCAAATATCATAGGTGCTAATAATTTAGCAGGTGGTCAATATGCAACAGCAATTGGAAATTCTAATATAGCAAATGGATATTATTCCAGTACACTGGGTGGACGAGCTAACTCAGCATTATCTGCTTATTCCACTGTAGTAAACGGAAGAGAAAACATTGCATCTGGTTATCATTCATTTATTGGGGGTGGTATTCTCAATAATACAAATTTACAGCCTAATACTTTTATATTTGGTTCTAATCTTACAGCTTCAAAAGCTAATTTTACATATGTTAACAATTTAAGTTCACAAGTTAGTATTTCAACAAATATTCTATCTGCTAATAATGCATCAGTTTACGCAAACACTAATTTTGAAGCACTGAGAATAACTCAAATGGGAACTGGCGACTCGTTCCGAGTCGATGATCAAGCTAACGATTCATCTCCATTTATAATTGATAACAGTGGAAATGTTGTAATTGGGGGATTAACACCAACCAGTAATAATATTCTAACAATAAATGGAAACATTAGTTCATATGGCAATATTATTGTAAACGGGGGAAATAGTATTGCATGGAATTCCAATTACACAAACGTTAATAAGTTAAGTGCAAATTGGAATAATGTGTATGCAACGTTTGCTCAACAGTCTGCCGATAATTTATACATAAATAAACTTGTCCATGACAATTATCAAAGCTGGAATCCAGGTGAAGCAGCACTAGAAGGTGTTGCTGCTTACACTTCAGTATCAAATTTAAGTAGTGGTTGGCAACAAGGTTATACTGGATATACCATTATTAGTACATGGGGTGGCAATACACCTGCTAATAGTTCGGTTTATTTAAATGTTAATAAATTAAGTGCAAATTGGAATTCGGTTTATTCTAACGTTTTAACATTGAGTTCAAATTGGAATCAAACTTATACCTATGTTAACAGGGTAACAGCATTTGCTACACCACCTTTACCAGTAATTAGTGGTTCGGTTAGAAACATTGTTGTTGGTACTAGAGGTGCAGTGTCATTAATAAATCCAACGGTTATAATTGATGCACCAACATATCCATTAGGTTCTAATAATCGTCAGGCAACTGCAATTCCTGTTGTAGATGGTTCGGGTAACCTTTTATCAATTAAAATAACCGATGCAGGATTTGGTTATACTACTCATCCAAGAGTTTATGTGTACAATAATGGTGTTTTAGATATTGGTTATAATGCTTACGGAATGGCAGATATCAGAGCAACATTTAGCGCAAAAGCTCGTGAATCCGTTAATAATATTGGAATTTTATATGATGATGGAAGTTTATACATGTCGGGATATGGTACTTTAGGAAGTGTACCAAACGGATATTCAATCGCTACTGCAATTAATTATCTTACCCCCACAACATGTAGTTTATCATTACCGTCATATAGACCTGTTGAAATGTGGAGAAGTTCCTACAACACATATGTTTTAGATAGTTTAGGAAATTTACATGCAGCTGGATCTAATTCAGTAAATCAACTTGGATTGGGTAAAGCTTTTGATTCTTTAACTTATTCTAGTAAACTTGATAAAATAACATTTACAACTAATCTTAGTACTCAAATTATAAAATTTGCATCTACTCCATTACCAACTGATGTAACTACAAATGCAAGTTCCGAAAAAATTCATTGTATTGCTTTAGCAACTGATGGAACAATATACACATGGGGATTTAATACAAATGGACAGTGTGGACTTAATAATTTAAGTGTGGTGTATTCACCTTCCGCTGTAAATTATACTCCACAATATTGTGCAGGTAGCACAAAAGCAATATCAGCATATCCAGCATTCAATTATAAAGCAAATTCTGGAACCGTAACAACTCCTTCATTAATGTTTAAAGATGTATATGCAGGTAGTATTATAAGTTTTGTTTTAAAAAATGATGGTACAGCATATGGAGCAGGGTGGAACGGCAATGGTGCATTAGCAAACGGCATTACAATTGGTGGCACCACTCAAGCAACATTTGCTCCAGTATTATCAGGATTATATGACAAAATGTTATATGGTATAAATAGAATATATGTCGCTGATAACGGAAATCTTGGCGGTTCACCACTGGCAACAACATACTTCCTACTGAATGATGGAAGTCTTTGGGCAAGTGGAAACGGAGCATCTGGCGAATTAGGATTGGGTACTACTGTAAAAAGCCTTAATTATGCATCAAAAATAACAATTCCAGACACAAATCCAGTAACATTATTTCAAGCAAGTTATTCAGCGGGATTAAAGGGATCAGCTATAGCCTATACTTCAGGTAATAAATTATATAGTTGGGGGTATAATGATCAAGGTCAACTAAGTAATGGTACATCATCTACAACTGGTCAATTTTCACCATCTTCGGTTATTTTTACTGTTACGGAAGGTTATACGACAGGTAATCCATTAAACGATTGTACAGTTGTTGAAATAATTATGTGTGGTTCTTCATCTGCACTATTATTAAGTGACGGATCGGTTTGGACAGCTGGTGATAATACAGACAACCAAGGCGCAGGTGCGCAATCAAGTACGGTTGCTAATGTTACATCGTTTACAAAGGTTAGATTACCTTATAATGAAAAAGCCGCAAGGATATCATATAATGGCAGAGGTTATAAATATCAATATACATTAGTAATTATAACCCAGAGTGGAAAGGTTTATGGTTGTGGAACTAATGCAAACGGAGAATTGGGTCTTGGTAACACTAATGGTTATTATTATCTTCCAACCCGCATTTATAACATCTAAAAATAGGATAATTATATTATAATGTCTCCTTATAGTTCATCTGTATCGATTGCAAATCAAACAATTAATTCTTTTGCTCCTTATACATTAACAATTAATCCTTTAAATTTGTCTTTAAATAAAAAAATAAGACAAATTGATTATATTTGGGGTGATGGTTCGATGGACTCTCAAACATTTAAACCAGATCCAAACATAAATGGTGATCCTAAAAATTATCCAAAAACAAAAAATTTTGTTTCAAAAAATTCAAAGCTTTCAGTTTACATAATAACAATTAATATATATTTATTTGGAGAAAGTAAACCATCTAGTTTTACTATAAATTTAAATTTACAAAACCCTTCTTTAGATCAAGGTATTAATAAATTATTTAATGAAGTTCACCTAATAAAGACAAGAATGTTTGGAGCAGATAATCAAATTTTGTATACGTTTGAAACACAAAATCCTAACAATATTTTAATGTCATTGGTAAAATGGAAACCAATACCAAAACAACAAATCACAGCAAGTCAATTAAGTAGACCTTATAATCTTGTTTCTCCATTTGCAAATAAATTCAATAACACAAACCTTGATATCAAAAATATTGATTTTCAACCAAATCCAGTTAACCCTGATTCTGGTACATATATAACACAAACATATCCATAATATGAATACATATAATCAAAGTCATTCAGCAGGTAATTTATGGTTAAGAAATATAACCAACACCGTTCTTCCTGCTAATTTGGCATTATCCTCTGTATTCATAAAATATAAGAATACTAATAAAAAATTCTTTTATGATTTAAATTCAAATAACATAATTAAGTTTGATACCTTTTATGATTCTTTTTTTATCCAAACTAGTAGTGGTTATGCATTTGAAAAAATTGTGGTAAATGGATCTGATATTCAACCATTTACTCAATTTAATTCTTTTGTACCAAACACTTATCTTAACATAGATTATTGGTTTAGTGAAAGTAAAAAACTTGTATATTATTGCGGGTTCAATCAACTTGCTGGTACAAATTCATCAAATATAATATTTTCATTTTATTTTAATTCTTTTGATATAAAAACCTCACAAACAACAAGTTATTTAAATAATACAATAACACTTAATTTGATATCACCATCTGGTTGGAGTAATACAAATGGTAAAAAAGAAGATCCAAAATTAACTTATAACTCCGATACCAACATATTTAATATGTCATTTATAATAAGAAATGATTTCAATAATTTAGGTTTGATAAGCATCAATTTCAACGAATATGAGATAGATGAGATAAACACATTTATTCCTTTTGCAACAGTTAATACGCTATCATCAACAATATCTTAGAAAATTGCAACTTTTGCCTATAAATATTTTAAATGTCATATATCAAAATAAAAAATTTACCTTTTTCTATACCAGTAGATCCTAATGCTGATCGACTTCCAATAGAACAAGATATAACCAGACAGATAGCTCCGCTACAATTAATTAGTGAGGGTATTCCATTGTTGCCTAATGTTACTTCGGTAGATGATCCAAATAATCAATACCTACCTTTAACGTTAAATAACCCCAGTATAGAAACGGGTAAAATTACTGTTACAAATTTATTAAACTATTTACAGACAAATCCTACAACAATTAATTATTGTCTGTACGTTGCCCAAAACACAGATGCTTCTGATTTTGATGATCCTACAAACTTTCCAAGCAGAGGTAGAAACGAAGATCTGCCTTATGCAACAATTAAAAAAGCTTGTGCTAAGATTGCACAGTTGCAAGCAAATGATACAAATGCAGTTAAAAAACAATATACAATTTTTGTAAAATCAGGAGATTACACCGAAGCTAACCCATTATATCTTCCTCCTAATACATCTGTAATCGGTGACAATTTAAGAAGAGTATCCATAAGACCAGCTAATTCCACAATGGATATATTTTGGGTAAATAATGCTTGTTACATTTGGGGTATAACATTTAGAGGACATAAAAGTCCATCAGCAGCTGTTGCATTTCCTCTTAATACTAAAAACAATGGCTATGTCAGTTATATAACTAGTGGCTCATTTGATAATGCTTATTCTTACACTTATACTGATGCACAATCAAACTTTATAGATTGTACCATCACCCCACCAACTGCTCGTCCAAATATTATCGTAAGTCCATACACACAAGGTTGTACGTCTTACGCAACGTCATCAGATTTTCCAAATCAAAATGGTGCATTTGATGCAGGGTGCGGAATGAGAATTGATGGTAGTTTAGTGGATGGGAAAATTAAAAGTATGGTTATCGACTCTTTCACACAGGTTAACCAAGGAGGTAAAGGTGTACATCTTTTAAATCATGCATATGCACAGTTTGTTAGTACGTTTACTGTATGCACAACCGAAGGAATTTTGGTTGAAAATGGAGCCACTTGCTCCATCAGTACATCAAACTGCACGTTTGGTCTTTCGGGATTAGTTGCTAGAGGTAAATCAACTGTTCCAATTTTAAGCGGTACATTTGGAGCATTCACGCCAGGTGATAATAAATTCATAATAAACAATCCAGTAGCACTACCAGTTAATGTTGGCAACAATAATGATGTTCAGTATATTTGTACTGTTCCTTATGTGGGTACATGTTTTAATATTGCGGGATTAAGAATAAATCAAGTTAATCCATTAACAAATTCAACAGATTTAAATAACTTCTTTGTAAATCAACCAGTAACAAAAATTAGTAATTCACAATACCAGATAACATTAGATGCAAATTTACCAAATGATCTTTCTGCTTATTATGGTTCACAAGTTTTATTTTATGCAAGAAGTATTATTGCAACAGGTTCTCATACATTTGAATACATGGGAACTGGAACGGTTATTCTATCTGCTTTACCTGCGTTTGGTGGTCAGGTTAACAATGATAATGAGGTGGTATTTGACGGCTTATTCGATTCCAATGCACCAGGCATTGTGTACTACACAAGTTCAAACGAAAAGGGTAATTTTAAGGTAGGACCCAGCTTTGAAATTGTTCAAAGTACTGGAACTATCGAGGGAGATACTTTTAAAAAATCAATCTTAACATTGGTCACCCCATTAACCATTGCATTGGAGTAAATATATTAAACACATATGGCAAATATACCCTTAAATTATTTTAGAAGAGTAACTCAAGCAGTAACAACAACACCATCTACTGTTTACACAGTACCTTTCCAAAGGGCAGGAATTATTATTACTGCTTTGGCATCAAATTTAACAAATTCGGCACAAACTGTAACTATTTCATTGTCTTCGGTTGGAACTGCGGGTAGTTTTTTTGACATTGTTAAGAATTTGCAATTACCACCTAATGACACAACTAATGTTGTTTTAAATAAATTAGTATTAGGATATAACGATTCATTTATTATAACATCAAATAACAATTCTGCTGTCAACATAACATTATCAGTATTAGAATCTGTTAATATACAATAATATAAACAATGCAGTCCTACCATCAAACAATAGGTAACTTAGTTCAGTTAAAATCTTTAACTGCAACAGATTTACAGAGAAACTCTTATCAATATAATTTTATAAGTTTAGACTCTGTTGAACCTAGTTTGGGGTATCCTACTGGAACTGCAACAACACAGGCAACCGTACCATATTATTTTCCTGTCTTAGCAACAAATACTTCTTATCTTTCGTCAAGAGCAGTAACAGGTTCTAATAATTTATACATCCAAAATGGAACAGTTTACGTTGCTAACAATTTAAATGTAGGTTGTAATAATACTACCGTTAATTATGCAAGTATACTTGGGGGTAGCTGTAACAAAAATTACAATTCCACTAATATAATTGTTGGTGGAACTTGCAATACGGCATCTGGTTTTTACGCTACAATAACAGGTGGACATAATAATTGTAATTACGGTCCGGGTTCAGTAATTAACGGAGGTAATACAAATTACATAAATCTATCTGGTTATGATTCCACTATTGCGGGTGGAATGAGTAATTGTGTATTAGGGTGTAGATCAGCTATTCTTGGTGGATGTCACAATACCCTTTCAAATTGCTATTCGGTTATAGGTGGTGGTTATTCTAATACCATTAATAGTGCCTGTTCCTTTATTGCTGGTGGATGTAACAATAACACCTGCAACTATAACAATGTATTTATATTGGGTTCAAAGCTCAATGCATTATCTGCTAATTTTACTTACGTTAATAACCTTAGCACAAATGGTGACATTTATGCTGGAAATATTTACGGTAACATAAAAAGTACGGGTGGAACAAATTCAAATTATTTAGTTTATAAATATGGTGTTGGTGTTGCATCAATTATTCCTGTTAGTGGTTCAAATTTAGCAAGTGCAGCAGGAGCAAATATTGGTGGTGGTAACAGTAACGTTGCCAATGCATTATACTCAAACATTGATGGTGGTGTTGGTAATATTACACAAACTTCTGCAAACTTTTCAACAATTGGTGGAGGTGAATACAATGAAACCAATGGATTATACGCAGTTGTCGGTGGTGGATTGAGTAATAACGGACAAGGAAAATATTCTGTCATAGGTGGAGGAACTGGAAACTTAACATATTCTAATTATTCTGGTATATTAGGTGGTAGAAACAATTCGGTTTCTGGAACTAATACCTTTGCGATTGGTTCCAATATTACTACCAATCTTAACAATTTTACTATCGTAAACAATTTAAGTTCTCAAGGTTCTATTTATGGAGTAAACATATCTGGTATATTTTACGGAGATGCTTCAAACTTAACAGGGTTAACAACTACGGTCAGTGGAAGCCCATATAGAATTGGAAATCTTCCATCATCTATAATGCCAGTAAGTGGTATCAATACATCTTATGGAAAATTTTCCGTTGTAAATGGCGGATCGTGCAATAACAGCAGTGGTTGTTTTTCAACAATTGGTGGAGGTTGCTTTAATAATGCTTGCAATAGTTTTTCTGTTGTTGGTGGTGGATTCAATAACACATCAAGTGGATTATATTCATATGTTGCAGCAGGTAGCTCAAACTATACGGTTTTACCAAACACATTTATTCTTGGGTCTAACTTGTCAGCATCACAGTCAAACTTCACATATGTTAACAACATAAGTTCCCAAGATAGTGTTTATGCAAATAATTTTATTGGTGCAAAATTTACAGGTGATGGTTCAGGATTAACAAACTTGTTTGCAACTTTAGCAGGAAACATTCCCTATAAATATGGAAGTCTTAGTGGAAGTATAATTCCCGTTAGTGGATCAAATGTTGGATCTGGTCAATATTCATTTATTGCCGCTGGTACGGGCAATAACATAAATGGGGTTGATAACACGTTTATTTTGGGAAGTAACATTATTGCAAGTCAAACAAACTTAACTTATGTAAATAATTTAAGTTCTCTTGGTAATCTTTATGGTAACCTTTATGGTAACCTTTATGGTAATGTTTCTGCTAATTCAATTTACGGAAATTTTTATGGTAATGTTTCTGCTAATTCAATTTATGGAAATCTTTATGGTAATGTTTCTGCTAATTCGGTTTATGGAAATTTAATAAATTCTAATACTGGATTCTTAGCAAATAGTGCATATTCATCAACATATAATGATGGCATTGTAATAGATTACGTTACAGGTAAAGGAAGAATTAGCGTTGGTGCTAATGATGGGATTAGTATTTATAATAACGGTATCGGTAATAATTCTATCTTATCTATTACTTCTGGTGGTAATATTGGTGTCGGAACACAAACACCAATAAAAACATTAACAATTGTTGGAGACATTAGCGCAACTGGAAATGTTTATGCAAACGTCTTCTTCGCTGCAAGTGCATTTAGTGGAGGTAACATTAATGGTGGATCAGGAACTGTTAAAAAAGCAGTAACATCAATTGGTGACAATTATAATAGTGTATTTAACTTTCAACATAACTTAGGAACTCAAGATGTTATTACACAAGTTTATAGTAATAATGGAAGCTATGTGGTAGTGATGCCAACAATAGCAAATATCAGCACAACAACTGTCAGTCTTTCTTTCAATGTAGCCCCAAGTACAAACTCTTATAGAATTGTTGTAATGGGATAAATATATAATAATATGTCAATTAACCTTTTAGATAATTTAACAGTTACAGGAACAATCAGTTCTGTTGGTTTTATATATGGAGATGCATCATATTTAACAAATGTACCAAACTCTGGAGGTGGCGGTGGTGGTACTTCACCATATAAATATGATGGAAACGGTCAAACTGGTATCGTTGCAGTAAGTGGAAACAATACTATTTCTGGTAGTTATGCCACTCTGGGTGGTGGAACTTGTAACAACGCATTAGCAAGTTGTGCACATGTTGGTGGTGGAAGTTGCAATAATGCAAATAATGTTTATACAACCATATCTGGAGGATATTGTAATAACGTAAACGGTATAAGTAGTGCTATTGTTGGTGGTTGTTGTAACATAACAAGATGTTCTCAGGGGTTTATTGGTGGTGGTAAATGCAATTGCAATTGTGGTCAACAATCAACAATTGTTGGTGGTAATTCAAATAGTACATATGGTACAGGATCTTTTGTGGGGGGTGGTTCCCGTAATTCAGCATGTAATACAGGAGCAACAATAGTAGGAGGTTGTTCAAACTGTAATACTGGTATTAATTCATTTATTGCTGCTGGTAGTGCAAACTATACATCATATAATAATACATTTATTTTAGGTTGCAATATAACATCACCTGCTGCAAACTATACCTATGTAAACAATATTAGTTCACAAGGTTATGTTTGTGGTTCTACAATTTGTGGAAAAAGTGTTTGTGGTGTTTTATATGGTGATGGTTCAAACATCACTGGTCTTAATAATATAGTTGCTGCCAATTCAGTTTATAAAACAGGTACTGTTACTGGATCAATTTTACCAATTAGTGGATTTAATACAAATTCTGGGTTATATTCAACTATAGTTGGTGGTTCTGCAAACAATGTAAACGGAGCAGCATATGCATTTATATTAGGTTGTAACATAACAGCAACCACTCCAAATTATACATATGTTAATAATCTTTCCTCACAGAATGCAATTTGTGGTATAAGTTTATGTGCAACAAATAGCGTATGCACACAACTTTTATGTGCAACCAATAATGTATGCTCTGGTAACGTTTGCTCAACAGGTTCGATATTTGGATATAATATTTGTGGTCAATCCTCTGTATGTTCACCTTCTATTTGTGGATCAAATTCCGTTTATGGTGGAAATATTTGCGCCTCAAGTAATCTTTGTGGTAATAATATTTGTGGAGCAACAACAATTTGCTCACCTTCCATCTGCGGTTCAACAAGTGTTTGCTCACCTTCCATCTGTGGATCAACATCCGTGTGTGGTAACACAATTTGCGCAACGGGTGGTTTTTATGGAAACGGTTCAGGGTTAACAGGATTAGGAAATATTATTGCTGCTAACAGTATATATAAATATGGAGCAAATAGTTCCATTCAACCAGTAAGTGGTTATAATTCTTCATCTGGTCGCTATTCTTTTATTGCAGCTGGTAGTGCTAATAATACAAACAACAAGGATTACACTTTTATTTTAGGTTGCAACATAACTGCACCAACTGCAAATTATACATATGTAAATAACATTTGTTCACAGGGTAACGTTTGTGGATCAAATGTCTATGGTGGAAATTGTGTGTGTGCTCCAACAGTTTGTGGTGGTAGCATGTGTGGAAATTATCTGTGCGCTTTAAATTCAGTTTGTACAGGATTAGTTTGCTCAACTGGTAATGTATGCGCAACTGGCAATATAGGCGGTAATAATATTTGTGGTACAACTTCTGTTTGTACGGGATTAGTTTGTTCAACGGGTTATGTTTGTGCATCAAATAATATTTGTAGTTCAACAATGGTTAGTTCACCAAAAATCTGCGGAACAACCTCTGTTTGTGGTGCTACAATCTGCGCAACAGGTGGATTTTACGGTGATGGTTCTCGTATCACGGGATTAGGTTCAGTTGTAGCAGCTAATAGTATATATGGATATGCACCAAACACAGCAGCATCTGTTATTTTCTTAAGTGGTTCAAATTCAATAACAGATACTGCTTCAAATTATTCGGTTATTCTTGGTGGGTGCAATAATATCATTTCTAATGCTTCATGTAGTTCAGGTATAGTTACAGGATGTGCAAATGCAATAAATGCAGTAGGTACTAACCATTATAGTTTTATAGGCGGTGGAAACAGTAATACAATTTCTGGTTACAATTCATCAATATTAGGTGGTTCTAATAATTGTATTTGTAACTATATTGGTTATGCGAATATAAGTGGTGGAAAGCAAAATACCATAAATACTAATTATAGTAACATAAATGGGGGTTCTAACAATCTTATAGATGCATCAGTTTGTTCAACTATAGCTGGTGGTTTCTTAAATTGCATTTGTAACGGTTCAAACAATTCATTTATCGGTAATGGAAAATGTAATTCAGCTATTTGTAACAGCACATATACAACTATTGTTGGTGGTGAACGTAACGTTACCAACAATGGTAACAAAGTTTTTATTGGTAACGGATCTTGTAATACTATTAATGGTATTTATGAACAAGCAGATTACTCAAGTGTAATTAATGGATATAATAATAATATTTCTGGTAAATATAATTTTATTGCTGGTGGTTGTTGTAATGATACAAAAGGATTTGCTAATACATTTATTTTAGGATCTAACTTAAACGCCTCTCAAGCTAACTTTACATATGTTAATAATCTTAGTACAATCGGTACAATTTATGCTAATAATATTGTCGGCCCTATAGCAAACTCTCCTTATTGTTACGTATGCGCTTATACGGATGCTTATATAGGTGCTATAGCACCCGTTTTGGGTTGTAATGTTATTGCTGCTGGCTCTGCTGGTGTGCCTCAATATGCTGTTATTACAGGTGGGTATAATAATGCAATATATGGAAATAATTGTGCTTTTATAGGTAATGGATCTTCAAATAGTATAGGAAAAGGATGTAATACAACAGTAGTTTCAGGTTCTGCTAATTCGATGAGCGGTTATACATTTTTTAGTTTTATTGGTTCAGGCTATAATAACATTATTGGGGGAGGTGGTTTATCAACGTGTTATTCTATTATTGTAGGTGGTTGTAATAACACTAATAAAGCTTGTAATAGTGCTATTGTTGGAGGATACTGTAACACTATCGACTATTACAGAACTGATAGTAATTTTATCGGTGGAGGTTTTTGTAATTGTTTAGGTTATACTGGTACTTATGTAGTAGGAAACTCTATAGTAGGTGGTGCACGTAACACAGTTTCTGGATGTTATTCTTTTATTGGCGGTGGCAAATGTAATACAGCTTCAGGAAACTATTCAGTTATCCTAGGCGGTTGTAATAACAAAGATAATAGTTTTAAAAATGTAAACATATTAGGTTCTGGTATTACAGCTACACAAAACAATACAACTTTTGTTGAAAACTTAGTTGTAAGTGGAGTTTTAATAATTCAAAATTCCATAAATACCCAAAGCGGAACTCGTTATGAGATTAAAAATAGTGATACAGGTGGTATAATTGCATCGACAAATAGTTCAATGTTAACTGCTATTGTTAATGGGACAAACTACCCATCAGGATTCCAAACAACACTTTTACAACTTGGTAGTGGTCAAATTTATCTTTCTGGTTATAACACAACAGTTAATCATGCATATGGATTTAATAAAACTGCCGTACCATATTCTGCGGCAACTTTACTTTATACTGGATCTCAATGGGTTGTATTTGGTGATTTAACAAGTTAAAAAAATGTTTAATACTTTAAATTACGGAATACTAGCAAATTATCCATCTTCGGTTTGGGTTAACTCCACAAAAAGCTCAATTTTATCAGCTTATGCTAAAAATTTGGCATTATGGTTAGATGCAACAGATACTACTACGGTTATATTAAGTTCAAATAAATATTATCTTAATGAAACGGGGTTTCCAATAGTATCTGCATGGTTAGATAAAAGCGGTAATAATAGACATTTTTATGCCTTTAGGTCAAAAAATGCACCTATTCTTATACCTCCAGAACAATCTTATTTAAAATCAAATTCAATTTTGTTAAGTTCTAATAAGGCTTTAGGTGGATACTTCGATCCAGATGCAAAATTTTTAATTAATTATGATTATACTTGGGGAAATTCTTTATCATCTCAAAAAACTATTTTTTATGTGGCTACTATTAAAGATACTGCAAACGTGACAATTATATCTCAATCTGGAGGTTCTCCTAATAGAAGACAACTTCAGTTAGCATTAAATACAAATACTACAAATACAACAATATCTGCGAAATATTATCATGGTAGTGATGGTCCCTCATATGCCTCCAATTTTGGTGATCATAATACCATATCTGATAGTGAAAATGTTAGTCTTTTAAATACTAGTAATTTTTTTGGTACAACTGTTGACAGTGTGAATACTGGATCTTTTTTTATAAATAGAAAAATAGCAAACGCTGCCCGTGATACATACGCATTAAATTTTAACTTATCAAGCCGTTCACCTACGTGCATTGGCATATCTCCTTTTGCTAGTGTTGGTAGTTATAATGCAGAATCAACATTCAATACTGAATTAAGTGAATTAATAATATTTAACACAAATTTACCTAAAAATGTTTCAGAAGGCATTATTAAATATCTTCAAAATAAATATTTTGCAAGACCATACGCTTTATTAGTTGGTGGCGGTGGAGGTGGTGGATTAGCAGGTGGTGGTGGTGCTGGTGGATTAATATTTCAACCTATTATTGATTTTACAAAAGGTGTAACTTACAGTATTAATGTTGGTGCGGGGGGTGTAGGTGGTTCTGTTGGCAATAGTGATCCGATCTCACAAAGAGGTACTGATACAACTATAGTAGGTTTATTAACAGCTTTTGGTGGTGGCGGTGGGGGTAATAGTTACTCACCTCCTTCTCAAAATGGTGGTAGTGGTGGATCTGGCGGTGGAGGTGGTGGATCAGAAGGTGGTGGTGCTGGTACAATAGGTCAAGGATTAAGTGGCGGTGCTGCCGCTGTTAGCGTCAACGCCTTTGGTGGTTCTGGTGGTGGTGCTGGACAAGTCGGTAAAGATGGTATTGACTATGTTGCTGTTACGGGTGGCGATGGTTTGCAAATTAATATATCAGGAACCCCAACATATTATGCTGGTGGTGGTGCAAGCGGTACTGCTAATCCATATTGGGCAGGAGTAACAGCAGCAGGTGGATTAGGGGGCGGTGGTGCCACAAGAAACAATGGCACGAGCAATACTGGTGGAGGAGGTGGAGCAGGTGCAGGTGGATATGGGGGAGGAAGTGGTGGTAAAGGTATTGTAATATTAAAAATACCAACAGCTAATTATTCAGGCATTACTACAGGTTCTCCGAGTATAAGTACATACGGTATATTCACAATTTTAACTTATAATTCTTCTGGAACATATACCGCATAATAAATATAAATATGAGTCATTTCGCACAGGTCAAAAATAATATAGTCCAACAGGTAATTGTTGCAGAACAAGATATTATCAATACATTTTTTGATTCATCAGATTGGATACAAACTTCTTATAACACCAGAGGAGGTGTTCATTATGCACCAAACACCTATCCGTTATCAGCAGATGGTGGCATTGCTATAAATTATAACTATGCAGGAATTGGTTATAATTGGGATGGTACAGGATTTTATGAACCTCAACCATTTCCTTCTTGGACATTAGACAACACTACATATATCTGGCAAGCACCAACACCCAAACCATCAGATGATAAATTTTATAATTGGGATGAAGAAACCCAAACATGGGTAGAAGTTAATTAACCATAGAAAGTAAATAACTTCCTTTGTTTAGTGTTGTAATAATGTCTTCTTTTGTATTGTTAATACCAGATTGAACAGTTGTAACAAATTGATTGAAATCAATACTACACAATATAGTCTTCAATTCACTGGAGGCTTTATTATAGAACTCTATAATTTGACATACATCACGACCATATTGACTCAGTTCATCAACATCAAGATGATTATTAATCATAGGAAATACTGCACCGTTTAGTCTGGTTGTACCGATGATTTCCTCCTGAAGTTTATCAAAGCTACCATCTATACTTTCATAAACTTCGCCTAGTATCTCATGAACATTATGATTAGGGGAATACCAGTGAAGCATGTGTAAATAAGATTGAAATTTTTTTAAATATAATCCAAATATTTTTGTTGAATCATTTGATGTATTTAAACTGTTAACTTTTATTATTTCTATTTGCATATTATTTCTTTTTATAAACGCTCACGACTATTAAAATATCATCAGCTTTTGTTTTACTATTACTTAGTAAATTGTATTGTTCTTCATCAATAGAATCATCATCTGGTCTATAATCGTTTTCATCTTGCACGAGTGGTTCGCCATTTTTTTCAATAGTACCTTTAAATGTAGATACACCACCTTTTGATATGTTAACCTCATGACCATCATTTTTATATTCTTCTGCTATACTTTTAATATAAGCTTCTTCATTTTTAAAAAACAATCTCCAAACCTTAATTGGAAAGATAAAATTCCAAGCATGTCTTCTTTGTGAACACAACGTACAAGGTTTATCATTACCTGTTATTAAATGTGTTAACCAACCAATTGATTTGGAATGTAAAATGCAAGCAATTATGTCTCCTAATCCTTTTGCATATCTTATTTTTAAATCTGGACTTTTCATAAATTTTTAATTTGTTTGAACCAAAGTAGTATTGGAAAAAGTATGGGTTTGATATTTAATAAAAACAACACCCGTAAAGCCAGGTGATCCATTCCAGTACAATGGATTGGTTCTATCATATGATGATGCGCCTGTACCACCAGCACCATAACTACCCTGCCAAGCACCACCACCGCCTACACCACCTGAACAACTAGAATAATCATTTGTACCCTGCACACCATATGCTCCCCCAGATCCTTTTCCTGCACCACTATTAACACCTTTGGTAGGTTTAACGCCATATCCTCCTGCACCTCCTGCACCTCCTGCACCTCCACCGTTTCCACCACCACCACCTACTGCCCTTAAGATTTCAGAACCATTTAAATAAACAATGGTAGTTCCACCACCAGCACCACTCGCAACTGAACCCCTACCATAAGCCTGACTACCCAAACCACCAGCACCAACAACATATGATATTACATCACCAGCTTTTAGTGTTATGGTGGTATAACTAAATCCACCAGAACCACCCCCACCACCTGCTCCACCTGCCCCAAGTTCTTCGGCTGATCCACCACCACCGCCTCCAGCTACCGAAACAAGAGAAACCCCGACATCTGTACTGATACTGGAAGGTATTTTAAAAGAACCACTCTTTGTAAAATAAGAACGATGATTTTTACGAATATCAACATTTTCATTGGATACTACAACATTTGACGATACAATTACATTGTCAATTGTTACAATTGTATTTTTTGAAATTGGATTAGCATAAGTTGCTCCATTATAAACTGAATTTAAAAACAGCCACCTACCATTATTATAAGCATATCTCATAATAACTCCCTGTAAAATATGAACATTATCTCTTGAGATGTTAACATTCATTTTCCTCTTAAGATATGTGAATTGAGAAGGTGATTTTGTTGTTTTTATTAAAGAATCCACCCCGTTAATAGGTGATATATTATATAAGAAAAAAACAAGATTAATTATATTACCATTTCTATAGTTGTTTAAAAATGGTGGAAACTGTTCATTTATATAAGCATTTCCAACATGAAGAAGTCTTGTATTGATAAAATTTTCTACTTCGCTTGGAACAATAGAATTGAAAGCTAAGTTTCTTATTGAATTTATTGGATATTGAACAAATATTTCATTAACATCCCAAAAAGAACTTAATACATTGACAGTTGTTAAAACCTGATTTATCTCATTAAGTTTACGGTCTGTATAAAAATTTGAAACATTTAAATAAGAATTAGATATTGAACTTAAATTATTAAAAATTGTTTCAAGTGAAGAATTGTTATTATTATAAAAAACACTTGATAAGTTACAAATTGCAGTATCCAAAACTAATGCATTATAGTTGTGTTTTCCTGCCGAATCCCCAACAGAATCGGTTATGTCAATATTTAATGTTGGTATATTGCAGTTCATGTTGAAGATGTTGCTGTTATAAACTTATCAAAAGTCCAGTTACAGTCAATAACCTTAAAGCTTATCATTGTTATGTCATCAATTTCTCTTCTATCATTGTAAGAAGCATTGATTACGCCTTGTATTGATGATTTAGCCTGAACGCTATTACTGGCGAGTCTTGTTATATCATAGTATGGAGGGTTTAAGAAATTACAATCCGAGGTAGCACATGTTAAACAACTCCATGTTATCCCACAATAAAACGTTCCCTGCGAACATACAACTGATGCAGGTGGTATTGTTTCACTACATGATGCACAAATTTTAGGGTTATCGGTTTTACAAGTAGTTGTTATGGTTTTTATTTCTTCTAAATTTAATTGTTGATTAAATATAAATGTATAGCAATAAATTATAATTTGTTGATTTTGTATGAAATTTTTATTTCCATTATTATCAACTATTGGATAATAAACATTTAACCAATTAACAATATTATCTAAATTATTTGTTTTGAAAGGAAACTCTAGTAATATTGGGTAAAATGTAACAATAGGTTGTAACCATATTGAACTATTACTATCCACAGTTGTTATAAAATTAGTTATATCGGTTTGATATTGTTGTGCAAAATTTACAAATCCCAAAAACTGATCGTAATTGTTTTTATATAATTCCACTAACGGAAAAAGAAAAGAATTGTAATCATTCTGTACTTCAAGCACCCAATTATTTAAATTAGAATAATTTGTATTAACAGAGGTTAATGAATCACCTATGCTATCGCTTGATAATATATTGTAAAATGTATAACTCATATTTATGTATTTAAAGATGTCCAACTATTTTGATTGTTGTTGTTTTGATATTTAAAAATTAACGTATCACATATATACTTGTCACCAAGTTTTCCACTAGTATAAGAAAGAATCATAGTTACTGGTTTACTACCTACACAACTATATTTTACTGTCTGTGAACCATTGGAAACTGGTGCTGGACAATGAGAATAAGCATTTGAACAAACGTGACCAGATGCCAAATCTTGGTTACAAGCCTGAAATTGTCCAGCCAGAGGATCGCCAGGACACCCATTACATGTAACAGTAGTTGGTTTACCGTTTGGTTTGCACTCTTCTATATAAATTGTTTTGAAATCATATTTAAATGTATACTCATTATAAAAATTTACATAAACATTGATGATTTGACCATTTTTAAATTTAGTAGGAGAAAAGTTATTTTTTAACCAATCGCATATTGATATAGTTGGGGGATTACTACTGGTTGGGATACGTGAGTTTCCGCCATTTACCAAATCATATAAAATTGATCCTTCCGTATTGGCAGAACTTAATAACAAATTATTTGAATAGATAGTAGGAAAAAACAAATAAATAGGAGTTTGCCAAAAAGAACTCAAAGTGTTAACAGTTGTTGAATAATCAATATATTTGCTTTTTATACTCTCTAAAGAGTTACCAGTTGAAATTATATGTGAACTTAACTGTGTATATATTGAATATATGTTTTTCCAATATGCAAGATTTCTTGTCAAGTCTTGTAGATTTGCACTAAGCGTAGCAACATTGCTATTCACAACATTAATTGAATTACCTAAACAAGTATTTTCATCAATTAAATTAATGTTACCACAAGTTGAATCTATTTTTTGTAAAGGTATCATGTTATATCCAATTTATTTTGTGAAGTTCTGCATAAGCAGGTGCCGTTTTACTGATAACATTTCTTAGTGCTGTTTCAACATTTGATTTGATTGAATCGCTTACATCTAAGTTATGTATATTAATATTGTAATATTTACTTTTATTACCCTTTAGTTGAAACTTAAACCAATGAGTTATCTCTTCCACATAATTTCTTGATCCAACTTTCATATTCCAATTTAAAGATGTTGAATTTGGTGAAAATTCAGAAGCTTTATATAATTGTTGGAATTCTGGTTCATCTAAATATATATTGTAAACTCTTAAATCTGCAACCTTTCCTACAAAATTATAACCATCATTAGTATTTAAAAACTTGTTTAAGATATTATTCTTAACAGTAGTTGTTCCCAAAAGCAAAGAGGTTCTGTAATCATATTGAAGAACATAATTCTTTGTAAAATTAGAAGATGCCACGGGAATGGAATCCACGAAACATTTTGCAATACCATTGACAGAATCAAAACTAAATCCAAAATGATGCCACCCACTAACCAAGTTACTAACATCATAAGGTAAAGAATGTAATATAGAATTATTACCATCCTTATCAGCAACTTTAAATTTCCAAGATAGTTTCTTATTGGAATTTTTATATTTTCTTACATATTGATAACCAGTAAAATCACCCTTTGCATGAAAATTTAAAGATTCGTTTTTGTCAACTAACCCCGTAAAATTAATACCTATTAAAGGAGTTCCATATTGATCAAAAATGTAAGCTTCGCCGTCTGTTTCGTTAACCATTATCATTTGATCTGAATTTTGTGAAGATGATGAACATTTCTTATTATAAGATTCAATTGCAGAATTAATGAAATTGATATTTCTAATTTTTACATTTGAAGGATTCTTTGGATATATAGTGTTGGTCAACACAGGATCTACAACAATTTCATACTCATTATCAGCAAATATTGAATTTTCCAAATTATCACTTAAAACGGGAATATCTTCTGTTGTAGCATATTCATTGGGTTTTATTATAGGTGGTGGTAATGGACAATTTGTTACACTTACTACATTGTTATTAAAACTATAATTAAACAAGATATTACCATTTGAATCTATTTTTGTATATGTATCATTGGAAAGCAGAATCCAAAGATTATTATAGTTATCACATGTCATCTGTCTTGCTGCACCAATTGTTGCATAGATATTTCTATTCTTGTAAAGATTAGATCCAATCATTTCCCATATATTATTATCATTATCTACAACGGATGCATTGCCATAAATTTCAAGAACCTTGTCATTTATATCAATTTCAATTCGTTGTGTTTTAAAATTAACCTTAACCAATCCAAGATAAGTTCCCAAAGAATTTAAAGAAATATACGTTTTCAAACTGTTATCATAAAAATACATTACGCCAACAGAGTTAAATTCAATCTGATCAATTTTATCAATAACTTTTGGAATTTTTATATCTTTTAATACTACATCATCAGGACTATAGTAAACACCCTTAAAGTTAAAGGTATCAAAAACCCAATATGAATAATCTGGTAATCTTTGAATTATACTGAAAGCAGAATTTGAATCAGAATCCATAATGGCTTTACTAGATATATTACCAAATCTATAATTTAAATTATAAATTTTATTTGTGGCATTATTAACAATAGTTAAAACTGGACAAAACTTATTAGTGTCACATGTTAAACCAAACCCACTATTGTAATAGTTTCCAAATATTTGATACCCTTTTATATTTGACCAGTCGTTTACGTTTAACCATATACCAACGGAGATCTTTTTATTCTCTAAAAGACTATCGGTTGCTGGAAATATACCATAATTGGTTCCATCAAAGTTTAAATAGTTTCCATTGTAATTAAGTGGATTATTATTATAAACTAAACCATTATTATTATATGTTGACATATCATCTAATTTAGATGATGTCCAGTTTGTTATGGTTAAAATATTTGAATACTTTTTTGTTAAAGAATTATAATTAAGATAAGGTAAGAAATTTATACTATCTTCTTTACCAACATGGTAATAGTGATATAGAACACCTGCATCTAAACGAGCATTAGTTGGTGTGTCATATACATAAGGTTTATTCGGATCAAGTTTATCATTATAAACTAGTGACGTAGCGGAAAGTGCTTGATCATTTGAATAGAAAGCAGAATTATAATATCGATCCATCCATTTTAATGATCCTCCAACATTTGATAACCATGAGCACAGGAAAGAATTCCCAGACTGATTGGATGAATCAATGTTTACATTTGTTGTTTGTCCAAGTATTCCATTTGCACCAGTATAAAAACGATCTGATATAATGGGTAAACTTCCTGCTGTTGCTCCATCAGTAATAAACCCAGCATCATTTAAATTTACTGTTTCACTTGTTGGACTATAGAAAAATTTATTTAAAACACTAGGTTTAAATTCTAACTTAACTGTGTTTGTTTGATAACCGAGATAAATTTTATCCAAACCTTTACTTTGGTTTGTACCAGAATAGATTTTATCATAGGTTCTGTTTACCCCATTACTATTGTAATGGTATTCGGTTGTCTGATAGTTTTTTAATGCATGGAAGTATAAATCAAAAACCGCATTTCCGTTAGCATCCAATGTATAATTTTCATTTGGGAAAATGCCTAAATAATTTTGAGAATAATTACTATCCTTTTTAGATACAGATAATTCAGATTGTCTTATTAAAGGACTTGCATCGTATGATACCAAGAAACTATCAGAAACACTTGAGTAATCTCTTTCTTTATTGTTAAAGGAAGGAAGATACAACAAGCACGTTGAAGGTAAAGATTGTTGAGTGGGATCAAAATAAGTTGGAACTAAATCAGTATCAACTTTTAAAGGATATGTGTAATTTGTACCATTTAAAAACAATGCTATATATCTTTCACCAAGAGTGTATTCAAACAATTGAGAATTACCAAGCGGTGTTACTGCTGGTGCAAATTTTAATTGATTGTTTACATAGGTTAAAAAGAAACTGTTTGCGCTTAGACTATTACTTGGAGTATGTTTAACCGAAACCTTTGAATTTTCAAAAGTAAAATCAAATTTATCATCAATGTCAAAGGTAGTTCTATTTGTTTTTGATAAGGCAAAAGAAGAATTAATATTAAGAACGTATCCATCGTTTGATACTATTGGAGTTTCAATTACACTTAATGTATTAACAATTTCAGGTTGTGATTTATCAGAAACTATATCAGTGTTCTGTTGCAATCCTGTTAAAAATATTCCATTTTTATTATTGAATGATAAATCATTTAAACCACTCAATGCATCATATACATTAAATGACATTCCGTTATCAAATACATAATAGTTCTTATTTAAATTATACTTCTCACCAATAGGATTAAATGAAACTGGATTCCAATATAGATCAGAAATGCTATAGGAATTAATGTTATACATTATATCTGTATTTTTTTGACTTGGTGTGGGGGAAGGAGTTATTGAATGAGATGTTAAAACTGGTAAAAAACTCGCAACCTTTGGTGAACCCAACCCATTGAGCAGATCATAACCAATCCCAGCTGAGTATCCAGTAATACCTAAAAAGGGATTTGAATTACTGCCATAAATCACATCATTGAAATAATGGGAATAATTTGATGAAGCAAGAGTATAAAGAGTTTTATGTATTAATTGTTTCTTCTGATATCCAACACCAGCACTGTTCATTCTTGCTAATAGTGCTGCCCATTGTGGAGTACCAGCACTGGTTCCCATAACCGATGCCCAACCAGAACTACCAGCAACGGGATATGTGATATAAACACCAACACCACTTCCAGCATTATATCCCACATCTGGCACACCTCTACCAGTATAACTTGATGCAACATTTTGGTAATATGGTCTTGTGTTAACAACACTCATTCCACCACCAGTATTACCCCATGCATTTTGTTCATTGTAAGAACCAATATATGCTGAATAATTGTTTGAATCACCACCGTATAAATAACTTCCACCAACACCTAAAACATAAGGAGATGATGCGGGCCAACTAGATTCTGACCACCAATCCCCAGCACCAGCAACATAATGCGCACTAAGGTTTTCAAAAACTGTATCTGGATAAGAACCAGCAACTGCATCATAACCCCTGAATATAAAACTCATCGATAAAACATTTGCGCTTAAAGTATTAATAGCATAGTTCATACAACCATAAGTTGTATTGAAATTTGTATTATTTGGTGATACAATCAATGCAATTTTTGCTGATAATGCCATTGCATGAGCATATTGTACATCCAGATTAGTTTCCAATGCCCATTGATCATCGTAAGATGTTGGTGCGCCATAAGGATAATACACTTGTACTTGCGTTGACGGTATTCCCACGTATGCACAGAATGCATCTAAGTCACTTTGTACATTAGGATTGCCATAAGCATCAATGATGGCAATGGTTTGTCCACCACCATCATTGTTTAAGATTCCACTGGATTGATTTGATATAGTACTAAATCCATAATAATCAGAAAGATTTTTTGGCATCAAAAAGCCATTACCAACTGGTAAATTGTTTAAAAGCGGTAATGCATCATTGTTTTTAGCAAACCCTACTTCACCAGACAAATTACCATCTTCGTCTGGATAATTCCAACCAAGACATGGTTTTATTTCAAATTTGTTTAAATCTTCATCCATCTTATATATTTATAAATTATTACTTGAATAAGCCGTAATTATTACCAAATACATCAGTTCTCCATGCATTCATGTCACCAGAATCAGTTAATAATGCACTTACTCTTTGGTTATAAGAATTAATCAACACTTCCTTTCTAAGAGTTAATGGATAGTTGACCTCATCAGTCCATGTTAAATTGTCTGGATTCCAGAATTGAAAGTCATCAGATTGTAAAGAAACACCAAGATTATTTTCATTGTAAATCTCATAGTTTGTTTGATATGGAACTAATTTTTGATTATCAACTGAATCTGAAATAACACCCGCCAAGTTACCAGAACCATATGAATTCATTAACCATGTATTATTTATGTTTTGTATTTCAACTGGACTAATTTGATCCTTTTTAGTAAGACCACGATTTCTAGGTCCGTACTTTGCAGAATCCAAAAACAATCTTTCTGCACTTAATGAATCTGAATACGACAGGCTATCAGCAGTGATATTAATCTCATACCCCTTTCCTCTGTAATAAGACACGCCAAATTTATCTGGTGTTATAAACCCACCAGTTTGTTTTTGCGAAACCATCTCGGAGGCAAAGGCTACATTTGCTATTGTTGGGTTATGAACATTGGTAAGATTAGATGATGGATTGACTGCATCCAGAACCTTTCCCGTCATTAAAGAAACTAATGTCGTTGCACATGAGTTTAAATAATATAAGTTTTCCATGTAGGTAAATGGAGATCTTGCATAATAGTTATATAATGCAGGTTTAAAACTGTTATAGCTTTCCAAAACAATATCACTTGGTTCATAAGAACTATCAACAACTAAATCCATTATGTTTGCATCGTTCATTGCAAATGCCAGATTGGAAAATTCTTTATTGATTGTTATCTTATTCCATTGCGTATTGTTTAACGTTACTTCAAACAATAGCGGTTGATGCCAGAACACATCAGAATCACCTCTACTTATGTATTCCATGTAAGAAGAATTCTTTAATACCATTTGAGAAATTTCAGGTTGGAACACTGGTACATAATCAGAGACTATTCTTACCTGTCCACCGAAGCTCATATTACCTTTAAAGAAATTATTCGGCATGTCTTCATCTGTATAAACCTTACCCCAGAATGGTTTTGCACCACAGTTACTACCAATCGATGTTAAACTAAAAGTATTTGTATTATAATCCCAACCATTTAGTTTTATGTTTACAGGGAAGGATAACGAAGGAATTGAGAATGTTCCATTCTGTGCACCAGTATATGTAACCTGACCTTGATGATAGTATGAAACATAATCACTTGGCAATAATACCAAATCAGATTGTATATTAGTACCAATCCAAGTACCATCATTCATCTTAACAGCTTTGCACCATCTTGGAATATTAGGAAAATTGTTTACTAATTTTGATGCAGTATATTGAACAAAATTATTTAAATTTCCATCACTGTTACTTAAATATCTTTGCAGATTAAAGTACTGACCATTGGAAGCTAATAGTTCCATATTATTATTTTCTTCTGCATGAACACCAACATCCATTGATATTATCTTGAAACCTAGGTTTTTTAATAACTCTGCATAGGGAACAGCTATACCAGCATCATCGTTTTCCAAACCATCACTGAAAATTAATATACTCTTATTTGAAATTGATCTTGGACAGTTTGTTTGTGTTGCTATCTGAGCAGCATTTAAAAGATTGAATTCAAGATTACTACATAGTGCAATTGAATTGTTAATATCACAATTGTTACCCTCTGGATATGTTGTTGTTAAGATGTTTTGCGCCAACAATAATGCTTGATAAATATTTGTTGTAAAATCAGGATAGTTTAGAGGTACTGAAATACTATTTATTGCATTTGTAATACTACTTATATCACTTGTTAAATAAGTTAAAACGTTTGCTTCTTTAGCAAATGATACTATGGATATTTTTGTATTAATGTCTTGACTTAAAGTTGCTGAACAAAGATTCAGCACAACCTGTTTAACCTTATTAAGATCAATTGTTTCACTTCTACTACTATCAATTAATACAACAAGATCAACAACATTAGGAGAGCTTAATGAATTTGTTAGTGTTATGTTTTTATAAGGATAGTTTAATAATAGATAAGGAACAGTTGAATTTGCATTGATAGTATTCTTTAATGGATTTCTAAAATAGGTATATCGTCTTCCTGTCTTTAAAATCATTTGACTACCATTACCTGTTTGCCATGATCCAGTTCCATAACCAATATCTTTATCATGTGATCCATCTAAACGGAAAAATGAAAATTGTGGACTATTATAAACATCAAGATTTCTTGTATCATACCAGTTTCCAAGTGTGAAGTTGGAACCTAAACCAAATGGATCTGCAAAGAGATAATCAGCTACACCATTGTAACCATCAATTGTTGATGCTTGGTTACCAAGTGGTGAATAATAAATTGATCTACATGTACATGGATATTGTTCCAATGGAAACTTTAAATTTGTATTTAAAGGATTTGGATTTTGATAATCCTGATCCGTATAATAGTTATGTGGAAAAGATTTAAAGTATGGGCAATTACTTGCATGTTCATGATACTTAAATACTTTGTCTGCTGGTGTGTCAGCATCCATCCATATGAATGAAACGTATGAACCCGCATCAAGATTGAATGACAGTGATGTTTGAAGCGGACCTACCAAGTACTCCGAACAATTCACAGCAGGAGACGAGTAAACAGGAATAGAATTCGCCATGAAATCTAAACTGTCTGTTGTGGTTGATGCCAACCATGCTGCTTCCAACACAACACTTTGTGTCTTGTCTGAGTATTTGTAAATTTTATCTGCTAGGTTAAATGTATTACCAGCAACAGCACCTATCATTGAAACCTCTGGTTCAATTTCTGACAACCTTACAGGTAAACAGGTATCTTGCTTAATGGTTATCGGTAAGCTTGAAAAGCTTGGTAGAACCGTGTAGGGCCAAATAATGTTATTGCTTCCGTTATTGATTACTAAATCAGTGGTATCGAATTTATAAAGGAATGCCTCTTCCTGTGGCAACAATACATAATCCGTATACATTGAATTAATTGAACTGTTGTTGGTTCTTTTTACAATTGTGTCTGCTTCATCTGAAAACTTTGCAGCATGTGCTCCACCTTCAACAAGCGAAGTTTGATTTAAATACAAATCAAATGATGCTGAGTTTGGTGGTGTTGATGTATAATATTGGGTTAAGAGATGCTTTCTAACTTGTGGCTCCAAGGTCTCATATAAATGTTTATCCGAATCATTTAATGAATAACCATTAAAGTTTAATGTTTTGGAATCTATAGTAAACCAAACATACGGGAATATGAATGATGTATTTTCTTTGCTATTAAATTTTGCTTGAAGGTTATCGGTTTGGTATTCAATTCTTGTTCCTTGTAACCACGCACCCTGAATGATACCATTTTTCTCAGTAAAGATTAAATCTGAATCTTTATAGGTTGTACCAGAGGTTGCTCTATTTATTAAAAGATTGGAATTGTTAATACTAATAGGAGTAAAGATATTACCAATCTGTTGATCGTTGATTATTTTGTCTCCACTGGGCCAATAAAACCAATTGTTACCAGTTTGGAAATTCAAATTCAATGTAAAGTCCGCAGCATTTAAATCATTTGTTTTGATTGCGGTTAACGCATAAATGCTTTCACCTAGATATTTTTGAGAAGCTGCAACAAGATTATTTATTTGTGAAGTATAAAACCCAGATAAGGAAGTAGTTGATAGTATTGGAATTGTTGTTAGATACTGATTAAAAACCTTTGACAATGGTGTTGGTGCAACTCTACCAAGCATTCTACATGCCGCAATAGCATTGAGTTCATCAGTTGTTAAATTCGAGAACTCTTGTGACGTAGCAGCAGCATTTAAATCAACGTATTCTGATATTGGGATTGATGGATCGGAATCAAAATAGTTATTACTATCGTATAATTCTTCTATCTCAACAAAGAAATCACTGTTAACCGAAGACAACTGAGGATAGTAATTTGCTAATGGAGAAACTGGAATTCTTGTATATGAATATTGTTTGTTTGTAAAATTACTTAAAACATATTGATAGAGTATACTTTCCAATCCTATGTTTGAACCAATCAAAGTGTGCTTGGTTTTTGCTTTCTTTATCTCTTCTCTTTTCTGGCTTATTACCTGTGTTATCTCTTTTAACTTGTGTGCCAAGTAAGGAATTACATAAATTAAATCCTCATTGTTATCATAATCTATTTGCGAAAGAAACTGATCTCTTTCATCAGAATTAAAAAGAAAAATCAAATCCTTTACCAATTGTATATACTGTTCACGGGTTGAGGGAATTGCTGCTGACTTTAGTTTATTGTTAAAAGAATACCAAGAGTTAAGATAATTTAAATAGTTCTGTTGAGATAAATCGGCATATGCACCCTGTTGATTTGACCAATCTTGATATGATAAGGGTGATGTGGTGTTTAGTAGGGTATCCATGTTATTGTTGTATTATTTCAACAGGTGTTACAATCTGATTACCATCTTCATCTATACAGCATTGTGACACGCCATTAACGTAGATTGGAAAATTTCCTTGAATTTCGACTCCTTTTATTGTATAAGAGGTAAGAATTATTATGTCATCAGCCATTTTATCAAATACTTACTTGACATAGCAATTTTTTAATATACAATAAAAGAATATGAGTACAAATCTACAAACAAGACTTAAAGAAGAAACTGCCGAACTTCATGCTAAATCAGAGCAACATCCACTTATGCAGTCATTTGTAACAGGAACCTTTAACAAGGCGCATCTACTTGATCTTTTGATTAATTTACTTCCTATCTATCAAACTGTTGAGCAAAGACTTATACCAAAAGAAATTCTTGAAAATCCAGAGCTTAAAAGAAGCACTTATATTCAAAAAGATATTGACAAGCTTATTACGGATATTGGTTATGGAAAATCATCTCTTAAAGATATCACCATTAACTATGTTTCTAGCATGTGGGTAAAGCATCTTGGGTCTCTGAGATCAGATTTATATTTAAGGTGGCTTGCTGACTTCTATGGTGGTAGGATTTTATCAAGGTCACAGGCTCCATACAATGCAACATATGAAGCAAATGACCCAGCAAAAGTTATTAATCAAGTGAGACACATCCTTACGAAGGATTTTGATATGGTTAGTGATGATGATGTCGTTTTGCTTACCAAAGAATTCTTTCAGTTTCATATTGATTTGTTTGAGGAAATATGGACAAACTAAGAAAATATTTTGATCTTGTAACACAAGAGTTTACAAGTGCATTTGGTTATCCAGATCGTCCAGAATTAGACAATCCAAATGGTAATTGGTATAATAATGTATATAAGAGTCCTATTTTTAGACATATACATTTAGAATACTATGAAACAAAAAAAATTAAAGTATTTCATGCCAATATATTTCCCAATGCTACAATAGATTTTCCCATTTTAGGAGTAGACTTTATAGAGATAGGAAATAAAATTACAGGTTTCTTCTTTGATGTTACGCCTATTAATGCCAATCAAATAGTACAAAAGAGTTTGTTTAAATTTAAAAATTACATAACATCACCAGAAAGAAAATTACCAGAATGGGCAAATTTCTTTGGAGATAATTTTATATGCGTAACTCCCAATGAGGAAGAATTAGATCTTCTTTTTATTAATTCGATAACAATTATCAGAGAATACTTAAACTATGCCAATGATTATAGGGACAGATATAAATTAAATATAGAAAAACAAAATGCCTATTGCATTGGACAAAAGAAAAATGAAAAAACTTTTAAGGCTTTGGCAGCTGATGTAGGAGTTGAGAATGCTAAACATTTTCTTAATAATTTTATGTTTCCTGAGATTTGATACTTCCATGTGTAAGTATTAAATAATGAAAGATTTGGATTCACATAAGTTAAGATTAATTTATGAAGACTTAACGGGAGCAGACTATCCACAATACGGATCAAGCTCTCCTATTAGCACAGCAGTCATGGGTACAGAGGATCTTAGGTCTGCTTATGTGGATGTTCCAGAGAAAGCAGGAAATCAAAGCAGTAAGGATGATGAGGATATGGAGGGTGATTCACCTTTACAAAAAGCAGTCGATGAGATTAGAAATCTCTTAAATAAGATAGAAAACAAACAAGAAGAAGAAAATATTGTTGATCTTGATGAATCGGTTTTGACCCAAGTTCTCGGTGCTGCCAGTGGTTTTGCAAGTGGTATCGAAGCTGGTGGTGCAGGATCAATGGATAATTTGGTTTCAAACGTCAAGGGATTTCAAAAAGAAAAAAAAGATAAAGAAGGCAAAGCAATTGGAAAAGATAATCCACCTGTTGTCGGTGCGCCTGTTCAAATGGTCAACAACCCAGATGTAACTGGTGTAATCACAAAAATAGCAGCATCAAAAGAAAATTATATTGTACAACTTGTTGATTATCAAGATGTTCCAGATGATGTAATAACAAAAGGTAAAAAGGTAAAATTAGTAGAAAATCCTAGATCCGATTTAAGTTATGTATTTGTTAAGATTATGTCAGATCGAAGCTCAAAACCAGGCTGGAGTGTAAAATCCGTACAAGAAGCAAATAACCTAGCAGCATCAAACAAGTTGGTTCTAAATCCTAGTACAGGTAAACCTGATATGAAAATAACTACATGGGGTGGAAAAGGATTTGGTGATTGGATATATATTCCTTATGCATTAAACAAAACAGTTGTCGCACCATCTGCACCCTTACCGTAAATAAAGCTTGCATTATTAGAAAAGGTTGATAAGATATATTATATGGCAAAATTATTTAAAGAAATTGTAAAAATTCCCCTTACCCAAGATCGTAACTTTAATCAAAGAGAAAGACAAATTAATCAAGAAGTTCAAAGACAGATTGATCTTTTCAATGCAAGAGGTTATATTACAGAATCTCATGAGATTAGTCACAGAAGTGATGTGTTCGCTTCTGTTACATTTAATTTAAGAAAAATGGTAGGCGTTTAGTTTTTTTATCGCAAACTACCTTTCATGTAGGTAAATATATTTATATGAATTTTAGTGATCAAGTTAAAAAATTAATACAAGAAGCAAAAAGCTTAATCTTGTTAGAAGCTGATGAGAAATTAGCAAGAGATATAAACGCCAACACTGGATATGTATATGGATCTTATACAACACCTGCTAATGTGCCAGGTGGTAGATCAAAAGAAGTTTATGAAGATTGGCTTAACGACCCAGAAAATCAAGGGGAAAAAAAATTAGTTGTTACACAAAAAGAAATGTTTAATGCTAAAATTTTGATTATTAATTTATATAGTCAACTTTTAATTACTAAAAACCCTAAGAAATTTTATCAATTAGCCAATCAAATTTTTGGTCCTTTAAGAACAATTCAAGAAAAATATCCAGAATATGATAAAATTCCTCTTGAAATTGAAGATCCTACTTCAAACCCTGAGCTTACGTGTTCAGAAATTGCCAAAAATATTTTAGATCGTCTTGATAAAATGGTTTCGGTTAAAATTCATGCTTACAGAAAGAAAAATCGTTTTGCAAAGAATGATGAAGAACAACAGGTTGAAGAATCCGTCCAAACTTTTGGAGGAGTTACTGAAAACGAATGGTTTGTTTTAAGAACAAAATTATCAAATATTGAAACACCGCCAACAGAAGGTGGTACAGAAATTGCCACAGAAAATAATAGATATTATGCCTATATGACAAGTAAACAGGCATTTCCACCAAAAGATTATTATTGCTTAGATCTTTTAACAAGAAAAGTAAAAGGTAAAAAAGGCGAAATTGAATACTGGATCATGAAGAAAAAGGATAATAGTTATTTAAAGCAAATAACTCCTTTACCAAATGGGTATATTACCGAAAAACCATTATCTCCCGAATACGTGTCTGGTAATCTTCCTGCTAGATTTGAAAATGGAAAGGTTGTTTATAACGACAAAGGGCAAGCTGTTCCTGTTAAATATAGTCAAATAGGTGGCGTTTTATTGAAAGATTTCTTAAAAGCTATTGGTCATTATGAAATTGAAAAGGTTCTTAAAAACCCATCAGCATATCCAAATATAAAATTTGATGATTATGAGGTTGCCAAGAAAAAAGGATGGGTAAAGGGTGAGATCGAAGCTGAACTTTTAAAGAAATCAAGAGAAATTGGTTCGAAGGAAAAAGAAAGAAGAGAGAAAGCACAAGCAGCATTGGATGCACTATTTGGTGATTCAAAACCAAAAACAAATCCAATCCCAAAAGCAAAGAAGAAAAAATAATCTTGCATTAATCTTTCAAATGGTATATATTAGAAAAATACCATGAACAAAGAAAAAAAAGATGTTGACACAATGAGTGTTGATGAGTTAAAAGAGTATATAGCTATTCTTTTGAATCGTATTGCTGCTTTGGAAAGATCCAAGGAGCACTATGAGACAATAGCTAAAAACCTATCAAGATAATGCCCAAGAAAAAGAAAGTAAAGCCATCCAAGGTAATCAAAAATAAAAAACCTAGGAAGGAAACCAAACTGCAAAAAACCAAAAAAGAAAAACTTTTGAAGTTTCCTTCCAATCAATTGAATAATCTTTCCAAGTGGATGGAGTATTACAATGAACATAAGAAGTTTCCTCATATTAGAATCTATTGTTCTCATTGTAAGAATGCCTTTGTCAGCCTCAAGGGTATTGCAATGAAACATGCCATGAAGAACTTCGACAATGATGCCAAGAGAGTTCTAACAGAATCTCTGTGCAAGGATTGTAAGGAAGTTCTTGTACCAAAGGTTGTTAAGGAAAAGGAAACAAGGATTATCCATGTTGAGACTCAAGAAGAGAGGGAAGCAAGATACGACAAGATCAGGGAAACTATTCCAAAGGTTGATTTCAACAGAGTCAGAGAAGTTATCGATCTTAAGAAAGATCATGATGCATGTAAGAAACACACTTATTTTGCTTGTAATAATCCTCATGTTTATCTTGACATGGGTTGTGCAGAATGTACACTTAGTAAACATTGCACATGCCCCATCAAAGATCTTAACAGGGTTCCAGATGGTAAAGCACCAAAGTTCAAGAAATTCATAAACAAACCTAAACAATAATGTACACAGTTAAAAGATGGAACGGATCATCATGGTATGATTCTATGCTTTCACCATACAAAACCTATAGCGAGGCTATGAAGCACGTTAACGACTATGCATTTCATTATACAAAAGAATATCCATACAAGATTGTTGAGGCAAAACAAAGAGAAAAAGTTGTTAAAAGATTTGTAAAAACTAATTGGGAAGGAATGGTAATAGTATGAACCTAAAGAGAGACAACTGGACAAATGACGAGGTGATTGATATTGATATCATTGAAGGTTGTATGATACCTATCAAGATGGATGATGCCATGAATTGGAAATGTAAAGTTTTTTTCAAAGAAATTCGTAAGATTCCTAAAGGTGTTACAACTTTATATGGAATTAAATGGTATTATGATATGTCTAAACCAGTTGATATCATATATTCTAAAACAGTTTCAAATACTGGAAAGACTTCTATCTATGCTGGATATTCCATACTTTGGAAAATTAGAAAATATAAAGATTACACAGATATAGATTCAAATCGTTTATCTAAAACAGTGTACGAAGAAATGGAATTGGCAGTTAAAAAGTATGAAGATCAACTTACTTAAATATTATGAAATATTATTTTTGGCTTATATTTTTTTATATAAAGAATCTTCCTGAGATTATATATCTATATGTTTATATGGAATATCTTTATGTAAAGATAGCAGTCATTCAGATGATTCAATTGTTGTTTCCAGATGAGTGATGAACAGATACTAATAGAGTTTATCAGGTGGTTTGTCCCATTGACTATTATATTATTTTTAATTTTCATGTATAAAAGGGATAACGAAGAACCCTAAATATTAGTATGAGTATGATGCTTCCACCAGACCACAAACACGCTCCAAAGCCTGATCATAACCACGAGACATGGGCAGCATTTTTTAAAAACGATGAGGAAGCACAGAAAGCATTAAAGAAAGCAACCGATAAGATTAGCCAAACTCATTTAATAATTAGTGCAAAGGTTACATTCACCACGAAGTTTCATGATGGAAACATTTACAAGATAGATATATACAAAACACCAAAGAATTTGACATCTTAATGACATGCTACTAAGATATTAGTATGGATGAATACTATGATAGTGATTTTGATGAAGAGTCTTGGAAAGAAAAACAAGGAAAGAAAAAGAAAATCATTACTAATCCAAAAGGTCCTTATCAAATAGAAATGAAATTCAATGGTATTGAATATGATATCATTATAGAAAATACGGCATATAATAAGTTTAAGGTTTGTGCAATCAGTAAAACCGATGAAGAAAATAATTTGAAATCCTATCAGATGGAATTAAAATTACTTAACAGATACCTTGAAGCAGAAGGCTTTTATCTTGCTGCAAAGAAATGGAATTTGTTTTATGAATAATACTAAATATCTATGTGCCACTTCATAGATTAATAATAGAAATATGTGGATTTTTGATGACAAGCATCTGGTTTCTTTGTTATCTTCCCCAGATCTATAAAACATATAAAACAAAAAAAGCACAAGATATTTCCCTTATCATGGTTTACATGACATTACTTGGTTATGTATTTGGAATGGTATATTTGTTGGGAACATATTTTAGCATGTGGGTATTCATAAACTATTGCAGTGGTATTATTAACATGCTTTTAATGCTTTATTTCTGTTACAAATATAAAAAAGATTGACACAAGCAATTTAAATCTATATATTAATTTAATGCAGAAAGTCTTATCGGTTAAAGTTGACATGGACAATGCACTACTTGAAGCATGTAAACCATTTGATTACAACTTCACAGGTACAAGTGAGTTCATTCTACCCAAGTTTGATGCCCCAAAGAGAGATGGATCATGGGGTATAGGACTAATTGTGGGAGCATCTGGAAGTGGTAAGACTCAACTACTAAAAGAACATTTCAATATTACCGAAGAGTTAGAATGGAATCCCAACAAGGCAATAGTATCCCAAATGGGAGAGCAAGCAATAGAAAGGCTATCAAGTATTGGACTGAACTCTGTTCCTTCTTGGTGTAAACCCTATCATGTCTTGAGTAATGGGGAGCAGTTCAGAGCAAGGATAGCTCGTATGCTCAATAGTAACACTAGCTTTGATGAGTTTACAAGTGTTGTGGATCGAACTGTTGCCAAGAGTGCATCCAATGCTATCCAAAGATACATTCGACAACAGGGCATGAAGGGTGTGGTATTTGCTACATGTCATAAAGATATAATCGAATGGTTGCAACCTGATTGGGTGTATGATACATTGAACGAGTCTTGTATGCCAAGGGGGTGTCTTTGTCCAAGACCAAATATTACAATCGACATTCAGCCTTGCTCTAAAGAATACTGGCAAATTTTCAAGAAGCATCATTATTTAAGTGGAGACCTAAACAATGCATCAAGGTGCTTTATTGGTACATGGAACAATGAACCAATCGCCTTTGGTGCAGCTATCACTATGCCTAGTGGATCACTCAAGAATGCATGGAGAGGTCACAGAACCGTTGTGCTACCTGACTACCAAGGACTAGGAATCGGTGTAAGGTTCAGCGATGCAATTGCACAGATGTTTATTGAAAACGGGTATCGTTATTTCTCTCGCACTGCTCATCCAAGGATGGGATCTTATCGCATGTTGTCTCCGTTGTGGAAACCCACAAGTAAAAACAAGGTAAGGAGAAAGGATTATGAGAAGAGAAGAGCACAGGGAATTCCTACCTACAATAACTATATTATTGATCCAAGGAGAAATTGTTTTTCTCATGAATATGTTGGATCAGGTGTCCAGACGACGAATCTCAAGTAATTTTAATTCCCCGTGAGGGTAATCTTGACGTAATAATTCATAGGCAATTGAACTATGCTCGGTGACAATTCTTAGCATCTTTACATCTTCTTTGTGAACATATTCATAAAAATATTCAAATAATATGCCACTCATTTTGTATATTTAGTGCAAAAATACCCGAAAAGATATCCGAAAATACCCAAAAAAGTGGGAAAAAGTGGGGGAAAATGGGAAAAAGTGGGGAAAAAAATATCGTATTACAGAGTAAAATAAAAAAAATATCTTTAATATGGACATTTCTAGGTGTAAGTAATATTAAGATGAGTAATAACGATCAGAAAAACCTTCAAGCCCTTTACGAGAACCTTTCACTTGGTGGAGATTCTATGGGTAATTCACCAGACAGCGAAGAGCACAATGAATTTGATTCAAGTGAGGCAATGGAAAGTCCTTCCGCAAGACAAGAACTCCTTAACCACTTCCAGAATGAATTAGATATCCCAGAAGACGTAAATGTTGATGATGTTGTTGAATATCTTACAAACAAAGGCGTTAAGATAAAGCCACAAAATGACGAAGAAGAAAGTGCATTCAAGGATGCACAGCACGATGATCTTTTTGATGGTGATAGTTCATCGATGGATGATGAACTAGGTTTCTAAGAACAGTTATTTTAAAATAACATGGGAAGAATATATCTTCCCCTCATATTCAAATTCATAAACATCCTGACCCCAAAGGTCTTCTGATATGTTTATGAATTTTGTTTTTGACACGGCAATCCATTCACCGTTAACCATAGCATGAGGTTGCTTTTCGTCGTTCATTTATAGTAATTATTGACAAAGACAATAAGAACCAAAAGAATTGCAAGGGTTAGAAATATGCCCATTATGCCTATCATAAAGAGCAATGGAGAAAGCTTGGGGTAGTCTCTCCGACATATGCTCCCAACATATTGAACTCATACCATTCCATAGCCTCTTCACGGGTCATACCACCCTCGATGAGTTTATTTAAAACCGCACCAAGGTCATATAAAACATGGTTTTGCTGACCAAACCTCTCGACAACACCCAAGATACAATCATCATAACCATCCATTGTGAGAGCATCCTCGGTGAGACACTCAATTAGCTCAACCATTTTACTTCTTTCCATTGAAAATTACGTTGTATTTGTCTATGATTCTTTCGTCCATAACAACACTTTTGCTGTGGAAGCGAAGGTTACTCTTGTTATAGTGCCATACTGATCCCTTTTCACGATCTTGGGGAGAGATAATCTCCAAAGGACAGACAGGAAAAACCTCCACGTTCAAGGAATCCCCTTCTGGAGAAACCAGAATGACCGAAGGATTATTAATTGTTATATAGTCCTCGTTTTCATTGAGATACTCCCCAAAGAAAACCGTATTGCTTTTATCGAATATTGTAATGTACATAAAATTTTACTGGGTAATTGGCACAAGTTGATAACCAGCAGGTACACTCGGAGGAGGAGCAGAGGGAGCATAAACCACAGCAGGTACTCCCCCATAATAACCTCCACCACCAAGGATCGCACCACCAGCAGCAAGACCAAAGAGAGTCCATCCCAAGCCATTGGGAATGCCAGTACCATACCAACCCCCATTGTTACATCCTCCATAATAACCACCCCCACCATAATAACCACCCCCACAACCACCACCACCATAGTAACCCCCATAGCCTCTATTTCCCCCACCAGAATAATAGGTAGTTGAGGTTCTATAAACATTGTTGTTAATAGTGGTTCCTCCACCTCTGTAAACAGTGGCATTAGCACCAGTAGATCCCATGTTGTGAACATAAGGATTTGCACGAGAAGTGGAAACAAGAGCACATGCCATTGCTGCCACAATTAGGGTTGTTGTTGTGTTTTTCATATATACTGATAGTAGATTACTTGCGCTTTTTTGTCAAGGGAAGTTTTTTCCTTCTCTTAAAAAAAGGCTTTTCATCAGGGAGTTTTAAAAATTCCTTGCGATGTTTAACATACCATGCAAGATCTTGCTTAGAGTTCATCAAAATTTTCCTTATCATACATAACCACATTTTCCAGCATATTGTTGAAAATAGAAATAACGTTCCTCTTGTATGTCTCCTGTTCGCTATCAGGCTTCTTATCAATGACAACCTGAGCCAGTATTGCCAGAATAGTCGCACACGAATTCTCACTCATCACACGAGTATAATCCACAAATATGTCAGAAGGATATACCTTGTAACGAACCATACCCGATTCATCATCGTGTACATCCACCACATCCATATTAACACTAAAAAGGGGAATACTAAGATCTTGTTTTTCCATATATTTAAGACTAAATCACCCAAGAAAAAAAGTCAATTGAAAAAATACAACACCCTGTTTTAATAGAACATGGTGTGGCATTACCGCAGTTTTAAAAACACTTTAAAAAAATTCAATACAAGGTAATTAAATTACATGAACGAAGAAGAAATAAGAAACAAGATATTAATATTACAGGCGCAGGAAATATCAATTAAAAAAGACATAGAAGAAAGTACAAGTAAATCAAAGATCAATAAGGAGAAACTAATCCTTGTACAGGAAGAAATCCATACCCTAGTAGATCAATACAATAGGGTAAAAAACCCTAGGGCGATTTAATAGAACACCATGTTACACTGACACACCATGTTACAGTACAACAATTAATAAAACCTATAAAGAATGTGTGTCATTAAGAAGAAGAACTCAAAGGTCTTCACATAGCAATAACAAGAGAACTTATTATCTATTAACCCTAAGAAGAATTTCTTTACCTTTTTCATTACAATACAAACTTATCTTTAGAGTAATGATTTTGTTTAAAAAAATAAAAAAAGGATGTTTTGGTTGTGTTCTGGCAACTTTGGCAAACCCAAAAACTTCAGACGAGTTGTTCCAAAGACTTATCTAACAAGAACTAACATCTAAATTTTTAACGACTTCTAACGACTTCTAACGACTTCTAACGACTTCTAACGACTTCTAACGACTTATTAGAATTAGTTTAACCTACAAATTCTTACAAAAACTTGCATAGCAAAATTTTGTAAATTGTTGTAAGG